>OGQM01000001.1_pt1 | contig 582527 bp, 575 predicted proteins | sample 1553191 | NCBI WGS metagenome assembly OGQM01 (sample SAMEA2579954, study PRJEB22360) | human gut metagenome | biome: human gut; feature: human-associated habitat; material: faeces | place: Denmark | collected 2008/2010 | reverse complement strand
TATAGCAAAACTAACTCCCATTACCAATAAAACAATTATTAATAAAGAACTAAACACCTTAATTTTATTCTTATCTCTCGATATTTTATCTTCCACTATAATCACCTTATACTCTATAAAAATTATAAAATATAAAGACATAAAATTCAAGAAGAAATATAATATTTATCTACTTAAAAAATTCATCACTAAATCTACTAATATTTCTTTTTCTTTTGGATTAGACTGTGCTATAAGTAAAGTGATAGCAACTAATGTATTATTATCAATAACTTGTTTACCATCTTTATAAAGTAGATTATAAAATTCCAAAAAGTAAATGAATAATGTTGCAGCAATTCTCTTGTTGCCATCTATAAACACATGATTTTTTATAATTAAATACAAAAAATTAGCTGCTTTTTCTTCGATTGAAGAGTATAAGTCCTTTCCATCAAAAGTTTGATATATATCAAAAATAATTGCTTCCACCCCATTATCTCTTTCAAGAGCAAATAAATCACTATCACCACTAAATTTAAGTTTATTAACAATATTCATACAATCTTCATAATTAATTTTATTTTCATCAATTGTACCATTTGGTTTAATTATTCTTTTGTGATCATAATCATCAAGTAAATTTAAAGCATTAGAATAATTATTTATTACTTTAATAATTTCCTGTGCTTCATTTCCTTTTAAATTTATATCAATTCTTCCTGCAATATCAATTAACTTAACAGTTTTTTCTAGATATTCTAATCTCTTTTGATTAACTGCATAACCTTTAATCATATAATCTTTTAATATACTAGTAGCCCACTTTCTAAAAATAACACCATTTTTACTTTTAACACGATAACCAACGCTTATAATAACATCAAGATTATAATATTCTATATAATGAGTTTGTGTTTTTCCTTCAATCGCACCATGCTGAGTGGTATTCTCAAATTTTGCGACTACCACTTGATCACTTAGTTCTTCTTCTAAGGCACTATTAATATGTTTTCTAATAGTTTTATAATCTCTATCAAATAATTTTGCCATTTGTTCTGTATTTAACCAAACTGTTTCATCTTTTATATTAACTTCTAGTTTTACATCTTGATTTTCAAATAATAAGATTTCATTTTTCATTTATAGTCCTCCTATTATTTATTGTTGTAAAATAGTTTTTGTTTTCCTTTTAAATTTATATCAATTCTTCCTGCAATATCAATTAACTTAACTGTTTTTTCAAGATATTTTAATCTCTTTTGATTAACTACATAACCTTTAATCATATCTAGATTATAAAATGGAATAGTTCTTGTTACAGTTCTTTTACCTTCTTTTCGAACTTGTCGGAAATCCTGACAGGTTGAATTCTTATCAAGTTCTTCATCAGAATAAATATTATTAATATGTTCAATTATATTTGTTCTTGATGAATTAAATAATTCAGCCATTTGATTTTGAGATAACCATACTGTTTCATCTTTCATATAAACTTAATTGTTTTTTCAAAATATTTTAAACTCTTTTGATTAACTACATAACCTTTTTTTTAAGATTTTATTAGCCCATTTCCTAAATATAATGCGATTCTTACTTTTAACACGATAACCAACGCTAATAATAACATCAAGATTATAATATTCTATTTTGCGAGTTACATCTCTATTTCCTTCTTTTTGTACTGTCGCATATTTTGCGACAGTTGAATTATCCAATTATTTAGAAAAGTGCATTTTTTGCACATTACTTTTCTCTTCTAATTCTCCATCTTTATTGTCTTATAATAGTTTTGCCATTTGTCCTTGCGTAAGACAAACCATATCATCTTTCATATTAACTTCTAATTTAACTTCTTGATTTTCAAATAATAAGATTTCATTTTTCATTTATGGGCATCCTATTATTTATTGTTGTAAATTAACACTTAATTTCCTTTTTATTTAATAAGTTTTTTGAGTTGTCGCAAATTTTAGGACAACTAAATAACATAAAAAAAACGCATAATCATATGCGTTCTACTTTTCTTCTAAAGGCTTAATAATTGTCTCTGTAGTAATATGCTTATTTAATCTCTTTACTACTTCTCTAGCATCTTCTATATTTAAACTTTTATATACATCATAAATATTATACATATACTCACCAAAGTCAATTACATCATCCTGAATCTGTGAATTAACTCCTTCAATATCATCAAAATACATAATTAAATTACTTACTGAAGCATTAACTTTTCTAATAACATCTTCTTCATTTATATCTCTTTCATCAAAAGTTTCTTTAACTCTTTTAATAAAATAATCAGGATACTCTGTAGATGCTGCTATTACTTCTACATAATAATCTTCAGTGTCAAGTAAGTTCATACTAAGTCCACCAGTAATAACCTTACTACTTTGTAACTCATCCCTTAAATAAGAAGTTATACCAAACTGAACTCTCATATATAAATTAAAATATAATCTTACTTTTCTTTCATCTATTTTAAGTCCTTTAAAAGCATTTTTAGGTACTTTAAACCCAACTGATACCTTTGGTATATTAACATTCATACACCTCTCAAAATGCTTAGTTTTAACCTCAAAAGGTTCTTTCTTAAACTTAAGAACTGGTTTATTATATTTAGGAAACTCTTTCTTACTCATAACTTCACTAACAATCGCTACTGCTTCATTAGGATCAAAGTTACCCGTAATAATCATAAACATATTCTCTGGATGATAAAAAGCCTCATAACAAATCTCTAAATCTTCCTTAGTAATCTTTTTAACATCACTTACCGTACCACTAACTAAATATTGTCTTTCATCCTTAATAAAAATATTATTATAAGTTCCATATATTAACTGAGTACCAGGTTTATCTTCATACATATTAATCTCTTCCGTAATAATACCACGCTCATTATTTACTATTTCCTTAGTAAAATATGGTGTATAAACATACTCAGTTAAATAAGATAAACACTCTTTAAAATTAGCATTAGCAAATACTTCATAACAAGTAATATCAAAAGAAGTAAATGCATTAATATTTGCTCCTAACTTACTAAAATAATCATGTGCTGTAGTTCCATCAGGCATATTAAATAATAAATGCTCTAAATAATGTGCTATCCCCTTTGGCATATCATACTTCTTACCATTATATTCAAAATTAGTATAAATAGACCCATACTTAGTACTTAATGTAATATAAAAATTCTTAGTTTTATTATTAGGTACCATATAAATCTTAAGACCATTATCTAAAGTGTACGTATAAAGTTTCTCAAGCACACCAGGTAATAATATCTCATTCATTTGTACTTCCCCCTTCTAAAACATAAATAGTACTAATACTAGTCTTCTCAGCTACTTTTTTAACATCATTAATACTAACCTTATCAAACTTATCTAATCTAACATCTAATTCATCTAAATCACTAATATTCTGATAATAAGCATTATCTACTATTCTCCCAATATTATCATTAGTCATATTTAAACTAGTCTTAACAAGGGCTTTAGCATTAACAAGTTCTTCATCACTAATATTTGTTTTCATCTCTTTAAGACAAGTTTTAATTAATTGAACTGCTAGATTACTTTTATTTATATCAACACTAGTTGTAATAATAATAAGTCCATCATATTTCTGATACATAGAGCCTACATTATAACATAATGAATTTTCTACTCTTAACTTCTGATAAAGTTTAGTCTCAAGTGAACCTCCACCTAAAATTAAATTATACATATTAGCAGCATATTTCTTTTCATCAGTAGTTAAATTATTAAGATTAACAAGTACTACTATATTACTTTGAGCATTACTAGACTTATCACTTAATATAACTGGTTTTCTTTTAACATTACTAACATACATACCTACTTCATGATTCTTAATAACATTAAACTTAGCATATTTACCTACTATTCTAGATACTTCATCCATATCTAAATTACCAACTACATATATATCAACATAGTCTGTATTTATTACTTGTTTATAATATGTGTATAAGTTCTCTGGTGTAATTTTATCTATTTCTTCTAAAAAACCTAAACTACCATAACTAGATGGACTATCACCTAAAGTACTAAGTGCTTTAAGTAAACTCTTCTTTTTAGGATTATCATCTAACATTTTTATATCATTAGATAGTCTCTCTTTAACAAAATCAAATAACTTATGATCAAACTCATTATTACTTGCTTTAGGATTAAATATTAAATCAAATAATAACTTAAATACTCGGTCAGTTAGCATATCATCTTGTGCATATCTTGGATTTAAAAAATCTAAGCAGAAATTTGTTATAACTGAGTTACCCACTTTACTTGTTGCATCATATACTGAAGCACAATATAAATTCTCAAGTTCTAATGCTAAGTCTCTTTTACCCTTATAACTATTAGAGCACTCACAAAGCATATCAAATAATAAATTTCTTTTAGTAATTTCTTCTTTAACAACATTGTTTCTAAAAATAACTTCTACATGACACATCTTAAACTTATCAGTCTTAATAGTATGTAAAGTATAACCTTTCATCTTATAATCTTTAAAAACCATAAGTCACCTCTTTTCATATTATGCGTAAATAAACATACTTTTATTATAACACTTTAAAAAAATATATGTAAATTTATTACATCTGCTTAACCATTACTTGATACTTATGATATAATTTAAAAAGAAAGTAGGAATAATATGAACCCAATTCACATTGTAACAGAAAAAGAAAATATTAAAGAAAACGTATTACTGCCTGGTGATCCTCTAAGAGCACAATATATTGCTGAAAAATATCTAGAAAACCCAATACTAATAAATAATGTACGCAATATGCTAGGATATACTGGTACTTATAAAGGTAAAGAAATTACTGTTATTGGTTCAGGTATGGGCATTCCAAGTGCATCACTTTATACTTATGAATTATATAAATTTTATAATGTTAAAAATATTATAAGAATAGGTTCAGCTGGTGCATTATCAAAAGATTTAAATATTAAAGATATCGTTCTAGCATCATCAGCATACTCTGATTCAAACTTTAGATATGCACTAACTAAAAGCAAAAGTAAAAAAATATCTTCATCTAACTCCTTAAATCAAACAATTATAAATACAAGTAAAGAATTAGGTATCAATATTACTAAAGGAACTATCTATACATCTGAAATATTTGACGTATACGAAAGTATATCTCATTTGCTTGATAAAGTACCTAAAAATATAAACCCACTAGCTAGCGAAATGGAAGCATTCGGTATCTTTACAGTAGCAAACTTCTTAAATAAAGAAGCAACCTGCTTAGTATCAATATCAGACTCTCCATATAAACGAAGTGAAGACTTATCTCCAGAAGAAAGACAAACAGCCCTAGATAACATGATAATCCTAGCATTAGAAAGTATAATTAAAAGATAAAAAGCATGACTAAAAGTCATGCTTTAATTTTTTAAATTTCCTATAGAAACAACATATACTCCATCATCTCTTTTATAAGAGTAATCTGCTCCAGTTAATACCATTAAAAATGAAGGCTCTCCGCATTTTTCAATATCAACACGTTCTTTAAATTTTAACAAGTTATTAGCAGCTTCATTAATATAACCAGCACCTAACTTTATTTCTATTGCACCCCATTTTCCATTAGCATTTCTTAAAATAACATCAACTTCAAAATCATTCTTATCTCTAAAATAAGATAAACTAGCATTCATCGCATCTGCATATATTTTTAAATCTCTTATACACATATTTTCAAACAAGAAACCAGTTAAATTTAAATCATTAACTAAATCTTGTTTTTTTAAATCCAATGCAGCAATTGCTAAAGATGGATCAACAAGTTCTAATTTAGGAGTTGTTCTTAAAGGTGTCTTAGATCTTAAATTCAAATTTGTCGCAGGTATACTTTCTAAAATATACAATCTTTCTAATGCATTTAAATAATCATCTAAAGTCGGTCTTGATAACTCATTTTCAAACTCCAATTTAACATCATCTAGAATTGTACTTTTACTAACAGAAGTAGAAATATTTCTAGATATACTTTTTAAAAGAGCATTCATTCTTTGTGGATTTCTCTCTACCCCATCAAATGTTTTAATCTCTTCATTTAATAAAGCCCTTATATAATCCTTAGCAACTTCATATTTATTATCATCTGGAATATTTAATGTTTCTGGCCAACCACCTCTTATCATAACATTTATAATATCATCAAAAGATAACTTAGAAACACCAGAAACATCTTTATTATTCATTATATCTTCTAAAGATACAGAACCATCAGAATCTCCTGACTCATATAAACTCATAGGTCTCATTAAAAGTTTTGTAATTCTACCAGTACCAGTATGCATAACACTATCTTCAGTAGGTCTTGCAGAACCAGTAAGTATATATTGCCCTTTTAATCCTGTATGATCAACATCCATTCTTATTGAATCCCAAACAACAGGATACATCTGCCACTCATCAAATAATCTAGGCTTTTCACCTTCTAAAAATAATGATGGCTTAGTCTGATTTGTATTATCATATTGTAACTTTTTATCTGGATCTTGAAATTCAATATAACTTTTAGCAAACTGCCTTGCGGTAGTTGACTTACCACACCACTTACATCCTTCAATAAGTACTGCTCCTATATATTTTAATTTATTTTCTAAAACACTATCCACAATCCTTGGCATATATTTATTCATAAGTTCATCACCTGTAATAATTATATAATAAATTTAATTATAAGTAAATATTATTTTACAATTTAGACAAGTTTTACTTTACACTTTGGACAAAAATTACTTTACAATTTGGATAAATAATCATAAAAAAAAGAATTAAACTTAAACAAGTTCAATTCTAATTTGCATAGCGTCGTCGCCTTTTCTTTCATTTAATTTAACTAGTCTAGTATATCCACCATTACGAGTTTCATAACGTTTAGCTAGTTCATTAAATACTTTATTAACTGCTACAGTATCATTTTGTAAGAAAGCAAGTGCTTTTCTTCTAGATACTAAAGATCCATCCTTACCATAAGTAATCATCTTATCAACAAATTTTCTTACTTCTTTAGCTCTTGCATCAGTAGTAACAACATATTCATTTTTAATTACGTCTTTAGTAAGTCCAGCTAATATACTTCTTCTTATGCGAGTTTCTCTACCTAATTTACGATATAACATATTACTTACCTCTTTCTAATCACGGAAGCTTAGTCCCATTTCTTTAACTTTATCTAATACTTCTTTAAGAGATTTCTTACCTAAGTTACGAATCTTAGTAACATCTACTTCTCTCTTATCAATTAAATCTTGCATTGTATGAATTCCAGCTCTCTTTAAGCAGTTATATGCTCTAACTGAGAATTCAATCTCTTCAATTGGAGTTTCTAAAGTCTTAATAATTTGATCAACTTTCTTTTCTGCAATAATTCCAGTTGCATCAGCAATATTATTTAAATCAGCAACAATTTTGAAATGTTCGATTAAAATCTTAGCAGCAAGTGCCATTGCTTCTTCTGGACTCATTGAACCATTAGTATAAACTTCCATAACTAATTTATCATAATTTTCATTACGTCCAACTCTTGCAGGTTGTACTTCATAACCAACTCTTTCAATTGGACTATAAAGTGAATCAATAGGAATTAAACCTTGAATAGAATCTCCAAGTAATTTTTTATTTTCTTTAGAATCAACATATCCACGACCATTACCAACAGTCATTTCCATATCAATTTTTCCACCCTTAACTAAAGTACAAATAACTAAGTCAGGATTCATAATTTCTAAATCTGCATCTAATTCAATATCTCCAGCTTTAACTTCGCCTTCCTTATTAGCAGATAATCTAATAGTTTTATTTTCTTTAGTATGATTTTTAATAACAACACTCTTTAAATTTAAAACTATAGTTGTTACATCTTCAATAATACCATCTATTTTTTGAAATTCATGCATTACTCCGTCAATCTTAACACTAGTAATAGCAGAACCAGGCATTGATGAAAGCATAACTCTTCTTAATGCATTACCAATAGTTGTACCAAAACCTCTTTCTAAAGGTTCGATTTCAAACTTTCCATAATTGTTTTTTTCAACATATTCTGTAATTTTGTATTCCGGTTTTTCAAAATTCATAATATTCTTCCTCCCCTAATTTCTTGGACGTTTTGGTGGTCTACAACCATTATGTGGTACTGGTGTTTCATCATTAATAGCAGTAATTTCTAAACCAGCAGCTTGTAGTGAACGAATAGCATTTTCTCTACCACTACCAAGTCCCTTAACAAATACTTCTACTTTTTTAACTCCAGAGTCCATTGCAACCTTTGCAGCAGCCTCAGCACTTTGTCCAGCAGCAAATGGAGTTTTCTTTTTAGAACCCTTATAACCAATTGTACCAGCAGAAGCCCAGCTAATTACATTTCCATTAACATCTGTAATAGAAATAACTGTATTATTATAAGTTGAATGAATATGAGCTTGTGCTTCAGGAATATTCTTTTTAACTTTTCTTTTTCTTCTATTATAAGCCATAATTTACCTCCTACTTACCTACTTTTTTCTTATTAGCAACTACTTTGCCTTTACCTTTACGAGTCTTAGCATTTCTGCTTGTTCTTTGACCATGAACAGGTAATCCTTTTTTATGTCTAACACCTTGATAAGAATTAATTTCCATCTTATTCTTAATATTCATTTGAACTTCACGTCTTAAATCACCTTCAGTTAAATGATTTTCGATTTCTTTTCTTAACTTAGCTTCATCTTCACTAGTTAAATCTTTAATTTTCTTATCAGGATCTACTCCAGTATTAGCACAAATCTTTTCAGATAAACTTCTACCAATACCATAAATATAAGTAAGTCCAATTACTGTTCTTTTTTCTTTTGGTAATTCTACATTTCTAATACGAGCCATAATAAGTCCTCCTAACCTTGTCTTTGCTTATGCTTAGGGTTATCACAAATAACCATAATCTTACCTTTTCTTCTAATTATTTTACATTTTGCACATATTTTCTTTACTGATGGTCTAACTTTCATAAAAATACCTCCTATTTTCTATATGTTATTCGCCCACGTGTTAAATCATATGGTGAAAACTCTATAGTAACTTTATCACCCGGTAAGATACGAATCATATTCATTCGTATTTTACCAGAAACGTGAGCTGTTACTACAAAGCCATTTTCTAATTCCACTTTATATTCATCTTTGATAACATCTATAACTTTACCATCGACTTCAATCTTAGCTTCTTTAGCCATCTTTCACTCTCCCGTTAATATTTCATATCCATCTTTAGTAACAACAACAGTATGCTCAAAATGAGCACTAGGTCTACCATCTTCAGTAACGATAGTCCAGTCATTATCTAAAACACAAATATGTCTGGTTCCGGCAGTTATCATCGGTTCCACCGCAATAACCATGCCTTCTTTTAAAATCATTCCAGTGTTATATTTTCCATAGTTTGGTACATCGGGATCTTCATGTAAATCACGTCCAACCCCATGACCAACTAATTCTCTTACAACACCAAGTTTTTGTTTATTACAATATTCTAAAATGCGTGCTCCAATATTATATAAATGAGCCCCATCATGAATCTCTTTAAGCCCTATAAAAAGTGCTTTTTCAGTGTGATGCATAAGTCTTTGCTTCTCCGCATTGACTTTGCCTACTGGATAAGTCCAAGCTGAATCAGAATGAAATCCATCAATAACAACACCAATATCAAGGGAGATTATATCTCCTTCTTTTAAGACTCTATCACCTGGTATACCATGAACAACTTCTTCATTTACTGATGCACAAATACTTCCTGGAAATCCTTCGTAATTCAAAAATCCAGGTATTCCTCCATGCTCTCTAATAAACTTATCAGCCTCATCATTTAAATACTTAGTTGTTATTCCCGGTTTAATTAAAGACTTTAAATACTGATGAGTTAAATAATTAACATGACCAGCTTTCTTCATCTTCTCAATTTCTTCTTTAGTCTTAATACTTACCATTACTTAATCACTTTCTCAATATCTTCAAAAGCCTCACTAGCATCCCTATTAGCATCAACTCTAACAAGAACGCTCTTTTTATCATAAAAATCTAATAAAGGCTTTGTATTTTCAATATATGTATTATATCTAATTTTAAATGCATCTTCAGTATCATCAGCACGTGATATTAAAGTAGCACCACAATTATCACAAATATTATCTTGTTTAGGTTTCATAAAATATTTATGATAACTACGCTTACAATTAGGACAACTAATTCTACCAGTTGCTCTTTTCATTGCAAGTTCTTCATCAACTTCTAAATAGATTACTGCATCAACAGTCTTACCTAATTCACTTAATAAAATATCTAACTTTTCTGCTTGACTAATATTTCTAGGATATCCATCAAGAATAAAAGGTTTAGTAGTAGCACTAAGTGCTTTAACAAGTAACTTATTAACAATATCATCACTTATCAAAGCACCACTTTTCATAAGTTCAGAAATACTTAATCCAAGTTCACTTCCACTTGCTACTTCTTCTCTTAATAAATCTCCTGTAGAAATATGTTCATAACCATATTTAGAAATAAGTAAATCACTTTGAGTTCCTTTACCAGCAGCTGGAGGAGCTATAAAGATAATATTTTTCATTATCTTCTTCTCCTTCTTTTAGCACTTCCAGTATAACTACGAGAAACTATTGAACTTTCTAATTGTTTATATGTTTCTAATGCAACACCAACAACAATTAATAATCCTGTTCCTCCAATAGTAACATTACTAGATAAATTACTTATCTTACTAAAGATAATTGGTAAAGCAGCTATAACCATTAACCCAAGTGTTCCAACTACAGTAAGTCTTGTAATAACATACTTCAAATACTTACTAGTAGCTTCTCCCGGAGTAACACCAGGAATATAACTTCTACTCTTATCCAAATTTTCAGCCATCTCATCAGGATTTAATTCTAATAAGGTATAAAAATAACCAAATAAGAAAATTAAAACCATATATAATAAGAAACCTGTATAACTAGTATAATTAATATAATTATCTACAAAATTTGTAAAAGCAGTTTTATTTATTACTGTAGCAATAAGTGAAGGTATTCCTATAATTGCAGAAGCAAAAATAACCGGAATAACACTTACTGAATTTAGTTTTATTGGAATAAATGATTTCTCACCACCATATGCACTAGCAGTACGATTAGAATACTGAATTGGTACTCTACGCTCTGCTTGTTGCATATAAATAACTCCAACAATAATTCCTAAATAAACTATTACAAATAGAATAAATAGAATAATACCAGTCCATGTTGTAAATGTTTCTGCAAGTACTAACTCATTAAATGCAGTAATAAATGTTTGTGGTAGCATATTAACAATACCCGCCATAATTAGTAGTGAAACACCATTACCAATTCCCTTTTTAGTAATCTCATCACCTAACCATAACAAGAATGATGTACCAGCTGTTAAATAAACCGTAGAACGAATAATAACACCTGTTCCAGCACCCTTTAAAAAGGCATATGAGAAGAAATAACCTTGAATAACAGCAAAGATAATACCTAAATATCTATTGATACGATTTATCTTCTGTCTTCCAGTAGCTCCTTGTTCTTTTAATTCTTTAAAGTAAGGAATAATATCCATTTGTAATAACTGCGTAATAATTGAAGCCGTAATATAAGGTCCAACACCTAACGCGAATACACTAAATGATTTTAATCCACCACCACTCATCAAATTTAAAAGTTCAAGAAAACCTAAATTTTGAGTTATTTCTTTTGCTCCAGGAACCATTATATTAGTTCCTAAAGCGAATATTGCTAAACACCCTAAGGTGAACAATATTCTTTTGCGTAAATCCTTATTTGTAGGACTAAATAGTCCTTTAAGATTTGCAAACATTAAATCACCTCAGCAGTTCCGCCAACACTTTCAATCTTAGTAACAGCCTTAGATGAGAATCTATTAGCTTTTACTATAACTTTCTTAGTTAATTCACCATCACCTAGTACTTTTAAACCAGATAATTCTTTCTTAATAATTCCTTTTTCTTTTAATAATTCAAGAGTAACAACATCACCATCATTAAATCTATTTAAAGTATCTAAATTAATAATAGCATATCTAACTGTAAATCTCTTATTATTAAATCCTCTCTTAGGAATTCTTCTATATAATGGGCTTTGTCCTCCTTCAAACCATGGTTTAATAGAAACGCCACTTCTAGCTTTTTGTCCTTTTTCACCACGAGTTGATGTCTTACCCATTCCAGATCCAGGTCCACGACCTACTCTTTTAATATTCTTAGCTTCTGGTAAAGAGTTTAATTCATGTAACTTCATATTATAACTCCTCCACTTTTTTGCCACGTAACTCAGCAATATGCTCAGCAGTACGTTGACTCTTTAGCGCTTCTAAAGTAGCCTTAGCAACATTAACTTGAGTATTTGCTCCTAAACTCTTAGAAACGATATCTTTAACACCAGCAATCTCTAATACAGCACGAACAGCTCCACCAGCGATAATACCAGTACCTTCTTTAGCAGGTTTAATCATAACCTTAGCTCTTCCACAAGTACCAATTTGTTCATGTGGAATAGTTCTTCCATCTACTAATTGAACTTTAACTAAGTTCTTATTAGCAGCTTGAATTCCCTTCTTAATAGCTTCAGGTACTTCAATACTCTTACCAGTACCAATACCTACTAAACCTTTTCCGTCACCAACTACCATAGTAGCAGCAAATCTAAAATGACGACCACCTTTAGTAACCTTAGTAACACGAGTGATAGAAATAACTTTTTCTTCTAAAAGCTTCTTTTTAGGTTCGAAATTCTTCTTAAATTCTTTTCTAGGTTTTCTATCCTTATTAAAGTTTTTATTACCTTTATTTTGAGTAGTATTATTAACTACTTCAGTCTTAACAGTTTCTTCCATTATTTCCCTCCCTCTAGAATTCTAAGCCGTTTTCACGTGCTGCATCAGCTAAAGCTTCAACACGACCATGATATTGGTATCCACCTCTATCAAAAACAACCTTACTTATATTAGCTTCTTTAGCTTTCTTAGCAATATCAGCACCAACTAATTTAGCACCTTCGATATTACCACCATTTTTAATTTTTAATTGAACACTAGAAGAGCTAGCTAAAGTAGTACCAGTTTCGTCATTGATTATTTGAGCATAGATTTGAGTATTTGATCTAAATACATTTAATCTAGGCATTTCACTAGTTCCACTAATATTCTTACGAACACGTTTGTGTCTCATAATTCTTTGTGAATTTTTAGATTCTTTCTTTATCATAACTTTACCTCCTATTTAGCCGCTTTCTTTCCTTCTTTACGTCTAATGTATTCGCCTTTATATCTAATACCTTTACCTTTATATGGTTCTGGTTTTCTTATTTTACGAATATTAGCCGCAAATTCAGATACTTTTTGTTTATCAATACCACTAATTGTAAGTTCTGTATTAACCTTAGATTCAACACTTAATCCAACAGGAACTTCAACAATTACAGGATGAGAATAACCAGCAGTAACAGTAATCTTATTACCAGCAACTGCAAAACGATATCCTACACCAACTGCTTCTAATTCCTTAGTATAACCTTGACTTACTCCTATAATCATATTCTCAATTAAAGAATTAGTAGTACCATGAATGCTCTTTGTAAAAATAGCATCATTATCTCTTGAACAAACGATTTCATTATCAACTTGTTCAATCTTAATTAACTTATTAAATTCATTAGTAAGTTCTCCCTTAGGTCCTTTAACTGTTACAGTGTTTCCATCTATAGTAACAGTAACACCAGCAGGAATAACAAGCTTTCTATTTCCAATTCTACTCATAACTCATTTTCCTTACCAAATATAGGCAAGTACTTCTCCTCCTAGCCCATTTTCACGAGCCTTTTTATCAGTCATGATTCCTTTTGAAGTAGAAATAATAGCAATACCTAAACCATTTAGTACTCTAGGAAGTTCCTCATGTTTAACGTATACTCTTAAGCCTGGTTTACTAATTCTCTTTAAGCCAACAATAACTCTTTCCTTCTTATTTTCTCCATATTTAAGTTCTAAGTCTAACATATTAGATTCAGCATTAACATCAAAATTACTAATGTAACCTTCTTCTTTTAAAATAGCTGCAATCTCTCTTGTCATCTTAGTATTTAATACAGAAACTTTTGCATATTTCATTTGATTTGCATTACGAATTCTTGTAAGCATATCAGCTATAGTATCATTTACCATCATAATTATAACTTCCTTTCTACCAACTTGATTTCTTTACGCCAGGAATCTTACCATCATTTGCAAGTTCTCTAAAGCAAATACGGCATAATCCAAATTTACGTAAAACTCCGTGAGGTCTTCCACATCTAGTACAACGAGTATATGCTCTAACCTTAAATTTAGGAGTTCTTGAATTTTTAACTTTTAAACTAGTCTTTGCCATCGTCTATCCTACTTTCTAAATGGAAGTCCAAAGCCCTTTAATAAAGCAAGCGCTTCTTCATTTGTCTTTGCAGTTGTTACAAAAACAATATCCATACCTCTTAATTTTACTACATCATCAAATACAATTTCAGGGAAAATAAGTTGATCCTTAATTCCTAAAGTATAATTTCCTTTGCCATCAAAAGCCTTAGGAGAAATACCTCTAAAGTCTCTAACACGAGGTAGAGCAATCTTAATTAATTTTTCCATAAAGTTATACATAGCATCACCACGTAAAGTAACTTTAGTACCAATTGATTGACCTTCTCTTAATTTAAATCCTGCAATTGATTTTTTAGCCTTAGTAATAACAGCATGTTGACCAGTAATTGTTTCTAAATCTTTTCTAGCTGCTTCAATTAACTTGTCATCATGTGAACCATCACCAACACCAATATTAACTACGATCTTCTCTAATTTAGGAACCTCCATAACAGAAGCATAATTAAATTCCTTCATTAAAGCATCTTTAATTTCGTTATTATATAAATCTTTCATTATTTTTCACCTACTTCTTTCTTAGTAGATTTTTTAGTTGTTTTAGCTTTCTTTTCTTCAGTAACTACTTTTACATTAGATACATGAATAGGATTCTCAGTTTCTAAAATTCCACCAGTTTCATTTGTTCTACCAGGTTTTAAATGTTTCTTAACAATATTAATACCTTCAACAACAACACGGTCTTTTTTCTTTAAAGTAACAAGTACTCTTCCTTCCTTGCCTTTATCTTTTCCAGCAAGAACTTTTACTTTATCTCCAACTTTAACTTTCATCTTAGCCTCCTATAATACCTCAGGTGCAAGTGAAACGATCTTAGTAAATTCTTTATCTCTTAATTCACGAGCAACTGGACCAAGAACACGAGTTCCGATTGGTGATTTATCATCTTTAATTAAAACGCAAGCATTATCATCAAATTTGATATAACTTCCATCTTCTCTACGTAATCCTTGTACACTTCTAACAATAACAGCTTTAACAACTTTTCCTTCTTTAACAGTACCATTTGGAATTGCCTTCTTAACAGTTCCAACTACTACGTCTCCGATATTTCCATATCTAACCTTGCTGCCACCTAATACTCTAATAACCATAAGTTCACGAGCACCAGAATTGTCAGCAACCTTTAACTTACTTTGTTGCATTACCATAAGAATTACCTCCTATAAAACAACAGCTTTTTTAGTTACTTCAACTAGCTCATATCTCTTAGTCTTAGATAATGGTCTAGTTTGAGCAATTCTAACTGTGTCTCCAACCTTTGCTATATTATTTTCATCATGAGCAGCATATTTCTTAGAATATTTAACTCTCTTTTTGTATAATGGGTGATTACGATAAGTTTCAACTAAAACAGTAATAGTCTTGTCATTAGCATTACTTACTACTCTACCAATTAATTCAGTTCTCTTAGTTTCTTTAGTTTCCATTATTCTTCACTCCCATCTTTTTCAGCAAGAATAGTTTTTAATCTTGCAACATCTTTTCTCAAAGCATTAATCTTATGAGGCTTATCAAGATTACCAACTGCTTGTTTCATTCTTAAATCGAATAGTTCTTTTTTTAGTTCTACAATTTTAGAATTAATTTCATCTTTATTCATCTTACGAATTTCACTAGTCTTCATTCTTTACCTCACTATCTTCTTTTTTTACGAATTTAGTCTTAACACTTAGTTTATGAGAAGCAAGTCTTAATGCTTCACGTGCAATCTCTTCACTGACATTAGCAACTTCAAACATTATTCTTCCTTCTTTAACTACAGCAACCCATTCCTTAACATCGCCTTTTCCTGTACCTTGACGAGTTTCTAAAGGTTTCTGAGTACGAGCAAGTTGTGGGAAGATATTAATCCATACCTTACCACCACGCTTCATATAACGAGTCATCGCAATACGAGCAGCTTCGATTTGTTTAGCACTAACATACCCGCCCTCTTTAGCCATTAATCCGTACTCACCAAAAGCAAGTTCTTTATTACCTTTAGTTTTTCCTTCATAACTTAATCTGTGAGGTTTACGATACTTAGTTCTTTTTGGCATTAACATCAGAAACACCTCCATTATCTTTCTTGCTTGGAAGGATTTCTCCTTTATAAATCCAAACCTTTACACCAATCTTACCATAAGTAGTTGGTGCAGTAGATGTAGCATAATCGATGTCAGCACGAATTGTATGTAGTGGAACAGTTCCTTCTGAATATCCTTCAGTACGAGCCATTTCAGCTCCGCCTAATCTACCAGAAACGGCAGTCTTAACACCTACAGCTCCAGCCTTCATAACATCTTTAATAGCTTTCTTTTGAACAGTTCTAAAGTTTCCTCTGTTCTCAATTTGCTTAGCAATTTGATCAGCTACAATTTGAGCACTTAAATTAGGATTCTTAACTTCAACGATTGTAACGTATACATCTTCATTAACTAATCTCTTAATCTTAGCTCTTAACTTTTCAATATCAGCTCCACCATGTCCAATAATTACACCTGGTTTTGCAGTATGAATTTTAATCTCTGTACGATTTTTCTTTCTTTCAATAACAATTTCAGAACAAGCAGCATCTTTAAGTTCTTCTGCTAAAAAATCTCTAATCTTTAAATCATTATTTAATAATTTAGCATAATCACTCTTAGCATACCATTTACTCTGCCAATCCTTATTAACTCCAAGTCTTAATCCATTAGGATTTACCTTTTGTCCCATGCTTAAGCCTCCTTAACTCCGTCACTAACTTTTACAAAGATGTGACTTGTTCTTTTATCTCTTCTATCAACCTTAGTTCTTGAACCAAACTTAATTCTCTTTAAAATAGGACCCGGATTGATATAACATTCAGATACATATAAATTTTCTTCTTTTAAACTTAAATTATTAACAGCATTAGCAACTGCAGAATCTAAAACTTTAGAAATTAATCTACTAGCCTTAGTATTAGTAGTCTTTAAAATGCCTCTGGCTTCTACAACACTCTTACCTCTAATTAAATCAAGAGTCATTCTTGCTTTACGAGGAGCTATAATAGCCATTTTATGTAATGCATATGCTTCCATCTAATCCTCCTACTTATTTCCAGCGTGGCCTGTAAACTTACGAGTTAAAGCAAACTCTCCTAATTTATGACCAACCATTTCTTCAGTTATATAAACTGGTATAAATTCACGTCCATTATGAACAGCAATTGTATGACCAATAAAGTCAGGGAAGATTGTTGAACGACGAGACCAAGTTTTTACAACTTCTTTTTTATTATCAGCATTTAACTTTTTAATTTTTTTCATTAGACTTTCATCAACGAAAGGTCCTTTTTTTAAACTTCTTGCCATAAACGATCCTCCTATTTCTTCTTACGACTAACAATTAACTTGCTAGAAGCTTTCTTTGGTTTTCTAGTCTTAAGTCCAAGAGCTGGTTTACCCCAAGGAGTAAGTGGACTCTTACGACCGATAGGTGCACGACCTTCACCACCACCATGTGGGTGATCATTAGGGTTCATAACAGAACCACGGTTAGTAGGTCTAACGCCCATATGACGAGTACGTCCTGCCTTACCAATGTTAACAAGTTCATAATCCTCATTACCAACAGCTCCAACAGTAGCCATACATACACCTAAAACTTTTCTTGTTTCTCCTGATTGTAAACGTAAAATAACGTATGAACCATCTCTACCAAGAATTTGAGCACTTTGTCCTGCACTACGAGCTATTTCAGCACCCTTACCAGGTTTAAGCTCAACACAGTGAACAACAGTACCAACTGGCATATTAGCTAATCTCATAGCATTACCAACCTTGATATCAACTACTTCGCCACTTTCAATAATTGTTCCAACCTTTAAATCTTTAGGAGCAATAATGTATCTCTTTTCACCATCTTTATAAATTACTAGTGCAATATTAGCACTTCTATTTGGATCATATTCAATACTTTCAACTCTTGCTGGAACTCCAAATTTATTACGTTTAAAATCGATTACACGATACTTTTGTTTAGCACCGCCACCAATGTGTCTAACAGTCATCTTACCTTGATTATTACGTCCACCAGTTTTGCTCTTAGATTTAAGTAAGCTCTTTTCTGGAGTACTAGTAGTAATCTCACTATTAATTAGAGTACTCATTCCTCTTCTACCATTAGTGGTTGGTTTATACTTTCTAATTCCCATAAGTATTCACCTACAATTCTATAGAATAACCATCACATAAAGTTATGATAGCCTTCTTATAAGTCTTTCTTTGTCCAGTATATTTTCCTACTCTTTTATCCTTTGGTTTAGTATTAAGAGTATTAACACTAGCAACCTTTACACCAAATGCTTCTTCAAAGGCTTGTTTAATTTGAACCTTATTAGCATTCTTAGCAACCTTAAATACATAAGTCTTACCATCACTTGCAATATTGCTAGATTTTTCTGTAATAACTGGTGCATAAATAATATCTGATTTCATTAGTTAAGCACCTCCTCGATTGCTGCTACAGCAGCTTCATCTATAACTAAAGTATCAGAGTTTACAATATCAAATACATTTAACTCTTCTGCTAAAATTACATTAACCTTATTTAAATTTCTAGAACCCATATATAAGTTCTCAGCATCATTACTAGTAACAAATAATACTTTACCAGTAATATTTAACTTATTAAGCATAGCCTTAATATCTTTAGTCTTTAATGAACTCATTTCTAAAGAATCAACAATAACTAGTTTCTTTTCTTGAGCCTTTAATGATAAAGCACTTCTTAAAGCTAAAGCTCTTTCCTTTTTATTCATCTTGAATGTATAACTTCTTGGATTAATGCTAAGTGCAACTCCACCACCTCTATAATGAGGAGCACGAATTGAACCTTGACGAGCATTACCAGTACCTTTTTGTTTGTATGGTTTTCTACCACCACCAGATACCTCTGCACGTGACTTAGTCTTTTGAGTTCCTTGTCTTAAACTAGCAAGTTGTAAATCAATAGCTTTCTTTAAAACAATCTCATTAGCTTCACAATCAAATACATTCTTATTTAAATTAATATCTTTAACTTTTTCACCATTAAGATTAATAACATTCATCTTTCCCATGATTATGCCTCCTTGCTTTCTGAAGCAGCTTCTGTCTCAGTTGTTTCTGGTTTGGCTTCTTCTGAAACTTCTACTTCTTCTTGTGCCTTAGGTTCTTCATAAGAAACTAACTCAAATGTTTCCTTATTTCCACCCTTAACAGCTTCTCTAATTAATACTAATGAATTCTTAGCTCCTGGAACATTTCCACTAACTAAAATGTAATTATCTTCAAGATTTACATCAACAATTGATAAGTTTTGAATAGTAACAGTATCAACTCCCATATGTCCAGATAATACCTTACCTTTTAAAACTCTCATTGGTCTCATAGTACCCATAGAACCTGGTCTTCTATGATATCTTGAACCATGTGTCTTTGGTCCTTCACTTTGATTATTACGAACAATAACACCAGTGAAACCATGTCCTTTAGTAGTTCCGGTAACATCTACCTTTTCTCCTACTTCAAATATGTCTGCTTTTATAGTACTTCCTAGTTCATAAAGAGATGCATCAGATACTCTAATTTCTTTTAAGAAGCGCTTAGGATTGACATTAGCCTTTTTAGCATGACCAACTTCTGCTTTAGTAGTGCGGTTTGCCTTCTTATCAGTAACGCCTAACTGAATAGCTTCATAACCATCAGTAGTTTTAGTTTTAACTTGCATTACTGTATTAGGTTCAACACTAACTACTGTAACAGGAACGATCTTACCATTTTTCGTAAATACTTCGGTCATCCCGATTTTACGACCTAAGATTCCTTTCATCTTTCTTTCCTCCTACTTTTTTATTTTGTTTGAATTTCGATGTCTACTCCACTTGGAATATCTAAGTGAGTTAAAGCATCCATTGTATCCTTACTAGGATCTTTAATATCAATAAGTCTTTTATGCGTACGCATTTCAAATTGCTCACGAGCATCTTTGTACTTATGTACTGCTCTTAAAACTGTAATCTTTTGAATTTCAGTTGGAAGAGGTACTGGTCCAGAGATTTCTCCGCCTGTTCTCTTAACAGTATCAACAATCTTAATTGCTGCAGCATCCAAAACCCTATGATCGTATGCTTTTAGTTTGATTCTTACTTTTGACATGTAAATGTCCTCCCTTCGTTCATATCTAGTATAAACATAGCTCCGTCACGAATAACCTGATATTTTTTTAGATAACGTTTTAACAACATCACCTAGCGTATCAGCAACCTCGCACATCTAAGCCAGTCAAACCAAGGCTAATTATACCAGTATATTCTATGTTTTGCAAGTCTTTCTAAGCCAAAAATCGCAAAAATTCGCAAAAAAAAGTGATAAAACTACTTTACACTTAAAATTGTTTTACCACTAGCACTATCTAAATCTTCGCTATACTTAATAATATTGTTTAAAACGCCAAATGAACACTCATCACTAGCATTAAAAGAAGACACATATGATGCTGCTACTAACATCACATCCACAAAACTTTTAAGTTTATCCCTTTCTAAGCCATAAAATATAGAACTATCACCCTTAGGAAACATATAACTAGCCTTATAATGACCGATAGATTTTTCACCTTTAACAAATTTAACATCAAGTTCTAAATATCTTCCAGTATCATCAGTGTGCTCATTTACATTATTATATAAAGATACACCAAAACACTCGAGCAAAGAACCCTTATCTGTATCTTTTCCACAACCTAATATAGAACTATATACACATATTTTATTTAAAGCATCATTAATATTCATAACAACCTCACAAAAACGCAGCATATAATAACATACATTTTACAATAAAGCAAGTGCTATGATATAATACACATGAGGTGCAAAATGAAATTAAATGTAATCATTCCTTGCTATAACGAAGCAGGAAACATTGAGCTAATGCATGAAAAATTAACCGAATGCCTAAAAGACATTAAATACGAATTAATTTTTATAAACGACGGCTCAAAAGACGAAACAGAAAATGTAATTAAAGATGTATATATAAAGGATAAAAAACATGTAAGATTTATTAACTTCTCAAGAAACTTTGGTAAAGATGCTGCTATGTATGCCGGACTTACCCATGCAAATGCTGAGTATACCGTAATCGTTGATGGTGATTTGCAACAAAATCCATCATACCTACTTAAAATGTTAAACTTCCTAGAAGAAAATCCTGACTATGACCAAGTTGCTATGATAAACACTAAGCGTTCAAACGAAAGTGCTCTAGCAAGATTTTTAAAAGGTGGATTTTACAAATTTATCAACATGATAAGCGACACAAAATTTAAAAATGGCGTATCAGACTTCAGAATGTTTAGAAAAGAAATGGTTAATGCAATCATCAGCCTAACTGAAAACAATCGTTTCTCAAAAGGTATCTTCTCATGGGTAGGCTTTAAAACAAAATATATGCCGTACAACGTCGAAGAAAGACATGCCGGCAAATCAAACTTTAACATCACAAAATCATTCAAATACGCTTGGGACGGAATCGTTAACTTCTCAAACAAACCACTAAGAATCGCAACTGTTATTGGTTCTTTAACAAGCATTGGTGCATTTATCTATCTAATAATAATAATTATCAAAACCCTAATTAAAGGAATAGATGTTCCAGGATATGCTTCTATCATAAGTTTAATCCTATTATTTGGTGGCCTTAACCTACTTGCTATCGGTATCCTCGGAGAATATATCGCTAAAATGCATATCGAAATTAAAAAAAGGCCAATTTACATAGCCAAATATACACTAGGTTTTGACGAAGATGATGTTCTCTAATTATATAAAACGCCATCTAACTCATCACCATATTTATCACAAAGCTCGCTAACTAGCGGGTTTTTATATGGAAAAGAATTCCCTTTTCGCATATTTTTCTTAAGAGCAAGAGCTCTCGCCTTAATAATCTCATCCTTCTTATTTGCTGGAAGCACTACCTGTCCTCCACCAAATATGCACCCACCTTCACAGTTCATTACCTCAATAAAATCAAACTCATCCTTAATAAGTAAAACCTTAAGTAAATTACTCATAGTACTAACAGACGCACACCTAATCACATTACGTCCTATCTTTAATCTATATTCTTTATAAAACTCTTTATCTTTAACTAATACCTCATTATTAGACAAATCATTACCAGTTCTAAAATAATACAAACACTTTAAAACAGAAAGCGTAACACCACCACTTGTACCAAAATAAGTGCCAGCACCTGACCCTGAAAAACTATCAAAATTAGCATCCTTAATATCTTCAAAAACAAGTCCAGTTTCCCTAATCATATTAGATAACTCACTCGTCGTTAAAACATAATCAGCATCCCCACTAACTATCTCTAACTTCTTACTAGTGCATGGTGTAATCGCAACAATAATCGCATCTTTATAATAGTATTTCTTTAAAACACTCGCAATCATCCCAATCGGACTCTTACAAGAAGACAAATTTTTCTTAAGCAAAGGCACATAACTATTCGCATAACTTACCCATGAAGGACAACAACTCGAAAACATTGGTAAATTCTTTTTATTATCTAATCTCTCATCAAGCTCCCTCGCTTCATAAATTGAAGTTAAATCAGCACCAAAAGACGTATCAAACACCATATCAAAACCAACTGCTTTTAAAGCTCCTACCATCTTTTTTTCTAAAAAAGTTCCATAATCCGCATTAAATGCATCACCTAATGCTACTCTAACCGCCGGACTCGTAATCGCAATAACCTTCTTATCATGTGCCCTAATTAAATCTAAAACATCTAAATAATCATATTTTGGTATAAGTGCCCCAAATGGACAAGTCAAAATACACTGCCCACAACCTAAACAAACTTTTCTGTCAGAACTGGCCAAAACCTTCTCACAAGTCTTAAAGCACGCCCCACAATTACGGCACTTTTCCTCTACTCTAACCACACATCTCTCATCAGTTTCTACTCTATTATAAACTTTCTCTTCTTCCTCAATTAAATCAAAATCAAAAAGTCCAGCATGACAAAGCGGACAAATATACCCGTCCGGCATACTTCCAAAATGGATAAAATTACAATGACGACACTTATACTTCATATCTATCCTCCAACAATATAATAACAAAAAGACAATAAAAAAACAATTACACCTAACTAGATATAATTGCATTATAGTACGCATTAACCTTATCTGCCCATGTAGTACTTTCAGCATACTTACTATTCATAAGTTCCGCAGTAGTTAGCCCAGCAAGCCAATAATTATTATAAAGTAAATCTAAATAATAAGTAATCCCCTCATGTAACGTTGAAAAACTCATATAACTACCATTACTTCTAAGTCCGCCAATATTATTATTATACTTTGTTAAATAAGAGCATCCCCATTTACAACCTGTCTCCAAATTAATAATTGAAACCGCCAAATAAGGATCTAATCCAGTCTTAATTGCATAATCAGCAAAATACTCACCAGTTCCAGCCATAGTATCATATAAATTATTATTAAGCCTCAAAATAAGTTCATCCCTTGTAAGCCCATCATAAACCGTTTCCTTACCTAACTTTAACAAAGGCTCATTAGTTTTATTATCATCAAGCTTAATAGCTACCATCTCATCATTATTTATCTTATCAGTACTTTCCTCTTTAAAATCTATCAAATTAATTGCGCTTACTAAAAGCACTATAACTATCAAATATCTAAAATAATTTCTCATGTCTATCCTTTCAAATAATAAAACTATTATATCAAAAAGAAAAAAAAGAAGCAAACACTTTAAAAAATATTTGCTAAAACTCCATATGACACTAGCATCATAATCACACTCGCCATAAATACTCCAAGAAGTGCCGCTAAAAAAGCTTTCTTCTTATCCATTCTAAGTATTGTTGCTATTAAACATCCAGTCCATGCACCAGTTCCAGGAAGTGGCACACCAACAAATAATACGAGCCCCCAAAATCCTAACTTTTCTATTTTATCCTTCTTCTCATTACCTTTTCTCTCACAAAAAGAAACAAATCCCGTAAGAATATTATGCTTCTTCATAAAATCAAATACGGCATCCAAAAACCATAAAATAAATGGAATTGGAATAATATTACCCAAAATACTTATCAAATATGAAGGAAGTGCTGGAAGCTTTAATAAAGCCGCCGCAACAAGTCCTCCACGAAGTTCCAATATTGGCATTAAAGAAATAAAGAATACCAATAAATACTTTCCTAAAAGTCCAGTGCTACTAACTCCAAATAACCCAATAAGCCAGTTTACAATTTTATTACTCATCTTCCCCTCCACTGAAAATCTCATCAAAAGCATTTACAACTGCTAATTTTCCATAATCATAAGTAAGCGACCCCTGCTGATATAAAATATAAGGCTCCCTTAAAGGTGCATCACAAGATAATTCTATGCTAGACCCATCAACAAAAGACCCACTTGCCATTATTATCTTACTATCATACCCCGGCATATCTGTCTCCTCAGGAACAAACGCTGAATCAATCGCGCTCATCTTTTGAATACACTTAGCATACTGAGAAAGTCTATCTGCATTACCAAAACAAATACCAAGCACTATATCATCAACTTCACCATTTATATAAGAAACATTGCATACATCACAAAGCCTCTTAGTAAGTAACTTAACTTTTAAAGCACTAGCAACAACACTAGGCGCTAAATATAGTCCCAAAAGAAAACTCTTATTCTGTCCTAAACTTGGTCCAACATGATCACCTTGTCCAGGAACTGTCAACCTCTCCGCAACTAAATCAACATACTTTTCCTTACCAACTACATAAGCCCCATTATTAACAACACCAGCACCTAAATTCTTAATAAGTGAACCAACAACAACATCTGCACCTACATCAGTTGGCTCCAAAGTATTACAAAATTCGCAATAACAATTATCTACAAATATAATAATCTCCGAATTTATCTTTCTAATAAAATCAATAACCTTAGAAACCTTTTCTATACTTAATGTACTTCTGCAAGCATACCCAATAGATCTCTGAATATGTATAAGTTTAATATTCTCATCTAACACTTCTCTTATTCTATCATAATCAAAATCTCCATCTTTTAAATCAATATAATCAAAATCAATTCCAAAAGACTTCAGCGAACTTTCATTAGGTGTTATTCCAATTACTGGTTCTAACGTATCATAAGGCTTACCTGTTATAGATATAAACTTTTCACTGGGTCTTAATAAACCAAACAAAGCAACCGTTAGTGCATGAGTACCACTAATAAACTGCGTTCTAACTAATGCCTTCTCAGCATGAAAAACATCAGCAAATATCTCATCTATCTTATCTCTTCCAGCATCTCCATAACCATAACCAGTTGTTCCATTAAAATCACTTGTATTTAAATTAAACTTATGAAAAGCATTAAGTACTTTTTCACTATTTACAAAACAAACATTTTCTATTTTCTTAAATTCATCTTTTAAACTTTCTTCAATTTCCAAAATCTTACTATTTAACACTATTATCACCTACTCTAATAACTGCATCATTAACGCTTTCATCAATACTTACATCATATACCACTTTAGCAACCTCTTCCGGCTTCAAAAACACGCCTAAACTTTTTTTGTACTCTTCATCCATTTCTAAATTCATATCAGTATCAATCCAATCAGGACACACCACATTAACCCTAATATCTCTGTCCTTTAAATAAAGTGAAAAATTATGCGTTAAAGAAATCACTCCGGCCTTAGACGCATCATAATCTATACTTTCTGGATAATAAGTGTCAAGTGCATTTGTAGAAGAAATGTTAACTATACAACCTTTATCCACATGATTTACAGCATATTTACTAACGAGAAAAGTACCTAACAAATTAACCTTAATAACCTCTAAAAATTCTTCAGCTGATTTTTCCATAGGATCACTATCTTTTGCTATTCCCGCATTATTAACAACAACATCTAATTTGCCTAACGCATCAAACATTCTCTTAACATCATCTTCATTAGAAACATCAGCCTTAACAATTGATACTCTATCTCCATATTCACTCTTTAATTTAAGTGCTAAATCACTACTATTATTATAATTAACTACAACACTATGCCCCATCTTTAAATAATATAAAGATATTGCAAGCCCAAGTCCTCTAGCACCACCAGTAACTAAAACTTTCATAACAACCTCTTAAAAAAAGACATAGCATCTCTGCTACTCTTCAACATTAAATTTCTTTGCACTCTTCAAATCTTTAAAATCTAACTTAGTAACAAACTTAATCTTTTTATTACCAATCATATATACATTTATTTCATTAGTAATATACTCACTTACATCAGCACTAAAATAATCACTTTTACTATGTAAATTTTTAGCATCTTCCTTAGTAATATTACTAACATTTAACAAAAGAACATTCTTTTTGGCCTCACTAATAAACTTATCTAGTGCAACATAATTTGAAATATTCGCATAATTAACATTACTATTAACCACTGCAACATAATTAGTCTCTTTACTATTTAAAAGTGTATCAAACTCAGCAGGTATAATACTAGAATACTTTGTAAAATCAATATCAACTAGCTTATCATACTCTTCCTTAGTTAATCCATTATTCTTAATAAATTCAAACTTATTAGCTTCCTCTTTACTAGAATAATAAGTTTTCTCCGTACCATTAATCTGCATTACTAAAGAACTCTTATCAAAACTTGAAACATAAATCTTATTTTCATTAATATTACAATTTAACTTTATAACATTAATACTACGATTATATCTAAATGTATGACAAGACTTATAATTATCTAGCACTTTGCCACTATCAACATTTACATACGAAAATTCATTATCTTTAAAATCCATTTTATTTAATTTTCCATCTTCATAAATATACCACGAACTATCGTATAAAACATCATCTAACGCATCACTAAAATCATAAATCAAAAGTCCAAATACAAATAACCCAATTAATATTACTATCAAAATAATATTTTGTTTCATAAAATCACCTACTTAAATAAGAAATACAAAATCACAATAATTCCTAAAACAATTCTGTAATAACCAAATACTGTAAAATCATTCTTCCTTATATATTTTAATAAAAATTTAATTGCAAATATTGAAACAATAAAAGCAGTAATCATACCCGTAATTAAGATAATTAATTCAGAAGATGTAAATGCAAATCCAAACTTAAGAAGTTTAAGTAAAGACGCGCCACCCATTGCAGGTATCGCTAAGTAGAAAGTATAACTGGTCGCAACACTCCTGTCAAGTCCCAAGAGAAGACCGCCCAAAATTGTCGACCCACTTCTACTAGTTCCCGGAATAATTGCAAGGGCTTGAAACACACCAACCATAAATGCATCTTTATAAGAAACATCTTTAACATCAGTTACTCTCGCTCTTTTTCCTTTATGTTTCTTCTCTATTATAATAAAGAGTACTCCATAAACAATTAACATAATTGCTACCGTCCAAGCATTGAAAAAGTGGGCATTTATATAATCGTCAAAAAGTAAACCAATAACAGCAGCCGGAATCGAACTAACAACTATCTTTCCCCATAAATTAAAAGTCTCTTTAGTATCAGTCTTATCCTTATTAAATCCCCAAGGAAATAAATCCTTAAAACAAATAACCACCACAGCAAATATCGCACCAAGCTGAATGACAACTTCAAACATCTCCCAAAACTCTGCACTAACATTAAGTTTCAGAAACTCATTGGCTAAAATCATATGTCCTGTACTACTTATTGGAAGCCACTCAGTTATTCCCTCAATAATACCAAGAATAATCGTCTTAATTACATCAAGTATCATATATTCATCTCCTCTTATATTATAACACAATCATCAAATATCCCAAACAAATTCTATTTTTGCTTGTTAACTTGGATTCTATAAACTATTTTTAATAACAATCTATAAGGTAAAAATCTTGAAAAAAACACCCCAAGTTTAATCTTTAATGAAGGAATAATAATCATTTTTTTCTTTAAAGTTTTATCAATCGCATACTTTGCAACATACTTACTAGTCAAACTCTTCGTATTAAAATGTCCACCAGCAACGTTATTGAAATTTGTATCAACAGGACCTGGACAAAGTGCTGACACACTAACATTACTTCTCCTTTTTCTAAGTTCCTCATTAATCGCCATTGTAAGTTTCAAAACATAATTCTTAGTCGCATAATAAGTACTTAAATAAGGTCCAGCCAAAAATCCAGCAGACGATGCCACATTCAATATATAACCCCTATCATTTTTTACAAAATCCTTTAAAAACAACTTAGTTAAAATATGAACAGCAGTCACATTTAAATCTATCATATCAAGTTCCTTTTGCATATCAGTCTCATCAAAATAACCAAAAAGCCCATACCCAGCATTATTTACTAAAAAATCAATATCAGCATTTTTATATTTTTCATAAAGTGCAAAACACTCTTCTCTTTTACTTAAATCGCAAATATAATATTCAGCATTCTTTAAATTTTTACATATTTCTTTTAATTTATCTTCACTTCTTGCTACTAACACCAAATCATAACCTAAACTATCTAAATAAATAGCTATATCTTTACCAATCCCACTACTCGCTCCAGTAACTAACGCTTTCATTTAACCAATCCTCTCTTTTTCAAAATCATAATATCAGCGAGTAATAAACCAGTGCTTATAGCATAACCCGCAATAACATCACTCGCATTATGAACACCCAAATACACACGGCTAAAACCTATAACTATAATTAAAATTACAAGCAAACTAGATATTACAACTTTTAAATATTTGTTCATATTACTACTCAAAATCAAATAAATAATAAAACCATAAAAAGCCACGCTTGCCATCGAATGACCAGAAGGAAAACTATAACCTGTCTCATCAGCAAGCCTCAAAATATTAGGTCTAGGAACCATCATGATATTTTTAATTACTACATTAAATATAGTCGAAACAATCACATTTAATACCAAAAACAATGATTTATAATATTTCCAAAATAGTCCGATTAAAGAAACTGCGCACAAAAATACAATCCCCTTAACACTAGCAAACTCCGTAATAAAAAGAAGCGTTTTAGTTAACGAATCACTCCTAAACCCAATAACAAATTTATAAACGGCAGCATCAAAAGAACCAGTTAAGCCATAATGGACTAGCACAGCCATCACACAAAATATTAAAAACAATACAATCATAACAATTTTATTAACCTTTTTCATAACTCAATTATATAAAAAAAAACTAGATAATACTAGTTACTTTACATGAAATAAACTTTTTAACTTACCAAATGCAAATATAATCTGATTACAATTCTTAATAGCAACACCCTTAAACACAGCCTTACCACCAACAGTAAATGCAGATATAAAAGCTGCCAAAATTACAGATAAAATTGTTAAAGAAACACTTGACACCTTAGATAAAGACACAGCAAGTACACTACCTAGTCCACCACTAACAATACCACAAACATCACCAATAACATCATTACAAATATTAGCAAATCTCACATTATTCTTAAGTACGCTAATCGCTTCTCTAGCACCCTTAATCTTCTGAGCACTCATACTATGAAAGTATGCCTCTTTACACGTCAAACTTGCAGTTCCTAACATATCAAAAACAATACCAATAACAATCACTAAGATCAAACTAATAAAAATAACCAACAAGTTTGTATGATACGCAATCAAATTCGTAATTGTACTAAATAAAATAGATAGAAAAAAAGTCAATAAAAAAACTTTATAAATCCAGCTATTCTTTTTCATTTTGCCTCCTTATAAAGTGGAAAAAATTTATGGTTTATTATAAATTAATTTTACGGCTTTGGTCGAGTCGAATTTCTCTGTTTTTCTTCCTTCGGTTACCCTATGGCGATTTCTCCTTTACGAAAAACAACTAATAGATAGTTACTCGATGGCCACTTAGTCCGCACTTCAATCCTTATAATAAATACACGCTAGAGATTTTCTCTAACACAACTAACCTATTCTTATTCGCTTTTGCAAATATAGTTTCAAAATATCCCCTACATTCACTCACGACATGACGTTTAATTACGACGCAACTCCAGGGTACCATTATATGCCATTATAATCTTCCCTAAAATTTTAAATTATATATTCACCCTAACTTGGGCAGAAAAAGCAAATATATAAAGTGCCAAATATCAACGATGGATTTTTAGCCCCACCTTCAAATAGTGTTTATGACTAGCATAATGCACCACACAACAAATTATAGCATATTTACCCTTATTTGTCTAGTAAAGTTCTTTACACACTCCACTATCTGGCCTATAAAAACAGTGATTTTTATAACTTCCAGAAAAAGGTTGCTCATACCAAGTCGCTTTACAAGAACTTGTTCCTGGTGCATAAAACCAAAGTGCATGAGTTGCCGGATAATAATATTCACCCTTCAGGCACCTCTTTGCAAGCGCCTTTTCTTTAGTAGTTGAAGCTCCATTAAAAAGAGAACTATTAATACCAGAAAATCCCCCAGGAGACTGATATACAACATCATATATGGAACGAATATTTTTAAAAGTATAACAACTAGCAATCGCCCTATTAACAATCACATTACCAACCATCAGCATGCCAAGATTTCCTTCGGCTAGTGCCTCAGCTCTCATTAACCTAGCCATCAAATCCAATTCCTTAGAAGTATAATTAATTAACATGAATACCACCAATAAAATATATGCGTTTTTTCTTGAAAGATGAACAATACTATGCTATAATCAATACGTCCACAGGGGTGTGGTATAATGGTAGCATAGGAGTCTCCAAAACTTTTGATGGGAGTTCGATTCTCTCCACCCCTGCCAAATAGAAATCTGCTCCAGCTTTTGGAGTTTTTTTATTGTAAAAAATACTTTCATAAAAAAACACTATTTCTCTTTCGTAGTGTTTTTCTTTTTCTTATCATAGTATAAACTATTTAAAACTTTTACTTTAATTCCCTTTTCAAGTGCGAATTGCTTTCTTACACCCTCAGGTAATCTCTTTTTATAAACCTTCATAATTAACCTCCGCTCTTAACGGCACAATTATACCACAAAAATGCGAAAATTAAACATTTTTTTAAACATTTTACGAAAAAGGACAATTTATATGGTATAATTTAAACATTGATAAGAAAGTAGATGATTTAATGAAAAACAGAAAAGATGGTAAAAGAGTTAAAAATCTAGATGGAATGCATGGGCTTATAACTCATATTAAACCATACAGAGCAGACTCTGATGTATATATCAATACAAAAATAGATGTTACAGAAATGGTAAAATATGTTGAAAAACTAAAGAAAACAAAGGAATATGAACATTTAACATATTTTCATGTATTTAGCACAGCAATAGCAAAACTTATTTACAATAGACCATTACTAAATAGATTTGTAATTAATAGAAGGTACTATGACAGAAATTTTGTTAATCTATCATTCGTTGCAAAAAGAGAGTTTACTGATACCTCAGAAGAAAACTTTAGTTCTCTAATCGTTGAAAAAGACGACAACTTAAAAACCATCAGTGATAAAATATCCGGCAAAGTAAAAAGCGTTCGCCAAAGCAAATTAAATAGTGCTGACGATTTCATGGATAAAGTTGGTAAATTACCAGTAGGTTTACTAAGAATTATTTGTTCATTATTAAAGTTTGCCGACAATCATGACCTTATCCCAGAAAGTTTAACTAAAAACTCAATCTATCACTCTAGTGTTATAATGACTAATTTAGGTAGCATCAATTGCGGCTCAATCTATCACAATTTAACAGATTTCGGAACAAATAGTATCCTAATAGCAATTGGTAAAATAACAGAAGAACCAATGGTAGTTAACGGAAAAATAGAAATTAGAAAAGTATGTGACTTCGGCATAAATCTAGACGAAAGAATAGCTGACGGATTCTACTTTACTAAATCGTTAGAATATTTTAGATATGTTTTAGAACATCCAGAACTTCTAGAAGAAAATGCCAATGTAGCCATTGATATAAAAAAATAAAAATTGATACTCAAATCAGAGTACCAATTTTTTTATATTATCAAATATTATTAGTTTTGCCATGCCATTTATAGTTTACTACTTCAGGAATATCAACACCATTTTCAACAATATACTTTTCATGATAACTTAACGTATCATTGCATTTTTTTTGCAAAGCATTTCGCTGCTTAACATTAACTTTAACATACTTTAAAACATCCAAAACTAAATGATAGCGATCAATTCTATTTCTTACACGCATATCAAATGGAGTTGTTATAGTCCCTTCTTCAATATAACCATGAACATGTAAATTTCTATTAAATCTTTTATAAGTAAGTTGATGTATTAAATCAGGATAACCATGGAATGCAAAAATAATAGGCTTATCTTTAGTAAAGATTGCATCATATTCATCATTAGTTAAACCATGGGGATGATCAACATTCGAAACGAGTTTCATTAAATCCACAACATTAACTACCCTAATTTTTAAATCAGGAATGTTATCACGCAAAATATCAGTTGCAGCAAAAACTTCCAATGTTGGCGTATCTCCAGCGCCTACTAAAACAACATCTGGTTCCATGTCACTAGCCCAATTTAAAATTGAAATACCTTTACTACAATGTTCTTTAGCTTCATCCATATTAAGCCACTGCAAACTAGGATGCTTAGAGGCAATTACAACATTTATATAATTTTTGGTTTGAATAACATGTTCAAAAGTACATAACAATGTATTAGCATCAAAAGGTAGATATATTCTTACTATATCTGGTTTCTTAGTAACTATATGATTTAAAAAACCAGGATCTTGATGAGTAAAACCATTATGATCTTGCTGCCAACAATGGCTTGTTAAAATATAATTTAATGAAGGAATATCCTTTCTCCAACTAATTTCTTTACACATTTTTAACCATTTTGCATGTTGACTTGCCATAGAATCAACTATTCTTATAAATGCTTCATAACTATGTAAAAAGCCAAACCTACCAGATAAAATGTATCCTTCCAGAAGTCCTTCACAAACATGCTCAGACAATATGCTATCAATTACCTGTCCACTTTTAGAAACGTATTCATCATTTTTCAAAACAGGCAAATTCCAGCGCCTATTAGTCACCTTAAACACCTCATTAAACCTATTTGAAAGTGCTTCATCTGGGCCAAAAATCATAAAATCAGGATTCATTTTTACAATTTCTTTAACATAAGACCCCAAACTATACATGTCACTATTATAAATGCTACCATGCTGCATAATATTAATTTTATAATTAGTAATATCTGGCATTAGCAAGTCGTGCTTTAAGCCCTGATTTGTCACTAATGAGTCACTCATTCTTTTATGACCTTTTGGCATTTTCGATACAATTGTATCTATTATACTTCCATCTTGATTAAATAATTCATCGACTTTATAACTTTTCAACCATCTTTCCAAAATCTCTAAATCGTTATCATTTTTTATAGAGAAAGGTATTTGATGTGATCTAAAACTTCCTTCTATAGAATGACCATCATAACTTTTAACTCCAGTCCAACCTTTAGGAGTTTTCATTATTATCATAGGCCATTTAAATGTAAATCTATTATCAGTTTTTGCCAGACTTTTAATAACTTTTATTTTGCCAATGATTGTATCTAAAATATTTGCCATTTGTCTATGACACTCCATAATATCCTTATTAAAAGCATCAAATATAAAAGGCTGATAACCTAATGCAGTAAAATAGTTTTTTAACTCTTCATCAGTAAATCTCGAAAAAATAGTTGGATTAGCTATTTTATATCCATTAAGATGTAAAATTGGCAACACCACGCCATCAGTAACAGGATTGATAAGTCTATTTATATTCCAAGAAGCCGCTAATGGACCGGTTTCGGCTTCACCATCACCGATAACACAAGCTACAATAATTTTCGAATTATTTAAAGCAGCCCCATAAGCATGAGATAAACTATATCCTAATTCTCCGCCTTCATTAATACTGCCTGGCGTTTCTGGTGAAACATGACTTGATACACCACCTGGAAAACTAAATTGTTTGCATAATTTTACTAGTCCACTTTCATCATTAGTTATTTTCGGATAATACTCAGAATATGTTCCTTCAATATAGGAGTTTGAAATTAATGCTTGACCGCTATGTCCAGGGCCTGACACATACACCATATCCAAATCATACTTAGTTATTATTCTATTTAAATGGGCATAAATAAAATTTTGCCCAGGTGCACTCCCCCAATGACCAACCAATTTTGATTTAATATCATTTATGGTTAATTTTCTTTTTAATAATGGGTTGTCTTTCAAATATAATTGAGCACAAGATAAATAATTAGCAATTCTAAATTGTTCATCAACAATTAATAAATCATCATTCATATATTAACACCTCTTTATTCTTCTTAATTATACTATAAAAAAGCAAAATTTTAAATAAAATAATTTTTTTTAAAAAAAGGCTTTATTTTTTTTTAAAATGTGATATACTAACATTGTAATTTTAAAGAAATGCGCCAAAAGGACGCGCTCATAGCTCAATTGGATAGAGCGTTAGACTACGGATCTAAAGGTTAGGGGTTCGACTCCCTTTGGGCGCACCACTGAATCGAGAAGTAGCACAATTTGGTAGTGCACTTGGTTTGGGACCAAGGGGTTGCAGGTTCAAATCCTGTCTTCTCGACCATCGATTAATATAATACCATCTCGTATGGTATTTTTTTGTTTAAACTCTGCAACCCCTTTTTATTCTAAATTAATAACATCGAATATTTCTTTAAAATTATCCTCCATTATTTCAAAAGTAGTGCCCTTATTATGTAATTTTCCATAATATGGTTCTTTATTATAAAAATTTATTTTGATATTCATTCTTATATAGCCATTTTCAATCGCTTTTAAAAAAGAAGTTAAATTCTTGAATCTAAACAAAGTCATTTTATAATATTTAAAATAATAAGTTTTATTTTGCTGCATATAAAATTTCTTTACTTTAAACAAAGCCAACAAAGACAGTTTTTTATTAAGACGTAAAGATAGCTGTTCAAACGACCAAGAAATTCTACTATTAATATCGCCTGTAAAATTATTTCTTATTAAAAGTTCTAGTTTTCTTAATTTATAATTAACGCGAAGTTTATAAGAATAATAATATCCTACATCCGTAAAAACATCACCATATATTTGTGCATAAAAAACTTTATAATTATTATCTTTTCTACTATGCCAACCATAATTATTTAAAAGCCAATTAATTAGCAACGGTTCACTATCTGGAACAATAGATATTAAACCAACATATGGTTCTGAACCATCTAATTTTGTTTTTAGCTCTATTCCATCAAAATCCGGAAGTGATTCGTAATCATCAGTTTTGCCCAAGATGTTTTCCAAAGTTTTTCCAGCCGAACTATATCCTTTACCTACATTTTTTATCCAATTCATACACTGGATTCTATAAAATTCATTACTAAGTCTTTTTAAATTGCTCATCTAAAACTCACCTCTATTATTTATTGTTGTAAAAAAAAGCCCGATTTCCTTTAATTTTTTATAAGAAAATAGACATTTTCTATTTTTTTTAGTAAAATTAAGATGGTGACAATAAAAATGTTAAGCAAAATAAACAATATTACAGTCTTCTTCGAACAAGGAGAAAAATTAACAATACCAGCCGACTACATAAAAAAATTTTATATATCCAATATAAATAAAAATGGTGACGAAATTCCATACGAAGAGTCCGGAATAACTAACAAATTAATTGCAAACTTTGCAATGATTCTATTTAATGATAATACTTTAAATCAAAATGAATTTAAAATATTTAAAGATAACAATATTTATTCAATAGCCATAAAATTTAAAAGTTCCAAAACAATCACGTTTATTATAACAAGTGCTCTAAGCCCATTTTTAAATAATATGGAACATAACATGTATCAAAAAGAATATATTTTTAATAATAGCAAAGCACTTTTAATATCGGAATACAAAGTTAAAAATATCACTTCGTTATTTATTTAAACAAAAAAAACTATACTTTAGTATAGTTTTTTAATCTTCTTAAGAAGAACATAAACTCAATGGTGGCTTCAGCGGGAATTGAACCAGCGACACAAGGATTTTCAGTCCTCTGCTCTACCGACTGAGCTATGAAGCCTCAATGGCGGTTCGTACGGGATTTGAACCCGTGATCTTCTGCGTGACAGGCAGACGTCATAGGCCTCTAGACTAACGAACCATTGGTTGCGGGAGTAGGATTTGAACCTACGGCCTCCAGGTTATGAGCCTGGCGAGCTACCGAACTGCTCTATCCCGCGATACTTTGGCGGAGAAAAAGGGATTCGAACCCCTGCGCCGTTACCGACCTTCCGGTTTTCAAGACCGGTCCCTTCAACCAGACTTGGGTATTTCTCCATTTTTCCTAACAGGAACAAACTGATTATAGCATACCAAATAACTTTTAGTCAATCAAAATAAACAATTTTTGACCGATTTATACAAAAATAAGTGAAAAAACTTATAAAAAATCGTTTTTTTTTAAAAAAAGTAAAAAAACTATTGATAAAATCTGATTTTATTGTTATACTCAAATAGTCTTATCAATTAAGACACAAGTGCCCGCCCGAGTGGCGGAATAGGTAGACGCACAGGACTTAAAATCCTGCGAGTATAAAAACTCGTGCCGGTTCAAGTCCGGCCTCGGGCACCATAAAATTATTTATTTGTCGGGCGATTAGCTCAGTTGGTTAGAGCACCTGCCTTACAAGCAGGGGGTCGTAGGTTCGAGTCCTACATCGCCCACCATTTGCCGACATAGCGTAATAGGTAGCGCAACTGACTTGTAATCAGTAGGTTGGGAGTTCGATTCTCTCTGTCGGCACCATTTTTTTGGAAGGATAGCGAAGTGGTCAAACGCGGCAGACTGTAAATCTGTTCCTTAGGGTTCCATAGTTCAAATCTATGTCCTTCCACCATTTACTGCCTTGTAGCCAAGCGGTAAGGCATCAGACTTTGACTCTGACATTTCGGCGGTTCGAATCCTCCCAAGGCAGCCAATTTTTATTTTTGTCCTGTTAGCTCAGCAGGTAGAGCATTTGACTTTTAATCAAAGGGTCTGGGATTCGAGTTCCCAACAGGACACCATTTTAAAAAATTAAAGTTCGTTTAAAACGAACTTTTTTTAAAATTCATCATCCATCCACCTTGGTAGTTTTTCATATAATGGTCTAAACCCCGAAATTGTTTCATCAAAGTCTGAAGTGTTACGGTAATTCATACATTTAACCGATAAATTAACATGCTTATTTTTTTCGTCAATAGACATAATCTTCGCAAAGATCTCTTCCTTATTAGTAACATACTTACCAATATCATTTACAAATGCCGTATCAAGTTCAGAAATATGAATCATACCAGTATAGCCATCTTTTAGGTTTACAAACACTCCATATTTCGTCCAACCTGTAACAACAACTTTGACAATTTGATTAATTTTATACATAAAGCATCACCAATAAAATTATATCATTACAAAACAAAGAAGTAAAATATCATAATTGAACAAAATAACAATTTGTGATAATATCATTTATATAAAATTCAAATTTAAAAGAAAGGAACAAATAAAAATGAAAGAAAAGAAAATAAGAGAAATCATCGATAAAATAGTCCCATACCTTAATAGTGATGGAGGAAATTTAGAATTTATAAAATTAGAAGATGATATCGTTTATATCAAACTAACCGGAGCATGTGGGTGCTGTCCTCACAAAAACGAAACAATTAAATATGGTATTTTAGAATCCATAAAAGAAGAACTTCCAGAAATAAAAGACGTAATTAACGTTGATATATAAAAGGATATTTAATAATAATTTCATATTTGCTAGACATAGCAGTAATCAATTTTAAAATAAAGTTTTCATATTGAGAACTTTTTTTTAACAAATCATAAAATAAATCGGAATAAACATTATTTTTGTTTTGCATATCATATAACTCCAAAAAATATGTCGGATAAATAAGCCTTACAAAAAACATATTAATTGAAAAATTATCAAAGTTGTAATTATCAATTACACTAATTGCCTCATCAGTAGAAAAATCCGAGTAAAAAAATCTCATTTTTAAATATTCAGCAAAATCACGAAACTCAAAATCAAATAAATAGTTCACAGGATTGTAATATGAAAAAGAATACATAGGAAATTCTATCCGATTATGTTGAATCGACAAACCATTTTTTTGACCATACTTTCTAATTAAAAGATTATAATTATAGATGCAGATTTCAATCAAACCTATATAATAATTTAATATATAAAAGATATCTTTATTTAAAGATAGTTCACTTTTGTGTTTTTCTAATTGAACTACTCTATTTTCCCATATTTCATTCCAGTAATTATTTTCATTAATCAAACCACCAATGCATATTGGAAAATCAATGATTTCATTTTCACAATCACTTTCCATTACTACATATTTTTTTCCATTAAACTCTGAAATATAACTACCCTTCTTATTCATAACTACTTTCAAAGACTTTAAGTTATTACTTATTAGATAATTTAAAACTTTTTCAAACTCAACTTCATCACGATTAAAATTTGAAATAATATAAAACTTATCTAAATGTTTAAAATACAATAAATTATTTAATATTGCTAAATCATCACATCTCAAATCATAATTATATTCTATAAATTCTTTCATACTTTTATATATGAAAAAAACATAGTGTTTATACTATGCTATACGCTTACTATCACTAGGATTATCAAAAATATTAGTTGAATCAACGTTTAAGACAGCACTTTCTTCATTAACAGCACTATTCAAATCTTGATTATTAACTTTTTTTCCTTTTTCACGATATTGACTTATAATAGAATGAATTGAAAGTTCAGCAATTTTAATAACTTCTGTTAATCCATCTTCAAGTTCCTGCAATTCAGCATTTGATAATGTTACGCCATCAACTTGTTGCATTGCAACATTAACTGCTTTATTTAAAGGATTAGTTATCGCACCTTGTGAATTATTATCATTTAAAGTTACTGTTTCACTCGGTGTTTGGGCAGAAAACAAATTATCATTACCGCTTAGATTATTAACAGTATTTTTTTCAGAAGAATCAAATACCATTGAATCATTAGAATCTAAAACAGTCTCAGTAGTTTGATTTACACTTGCAACATTTTTTATAAATTCATTATATTTATTTTTCATACTATTAGATTGATCAAAAGTTACAGCAATAACTTTTGGAGATGCCATAATAATTTTTCCCATTTTAATCCTCCCACTTCAAGTATTTAATTTCAACACTATTACTATTAGTTAAAATAGATTTCATAACTACTTTTATTTTATTCCACTCATCATCAGTAATGTTATCAGTAACATTCATACTATCAGAAACTTCAGAAACGTACATTTTAACAAGACCATTTTCAACTGCTTCATTCAAAGTATAAAATAAATACCTCTTTTGAGTTTCTACAATTTCAAAATAACTAATTATTTCAGCTTGTATTTTCTCTCCATTTTGTTTTGTCAAACTAACTGTATTATTCATATTTCCTACCTCTCTAATATTACACATAAAATATTAACATATTTTTAATACTGTATCAACTAAATTTCACGTTTTAAAATAAAATATTTGCACTGATATGCGCAATTATTAATAATATATTCTTCAACAAATTTAATATTATTATAATCTTTCACCTTTTTATTTTCTTCAGCCAAAAAACCTTTTAATCGTAACTTGCCATAAGCCCAATCTCCAACAATGTAATCAAAATTATCATAATAATCAGTAAGTTTATTTTCAACTTCTTCTAGTATAAATCCTTCATTGTCTTTAATTAACTCAAATTTCTTTCCATTAATCATTTTAATTTCCATAAATTATCCCTTCATAACAGAAACAGCAATTATAATTCCAATCATAATTTCAGTAGCCATAACACTTAACAAAACTAACGTATCAACAAAACCATTTCCAGAAGATATTGCTAATCTCAAAGGAATAACAAACCTGTTTTTCTTTCGCTCTGTGTCCGCATCCTCGACAACAATTTTATTATTTATTTTCTCTACTGTTTCGTTTGATAACTTTGACATATCATTTAAAGAAATCCCAAACTCTTTATATTTTTTTTCATCAAAGAAATCAGGCAATAGCAAATCATATGTGAAATTAATACTTTCTGAATCAATAAAACCCTTCTTTAATTTCCACATTCTATAAAAATTAACATTATTATCTCCCATTAATTGACAAGTTTCTGATAGACCAATAATTTTATTTTCAAAAAATCTAACATAATACGTTACTTCTACAGAAGACAAATTCTTTTCACTAACTTTATTAAGTACCATTTGAAGTAAAATAAATTTGATTCTTTCGATAACATTATCATTTTTCTTATTAGAACTACTTAACCATCTATAATACTCGTCCATTAAATTGATAAACTGATATACACTTTTGGAACTAAGTCCATATAATTGCAAATTTTTTATAAAACTTTTTGAATCTTTTAATTTATAAGGATTAATAATATTAATCTCACCATAAATATGAATTAACATTTCAATAACAAGAACTTCAAAAATATGAGATTTATCATATTTCTCATTATTCTTTTTTAGTAGATAATTTTCAATTCCACAATCTATTGCTCGATTAACAAAAAAATTCATATATCCTCACTATCCATAATATATCACAATTATAAATTTATTTCTATAGGTAGATTAACTATATATTCAAAAATCCAGTGTTTTTTTCAAAAGTTGTTCCATAAATAGAAGGAATTTTACCATTAATTATTTTAGAAGATAATAAAATAGTATATTCAGTAAAAAAACTTTCATTTTTTATAAAGAAAACTTGACTATTAATTTTTAGATTTAAATATAACTCTATATGTAAACTATTTATCCCATAATTTTTTACAACGACTTTTATTTCATAAAGAAAATCTCTTATATAATTAAGTTTTACAAATTGTTTAGGACCCATGTTTGATATAATGGGATTTTGCAAATAATAATAAACAGGTACTTCCATTACTATATTTTGTTCATCTTTCTCAATAATATTAACTAAATCACCAGTATAACTGAATTCAAATAATTTTAATTCATTACAAATTTCTGAAGCCAAACTATAAGCATCATTAATTCGAAAATTTACGTCAGCAAGTTCGTTGTTATCGTTATACTTTATTGTTACTAAATTATCTATATCATAATTTTTTAAAATTGAAAGTTTAAAATTATCAGATAACGATTTTGTCAAATTTTGCTTTACTACTGGCTCGATTAATGAAATTAGTCCTGAACTAAAATTTGATGAAATATTCAAATATAATATTAAAGTTAAAAGAAATATTACTAAAAAGAACATCATTCGTATATTTAAATTTTTCTTAGTTTTAAACTTTTTCATAATTAATTATATGAAAAAAGACTATTTAAAATAGTCCCAAATTTAAATATTTGTTTAAAACAAAAACTGATATTCCTAAAATAATTATTACAAAAATAAATATTAATATTTTTATGGCAATAGAATTAGAATTGATATCATCCTGAATTTCCTTAAAATCATCATAATCTTTTTCCTTTATTGCCAGTTTTCCTGTATAAAAAGTTTCTTCATTATCGTCTTTTTCAGCAAGTTCTTGAGCTGCAATTAAATTTGGAGTATCAACATTATCATCAGGTTCAAAATTGCTATCTTTATTTTTATTTTTTAATTCTAATTCTGTAATCGTATTAATTAAATTTAAAAGTTCTGCCGCCTCTTCACTTTCTTCTTTAGGTTTGTATTTTCTATTAATTTCATCTATCAACTTCTCACTAGAACTCGTTTCTATACGATTAAATCTGTCCTCCTCATAAGAAACCTTTCGATTTTGCTTTGCTTTATCAAGTATCACATTTAAATCATAATCCTTTTCATCACTATTCTTATAGGCAACCTCAGCATCCACATTAGTTGATTCAACACTTATCGATTTTCTTTTTGGAATATTATCTCTATATTTTTTGTCTAGCATTTCTCTTATTTGGTCAACATCAATACTTCGCGCATTATCTTTAAGAACAGAAACATTTGAATCAACATCGAATTTATCATAATCATTTGAACTATTGCTTTCATACAAACCTGAGTATTTATCGACTCTTCTCTTTAATTCTGGCGTTTCATCTGCATATTTATCCATTCGATTCACGTTATCACCTACTCAATATTATAATAACATATTTTACACTATTTTTATAGTTTTTGTTGAATTTATAAAATCTTTGGGTATAATGATATTGGAGGAACTATGGAAAAAGTTACAGTAAACAAAGATTTATGTATCAAATGTGGCATGTGCGTAAGTATGTGCAGCGAAAACTTTTCATTTGATAAAGATGGTAAAAGTGATGTTATTAATGAAACAGTAACAGAAAACACAAAAAATACCGCAGAATGTTGCCCAACAGGTGCTATTGAAATAAAAGAAGTTTAATTTACATAAGCACCCATTATTTACAAAAAAGCTCTAGAAAATAATCTAGAGTTTTTTATGATTCCTCAATAAAATTTTTTCCTTTAAATGGCTCATCTAACAGCAAATTCATATAATTATTTTGTCTTAAAGCCTCATAAAGTGCAATTGCCACAGAATTGGAAACATTTAGTGCTCTAACATTATCACTCATTGGAATTCTATAACAATTATCAAGATTCTTCTTCAGCAAATCCAACGGTAACCCAGTTGATTCTTTGCCAAAAATCAAATAAATATCCTCTTCATCATTCAATACAAAATTTGCGTCAGAATGTGGCTTATGCCCATACCTTGTAAAAAAATAATATTTTCCTTTACACCTCGTAAAAAAATCGTTTAAATCATCATACAGAAAATAATGACAGTTTTCTAAATAATTAACACCACTTCTCTTTAAATATTTTTCACTTAAACTAAAACCAAGTGGTTCAATAAGATGAAGGTAACATTCCGTAGCTGCACAAGTACGCATTATATTACCAGTATTTCCAGGTATTTCCGGTTCAAATAATACAATGTTTATTCTACTCATTATCTTTTACCTCATAAGTATCCAAAAGATTATTAAAATCACTACAATTTAAAGTATGCATAGAACTATCTAAAATCTCTAATACACTACCATTTTTTAAATAAACTATTGCTGGAAACCTTTGAATTTTCTTATCAGTATCAAATAACTCATTTGCTGTGGAAACCTTCATTTTATTTGCATCTACATATAAAAATTCATCTTCCATATGATAGTTTATAACTGATTTTTTTAACTCCTTTTCCATTTTATAAAAATTATCATCGCCTGTAACGCCAAAATAGACAAATGTATTGTTCCCAGACTCAACTATAGCATTAGATAAATCATTAATCGAAATATTCGTGACATATTTTGCAATATAACTATTATTTAATTTGTTATTTTCATAATTTCTATATATATTACATACTAAAATAGTAGCAATTATTGTTATTAATAATATAGTAAGTAACCTAATATATTTATTTTTTCTCATTCTACACCTCTACTTAATTTTATCATAACGCCAAAAAAAAATGAAGATTATTTCTTCATCTCTTTATATTTTTTATATAATGTCTTAAACATATTATAATGAACAACTTCTCTTTGTCTCAAATATAATAAAACATCAATAACATCCTCATCATCAGCAATGTCAATTAAATGTTCATAAACTATTCTTGCTTTCTCTTCTGCTGCCATATCCTCAGCTAAATCAACTACAGCATCACCAGTCGAAGCAAAAGTTTTAGCATCAAAAGCTACTCCATTAACGTCCATTGGATAAATACCAAATCCGTGCTCTACGTACGTGCCTGTTAAACCAGCATTCATAAGTTCTTCCTTACTAGCACCATGAAGAAGTTGGTGTACCATAATACAAATCATTTCTGCATGTCCAAATTCTTCTGTCGCAATATCATTTAATAAAGCACGCCCCTCATCAGTTGGCATTGTAAACTTTTGACTAAAATATCTTAAAGCCGCACCAAGTTCACCAGCATAACCACCATATTGTGTAATAATATATTTTGCAAGTTTAACATTCTTTTTTCGAATATTTATTGGATAAGGTAGTTTTTTTTCATATTTAAACATCTTTCTTTACCTCCCATGGCCAAAGACCACTTTCCCAAGTATAAGAACCATTTACATCTTTACTTAACTCTAAAACTTCATATTTTTCTGAATATAAACAAGTTAATTCGTTTAACTCAATAATATATTTTTTAAATAATTCATATACATCGCGATCATCTGGGCACAAATCCAAATACAAATTTAAATCTCCAACTGCATGTGATAACTCTCTTATTTTAAGCATCAATTTTTCTTTTTCAGTTGTTGCTACAAGTTCTCTCGGCTTGTAATTTTTATATGGCTCATACATATCAAAAAACATATTACCTAAAATCAATCCTTCTTTAGGCTCTAACAAATTATTTTTCTTTTCCAAATTAAAATATCTTTTTAAAACATCTTCATTATTAACACTAAATAACATTTTTTACCTCCAATATATCATATGAACTCTAGGCATTTTGATATGGGCATTAATCACGAATGACTAAAATTTTAAAATTTGCTCACAATAAATATGAAGTGATAATCATGAATTTATTTTATTTATGTCTCAAAATATTTAGTGCCAGAATCATAGATGTCTCCATGAATACCATTCGAACAGTTTACATTGTAAAAGGAAAAAGAATAATATCAACAGTAATTGCTTTTTTTGAAGTGCTTATTTGGTTTGAAGTTGCCAGAACAGCCCTTAATACAGAAATAAATTCTTTTCTTATCCCAATATCCTATGCGGGGGGATACGCAACTGGAACCTATATTGGAACTTTAATAAGTACAAAGTTTATTAAAGGTCACTACACTGTAACTATAATATCTAATAATATAGATAGTACAAAGATTAAAAAAATAAAAAAAGAAGGCTATGGAGTCACATCCATCGCAACCGAAACAAATTCCAAATATTTAATAATTGAAATCAATAAAAAAGAACTTAATAATCTAAAAACTCTTATAAAGTCCTTTGACAGTAAAGCATTTATTTACATTAATGAAACAAAAACTATTGAAAATGGCTACATAAAATAATTAAAACGTATCACTATTATACTTTGATTTATAAAACCATTTGCGCAGTAAATCAACTGGTATAACAGTAAAACTTATTAAAAGAATTTTTGCTAACTCTATAAATGTTAAACCATACGTTCTAAAAATCGAGCCACCATAATAGATAAATATAATTTGAATTAAACAAACAAACATAAATATCATAATAAACATTTTATTTTTATTTATTAAATACAAAAGATCATATCTTTCTGTCCTTGCATTAAAAGCATTAAAAATTCCCATAAATACAAAAAGTGTAAAAAAAGCTGTCATAAAATATCTATTATCTGGATTTTGCCTTATCAGTAATTTAAAAAATGGTAATTTCAAAAAAAGAAGACATAATAAAGAAGAATATAAACCCGTAACAAAAATTTCATTATACATATATCTATTAATAATATGCTCCTTACGACTTTTTGGCTTTTCATCCATATATCTTAATATAGGTTCCTCATACGCAAAAGCAAGCCCGGCTAGAGTATCCATAATCATATTAATCCATAGCATTTGCATTGAAGTAACTGGTGTATCTATTCCTACAAAAGGCCCAATAATTGATAAACTCATTGCTCCTATATTCATTGTTAACTGAAATACAATAAACTTCCTAATATTTTTAAATATAGTTCTTCCATACAAAATAGCAAGACTTATACTCTTAATATTATCATCAAGTATAACTATATCAGAAGCTTGTTTTGCAACCTCAGTACCACTTCCCATAGCAAAGCCTACACTGGCTTTTTTTAACGCCGGCGCATCATTTATCCCATCACCAGTCATTCCAACAATAAATCCAAGTTCTTCAATTATTCTAACAAGCCTACTTTTATCATTCGGTTTAGCCCTAGCAACTATCCGTACACGAGAAATACTTGCCTTTAACTCTTCATCACTCATTAAAGACATTTCATTACTAGTCAAACAAATATCACCCTTTTTAATAAGACCAAGTTCTCTACCAATAAACATAGCAGTATCAATTGAGTCACCGGTAACCATAATAAGGCGTACACCTGCTTTTTCAATAAGTGTAATTCCCTCTTTAGCATCCTTACGTATTTCATCTTTTAAAATTGCAAATCCTGCAAATATCAAATTTGTTAAATCGTTATTTTTAGAAAATGCCAAAACTATAACTCTGTATCCTTTGCTTGTATATTTAAGTATATTATTATTAATTTGTTCTATGTCCAACAACCTATCAATTTTTCCATTATTGTAATAAGCAGTACATTTTGGCAAAATAACCTCAGAAGCGCCCTTGAAGTATGTATAGTTCTCCGTTTTTACGCTTGAATACTTCTTATTACTGTCGAAAACTTCTTTTGAAATAACTTTATCACCACATTTAAAACTCATAAAAGAATATAAAGCTTTATCTGTCGAATTACCAGATATTAATTTACCATCACTTACAATAGTATCATTATTTAAAACAATCAAGCGACCAATTAAATCAAAAAAGTCAGGATTTTTATTAAGTACAACTTCATTCTCATAAAGTTTTCCGTCATATTGCACAATTCCATTTACACTCATTTTACCATTAGTAATAGTACCAGTCTTATCACTAAGTAAATAATTAATAGAGCCCGCTGTTTCAATACCAACCATTTTTCTAACTAAAACATTCTGTTTTATCATCTTTTTCATATTCGTCGATAGAACTAAAGCAACCATCATTGGTAACCCCTCAGGAACACTTACAATAATTATTGTAACTGCCAAAGTAATTGCGGATATAAGATATTCACTCATCAAATGAACATTAGTAATAGTATCCTTAATCAAAGATATATTAAAATTATTTTGAATAATAATGTTTGAAAACAGGTAAGAAAAAAATACCAAAAAAGCACCAACATAACCAATATTACTTATAATTTTCGCTAAGTGCCTAAGTTTATACTTTAATGGACTTTCAGCAGTATCTTCCTGAAGTTCAAGTGCAATCTTTCCATAAATCGTATTTGTTCCAACCGACTGAACTTTCATCAAACACTCATTATTAGAAATAATCGTTCCTCGGTATAATTTATTATTTTCGTGAGCCCTACCATTAACAGCAGTTTTAAATGTATCATTAGACTCACCATTTATACAGGATTCATTTACAAAAACACTACCACTAACTACTACTCCATCTGCTGGAACAATATCACCACTATTTAACGAAACAATATCATTAACTACAATATCATTAATATTTATTAAAATAACTTTGTTATTACGTTTAACTTTAACTTCTTTTAAACTATTTTTAGATAATAAACTCTCAAAAGCCTTAGAACTTCCATATTCACTTATGCTTGATATAAAAGACGCCAAAAAGATGGCTATTAACACTCCCAAAGTTTCAAACCAATCATTATCAGCAAATAAAAAAACAAATTTCAAGGCCAAAACTATAAGTAGAATTTTTATCATCGGATCACCGAGCGACTCCAGAAACAACTTAAAAAAAGAATTCTTTTTAGTTCTTTTAATTTCATTATCACCATATAACGTACGATACTTCTTTACTTCTTCATCACTTAATCCATTATAAACGTTCATATGTCCTCCACTTAAACATATGAACTTACATAAAAAAAATATGCGACATGCATATTATTTTTTTTCTAGTATTTCTAAAATCGTTGGAACAATCTGTTTCTTTCTTGATACAAAGCCCTTAAGTAACTCGCCCTCTTCTATACTTGGCAAACTATAAGCTTCAGCTAATATATCAGCAGCAGACCTATTAAATAAAGCATAAGAATTATTATTTATAAAATCCGTTACAAATAAACAAACAACCTTATAATCATTATTTACAGCAATCTCATCTAATCTATCAACATATTTTGAAATATCAGCCTCATAATCATCAAAAGTTGTTGTAAACACCTGACCGATACCTATCTTATATTCACCAGCAACATAATTTTTAAAGTCTTTATAAATAACATCATCAATACTCATACCTTTAATACTAACTCCACTAGCAAGTAAATCCATACCATACTTTTCTAAATCAACTTTAGCAATTTTTGCAAGACTTCTTGCTGTCTCTCTATCTAAATCAGTTGTCGTTGGACTAGCAAATAAAAGTGTATCAGAAACAATTCCACTAAGCATCAACCCAGCTATTTCCCTAGGAATCTTAACCTTATACTCATTAAATAAAGTATAAATAATTGTATTAACAGACCCAACACTCATATTTCTAAAATTAATCGGATTATGTGTACTAATGTTGCCTATGTTATGATGATCAACAACCTCAACAATTTCAGCCTCATCTAATCCTTCAACACTTTGAGCAGGATCATTGTGGTCAACTAAAATAACCTTTTTTCTCATAAGTTCACTCGTATCAATAACACGAAGCATTCCCTCACAATACCCATTATTATTTAAGAGTGGATAATTAGTATGTTTAAGTTTATTACTAATATCTAAAAAGTCACTTAAGTAATCCTGTGTATTAAAACATACAGCAGATGCAGCTCTTCTAATATTTTTAATTGGATTTGATAAAATAATAGTTCTTGCAGTTTTAAATGTATCATATGGTGTAATAATGACATTAACTTTATTCTTCTTAGCAAGAAGTAACTCATCAGAAGTTAAATTTCTATTATTAATAATAATTAGTAGTTTAACCCTCTTTTTAATTGCATGATCAATTATATGTTCTCTATCTCCAACTATAACAATTGACTTATCTCCAAGAGGAATACTATCAATAAACATTCTGTAAGGAAGTGCAACAGCAAGCGTATTACCACATATTTCATCATCAAACTTAATATAACTACTAGCATTTAATGTCTGTGCAATATTATCAAAAGTAGTATCTAAATAATTTGAACTACTAATAATAAGTTCACTAGCAATTTCTTTTAATGAAACATACCCGATAAACTTTTTAGCATCATCAACTATCGGAATACCTGTAATCTTCTTATCTGAAATATAATTATAAGTATCGTAAATTGATGTATTTTCATTTACATAATATTTTTTCTTATACTTTACATCTTTAAGTTGTAACTTTACATCATTTAAATACTTCGGTGTCTCTACTCCAAAAGTTTTAAGTGCAAACTCAGTTTCTTTATTAATCTCACTTAAAACACGAGGCTCAGATGCTACCCCAATCGCATTTTTTAAATAACTTAAACTTATCGCACCACATACACTATCTGTATCTGGTTTACGATGTCCAAAAATTAAAACTTTATTCATTAAAATCACTTTCCTATTTTCTATATTATACACTACTTTATTAAATAATAAAATAACAAACCACTCTAATTATGTTATAATTAAAATAGAGAGGTTATCATGACAAAGAAAAAATTAAAATTAAAGAAAAAATTCAAAAGAAGACTAATTATTTTGCTATTCATTATAATTATATCAATCGTTGGTATCAAATCATATAAAACATACAAATACCATCAGACATATGAATACAAACTACTTGAAAAAAATTACACCAAAGAAGAAACAGACTTACTTCTAGAAAAATTAGACAAAACAAAAATTGAAAAACTGCTAACCACAGAAAAAAATGAAAAACTAATAAACATTTTAAACGAAAAATACTTTTTAATCAAGAATTTAGATAAATATATTGCTTATAGTGATAAAAATCCAGAAATAAGTTTAACCGAAGTCATCGCACTAGTAAATGTTCACAGAGACCAAGACTATTACGAAAACATGGAGGTAACCGACACTTCTAAAGGAAACACCATGCTCGTAAATAAATATAATGCCTTAAGTAAAGACTATGAAGTAGAAGACTTAAAAACCATAAGTAAAACCTATAGCTATGGAGATAATAAAAAACTTAATAAAGAAGCTTATGATGCCTTTATTAGTTTAGCAGACGATGCTAAAAAAGAAGGATACACAATTCTAATTGTCTCATCATACAGAACCTATCAAGACCAAGAGGATGTATGGAAAGACTACAAAGCATCATTTGGAACTAAAAAAGCAGATGCATACGCCGCAAGAGCAGGATCTAGTGAACACGAAACTGGCCTAGCAATTGACGTTGCTGATTACAATGATAAAAATGACAAATTTGAAGCTACTGAAAGTTTCAAGTGGATGCAAACAAACGCCCATAAATACGGTTACATTCTAAGATACCCAAAAGATAAAGAAAATATCACCGGTTACTCTTATGAAGCATGGCATTATCGTTATGTTGGAATAGATACTGCAACTAAAGTATATAATGAAGGCATAACATACGATGAATATTATGAATACTACTTAAAAAAGTGAGATTAATTTCTCACTTTTTTTAACATTTTTCTTGTGTAGAAAAATATAAGTCGCCACTTTTTTGTTTAGTAAATGTACCATTTCCAAATTCAAATACATACTCTTCATGAACACCAACTTCATCACAATCAACAATATTAACTGTGCCACCTTGCGTTCTATCATCAATAAAATAAAGCTTACCATTTGAAATACGGGCATTACCATCCAATTCAACAATTTCACTCAAAACATAATCTTTTTTACCACTTTGAACTTTTGTTACCAAATCATTATGATCATAACCAAGTTCCAACATATTATACATATATTCATATTTTTTATGACTAGCAACTAAGACTAACCTAAAACTTGGACCAGTAGGATAACGATATAAATAATAATTATATTCTTCGTCAGAATTAATTAATTTTCTACTAACATATTCAGTTAACTCTTCATTACACTCACCAGAATACTCAATATCAGTACGATATAAAAGACCTTCTGCCCTATCTCCAATATAATAGACATTTAAATAATACAAGTCCTCTAGTTTACTAACTAAAAATAAGTATTCCACCCCATCAACTTTTTTATTAAGCTTACAAATATCTTCTTCATTACTAACTAAATTATTATTACTATTATCATTTGAAGAATTATCGTGTAAACTAACAACATTAGTAGCCAAAAGAACTGCAAACACAATTGCACTTAAACCAATACCACCAAATAACCACCATATACCCTTTTTCATAATTCACCTCTAACACAAGTATAAACTATAACGATCAAAAATGCAAAACAAATAATTAGCTTGCATTTTATTTTTCATTTGCTTTCATTTCAAACAATATATCCCTTAATTGCATTGCTCTTTCAAAATCAAGCTCCTTAGCTGCCTTACGCATCTCATTTTCAACCTTTTGCATCATCTCACGAGACTCCTTCTTACTAAGTTTCTCTTTGCTTTCATCCTTAACCTCATTAGAAATTAAATCTCTAATTTCCTTGACAACTGTCTTAGGTACAATACCATGTTCTTTATTATATGCCTCCTGGATACTTCTACGCCTTCTAGTTTCCTTAATCGCTTTATCCATCGCATCACTAATCGTATCAGCATACATAATAACATGCCCATTTTGATTACGTGCTGCTCTACCAATAGTTTGTATCAAACTTCTCTCACTACGCAAGAACCCTTGCTTATCAGCATCCATAATTGCTATCAAACTAACTTCTGGAATATCAATTCCCTCCCTAAGAAGGTTAATACCAACAATAACATCATACTTACCAAGTCTTAAATCACGTATAATTCTAAGCCTTTCAAAAGTCTTAACCTCATTATGTAAATAAGCAACTTTTATATTAACACTCTTTAAATAATTAGTAAGTTCTTCAGCCATCCTAATTGTAAGCGTTGTAACAAGAACTCTCTCATTCTTACTAACTCTATCATTAATCTCTCCAATTAAATCATCTATTTGACCTTCAGTCGGTTTAACCTCAATTTCTGGGTCTAAAAGCCCAGTTGGACGAATAATTGCTTCCGTAAACTTACCGCCAGTAAGCGATAACTCATAATCACCAGGAGTAGCTGATATATATATAGCCTCTTTAATCTTAGCATTAAACTCATCAAATTTAAGTGGTCTGTTATCAAGTGCACTAGGAAGTCTAAAACCATAATCAACAAGTGTTTGTTTACGCATTCTATCACCATTATACATTGCTTTAACCTGAGGAAGAGTTACATGTGATTCATCCACAATAAGTAAATAATCATCACCAAAGAAATCCATCAAAGTAGATGGTGTTTCACCCTCTCCTCTAAGTGCTAAATGTCTACTATAATTTTCAATACCATGACAAAAGCCAGTTTCCCTAAGCATCTCTAAATCATACTCGCATCTTTCTTTAATTCTTTGCTCCTCAATTAATTTACCATGTTCATGAAAATACTTAATCTGCTCATCTTTTTCCTTATCAATCCTCTTAATTGCTTCAGCAAGTTTCGCATCACCCGTAACAAAGTGACTAGCCGGAAATAAAGTAATATGCTTAATATTTTGAATAACATTTCCACTTAAAACATCAAATTCACAAATGCGATCAACTTCATCACCAAAAAGTTCAATTCTAATACCATTTTTTCTCTCACTTGCTGGCACAACATCAATCACATCACCATTAACTCTAAAAGTACCACGATGAAAATCCAGCTGATTTCTCTCATAAGTCATTGACACCAATCTATCAATTATCGTATTACGTTTAATTTTATCCCCAACACTTAAAATAAGCATATTATTCTTATACTCTTCTGGCTCTCCAATACCATAAATACAAGAAACAGAAGCTACTACAATCGTATCTTTATAATTAATCAAAGCACTAGTCGCCCCATGTCTAAGTTCATCTATTTCATCATTAATACTAGAATCCTTTTCTATATAAGTATCTGTTGATGGTACATATGCTTCTGGTTGATAATAATCATAATAAGAGACAAAGTATTCGACATGATTATTTGGAAACAACTCTTTAAACTCACTATAAAGTTGCCCTGCTAAAGTCTTATTATGAGCAAGAACTAATGTAGGTTTATTAACCCTTGCAATAACATTAGCAACCATAAAAGTCTTACCAGTACCAGTAGCTCCCATTAAAACTTGTGCTTTCTTGCCTTCCTCTACACCTTTAACAAGTTCATCAATTGCCTCAGGCTGATCTCCACTAGGTTTATACTTAGAAATTAACTCAAACATACGCTCATCTCCTAACACCAACTATATTAATACATTTGTTTGCTTAAGTCAATAAAATTTTCATCAAGTAAAAAACAAACTAATAATACTTAAAAATACAATTCTATTATTCCCATCTTTTACTAGTTAATTCAAAAAAATATCCCTTAAAAAAATTGGCTTTTTCCACCAATTTTATATTAATCTCTATCTCTTCCAAATATAGCAAGTAATCTAATAATCTCTAACGCACTAGATAACACACCAGCAACGTATGTATAAGCCGCTGCCCTTAGCATTCTACTTGCTCCGCTTGCATCAGTATTATCAGTAAGCCCTAACTCATTTAAATTATTAAGTGCTCTTTTACTAGCATCTATCTCAACTGGTAAAGTAATAAGCTGGAAAACTAAACCAAGACCATATAATGCTATCGCAAGCATAATTAAATTATGCATTTCTAAAATAGCCCCAATGATAAGTAACACATAAGCAAATGTTGTTCCTAAATTAACTACCGGATAGATAAAACTACGCAATCTCATAAAGAAATATCCGTCCTTATCTTGAATAGCATGCCCACATTCATGTGCAGCAATAGCAAGGGAAGCTACACTATCACCATGAAAAACCTCTGTTGATAATCTAACTGTCCTTCTAGTTGGGTCATAATGATCAGTCATCTTCCCTTTAGTCTCAACAACATATAAATCTCCTAGACCATTAGCTTCTAATATCTTCTTAGCAGTATCAAGTCCTGTTAACCCTTTACCATTCTTAACTACTCTAAACTTACTATAACTGGTACTTACATAAATCTGAGCCATTAAGGGAATTAAAATAGCAATTAAATAAAGTAAATCCATCTATACCTCCTTATAGGTAGTGCCTTCCCTTGTATCAATCAAAATAATTCCCTTTGCTTTAAGTTCATCTCTAATTGTATCTGCAAGTTCAAAATCACGTTTCTTCTTCGCATCATTTCTAGCCTCAATTAACTTCATAATCTTATCATGATCTGCACTTACCTTCTTCTCAGCAACTAAATTCAAACTTAAAACTTTATCAAAATTTCTAAGTAACTCTAACTTAGTATGACCATTAACCATCTCATCTTTAAGTAAATCATACACTAAAGTTATTGCATTTGCAGTATTTAAATCATTAGACAAACTCTCCATAAACTTATCATTATAAGAAGCAAACTCTCCTTCATCTAAGTCTCCCTCATCTTTAATTAAACCGATACGATTAATAAGTTTATCATACTGTGCTTCAACTTGATTAAGAGCTTCATAAGAGAATACTAACTGCTTACGATAATGACTCTGTAAGCACATAAGTCTAAATGCAAGTGGATTATACCCCTTTTCCATAAGAACACTTACTGATAATACAGCTCCCTTACTCTTACTCATCTTACCAGTCTCATCCATTAAATGTTCATTATGAAACCAATAATTACACCACTTATGACCTAAATAAGCCTCACTTTGTGCTATCTCATTAGTGTGATGTGGAAAAATATTATCTACTCCGCCACCATGAATATCTAAGTGTTCGCCTAAATATTTTAAACTAATACCAGTACACTCAATATGCCATCCTGGATAACCAGTTCCAAAAGGTGAATCCCACTTTAAATCTTGATCTTCAAACTTACTTTTAGTAAACCATAAAGCAAAGTCTGCCTGATTACGCTTACTATCATCATAATCAACACCATCTCTAACACCAACAACCATATCATCTTCTTTATGATTAGTTAATTTATAATAATCTGTAAGCTTACTAACATCAAAATAAACATTTCCTCCAGACTTATAAGCATAACCTTTATCAAGTAAAACATTTATTATCTTAATATATTCATCTATATTATCAGTAGCGGGACTAACAACATCTGGTCTTCGACAGTTAAGCGCATCAAAGTCCTTAAAAAATGCATCAGTATAAAACTTAGCAATATCCATTACACTCTTATGCTCTGCCTTAGCACTCTCAACCATTTTATCCGCGCCACTATCACTATCACTTTTTAAATGTCCAACATCAGTAATATTCATAACTCTCTTAACATCATACCCTAAATATCTAAGTGTCTTATCTAAAATATCATGTCCAATATAATTACGCATATTACCTATATGAGCATAATGATAAACAGTTGGGCCGCATGTATAAAACTTTACCTTTCCCTCCTCATAAGGAACGAACTCTTCAACAGTTCTAGTTAATGTATTATATATTTTCATAATGCCTCCTAACAAATATTATAACACAAGCCCTAACTAGCCGCAAACCCTACTTTAGTACCAACCTCTTCATCAATCAAAAACATCACGGACTTATCTAAATAAAGCCTTTCATTCATATTATTTTCAATATACCCTTTATCCTTCATCATCTTAATTATATTATCCAAAACCCTTCCCCTCTTATTATAATTATCAAATACCACCAAAGAAAAAGGATTATCACTAATCTTGTTATATAAATAATTAGTACTCACAAACTTATTTAAACTATACTCATCATTATAAAGAGCACAATCTATATCGATCACATTAACCCCTAAACACTTACCTATATCAAATGGAGCCCGTCTTTTATCATCACTACCACTAAACACCATATACTTACTTTTATCAGTGCACTTAAACATCTTAACAACATTATCAGCAAGCACTTCTGAATACTTATCACTAAGCACCGCCCTTACCCTATCTAAATTCTCTTCACTAACTAAAGAAATATTACATCTCTTGCTTATTACATCATACACATCTTCCTTCGTAAGTATACGTTTCTTACCTTCTAAAGCAATTTTAGATAAACTAGTATCTAGTATATCTATAGACTTATCAGGATTATAACTATTAAGTAAATACTTATCACACAAATCTACTAAATACTTAATAACATTAGAATTAATCTTCAAATTATAAAAATCTTCATAACTCTTCTTTAACTTATTTAATATTGTAACAGTATCCTTTAAACTAGGCTCATTAACAATCACCTTCGCAAACCTTCTCGCAAAAGCCCCATCTTTCTTTAAATACTCATCATACTCCCTTTTAGTAGTAGCTCCAATAATCTTTAAATCATTCCTAGCTAAATAAGGCTTTAAAATATTAGCACCATCAACTCCAGCCTCACTAGAACCAGTCTTCATAATCGTATGAATCTCATCAATAAATAAAATAATGTTCCCATTACGAATAACCTCATTAATAAGCCCATTTACTCTCTCTTCAAACTCACCACGATACTTAGTACCCGAAACCAAACTAGAAGTACTAACCAAATAAACCTCTTTTCCCTTTAATCTATCTGGCACATTTCCACACTTTATCCTCCTAGCAAGTTCATATGCAATCGCCGTCTTACCAACTCCGGGAGCACCAACAAGTAAAGGGTTATTCTTACCCTTTCTTAAAAGTATCTCCATCACTTCATCAAGTTCCTTATCTCTTAAATAAATCTTATCTATTTCCTTATCAGTTAAACATACCCCAATAGACGAAAGTATCTTTGGCTTATCAAGTTCCTTAACAAGTGCATCTGTATCAACTCCCATATTATAAGCTACTCTAAGTGCTATCCCATCACTTTCCCCAAACAAAGAAGAAAGTAAATATAACTCATCCATCTCCTTATGCTCATCATAACTTTTATTATAAGCATTATCAATAACTAATTTAAGAAGTGGTGTATATAAAATAACTTCACTTTTCTTAGAAGCCTGACCAATTAATCTAACAAGTTCATCCCTAAAACCAGCATAAGTCAAATTAAATTTATAACATATTTTTTTTACTCTATCCCTTTTTAGCAAAGCAAGAAGCAAATGTTCCGTCCCAACATAAGGATGCCTTAAATTAAGCATCTCTCCCTCTGCAGACTTTAATATCATACAAACATCTTTATTAAAACACTTGTCCATAAAAAAATCCTCCTTTTATATCTTATGATATAATGCGGAAGATTTATCAAATATATTCAAAAACAATTATCTAACCTTAATCTATCTGCAAGAGTTGCTATAAACTCAGAATTAGTCGGTTTAGCTCTATCATAATCTACAGAATGTCCAAATAAAGACTCCATCAAATCATAATCCCCTCTGCTCCAACTAACCTCAATCGCATGTCTAATTGCTCTTTCAACTCTACTAGACGTTGTATCATACATTGAAGCAACCTCAGGATATAACTCCTTTGTAATTGCTCCTATCATCGATGGATTCTTATACATCAAACTAATACTATCCCTAATATAAGAATACCCCTTAATATGAGATGGAATTCCTAAAGAATGTAACATATCAGTAATTGCCCCATTTAAAGACTTATCATCAAGAAATAATTCCTTACTACTAGTTTTATAAACCTCTCTCACTCTTGAATACAAAGAAGCCATATCATAAGGCTTAAGCATATAATAGTTAACACCCTCATCCATGCATTTATTAATAATTAAAGTAGAGTTTATATTAGTAGTAACAATACTCTTAACATTTATCCCCTTCTTACAAATAGTTTCTAAAACACTTAAACCATCCAACTTTGGAATAATTAAATCCATGATCAGTACATCAAAATCATGTGCACGCTCCTCAATTATTTTAACTGCCTCTACTCCATCATTTGCACTTAAAACGACCTCAATATCACCACAATCACTAAAATACTTCTTTACGTCATTAACAGCATCACTACTATCATCAACTATAAAAACACGTATTTTATTCATTCTTTAATTTTCCATATCGTACTAACACACAAATCAATTATAATACAAACTTCGTCATAACCATAGAAATTATTTTGTAAACTATTGTAAATAAACGTAAACTTTTGTCGAATTATAATTTATTTACACACTCTTTTACATCATCTTTACTAAGGTTTTTACTCATAACTCCCGTAAAACCATCATTAAGAAGTTCCTTCTTCATATTAAAATTAATCTCATTACAAAGCACAACCACTGGGCACTCTATGCCCTCCTTCTTTATCTTATAAATAAAACTTCTAGCATCTATTTTCTCCATATCCTCATCAATAAATACTAAATCATAACGTACTTCACTTCTAAGTTCATTAAGCAAATCCAAAGTAACATCAAAAATATGAACATCACAATCTCTCTTTAAAGTATTCTTAATAACCTTTACACTCTTATCACTTAAACTAACAACCCCTATACGTTTCTTACTAAGTAAAGTTTCATTATACTTATCTATAACCTTATCTTCACTAGACTTCTCCCCAAAAGCTATTCTTTGATCCAAGATAATCTGTACTTTAGTACCCTTACCATTCTCACTATTAATTGATATAGTTCCTCCAAGCAAATTAAGCATCTTGCGAACAACAGAAAGACTAACTATCTTATTATCAATATTTTCAATATCACTATCACTCATCTCATTATGATTAGTCATAATCTCATTATGCTTTAAAATATCAATACCACATCCTGAATCCTCAACAACCAAAATAAGCCTACACACATCATACTTAATAATCGCACTAGCTCTAAACTCAACAAAACCCTTATTAGTATACTTTAAAGCATTATCCAAAACAGAATTTAATATCTGCTTAACCTTCATTGAATCTCCAAATAAAAACTCTGGCATTCCTTCACTTAAAACAAATCTATAATCAACTCCATCATGTGCTTTTTCTTTACTACTTAAATATACACCATCCAAAAGTAACTTTACATTATACTTATTCTTAATATTCTTAATATACTTAGAATCTAATGACGAAATATCAATTGTCTGCCTAATATTATTTCTAGAAACATTAACAATATTATTAAGTTCACTTACTTCATATAAAATATCTTTATTCTTAGTTAAAGAAGCAATATTATTACTTATAACCTCTACTTTATCAAGCTTATCCTTAATATCCATCGTAACAACATTTAGAAAATTACTCTTCTCATTACTAGTCTGCTCAGATAAATTTCTCGCCTTCTGTACCTCAGCAAGTAATTTTAAGTCAGGATTCTCAATAGTAAAATACATAATAAATAGTACTAAAGTTTCCATAGAAGTAGTAAGAGTAACCTGCGGATTAAGTCTTTGAATAAACGCAATTACAATATTAAAAACCGTAAAAGCAAAAAATGGAATTGCTTTTGTAATGTCAATCTTCTTAAAACAAACTAACGTCGTAATAATACTAAGCGTAATAAGAACTGTACCTACATTATAAACATAATCACAAGATGGTCCAGTCGCAAAACCTACCGCTGTAGTAATCGGTAAAGCAAAAATTACAAAAATACTAAAAATCAAAAATGCCAAACTAAATTTTTTCACCTTATCAAAAATACTTTCTTTATCACTTAAACACAACGAATAAATATAAAGACTCATCATAATGGTAAAACAAGTTAAAGTACTCATAAAAGTTTTTGTAAAAAAATGAGATATCGGACTATTTTCTGGAAAAGTAAACCCAACAATGGAACACATAGTCTCTCCAACAAGCCCAATTAAATTAACAATAAGCAAAATAGAATAATATTTTGTCTCCCTTGTCTGTAAATGATTCTTCTTAAAATAAACCAAACTTAAAACAAACGAATAAATAAGTGAAAAACCAATAATATAAATATACTTCATACAAGCCTCCTATAATAAAATATTATCACAAAAAAAAAGATAAGTCTATTTCTTTAAGACTTTATCTTTACCTTTAGTATTAACATATAAAAGATTCTTCACACTTAAACACTTAGAACTATAACCTTCCTCAATCAAAGGATGAATATCTCTCTTACCACTAGGTGCAACTGGAAAACCTTCTTCTATACTTCTAACACGTACATATAACTTATCTAACAACTCTGGGCTAAACTTAGATTTCAATCTCTTACTTAAACTAGCAAGGGCTTTCTCTTTATTTGCTTCAGGTTGTAATATAATATGCATAACATAAGCCTCACCAATATACTCATCGTTAATCTTAACAAAAGAACCTGTCATAATATTCTTAGTATCATCTAAAACTGCATCACAAATCTCATATACAGGAATAACCTCTCCATCATCAAGAATAACATTATTATTAACTCTATCCTTAATCTTAACACTACCACTTTTAGTCATATAAGCAACATTACTCATAACTAAAAATCTTCTGCCATCCTCAGCCTCAATATATGGACTATCAACATGCAACTTAGAAAAATCATCACCAGTATAATAATAACCCATCATATCACAAGGACTCTTAACACCAATAAGCCCTTTATCACCAGGTTTACGATAATTTCCCTGTTCATCCAAAATTACAACCTCAGCAAAAGGTAACACATTAAGACCTATTCCTTCCTTACTAAAAGTATAAGGTGGTAACTTCTCCATATAACTCTTAAATAATGTTGTAAATACTCCACTTGCTTCTCCAGTTCCTCCACCAATTGAATAACAAACTGGAAAATGTAACTTCTTAACTCCAAACTTATGCTTACGTGCCACTTTATTAAAGTACTTCTCACTACCCTTATCCATACCTTCGCCAGTAATCGTTGGAGCAATTAACTCACCAAGTTGTCCATTACGATAACCATCACCAGCAAGTCCATCACATAATCTTCTAAACTCCTCATCATGCTCTAAAGCATAACACAAATCATAATTAAATCCTTGACTACCAGGTTGATAATTAGCTCTATGCATTATAACTGAATACTTAAAGAAATCCTTATCATAAACTGGCTCCAAACATAAAGTGCACCCATGAAACAATCCATCCATCAAAGTACACAACTCCATATGTGTATAAACAGGAATATGACACAAAGACTTAATACCATCCATATTAGTTAAATTAGTTATATCTCTATCCTTAAACCTAGCAATAGTAGCATAACTTCTATTACTATGAAGTACCCCTTTAGGAACTCCAGGATTAGTAGTACCACTAGTATAAGTAATAACTGCAGGATCATCTAACTCACTATCATTAACAACATTATTATCATAATTTATTCCAATATCCTCAAAATCCTTTGAAGACATAACTGTTTTACTACTTTCTTCCCTAATCTTAGAAACCTTACTATCAAATAATCCAGGATGAAACTTATCATCAATCTCCTCATAAGGATTACCACCCTTTAAAGAATCAGCTAAAGACAAAACAACCACATTACTTATACTACTCTCATCTATCTTATCCTTAACCATATCATAAACATCATCACTAATAAAAATAGTATTACTCTTAGAATGTTCTAAAATAAACTTAGTATAATCCTTATCAAACCACTCACCAATAGAATTAAGTTTAGCCCCAATTAAATTAGTAGCTAAAAATAAATACACAAACTCTGGAATATTAGTAGCACAAACAGGAACCTCACTACCAGCACCATACCCCATAGTTTTCAAACTCTTCGCATAAGCATACACCTTATCAAACATATCACCATAAGTAATCTTATTACCACGATAAAGAAGTGCAGTCTTATCTAAATTATCCTTATTTCTTAAATAAACCTCAACCGCAAACGAATGATTATGAAAAGCATCCATATCAGCTATAACCATCTTAGCACTATCACTAATCTTTAAATCAGTTACATAATGTCTCTTCCACTTACGTGAATTCTTTAAAGTCTCATTAACTTCACTAGCAAATTTCTCCATATAATCTTTCTTACTACTTATCATAAAATAAGCCCCCAATCAATGATTTTATAATAACAAACTTTTATAAAAAAATCAATCAAACAAAAAAGTGATTCCTTAAAATCACTTCTCTGTAATAAAAAATCTCTGATACCAAGTTAAAAATGCATAAATAGTATAAATCTGTTTCCCATAAACGGCACCATTATAATGCTCATCCAATAACTTATTAATCGCCTCATTATCAAAAAATTCTTTTGAAAAATCACTATTAAATAAATCCTTAACTTTATTATAATACTTCTCTTCTCTTATCCATTTACCAAAAGGAACCGGGAATCCCTTCTTCTTACGCTTAGCCCACTCCTCCGGTATCTTCTCATCAGCAATCTTTCTAAAAATATACTTAGTCTGTCCATCACGAACCATATACTTTGTTGGTATCTTTTGCGACAACTTCCAAACCTCTTTATCTAAAAATGGTACCCTAAGTTCGACAGAATTTGCCATACTCATCTTATCAGCCTTAAGTAAAATATCATTAGGTAACCAAAAATTCAAATCAATATACATCTTTCTTTGAACATCATCCTTACCCTTAACCTCATCATAATAAGGAGTACATAAATCAAATGGTGATAAATCAGTCCTATACTTAGGCTTAAGTATTGCTTGTGCATCCTTACTTAAAAACATCTCAGTTTTATTATAATATCTTTCTTCTAAAGGCTTACTATACTTCTCAATAGTATGTTTCCCCTTAAAATAAGGAAGATTCTTTGCAATACTACCAATACCTCTTCTTAAAAATAAAGGCACTTTATCATAAAATTTCTCTAAACCTTCAAGATTATACTCATTATATCCGCCAAACATCTCATCAGCACCCTCACCAGAAAGGACAACCTTAACCTCTTTTCTAGCAAGCTTGCTTAAAAAATATAACGGCACTGCTGACACATTCGCACTAGGCTCATCCAAATGATACTCTACAGTAGGTAAAATATCAAAAAACTCATCAGCACTAATTACCTTAGAATAATGCTTAATCTTAAAATAATCAGATAAATCTTTAGCATACTCAATCTCTGAAAAACCTTTACCATCAAAACCTACTGTAAACGTCTTATTAGGTCTAGCCTCAGCAACTACATAAGATGAATCAACACCACCACTTAAATAAGAACCAACCTCAACATCACTTATCTGATGATACTTTATTGAGCTTTCAATAGTTTCCTTCAAAACTTTCTCATACTCATCAAAAGGTTTATCTTCCTTTTCATACTTAAGTTTAAAATACTCTTTAACTTCTAACTTATCATTTTCATAAACAAAATAATGCCCAGGTCTTAACTTATAAGTATATTTAAAGAAAGTCTCTTCCATATGATTAGTTCCATACGATAAATACAAACTAAGTACCTTCTCATTTAACTCTTTCTTAAAATCAGGATGTGATAAAAATGATTTAATTTCTGAAGCAAACATAAATAATCCATCATTCTTATAATAATAAAATGGTTTAATTCCAAAAATATCTCTTGCCCCAATTATTTTCTTCTTATTTATATCATAAATTATAATTCCATACATTCCACGTAACTTATTAAATACCTCAGTATTCCACTCTTCATATCCATGAACAATTACCTCAGTATCTGTATTAGTTCTAAACTTATGACCACACTTAATTAACTCATCACGTAAACCTTGATAATTATAAATCTCTCCATTAAAAGTTATTGCAATCGTATTATCTTCATTATATATAGGTTGACTACCACCCTTTAAATCAATAATAGATAACCTTCTAAAACCAAGTGCAACATTATCATCAACATAATAACCATCACTATCTGGTCCTCTATGGATAATCCTATCCGCCATACTCTTAATAATCTTCTCTTTGTCTTTCTTAGACCTCTTATCATTAAATCCGCAAAATCCGCACATTAATCCTCCTACACATTAAATCTAAAGTAACAAATATCCCCATCTTGCATTAAATATTCCTTGCCCTCTAAACGCATCTTACCAGCTTCCTTAACCTTAAGTTCACTTCCACAATTCTTCAAATCATCAAATGACATAACCTCTGCTTTAATAAATCCACGTTCAAAATCACTATGAATTATTCCTGCACACTCAGGTGCTTTCATGCCCTTCTTAAAAGTCCATGCTCTGCACTCATCCTTCCCAGAAGTAAAAAATGTTTGTAACCCAAGTAAATCATAAGTTGCATATATTAGTTTATCTAAACCAGAAGAAGTAATACCCATTTCTTTTAAAAACTCCTTCTTATCATCATCATTTAACTCTGCAAGCTCACTTTCCATCTTCGCACACACAACAATTACACTAGCATCCTCTTTAGAAGCATACTCACTAACCATATCTGTATACTTATTATGACCTACTATAGCATCATCCTCATTAACATTAGTCATATATATAATCGGTTTCAAAGTAATAAAGCAAAAAGCTTTTAAAATTTGTCTCTCTTCCTTAGATAAATCTAATCTTCTAAGTGGAATATTTTGCAGTAACGCCTCTTCACATTTCTTAAGAGTTTGAAACTCTAAAAGTTCAGCCTTATCCTTAGTCATCTCACACTTTTTTGCAATCTTACCAATCCTATTTTGGACAATCTCTAAATCAGAAATTATTAACTCAACATTAATTATCTCAATATCCCTAATAGGATCAACACTTCCCTCAACATGAATAATATCACCATTTTCAAAGCATCTAACAACCTCAACAATCGCATCCACTTCTCTAATATGGCTTAAAAACTTATTACCAAGCCCTTCACCATTAGATGCCCCCTTAACAAGCCCAGCAATATCTGTAAACTCATAAGTAGTTGGTATAGTTCTCTCTGGCATATATAAATTTTCTAAATAAGTAAGCCTTTCATCTGGTACAGTAACAACCCCTACATTCGGATCAATCGTCGCAAATGGATAATTAGCTGCTAATATATTCTTCTTCGTAATCGCATTAAATAACGTACTCTTACCAACATTAGGTAACCCTACAATTCCTGCCTTTAACATAACATCATCTTCCTTCTATCTGCCCCTTTGATAAGCAATAATCTCCTTTTTAACCTTCTCTAAATCAGGCTTAACCCCTCTTTTATATAATACTTGTACAAGATCCATACCAGGGCCTCTATTACCCTCAATAATAAGTGGTCCATCTTTACTAATTGCAACATCCCATCCAATAACATTAACATTATCATTTACCTTAGCTGCCTTATTAACCATCTTCTTAATCTCTTTCCAGTATGGAATCTTATAACCATTTACTTTAACATGAGTAACACTAGTCTCTTTAGAAACATTCCCCTCTTTATCTATTGCTTCACCCTCTAAAATTCCTTTAGCAGTATTAATCTTTACACCAACACCACCTTGATGAAAATTATCTGCAATTGTCTTACCAGCGCCTATCCTAGCTACTGCAAACAAAATCTCACTCTTACCACCAATACACTTAGTCACTATTCTAAGCGTATTAATACTATTAGGATTTAACTTACTCCACTCCGCATCTTGAACAACAAGCTCCTCAAGTAAACAATTCTCTTCCTTTAACTTCTCATAAAAAGTCTTCATATCTTTAACATCACTAGAAGCTAACTTAACAACATCCTGTCCCCCTAACCCACTAATTGGTTTACGAACAAACTCTTTATGGCTACTAATAAAATCTTTAACTTTAGAAAACCCGTCATCATAAGATACAAACTCTCTTTTAGTAAACTCACTAAAATTCTTATGAAAATTAACCTTATTTGAGAAAAAAGGCGCATACTTAACATTAGCTGCTAACTCATAAAACTTATTTTGATAACCAATCGTCGCATAAGTCTTTCTCTCACTAAAACTCTTATTATAAAATTCATAATTTAAATAATCCTGAAGTCCAGACTTAAATACAAGTGCTGAAACCGCAGTATCTATAAACATTAAAATTGTACTCTTACCAGTTTTTTGAGAAACATTCTTTAAATTCTTATAATGTCTCTTATAATTACCTTTAAGGGCAAATCCAATAAAACCCATGTTATCACCAACCCAAATTATAACAAAAAAAAGGCCTCTTTAAAAGCCTTTATTCTGCTGTTTGACTTAAGGTTATCGTTTTTGTTTCAGTTTTAGTTCCTCTAACAAATGTAATTTCAACCTTATCACCAACATTATACTTATATAAATAATATTTTAAAAATGATGAACCCTTAATATCATAATCACCAAACTTAGTAATTACATCACCTTTTTCAAGCCCAGCCTTGTCTGCTGGTGATCCCTTTTGAACATAACCAACAACTGCACCTTCAGTAATATTCTTACTTAAAGATATTCCATACTCTCTAATTAAAGCATCAGTATTACTTACATCTAAAGTACCAACTCCAAGCATAGGACGTTCTATCTTACCACCCTTAATTAAAGATTCAGCTATACTAATAGCATCCTCTATAGGAATCGCAAATCCCATACCTTCTACACCACTACTAACAAGTTTCATATTAGTAATACCAATAACCTCACCATTAGCATTAGCAATAGGTCCACCAGAATTACCACTATTAATAGCAGCATCAGTCTGCATAACATTCATAACCCAAGAAGCTACACTAGAATTACTAGCATTTACCTCAACTAATCTATCCTTACCACTAATAATACCTCTAGCAACTGTCCAAGAATACTCAGAAGCAAGTGGTGTACCAATAACAAATGCTGTATCACCTAAACGAGTATCTGCAGCCTTACCAATCTCCGCAACCTTAATAATTTTATCCTTATCTATAGATAAAACCCCAATATCACTATACTCATCACTACCAACTACTTTAACAGTCTCCATCCTATTATTAGTAAACTTAACTTTAACTTCACTAGCACCAGATATAACATGATTATTAGTTAAAATATATGACTTCTCACCTTCAGTCTTATAAACAAATCCACTACCACTACTTACCATAGTACCATTTTGATAAGACTCAACAACAACCACTGCATCATAAAGCTTCTCAACAGCATCAGCTATTCCATTATCAGTAACTGTTACCTCTTTCTCTAACTTATTAACTACCGTCTGACTAAGTGGTTTAAAATATCTAATCGCATAATACATCCCAACACTACCAATACCTAAAGCCACCATAAATATTACAACATATACAAGAACATTGCTTTTATCCTTCTTCATATTTCCTCCTACAAATCTAATATTTCTCTAAAATTTCTTGGAAATCCCATTGTATCTAGGACCTTTCCAATGTTAATAACTTTAAGTTTTCCACAAAGAATATCTATCTCATAACTTAACTCATTTATAAGAAGACGAAACTCCTCAGGCCTTAAAAGCTGCTTTAAAATAATGATTAAAGCAAAAAGATCATCCTTACCATAAATATACTCACCATCAGTAGTTGGTATATCAAGACCATCATGATACCTAGTATCACCAATTATCTTCTGCGTTCTATGATCATATAATATATCTTCATGAGCACACAAATTACGATAATTAGAAAGTATTGGAAGATAAGTCAAAAGATTATTAATCGATAAATCATAAATATTTGCTATCTCCTCTTGATCTTCCCTCTTCATAACCGTATAAAGTTCACCAACAATACCAAATGATAAAACTTTCACGACAACCCAAAGTGGAATATAACCATAATTCTTTAAATAATGACTAGTAGCTGAATGCTGCGCACCATTAACCCTAATCTGACGTTTCATCTTTTTTAAAGTATCACTTAGTTGTCTCTGTTTATCTGGTACCTTAGTAAAATTTTCTGGTTTCAAGTAATCTTTTTCTCTAAAACCATATTTCTTTGATAACTGATAAGAAATAATACTCTTCAAATTGTTCTCAATAATCAGCAAATTTTTAAAGACAATATTTCGTACCTGTCTATCAAAATTGAATAATGCATATAACTCTCTAAAAGTTGTACCTTTAATGAAATTACGATCCTTAGGGCTCTTTAAAAACAAATGACGATAACCACTAATAAAGAAATAATTCTCACGAATAAGAATATCTTCTGTAAAAAGATAGTCATCGATAATAAGACCTTTGCTTTCAAGGATACTTATTTGTTCTTGAATTGTTTTAAAGACCTTCATCTTCATAGTCTCACCTATTATCAAATTATATCACACATTCCTGATAAATCATATAATTATATTATGAAAATTTTATGAATTTACGAATAAAAATAATTTATAACTCCCTGTACTATTTTTAAAGAAAGTTTTTTTACATAATCATCATTCATAAGATTAGTCCTATCAAAATAATTAGACAAAAATCCACACTCAATTAAAACTCCGATAGGATTAAGTCTATCATACATATACTTGCCACGCATCTCCTTTATTTTTCTATTCGTCTTAGTAAAAGAGTTTAGCTCACTTTGAATAACCTCAGCAAGATGCTTATTATAACTATTTTTACTTACATAAAAAACTTGAGCTCCACGATACTTAGAACTCTCAAAAATATTTTGATGAATAGATAAATACATATCAGGATTAGTATTATTAATAATCTCTATCCTCTTATCAAAATCACTCTTCTTCCTTCTAGATACTCCATCTTCACTTAAATCATCATCACTAGTTCTCGTTAAAATAACATTAGCTCCCTTTTCCTCTAGAGCATCTTTAAGAGCATTAACTATTCTCAAATTAATGTCCTTCTCTTTAACACCACCCACTTCGGCTCCGCCATCTTTACCACCATGACCAGCATCTAAAATTATCGTCTTACCAAAAAGAGGAAACGTACTAGAAGCACCATTAACCATCAAAGCCAAAGCAATTAAAAACAAAAAAGCAAACAATATATACAAACACTTTCTCATACAATAATCTATGAAAACTATAAAAAAAAAGACTATTAAATAGCCCACACAAAATTACTCTTTAAAATCTCCCAAAATCCACATAATCATATCCTTAACAGTATCAGTAATATCTCTAGTTACAAAACCAAGATCTCTCTTCGCTTTCTCATTACTAAAATTTGAATTAGAAGACAACGTATACAAAGAATACTTAGTAAAAAGTGGTGTTTTCCCTTTAACATTATAATACATCTCATAAAAAGGTGCTACTATCTTAGCAATCATAATAGGTAACACAACCTTAATTCTTTTCCTACCAACAACATCACAAACCAAATCAGCAAGTTTCTTAATCGAAACAAACTCCCCTGACATAATATAACATTCTCCCATTTTTCCCTTATCACAGGCCATAATTATTCCTTTTGCAACATCCCTAACATCAACAAAATCATATCCTCCCTTAACACACATTGGAAGTTTGCCTCTTACAATTTCCCTAACAAGTGCAGTCAAATGACTATTACTAAAATCATATGGTCCCAAAATACCAGAAGGATGAACAATACAAGCATTTAACCCTTTATCCTTAACCGAATCCATAACATATCTTGCAGCTTCAGCCTTTGTTTTAGCATATAATCCAACTACATCATCCGGATTAAAAATAGACACCTCACTAATCAAATCTCCATTACTCTTCTCAGGAATAGCATGAACACTACTAACATAAATAAGTTTAGCATTATACTCCAATACCTTATCCACTATATTTTTAGTTCCATTAACATTAACATCATAAACCATTGAATTATACTTTGATTTTATATAAACAACCGCAGCACAATGAATCACAAAAATTTCTGCATCACCGCAACCATCAAAAACAGAATTAAGAGTATCAGCCTTTGTAACATCACCATAATAAATAGAACATTTCAAATTATTAAGAGAACTTATAGACTCCCCATTTAATACAAAAGCTCTTACCTCTGCATTATCATCATGTTCTAACATCCTAATAATATTATTACCTAAAAAACCACTAGCACCCGTAACTATATAAATTCTTTTCATAAATCATTCACCTACCTCATATTATATTTTCCATTATCTATCTATATAATACCACTTTTTTTACTAATTCTGTACTAACTAACAAAAAAGCGCCTAACTAGCACTTTCAACAACATAATACTTACCTTCACTCTTAATTAAAATTAAAGTGACTTTAGTATCATATCCTAAATCTTCATTATAACTTAAAGTTAAACTAACCTTCTTAGCATCACTTTCATTATCACCAATTTTATACTTAGTATCACTAATCTCATCAGCACTAACACTAACAACCATTGGAAGAATCTGACTTCTCTTTCCATCAGAATTATCCTCTAAATACTTATACAAAGTATCTTGAACATTTACCTTAAAATTATCTCTACCACTTTCTAAAACATATTCAGTGCCACCAACATCATACTTATTTACCTTATTAGATAAAGTATATAAATCAGTAACAAACATCTTAGATATTGTTTTAGCATAAGCATCATCATTTATATTATCATTATTTAAAATAGTCTTAAGTTCATTAAAAAGTTCTTTCTGTAAATTAGTGGCATTACTCTTAAGAACATACCCATACTTATCAATCTTATCTATACTCTTAACACTATTATCTACACTATCCCTATGAGTTATATTATAATAAATACCACCAATAGAATACAATAACACTAATACCAATATCACTAAACCAATCTTTTTCTTTTTCATTTCTTATCCCTTTCATCACTAGTAACCCCTATTAAATCATAAACAATTATATCATTTGAAATATCAATTAACTTATCTGCTTTATTCTTAGCATTAGTAATATACTCATCACTTAAAACCTCATTTAAATTAATTGCCTTGTACTCTTCTTTAGAATTATAATAATACACTTTATTAGTTAAGAAATTACCATTCGGAAACGCTATTACATTATCATCTTTAATTTCAAATATATCATTTCCCAAAGCATACTTATTATAAATACCAAACATATTACCTATCGTTGGCATAACATCAATCATACCCATATAATAATCAATTTGCTTTTCAAACTTTTTATTCTTACTCCAAATAATTAATGGAGTCTTTTTATTAAGTTCGTTATCATAATAATCATAAGGAATATATCCTTCATCTTCCGCAGTTAAAACCCTATCAGTTGCTGAATCATAATTATAATAATAATTAAAATCTTTTAAACTAATCTTAGGATCATGATCACCATAAAACACAAATATAGTATTATCAAACTTATCACTATTTTTTATATAAGATATAAACTCGCCCATCGCTTCATCTGCATAATGACCACTTCTTATATAATTACCTAATATTGTATGTTCCAAATAATCTCTTTTTACAATTTCATATTTTCCAGTTATTTCATTATAAACTTTTGCACTTTTTGTTAAATCAATCTGCTCAAACTTATCATTATTTGCAAAAGGCGTATGATTAGATAACGTAATCACAGTACCCATATAATTATTATTATTTTCTTCAATATTCTCTAAAATATTAATACTTTGTCTAAAGAATGACTTATCACTTAAACCTAACCCAATAGTTTCATCTATATCATAAGAAGTACTTGAATAAAAATCCCTATAACCTAAAGACGGATGCATAACTCTTCTATTCCACATAGAAGCTTTATTACCATGCATACTAAATGTATAATATCCTTGCTCACTAAATAGTTTTGGAATAGTCACATAATCTCTATCATAATAACTTACAAATACAGTACCATTTGTTGCTGGCATTAATGAAGAAGTTAACGTAAACTCTGTATCACTACTAGTACCAACACTAATTTGTGGATAAAAATTTCTAAAATACATTCCTTCACTAGCAAGCTTATTTATATTAGGTGTTATTTCCACCCCATTAATATTAGTATTCATAAGAAAATCAGTCATACTCTCCATATGAACAAATATAATATTCTTTCCCTTAAAAATATCAGTATATTCGTTATTACTTTTCTTAATAGTATTCTCTGCATAATAATCAGTAAAATCCTTAAGAGCAACGTCATATCCAAACATTGAAGTAATCTTAGGCCTTAATGTACTTACTAAATCATTTATTTGATACACAATAATTCCAAATTTATTAACAATATATTCACGATTCCACTGTTTAGCAAGTCTTGAAAAAGCAGTAGCAGAAAGCATCGTAGCACCTAAACATAAAAAGAATAATCCATAAATAAATACTCTCTTAAGTAAACTCTTACTATTTTCGAACTTAGCAACAAAATTAAAATAATCTCTATTAGTTAAATGCTTATTTACCGCAAAAAAAGAAATTGGTGCAAGCAAATAAACAAAATGTAAAACATTCATTTTTGCAAAAACTGCATCCCCTACTTCTCCAACCTGACCTAAAGCAGTAAGCAAGCTAAATGAAGCAAAAGAACTATAAAAATCATAATACACGGCATTAACAATGCACACTACATCAATTAACAATAACATTACAAAATAATAATTAAATTGTTTCTGTGGCTTATAAAAAAATCCAAATGAACCAATAATCAATATGGAAGCTAAATCAATAACAGATGCACTTATCCAAATACTGCCAGTTGTATAAATTCTTATATATAAAGTACACAAAAAAGAGAGAACCACATATGAACAAAACTGTCTATTATACTTAACAAAATCTATAAAAGAACTATAAAACTTACTTATCTTCTTTTTCATATAACCTTCCTTTAATGCACACTAAAAAAATGCATAAATCTAATCATATAATACATTATTATGATAAAAATTTCAAGTTAGAGCAAATTAATAAAAACTCATAAACAAATAATTCCGATAGTTGATTTCAAATGTAATCATAAAGGTTGAAATCAGACGACCTTTATTAATAAACTACTAAATGATATAAATATATAATGAAAATACGAATATAGTACAAAAAATATAAGTGTTGAGACATTTACAGTGACATTTATGGTATACTTTTATTAGTATGAGGAGCGATATAATGTATTCTAAAAACGAAGACGAAATATTTAAAATTTTAAACAGTAATATTGATGGATTAGATAGTAAAGAAACGAAAAAAAGAATAAATGATTATGGGCAAAATATTATTATAAATAAAAAGAAAATGCCTTGGATTTTAAGATTTTTAAAACAATTTAACGATACCATGATTATCATATTGTTAATAGTTGCACTACTTTTATATTTTTATGGATATTTTTATTCCCATGAATATACTGATACTATAGTTATTCTTTTTGTAGTTTTTATAAATGCTATTGTTGGATTTATACAAGAAGAAAAAGCTACTTTAGTATTAAGAGATTTAAAAAAATATGAAACCAGCACTTGTAAAGTTAAAAGAGATGATAAAATAATAGTAATAAACACTAAAGAATTAGTTCCAGGAGATATAATCTATTTAGAGTCTGGAGAAACAGTTCCTGCTGATATTAGAATACTTTCATGCGAAAGTTTAAAAGTAGATGAATCAGCACTAACTGGAGAAAGTGTTCCAGTTCAAAAAAATTCAGAAGTTTTAAAAAATAACTTAATTCTCCAAGAACAAAAAAATATGTTGTTTTTAGGAACAAATATTACTAATGGAAAATGTACTGGTATAGTTGTAAGTACAGGAAAAAATACTGAGATAGGCAAAATTGCACTATCACTAAATGAAATTGATAGAATAGAAACACCACTACAATTAAAAATAAAAGAACTTTCTAAAAAAATTACATTTATAGTATTTATTATTTTAATTTTTATATTTATTTTAGCTTTAATTAATAAATACACAATACTTGAAATTATAATGCTATGCTCATCACTTGCAGTAGCTGCTATTCCTGAAGGGTTACCAACTGTAATTACAATAACATTATCCGTTGGAATATCTAATTTAGCAAAAAAGAAAACAGTAGTAAAACAAATGCAAGCTGTAGAAACACTTGGAGCAATAGATATTATTTGTTCTGATAAGACAGGTACTATAACACAAAATAAAATGACTGTTAAAGAAGAATATGTAATAGATGAGAATATGCTTAATTATATATGTGCTCTTTGTAATGATGGTCTTATTTATGAAGATAAATATGTAGGAGATCCTACAGAAACCTGTTTATATGAATATCTATATAATAAAAAAATTGATTCTCTTAAATTGAGAAAAAAATGTGAGAGAATATTAGATATACCTTTTGATAGTGATAGAAAGATGTTTACTACTCTAAATAAAATTGATAATGAAGTATATATTTTATGCAAAGGTAGTATGGATTCTTTAATTGAAAAAGTAAATCTATCTAAGATTGAAAAACAAGAGGTTTTAGATAAGGTTAAAAATCTTTCTAAAGGTGCATTAAGAACTTTAGGATTTGCTTATAAAAAATTGAATTATGTACCTAAAGATATTAAAGAACTAGAAAAAGAAGAAAATAATTTATCTTTTGCTGGTATTCTCGGAATGATAGATCCTCCAAGAGAAAGCGTTAAAAAAAGCGTTGAACTATGTAAAAATGCTGGTATTAGACCTATCATGATTACAGGTGACTCTATAGATACGGCAATAGCTATTGCCAAAAATGTGGGAATTATAGATAATGACAGTGAAGCAATACTTGGGAGTGAACTTGATAAATATAATGATGAAGAACTAAAAAATATCGTTAAAAGGTATTCTGTGTATGCAAGAGTTAATCCATCTCATAAAGAAAGAATTGTTTTTGCACTTCAAAACAGCGGAAAAATTGTAGCAATGACTGGAGATGGAGTAAATGATGCTCCTGCTATTAAAGATGCTCATGTTGGTGTTGGAATGGGTATTACAGGCACTGATGTTACAAAGTCTGCATCAGACATAGTCTTAATGGACGATTCTTTTTCAACAATAGTTGTAGCAGTTGAAGAAGGAAGAAGAATATATAATAATATTAGAAATAATATAGTATTTTCATTATCTAGTAATTTTGCTGAAATATTTACTATTATAATAGGGCTACTTACTAAAACAACAATTTTATTACCAATTTATATTTTATTTATTGATTTGGTAACCGATTCTATTCCTAGTATATGTTTATCTTTTGAAAAGAGTGAAGATAGCATAATGAATAAAAAACCAAGAGGCATTAATAAACCATTATTTACACCATTTATAAAATCATGTATCGCATCTTCAGCTATCATTGAAACTATATTTGTAGTTCTCACTTACTTTATTAGTTTAAAAATGTCTGGGCAAGAAACCGCTATGTCTTTAGCACTTCTTTCAATGGTTGTACAGGAGATAGTTTATTCTATATCTTGTAGAAACTTGAAAGAGTCAGTTGTTAAACAGGGATTATTTTCTAATAAAGCAATGAATTACGGATTACTATTGATACTTTTAATTGAACTCATAGTGTTTGTTACACCTATTGGTAAATTAATAAGTATAACAGCAATAGATATTAGTTTGATATTAATAGTATTCTTAATAAACTTTATGGCAATATTTATTTACGAATTAATTAAGCCATTTTTAGTAAAATGGTTTAATGATTAGAATACATAAAATTGCAAGTATGCTTTTGAAGTTATAATTACTACTTATCTTTATAAATAGTAATTTGAAAGTGAACTAATAGTATGTTTAATATTAGATAAAAAATTGATATATTGTTCTTGGATGGTGATAAAATGAATCAAGAAAAAATAGGAAAATTTATTGCTAAATTAAGAAAGCAAAAAAAATTAACTCAAGAACAGTTAGCAGAAAAATTAGGGATAACCAAAAATGCTGTAAGCAAGTGGGAAAGAGGATTGGGCTTAATGGATTTGTCATTGTTAAAACCATTAAGTCACATTTTAGAAGTCTCGGTTACGGAAATATTAAATGGTGAGAGATTTACTAAAGAAGAAATCGATTCAAAAAGTGAGGAAACTTTAATTGATACACTTGATTATTCTGCAAAAGAAATAAAAAAGGTAAAAAAGAATAAGTTTATAATAATATTATTAACAATAGTTATTACTATTTTGTCAATTGTAATATTAGACACAATTCAAGCAATAGTATTTAAAAATAGCCCAATAATAAGTTGGAGAATTGAAGATGCTAATGATAGTGATAGTTATGTAGACAAAGGTATTTTAATTGATACTTATTATTGTGTTAGCGATGATGTAATAACGGTAATTCCAACATTTAAAAATACAAATTATAATTGCCCATCAGAATAATAATTACAAATTACAATTTAGTGATTTGTTAAATAAATAGTAATTTGCCGATAATCATTTTTTGAACAAAAGTTGTAACTTTTTTAAAATATGTTACTATGTAGTTGATTATTAGTAGAATTAAAGCTTATTTTTATTAAAATAAGAACAAAATAAAGGAGGTATTGTTATGAAAAAGAAAAAAATTATTATTTTATCTATTTTAGTTATCTTTATAATTGCTATGATTTGTGGTGTAATTTGGTACTTTAACAATAGAAATTCAAATTATAAGCCAAATGGCAAATTAAATTATGATACAGTACTTGTGAATGAAGAAACAAATCCATATTATCAAGTTGGATTTGCTGATTATGTGTTTATAGGAAAGGTAGATAAGGAAATTGAAAGGACATTCTCAGATTATGACTCAGCTAGAACTATATATGAAATTGAGGTAACAGAAAATTTGAAGGGTGATCTACAAAATATAATTAAAGTAACTTATCCTGGTGGATATGATAAAGATGGAACTCTTATATTGCATAAAGGTGATTATATAACGGATGAGGAATTACCAAAGATAGGTGAAAATTATATATTTGTGGGTATTGGACAGCCAAACGGAACAATATTATTACAAGATTTATATTCTGATACTCCATATACAGAAGAAAATAAAGAAAAATACTTGGACTATATTAATAATCAAGAGAATGTAGACAGAGAAAGATTTAAAAGTATTTATGAGAATTAGAAAAATGCAATAGTTGATTAACAATAACTACTTTTCTTTTTTATGCTATTATTGTAAAAGACAAATTACAATTTATTAGTGAGATTGGTTTGAAACATAACTAGTCTTTTTATTTTAAAAGAAATAAAAAAAACTAACTATTTCTAGTTAGTATTTATTACTCTCAGAAGTTAATTTCCGAGTTTCTTATCAATCTGGAACGATAACAAAGGTTATTCAAAACTCATAATAGTAAAAGTTGATAAAGAGCTAATCACTAACTTGTTTTTCTAAAATATTAAATAGATTTAAAGAATTTTGAGTAAATAAATGATATAATATATTTAGAAATTCATTCAGGGGATGATAGTATGCTTAAAGAAGTAAAAATTGAATTAACTAATAAATGCTCTAGAAATTGTAAACATTGTTCTAGTAATGCTACTAGTAGTATTGGTAATTTAAAGATTTTAGATTTTGAAGATGTATCTAGAATAATTAAAGAAGCAAAGTTAATGGGAGCTGATACTATTGTTTTTACTGGTGGAGAACCTTTAATGTATGATAGACTACCAGAACTAGTAGAATTAACTTCAAAATTAGGAATGAAATCAACTATTTATACATTTGCATATAGAACCGATGAAACTTTAAATAAATATAGACAATTAATTGATTTAGGTTTAAATAAAATAGTTTATTCACTTGCTGATTCATTATCTGATGAAGAAGATATATCAGTTTATGATAAGGTTGAATTCTTTGATAAAGTATTTGAAAATAATAATGCAAGATTAGGATTTCACTATACTATTTCAAAAGATTCTTTTGATAGATTAGAACAAGTGGTAAATGAAACTATTGAAACATTTAAAAGTAGAAGTTATTTTGATAGAGTTAGTTTATTAAGGTTTGTCCCACATGGTAAAGGAACTGCTGATATGGACTTATCAAAAGAAGAATTATTAGCAATTAAAAACCTTTATTTAAACTCAAATGATAAAGATAGAATTAGATTAGGTACTCCTTGGAATATACTTGGTATTGAAAATACACCTTGTATTATAGCTGATGAAATAATGATAATTGGATTTGATGGAATAGCTTATCCGTGTGATTCAATTAAATATTTTACTAAACTAGGTATTAGTGGAAATATAAGAGAAAACTCATTAATGGAAATGTATGATTCAGAGTATTTTAGCAATATTAGAAAATTAAATACTGATAATTCTTGCTCTACTTGTGAGCAATACTCTATATGTAAAAGTGGCTGTATAGGACAAAAGATAATTGCTAATTATACTGAAAGTGATAATAAAGTTTTAATTCTAAAAAGATGTATTAATTCAAGAGATCCAAAGTGTATGAGGTAGATATATGAAGAAAAGACAAGAAGTATATGATTTATATTGGTATTTTGCTTTTGAAAGACAAAATATATTTTGGAAAAAAATAAATGGAGAATCTGCTCCATGGACTGAAGATAAAATATTACAAGAATATAAGTTTTGTAATAGTTATAGAGTTAATGATAGAGTTAGCCAATATTTATTAAAAAATGTTATTTATAATGGTAAAAAGTATTCCGATGAAGATATGTTATTCAGAATATTATTATTTAAGTTGTTCAACAAAGAATCAACTTGGGAGTTATTATTAAATAATTTTGAAGATATTACTTTAAAAACATTTAATATAAAAGATTATTCCAAAGTATTAGAAAATGCTATATCAAATGGTATTAAAATATATAACGATGCTTATATAAGTTGTGCCAATAAAGCGTTTGGATATGACAGAAAGCATGATAATCATTTAGCACTACTTAATAAAATGTTCAATGAAGACAAAATACAAGAAAAAATAGTTAAATGTAAGACTATGGAAGAAGCATTTAATATTATAAAAAGTTATCCATTAATTGGAAACTTTATGGCTTATCAATTAGTAACTGATATTAATTATAGTAAAATTGTTAATTGGAGAGAAGATGAATTTACAGTTGCTGGACCCGGATCACTACGTGGAATTAAAAAGTGTTTTATTGATAAAGGTAAAATGAATAGTGAAGATATTATTAGATATATGTATGACCATCAAGATGAAGAATTTAAAAGGCTTAATTTGAATTTTAAAAGAATTGGTAATAGACCATTACAACTTATAGATTGTCAAAATATATTTTGTGAACTAGATAAGTATTGTAGACAAGCTTTACCAGATTTAAAATCAAATAGAACTAAAATAAAAAAACATTATGTACCTAAGAAAGAAATAATAGAATATATTTACCCACCAAAATGGAAGTTGAATAATTAATAATACATTTTATCTCAAAAAATAAAAGGGGGGGTGGGAATTTCCCACATACGAATTTGTACGGGAGTATAAATTCAGTGCTGGCTACATAGGTTTTATTCCCATATCCAAAGAACAAAAAAGAGGATTAAATTATTTTGATAAATTTTTCCTCTTTTTAGTCGTCAGTAGGTACTATTACATAAATACCACATCTCATAGTTTTCCTCTTTGAAAGAAAGAGAACTTTTTATGTTTTATATAAAATAAAAACTTACGAACAATTAAGTCCGCAAGTTGATTTCTAATGGAGCGATAGTTGAGTGATTACACAACTTTTTCTCATTTGAGGATGATATATAAACCATCTATAGACAATATAACACATTATTTTAATTTTGTATATTATTTTAAGCTTTCTCATCATTAATTTCATTTAATGATGTAACAAAGTTGGAAATTGTTTTGGCTAACATTTCAAAATTATAATTTGACCTTATTGGGGGAATATGAATAAAAATCATTTTAATATTTAATTTATTTTCATTAATATATTTTAAGCCTTCATAGTATATATTATTACATAGATAATTTCCAGCACTATTCGATACGAAATTAGAAATTCCATTTGAATTTAAGTAGGAAATAAAGGCTTTATAGGGGAAATTTGTTTTAATTTTATCGTTATTTTTGCTGCCAATTAATTCTATATTAATATCATTGATATTATCTTTTTGACCTAATGAAATAATATATTTATAATTATTCTTCTTTATTTTATTTTTTAATTCTTTTTCACTTGTTTTAAAACTATTGGTTAATTCTAATTTATCAACATTATTTGCTCGGAGCTTATTTAGTAATAAAGTGGAAGAATTAGTTTTTCCCTTAAATGAAGTTATTAAAATACTCGGATATATTCCTCTTAACTTGTTTTCTTTATTTTCAATTTTGATTTGTACTTTATCAGATTCAATTATTATTTTGTCAAAAAAATTATTCATAATTGAACAGGTTGTCCAAACATCAAGATTTGAATAAGTTAAAAACAAATATGTAGAAATATGCATCAAAGATATTGCAACATTTTGCATTGGTATAGATAATCCATAATTTGATGGGCCAACTAGTTTCATTTTTTCTAAATTTGGTATTACTCCTAATGATTCTTCATTGGCTTTGTGATTACCATGTATATAGTTAGAAGAAAGTTTATAATATCCATATAAATTATCCATGTCAACTCTGTCCTTTATTTCTTTAAAGGTAACCTTCTTTTTAAATATGTTATTTGCCCAACCATAAGCTCCTTTAACATAGTTTTGTCCATATTTATCAATCATAAAATCGTAATTGTATTTTAAAATTTTAAAAGATTCATCAGTATGATTTTGTTGTCCTCTTTCTCGTAAATATTTTTCATCTAAGTATTCCTGAATGTGGTAATAATTTAAATATCTTTCACACAAATCCTGATTATTTTCATCATATAGTAATTTACCAATTACTGATAATTCATAAATTGTTCTCCAACGACTAAAGGCTCCATCAGGATAGCCATTTTTAATTAATGTTAAGCATTCTCTAGAGATTAGTAATGATCTAGCTTGAATATTTTGTAATGCATTAAATAATAAATTATTATTTTTATAAGCGTCTTCATAAAAAGTTTCGACGAAAGAGTATGTACAACTAGCTATTAGTTCTATTAATGCTTCAAAATAGTCAATTGGTTTTTTCCAAGTTTTATAAAGTTTATTAGTAAAATATTTATTTTCTTTTCTTGTTAATTCTAATTCTCGTCCTTTATCATTATCAAATTCTTTGTAAAGAATATTTGAACCACATTTAATAGAATGTTGCATTAATTCTATAATATAGTCAGGATTTTTTTCAATTTTCTTTTCTATTATTTTTTTATTATCTTCAATAATTTTTAAAAATGCTTGGGTATAATCATTCATCATAAAATCTCCTTACATAATTTTTATTCATAATTTATTATTCCAATAATCAATGACAAATTTATTAAATTTTTCTATTTCATCGTTTGTCCATATTACAGCATTTTTCAATTCATTTTTCTTTTTTAAATGACTTAAAAATGGAACTATTTCTTTACGTGATTTAAAATTTCCATTAAAATATTTTTCATCATAATTTCTTGGAAACCAGTCAATAGCATTTTGAGGAACCATTTTTGCCCTTTGAGTTAATTTTGCAAAAGAAAAAGTATGTTTTAAATAAATATATTGGGCACTAAATGTAATTATTTTGGAATCATCAGAACCTAGTATATCTGTTTTTAATTTAGGAAAATTCAATAACCTTTGAATTTTGTTTTTTTTAAGTTCATTAACAAGATTAGATGTCATATTATCATCTTTAAAAAAGATAAAATTATAAGCATTTAGTATTTGAAAATAATTTAAAAATTTTACTTCATACTCGTTTTTGCAATGAATAAAATTATCTTGATTTAATTCTAAATATATTTTTGAATCATAAATAACGCATAAAATTTCACTTGATATAGGGAAAAAAATTATTAATCCCCCATTAATATAGCCAACACTTTTATTGTCAAAATTATTATAATGAACTATTGGATTATCTGAAGATATTAATTTTGATTTCGTATCATATTTAATTATTGCTACTTTTAAATCATCTATTATATTTAAATTTTTTTCTGCAATATTAATAGCTCTAGTAATAACTTTATGAGGGTACTCTTTTTTGTATTTATCTTTCATTTTTGATAATAATTCATCACTTATTTTTTTATTTTGTTTTGTTAATTTCATTTCTATTAAAGTTTTTTGTGATTGCCATGACATTTCCAACAATTCTTCTGACTTATAATAGGTACGATTTCTTTGAAAAATGGCAAATTCTTTTAATTTTTTCTTTTCTTCGTCGGATGGATAATCACCTGATATTATTTTATTTATTAAATTTGCCCAATCGGTTTCAAGTTGACTCAATTTATTTTCTATATGATTGTCTTTATCATAAAAATATTTCTCTTTAAATTGTGACATATAAGTAATATTGTTAATTGGTTTCTTTTTACTGATATTAATTATATTAAATTTTTTGTTACTATCAGCAAAGTTTTTTAAGTAAAATTTAGGTATATAATGTTGTTCTTTTGTTTTAGCATTATTCATAATTTCCTCCTAACAAAAAAGTATCATTCTATTGAATGATACAAAATTTCTTATAATAATTATATCATAATTTTTAATTTATTCGAAAAATTTATCCATAGTTATTCCTAAAACAACTGATATTTTATATAATGTTTCAATTGAACAGCCAACAGCACCCTTTTTGTATTCAAGTCTTCTGATAAAATCATATGATCTACCAACATCTACTGCTAATTGTTCCTGAGTTATGCCAGCAATTTTTCTATATTTTTTTATATTTTCAGAAATATTGAACATTATATTTTCGTTAAAATTAAAATCTCTTTTAAAAGTAGCCATAAATATTTCACCTCTAATATATTGTCCTATTTATGGCTTTTTATGTCCGGGAACAGAAAAGTCCTGTTAGGGTATTCACAGGTCCTGTTTTTTGGTGTATAATGAATTTGAAAGGAGTGACATGAAGTGGCGAAAATGAAAAAGTGTAAGTCTTGTGGAAAAGAAATAGCAAGTAATGCAAAAATCTGTCCTGGCTGTGGTACTAAGAATAAAAAACCTTTTTATAAAGCAATATGGTTTTGGGTTATTGTTGTTATTGTAATTTTTGCAATTGCTGGTAGCGGAAACGACGAATCTTCTGATGAGAAAACAAAATTTGAAAAAAATAAGGGTACGAAAGTTACAGTTGTTGATATGAGCGGAATGACTGAAGCTGAAAGAGACACATGGTGTAATGACAAAAAAGTTAATTGTATCACAAAAACAGAATATTCTGATTCAGTAGCAAAAGATGGCTTTGTAAGTCAAAGTGTAGCTGCTGATAAAGAAATATATGAAGGTGATAAAATTACTATAGTTATTTCATTAGGAAAAGAACCAACTTCTGGTCAAAAAAATGCTTTAAAAAAAGCAGAATCATATTCATCTACAATGCATATGTCAAAAAAAGGAATATACAAACAACTAACATCAGAATATGGTGAAGGATTTACCGCTGAAGAAGCACAATATGCTATTGATAATATGAAAGCAGACTGGAACGCAAATGCATTAGCTAAAGCAAAAAGCTATCAAGACTCAATGAGTATGTCAAAATCAGCAATCTACAAGCAACTTACGTCAGAATATGGTGAAGGATTTACTGCAGAAGAGGCACAATATGCTATTGATCATTTAGATGATTAATTAAAAAAATGGTAATATTAAATTGCCATTTTTATTTTATTTCTATTAGTTCATCACTAATATTTTCTTTAACATATTCTAATTTTTTCAATGAATCATTATTTTTTAGTAGTTCCATTTGCTTTTTTGCAATATTATTTAACTTTACCAATCTATCACTTTGAGAAATATTCATTTTTATTAATTCTGCGTTTATATTTTCTAGATTATTTAATATTACTAAATGTAGTAGGTCTGTATAGTCTCTTATATTGCCATTTTCAGCTAATTTTGGATTTTTGTTTCTCCATTCTTTTGCAGTTATACCAAATAAAGCAACATTTAGAACATCTGCCTCTTCTGCATATATGAATTTTTTTTGTTTCTCTGTAAGAGTAGGAACAATAATACTCTTGATAGCATCAGTATGAACTATATAACTGACTTTTGCTAAAACTCTATTAGCATGCCAGTCTATTTTGTTTTGATATGCTTCATTTTTCTTTAATCTTTGAAATTCCTGAATTAAGTATAATTTAAACTCTGGACTTAACCAACTTGCAAATTCAAATGCTATATCACTTCTAGCATATGTTCCACCATTATTACCTGATTTGGAAATCATTCCTACTGCATTTGTTTCTCTAATCCACTTTTGGGGAGATATTTTAAATTTATTACTACCAGCTTCATTTTTAAACGTGTCGAATTCGACACCTTTGAAGTTTTCGTTATTAATACTTTCCCATAAGCCTAAATAAGAAATAACATCTTTATTCCTCATCCAGTTTTGTATCGGATATCTTGGATCATCCTCATCGGCGTATCGTGCTAAATCGGTTAAAGATATATATTCATTATCATCTATTCTTATTATGTTAATAACCTGATCTTTTACTATCATTTGTGCTTTTACATTATCTTTATTCATGATTCACATCCTTTCTATAATTGAATAAAGTTTTCTTAATTAGTTATTATATCATTTTATAACTCAAAATCATCTTTTTCTTTTATATTATTTTTATTATTTAAAATTTCATCTATAGTGTCATTGCTGATAATTCTATAATCTTGCATATCCTCTAACACTTCTAAGTAAGTTTCTTTCTTACTATCTTTTTTAATCATTCTCTTAAATAAATTTACTAACTTTTTAAAGAATTCTTCTAATTGTTGTAATCTGTATTTAAGATTAAAATTATCTTGTTTTAAATCACTAATTAATTCTTCCTGATTTTCTGTTTTAAAAGTGAGATTTTTAACTCGTAGTTCTAGTGCTTTATTATTTTCCGTAAGTACCTTAATTGCTTTTTTATCTTCTTTTATGGTTTGATTTAAACTATTAAGTGAAGAAGAAAGACCATTTATTTTTTTATATTCGTTATTAGTTTTATCAATTTTATCAATATAATTTTCTAATATCTTTTTATCTTCGTTTGATAGGAGGTAAGTATCTTTTTTTAATGATGCTTTTTTTAGATTTAGTATTTTATCTTTTATATTGATTGTATCTTTATCAAGTTCAATAGAATTATTATTAATGATTTCAAGATTCTTTTGATTTTTTTCAATCAAATCTTTAGTGTCTTGATAATTAATCATATCAGATACATGAATATCTTTATTTCTACCTTTTAATTTTTTCTTTAGAGTAGCATCTAAATCGTATTCTTTATTATATTCTTCAATACATAAAATTCTCATTTTATCTTGTAATTCTTTTAGGGAATTTCTCGTAAAAACATCAGTTTTACCAACTTGCATAGACATACCAGTTTTACAATTATATTTTATAGGTACACCAACTATATGAAGGTGTGGAGAAGTTTCATCATAATGAATAATAGCACTACAGATTTTAAAGTTTGGAAGTAATAGTTCTAAATCATCAACTTGTTTTATAAAAACATTTGTCATTTTATGCTTATATGTCATTGATTTAGTATCCCAGAATTTTTTATTTCCAAGTTCAATTATTATTTGTACTGCTAAATCACTTTTTGAATTATTACTAATTTTTTTGAAATAATCATCTATTTTTCTGTCATCTCTTGTTTGATTATTGTTATATTCTAATCTTGCTTCTTCAAATTCATTTTTATAAAAATGCAGTACATCATTATATAGTGAAGTAGTTCCTTTTATAACCACAATTTCATCTTGTCTATTATCATATTTTCTATAGTTATGTTTATCAGCTGTTGATAATTGTTTAGCATTTTGAATAGCATTATTACTCATAGAATTAGTTCCACTAACATTATTTTTTGATGTTAATCTTACACTATTTTTCTTGTTTTTATCACTTCCAATATGGAAAGAGTAAGAAAGTTCTTCCATTTTATCACCATCCTTTTTTAGGTATATTTTGTTTTGACATAATATATAACCCCCTAGGTATCTTGTCATACTAACAAGATACCAGTGGGCTAAGGTTTAACACCTTAGAATCCGTTTGCTTTATTTCGTAATATTTCAAAACTTTGTAATGAAATAAAACTACATAAAGAATTGATATAAAATACTATCGCCACTTTCATTGAACAAGTTCAACAAAACGTGCCACATATTTTATTTTTTTATTAATTCCATTTTAATAGGTTTACTAGGAACATCTTTTAAATCTCTTAAAGGTGTAAAAGATGTCTCGGTAGGAATGTAGTTAAATAATTTATCTAACTCATCTTTATTTTTAGTTACAACAATGTTATCTTCCTTGATATATATAATTCCGAATCTATATTCTTCCATTTTTACTTCTGGATCCTTTTTATAATAATCTTCTAATGGGAATACTCTTACAATAGCAGAATTATCTTTTATAAAGTTAAAAAAGAAAACTTGATTTTTAACATAGTATGTTGCTTCAGTATAAGATACGTTGTAGAAATTTTTAAGTCTCATAACAATTTCTACAACTTCTTCTTCAGGTAAGTAATTACTAAACCTTAATTCTCCAACAACATTTCCAAATACAGCAGGAGTTGGTCTATCAATATAACCTTTATCATATAGTTCGTTGCATGGTTTTGCAATTGATTCTCTAAAGTTGATATTTTTAACAAAGCATTCTTTTCCAACTAATTCAAGTTCAATAGTATCTACATAATTCATAACTAAAGTTGCTTTTTCTTCACGAGTTCTTTTATTCCAAGTTTTAATTCTTTCTTGATATTCATCAGGATGAAGCTTACTATTTATAAATGCGATATCACGAGATATCAATATGTCTTTTGCTGAATAATTAAATACTTCAAATTTATCAGCAGTATTTATTTTTTCTTCCAGTGATTTAATTGTATCTTCAATTATTTTTGCATTTTCTTTATAATCATCAAGAGTAAATGCACCATCTACGTAAGCAAGCTTAGCTCTTTCTAATCTTTGTTTTTGTGTATTAATTTCCTTATATATTTTGTCTCTTGGTTCGTCGAAATTTTTAATTACCATTGGAACAAAGAACTGATTAACAATCGAATCATATTCGGTTAGTTGATCAACAACTTCTTTAAAACCTCTTTCAATTTCTGATTCTTTTATATTTAATTTACAATCCCTGCAATAATAATAGAAATATTCATTACCTTTTTTCTTACATGCTTTTCCACCTAAAATTCTTCCACATTTAGGGCATAGACATTTTTGTAAAAATATATAAGTCAAAGTTCTAGAATATGCTCTTGAGTTATTTCTTTTTTGATGTTGACATTCTTCCCATAATTCTTTACTAATAATTGGTTCAACAACGTTTTCATAATATGTAGGATTTTTAGTTCTTTTACCATGAATGAAATCTCCTTTATATATTTCATTTTCAATAATATGCAAAATTGTATTATCTCTCCAATTTTCTTTACCTAGAACTTTTTCTTCTTTAAATAAATTAGCAATTTTTTGATATGATAATCCATTATGATACAAATTAAAAATTCTAATAACAATATCTTTAGTTGATTCATCAGGAACAAGCATTTTATCTACATGTTTATAACCAATTGGTGCTTGATGTGGAATGTGTCCTTGTTTTATTGCACCAGCAAGTCCAACTTTAGTTCTTTCAGAAGTTCTTTCTATTTCATTTTGAGATACACTCATCATAATACGTGAAATCATTCTTCCATTTGAAGTAGTGGTATTAATATCATCATATACAAAATCTAAATAAGCTTCATTTTCTTCCAAAAAACTTAATATATTTTCCCAATCATAAATACTTCTAGTGATTCTATCTTGTTTTAAAGCAATCATTGTATTAATTTTTTTGCTTTTAATATCTTCTTTTAATCTTTCCCATTCAGGCCTATAGTTTCCTTTTTTAGCACTAATACCAGCATCTTCATAATAATCTACTATTTCAAAATTATTTAACTTGCAGTAAGCTTCTAATCGTTCTTTTTGCTCTGGTAAACTAAATCCTTCACGAGCTTGGTCTTCAGTTGATACCCTCATATAAAGACCAGCACGAACTTTAATGTCGTTATTTAATATTCCCATAAACTCAACTCCTTTACAAAAAAAGAGGAGAAAGTAGTATTAGTAAAGTCTAAATACTACTGACTCCTCAAAACGTTAATTATTATAAAATTTTGTTTACATATATATTTTATCATAGATGTACCTCTCTTTCTAGAGAATACTCTTTCATTGGTTATTTATAATATCATTTTTGAAAACAATGTCAATAGCTTACAAACTTTTAATATATTCTTGTAAGTCACTAATATTAATGCGTTTTTGTAAGTTTTCTACATATACATCTTTGTTATGATTAAATGCAAGAAAAGTAGTACTTTTAATTATTATTTTATTTGGCTCAATATAATTAATATTTGTTTTTTCAATTTTACGAATAGAACCGTTAATAAAAATTGGTTTAACATTACAAAAATCACAAATAAATTGAATCTTTGATTGAAGTTCTTCGTCAATTGGAACTTCTTTTGTAATAATATTTAACATAAATAAAATCCTTTCTTATCTTAAATCTTCATCCCATTCAGTATATGGAACAGGAGCAACTATTAATTTTTTAGATTCTGAATCGTACTTAATATATTTGTTGATTCTTAGTTCCAGTAAAGCATCTTTTATTGTTTCTTTATTATCAGTACAATATTTTTGAATGTCTAATCCAATAATTCCATCATTAAATAAAATAATAGTTAAGAAACCTTTAGCATTTAAAGATAAGTTTTTATCTGTTAAATATTTCATTGTTGACTTGTAAACATTAAATTGTTTCATTATTTTCACCATCCTTTCTTTTTTGGATGGATGATTTATAAACACAAAAAAATCATTCTTTCGAATGATTCATATATGTAAGTTCGGATTTTCCGAACAGATTCCTCAATGGAGCAAGTGAGGAGAATCGAACTCCCATCCCAACCTTGGCAAGGTTATATTCTAACCATTGAACCACACCTGCAACGCATATTCATAATATCAAATTTTTTTTATAATATCAAGTCATTTAGTAAAAATTTAACTAAAACTATAAAAATATACGTCATCATTTAAATCAAAGAAATTAACACAGAAATTACCACTCTTTGTAACATTATATGTTTCCGTATCTATTATACTTTTATTTTTATCATAAACAGAAACATTCAAAGCACCTGTGCCACCACTCACATAACCACATAAATTAAATAAATTCATACTTTTAGTAACGCCATAAGAAATATTATTTATCTTTATGCTAGAACTATTAATAGTTACATAATCATCTAATCTAACAATATCCCCAAAACTTGCTAAATTCTCAGTTATGACTTTTGTCTTGTCATTATAATTAACTGTAAGAATAGTCTTGTCATCTTGTTTCTCTGCATGAATAACCCCGAAATCTACTTCACCAGAAATTGTTTTTAAGCAAACATTTAAAGCACCATCATAAGAAACTCCTAACTCACTTTGCACAGCCCCAACAAAATTGCAATAAAACTCATCTTCGCCAGTCTTAACATCCATCAAATAATATCCATTCTTCTTAGTTATTACCTTATCATCTATTTCAATAGTATCACCCAAAATTTTAACTTGTTTATCCTTAAAATAATCGTTTTTAGTAAGAAAGTCATTACTTATAACATCTGTGTTTTCATTCTTATCATTAATATAAGCGTATCCAAATAAAACACCTAAAATAAATAAAATAATTAAACAAATAATAATCCCAATTTTTGTCTTACTCATATCTACTCCTCTTCATAAATATAACTAAATCTTAAATTATTAACATCTGTATAAGCTATACCTCTATCAACCGCATACTTATAAACATTAAATGAATAATTACTGCTATCACTTGTCAAATATTGATTAACACCAGTATAAGAATTTAATAAAGTACTATTATAATAAACTTCAAAAGGGTTATTCTCATTAATAATAGCTTTACCTAAACTAAGAATACCTTTATTTGCCGTAGTACCACTAGCATTTTCTTCTCCGGCACCAATCTCTACTGTTATATCCGTTATGATATCATCAAATATTTTATATAGTCCATTTAAACTATCTGAATCACTAACATCATCATATGAATAATAATTATCTCTTGACGTAGCTAAAGGTATTAACTGAGAAGCCACTGCTCCACCAATCCCTATTGTATAAACTTTTGCTTTATTTTTAACATAATCAACATCTGAACTTCTTGGTGTATCAGCACTATCTCCGTCACTTAAAAATATTACATAATTATCTTTATCATTTACAGAAGTTTGCAAAAAAGATGCAGTCTGTCCAATAGCAGATAAGAAACTAGTTCCACCACTGGCACTCAAACTATTAATTGCACTATCTATTGAAGATTGATTATTACTATAAGAAAGAATAGTTGAAGCAGAAGATTCAAACGTTATAATTGACACTGTTGAATTTTCCAAATTTAACTTTTTTACCATTTCTTTTGATACAGTCTTTAGATTATAAAGTCTACTATTACTACTCATCGAACCAGATACATCTAAAACAAGAATTAAGTTAATTTTTACCTCAATCGTATCTGTACTAGTAATTTTTTTAATCTTGTTTTGTTTAATATCTAAATTCTTAACATCATAAGTACATTTTAACTCTTCATTATTAGATATTGTAACTTTACCATCTTTTTCATCAACTATATACTTTGAATTAGTACACTCAATTAACTCTTTATAATCATCGGAAGACTTTATTTGTTCATCTGGAACATCAATCTGACAATATCTTTGATCATTAACTAACTTACAAGTTTTCGTAGTCTTATCACCATTCATATTAATCCAAGTTGCACTCATTTCTCCTTCACTTATTGCATATACATAAACACGATTATTTTTAACTTCAAAAGAACTATTTGACAATAAATCACTTAATGCTGAACCTTCCATATAAGTTGCTCTTTCATCATCTTTATTAGTACTCCAACCATAAATAATACCATTATCTCTCTTAATTGAAGGAAGAGTAATTCCTTTAGAACAACTAGCAATTTCATTATTTGTATCACCATCACAAACAACAGCTTGTACATGTCTTCCTACTGATGTTGCTCCATTTTTTTCATAAACAAACAATATATATCCATCATCATCTTCAGTATACTTAAAATCATAAGCACCATCTTTTAATTTAGTAAACTTTACGACACCCTCAAATTCTTCATTCGTTTTAGGATTAATTGGTATCTTATTTAGAAATCCATCATCAACTAAATCTTCAAGTGTTATATAGCAAAAAGTCTCTTCTTCATTCGCTGCCGTGTATTTAATAATCTCATACTTACTATCACTACTAGACTTATTAGTCATTACATAAGTGTCTGCAGCACTTTCAATTTTTTTAATCTCATTATTATAATTTTCTTCTAATTGATTATTATTTTTTCTACTAAAATTAAGAACAAAAAGCCCGCAAATTACTGCTATAAGTGCAATAACTGCAATAATTTCAACTAAAGTGTACCCTTTCTTATTCATAATTACACCATCCTATTATAAGTTTAGCATAAAAAAGTGTAATTGCCTACTTCACTTTTTAACATTTACAGAAATATTTCGTCCTTTATTTGGTTTTCTAAGTGAACAACAATTATCAATAATAAATAAAATAATTAAAACTAATGCAAGTAATAATCTATTAGAATATCTAAAATTACTAATTTTAATAATTAAATAAGGTGCTATAAAAAATGCACAAATAATCCCACCTACTCCAAAAAATAACAAACCTGCAAAACAAACTCTACCATTTATATTTAAAAAAGAATCTTTATAATCCCACCATTTTTTATGAAATAACTTTTCTAATATATAAGACGTCATGTATTCTAAAAAACCGCAAAGTAAAATAATTAAAATAAACATAAGAAGCGGTTTAGTCATAAGCCAACTTAAAAGAACTAATATCAAAATCATTCCACAACCATAAATCGGAAGCCATGGACCTTTCAAAAATCCTCTATTTACAAATTTCTTTTTCTTAAAAATAAATAATATCATTTCCCATAAATAACCAATAAAAGAAAATGCAAAAAATAAAAGAATTGTTGTTAAAATATTATCTCTACTTAAATAATTAAAATCCTTCATATATATATTATGGTACAAAAAAAGAAAAAACTTTAATTATTTTTTCTTTGATTTTTTAGAAGTTTTTTTCTTTTTACCTTTATTAGTTTTTTTCTTTTTCGTTGTTTTCTTTTTAGTATTTGTATTTTTAGTAGTCGCCTGCTTTTTAACTTCCTTATTAACTACTGGTTTAGCACTAGTTTTTTTATTCTTAACTGGAGCATTCTTATCAATAGATTTTTTAACATTAGTATTTTTAACACTATTTTTAACCTCAAACTTTTTAGAAAGACTCTTATAAGTATCCTTAATAACGCCTTTATACTTAACTACAATATAACCAACTCCAGCAACTGCTACTACCAAAAAGATATATAAAGCATAATTAACAGACTTATATTTAATAGTTATCTGATAAGTTGCTCTTGCTCCATTTTCTGCGGTAACTATAATCTTTATTACACTACCCTCAGTTAAATTATCATTACCTTTAATAATATAAGATGCACTATCATCTTCTAGAGTAGGAGTAATATCTAATTTATTAACATTCTTCTTTATTTCTAATACATAGTTCTTAACTCTTTTACTAAATTCTAAATTATATCCATCTATCTTTAAATTAGAAATATAATTATTACTAGAAGCATTTTTTATTGTCTTGGTTATAAAAATAAAATAAGTTCTTATATTTCCATTATCATCTTTGAGTCTTATTTGTACAACATTATCACCATTTAAAAGTTTAATAGTTTGCTTACCATAATTCTTAACAAACTCACCATTTCCTGCCTCTGGACTTATTTCTAAACTTGTAACACTAGAGGTAACATTTAAATAATACTCATAAACATCTGGCTTAAAATCTATAATTAAATTATTGTTTTTATTATCTTTAATTAAAATACCATTTAAACTGCCAGATTGTATTTTATCATCTTTATAAAATCTTATTAATACAACCTTCTGATTTCCATTTTCTGATAAAACAGTTATTGGCACAATAAGTTCATTACTATCTTTTGCAAAGGTATAATCTCCAGCCCCAGTTATAGTTGCAAACTCATTTTCTAAAGTTACTTCAATGTTAATTTTTTCATCTAAAGACTGCAGACTATAAAGTTTCTCTGTATTAGTAAATCCTTCAAGAACCTTTCCATTAATTTTTATCTCCTTAATATTATTATTCGTAGAAATTACTTTGACTTCGCTATTTACATCGTCATATGTCAATTCCGTTTTATTACTAGAATTCTTAGATTTTATATTGATTAATTTAATAGAATGAATTCCATCTGTTTTTGCCTTAAATAACAAAATACCATACTCTTGCAAACCACTTTCCTGTGTATCACTTTTTGTCTTAGCACTTATTGTTTGCTTATCATTAGTTATCTGCCAAACTTTTTCGTAATTACTTCTAACATCAACAAGTTCAATTCCATCATCAAATTCATAATTAAAATCGATTTCATCATAAGATGCATCTTGATTGATTGAAACTCTACAAATAAACTGATCATCAATATAATAATTACCTTTATCACATTCTAACACAAATTCATCTTTTGCAAAAACCATAATTGGAAATAATAAAAATGATATTAAAAAAAAGAATTTCTTTGACATAATCTCACCTAAGAAAATTATATCATAAAATTCTTATTTATATTCAAAAATATATTTAGTTTTTTTATCAATTCCGTATAAAACTAACTCTTCATTTGCTAATACAAATATATCTTGTGAAACTTTTGCTTCATTTATCTTTCCATTACCATCTAAAGAATAAAAATATTTATTTGCTCTAAGTTTTAAATAAGTATTATCCACATTCATTACTTCAAAATCTGTCTTACATGCATCGTTCTTATCAAAAGATAGTTCATATCCAGTTAAAACATTATAATTATCACTTTTATTTCCACAAGACATATATAATTTTTTTGTATCATTACTAGGTTTTATCTTATACCAAATAAATACACCCACTAGAACAACTACTAAACATATTAAAGCAACCTTTAAAATTTTCTTCATATCTTACCTCATAATAAATATAGCATAAATAATATTTTTTTAATAGTGCAATTTTTATTTTTTAACTTTTAACAAATCTAAAATTTTTAAAATAAACTCCCAAATTTTTTCAAATAATGTTTTTGTTTCTTCTTTAACCTCTTCTTTTTTATCTTCAACAGGAATATCTGGCTTAACTTCTTTATTATCAGTCCCCTCTAGCGTTTTAGGTTCTTCTATCTTTGGTTCCTCTTTTGGCACTTCCTCCTTAATTTCATCTTCTTTAACAATTTCTGGTTCATTCTTCACATAAGATAACCATTTACTTTTAGTCCAAGTCTTCCAAGGTCTAGCACTTAAATTAGAAATACACACCTTTCCATACTTTATCCCTGAAATCTTCTGATTAGATGTACACTCAATCACCTTACCATCACCAATATATACTCCACAGTGTCCTTTCATATATAAAAGTACTCCTTCTTCCTCTGGAAGCGTAGAAATGTCACCTTTCTCACTTGCAGTACCAACTGTTATCCCATACGCATCCTTATCATAACCAGCAATGTAACTTACCTTCTTATTTCCATAATCACTCATAAAATAAGACTTAATCAATCCTGCACAATCATAAGCATAATAATTTTTTCCTACTAAACTTTTTAAATATTTAACTTTTGTATCGTCATAATGACTAGGATACTGCTTTTTCTTACTGTCAATTGTATTATTTGTTACCAGTCTGCCAAACTCACCCCACATATAAACAGTATTTCTGTTAAGTAAAGTCTTTAAATAACTTACAAACTCTTTATTCGTCTTTATTTTTATCATCTCCTATCTTCAAAGCATCATAAGCACCACCTGCAGATAAAGATCCAATCAAGCAAAGAACAATCGAGCGAAAAATGCTAGTCTCAATCTCTGCAAAATAAACAATGAATCCCGAAATAATTCCAATAACAACATTCTGCAAAGGAATATACTTCTTATCTACAATTTTTAACTTCTTACTAATAAAACCAATAATAAGTGTAACTAAAGAAATAACACTAAACGCAGTCAGTTCCATCCTTTTTTCTCCCCTCTAATACAGTAACCCTTTTATCAAGACTAGATGACATCTTAGTAAGTTCATCAACCTTATCTGTAAGTAACTTAGTATTCATATTAAGCTTAGTAATTGACGTATTAAGTTTTAATAAAGGCGTAACTATTGCTATAAGTGATACAACTAGTCCAACAATTTTAATAATTTGACTATCCATAACCTCACCTATTCTATTATATAAAAAAAGCACTCATAATGAGTGTTCCTTTAACCTATATACCAAACTTTTTATTAATTAAATCAGCAATATCATTTGCCATTCTACTAATTTCCTCAGTATTTTTACCTTCAATCATAACTCTAATTAAATTTTCCGTGCCACTAGCCCTGATTAATATACGACCATCACCATTAAGTTCTTCTTCATACTTTTTAATCAAAACATTAATTTCAGCATCCTCACCAAATGAAGTTTTACCTTCCTTAGTAACATTAACATTCACAAGAACCTGTGGATATTTATCCATAATACTAGCTAGTTCACTTAACTTACATTTTCTTTCACTTAATATATTTAAAACCATAAGAGAAGTAAGCTCACCATCACCAGTATTTGCATATTCTTTAAAAATCACATGTCCCGACTGCTCGCCACCAATAACGTAATCCTTATCAAGCATCTCTTCTAAAACATACCTATCACCAACTTTAGTAGCAACAAAATTAATATTCTCACTTTCACAAAATTTCCTTAATCCTAAATTTGACATTACGGTCCCAACTATTGCATTATTATTAAGCTTGCCTTTTTCCTTTAAATATTTACCACAAATTGCAAGTACATAATCTCCATCTATAACATCTCCGTCATTAGTAACAAGTAAACATCTATCCGCATCTCCATCATAAGCAATTCCTAAATCAGCACCTGTTTCCTTAACTTTACTAATCAAAGCATCTAAATGAGTAGACCCACAATTATCATTAATATTTACTCCATCAGGATTATCAAAAATAATTTCTGCATTAATATTTAGCTTTTCAAATAAAATAGGCGCAGTAGCAGAAGCTGAACCATTAGCACAATCCACTACAACTTTAAGACCATTATAATCATTTGCTAAAGTATACAAAAAATTAATATATTTATTTTTTAAATTTTTATCTCTCTCATATCTACCAATATTGGTACATTCTGGTAACTTTTCATCTAGAATGTAATGCTCTATTTTTTCCTCAATCTCATCAGCAAGTTTATATCCTTTATTATTAAATAACTTAATTCCATTATACTTAGCAGGATTATGACTTGCTGAAATCATTACACCCATATCAGCTTTTAAATGCGTTACTAAAAAAGAAACTGCAGGAGTTGGCACTACCCCAACAAAAATAACATCAGCCCCCATACTAAGAAGCCCAGCATTAACAGCGCATGCAAGCATATCCCCAGAATATCTAGTATCCATCCCTACAATAACCTTAATCTTTTTATTCTCACCTAATATATAAGCAGCACTAGCCCCTATCTTCATTGCTAAATCCGCAGTAAGTTCACCTCCAGCAATTCCTCTAGCACCATCAGTTCCAAATAATCTTCCCATTATCTTTGCTCCTTATCTATAATATTATCCATTGATTTAACTATCTTCCAATCACCAATAACACCTCTTACCATCGTAAGTGGATACACATTAGTATGAGCACCAATTATCGTTCCTGGACATAGTACACTATTACACCCAATATCACTATAATCTCCAAGTATTGCACTCATTTTTCTAAGCCCAGTTGCTATTCCACCATCTTCTTTAACAACTACATTACTCTTATCGCTTTTAACATTAGATAAAATAACTCCTGCACCAGTATGAGCATGATCCCCTAAGATTGCATCACCAACATAATTATAATGAGGGCACTGACAATTATCAAAAATAATTGCATTCTTTATCTCAGTACTATTACCAATTACACAATTTTTACCAATAATTGCACTACCTCTAATAAATGCTCCAGGTCTTACTTCAGTTCCTTCACCAATAATTGCTGGTGCATTTATATCAGCCTTCTCACTTATCTTTACACTTTTATGAACCCATACACTATCCTTATATAATATATATTCATCAGATAAAGTTTGTCCCATTTTCAAAATAAAATCTTTGATAAGAGGTAATACTTCCCAAGGATAATTAACCTCACCAAATAACTCTTTTGCTATAGTAGCATCCAAATTTAATAAATTTTCGTACTTTTTTAACATCTTCTTCACATTCTCCTTAGCACCATAATACCACAAACATTGATAAATGTGCACTTTTTTGCTATAATCTTCATTGACAAAAAGAGGTAATTTAAATGAAAAAATTAGAAAAAAAAGATTATTTACTAATCGGAACACTATTTGTTCCAATGGTAACTTTAATAATATATCTACTTTGTAAAGGATACATATTCGGTTCTAATATTGACTGGGCTAATCAGCACATTGTACTACCAGAATACTTTAGAAACCTATTTTATAGTAATGGTAAAATAATTCCATCATTTGCTTTTAATCTAGGAATGGGGCAAAACATCTTCAACTACTCATACTATGGATTATTAAGCCCAATTATTTTACTATCGTACTTACTACCTTTTATACCAATGTATATCTACATGCCAGCAATTTCTATCATCATGTATTTTGCAAGTATCATAATGTTTTACTTATGGATTAAAAACAAATACAACACTAAAATAGCTTATATTTCATCTGTAATCTTTGCTTTAAATGCACCATTTGCATATCACTTTCATAGACATCTAATGTTTGTAATATACATGCCATTTATGATTGGTGCCCTAAAAAGTGTTGACTTATACTTTGAAAAAGGCAAAAAGATACCGCTTATTATATACACAATCCTATTAATTCTAACAAGTTACTACTTCAGCGTACCTGGAATTATCACAATTGGTATTTATACAATTTACAAAATTTTAAAAACTAACAAAATAGATTTTACAAAACTTAAAAATATAATATTCTTTGTAACAACAGCAATCTTAATTACTGGTGTATTACTACTTCCAACCGCATATGCCTTAATAAATGGAAGAATTGAAACATTAACAAGTTTAAAACTTACATTCTTAGATTTAATAAACCCAATGAAAAACTACTCATATACATTCTACAACTCATACTACTCTTGGGGAATAACATTTATCTACATTATTGCAATTATAAATGGTCTTCTATCTAAGAAAAAAGAACAAATATTTTTAAGCATAATAACTACTCTATTTATCATATTCCCACTAAGTAGTTACATCTTAAATGGATTCATGTATATTGATGGCAAATGTTTCATACCATTCTTACCACTAGCAGTCTTGCAAATTAGCGAACTTCTAAAGAATATATTTGATAACAAATTAAAACTTAAAAAAATGCTCCCATATATACTTCTAAGTGGAGCAATATTAATCTACTTCGCGCTAGGTAAAAATAACATTTACTTACTACTTGCTGACATAATATTAATGTTAATAAGCCTTTACTTATGCACAAAAAAACAAAATAATATCTTACTTTACATTACAATAGTAGGTGTATCTCTTGCCTCATTCATAGCAAGTTCTACAAGTGAATCATACATGAAAATATCAGATATTAAAAATATAAATAGCACATCTTATGAAGAAATAATAAGCAAAATAAATGATAAAAACATCTATCGTACTAGTAATGAAGAATACATACTATATAATCCAAATAAAATTTATGATATAAACGAAAATATAACAACAACATATTCTTCTCTATCAAATAAATATTATATGTCATTTATTAGAAACATCTTTCAAAATGAAGTTATTAACCGAGATAACACAACAGTCACTCAAACATCTAATGTTTTATTCAACATCTATAGTGGAACAAAATATTTAATCTCAAGTGGTAACGCTGAAATTGGTTATACAGAAATCGAAAACATCGATGGAACAAAACTATACGTAAATGAAAATGTTCTACCAATCGCATATGCATCTAATAAAATAATGAGTCAGCGCGAATTCGACACTCTAGAATATCCTTACACAATTGACGCTTTATTAAATTATATAATTGTTGATAAATCACTAGATAATGTTTACAAAAGTAATATAAATGAATATAAAAATGGTTACAAAATTAAAGAAATTAATAATTTGACATACAACGAAGAAAATGGTCACTACATCATTGACGCAAACAAAAATGCAAATTTAAAAATTAAATTAAATTCAAAAATTCAAAATAAAGTTCTAATAATAAGTTTTAATATGAATAAAGCCAAAGAAGGATTTGCATGTAGTAGTGACATCACTATAAATAATATTAAAAATGCTCTATCATGTTCAAATTGGAAATATAATAACAATAACAACACTTTTGAATATGTTCTTTCATCAAATAATGTGATCGATACATTAAACATCGAACTAACAAAAGGAACATTTGATATAAACGACATTAAAATATATACAATGGACTACAACAAAGTAAGTTCAATCAAAAACAATGTTGATGAAATGATAATAAACAAAGCCAAAATTGAAGATAATCATATCTCTGGTGAAATAAATGTTAAAGAAGATGGTTACCTAAAAATATCTATTCCATACGACAAAGGATTCAAACTATACGTTGATGGTAAAAGAGTTGGTAAAGTATTAACAGACAAAACTTTCTTAGGATTAGAAATTACCAAAGGAGCTCATAAAATAGACATCAAATATAATCCACCACTACTAAAAGCTGGAGCAATAACTTCTCTTATCGGCGTTTTCCTACTCATCAACATCATTGTTTATCCTAAAACAAAAAATAAATTACAAAAAATCAAAAACTATATTTTAAATCTTTGCAAAAAATTAAAAAACGTAATTAAAGATTTCTGCAAAACAAATCGAAATTACATCTATCTATTCGTATCATTACTAATACTAGATTTAGCATTAAGAATATTCTTATCAAATCAAATAAGTTTCTATCACTGGTTCATGCCAGTACCAAACTTATTTACAATTCTATGGATTACCACTATTTTATGTATAACGAAAAATCTTAAAAATCCATATAATAAAATATTCTATATTATATGTTACATCATAAGCATTGCCCTATTCCTAACACATGCTATATACTTCTCATATTTCAAAATATTCTTTGACTTCAGTGTACTTAGTGTTGCTGGCGAAGGTGCTGCTTACTTTAGTTCCGTATTTAATAATATTAAATTATGGGTAGTAATAACTACATTAATAAGCTTAAGTCTAACAATAATAGGTCTTAAAAAAAATAAAAAACAAACAAAAAACAACTATAAAAAATTGCTAATCATTTTAATTATCTTTACTATTATTCATAGCATTCTTCCAGTCTTCCTTGGTAAATCAAGCACCGAACTAAACTGGGACGAATGGCGTAACCCAAGAAGCATATATCGCTCATTTAATGACAACAACAAAAGTTTAATGGTTAGTGGTATGTACGAATACAACATCAGAAACTTCATATTTACCTACTTTAAAGATAGTAACTCACTAACTGATAATGAACAAAAAGTTCTTGATGAAAACTTTACAAACAGCACTGAAGCTAAAGAAAACGAATACACGGGGGCCTTCAAAGGTAAAAACTTAATAATCGTTCAATTAGAAAGTGTAGATAACTTCCTACTAGATAAAGACATCATGCCAACCTTCTACAAACTAAGTAAAAATTCAATCAATTTTATTAACCACTACTCATTTACATCTGGTGGTGGATCAACATTCAACTCAGAATTTATGATTAACACAGGCTACTCTACAGCATATAACTACAACATGAACGCTTACTCATTTAGTAAAAATGCCTATCCTTACAGCTTACCAAACCTACTTAAAGAAGAAGGATACACATCAAACGTATTCCACATGAACTCAGCAGAATACTACTCAAGAGGTGCAAACTATAAATCATTTGGTTATAATGAATATTATGGATTAAAAGATTTAGGAACCTACAAAAACAATGAATTCTGGCTAGACACTGAACTAATCAAAAACGAAACATTCAATAAAGAAATATTTAAACACACCGGATTAAACTTATCATACATAATTACCTACTCAGCTCATATGCCATTTAGTTCAAGCAAAGGAACATGTTCAAAACTAACAAATGAAACAGGCTTAACTGAATTTGAATGTTTAAAAATACAAGCAAAAGAAACCGATGACATGATCAAATTACTAATGGAAAATCTAGAAAAAAATGGTGAACTAGATAACACAATTGTAGTCCTAATAAGTGATCACTATTTATATACACTTGAAGACAAAACTCTATTAGACAAATACAAAGAAACAAACACTAACCTAATAAATCACACACCATTCATAATCTGGAGTAATGGCCAAATTAAAAAAACAGTAAAAGACGTAAACTCCCAATTAGACGTGCTTCCAACACTGCTAAATCTATTCGGAATAAAATATAACGAAGCAAACTATATTGGTAGAGATATCTTCTCAAAAGACTATGATCCACTAGTATTCTTCCCAGATGGAAGTTGGTATAATGGTAGCACATATATTGCTAATGGAGAGTATTTAAAAGGCAAAAAAATGTCATCTGAAAAAATAGAATACTATAACAAGTTAGTTAAAGATAAAATGAATTTAAATGATGCAGTCTTAAAATCTAACTACTTTGCCAATAAATAAGTCGTAAAACCGGCTTATTTTTTTATTAAAAATATTTATAATTAAAATAAAATAGTGTATAATCAAAATATAGGTGCATAAAAATGAAGAAGAATAAAAAGAGAAAATTTGGTAATTTATTTAAAAAACTTAAAAAAACAACACCAGGATTTCACTTCATGTACATCGTTGTACTAGTTCTTTTTATAATGAGTGTAATCTTACTAACATACTCTTTAACCTTATTAAATGGAATAGAAACCTTTATCAGAATACTATTCATAATTGCTATGGCTGCATACACAATCCTATTCTTCTTTATAGGTAGTGCTTTACTAATAACCAAAAAACATACAATACTAATTGTAATAAGTATAATTACAACACTCTTTACAACTATTAATAGTTTAGGATACTACTATATTCAAAAAACATACAACGTAGTAGATAACATAAGTAAAGAAGAAATAACTTATACAACAAATCTAATAACTTTAAATAAAGACGAAACAATAAAAACCATTGGTATCTTAAAAAATGAAAATAGTCCAGAAGGCTATATTATACCTCAAGAATACCTAGTAAAAAATAATAAAAAATGGAAAATTAAAAATTATGAATCTAACGAAGAACTAATAAAAGCCCTTATTAATAAAGATGTTGATGCAATATTTATCACTGCAAACTTCAAACTGCTATATGCATCAAATTATCCAGAATTAAATAGTGTAGTAATCCTTGATACCTACAGTAAAAAATTGGGAAATAATGATACAGTTGCTTCAACAAACAAAGACATAACCGAACCATTTACAATGCTTCTTCTAGGAGTAGATTCAGAATATGATGGCTTAGCAAATAATGCAGCATTTAATGGCGACTCAATCATGCTATTAACATTTAATCCTAAAACATTATCTGCAACAGTATTTAGCATCCCAAGAGACACATATGTACCAATTGCTTGCAACAATAATAAACAAAACAAAATAAACTCAGCAGCGGCATACGGAACAAAATGTATGATTAATACAATTGAAAATTTAACAGATATCACAATAGATTATTTCGTAAAAATCAATTTTAAAGGTGTAGTTAACCTAGTTGATGCTCTAGATGGAATTGATGTAAATATAGATGAACCTGACTTTAAAAAGAACGGTTCAGTAGACTGTAAAGGAATGGTCTGTGAGCAAAATTCCAATCGTGAATTTGGCGAGCACATAGTCTATATCAAACCAGGGATGCAACACTTAAACGGAGAACAAGCTTTAGCATATGCCAGAAATAGACATCAATGGGCTCTATCAGACTTTAAAAGAGTCGAACATCAACAAGCAATCGTAACCGCGATCGCAAATAAAGTAAAAACAATTAGAAACATTAACACATTCTATAAAGTACTTAACGCCGTATCAAACAACATGGATACAAATATGGAAACAAATCAAATGTTAAACTTCTACAACGTCGGTAAAAACATTCTACTAAAAAGTAACTTTGGTGAAGGAGAATTCTTAAGCATTCAAAAAACATTCCTATCAGGTTACGACCAAACAGTGTACCAAGGATATAATATGTATACCTATCAATACTATGAAGAAAGTTTAGCTGAAATAGTTAAAGCAATGAAAGTAAATCTAGAATTAGAAAAACCAGAAATCATCAAAACATTTAGTTTCTCAGTTAATAAACCATACGAAGTACCAACAATAGGGCGTATGTATACTGGCGTAAGAAAAAATGAAACACTCCCTAACTTTGTAGGACAAAATATTAATTATTTAGAATCATGGATAAGTTCAAGAAACATAACATTAAATAAAAACTATACCGAAAGTAACTCCTGCACTGAAGGAAGTATTCTAGAACAAAATGTGCACTCTGGAGTAATTGTCTCAAGTATATCTAGTTTATCAGTAAATATATGCAAAAACGTACATATTAATGAACCAATAACTCCACAAGAACCTGAAAATAATAATGAAGAAAATAACAATCAAATAGATGATCCAATTGAAGATATGCTAAACTAAAAGCCGCTTACAAAAAAGCGACTTTTTTAATTAAATAACTAGTGCTATAAGCATGGACTAGCTTGGAACTACTAATCTTTGCCCAATCCTTAAAACATTCGATTTTAAACCATTTAAACTCTTAATCTCATCAACTGTACTATTAAACATTCTAGCGATACTCCAAAGTGAATCCCCACTCTTAACTACATACACATTAGTTTCTTCATTTTGCTTATTACTATAAAGCGGAATCTTTAAAGTCATACCAATACTTAAATTATTAGAACTAAGATTATTCAAAGCTTTAATATCATCTACACTAACATTAAACTTCCTAGCAATAGCCCATAACGTGTCCCCAGCACTAACTACATAATCATTAGAAGATTCCTTACCAACAATAAGCCTCTGCCCAACACTAAGAGCATTACTACTTAAATTATTTAACGCCTTTAATTCATTAACAGATAAATTATACTTCCTAGCAATACTCCATAAAGTATCTCCACTCTTAACAACATAATAATTATCATTGCCATCATCACCAGTGCTATCAGCACTGCTTATCAATAAAGTATCACCAACATGAAGTACATTACTACTTAGATTATTTAATGATTTCAACTCATCAACAGTAAGCCCATTTGCTCTAGCAATACTCCACAGTGAATCGCCCTTTTTAACAACATAATAATTAGAACCACTTACTGGAACATACTTATATCCACCATACAAAGTAACTGCTCGCACTACCGCTTCAGCATACTTCTTATAATTACTCTTAAGCCTTTTTGCATCAGCTTCATTATCTAAAAAGCCATACTCAACTATCAACGTTTCATTATTAGGTGTATTACGAATTATATAATAATAATCTTTAGAAGAATCACTAGGAAGCCTTCTTTGATAATACTTTCTAACCACTTGTCCACTCTTTTCAAGCTCATTTAAAATACTTGAAGCTAGTTTATCACTATTACGAAGAGCATATATTACCTCTGCACCTTCGCCACCTCCTGCATTTATGTGATTAGATATTACCACAACATCCTTACCATTTCCAAACTTATCTAAAACAACACCAGGCCTATCATTCGGTTCTAGATCAATATCACTAGTTCTCGTCATCTTTACCGGAACACCAAGTGCTTTAAATCTATCATACATGTACTGACTAATCTTTAAAGTAAGATCTTTTTCAATTATTCCATTTCCAGAAGAGCCTTGATCATTTCCACCATGTCCGCTATCTAAAACTACACCTTTTAAAGCCATATTAAATCACCTAATCTATTTTATTCGTTTATTAAAAATTAGGTTCTAATTATAAAATAGTTTCAGTGATTTTCTCACTAACACTATTTATTATAGAAACAAAAGCAGGACAACCTCTACTGCTTTTTCAATACAACAAAGAATATGCAAACTATCACAAAAATGTTATAATTAAAATGTGAATAATATGAAAAAAAGAAAAAGAATAAAAATAAAATGGATTAATCTACTCCTTTTAATAACAATTATTATCTGTGCTAGTAAATTCTTATCATCATCCATTCAAATCATAAAATGGTCAATTGACAATAAAAATACAGATTCTCAAACTAACAAAATAACTGAAATTACTAAAATCAAAGAAATTGAAGATAACGAAAACACTGAAATTGTAAATAATGAAATAGTAATTGATAAAAACGCTCCATACTGGAACTTTATTAAAATGAATATGATTGATGCTGATTTTAATGAACTGAAAAAAATTAATAAAGACGTCAAAGGATGGATTGAAGTAAATGGCACAACAATAAACTATCCTTACGTTCAAACAAATAATAATAACTTCTACTTAAATCATACCTTTGATAAAACCCCTAATGGGGCTGGCTGGATTTTTCTTGACTACCGAAATGACACAAACTTTGAAGATAAAAATACCATAATATACGGCCACGGAAGATCAAACTCATCTATGTTTGGTTCACTTAAAAACATTACTAAATCGTCATGGTTTAATAATACCAATAACTACGTTATTAAAATAGCTACTGAAAAATCAAACACCTTATGGGAAGTATTTAGTGTCTATCACATACCAACCACATCTGACTACTTACAAATATCCTTTAATTCAGATGACGAGTTTTTAGATTTTGCAAACAAATTAAAAGAAAGAAGCTACCACAAGTTTAATACTAGCATTTTTAAAACAGACAAAATAATCACTCTATCTACATGTTTTAATGATGACGAAAAAGTCGTCATGCATGCAAGACTAATTAAAATCCAAAATAAAAACGCCTAACAAGCGTTTTTTATAATAAAAATATATAACATAAAATAAACACAAATACATTATTAAGAAGATTTACTGCATCATTATTCATCCAGTACAAACCTTTAACTAGTTTCGTTGATTCTCCGCAATGCACATATTCTTCAACTTCCTTCTTACACTTAGAACAAACAAACTTACCTTGCAAAGAATCACCTAATAAACTATCTGCAATAGACCCAAACAAGCCCATAAGAATAATTAATAAATAATTCATTGAGTTTAACTTCTCAGCATAATAAACAAGCCCTAAAATAATACCACCGGCTAAAGACGCATTAATACCCAAAAAGGAAACTGCGCCACTAGTACCAGCCGGTACTCGCTTAAGTGTAAATATACTCACTGGTCTATTTTTAGAAAGCGTTCCAATACTACTAGCTAAAGTATCAGCTAAACTAGAAGAAAGAACCGCAAAATACATTACATAAAACTTATCATTTAAAGTAAAATGATATAAAACTATACAGATTGTCGGCAATAAGACATTACTAAACATCTGATATATAGTTCTGCATTCATCATTAGTTTTCTTTTTTATTTTATCACTTAATATCGTAAGCACAAAGGTAAGAGCAAGTGCTCCAAAAGCATAAAGACCGCCAAAATAAGTAATTATCACTCCCATTAACCAAGCAGCAATAATCCCCGGTTTAGTAACCTTCTTCTTCCATAGAGCAAAAAGTGCAAACACACTAGGTAACAAAATAGAAAAATACATTTATATCACTTCCATTAAATATACAACCAATGAAACTCCCAAAGGCAAAAATAAATTATCTAAGCCCTTTCTATCAAACAACTCTAACGCAGCCGAAACAACGCTTATCAAAATAATATCAATCACATTAAAACCAAACTTAAAATAATAGTTAAATATAATAATGATAACAAAACTAAAAGCAAACACTGTCGCTGTTCCACTTATTGTCTTATGATTATATATCTGCCTTGACTTCAAATAGCCAGCTACTAAAGGAGCAAAACCATCTCCGAATGCCATACAAAATAAACCAACTCCAAATGCTCCATAAAACTCTGGAATAAAATAAGTTACCAGTGCCATAATAAACACGCTTATTGGATAATAAATAGTACCTAAATTACCACTGCCATCTTCCATTGATTTAAACAACTTAAACTTATAAGAAAGTATATTTATAACAATAAACGAAAGCGGTGGAATAATAATATGAATGCTACTACCAAAATACTTATACAATATCAAATAACAAAAAGATATCATAATATGTATAAACTTCTTCGTAAACAAAGTCCTTAAATTAAATATTTTTCTAAGACCAAACGCAAGCAGTAAAATAACTATTAAATACCCATAAGTAAACAAATACCCCTTTAAAATCATAAAGCAACGCTAGTTCCTATACCAAGTGGTAATCCTATCAAATAGAACAATATCAATACTACAATCCACATTACTAATGTATAAAAACTATAAGGAACTAAATACTTAGTATTACCCCAAAGCCCATCTTTATCTGTATTAGTACTATAAAGTTCCATAAATGCTAAATAAACAACAAAGTAAGCCATGACTGGAGTTAGCGCATAAGTTGCACATTCACCAGCTCTAAATACTAACTGAGCAAGTTCTGGACTTAATCCCGCATTCATAAACACATGAACAACACTACCACTCATTATAGACCACTTACTAACACTACTAGGAAGTAACAATGTAGCAAGAGCACTAAATCCAAGTGTAAGCATCATAAGTGGAATACCTGTAAAATTAGTCTTACTAATAATACCAGCAAGATAAGCAGTAAACACCGTACCTATATTAGTTTTCTTAAATATAAATATAAATGCAGATGCAAAGAATATAAGAACTAAAACCTTACCAATATAATCTAATGAATAACTTAATCCATTACATAAATCTTTAACATTTCTAATTGATTTATTAACAATACCATATACTAGACCTAATATAATAAATAATATTGTTACAACAAATACAAAACCTTGATTAAAAAATGAATTATAACCAAATAACTTATCAATATATAAAGTTTGTGAATAATCTAATAGGGCTCCACCTAAAGGTGCATTTGGAATAATGTTATAAACAAAAATCAACAGATAAATAACACCAGCAAAAAGAGAAATTACTAACGCTCTTCTTTCAGTCTTCGTAAAATAATCTTCCTCATCATCAAGTAAAGCATACTTACCAAGTTTAGGAACTATAACCCTTTCCGTAATGCTTGTAACAATACATGCTAAAACTAAAGCACAAACAAGCATTATAAATACATAACTAAATGTACTCATCTGATAATCAGGAGATAACAAATTAGCACTAGATAATGTATAACTCATTAAAGCACTATCTATTGAGTTCATAAATATGTTAATACCAATACCACAACTTAAACTAGCAAAAGCACAAATAATACCGGCTTTAGGATGTCTCTTACCATATTTAAATAATACAGCTGCTAGTGGTATAAGCACTATATAACTTAAATCTCCACCAATAGATGCAAGAATACATACAAGAGATAAACTAAATGTTACAACTCTCTTACTCACCTTTTTAGTAAGCACATAAAAGAAACTATCTAAAAAGCCACTCTTATCCATTACACCAAAACCAATAAGCGTAATAATTAACATTGATAAAGGCGTAAAAGATGCAAAACTTGACACTGCATTACTAAATATAAATTTAAGCCCACTTAAACTAAATAAATTCTCTACATACACTGAATCACTAACATATGATCCGATATTGGAAACTTTACTATAAGTAGCACTAGCATTAAAAAGAGTAAGAACTCCACTTAAGATAATTGTTCCAAAAATAAGTAAACAAAATGTCATTATTGGGTGGAGCATTACCTTCTCATATTTTCTCTTAATCCTCATGTAAAACTCTCCTTAGTTTCTTCTCAAACTCAAGCCTATCCATCATAATCTCATGATTACAATTTACACATTTAAGTTTTATATCAACCCCAACACGTGTAATAAGCCATAAATTAGTTCCACACGCATGATCCTTCTTCATTACAACTTTATCCCCTAAATTATATTTTGCTTCCATTATGCACCTCAATCTGATTATAAGGAATCTTTATATTGTTCTTATCATAAGCATCCTTAACAAGAGTAAGAATTGCTCTTCTAACGGCATATTCACTTCCTTGCTTACATTTAACACTAATTAAATAATTTACTGCACTATCTCCAAGCTCATTAACTCCAAGATAATTACACTCCTTATCATCAACATCTTTTATTTTTTTAACGTCCTCTAAAACATCAAGTAAAACACTTTTAACTTTCTCTTCAGTCACTTCATAACAAGTCGGAATATTAAGTAAAATAATATGTTTATCTTGGCTTAAATTTATTATCTCATCAATATTTCTATTAGACACAACCATTACATTACCATTAAAATCTTTAATTTTAGTACTTTTTAATCCAAAAGAAATGACTTGACCAGTAAAATCACCATATTTAACATAATCTCCAACTACATAAAAATTATCCAAAATTATATTAATACCGCCAATAATATCCTTTAAAGCATCCTGTAAAGCAAGACCAATAACAACACTTGCTACACCTAATCCTGCAATAAAAGAACTTGTATCAACCCCAAAAATATCTAAAATCATAAGAGCCGCAATAATTAAACAAACATACTTAGTAATATTCTTAAATAATACTAAAACGGTAACTCTCTTTTTCTTCTCAAATTCAGTTGTTCCCTTAATAGTAGCTTTATTAAGTACTGAAATAATAATTTTATATATAAATATTACTCCAATAATAACTACAATAGGACCATAAAACTTTTTAGATGATACTATATCAGCAATCTTTACCCAAAATTCCATTATTCCTCACTCACATCAATATCTAAAATTTCTAAAATACGAGCTAAATCTCCCTCACTATCAAAAGGAATTAAAATTTTATTCTTATTAATTTGAACTTTAGTTCCAATCTTATCACGCATAACACTTTCATAAATTGAAAACTTAAGAGGCTTAATATTAACTCTAGTTACAGGTTGTTTCTTGCCAACAGACTTCATTGAACATAACTTTTCAAGCTCTCTTACTGAAATTCCATCACTAACAATTCTCTCCGCTAAAGTAATAATTAAATCATCATCATCTAACTTTGATAAAGTACGTGCATGACTCATTGAAATCTTACCTAAATTAATTTGTTCACGAACACTTTTAGGTAAACTAAGAAGTCCAAGTAAATTAGTAATATAACTTCTGCTCTTACCAAACTTCTTCGCAATTTCATCTTGAGTTAAACCTGTATGATTAATGTAGTTTTGAAAACCTTCAGCAAGCTCAATTGGTGAAAGGTCCTCTCTTTGAATATTCTCTAAAATAGCAATATCCATCATCTGCTCATCGGTAAAATCTCTTACAATAGCAGGTATCGTCTTCATTCCTGCAAGTGCTGAAGCCTTAGTTCTACGTTCACCAGCAACAAGTTCATATCCATGTAAACTCTTCTTAACTATAATTGGCTCAATAACACCATGCTCTTTAATTGACTCAGCAAGTTCTAATAAAGCATCTTGATCAAAATGCTCCCTAGGTTGATATGGATTGCTACGAATCTCAGCAACTGGTATTTGCTGAATATCACTTTCACTAGAGTTCTCAACAATATTTTGTTCTATAGTATCAAAATTAATTTGCTCACTATTAAATAATTGTTCTAACCCTTTTCCTAACGCTTTTCTCTTAGATTCCATCTCTCTCTATAACCTCCTTGGCTAAATTAGTATAAGCCTCAGCCGCTCTACTAGTTGGATCGTATTCATTAATTGGTTCACCATGACTTGGAGCTTCAACTAATCTTATTAAACGTGGAATAATTGTATTAAACACTTTATCTTTAAAAAACTTTCTAACTTCTTCAACAACTTCTAACCCTAAATTAGTTCTAGAATCTAATAATGTTAACAATACGCCTTCAATTTTTAAATTAGGATTTAATCTAGTTTGTGTCATAATAATTGTGTTAAGTAGTTGAGTAATTCCCTCAAGTGCAAAGAACTCACACTGAACTGGAATAATAACCGAATCACTAGCTACTAATGCGTTTGTAGTAAGTAATCCTAGTGATGGTGGACAATCAATAATCATATAATCATAATTATCCATTATAGTTGCTAGTGCATTCCTTAACTGTTCATTCTTCTTAAACTCAACATTCTGATATCCCTTTTCCATAAGTTCAATATCAATACCTGCTAAATTAATAGTTGCTGGAATAATAGAAAGATTAGTAAAACCAGTCTTTCTAACTGCCTTCTTAGCCTCACAAGACCCATTTAACACATCATAAACACTATAATTTATATTCCCCTTATTAACACCTAATCCAGTTGTCGCATTACCCTGTGGATCAAGGTCAATAATAAGCGTTTTTTTTCCTAATTTACCCAAAGACGCAGCTAGATTTATACTAGTTGTTGTCTTACCAACACCACCTTTTTGATTTACTAAAGATATAATCTTTGTCATATAATATCACTGCCTTCTTTACTTCTATAAAATATTTTATCATATATAATAATATTTGTCTAAATAAAAAATACTCTTTTTAAAAATGAGAGTATCTTTTTTTTAATTTATAATAATATACAAAAAAACAGAAAAATATTAATTAAAAATGCTTGAAAAATTGATTGATAGCATCAACTACAGCATTAGCTTTCCAAACCCAATGTAATTTTACAGGTTTAAGTTGCTCTGGTTCTGGTTCACTTGTGTATTTGTATTTATTTAGTAACTCTTTTAGTACTTTATCGTACATTTTGATTATATCTTCGGCGCTGTATTCCGAGAACATTTTTAAAATATCATTTGTGATGCTCTCTTTCATTTCTTTGTATTTATAGCTATTTATCAATATTTTTTTTGGAGTTTTTAACTCTTCATTTGCTCTTGTTAAATCCGATTCAACAATATTTGTTATGATTTTGTGTAGTTTTCTTTCAGTTTCTTCTTTTCTTAGTTTATTTTTTTTGTTTTCTTCTCGTTCAATTTTTGAATAAATAGAGAAAAATGCATCATATAAGTAGTTATAGTCCTTTGCATCATTTTCATCATTACCAATTTCGTTTAAAGTGTATTTTTTTGTATGATATTGTTCATCAAATTCCTTAAAATCTAAATCATCTCGTAATTCTTGTTCGTTTTTTTTAGTTCTCTCTATCGCTTTAAGTATAAAATCGTGTTTATTTTCTAAAATATAAAGAAGTGATTGTTCCTTATATTCTAAAGCCTCAACAAATAAATCTAATAAATTATGTTTTAAAGTTTCCTGATGGAGTTTTTCTAATTTTCTTTGTTGTCCCGATGCTTGATTACTATGCATCATTTTATCATCGTTGTCTCTTTGATTAGTTAAAGAATCAAATTCAGCCATATAATATCACTGCCTTCTTTACTTCTATAAAATATTTTATCATATATAATAATATTTGTCTAAATAAAAAATGCTATTTTTAATAATAGAACTTCTTTTTCCTTAATCAAAAAAGTCATGTTAATAAAATTACCAAATAATTACTAAAAATTAACTAAAAATAACTATCACTTCAGCCAATTTAAAATATTATTTATATATGAATCTAATTTAATTTACTGCAAAAAATATTACATTTAACCAATAAAAATTTATGTTATAATAATCTAAGGATGGAGATGTAATTATATGAAACAAAAAAAATCAAAAAAAAGAAGGTACTTTATTGGAATTGCCGCTACAATTTTAGGTATAATTTTATTTAACGACTGTAAAAATATAATAGAATACTGCTTAAACACAATATTATTTTTATTTGGAGTTTCGCTATTACCAATTTTGTATGAAAAAATATTGTTTAAAATAAACATTAAAAATTTACATATAATATTACCAATTATGTTATTTTCAATATTTTGTCTATTTGCATATATAGATGAAAAAATGCCCATTGAAAATAATAACTATTCAGAAACAATTAATATCAATAATATTAATAAAAATTATAAAAATTTAAAAAAATTAAAAGATTTAAAATTAAAAGAAAACTTTATTAAGGCATGTAACGAAATTAACATGAAGGTTGATGATATAAAAAATCTGAAACAAATAGATGATTGGAATAGTGGAATCAGATACTCTTTTGATTATCAAAACAATTCTTTTATTCTATACGCATATGATAATAATGAAATAGCCAGCATATCATTATTAAATGATGTACAAATCTATCGTGAGGGATATGAACCATACAATGTTAATGATTACTTAATGCAGAGTGGTAAAATAGCAGAAATCCAAGTCATTTCAGAAACAAGTATAAAGCAAATTCTTAACTACCCAAATACAGCAATATTTAAATGGAATACCACAGCAGGATACAGTCGATATAAAGACATATATGTAACTACAGGAAAATTTACTGCCAAAAATGCATTTGGGGTTGAAACGGAATCACAATTTTATATTGAACTAAAAAATAAAAATGCTAATCTTTCTGTTATTTATATGGTAATTGACGGAAAAGAATATATTGGCAATGGAACAAATATAATAAAAGCAGAAAGAAAAAAAATTGAAAATAATGAAGAAATAAATAAAAATTCAAACAATATTATTTTAAAAGAGGGACGACTAGGAAATTATGGCAAAGAAGACTCTTTTAACGGAGAAAAATATATTAGATATTATATTCCTGCAGGAAAATATGAAGTCGAAGCAATAACAAGAAATGCGCAATTTTTTATAGAAACCATTGCTACGCACAAAGAATCAGGAAATGATACAGCAACAACAATAAAAAAAATAACATTAACTAAACCAGGAGACAAAGAAACATTCGAAATAAATTCAAGTCAATGTATATTATTGGTTATTAATACTCAAATAAAACTAACACAACAATGATTCATTACATTAAAAAATCATGTAGAGAAAAATTACAGTAATTTGTTAACACCATATGTGCAGACCAGTATACGGAGGCTCAGTTAAAAATAAAAATGACTCTAAATTAGTAAAAATAAGAAAAATATTTTTTACTCCAATTAGAAATTTTCGAGAAATTTGAAAAATAGTAAGTAAAGTGAAAAAAGTGTGTAAAAAAATCGAATTTTAAAAACACACTTTTTTCCTTATTTTATAAGGATTTGATGGAAATTTACTTCAAACTAGAGTTTAGAGAACCTAGATAACTAAAAAAAGATTCTATTTACTAGAATCTTCTGCTTTTTCTATAGCTTTTTTTAACTCTTCATCAGTCATCTTAGTATAGCCTTTAACACCAAGAACCTTAGCTCTTTCCTTTAAACTAACTGTATCTTCACTAGGTGTAAAGTTATCACTAATATGTCCAGTTTCAACAAGTTCTTCAATTTCTTCCTTAGTAATAGTTTCTCTTTCAATAAGAGTATCAGCAAGTAATCTAACTAATTTCTCATTCTCTTTTAAAATTCTAGTAGCCTCACTATAACACTGATTCATAATTTTTCTAACTTCTTGATCAATCTCAAGTGCTACAGCATCACTAAAGTTCTTACTCTTATTATAATCTCTACCTAAGAATACGCCCTCACTCTTTTGTTCCAACTGAACTGGTCCTAAATCACTCATACCATATTCAGTAACCATAGATCTAGCAATCTTAGTTGCTTTACTAAAGTCATCACTAGCACCAGTAGTAATCTCACCAAAGAATAACTCTTCACTAACTCTACCACCAAGTAAACCAGTAATAGTTGAAAGAAGTTCACTCTTAGTCATAATAGCAATCTTCTCTTCCTTAGGTAGCATCATAGTATAACCACCAGCTACACCTCTAGGAATAATTGTAATCTTATGTACTACCTCTGCATCTGGAACTTTCATACCAATAACAGCATGTCCACTCTCATGAAGAGCAATCAATTCTTTTTCTTTAGGAGTAATTGTATGACTAACCTTAGCAGGTCCCATTAATACTCTATCAGTAGCTTCATCAATCTCAGCCATTGTAATAGCTGGTAAATTTCTTCTAACCGCAAGAAGTGCTGCTTCATTAAGTAAATTTTCTAAATCAGCTCCACTAAATCCTGGAGTACGTTTAGAAATATTCTCTAAATTAACACTCTTATCAAACACCTTATTACGTGCATGTACTTCTAAAATAGCTTTTCTTTCCTTTTGATCTGGTAAACTAACTGTAACTTGTCTATCAAATCTTCCTGGTCTAAGTAATGCTGGATCAAGCACATCTGGTCTATTAGTTGCAGCAATAATGATAATTCCTTCATTAGCTCCAAAACCATCCATTTCAGTTAATAACTGATTTAATGTTTGTTCTCTCTCATCATGTCCACCGCCTAAACCAGTACCTCTTTGACGACCAACCGCATCAATTTCATCAATAAAGATTAAGCATGGTGCAGATTGCTTAGCTTGTTTAAACATATCACGAACACGTGAAGCACCAACACCAACAAATAACTCTACAAAATCAGAACCACTTATATAATAAAATGGTACATTTGCTTCACCAGCAACAGCCTTAGCAAGTAAAGTCTTACCAGTTCCTGGAGGCCCTACAAGTAATACACCTTTAGGTATTCTAGCACCAAGTTTTTGAAACTTCTTAGGATTCTTTAAGAAATCAATTAACTCAGCAACCTCTTCTTTTTCTTCAACAAGCCCAGCAACATCACTAAACCTAGCTTTAGACTCCTCATTTAACTTAGCACGGCTTCTTCCAAAATCCATACTATTTTTATTACCACCACTTATCTTAGAAAATAACCAAATAGTCGCACCAATTAACAGAACAGTTGGTACCACATTTATTAATACAGTAACAAAACCACTATTCTCTGGATTAGGATTAGTAACTACTTCAATCTCATCTTCATCAACATACTTCATTACCTTATCAAGTACAGTCTCAGCAAGTGGAACATTAACTCTAAAACTTTCAGTACTCTTATAATCCTTTAACTGTCCATTTATAACATAAACACCAGAAGCATTCTTTGGTGTAATTTCTAACTTAGATACATCACCTTCAGATAATTTCTTAATAAACTCATCATAAGAATAATCATAAACCTTATATTGTGATAAATTAAAGAAAACTAACACTCCAATGATAACAATCAATAAAATTGCATAAGGAACAGTTTGCTTTGTATAACTCTTTTTCTTCTTCATACTATTTCTCCTTCTTTACATACTTAAGTATTATATCATAACTTTCATTCATTTGCTTATCAAATTTACTTTTTTTTACGCCAGGAACCCACAAAATATTTCCCTCATCATCACAAACCAAAGGATAACTATCACGGATCTTTAATGGAACCTTATCATCAATAAAAATACTCTTAATTTTTTTAGTCCCATTCATATTCTTAACATCCATAAAATCCCCTAATTTTCTTGTCCTTACATGAAGAGGAAGCTTAACTTCATCGCTACATAATCTAATATAGTAATTACTCTTCCCATCATAAGATGATATTTCTTCAATTACTCCTAAAGGAAGTTCTATCCTTTTATCAAATATATAATCATAAGTTAGAACTAACTCCTCATCATTAAAAATAAGACTATTATAATATTTATAAACTTTAACCCCATTAGGTAAACAAACATACCCATTAGGTTTCCCATCAATTAAATTAAAGATTAGATTTAAATGTTTATCGTTAATATAGGTAATATCATCACGATAAATCTCAGAAAGAATTGTGCACAAAATATGCTTTTTAAGTAGAAGGGGTAGAGAATTAAAACCATCCAAATCTAATCTATTATTTGAATACAATCTATCAAGCAAAGAAATAACTTCTTTCTCAACATAATCATTATATTCACTTATAGTATGACTGAACTTTATGAATTTTTCGTGAATTTTCGGATTAATTTCCTTTAAAACAGGCAAAACATCCAATCTTATCTTATTTCTAGTATGTACCCTTTCAAAATTAGTATAATCATTAGCATACACTATCCCATATTTTTCATTATATTCTAAAATATCCTTTTTAGTAACAAAAATAAGTGGTCTAACTAGTCTTTTGCCTCTAAATTCAGACTCCTCACTAAAACCAGCATACCCACCAAAAGATGCTCCCCTACCAATCCTCATCAAAATAGTTTCTACTAAATCATCACCATGATGTGCCGTAAACAAATAACTTGCATTATATTTAGTTAATATTTCTTCAAAAAAATTATATCGTATTTCCCTAGCCTTAGACTCAAAATTACCATCAATTTCTTCTAAAATACTCATTCCCTCAAAAGGAATATTACTCTTCTTACAGTACTCTTCTAATAATATATACTCCTCATCACTTTCACTTCTAACCTTATGATTAACATGAGCTACAACTACCTTTAACTCACATTTACGCAAAAGATCAAGCAAGCACATTGAATCAGGTCCATAAGAACAAGCAAGAACAACATATTCATCTTTCGAAATATTTAAATTATTTATAAAATCAATAACCTCTCTCATAAACCCTCCAATCACAAATAGTTTACCCTACAATTAACGAATAATCAACCAATTTTCAAAATTTGATAGTCCCTATAAAATGCAAAAACCTTGAGATAAACTCCCAAGGTATAAGAAACAAATTAACGTTTACTAAATTGTGGTGCTCTACGAGCCTTCTTAAGACCATATTTTTTACGTTCTTTAACTCTAGGATCACGAGTTAAGAAACCAGCCTCTCTAAGAACTTTCTTATAAGCGTCTTCTCTAGCTTGATCAGCCTCAGCATCAAACTCAACTAATGCTTTAGTAATAGCAAGTCTAATAGCTCCAGCTTGTCCAGAGAATCCACCACCATTAACCTTAACATCAATATCAAAAGTATTTTCGTTATTAGTTAATACAAGTGGTTGTTTTAAATCCATTACTAATGTAGGAAAAGGCATGTATTCATTTACATCTCTACCATTAACAGTAATCTTTCCCTTACCAGTAACTAGTTTAACTTGTGCAACTGAACGTTTTCTTCTTCCAGTAGCAGTAACTTCACTTTTCTTCATAATCTCTCTCCTAATCAATTGTTATTGTAGTTGGCTTTTGAGCCTCATGTTTATGTTCACTACCAGCATAAACGAATAGCTTACGATACATTTGTCTTCCTAAAGGTCCATTTGGAAGCATACCATTAACAGCTCTTTCAACCATTTCTACAGGATAACTTTCTAACATAGTTTTAGCATTACGAGTTCTTAGTCCACCTGGGAATCCAGAATGATTATAGTACATCTTATCATTAATCTTATTACCAGTTAATTTAACCTTATCAGCATTAATAATAATTACATAATCTCCACAATCAATATGAGGTGTAAAAGTTGCTTTATGTTTTCCTCTTAATATAGTAGCTGCTTTAGTCGCTACACGTCCTAGAGGTTTATCAGCAGCATCAATTACATACCACGTGCGTTCTACAGTTTCTTTTGTTTGCATAAATGTTTTCATAAAATAATTCCTTTCATCACTCAATTATCATTTGACGTCCCAAATCAGCAAATAATTAAGCAAATCAAAATGTACCAATATGAATTATATGAAACCTTACCCATAAAGTCAATAAAAACTTACTCAAAAACAAGAAAAAATGTGAATAACTATCGAATTATCCACATATTTTACTAAATCTAGACCTAACTTCAGCATCACCTAATATATTAATAATCTCATACAAATCAGGTGTAGTAAGTTTAGTAGTAAGTGCTACTCTTATAACATTACTTATATCAGCAGTACTACCTCTATAATTATCTGGGTTTTCTTTATACTCTTTCATATTAGAACAGTATCCCATCTTCTCAGTTAACTCCTTAATCTTATTAAACCAAGTTTCCTTATCATCATTAATATCAAAATACTCATTTAAATAAGTAGAAATAATTTTCTTTGCATCCTCTTCATGTTTTAAGAAACTAAAATCAAATATAGCACCATCAAATAATTCATTATACATATACCAAATATTATCTTTAACTTCACTAAAACAAGCAAAATCTTTTCTAGGTTTCTTCTGCTCCCTTTCAATATTTAGTACGCTAATTGTATAATCCTTATGTTTATTAATTAAAGCATTAAAATCAGTATCATAAATCTTAGACCACTCATCTAATCCATCAAATACTTCACTAGCTTTTAACTTACTTAAATAATTTTTAGAAATATTATCAAGCTTATCTAAATCAAATAGTGCCCCAGCAGAACTCATCTTTTTAGGAGAAAACTCAAACTCAGTAAAATCAGCATCAGGATGACCTTCCCTCCACTGTTCATAATTAGAATTTGCTATTGTCATAATTGCTTCAATCAATGAATAAACTGGATAACCCTTCTCCTCATAATAAGTCATTCTAGCCTCTGGATCTAATCTCTTAGATATCTTTCTAATCTTATCTCCATCCTTCTTTAATATTAAAGGAGTATGAATATACTTAGGCATCTTAAATCCAAATGTCTTAAATAACTCATAATGAACTGGCACACTACTCATCCACTCTTGGCCACGTACAACATGTGTTGTTCTCATTAAATGATCATCAACCAAATGAGCAAAATGATATGTTGGAAGTAAATTACTAGACTTCATAATTGGAATATCTATATCATTTTCTGGAAACTCCATCTCACCAAATACTAAATCATTAAACTTAAACTTATTAAAGAAATTACCAGAACTCTTTAATCTAACAGTATACTTCTCACCACTCTTAATTCTTTCCATAGCATCTACCGGACTTAAATCACGATACTTAGCATACTTACCATAAATACCAATTCTCTTCTTACCAGCAGTCTGAGTTGCTCTAATCTCATCCATTTCTTCTTGAGTTAAAAAGCACGGATAAGCCTTGCCTTGACTAACTAATTCTTTTATAAACGCATGATAAATATCTTTCCTCTCTGACTGAATATAAGGCCCATAATTACCTGCTTGCTTATTAATATCACGATACTCATACTCATCAGGATTAATATGATAATGCTCAAGTACATGACGAATATACTCAACTGCTCCACTAAGTTCTCTAGATGAATCTGTATCTTCATTTCTCAAAAAGAACACACCACCACTTTGCTTAGCAAGAACATAATTAATAACAGAAGAATAAAAATTACCAATATGCATAAATCCCGTTGGACTAGGTGCATATCTTGTAACCTTAGCTCCTTCCTTTAAATTTCTCTCAGGATACTCTTTCTCATAATCAGCTACGCTTTTCTTTATATTTGGAAATATTAAATCCGCAAGTTTCTTATAATCATCCATAAAATCACTCGTCTTTCTTCCCTACAATTCTAACAAAATAATCCCATAAAATCAACTACACATGGTAATTATTACCAAGCCAAATTCTTGAAACTGCATCAATTATAAATAATGCAAAAATAACATAATACAAAAAATTAACTTTCTTATTTTTAACATTTGCTAATTTCACACACAAAGGATACACGCAATAAATACCAAGAAGTGCTAAAATTCCAAATCGTAGTCCCGGAACAAGTGCTATTCTTCCTTCAAAATTCATAAACTTATCACTATAATCCCATAAACTTCTAAAATCAATAATATAAGATGCAATAAGTTCTACTAAAACACAAATAATCGTTGTCTCAAAAAACAGCACAAGCGGTCTAACATTAACCTTACCAATCATAATCTTCTTATCTTTATATCTATAAAAAAGTAAAATTACAGCAAAACCACCAAATCCATATATTGGAAGCCAAGGTCCCCACAAAGAACCTCTATTAACTAACACATGATCTTCTACTATAAAAAGGAACTCCTCATATAGCCATCCACAAATTGCAAAAACTATAAATGTCAAAAAATACTTTTTTAAATTATTCACTACTATCACCTATTATTCTTCAGTATGTCCTTCTTTTCCATATTTATTAGATATTGGGTCTTTAAATAAAAAATTATGAACAGGTTCTAAAGTTCCAACCATATAAGTTCCAAATACCATAAACAATATTATAACAGAAACATACTGATAAACAAAACCAAATGGTTTCATATTTACAATATAATTAAAGATAAACTGTGAACAAAAAATAGTAACATAAAAGTATGTAATATCAAACCAAAGCACTGCCTTCTTCGTAATTGCTGTATAAGTATAAAATATAATTGGTATTAAAAATACTATAACAAGTAAACTAGCACTCTTCGCTATAAAATAATTAGGACTTGTCCCATACTTAAATCCATCTAACAAACTCCATAAAAAAGTTGGCGTCAAAGCAATCTTAATATGCTCCCAAGTGCTTTCATTAACTGCTGCAAATATAGCAACTACCTTATTATGACCGCTTATTTCATATAAAAAATGTAAAAGTGTTCCAACAATTGAAATAACAATAAAACCTATCCACATAACTAATTATCCTTTTCTATTCTAAATTTATTTGTAATTCTTAAAGTATTTAATATTGCAAGAAGCGTTACACCCGTATCAGCAAAGACTGCAAACCACATATTAGCAAGCCCAAACACTGAAAGAAGTAAAATAATAACTTTTACTGAAATTGCAAATATCAGATCTTCCTTAATTATCTTTTTCGTATACTGAGAAATTCTAATTCCTAAAGGAATCTTCTCCAGATCATCATTCATAAGAACAATATCACTAGCTTCTATCGCCGACTCAGAACCAATACCACCCATAGATATTCCAATATCTGCTCTCTTTAATACAGGTGCATCATTTATTCCATCACCAGCAAAAGCAGTTACACCACTCTTATTAACACTATCAAACTCATTATACTTATCTGTTGGAAGCATCTCATATCTAATCTCATCAATACCTAGTTTTTCTCCAGTAATCATCGCAATATCTTTCTTATCCCCAGTAAACATATAAGTTTTAACCCCAAAAGCCTTAAGCTCATTAATAACATCACTGGCATTCTCTTTAATTCCATCATTTAACATAATAGATGCCTCATGCTTACCATCAATAACTACATGTACATCTGCTTTTCTCTTGCATCCGCACAGTTTCTTACTACCAATAAAAACTTCCATCCCATCATAAACAAAACTAATCCCCATGCCATCAATCTCTTTAAACTTAGTAACCTTCTTACCACTACTTTCGCCTAGTGACTTAAGAGAACTAGCAAGTGGATGATTACTCATCTCTTCTCCACTAACAACAATATCAATAATATCATCCCTGCTATACTTACTATTCTTAGCAATTTCTATATTATTAACCTTAAATTCTCCACTAGTAAGCGTTCCCGTCTTATCAAATACAATATTTTTTATATCAGATAAACCATCTAAATAATTACTTCCCTTAATCAAAATACCATTCTTACTAGCAGCACCTATTCCTGTAAAATAAGATAAAGGAACAGATATCGCAATTGCACAAGGACAAGAAATAACTAAAAACGTAAGACCTCTATAAAAACTTTCCTTAATAGATACTCCAAAAAGAGGCAAAACTAAAATAACTAAAACTGCTAATCCCAAAATTATTGGTGTATAATATCTGCTTAATTTACTAACAGTTGTCTCTAACTTAGTTTTCTTATCACTAGCATTATCTAGTAACTCAAGTATCTTTGCAACAGTAGAATCAGCATACTCAGATGTAGCTCTAACTCTAATAACATCACCCTTATTTATAGAGCCAGATAATACCTCATCACCACATTTAACAAAGCGCAAAACTGACTCCCCAGTAAGAGCAGACTCATCCAAATTAGTCTCTCCGTTTATTAGTGTACCATCAACCGGAATACGTTCCCCCTTCTTAATAACAAGTTCATCGCCTATTTTAACATCTTCAACACTTGTCTTAATAATTTTCTCACCACTAACCACATTAGCATACCCTTGTTTAATTTCCAGAATTCCCTTAATAGACTTCCTACTATTATTTAAAGCCTTCTCCTCTAAAACCTTACCAATAGTATATAAACCTATAACCATAGCTCCTTCCATAACCTTATCAATACATAATGCACCAATACAAGATATAGTCAAAAGCATATTCTCATTAATAACATGACTCTTAAATAAAAGTTTCATCGCCTTAACAAAAGTCTTATATAAAAGAAAAACATAACTAATAATATATAAAATAATTCTTACATTATCACTTACTGGCAAATACATTCCCACAAAAAGAATAACTAAACCAATAATAAGAAAATAAATATTAGTTTCCTTCTTAACCTCTTCATCAGTACTAACACTCGCATCAGGTTCAGCCGCCTTAACTAACTTATTAAGCTCTCCTAAACTAAAATCTTTATCAGACTCATAACTTATCTTACCCGTACTAAAATTAACAACCACATTCTTAAAATCCTTATTCTTATTTAAAGCAATTTCAACCTGCTTAGCACATCCAGCACAATCTAAATTATTTATATTATATTTATACTTTTTCATCTAAAATCTCCTTCACATGAGATAACGCTACCTCATAAACCTCTTTAACATGCTCATCATCTAAAGAATAATAAACCTCTTTACCAACCCTATTACACTTTACAATTCTCTCATCCCTCAATACCGAGAGCTGATGAGAAACAGCTGACTTCGTCATATTTAACACATTTGCAATATCACAAACACACATCTCATTAGTATCTAAAGCAAAAAGTATCTTTGTCCTAGTATTATCCCCAATAACCTTAAAAAAACCAGCAATTTTCTCAATAACCTTACCACTAGGCATCGCCTTTAAAGTATTATTAACAACTGCATCATGAATAATATTACAATCACACTCTAAACATTTACAATCCATATTCCCTCCACTATCATTATAGTTGAACGCTTATTCAACTGTCAAGTAAAAAAAATTAAATATTATTAACCACCATTAAATTTCCATCATACTTAATTTTAATTAAATCATCATCAACTTCAAAATTTACATTAATTTTACCATCTTTAATATCATTTATCTTAATTCTAATCTCACATTCAATCTCAGAATCCAAAAACTTCATCGTATCAAACACCTCAAAATACATAAAAGGATAACCATCAAAATTAAGCCCGGAATACTCCTTATTAAGAAACAAATTAATATCCTTCTCTTTTTCAAACCCAGTATCTAAATTAATATAACCCTTTTTCTCTCCATCTATAAAACGCAGTTCAAATCTTATATTATACCCACTAACTTTATTATAGCTAATATTACCTAGAAACGCAGTCTCTTCAGTTACTTTAAACTCTCTTCCATCAATTAAAAGCATTGTAAACATCTCCTTTTATAATTATTAAAAAATATTATCATTCAAAGAATTTTCCACAAGATATTCTTGTTTTAAATACCATAATATTGTATAATGCAACTAGAGATATAGTCTATAGGTGTTACCTCCACGCATTTATATGTGCAAGGAGGTGATTGTATGAAAGCATATAAATTAAAATCTACATTTAAGATATGGATTACTTAATAGCGGTAGTACTTATACTTTCGCTAATACTATTCATCATTGTAGCACTTGCTATCATATTAAAATAAAAGCACCTATTCATTAGGTGCAAATTCCAAATAATGTGGAGATACATCTAACCCAAAAGACTATATCTCTTTATTGTTTAAGTATAACCGACAGATAATTACATCTATCATAATTAAATTATAACACAAGGCACTTAATTTGCAAGTGCTTTTTTGTATTGCTTTGTATTATATTGTAACTTTTAACATTTGTCAATAACCTTCTTGTCTTTATATATTATGTAAAATAATACTCATAATATACCCCAATTAAATAAAAAAGTCCCCAAATAAGGAACTTTAAATAGCATATGGTGACCTATATGGGATTCGAACCCATGAATGTTGCCTTGAGAGGGCAATGTGTTAACCATTTCACCAATAGGCCTTGCAACAAACATTATACACAAAAAATAATGTTTATGCAATAATTTTATCTCTGTTTCAAATACTTACCAATATCTTTCAAACTAAACTTATTACCATAATTAAGTATTGCATTAGAATAAACTTTAACCGAAATATACCCAATAAGCGCAGCAGTCAAAACTAATATAACAAGTGAAACAATCACATCACTCACACTCGCAAGTCCAAGCATATATCTTGATGGCATACTAAATGGTGAAGAAAAAGGAAATAACGAAGCAAATACACTAACACTACTCTTAGAATTCATCATTGAAAAATACGCTAAATAAAAGGCAAATACAGAAAGCATTGACACCGGACTATTCGCACTTTGAATATCCTCTGGCTTCTGCACCAAAGAACCAGTAAGCGCAAATATAAGTGCATACAAAGCATACCCTAAAACAAAATAAAGTAAAATAATAACCCAAACTCCAATAGTAATTGAATCTAAATTAATTACTCCCTTTAAAATATCACTAGGTAAAAAAGACTTAGCACAAATAACTCCAAAAATAAGTAGCACAGCAAGTTGACATAACCCAGTAAACCCAACACCTAAAGTCTTACCTAAAACTATATTCTTAGGACTTGTTGACGTCGTCAAACTTTCAATAATCTTAGAAGTTTTCTCTGTCGTAACAGACGAAGAAACCTGACTAGCACAAAAGAACACTGCATAAAATAACACTATCGAAAACATCATCATCGCAAACGTACTATTACCACTATCTGAATTAGACAAATAATTAGTATTCAGTTTAAAACTTACATTAAGAGCATTTAACTCATCTTGTGATAAACCCAAAGACATTAACTTCATATTATAATAAGCACTAGTAACCTGATTAACAATAACCTCAGCATTAGATCCAACCAAACTCATATCTGCTCGATAATCCTCAAACATAATCGTATTATTATCTAAACGAAAACTTAAAACCTCATCATATTCATCATTATCAAGCGCTTTCTGAGCATCGCTCTTATTATACTTTCCAGACATAACCTTTATATCATATCCAAAATCTTTATTATCTTCTAGACCAGATAAATAATCCCCCAAAATATTACCCTCATCAACCAAAAGTAATCTAGATAATTCATCATCCTTACTAAAACTTTCCATAATTCTTGGAATATTAGTCCCCACAAGGATAACCGCTAAAAAAATAATATTCGTAACTATAAAACTCTTTCTTTTAACCATATCCTTAATCGTAAACTTAGCAACAGTTAATAAATCCTTCATCTACTCACCTGCCTTCTCAATAAATATCTCATGCAAACTAGGCTTAACCACACTAAATGTTTTAACATTAATCTTACACCTAACAAGTTCTTTCAATAATCTGTCCCTATCCGGTGCCTCAGCACCTATCATATAAACCCCTTCACTCTCACTAACAACATCTAACTTTAACCTATCTAATATATCTTTAACATCATCATCAGTTTCAAGCATAACCTTATTAGTCTCATAACTATCCTTGATCTTCTTCAAATTACCCTTCAAAACAGTTTTACCCCTATTTAAAATAACCAATTCAGAACAAAACTCCTCAATAACACCCATCTGATGAGAAGACATAATAATATACTTACCTTCAGAAACTAACTCCTTCATAATATTACTCAAAACCTCAGTATTAACCGGATCAAGCCCACTAAAAGGCTCATCTAACACTATCAAATTCGGATTATGAAGCATCGCTGTAACAAACTGTACCTTCTGCTGATTACCCTTAGATAACTTCTCAGCAGGACTATTAATATACTCCATCAAATTAAGCTTACCTAACCAGTACCTTACCGCCTCATCAGCCTCTTTCTTACCTAATCCCTTTAAATTAGCAAAATAAACTAACTGATCATAAACAGTACTCTTAGGATACAACCCTCTCTCCTCAGGTAAATACCCAAAATTAACATTACCCCTAGTAACCTCTTTACCATCCCAAGTAATCTCACCACTATCCTTCTTACTAATACCTAAAATCATTCTTATAGTAGTAGTCTTACCAGCACCATTAGTACCAAGTAGTCCAAACACACCAGGCTTTTTTAACTCAAAAGAAATATTATCAACAACATGTTTATCTCCAAAAGACTTATTAACATTCTTAACAACTAAACCCATCAAATCATCTCCTACACCAAAAGTATATAAATCTCAAAAGAATTAGTCAACAAAAAAGCCACCTAAGTGATTTAATTATTATTCAACAACATAAGGATCTTCTGAGGTACCATTTCCGGTTACATTGGTCGTCGATTTAAGAGAAATTGAAGGACGAACCCCGCTAGTGTAGAACACGTAGACGTGAGCGAAGTCACCACTGCTGCCGATAATGTACCAAACGAGAGCGTAGCTGCCATTGAAGAGGCCAGGAGACAAAGAACACCAATAAGTATCTGTAGCATTTTCTTGTAAATATGTTGTTGAGTTTTCTAATCCATAAGCATATCCAGCAAATGCTAGTTCATCTGCTGTTATTAAGCCTACTTTTGAATTTATTTTGCTTAAGTCACCATTACATTTTAAACTAGGCCCAGTGCCTCCAGCACTCCCACTTGTACTTAATAATCTTTGAGCAGCACCATACCATGTTTTATTTATACCAAATCCTAATCCTGTTGCATTTCCACCATATGACGATGGATTATAAGTTGTATCTTTTACAATTGTTTTATCATTACACCATACAGTATCAGCTATTTTATCAGCATAATCTGATATATTATTATTATACCATGTTTCTAAATTAATTAGTATTGTACTTTTATTAGTGTTAGCATGAGTACTTGCATAATCAGTTGCCCCTGCTGCTCCATACATAAATCCTAGATAAGCATTGTCATCTGTTTTTTCATTAAATGCACTTTTATATGTTTCACCAGAATATCTTGCAAATGCTGCACTAGCACTATTATTTGCAGCATCACAAGGATTAGCTGCTCCAGTTGGATTATCATTATGTAAGATAAGTTTTACAGAGCCATCTCCACTCACTCTTACTATTCTCCAGCACTTATTAGCAAACTCTACATAGTTATTTGTTACAGCACCTCTAAAGTAATAAGAAGTTCCATAATCATCTTCTGCAGATGCAAGTAATGCTTCGTCAGCAGTAGATATTGCTGCTCCTGGTGTTGTAAGTGGAGCTTTCACTTCATTATTTGCCAGTATTACTTTAGCTAAATTACTAACAGTAGGTGCTTTAGTACTTGTTATCTCTACATGAGCACTAAATGCTGCTCCTTGATTTGCGTTTTGGCTAGTAGCCTTCCTAGGATAATATATCTTTAATAAATAAGTATGTTTAGCATTATTTGCTTTTACAAAGTGTCCACTACCTAATTCGATAGATGTACCAGTAATATCTTTTTTAGATATATTTGGAATTATTTCTCCATTAGTACTAGTATTAGTACTTACTAGTTCATATTGTAATGGATCATCTGTTTTAAATGTGTTTGAGTCTACTACTAAAGTTAGCTTATAGTACATTTCAGCATCTGTTGTGTTATTACCAGTTACTGTTATTGTTTTTGTAGCCCATACATCATCTTTAGGATATATTCCAGCAAGATTTATATCATTTCCGCCATCATAAGTTATTTTCATTGTTCCGGCATCAGCTCTTACTGTAGTGCTTGTTTCAGAACTCATTCCGGCAGTAAAGAATGCATATGATACACCTACAACGCATATAAGCGATATGACAAGTATATATATCATTACTTTCTTTTGCTTCTTTTTTATTTCTTCTTGGTTCATATTTTATCACTAACTTTCTATAATTAGTATATAACAACCCCCCCCCGTGTCTAGTTAATGTTTAGCCAAAAATATTCTATGATGCAAACTTGTAAATTTCTGATTTTTAAAATTTGCTTTATTTTCAGCATTTAATTTAATTTTTTATTAACCATTTATGAGAGAAATTATCTATATAATTTTTAAAATAACTTAACATTTACTTTACTTTATTATGTTCAAAATCGCGAAAAAAATTATCACAAAAGAAAAGAACCAGCTCATCGCTAGTCCTATTTAACTTCAATATATTTTTTATTTTCTTGGATTTCTTTCTTTGGAACTGTAATATTTAAAATACCATTTTCAAATTTAGCATCAATATTATCAATATCAACATCACCTAAAGCAAATGATCTAGAATACTCTCCATAATATCTTTCTTTTCTAATATAATTTTTCTTTTCATCTTTGCTCTCTTCTTTTTTATGAGCTTTTACTGTAAGGTATCCATCTTTTACTTCAATATTGATATCTTTCTTATCAAAACCTGGAGCATCTAATTCAATACAATATTTATTATCTTTTTCATAAATATCACATTTCATTTCACCTCTTTTACTAGGTTTGGTTACAAAGAAATCCTCCAAATCATCATCAAATAAAAAATTTCTTGGGATTAAATTCATAAATCTCATCTTCCTTTCACAATTATAATTATACCACTATTTTAGCACTTGTCAATAGTTAGTGCTAACTTTTTTTATTTTCCCATTAATTTATTATATATCAAATAATAAAAAAAATACTAGATATCAAAATCTAGTAAATCACAAATATCATTATTCATAATATATACAATTAGTTTTTCATCATATTTGCTTAGTTGTTCCTTTAAATAATCCACATCCATAAAGCACAAATCACACCTATATAAAATAAGATTTTTAAAATTAGTAACTCCTATGCTTTGTAAATAATCAAGGACCTCAATCACATTATTTTTCATAACACCTAAATTATAAATAAACTTCTCATCAAAGTGCCCTTTAATCTCCAAAATATCTTCTTTACTTAAACCATACTTATTTAAAAAATCTATCATAACTTCTTCACCTCATTACCTAAATGAAGCATCCTTAAAATACTCTTCTCTTCACTCTCTTCAAGAGGTAAATTAAATGTAAGTGCTTTTACAATAGCTTCCTCTGGCTTTACCCCAGCTCTTACTAAACTATCAAATACTCTGTAAGTTTTAAGTCTCGAAATTACAATTCTATCAAATACAAATTCTGTCTTTCTCTTAATTTGTGCATATGTTGTATCAGAGTATATTGCTAATCTATGACCTTCTTCTAAATACATTAATATTGGATAATCACTTATAAGTGGAATAATCTCATCCTCTTTTAAACAAGGTGTCCCATTAATTAAACTATAACTATCCTTACTTTCCCAAACTGGAAGCCCATTTTTAAAAGCATAAAAAATTCTTCTAACCATTAAATCCTTAATACCCTTTAACTCCTTATTACCACTATGAACATGTTCACTAATGCCAAGTTCAATAAACTGATCCAATACTCCTGCTAAATCAAATGTTGTAAGAACGCTATAAGCCCCTTTATCATCACTTAAACTAAAACCATATAAAGAAAAACTATCTAAATTATTAAGCACTCTCTCACTATCATAAAGCACCCCAATATTCTCACTAAGAAAATCAGTTACACTAACACCATCTGGTAATTTAGCTATAAGCCTCTTATTCTTCATATAATCATTAATTAAAAACAAAACACCCCTAGTAACAACTACACTATTTGATACATTATATTCCCTTAAAATATCCATATTATGTTTAAAATTATCAAAGCCATCCTTAGTAAATATAACAGTACCTCTCTTAAGTAAACTCTTAACATCCTCATCAGTAAATTTATAATATTCTTTTAGAACTTTAATAATATCTATAAACTCTTCTAAACTAACACCACTTAATACTTCACAAACACCTAGATAATTATTACTGCCAATAATATCTATATAACCATTATCATAAAGATACTTAGCTCTTTTACTTAAACTATCTAAATCACACTTTAAGAGTTTATCTGCACTAATCTTATCAAACTTATCAAAGTCAAAACCAATAGATGCCATGACTTCTTTAACACTCTGTCTTACTTCATGCTCCTCTATCTTACAAACTGGCTTAAATGTACTTTTCATCATATCATGATGTTTAAAAATATCTTCATCTGGATTCTTAAAGTTTGCTCTTTCCAAAAGTCTACCACGTAACTTATCTTCACCAAGTTTCTTCAACTTTCCACCATTATACTCATTTAAATAAGTAATAACCTTATCCCAGTTAATATCTCCATTACTTGGATTAGCACATTTAACAATTCTTTCAGTAAGTGATATATCGTCCGGCGTAAATATTTCCTCGCGAGATAACTTTTCTTTTATCCTTATAACATCATCACTAGTAATACTCGAATTTGTTATAAGCGTTACTTTATCATGCAGATCACCAATTACCTTCTTAAGAAGCACAACTATTTTAGATAATTCGCTTATTTCCTTATCACTAAGAACATAATCGCTAATAGTTAAAGAAGAAGTCTTAATTGCAAGTACTTTTCTTCTTAAAAGTACACTATCATTGTCATCTTCAATATAACTTAAACAAAGATTAAATAAGCGTTCCAAACTACAAACTCTGTTTGCAAACTGCAAATATTCCTTTTTATCATAAAGAGCAAGTAGTTCCTCACCTTCACTAATTTCTTCCTTCAAACTCTCAGCAAGTGCTAATGAAGAAGTTACCGCACTGCCATTTAAAATTTGTAATAAAATATCCTTTCCTTCCATTATGCACTCCTATTAATTACTACTTTTAACTTACCTCTTAACTCACTTTGACTAGCAAAAACTTTCTCCTTATCTAAAAGAACTTCTTTAATAAACATTTCATCCATATCACCAAATTCATCTTCACTAGTATAAACATGTAATATCATTAAAAACTTATCAGGTAGTCTCATAAAAGAAACATTCACATCTTTATAACTAGAAACATATATATTATAAGAAGTGTTTTCTAATCTTTTAACCTCACTAAAGTCACCTAAAATAAGTTTTTCACAAACCTTTTTAAAAGCATTTAACTCTTTTTTATCTAAAGCATTAACTTCATCTATAATACTCTCTAAATAAATAACATGCTCTTCCTTATTCTCATCATTCTTATCACCTTTTAAAACTTCATACGTTTCAATATACTTGTTAATATTATTTATAAACGAAGAAAGCACACTGTCATCAAGATGACCATCAAATAACTTAACCTTATCTAGTGCCCCATTAACCTCTCTAGAAAGTTCCATCAAGATAGACACTATCTTATACTTATTATCTTTATCGTCAGAAGTAACACTATCAATCAAAAACTTTTGTAAATCCTCTGGTTTAACACTATCAATAAGTTCCTTTTCACTAGAAATAATCTCTTTAGCTTTGTTTATTACCTCATCAAACTCTCTAGACTTATCACTAGAATCCTCTTCCTTACCATCAGTGACCACTTCCTTTTTTCTAGAAAGTGATAAAACTTCTTCCATCTCACTTTTTAAATTAAGTAAGTTATCATAAACACCATCACGAACTCCTAAACTTAAAAGTAATTCTTGATATTTCTTTAAATCATCTTCAAGCACTTTAATAAACAAAACTTGTCTAACATCATTATAATCTAATTTTTTATCTTTGGAAATTTCTTTAGCCTTTTGACTAATTAAAGATGCATCTACAGAAACATCTGTAAGAGCTTCATAAACATCTTTATACTTTTCTTTTTTATTCTTGATAACAGACGCGTATTTATCTATAAAAAGTTTATCATCCTTACTCATCTGATGTGCTACTAAATTAAAACTTTCGATATATAACTCTTCTTTTAACTCTCCTCTTTCTTTACTAGAAAGTCCTAAAGAAAGTTTATCTATATCACTATAATCATAAATAGGTCTTTTCAAACTACCATCATCAAATAATTCCAAAACTCTCTTTGGAAGTTCAATCATTTCTCTTTGAGTATCAATATATTCTTTATCTCTCTTTAAACAACTACTCAAATCCTGAGTAATTCTTCCAGCAATCTGTTCTAAATAAACATATGAACCATGATTACCATTATTTCTAATATTATTAATATTACGGGTTGCTATATCCTTTATTTCGTCAGTATTATTGCCATATATAAAATCAATAATTAAATAAAGATCATCTATAGACACTGAATCAATTTTAAGTAAATCATCAGCACTTATATTTCTTTTATTAAGCCCATATTTTAAAATTATATTATCTATCTCTAAAAGAGTATTCTTCTTATTTTCAAAATCAATCGTTTGTAAAGCAGTACTATCTATTCTCTTTTGTAACTCTTCCAAAAAAACTGAAACAGCCTTCATGAAATCACCCTCTTTACAATAAACATTTTACCATAATCTCGTATTTTTAACAAGAATCATTGAAGTTCACCCGTCAAATATGATATAATATCTAAAATAAATGGAGGCTCATATGAACGAAGAAGAAAAATTCAAAAAAAGAGTAGTAAAAGAAGAAAGTATCAAATTACCAGACCCAAATCCAGAAAAAAAAGCAAATAAAATAATTAACTTTTTATCATCTCTACTAATTCTAATTATTATTATCTTTGGCTTATATTTTCTAATGGATAAAGGCGTTTTACCAAATCCATTCGAAATCAAAAACGATAATCCAATAATCCCAATCGATCAAATATCGACAACAACTAAAGCACATGAAACAAATGCAGACCCTAACCTAAAAGTTTATGAAAGTGATACTACTAACTGTTCTTTAGGTAAACCAAGAATAGAAATCAATTTAAAAGATAATACATTTAAATTTGTAACGTATAATGGTGCTTGTGATAAAACGGAAATTACTGGTTCATCTGAATATGATATTGGTGCAAATTCATATAAATTCACTACTGAAGACGGAAACATCCTTACTGGTAAATTTAATAATCGCACATTTGTCTTAAATATCAACGGAAGCATCTATGAAATGGTAGATTTAAATGAATAAAGAATATAACATCAAAGAACTTCTTGACTCCATTGACTTTAACAAAAACAAATTAACCAAAGTAAATGATAAACTAATGCTAACAAACTATCAAATAGAAGTTTTAAAAAGATTTGACATCATTCCAGAAAACTACACAAGCCTATCCAGCATAATCTGTGATGCAGAAGAAGTTTATGAAGAAACACTTGATGAAGAACTAGATGCAATATTAAGTGAACTTCAAGAAAGAAACTATTACGAAAATACAAACAAATAAAAACCTTAGTGCATAACTAAGATTTTTTTCTATCTACTAAGTTTATTTTTTAAATTAAGCAAATACTGTTTACTCATAATAGGTAAAAATGTATTTACAACACTCATCGTCATCTCACTGGTCTTGTCAGCAATAAAAATATTCTTGATCTCCTCTGGAATATCATCTACATATACTTCCTCATTATCAAACAAGGATATCCCCGTAATAATTATATAATCCATCATAACTCTCAAACTATTTTTAATAAAATTGTTAATATCTGCAATAGTTAATTCTTCATTATTAACCAATAACTTAAACCATATAAATCTATCATAAATACGATCATCTATCAAAAACACTTTGTTATCATCAATTATTTGATATAATTCAGTACCATCCAAAGTAAGTTTAATAAGACTATCTCTAATCTTTGTCGAAAGACCAAACTCCCCACCAATCCTCAAATTAAAAGAACTCTCAAAAAACTCGTCAATGATACCCTCATAGTTTAAACGTCCCGCTTTCTCACTAATCATCACTATATAAGGCATTCGTGTATTAAATATCTTCTTCACATAATCTAAATTCAATCCTCTTTTAAGATTATTAACCCCAAAAACTTCATTTACGCACAAATCAAAAAGCAAATTTATACGTTCAAAAGAAATAAGTCCTAACACTCTTTTATATTCCTCTATTGAAATAACTTCAAAAATATAACTAGCAAGTAAATCAGCACAAATAAATGCCTTCATTTTCTCATTAAGCCCATCAAAATACTTCTCTAATACTCTATCACTAGCACCGTAATCTATATTACATGCAAGTATCAAACTTGTCGTTCTTCCACCAAATATTCTAGATAACTCATCCACACTAAAAAGGTTATTCTTTACTAAATCAAACAAATAACCAGCACAAATTTCTTCATCTTCATATCCATAATATTTAAGTAAATCTCCTCTAAACAAAGACTTCAAAATATTAAAATTAGAATTTTTAAAATTACTAAATATAAAATTAACACATCTATTTAACTTTTCCATATTCTACCTCAGAAGAAGAAACTATTATATAATAGAAAAGTTATAAAAGTAAATACTTACGAACTAAAAAGTATCTAAATTATTATCAGTACAAACGCACTGACCATTTCTATATTCAAAATTATAACCACATTCTTCATAACAATCAGCTGCTCCGCCTATACCATAACTAAACACAAATAGAGCAAACATCACTAAAAGTGCTTTTACTAAAACCCCAGTTATACATCCTATTAAAGATGCTCTAGAAGCTTTCTTCTTTTCATTTAAATAAACCAAAAATAAAATAAAACCAATTAATGGAAAAAAGAAACCAAGAACTCCATAACCAAATCCAGACGATTCTCTACTTTCTTCTTGAACCTTCCTTCCGCAATTAGAACAAAAATTTCCTTTTATTTCACTTCCGCAATATTTACAGTACATAATTTACCACTCCATCTAATTAAGTATCTAGTGCTTCAACACATTTACAATAAAAATTATATCATAAAAGATAACAATTTGATAAAAAATATTATCAAAAATCCAAAAAATAATAGACTTTTGCCCTAGGTTAAAACAAGAAACTCACATACGATAAAGTGGGAGGTATTATGAATACAAATTTTACTAAACTAAAAATGCAAGATGCTATTAAAACGATTCAAAATAATGACTTATGTACATTAACTTTATGTGATAGCGGCTCACCTTTCTGCACTCCAATTATCTATGATAGTGACTGCTATTGTGGAAATATCAAATTAACTTTTGAAACATGTGTAAATGGAAAACTATCAGAACTAATCGAAAATGATAACAACTGCTGCTGTCAACTTACAAACAGATGTAATAACAAAATAGAAGTAATTACAATGGAAGGTACTTGTGAAATATTGCCTAATGAAAGCACTTGCCCATGTCTACATGAAGAGTCATGCTTTGTAACAGTAGAGTTCACTCCATGTAAAATCACAGGTCGTTGCTACTGCAATCAAAGAAGAAGAAATACATCTTGCTGTAATAACTAAAAATTACAAAAATGGTCTAGTAAAAACTAGACCTTTATTCGTAATAAATAGCATACTCGTTCACACAAAAAAAATGCCATACGGCATTTTTTTATTTTGCAATTAACTCACAAATTAAATTAGAAATCTCTGTTGGATTATCAATAGATAAGCCTTCAATTAATCTAGCTTCACTATAAAGAACTTTCGCATACTTCTTAAGTTCAGCCTTATCCTCTTTATATAACTTCTCAAGTTTCTTAACAATATCATGTTTTTCATTAATCTCTAAAACTAGTTTAGCCTTAACATTCTCATCAGTTGGCATAGCATTAATAACCTTCTGCATCTCTACACTGATCTCACCTTCACTAGTTAAACAAACGGGATGACTATCAAGTTTATTAGTAAATCTTACACTAGTAACTTCATCACCAAGTGCATCCTTTATCTCAGCAAGCATATCTTTATTATCTTCATTTAACTTCTTATTAGCTTCCTTCTCCTCTTCAGTATCTAAATCTAAAGAACTATCACTAACACTCTTAAATGTCTTGCCATCTTCTTCTCTTAAAACACTTATAACAAACTCATCTAAATAATTAGTTAAATATAAAATATCAAAGCCTTTTTTCTTAATCTGCTCTACTTGAGGCAAACTATCTATCTTACTAACACTCTCACCAGAAGCATAATAAATATTCTCCTGTCCCTCTTTCATATTCTTAACATACTCATCAAGTGTTATTAAATCACCCTTATCTTTAGAATAAAATACAAGTAAATCCTTAAGCTTATCCTTATTCATTCCATACATATTATAAATACCATATTTAATCTGAGAACCAAAAGCCTCAAAAAACTTCTTATAACTCTCAAAATCATTAGTAAGCATATCTTTAAGTTCATTATGAATTTTAGTCTCTAACCCCTTAGCAATCGCAAGTACATGCTTATCACTCTGAAGTGTTTCCCTAGAAATATTTAAAGACAAATCATCAGTATCAACAACACCCTTAACAAAACTATAATACTCAGGAACTAACTCCTCACACTTATCCATAATAAGAACTCCATTAGTATAAAGTTCTAACCCTCTCTTATACTCTTTATAATAATAATCATAAGGAGCATGACCAGGGATAAACAACAAAGCCTTATAACTAGATAATCCTTCAGCACTAGTATGAATAACCCTTAAAGGCTTATCCATATCACTAAACCTAGAAGAATAAAAATTATTATACTCTTCCTCACTAATATCCTTCTTATCCTTCTTCCATAAAGGAACCATTGTATTTAACGTAACCATCTCTTTATAAGTCTCATACTCATCCTTAGAGCCTTCCTTTAACCTAGAATTCTCCACTTCCATCATAATTGGATATTTTAGATAATCACTATACTTACTAACAATACTTCTAATAGTATACTCCTCTAAATAATTAGAATAATTATCATCCTCTGTATCATCCTTCAAATAAAGAACTATTGTCGTACCTGTTTCCTCTTTATCACAAGTCTGAATAGTATACCCATCAGCACCTTCACTAGTCCACTTATAAGCCTTATCAGCATTATACTTCTTACTAATAACCTCTATTTTCTTAGCAACCATAAACGCTGAATAAAAACCAACACCAAACTGACCAATTATTGAAGTGTCTTTTTGATCCTTATTTTCCTCTTTAAACTTCAAAGAACCAGATTCTGCTATTGTACCTAAATTATGTTCAAGTTCAACTTCATCCATACCTATACCATTATCACTAATCTTAAGTATCCTAGCATCCGTATCTCTTTCAATAACGATCTTTAAATCATCACGATTAACTGAAACACTACTATCAGTTAAAGACGTAAATACAAGCTTATCAATCGCATCACTCGCATTACTTAATAATTCCCTTAAAAATATTTCTTTATTCGTATAAATAGAATTAATCATCAAATCTAATACTCTCTTTGATGAACTCTTAAACTCTTTCTTCTTCATATTATTCAATCACCTTTCCTACATCAACCCATTTAACTGGATTAGAAAACTTCTCTATTTCATCTATACTTAATTTAATTGCTGAATTAGAACTACCACAAGCCGGATACACATATTCATGTTCCTTTAATGACTCATCCAAATAAACAGACACATTATCATTAAGTCCAAACGGGCAAACCCCACCAGGAGCATGACCAATAAGTGCTTCTGTCTCTTCATAAGAAATCATTCTCGCTTTAACATGAAACTCTTCCTTAAACTTATGATTATCTAACTTCCTATCACCAGCTAAAACAATAACCACTGGCTTATCATTTATCATAACTGCTATAGACTTTGCAATCGCTCCCTCACTAGTATTAAGTGCATGAGCGGCCTCTTTAACCGAAGCACTACTCTCATCAAGAACAATCACCCTATCATCAGCATTGTATCTCTTTAAATACTCTTTAACTTTAACTAAAGACATATCATCACCTTCCTACAAACATTATACTATCATTTTAGCACTTGTCAATATTAAGTGCTAGTTAAAAATTTAAAAAAGACTTCGCATAATCGCGAAATCATTTTTATGATCCGGTACTTTCATAATGTTTTAAACCTACATTAAATGCAAAATAACATGGGATCAAAAACAAAAATACAAAAATTGGTGATATTGCATGCAAGAAACTATTACTCTTTCCAACCAAATAAAGTAAAGGATAATAATTAACAGAAGCATAAGGAATTACAAAAGTAAAAAATATTAAAAATGCTTTTCTAAAGATTCCCATTGGATATTGGGCCAAATGTTTGCCACCATCTGTCATAAGATTTTTTATTTCAAGACCTTCAATAGTCACAAAACAATATGCAGCCATGAGCAAAAACAAACTGAAAAATATCACTACCGAAGCAAACATCATCATAAGCACAATGACAACATTAACATAGTTAAATTCTAATTTCAATTTAATAAAACTATAAACAATGAAGAATAATGCCTGAAATAATCTCGTTACCTTAACAACATCCATTCTTGAACATAAAACTTGAAAAAGTACTCCTTGAGGTCTAACCAAAAGTCTATCAAGTGAACCATTTGAAATAAAATCTTCGAACTTATCAACTCCTCTAAAAAAAGTTTCATTAAAAGCAAAGCCAAAATGAATTACGCCAAAGCAAAGTAAGACCTCATATATTGTAAAACCTCTTATATTACTAAATCTTTGAAAAAGTGCTAAAAGCAAAAAATAATAAGAAAAAAATACTCCAAACTGACTAATAACAGATAAAATAAATGTTTTTCTAAACTCTAATGCACACTTAATATTGTTTTTTAAACTCTCAATATATATCTTCATTCTAACCTCCTTGAATAACCGCTTTCTTAAGTGCTCTATTGCAAAGATAATAACCAATTGCTATAACAATAACGCACCAACCTAGTCCTTTACCTAGCATTACAAAAGAATTAGAAACACTAAAAGCCCCAGAATAAACTCTAAATGGAAAATCACCCAAAAATCTAAATGGAAGAACATTCGCTACTTTTAAAAGCCAATCTGGAAAAAACACTAAAGGGACAGTTCCACCCATAAATAACTCGATAATAACACCAAATATACTAAGACTTCCCCTAAAATCAAGCGTGTACATCGTAATAATAAATAATAACATAACTATCGCACATACCAAAATTGAAGAAACAAATATCGCAAGAATGAATATTCCCAAATACTCTATCGATGGTGGCAAACTAAGCCTATATGGTTCAGGAAGAATAAAGGCAACCAATAATACTGGTGCAAATCTCAAAAGGACAGCAATAATCTTCTTTGAATAAATCTTTACATACCACTTAAAATAAAAATTATCTGGTCTAACAAGTTCATACGCTAAATTTCCATTTTTTATCATTTCAAATAATTTTGGATCTTTTTCACTCGGATAAACAAGAGAAAAGAAAGCCTGTTGTAACCACATATAATTTACTAAGTTACATAAAGGAATTGGCACGCTCCCATCACCTGAAGAATAAAAAGCAATATATACTTCTATAAAAACCATGCCAAAGAAAAATTGTGTAAGTAATCCTGCTATAGCAGCACTTCTATATTGCAAATTCGTAAGGCATCTAAGCTTAAAATAAGTAAAATATTTTTTCATACATTGTAATCCTCATAAAGTTTCAAGATAATATCATCTATTGTTTCATTATCAACATCTAAATCTTCTAAATTATAAGAATTACTAACATAATTAATAAAAGAAGAAATTGTTATTATATTAGTATCTATAACAAATTTATAAACACCATCACAAAACTTTCTTTTTACAATACCATTAAATTCAATATTCTCTATTCTATCTCTAGTAATAATACTTACTGTTTTATAACTCCCATACTTCTTCTTAAGTGAATCTATTGCTCCATCATAAAGAATTTTACCCTTTCCTATCAGGATTATCCTTTTAGCCAAAGCCTCAATGTCACTCATATCATGAGTAGTTAAAATAACCGTAACATGATTCTTCTTATTAATCTTTTCAATAAAATTACGAACTATAACTTTGCTCTTTGCATCAAGCCCAATTGTAGGTTCATCTAAAAAGAGTATTTTAGGCTTATGTAGTAATGAAGCACATAGTTCACATCTCATTCTTTCTCCTAAACTGAGTGTTCGAACTGGTTTTTTAATTATTTCTTCAATCTCAAGCAATTTAACAAGTTCATTTTTTGTATTTAAGTATTCATCTTCATCTAACGAATAGATATCCCTTAACAAATCAAAAGTATCTTCTGCTGGAATATCCCATTCAAGTTGACTTCTTTGACCAAATACAACGCCAATTCTCTTGACATATTTTTTTCTGTCAGCACTAGGATTTAAACCATCAACATTAATTTTTCCAGAACTAGGAAGAAGTATTCCCGACAACATTTTAATCGTCGTACTTTTCCCAGCACCATTTGGACCAATGTATCCAACGATTTCTCCTTCGTTAATATTAAACGAAATGTTATCTACTGCATTAACGTATGTATAATCCCGTTTAACAAACGACATTAAAGCAGCTTTTAATCCACTGCTTCTTCTTGAAACTCTAAAAGTTTTACTCAGGTTGTCCACACATATAAGCGACATTTTAAATTCACATCCTTTCTTACAACGCAAAAAACCACATATTAAAATATGTAGCCACATAATGTATTTAATATAAAATTTTTTGCAAAATGTCATCTTAATTATAATTGATAAATAAAATACATGTCAATAAAAAAACACTTAAACAAAGTGCTTTTTATAAAAAACTTATTACCTCTAATATTTCTTCAGTTCTTTCCCTATTTCTAGGATTATCATACATATTATTTTGAATAAGTTCTTTAAGATTTACAAAAAGAACTTCCTCCAGTTTAGTTAAATCATAATTCTTTTTGCAACTATCAATCACATAGTAATTTCTATAAATCATTTTTTCTCCAATAAGTGGATGATCTTCAACATAATTATTTACAATTGCAAAAGGTTTAAGTTCAGAAAAAATTGCCTTATCACCTTTTACAAAATCATATGTACCATAATTCAAATTTAAGTAAATTTTTTTATATGAATCGACAACAAGCACATAAACTTTTTCCTCTATTACATTTGCTTCTTTATCTGGAAATACATCTCCCTTATTAGCAACATACAAATCATCTTTAACTACAACATCAAACTTATTCATAATTATCACGCCTCTAAAATTATTTTAGCAAATGTTTTTAAAAAAATCCAAAATCTTTAATAAATTAACATCTTATTAACTAAAAACTTTGCAATTTTTCTTAAATTTTATAATAAAATCATAAATTTCAAAAAAAGGTCAAAATTTTACGCAAATTTTACAGAAATTAGTCTTTTTTATAAAAAGTCCCTTGAAAAAGGTGTGAAGTAAAAGAAAAAGTCCCTTGAAAAAGGTGTGAAAACTAAACAAAAGTCCCTTGAAAAAGGTGTAATCGTGCAAAATTGAAAAAAACACTTGACATTTTTAAAATCTAGAAAATAAAATTATTAAAAAAACTAATTAAATCTTTACATTTATCTTGCATGAATTTACATTTGTTTGCTATAATTTAGGTAGAAACAAGGTGGAAATATGAAAAAGAATTTAAAAGGTTTTATCACAATTGGTATCGGAGTTTTCTGCTTAATTGGTTCCTTACTAATTAACCGTTATGCAGATATAGACGATGTATTTTGTGTCGTCCTTATGACATTTTCACTTATAATCGAAATTTATGGACTATTTCAAATAATAAAAGACACTTACAACTAGTGTTTTTTTTAAATGTGAAGTATAATTAAAATGGTGATAAAATATGTTTAAAATTGCTGTCAAAGAAGCGTTAAATTTTACAAGACCTCTCGCAACTGGTTTTTATTACTTTGATAAAAAAATAATTAACGGCTTATCAACATTAATTGTTTTAAATAATGAAGGAGATATTTTAACAACTGCAAGCATAGCTTCCCTATTTAAACTGCAAGACGAACTAAAAGAAACATACTTACCAATCTACGAAGAACTAAAAAGTTTAAAAGGAAGAAAACTTACAAAAAAACTAGATGAATATGGCATTAAAGATGAAACGTTAACTGATATTTTAAATGTCATAATTGATATTGCTGAAAATCCAGGAAAAGTAAATATTATAAAACACGAATACTTAAATTTAGCAGTTATAAAATTCTCAAATCATGAAAATGTTCTCGTCAAAAACTTTCCTAAATTTAACGAAAATTATGAAATAGGTCAAAGCACATGCACAGTAGGTTTTGCTTTTCCAGAATATAAAGCATTTACTTATGACGAAGAAAACAGAACACTTAAAAGCGATTTCAAAGTAATGAACTTTCCTATTTTCCCAGTTGAAAGCATCATCACAAGAAATATCTTTGATACAAAAGAAAATATATCAATGTTTGAGTTATCATCCCCAGTTGAAGACGGAATGGAAAGTGCACCAGTCTTGAACACTAATGGAGAAATTTTGGGTATAGCTCTAGGTAACAAAAAAACTGGCAACCGCACCCTAAGTTATGCAATAACATCATCAATTATCACAAATTTTTTAAAAGAAAATAATATAAAATATGAAGAGGTAAACAATGAATAATAATCGTGGAAATATAATAATAATCGAAGGCCCACAAGGCGTTGGTAAAAGCACAATGGCAAACTTTTTAAGAGATAACCTAGCATCATCTAATCTTTATAGATTAACTGGTATTAAAGATAAATCTCAAACTGGTTATGCTAAAAATAAAAAAATGTATCTTAACTTACTAAACTATATGGAAACTTTAGAAGAAACCGAACTAAACTTAATCTTTGATCGCACGTTCTTCACTGAACAAGTATATGCAAGTCTAGGATTTAAAGATTACAAATTTGATGACGTATACAAAAGACTAGTTCAAAAACTTAACGACCTAGATTACAACATTTACTTTGTAGTACTATACTTAGAAGATACATCTCTATATGAAAAAAGACTTGTTCGTCAGCATCATCAATATCAAGCATTCTCCCTAGAAAGTAGTATTAAACAACAAAACGCATATTTAAAACTTGCTGATGATTTAAACATGTCAAATATAAAAGTACTTAAAATCGCCACTGATAACTATGAAGAAGCATATAACAAACTTATAAATTCTATTCCAGTTCTAAATGGCATAAAATATACACAAGAGGCAAAATGAAAAAAAGAATTAAACTAAAATATGGTAACATTTTACTAATATTAATTATTCTCGGATTAATTTCATATATTATTATTACTATAATTACCCCTAAAAAGGAGTCCGATGATAATATGGATAAAACCAAAACCACTAATACTACAAGTAAAACAACAACCGAAACTACCACAACGACTACAAAAGAAACTACAACTAGTAAAAAAACAACTACTACAACCACTACTAAAAAAGTTATAAGTGGTCAAACAAATAAGACTGGCAAAACATCAAAAGGCTATACAGTCGAATACAAAGATGGAGCATATTATGTTGATGGATACTTAATCGTTAACAAAACATATCCATTAGATAGCACTTGGAAACCTAAAAACACATTTAAAAGTGTTCCAAATGATGGATTTGCTAGAGAACCATTAAACTCCGAAGCTTACGAAAACTGGAAACAAATGAAAAGTGATGCTGCTTCACTAAACTTAAATTTATGGGCTCAAAGTGGCTATCGCTCATATGATTACCAAAACGACTTATATAATGGTTATGTTAAAAGAAAAGGCAAAACAGCAGCAGATACCTTCTCAGCAAGACCAGGACACTCAGAACATCAAAGTGGTTTAGCCTTTGATTTAAACACAATAGATAGTTCATTCAAAAACACAGATGAAGGAAAATGGGTAGCAAAAAATGCTTATCTATATGGATATATCTTAAGATATCCAGAAGGAAAAACAAATGAAACCGGTTATATCTATGAACCATGGCACATAAGATACGTTGGTAAAGAACTTGCAAAAGCTCTTTATAACAATGGAGACTGGATAACAATGGAGAGCTACTTTGGAGTAACATCAGAATATGACAATTAACGAATATAAAAACGAAATAATAAAGCTTCAAAAAGAAGATACTAAAAACGCTATCAAAAAAGGCTTTAAAGACAAAATAAAATGGTACAATTTCATTAAAAATGAACCAAACGATACTATCGCTCTATCCATAATAAATCTTGCTAAAATATGCGATATTAACCCATTAATAACTGCCGAACACTTTGATGCAACAATGATAACCCGTGTATCTCATATGCTTAGTATAAAGTAACGCAAAACATGCGTTCTTTTTATTTTAAAAGTACCTAAAAAATTGTATAATAAACAATGAAAGGAAGTAACAAATGAAGCAAGACTATATAATCGTACCTCAAAACTACAAAAAAAGTCTTATTAAAAAATTAAGTAAGCAAAATAATTTATACAAAGCCAAAATTCTTGGAATAGACGAAGTAACAAAAAGACTTCTATTTGATTATGATGAAAAAACAATTTATTATCTTATAAAAGAAAAAAACTACTCATATGAAAACGCTAAAGAACTAATTAAAAACATGTACTTTATCAAAAACACAAACTATCAAAATGACAAACTAAATAACTTAGTAACACTTAAAAATGAACTTCTTGAGAAAAATCTTCTTACTACAGATAAGTTTTTTAAGAACTCAATTAAAAATAAAAATGTTGAAATCCAAGGATTTATTAACATTGATAAATGGACTATGCACATTATTGATTTATTAAAAGAAACTGCTAATGTAACAATCACAAATATCCCTGATAAAAACTACACACACCCAGTATATGAGTTTACAAACATTAATAATGAAATTGAGTTTATCGCTAATGACATAATCCAAAAGAATCTTGATTTAAACAAAGTATATATAGCAAATATCAATGCAGACAACACAAGTGTAATTAAACGTATTTTTGCAAACTACCGCTTACCGATCAATATTGAAAGCACAAAGACACTATACGAAACAACTGAAGGACTAAACTTTTTAAATAATCTAGATTTAGAAAAAGTGCAAAATGAAGAAATTAAAAATGGGATTATTAAAGTTTTAAATAAATATAGTTTCATTAAAGATATCACTGAAATTAAAGACATCTTAAAAGAAGAATTTAAACACACAAAACTTAAAAGTGAAAAACTTACAAACTCTATTAATATAATAGACCTTAAAAATAATATCCCAGAAGAAGACGATTATATTTACTTAATAAACCTAAATAAAGAAACAATTCCTCATAATTATAAAGATGAAGATTATATTTCAGATATAGAGAAACCGCCTTATTTAGATCAAACATATCAAAAGAACAACAATGAATTCATCATCTGGAAAAGAATAATTAATAATACTAAGAATTTAACTATTACAACAAGTAAGCAGAACTTAAAAGGCAGTACTAAAACTTCCCCACTTATCGAAGAATTTAAACTAGAAGTTATCAAAAAAGATTACATACCAAGCACGTATTCTAATCAAAGTAACAAGTATAATTTAAGTTTACTTCTAGACGAGTATATAAAATACGGAACCTTCAACATAAACATCCCTATATTATTAAACACATATAAAAATATAGAATATATGACATATGATAATACCTACCACAAGATAAACTTTACTTACGACAAATTAAACCTATCATATACTAAATTAAATACTTACTATGAGTGTCCTTTCAAATATTACTGCTCATATATTCTTAAATTAGATAATTATGAACAAACCTTTGATGCTTATGCAGGCTCTTTATGCCATCATATATTACAAAATATGTTCAAAGAAAATTTCAACTTTAATACAGAAACAGAAAGCTATCTTAAAGAAAATCCATTTAACCTAACTTTAGAAAACAAAATCTTCTTAAATAAAATGCTAGAAGAACTTAAAAACGTTGTTAAAAATATTAACTCACATTTAAACATTACTAACTATAAAGAAATAGAATGTGAAAAAAATATTGAAATTACAAAAAACAAAATTAAATTTGTTGGTATTATAGATAAGATAATGAAGTATGATGACAAAATAGTTTTAATCGACTACAAAACTGGCGAAACAGATATTGATTTAAGACTAGCACCATATGGACTAAAACTCCAGCTTCCAACATATATTTATCTAATTCAAAACTTATATCCTAATAGTAAAATTGTCGGTATCTATCTACAAAATATCATAAGCCCAATTATCAATTTTAAACCTGGGAAAACTAAAGAAGAACAAATAAACGACCACCTAAAACTAAATGGTTACACTATTGGTAATGAAAATCTTATATCTGAGTTTGATCCAACCTACGAAAACAGTGAGTATATTAAAAGTATGACTCTAACGCAAAATGGATTTAGTAGATACGCCAAAATACTTACTGAAGATGAATTAAAATACTTAGGAACATTTGCTGAAGAAAAAATAGACGAAATGATTAAAAATATAGATAATGCAAACTTCAAAATAGAACCTAAAATTAAAGGTATTGACAACATTAGTTGCAAATTCTGTAAATATCAAAGCATCTGTTTTAAAACTGAAAAAGATAACAAGTACATATACCCAGACGAAGAACTAAAATTTTTAAGAGGTGATGAAAATGCCTAAATGGACAAAAGAACAAGAACTAGCAATCAACACTGAAGGAAGCAATATTATCGTATCAGCTGGTGCTGGTTCTGGTAAAACAGCCGTACTAACTGAGCGTGTAATAACTAAACTTAAAAAAGGCGTTCACATAAATGAACTTCTAATCTTAACATTTACAAATAATGCAGCGGCAGAAATGAAAGAAAGAATTAAAAAAGCAATTAGCAAACTACCAGAACTTACCGAAGAAATGAATCTAATCGAAACTGCTAACATAACAACATTCGATGCCTATGTCTTATCTCTAGTAAAAAAATATCACTATTATCTAGGGCTAGATGCTGGCCTAAGTATCATAGATGCATCCATAATTAAACTAGAAAAGAAAAAACTAATTGATAAAATATTTGAAGATCAATACCAAGAAAATAATAAAGATTTTATTAACTTCATAACAAAATACTGTGTCAAGAATGACAAACCTCTTAGAAAAAAAATTCTCGCAATAGACTCATCCCTAGACCTACTTATCAATAAAGAAGACTTTTTAAATAATTATATTGACAACTACTATACTGACAAAAACCTAGAAAATCTATTTAACTCATATGAAAAACTTATTCAAAATAAAATAAATTCAATAAAAAACAGTCTTGAAAATCTAGGTTATGAAATAGAAGAAAAAACATATCAAAAATTCTTTACAGTTCTAGAGCCACTAATAAAAGCCAAAGACTACAATACTATCAGACTATCACTAGACTTCACAATGCCTAGACTACCTAATGGTTCTGGTGAAAAAGCTAAATATTATAAAACTCAAATTAGTGAAATTACCAAATCTATAAAAGAACTATGCTACTTTGATAAAGAAGTACTTATAAATAATTTAAGAAGTACTAAAAGTGATGCCAAAATAATTGTTGATATCATCAAAGTTTTACACAAAGAAACCGAAAATTACAAATATTCAAAAAATATGTTTGAGTTTAACGACATCAGTAAACTAGCAATTAAACTAATAAAAACGAACGAAGAGGTCCGTACAAATCTTAAAAATTCATTCAAAGAAATCATGATCGACGAATATCAAGATACAAGTGATATGCAAGAAACCTTCATCTCCCAACTAGAAAATAACAACGTTTATATGGTTGGTGATGTTAAACAATCTATCTACCGTTTCCGTAACGCTAACCCAGATATCTTCAAAATAAAATATGATAAATATAAAAACGAAGATGGTGGAAGAAAAATAGATTTAAATAAAAACTTCCGTTCAAGAGAACAAGTCCTAGACAGTATCAACGATATCTTTAATCACATAATGGATGACTTTATCGGAAACGCTAACTACCACAAAGAACACCGTCTAATCTTTGGTAACCAAGGCTTTTACATCTTTGGTAGTAACAAAAATAATAACAATCTAGAAATCTATAACTACGAAAAAGACAAAGATCACACTAAAGAAGAAATTGAAGCATTCATTATTGGAAACGATATTAAAAAGAAAATTAAAGATAAATACCAAGTACTAGATGATGAAGTTCAAAGAGATATAACATTCAAAGACTGTTGTATTCTCATGGATAGAACAAGCAGCTTTGATACCTATAAAAAAGTATTTGACTACCTTCAAATACCCCTTAACATTTACAAAGACGAAGATATTCTTTTCACAGATGAAGTATGCTTAATAAATAATATTCTAGGACTAATAATAAACATCAAAAATAAATTAAACAACGTAGACACTAATTTTTACTACACTAGCATTGCTCGTAGTTACCTATATAATTTAGATGACAATATAATTTACAATAATCTTATAAATAAGCAATTAACTACTACCGAAATATATCAAAAATGCCTAGAAATTAGCAAAAACATCGATAGTATGAGTAACACTGAAATAATTGAAACCATCATCAAAGACTTTAACTTCTATGACAAAATGATTTCTAAAGGTAACATCCTATATAGAAGTATTATTCTTAACAATCTTCTAGAAAAAGCTCAAAGCCTAAATGACGTTGGTATGAACATCTATGACATGAAAGACTTCTTTGAAAACTTAATGGAAAACTCTGAAGTAATTAAATTACCTGCAATAATCAGTGACTCAAACTCTGTAACAATCACTAACATTCATAAATCCAAAGGATTAGAATACAAAATATGCTACTTCTCTGGGTTCCATAAAGAATTTAATCTAATGGATGTTAAAGATAAAATCTTATATAACGAAAAATATGGTTTAATAATGCCCAGCTATAATGAAGGCTTCTCTAATACATTCATTAATACAATTTTCAAAGAAGATAATTTAAGAAATGAAATATCTGAAAAAATAAGACTTCTATACGTAGCACTTACTAGAGCAAAAGAAAAAATGATAATTGTAACAAGCCTTGACAGTGACAAAATCTATGTAACAAACAACGAAAAAGTAATTGATGACTTAGACCGTATGAAATATAAATCATTTAAAGATATCCTCAACTCTGTCTATGAATACATAGAAAAATACATCACAAACGTTAATATTCCTGAGATTAATGATGACTACAAAATATCAAAAAATATTAACTTAGATGGCCTAATAAATACAAATAAAACAATAAGCGTAGATGAAAAAGAATTTCAAACAAGTCCATTAGAAGAAAAACACTTTTCAAAAGAAACAAGTAAACTAATCACTGAAGAAGAAAAAAATAACATGAACTTTGGTACAGAAATGCACTACATGTTAGAAAACACTAACCTTAAAAATCCCGATTACACTTTACTTAGTCCAATTGAAAAAAGCATCCTAGAAAACCTACTAAAAAATGACATCTTTAAAAATATAAACAATGCTGAAATATATCAAGAATATGAATTTATAGATGATAATGAAACAAGTGAAAAAACAGGTGTTATTGACCTCATGTTAGAGTATAATGACCATATTGATATAATTGACTACAAACTTAAAAACATTGCTGATAATGCTTATAAAAAGCAATTAAACGGATACAAAGAATATATCAAGAATAAAACTCACAAACAAGTAGCCACTTACCTTTACTCACTACTAGATAGAACATTAACCAAAATTGATTAATGTTCTTTTTTCTTGACTAAATTTAAACGATGACATATATTAATAAACATGAATGAAGAACAACAAAAAGCAGTACTATCACTTAATGATACCCTCCTCATCGCTGGTGCTGGTTCTGGTAAAACGCATACCATAATTAATAAAATAAACTACCTAATAGATAATAACATCTACAAAGAAAAAGAAATCTTAGTTATCTCTTTTACAAATGAATCCGTAAATGACATTAAAAGAAAATGTGATAAAGAAATAGATATCACCACATTTCATAAACTAGCTATAAACATTATCAAAGACGAAAACTACCATCTTGCTGGTAACACCCTAGACTATATCATCAATGAATACTTCGAAAGCTACGCTAAAACAAATAAAAAAACAGCAAGCATCATTAAAAGAATATGTATCGAAACAACAATTTCAAATCTAAAAACTTACATCAAAACATTTATAAATCTGTACAAAGCAAACTATTCATCAATTGATACACTATGGAATCTTTATAATAAATCACACTTCATAAATAAAGACTACTTAAAAATCATCCTAGATATTTATCTAATCTATCATAGAGAACTAGAATCATCTGGTACTCACGACTTTAATGATTTAATAATAAATGCTGAAAAACTTATATCAAACAACATTAAAAAAGTACCTTATAAGTTTATTATAATCGACGAATTTCAAGACACATCTTATACAAGACTTAACCTAGTCCTAGCAATTAAAAAAATAAATAATGCCAAAATATTCTTTGTTGGTGACGACTACCAATCTATCTATAGATTTAGTGGTCTAGATTTAAATATCTTTCTAAACATAAAAGAATACATACCAAAAATAACTATATTAAAATTAGTAATGAACTATCGAAATAATCAAGAAACAATCAACTTAGCAAATAAATTTATAATGCAAAATAAAAAACAGATTGAAAAAACAGTAATCTGCCAAAAAAATTTAAATAAACCTATAAAAATAGTTTACTTTTCAAATAAACAAACAATTATAAACAAAATTATCCCCAACCTTTTTGGAACAACTCTTATAATGGGAAGAAATAATAAAGACAAAGATGACTATAATATTAAAGAAACTGAAAATCTTAAATTCTTAACAATTCACAAATCAAAAGGTCTAGAATTTGATAATACCATCATAATAAATCTTGAAAACAAAACAAATGGATTTCCATCTAGAATACCTAATCCCAAACTATTAAATAAAATAATTAAAACAGACTCTTACCCAAACGAAGAAGAAAGAAGACTCTTCTATGTTGCTCTTACTAGATCAAAAAACTATACTTACCTACTAGTACCTAAAAACAACCCATCTATATTTATTACAGAAATTAAAAAATACGGAAAAGAATATATTGAAGAAATTAATCTTTAGAATAATAAATTTTTGTAATTGGATATCCTTTACTATATATCATTTCCTTATATTCAGTACTACTTTTACTATCTAAATAATTACTAAAATCTTTCATAAAATTATTTACTGTACCACCCATATAATCAAAACAATCATCATAAGAACAAACTCTATCAAAAACTTTATCTGGTACCTTATCACTAAAATTAAGTGTAGTTACACCTTCTGGATATACAACATCACTATTTTCATAAGCATAACTTTTACTAAAAACCAAATAACTTAAAACTATTCCATAAAATAAAAATAAATTAAAAACAACATACTTCCTCATACACATCAGTATTATTATTCCCAAATAAGAAAAATATAAACAAAAAAAGGACTATTTCCAGTCCCATTTAAACTCTTTATAAGCCTTAATATAATTATATCTGATCTTTAATAAAAGCAACTTTCTTAAGAAACCATTATCCTTTTTATAATTAAGAGCTTCTGTTCTATCTTTCCACATAGATAAAGCCTTCTTCTTAAACTCTTCATTTGTAATATACTTCTTAACTACACACTTAGGTACAAACGTCTCAAGTACTTCCTTATCACAAATCTTATATTTAAGTTCATTTCCTTCAATTAAATCCTTATAAAGTAACTCAATCAAATTAAATCCAGCAGGTGTTATATAATAAGAACATCTTCCTTGTCTAGCATTAATCTCCATCACTTTATACTTACCATCTCTAGCATCATACTTCATATCAAATTCAGCAAATCCTTGATATCCTATTTTCTCAGTAAACTTTCTAATCTTCTCAATTTGCTCTTCTACACCAGGATACTGTGAATACCCATTAATAATAACGGCTGCATTTCCAATCATTCTAGGAGCATGCTCTTGCAGACCTATTTGAGCAAAAGAAACCATCTTTACCTTCTTATTCTTATCTGCATAAACTACTGCATCAAATAAATGTGAATCATCACCAGGAATATACTCTTGAATAATAATTGTATCCGTATAATTACCCTTCTTAAACTTATCAATAACATCAAGTAACTCTTCCATCGTATCTAGCTTATAAATCTTCTTCTTACCAACAAAATTAATATGTTTAAATAAAATAACATTTGCTGGTTTAACAATTACCGGGAAAGTAATATCTTCTGGTTTAATCTCTTCATTCTTAGTACAATCATAATAAATACTTCTTGGTAAATCAATTACACTATCTGCATACGTCTTATAAAAGTCTTCCTTATTAACTAAAGTATGTTGTAACTTAACACTAGGATAATTAAAGAAAAATTTACTCTTAAGCTTACTCTTATTCTTCGCTATAAACTCACCATAAGTCTCATTACTACTAACAAGAAGTATTTTCTCCTTCTTATGCTCTTCATAATACTTATCTAATTCACTTAAAAATACTTTTTCATCCCATAGATTCTCTACATACTTAATATTTAAAATCTTAGTATATCTCGTATAAGCAAAAGGCTTCTCACCAGGAATTATAATACTAAGCAAATCTGCTTTCTCTCCCGTAAACTCATGATAACATCTAGCTAAATAATAAGCATTAATATCATTTCCAATAATAAGTGCTCTAAACTTCTTCATCTTCTATCCTCTTTCCATTATAAACATAAACTCTTGGTACTCTGTATGTAACACTGCAAATTAACTTATAAACATTAACTCCAGTATATCCAGCAATCTCACGAATACCAATCATATCACCAAATATAACAACCTCATCACCTAATTTAACATAATCATCAATTATAACAGAAGTTATATCCATATAATTAGTAATAGTCTTATACTTCTTACCATTAATCTCTACATAATATGGTTTAATAAGTGCAAAATCAGCAAAGCCATAAGGAAGAATCCCTATCTTAATATTAGACTTAGCATCATACATACCACCATATCCAACACCTTCTCCAGGCTTAATCTCTTTTATCTCCATCACATTAGTAACAAACTTAAATGCAGTATTTAACTTTAAAGGACTAACATCCGGAACATACTTCTTAAAAGTTAACTTATTAAAAAGTTTTCTCTTCCAAGAAAGTGGAAATGATCTTTTCGCAAATCCATACATTACAACACCTAATCTTACCCCATTTGCAAAATCAAATGCCTTATGTTGCTCCATCGTCAAACTTCTATCCAAATGAACAATATCTACCTTACTTAAATCTATATCCTTAGTTATCTCTTTAAATCTAGATACCTCTTTATTTAGCTCTTCACCTACTCCAGAATATAACTGAGTAAACACACCTTCCATATATAAATTCTTATCTGAATTATTATAAATATAAGAAGCTACCTCACTAGACTTAACACCAAATCTATTCATTCCCGTATCAATCTTCAAATGAAACTTAACCCTTATTTTCTTTTTCTTAATCTCATCAAAAATATCTTTATTATCTATCGTTATCGTAATATTATTCTTTGAAGCAACCTCAGCATCACTAGCACTAACTGGTTCTAAAACTAATACAGGAACATCACTACATCTTTTTCTAACCTCTAATCCCTCTTCTAAAGTAGCTACTGCTAAATAATTAATACCGGCCTTAAGCATATACTTAATAACTCCTAACCCATGCCCATAAGCATTAGCTTTAACCACTCCAAAATAATACTTATAAGAAGAATACTCTTTTATTATTGCTTTAACATTATCCTCAATAACATTACAATCAATAAGTGCATATGTCTTTCTATACATCAAATCACAACCTTAATTAACAAAAAAATTATATCATTTATTACTATTATTTACAATAAAATGGGCTTTATTCTAAACTATATACTTACTTCATTGACTTTCTTTTTACTCTTTACAAATGACACAACTTTAGCTTCACTCGAATATATAAAATTCAAAAATTCTGCAATTGAAATATCAGCCTTAAATGTAGTTTCACCTTCATAAATATCTTCAAACAATATCCTAACATCATCAAAAGAACCACTTTGAATAACCGTATACTTACCATGAGCAATACTATTTCTTATTCCATTAATAATACCCCTATTATAAACAAGTAAACTATTATCAGTTACATAATCTACCGCATCATCATAAGTTGCTTTAGCTGATGCTACATCACTAATCATAGTTGCTTCTAAAATCTTATCATTATTTAAATTAGCACTAAGTACTGCCTGCGCCTTAGTATTTCCGCTTAACTTAACCGCATTTAAACTCTCAGTATTTTTCTGTATCTTACTTTGAATAGCAGCAAGTCTTTTAGAAGCTCCCATATAAGTTTCCTTATGACTATCTATTGGTCCATTATCTGGCTTTAAATAACTAACATTAAATGCAGAAAAATCTAACGTACTATAATCAAATCCAGTATTATCTCCACTAGTAAAAGCATTCTCATTATCTAACAAATCATCATGTAAATATCCAAACAAAGTATTAAATAAACTAACTGAAGCCGCAGTAAGTTCTTCATTACTAGCAACAAAAAAATTACCATATTTATTTGCTATATAATTACTAATCTTATCCTTATCAGTAGATTGCAAGTCATATGCAGCCTCAAGTAATATAAAATCATTAAAAGAAGCACTTATCTCACTAAACTTCTTTCCTTCCGTAACTCTCTTTAAAACTTTATCACCTATAGCATTAACTGCTTCAGTATATTCTTGATCCTTTAATACCTCAAACAAACTATCTGCAAACTCATCAAGATCATCAAACTTAACATATCTTACATCCCAATCAAAATCATACTTATCTTTAACCATATCTTTAAACAAAGTAAAAACTTTTAAATTAGTAGTATTTTTATAAGCATCAATTACCTCATCTAACATATCCGCTAGATCCTTACTAATAATTACCCCACCTTTACTTTTCAAAGTAACTTCCACCTTTTTAAAATTAGATATAATTCTCTTAACTTCTTTACTATCTTTTAAAGGTTTAGTTCTATTTTTTTCTGCTTTTTCATTCATAACAAAACTTTTCTCACAAAGTTTCATTTTTACTCTTCTAAAATAATTCTTAAGAGAATAAATAACAAAAGTAGCAAGCTTATCTATATTTAGTTTTACACCTCTTCCAGCAAAATCTAAAATAACCCTGTTATGATCTAAATCAAACATAAAATTACCATGAGCAAGCTTATTACGAATCATCGCAACTACAGTCGCAGCATCACTAAAACTATAACCATCTATTACATAACCACTATCAGTCTTGGTTGCTATCATACTAACCGACTTAGCTAATTCATCTGCAAATATCTGTGTCTCAAACTTAAGTTCAGGAGCCTTTGTAACAATCTCTTCCTTTATTCCAAGAAGTATATTACTAATAAGTGCTACTCTAGCTGAATTATAATTTTTCTTATCAAGAATATAACTACCATCATACTCATCACCCACAAACTGATTAAGTAAAAATAAAGAATAAGCCTTCGCCCCAGAATAATAATCTAACATACTATCAATTTTATCCATAAAAATCACCTGTCTCTTTTAAATTATATCATATCACAAAAAAAGGATAAAACATTACCCTTCATTCTCATCAAAACTCATATTATTCTCATAATTAGTAATAATAACTTCCTTAACCTTGCCCCTCTTCTTACCATTAGAATTAATATTACGATTAGCCTCAATAACATAAATATTATAATCTTTATATAGTTCACTAATTAAACTAGTCTTATTATTGGATAGCATTACATAACAGCCCCTATCACTTAACTCCTTAAACACTCTAGCAAGTCTAACTTGTTCATTCTTCCCAAAGCCTTCTTCAGTATAACTATTAAAAATAGAAGTATCTGAATCATACGGAGGATCAAAATAAATAAAATCACATTTCTTAGCATCTTTAACAGCTTCTTCAAAATCAACAGAAAGCATCTTTACATCATTATAATTAAAATATCCACAAATAATTCCTAAATTCTGCCCCTCATAAGTATTAACACTAGTCTTCTTTCCGAAAGGAACATTAAACTCATTCTTACTATTAACCCTATATAAACCATTAAAACAAGCTTTATTTAAATAAATAGTTCTAGCAGCCCTCTTATAATCAGGAAGTCTATTAAACTTAGCCTTATCCCTATCTAAATTTCTAATTTGATAATAATACTCTTCACTATGATTAGCTTCATGATGATTAAGTTCTCTGCACATCGCATCAAACTTTTTAGCATCCTTCAAACACACATATACATTCATAAGTTCTTTATTACAATCATTAATAACCGCACTTCTAGGCGATAACTCAAAAAGCAAAGCCCCACCACCAACAAATGGTTCATAATAAGTATTAAACTCATTAGGTGCATAAAACTTTAACTTATCAATAATCTGTCTCTTACCACCAGCCCACTTAACAAAAGGCTTTCCCTTTATCATTTAAACCACCTCATATAAGATATATTTTATCATAAAGTATAACATAACCCAAACTATATTTTAAACTTTACCAAACAAAAAAAAGTTTTTATGCTTCCACTTCAAACGCCCTGTGTTCTTTATCAACTATTCTACTATAAACTTCTAAATTTAAATCATCTTTTAAAAATTTGACTAATTCATTTTGAAGTTCTAAAACTTTATCTTTGTTAGAAATAAAACCATCAACAGGAATAAAAAAGTTCTTAGATTGTTCTGCAACTTTGCTTCTTTCTCCTTGACGCCAAGTCCATCTTCTTGATTTAATCTCATCACCAGAAGCATAAATTATTTCACCAACATCTGGATGTTCTATTTCGGTTCCTCCAAAAGGAATAAAATTGTCATTTCCATCACTTTCTTTAATTCGGATATCACTTATAAAATTATCTATATCATGAACCCCTACTGGTAACTCATATTTTAAAGATAAAGCATTATCTAAATCTACTATGGAATTAATATGTGGAATATCATTTCCTTTAGATATTATTGACATCAAAGCCTCGCCTCAATAGGGCACATATATTTATTTGGATTTATATTTAACTTACTAAAAACTTCTCTATATAATTGCATCCATATTTACTCTTTAATCTTTACATTCAAAAATTTATTTTTAGAAGATTGCAAATTTTCTTCAAAAACTTTATTTATATAATCATAATAAATCTCATTATCAAAGTTTTTTTACAACTACAAAATCAAAAACAGAATATTCTAATTTATCAAAAAAGCTTTTTGATACTTCAAATTTCATATTATCACCTCTTAATAAATGATTATACTATAAAAAGCAAGAGTTTTCGTTCTCTTCAGAGGGGCCTGCTCTCTTCTAACTGAAGAGAGCAAATTATGTTAAAACCTTTATTTATTGGCCTTTTTATATTGGCATAAATCGTCATTTACCGTGGCTTTTTAGTATTTTTGTACCTAAATTGTATCTAAAAAAGACACCAATTACTTTTTGGATGTCTTTGATTTTTTCTTAACTTGTTTTTTGGATTCTTTCTTTTTATCCACAATATTTGTATTAATACATTCAATATATAATTCACTAAATATTTCTTCTAATCTTTCAATCATGCCATCTTCACCTTTTAAAAATTTCTTTGCTTCTATAAATTGACTATATGAAAAATATAACATTATTATTACGATACTAAAACTTATTAGATATGGTAGTGCAATTGCCAAACCATTAAAGTCAAATCCATCTTTAGTATAAACTGAAAGTATTGCTGGAATAGCTATTGATAATATCGCTAACAAATTACCTCCAACTATTTTATTTTTAATCATATTCCTATAGTGATTAATTATGCATAAAAGTGTTTTTTCATTATACATATTTTTTTTTATAAAGTAATCTTTAAATAGTTCTTTTTCAGCATTTCTAATAATTATTTGTAATGTTAATCCATTATCCTGTTTTTTACCTATGCTTAAATGTAATTTTGTATTTAATACCTTTTCACTTACAACTTTCATAATTAATAACATAGCTATAAATACTAAGATCATTGGTACTATTTTATTTAGAAAATTGAAAACTAATGAAATAAATATAAATACAACATATATCCAAAACGTCCATTTTTTAATTATATTATATGGGCTTTTCTTCTTATAGATTTCTTCTATATCCTTATACATATTATTTCCCCCTAAATTTAACTAATATTATATCACAAATAATTTGAAAACAAAAAAGCAGAAAATTAATCTCTTACTTTTTTATTTTTGCATTTTAATTCTGCTTGTTTTATAAGCGTTTCTACTGTATTATCCTTCAAATTAGATGATAGTTATTTTTAAATTTCTATTCTCATATATGCTCTAGCTAATTCTAATATATATCTTAGAAAAACTAAAATAGATTCTCTAACTGTTTAAAAGTTATTATGATTCATAATTTTAGACATTCGTGTGCATCGCTACTTATTAACAATAGTGCTAATGTCACATTAGTTGCAAATTATTTAGAACATATAAAAATTGAGGAAACAGCAAATACATACTTTCATATGTCAGCGCCACCATCGACTCTGTTATTTCTATTATAGATAACTTAGAAGATGACTAAGCTTTTTTATTTAATAATATATCGTGTCCCAAACCATAGTATTTTGCAACTATTTTTGACAAACTCATCTGTAAGTTAGAGTAATCCACCTGTTTTTTTAAAACAGCTGATTCCAATATATTTAAATACAGTTCCTGAAATTCATTATATAATTTAGTTAATTCAATATTTTCATTATTATTCAAACTTTTTAATACGTAATTATAATTATTTTTTTCACTTACAAACAACATATTAATTTTAAGTGTTTCCTCATCCATCATTTGCTTTCTATACTCCAACGAATCGTCTTCACAATTTATTATATTATTATAAGCATTTTTTGTCATGCTTAATAATTTATTTAATGTATTAATTCTATCTGAAACATTTATCATTTTATACCAATTATATTTATACTCAAGTTCCTGCTTTTCCTTTTCTAATTGTGCTTTACTTATTTCTTTTTCTTTATTTTCTTTTTTATCTCGCAAATATACATATACAATAAATGCTAAATTTATTATACCAACTATCAATGTAAGAACATTTGATATAGTATCTAATGTGTTATTACCGCAAACTACTACTGGTGTATTCATTATGATAAACCATCCACATTATTTAAAGCATCAATTATTCCATCGTTTATATTAAGCATCATATTTTGATTACAATCAAAGTTATATTTATTTAGGAATTCTTCTTTATTTCCACATTTTCTTACACTTTCACCAAATAAAGCTAAAAAGAATGACGTTGATATTGAAATAATATTTTTAGGAAATATAATTTTATACTTCTTATCATCCATATCAACCTTATCCAGATTCATTTTTGTTCTTATTTGATACCCTAATTCTCTCCCAGATAAAACAAGCATGTCTTTCATTTTCTTATCATAATCCATTACATTTATATTTTCCATTTAATCTTCCTCCTTTTTTTTCAAATATCTACTATCGACATAAAAATTTGTAGATATAATAACACCAGGAAATCTATTATTAAGTATTTTAACATATTTTGAATCTGGTTTCTTTTTTATATCATTATCTTTATTAAAAGCAATAGTTTTGACTGACGTATTATCTATATTTTTTTCTTTTAAATTATATGTTCCATCAAATAAAATATGTGTACTTCCAGACAAAATAGCCATTTTAGGAATATCACCCTCTATTTTACTACCAAGCTTACTAAAACTATCAATAAATTGAATCGTTCCTGTTCCACGATCGGGATGTTCCTCATCCGTAACGCTACTTATTTTATACTGTAATCCGAGTACAGTCAATGATCCCTCTTCATTCCAAGCAAAATCAAATAAAGGTTTATGATATTTCAAATGCGTCTCTAATTTTTTTAATGTCAAATCACTTTTTGTATTATGCTTTAAATTTTCATATATAGTATTTCCAATACTAATAAATACCAAACTACCTCTACCATATTGTAAATTTCCACTTGCTTGAGAAAAATGTCCACTTACATACCACTCACCATTTTTTCCACTATGCTCATTAGCATTTCCAATAATTTCACCAACAAGACTATTCATGTAGTCTACCCCTTTTGAATTAAGCTCTATGTTATATCTTTGCAAACATTTATTATAATAAGTAATAGTCTTATTTGTTGCGGTATTTACATCTTTTTCAAGCTCAAACGGATCTAACCTTTCGACTAATTTATCTTCTAAATTAAATAATTTTAAATGCCTTAGTAATCCGCTATTGCAAAATATTTCACCAGCGACATATCCATGTGGCATATTCCCAGATAACTTAACTTTTTTATTACAACTTTTTCTGTAAGATTTACCATTGAACACTAAAAGATCACATATAACTGACGCGTCTAATCCTAAATCATAACATTTACTATAATCAAAGTTTATCTCTTTACTTTTACTTTGCTCAAAAGCATAATTTATTTCTTTCAAAGTATTTAATGATTCTACAGGATTGTTAATAAGATTAAATCTAGACGGGATTTCAATAACAGTTTTTTCTCTATTACATATTGTTGGTTTTTTATAGAAATTATCTTTCTTTAAAACTAATTGTGAGTTTGATAGTTCTATCCTTTTGTTTAATCTTTTATTAGGTTTTCTTTTTTTCTTACGTGCTTTATGTCTTGCTATTTTTTTACACCTATTTTTTATAAAAAATATTTTTAATTTTCCCACAATCTCACCTACCTAAAAACGATTGCTTATTATTATATCACATTTTTTAATCTATTATCTTTTTTAATAATAACTGGTACATATTCACTTCTCATTAATTCCGTATTCATTATTAATCTAGATGTCTTACCATCTCCATCAATGAAAAGATGGCTCTTAAACAATTCCTCATGTAATAATGTTGCTCTTAATATTGAATAATATTTGTCCCATTCATCGTAATTCATTATTAGTTTTTCCATTAGTTCTGGAACTTTTACATATTGTAGTGATCTATGATGTGCTCCATTAATAATCTCTTCCAGCAGTTTCATAAAACTAATTGATATAATCTTTTAATATTCCATTCAGATATTTCACTTTTATCAATTAACTTATTAATATCATCCGGAATATTCCATGTTGTACCTAATATTTCAGCACCCCCTAATTTTTCCATCTTGAATAAGTTATCTTATTATTTTTCACTAATATTCCATTTTTCAATAGCTTCTATAATTTGCATAGTTATCACCTTCATATATAGATTATACCATTCCCGGAGTAATATTATTTTTTGTTCATATGAATCATTTATATTCTATCCGTTCATTGTTAAAATTTGAAAATTTTTGCAACATTTGACACTTTTTCTCAACGAACTGTTATTAAAACTATATTTTTTGTACCTAAAATTACTTAATGGTTCTAAAACCCTTTAATATAAACAAAAACGAGAGCTTTCGCTCTCTTCAGGGGGTGACTGAGTTCCATATTGTCAATATTTATAAAATATATAAAACCCTTTATTTATAAGGTTTTATGTACATATCAGTTTATTTGGGTTTATTCAAATTTATACGTTTTTAGGTACTTTACGCATCTAATTACGTACCTAAAAATTAATCATTTTTATTATTCTTTTCTACTAATTTTTCCAATCTTGCTTTCATCTCTTCAATATTTTTAGTCGTATCCTTTATACTTACTTCTTCATCATTTCCCATAAACTCTTTATAAATTTTAAACGCTTCTTTTTCTAAATCTGTACCATTACTATTAATATATTCTTCTACCCTATTCAATGATTCTTGTATTTCTTTATCAGCAGAATCAAATCGATTAATTGCCTCTGAATCTTTCATAAATAAATCATATAAATTACTACCATTAAATAATTGATCAAACAATTCTAATGATCTTTCATTATCCTTTTTAAATACTCCATTTAATCTATTTTCATTTTCTGGTATTCTTAGTTTCAATTCATCAACTTTATTTGACAATTTATCCATTGAATATTTTATTTTGGGCTTATTTAAAATAAGCTCTTTTATTTTTGATTTATCAATTTGATTATAAACTTCACTAAAAATGTCATTAATAATAAATCTTAAATTTTCTAATATTTCAAAGTCTATGTATGCTGCAAATAAAATATTATTATCTTCATCATCTTTTAGTGAATGATTTACTTGATGTCTTATAGTTTCAATTATTTTAAATAAAGTTGCCTTATAATTTTCCTTTTTATAATATTTATTATCATTTGCAATAAATTCTTGATTGATCATCTTTTCAAATTCTTCATATTTTTTTGTATTAATAAAATACTCTTTAGAATCTTGTACAGCTTTAATTAAGTTATATATTGATGCGCAGTATATTCTATATATTCTATCTCTATCTGTAAATGTATCAATAAAGTATTCTTTGTTTTCAAAACCAAGATAAACTTTAGATAATGTGTTAGACATTGCTACAAATTCTTGTACATTTAATATTTTACCTATTTGCTTATCAGTATATTTCATTATATCACCTTCATTAATTAACTATTATACTATAAAAAAAGAAGAAATTAATCTTCTATTTGTAATTGACTATTCATTAGAATTGGCAATATGTATTTTTTAATTTGATTTAGCAATACTATTTCTTTATGTAAATTAATATGTAATTCATAATATTTCTTTGTTATTCCGTAATATTTATCCAATATTTCTTTTGGTGGACAAAGAATATACGCTTTATCTACTATATCTTTGTTTATATGAGGTTGTTGATTTCCTGTTCTTAAGGCCATAAACTTTGGCAACATTTTTTTTAAAAATGGATAAATATATTCTTTCTTAAATATATCATTTTCAGATAAGGAAACAACGGATTGATTAAAGCACGCAGGAATTCCCAATATTGAAACTCTCAGATAACGAACAAGAGAAATCAATACAGAACCTTCATCAGCAAAATATGTTGATGAATTTTCTACTCCCTCCGCAGTTATTTTTTTTATTGAATCAGTAATAATATTGGAATCTAATTCTCCAGAACTAATCCAAGGAATATCACCATTCCAATAATTTTTTTCACTAGTATTAGGTGTACCACCAAGATTAGTGTTAATCACGTCGGATATTCTTTTTACATCCCAATTAACAGGAATATTGTATTTCAACTCATCACTGTATATAAATAAACCATTATTATCTTTATATTTTTTGTTTTCTTCATACTCAAAATTAAATCTTAAAAACCATTCTTCATAAATACTTGTTTCCATTTTTTCAAGCATATTAATAATCGAATAATTATTAATTTGTTTGTCTCTGATATCCCAAAGTATTTTTGAAATTCTTCGTTGCTCAGGCAAAGAAATATTTGGCACAGGTATTTTTTTAAATGCTTCATCTAATTGAAGATTTTTTAATCCAGAAGTTTTACTTTCAAAATTAAAGAAAACACCCCTATAATATATTAATTGTAAATATTCATAAACGAAGAATGGATCCCATTCTTTCTTTACTGTAAATGCAGTGCAAAAATTTGAACATACAATATTTTCACATTTTTTCTTGATATTTGAACTCACAAATACAATTCTACCGGTGGATTGAGTTGGGGAACCTCCAGATTTTTCAATTATAATTGAATTTTCTGGAAGTATAGAATTATTCTTTTCATTAATAAATCGAACTGGAATCTCATCTAAAAACTCTATAGATAAATTATCAAAATCAGCTCCTCTTACACATTTAACTGGTAAGGATGAATTAGGAGTTGCATTTAACTCACCCCAATCACCTGAATAAAATTTATCAATGATATCAATTAATTTAGTCATTTTTATATAAAACCTCTAAAGAATGTTTTAATTCTTCCTTAATCTTCTCATCATTCAAAAACAACTCATCCAATTTTTTATTATAATTAATCATATTCTTTGAAAATTCTTCTGATGATATATCATCATATTCAATTTTAACGTCAAAATATTGACCGGCTGAAAAAGAATAGTTGTTACCCTTAACGTCATTTAAAGATACATATGAACTAAACTTATCTTCTTCTGTTTTATTCAAAAAATAATCTATAATTTTTGATGTTTCATTTGGCCTCAAAATTATTTTTTGATTTTTTCCATCTTTAATTTTTTCACCACATTTTGATGCATCTAAAAATATCATCATATCATTATTTTTTGATTTGTCTAAAAATAATATTGAAACACTAGTATTTGTAGTTGCAAAAATGTTTGCTGGCATTGATATAACACCTGTCAAAAATTGATTATCAACTATATACTTTCTAATTTTATATTCAATTCCTTTTTTGGCTGTAATGAAACCTGTAGGAACTACTATTGCTGCTTTTCCATTTTCTTTAAGTGAATATAAAATATGTTGAATAAATAATAAATATATTGCCATATCTTCTTTTTTTTGCTTAGGAATGTTAGGAATTCCAGCGAAGAATCTATCAGAAAATTTATCATCCTCTAGTTTATCTCTATAATCACTAAAATCTGTTTTAAAAGGTGGATTACTTACAATATAGTCAAATTGCGCTAATCTATTACCTTCTTTATTTAAATGAGCCGGGTTTAATAATGTATTGCCGTGTACAACATTATCTAAAGAATGTACTAAATTATTTAATATAAGGTTTAATCTTAAAAATTCGTTAGACTTTTGAGAAATATCTTGAGTATATAGTGTACAATCTTCTTCCCCTATTTCATGAGCAAGTGCTAATAATAATGTACCAGATCCTGCTGATGGATCATATATTGATACATTTCTTACTTTTTCAGTATCTGGCACTAATATTTTAGCAATAATTCTAGCGATAGAGTTAGGTGTATAGTATTCTGCATACTTACCAAAATCTTTATTATAATCTTTAATTAAATATTCAAATATTGTAGCAAAGAAATCATATTTTTCTTCAAACACTTCATCAAACGAAAATTCAACTAGTTTATCAATTATTGCTTTAGCAAAATCATTCTTCTTATTAGATTCAATTATATATTGAGAAATAGGACTGAACAATTTTATTTTTTCTTTACTTCCTGTTCTAACTGAGAATATATCTATATTATCATTAGAAATACCATCTAAAGCATTATCAAATAATTCATAAAACTTTGGTGTTGTGGAGTTCTTATTATTAAATAAATAACTTACTAAAAATTCTTTTCTAACAAATGCTACATTAGCTCCTAAACCATATCTATATTTAGACATTTCTGCAGGAGTAAGTTTCATTATTTCTTCCTCAACCTCTTTAGTTGTAGAAGTCTTAGATAAATTCTTATCTACTCTTTTAAATTCATACAAGAATTTATCATTTAAATATTTATAAAGGAATGAATCAGCAATAATCTTATATTCATTTCCTGTGTTAGATAATCCATATTCACCACATACTGCTTTTAGATCATCTATCATTCTCTCTGTTTTTACTATTAGTTGTCTTTCTTTATCCATTATTACTTACCTTCCTTTCAAATTCATACATTGTTACTATTAAATCTACAAAGAAATCTATTTCATCAATAATTTTTGTTTCTTCGTTAGATGTCATATAAACACATCTTCCAACTTCGCTTTTAAAGAACTCAACATTATCCAAAATATCATTTCTTCTTAGAATCAAATCATCAACTTGATTTTTGATTTCTAAAAGTATTTCTACTAATTTAGAATCACTAAAATCTGATATTCTATCTTTAACTCGTTTGTAAATTTTTACATACTTTTCATCACCAAGTAATTTATTAAGTAGCATACTATTCTTTAAATTTAATTGATCAATATTCTTTTCAATCTCAGTTAACTTTTTCATATTTTCATTAATATCATCAATTGTTAATTCTTCAATATTTTTCTTCTTAAATAAATTATTGAACTCATTAGCTAATGAAGAATAGTATTTATCGTCTTTATCAATATTATCAATAAATTTTCTTCGTACTTCTTCTATCTTATCTAAGTATTTATCGGATATAACAAGTTCACCTTCATTTATTTTATTAAATTTAATATCTAAATTTTCAAATACAGTATTTAACGGATTAGATCCATCATTACTGTTAACATCTTCTGATAAATTAAGAATATCTAATCTTCTATTAATTTCTCTAGACATATTATCAATACTTGAAATATCAACTTTTTCTATTAAATCAGTATAATTTAAAGATTTTATAATATTATATAGGTCTTTATAGTCTCTTACTAATCTTCTTAAGTTAATCAAATCTTTCTTTTCTAAAGAACTAACTTGAGAACTTAATATCTCTTTATTAGAAAAATCAAATAAGAATAATTTATCTTTTATTTCTTCAATTCTTTTTTCTGCATCTTCACTAGATACAAATATGCTTGAATAGTGTTCAAAATCCTCACCTAATTCTTCTTGCAATTCATTAAAATATATTTGGTTTGTTTTATCAAATTCATCTCTTATATCTGCAAAATCAACAACATATCCATATCTGAAATTTTTATATGGTCTATTAACTCTAGTTAATGCTTGTAATAAATTATGAGCTCTAATTACTCTTCCTAAATATAATTTTTTAAGTCTAGGTGCGTCAAAACCAGTTAATAACATATTATCAACCACTAGAATATCTATTTTTCCTTCTTTATAAGCCTTTATTTCTTCTTCTCTTATTTGTTTATTATCCTCATTATAAAGAATTAATATTTTTGAGAATTCATACTTATCTAGTGATTTAAAAAGATTTCTTGCTTGTGCTTGAGAATCACACACAATCATTGCTCCAATTGTATCATCACTGAATCTTGTTCTAGAAGCACCGAAATCTTTTGAAATATATTCAGCTAATGCTTCAGTATAAACAGGATGTGATACTATATCACTTTCTTTAGCATCTTTTAATATATCTCTAACTTGATCTAATGCTTCAGCTATTTTTACTTTATATTCTGCTTGTACACCTTCTCTAATTAATTTTAAAGTATATCCATCCATAATAGATTTATTATAATAATACTTGTGAATATAATCACCAAATATATCTTTTGAAGAGTATTTAATGCCATCTATTTCTTGATTAACTAATGGAGTACCTGTTAATGCTATCTTAATTGAGTTTCTATCAGAAGCCATTAAATTAGCTAAAAAGTTCCCTCTCGGATTATAATCTCTATGAGCTTCATCTAAAAAATAAATTCTTTGAACATCAACATTATAATCAGAATCTTTTACAGTTGAATCTTCTGAAAACTTTTGAATGTTAACTACATTAATTGTTAGCTTCCCAGTTTTAGAAACTTCACCTGTCATAGCAATATTTTTCTTAAAGTCTTCTCTAGAATTAACTTTAACAACATTTAATCCTCTGGCTTCAAATTCTTCTGATGATTGTTTTAATAAATCTAATCTATCAACTATGAAATAGAACTTAGCAACTTTAGATTGTTTTGCATAGTAGTCAGTTAAATATTTAACATTAAAATATGCCAATGCAGTTTTACCTGATCCTTGAGTATGCCAAATTATTCCTTTTTTTACTCCTTCTGATATTTTATTTTCAATAGCAAAAGTAGCAAATAATTGTTGATATCTCATAATATGTTTTTGTATTTCAACAACACCATTTTTATTAGCTTTTTCTACATAAGCTATTCCATATCTCAATAACTTAAATATTCTATTTTTATGAAATAATGATGTAATCAATTTATTAGTAGGAGTCATTCTACTTAAATTTGTGCTATATTCATTTGTTCCTTTTATTGAAACATAATTATTATCTTTTAATATATAATTTTCTTCAGTATCTGATATATCTTCTATCTTATCAAATATAGAAGGTTCTTCCTCTCTAAAACAATTAAAGAAAACGCTTTTATCACTAGGTGTTCCATAAAATGCTCCTTCTATTGGAACAATAGAATCATTATTATATTCTTGGTTATTTGAAAAAACCAAAATCTGAGTAATATTCATGAATTTTCTAAATTTTACATTATGAAATCTATCGTTTATTCTATTTCTTTCAGCTAATATTCCATCTCTATTATTTGGCTTCTTAACTTCAATAAACCCTAAAGGCATACCATTAATAAGCATGATAATATCAGGTCTAAAATTATCTTCTCCATTTTCATATGGTAATTCTGTTAAAACATTTAATGTATTGTTATCAACATTATCAAAATCAATTATTTTAATTCCATCTAATCCATCTAATAATGTTTTATAAAACTTTCTACCCAAGTTTTTATTGTTTAATTCAACATCAATTTCATCAAGTATTCTATCAATATCATTTTCATTTAAATCTGTATTATTTATTTTATTTATACTATCTTTAAATATTGTTTTAAAAATATTCATTCTAGTATCTAATTGATTTTTTACTTCTTTTAAGGATAAGTATTTATAACCTAATCTAGTAGCATGTACTAAAGCTGGTATTTTTACTCTTGTATTTTCACTGAATTCCATACTATTCACCACCTATTAATTTTTTTAAAGAAACATTATCTTTATTTTTCCATTCTGTATAACCATTTGCATTTCTACCTAAAATGGCAATAGCAGCCATTGAAGGAGATGAAAATAAATGATCATTTATATATACATTATCAACTAAATCAGTTGAACTTCTTTCTTTATCAAAAAATCCTTTTAAAGATGGTGATAAACTCTCAAACACACCTTCTTTTACTTTAGAACCTTTTAAAACAACAAATCCTTCATCTGTTAACATGCCATGTGCATATTCAACACCATTATTAGTTAAATGAAGAGTTTTATCTTCTTTATCATTTTTATCAATCAAACTTATAAATAATTTATATCCAAACATATTTGCAATTATCTTTATCTTAGATATAAATTTTTCCGCTCGTATTTCATCTGCATTACTTAATGAAGATTTTGTAGGATTTGATTCATTCTTTATTATATATCTACTTGCATTTTTACTTATTTCATATAATTCATGTTCAATATATTTTATATGTGCTTTATTCAAAGAATTATCTTTACTAACAAACACAATACATTCATTCCAATAATCTTTATTCTTATTGTGTTGTGATAATCTATTATAAATATCTTCTGCTTCACCAATATAAGCTATTTTTTCAGCAGTGTTTTCATCATCACCAAATAAAATATAAACTCCTGTATTATTAATATAGTCTAATGTTGATGCTTCTTTTAATTTATTCCTAGGTATTTTATAGCTAATACCAAACCAATCATCAACAGAGCACTCTATAATTCCGTTTGGATTTTCTTCTTCTAAAATAAACTGTAAAACTTGCTTATTCATACTTACCTCCTGTGACACTATGACACTATTTATCGGTATAATCCACACCTAAATCTAATGTCATTCTGTCATTAATCTAATATATCGCTGACTTTAATATTGTAATATTCAGCTATTTTTCTTACTACTTCATTGTTTAATTTTCTACTACCCTTTTCATATTTATTGTAAGTAGAAATATCTATACCTAAATAATCTGCTACTTCTTGTTGTGATTTTTTATTATCTAATCTATATTGTTTAACTCTTAATCTAGCTCTTGCTTGAACTTTTTCTTCTAATTTTGCCATACCTTCAGAAAAATTCATAATATCACCAATATATTGTTGTTTATTTTGTGATACATCAAAAGCAAATCTTCTTACTTCTAATTCTTCTTTTGTAGATAGTTCTGGCATATTTTCAAAAAAATAATCTGTTGATATTTTATAAAAGTTAGCTAAGTCTCTAATAACTGCTAATGGTGTACATCTATCGCCTAACTCATAATGTTTATATGTAGAAACATTAACACCAACAACTTGAGCTATTTCTTTTTGTGTTAAATTAAATTTATTACGCATGTCAGCCATATTTTTACCTATAGCTATATCACTTTTTCTACGATTCTCCACAAGTATACCTCCTAATATCTTCTTGATACCATTATAGCATACATTTTCCATTTTGGAACATAAAAATTCCATTTTGTCAATTTTTTATCATTTTAATATTGACATTATGGAACTAGGATGATATATTATAATTGTATTTCCAATTTGGAACTTTTATTTTAAGATATAATTTGACAAATTGGAACTGCAAGTTCTTTGAAAATTTGTAAGTTGCGGAAATCGCCGATATGCCGTAACTCAAAAAAGGCAAGGCAGAAATTATAACCCTATTGGCACGGGAGTTATGAGATAACTAAAATCTCAAATATAATCGCACTACCCTATTTAGGGTTAGAAAGGAGGAAACATATGAATAAAGAAGTATTAGATTCTATATTACCTACTATGGATACTAATGATATTGTTGAATTAGTTCATAATCACTTATGTGGATTAAGAGTGATAGAAAATAAAGATCGTGAAGATGTTAAAGTAGAATATGGTCTTAATGAAGATATTGAAGATAATTCAAGAGAAGAATTAATAAACGCATTATATAAAATGAATGAAAAAATAAATAGCAGATAGGAGGTTTGATATATGACTGCAGTTGAAACATTAGAATTATTATCTAAACAATGGTGTACTCTGCAAGATTTAATGAAATTAACTAGTCTTGGTAGAAACTCAGCACTTAAAATCAGAAAAGAAATAATAACAGATCTTACAGATCAAGGTTATAAACTACCATGTAATTTAGTACCTATGTGTGAAGTAGTTAATAAGCTAAACATTAATGTTCCTTACCTTAAAGATATGGCAGAACTGGAGAAATAAATGAAACCTATAGAAGAATTAAATATAACCATAAAAAAAGACAACATTATTGATGGAATAATGAAGTCAAATGGATTATATTGCTTAGTAGCAGAGCCAAAAGTTGGTAAGTCATTCTTAGCATTACAGCTTGCCAACTCTTTGGTAAATAATAAACAATTCTTGGGATTCAATACTGATCCCACATCCGTTTTATATGTTAGCACAGAAATCTCAGAATTACAACTTAAAGAAAGATTAGAAATAACCGGATATACTTTTAAACCTAATTCATTCTTCTTTGTTCAAAAAGATGAACAACATAAATTATGTATTAGAGATGATTTATTATTAGATTTAAAAGAATTCTCAGAAACCTATTATGGAAGATTTGTAATTATAGATATTATGTGTGGAATAGATTATGGATATGAAACTGATATTAATAACTATAGTGATGTTATGAAGAATATGTTTGATAAATATAGAGACCTTGCTAAAAAATATAATCTTACATTTCTTCTAATACATCATTTAAATAAAGAAGGTAAAACATTAGGTAGCACAGGTATTGATGGTAATATGAATGGTATATTAACATTAATCAATAATAAAGATAATACTTATACTTTAAAAATAATCAATAGAGACTTTGAAGAACAAAATCTTAATCTTATAAGAAATGATAAACTTGAATTTGAAATTATTAATGAAGATAATACTGAATTAGATTTTAATCTTAGTGTATTTATGAGATATGTAATTAAGAAAAAAGAAGTAATATTTACTCCAGCAGAAATGATAGCAGAATTAAATCTACTAATTACCCCTTCTCGTTTTGGAAGATTATTAAATAGTAATATTAAAAGATTAGAAAAAGAAGGCATATATGTTGAGTTAAATAGAACTGCTACTTCTAGAAATTACAAAGCTAAGTTTATAGATCCTCTTGTTTTAGAAGAATAAGGTTTTAGGATTTATACTAACTCACATTTGGTCTATGACCTAGTGAGATAAGTCATAAAATGACTTCTTTCCGTGGTATAATGGGATTGAGGTAAAATCTTATGAAAAATAAATTCATTAGAGAACAAATAGATATATTAAAAGGTGAAGGACATGACTGGGATTTATTAAGTACAAGTGCATTATATAAAAAAGAATTAAGAAAGAATACTAGTAAAGTGGAAATGATACAATCATATTTAAATGCTAGCAAAAAAATGTATGATGTATTTAAAACAAATAATCATCCTGCTCCTGGAATTTCAGTGATATGGAGTAACCCATTATGTATTCCATTCTTATTTCTATGTAGGCATACAACTGAATTATCAATTAAATATTATTTAGAAAAACACAATATAAATTTTAAATCAATACATGATATCAAAAGTTTATATAAAAAGGCAAACATAGACAATAAAGAATATGATGAATTAATAGAAGCATTTAACATTCTAGATAAAACTGGCACTATGTTAAGATATAGTGTAGATAATTCAGATAATGAATTTAGAGACAAACCATATTTTGTAAAATCAGATCAAATTATGATTTATACTGAAAAATTGAGTAAAGAATTATTAGAATTAAGCAACCAATAATGGTTGTTTTTCTTTTGTAAAGGAGGTTTTAAATGTATGATGGATATCAAGTATTAAGATTTGAAAATAATTATAAAAGTAAAGATTTATATCTTATAGGAAATGAAATGAATAATAGAGTTGGTACAGGTAATTATGATAAAGAAAGAACTAAATTTAATATTAAATACAAAGAGCTAGAAAAAGATAATTTATATCAAGATGTTAAATACAAATTAGAAAGTAGAAATATAGAATATCTTCACAAAACTAAAACTAATCTATTAAATGGTGTAACTATATCGAGTGGCCCAGAGTTTTTTATGACTCTGGGTTTACCATTTAAAGAAACAGATAGAAAGTATAAAACAGGTAAAAAAGAAGGGCAAAATATATGGACTCCTGATATCAAAAGTAAAGATGATATTCCTGAAGAGGTAATTAAATACTTTGATGAAAGTTATAACTTTTTAAAAGAATTAGTTGGTGAAGAAAATATAGTAATGGCACAAGTACATTTTGATGAAGATACTCCTCACCTACAAGCTTACTTTTTACCAGTAGTAAATGAAGTAAAAAGAAAATGTTATCAAAGAGATAAAGATGGTAATTTAATAAAAGAGATTAAAAAAGATAGAGATGGAAAAGATAAAGAAGTACCTATTCTACTCAGAGACAAAAATGGTGAGATGGTATATGAAACAGTTAAAGGTAAATTTTTAAATAACGATCAATTTTGGAAAGATTTAGGTGGTAGAAATTCTTTTTCAAAACTACAAGATAGATTCAACAAATATATAACAAGTAAAGGTTTTAATTTAGATAGAGGTGAAATTGGTGCTAATAAATATCATCAAACTAAATTAGAGTATCATATTAATGAATTAAAGGCTGAAGAAAATAAATTAAGTAAAAATTTGAATAATTATAAAGATAAAATAAATGAAGCTAAAAATGTATTAGAAACATCTTTAAAAGATACCAATTCAGATTTAAAGAAGAAAATCATTGGATATAGCAAAAAAGAAGTAGAAAAACTTATGGATGATTTTGATAACCTTACAAGATTAAATACAATAAAAACATATGAATCAAAAGATAAAGATGATAAAATCACTTCCCTATCTATAGAAAATGATTTTTATAAGAATAATAGAGAACTTATTAAAAGTGAAAAGATAAAACACGAACAATCTAAAGAATTATCTAATAAAGATGAAGAACTTAAATATTATAAAAATGCTTTTAGTAAAGTAACTCGTGCTTTAGATATTATTACGAAAAGAAGACCAATGCCATATATACACAATTATGTATCATTTGCAGAATCTGTTATGGCTGGTAAAAGAGCTCGTGAAATGGATGAAGAAGCACAAAGAGAATTTGATGAAGCTAATAAGAAAGGAGAAGATATATGGCTATAAGACAAGTTAAAAGTAAATACGCTACTAAAGATGGTAGAACTTGGGTAGTAGATATAACCTATAGAGATTACTTAGGTAGACCTAGAAGATATCACTCTAAAAAGTTTGCTACTAGAAGAGAAGCTAAAGATCATGAAGCAGAATATAAAGTTAATATTAAAAATATGACTGAATTTACTGATTTAACTTTTAAACAATTAATCGATGAACATTATAAATATCAACAAGATAAAGTTAAATCCACTACACTCTATAATTATAGAAATATGATGCCTTATCTTGAACCTTTATTTAATATTAAAGTTGAATCATTTAATATAAGACATTTTGAATTATGGAGACAATCAATGAATGAAAAGAAAATATCTACTAGATATAAAAATGGTGTTTATAAATATTTAAAAGCAGTTATGAATTTTGGAACTAAATGGTACGATTTAAACTTTGTTAAAGTTTATAATAAAATGACTAATTTTACTAATCCAAATGAAAGAAAAAAAGAAATGTCATTCTATACACCTGAAGAATTTCAAAAGTTCTTATCTGTTGAAAATGATGTTAAGTTTATATGTGCATTTCAAACACTATTCTATTGTGGACTTAGAAATGGTGAACTAAGAGGATTAACATGGAATGATATTAACTTTAGAAAAAGTTGTTTATCTGTTAATAAAAATATAACTAAAACACCAGATCCTATAACTGGTAAACCATATACAGTATCAAGTCCCAAAACAATGTCTAGTTATAGAACTATACCTATTCCTAATTTCTTATTAGAATACTATAAAGATTTATATGATGATTGTAGTTCTTACTATAATTTTAATGATAATTGGTATGTATTTGGTAATATTGATCCATTACCTGAAACTACATTAAGAGATAGAAAAACTAAAAATGCTTTTAAAGCTGGAGTTAAAGATATAAGAGTTCATGATTTTAGACATAGTTGTGCATCATTACTAATTGATAGTGGAGCTAACATAACATTAGTCGCAAAATATTTAGGACATTCTAAAATTGATGAAACACTTAATACCTACTCTCATATGTATCAAAATAGGCTTGAAAATATAGTTCAAATAATTGAAGTTCAAAACACTAAATTATTAGAAAGTAAGCAAAAAGAATTACCAGAGCCTAAAGAAACAATTATTGATTATAAAGATACTGAGTATTATGATTATGATGAAGATTTAGATAATAAAAAAGAAGATGACCTAGTCCTTTAATGGACTAGGTCATTTTTTTATATTCTTTTTCAATCAAGAACTTGAGATTATTTATCTTATTTATATCTATATTATTATCTAAATATTTTTCAATAAGCGTTTGTGGTTTCTTGTACGATTCTTTAGGAGCTTTATAACCAAGTTTATCCTCCAAATCTTTATCATTTTCTATAAAAGAATTAGTTGACTTTATCCAATCGTTAAACGCCTTATGTGTTGGATTGCTTTCATCATCTTTATCATACATTATCATAACTTTTATGCCCAAAATATTTTCAAAAAATATTTTAAAATATGGTATTTTCAATTTTCCAATTGTATTTACAACACAATAATTATTATCGCTACAACATATATCAAAAAATATACTTTCCGTTGGTCCCTCAACTAAAACTATTTTGCTTTCGAACAAAGCATTTACTCTGTCAGTTTCCCACCATGTTAGAATAGTTTTATATATATCATCATTTAACAAATATTTTATTTCAGTCAATCCATTTTTTTTCAAAAAATCATTTACTTTCTTAACGTGTGCTTTATATTCTACGTCATTATACTGATATACAATAGCATTACAATCATTTTTTTTAAGTCTAACAATTGATTTAAATGTTTCTTCTGATCTTTTGATTATAAATGGAGAATGTGTTGCTATTACATACAAAGAATTATTTATATTATTACTAATCTTATTTATAAGCTTTTTTTGTGCTGTACTATTAAGATAAGACTCTGGTTCATCATATAAAATAATAGTATATTGTTTACGTGGAAAATTAGTCAAAATTGAATTAATTATATTAGATTGTACACCCGTTCCACATTGATTCAAATCTATAGGGCCAATTGAATTTGAATACTCTAAGTGTAAATTGTTTTTTATTAGTTGATTACCATTAATATCTGTTCCATCTATATTTACACTAAAATCATCAAAAAGAATAGAATCATTAATATTCGAAAACAGATTTTTCGATTTATCTTTTATCTGCTTGACATAACTATTATAGTTTTTATTTAACTCTGTTAGCGATTCTTTAAGTTTATCATCGTCTGAAATCAAATCAATAATAACACTAGAAAGTTGATTTTTTGCTTTTGATAAATCTTGCTGATCATCAAAATTAACAATTGTAGGAATATAAAAACATTGGCCCAATATTTTTTCATTTCTTATAAATGATGTATAATCTTTATCATTAAATAGTATCTTTTTATCTTTTTGAATAAAAGTTGATTCTTCTAATAATTCTAAGTTATATTTTGAATTTAGTCCTTTTACTTCTTCTTGCATAAATTCATATGTAATTTCCAAACTAGCATTATCTTTTCCATTAAAGAAATTATCAATAGCTTTTAATGTTCTAGTTTTGCCAACATTATTATCAGAAACGATATACATTATACTATTTTGAATAAAAATTTCAATATCTTTTAATTCACTATAATCTTTTATTTTAACTTTTTTTAATTGCATATTTTAATCCTCCAAATTATAGTCTTGTGAAAATATATCATGAATAGAATAAGATTCACTTGACTCACCATTTGTATTTGATTTATTATTTAAGCTTTGGATATCATCAATAATACTCTGTTCTATATATGAATAATCATAGCAATTTTCTAAATTAACATTAATATTTTCAAAGTCAATTTTATATAACAAATAATTATTTATTTCATCATTTATTCTGCTTTCTATTACCTGATTTAATTCATCAATAATCACATTCTGCATTTCAGACAAATTTTTAATAACATATTCATCATCTACTATTTCATATTCTATCAGGTCTTCATTCGATTGAACAATATCATCAATATCAGTACAAATATCCTCATAAATACTATCTTCTATTTTCGACTCAATTATAGGTGTAAATTCTAAATAAATGCTATCTAAAAATTCAGTCATTTCTTCATCAGAATCTCTTACAAAATCATCAAGATACTCAATAAAATTTTTAATATAGTAATTATCTGAATCGTTTAACAATTCTTTAATATAATTTACATTTAAAATATATTTTTTTAATTCATAAAAGTCCACCAGTTTGCGTGATGATAATATTCTTAATATTATTGAACTTAGGCTAGAATTATGATTATTTAAAACATTAAAAAAATAATCCTTAACACTATTATTACACCAATTATATTTTTCGATTAGATAAAGTAATTTGTTATCAAATTCATTTCTAATTGATTTCAATTTTAATATATCAATATCAACATTTTGAAGTAAAGAAGTATTTAAATTAACTAAATTAATAAATTGTTCAATATAAATACATTCATCAACCATTTTATCAAGTTCTACTAAATTATCCTTTAAACTATTCATAATATAATCATTTACCGATGGATTTATAGTATTCATTACATATTTTTGATCTATTATTTTTTGTACTACTATATTGTCTGATAATCTTTCAGTTATATTATTAAAATTATTTTTCTCTGCATCAAAATCTCGTTTTTTTATTACATTTTCATAACACTCTTTTAATACACAACTAGAAACATTAGTTGTACTTATTGAATACATCGTATATAAGTATGAGATTTCTTCATTTGTCAATTGTAAAAACTGTTTATGCCATACTTGCCTTGGATTTTTTAAATTTTCCATTATATAATCAAAATACTTATCAGAAGTAATATTATCTTTTTTATAATTTAAAACACAGTATTCAATAATTCGTGTATTATAATTACTGCTAGTGACAATCGCTTCATAACGAGGTTTCCAAAAATAATCCCCCTTTAATTCTTCATAAAAAATGCTTGGGACCTTATTAAAATAATGCAAGTTAAATAAAATTTCTGCTTTTTCTAAAAGTGTAATATTATCCATATCTATCATATAATTATTATTATCTAACAGGTCTAGTATTCTTGAAAATTTTTCATTCTTTATTCTTACATCACTTAGAACATTTAACCTAGAATTCAGAACCAAATACTTTTTGGGATTACCTTTAGTATATTCTATGATTGAAATTATCTCATTAATTTCATCGTTACTTTTTTCTAAATAACTTTGTCCTAAAAAATCATCCAAAATTATTATTTCGTAATCTTCTTTATTAAACGATTGTATAAGTTCTTTATAATTTGAGCCAAGTATTGTCTTCAATTTTAACTCTGGATTATTTGCTATCATTTTTGCTACAAGCATATTAGAGTTAACTGTTTTCCCAACTCCAGGTGAACCACTTATTATTAGCAATCTATCCTTATTTAATTTCTCATAGCATTCCTTAAATATTTCTGTTTCCACAAAGTAATCCATATTTGTTGTAATATGTTTCAATAAATTTGAAATTTCAAAATCAATATATTTTTGTTCAAACATTTCAATAATTTTATATGAAGTAAGCCACAGTTTAGAGTTTTTCTTCAGAATATCTATATTTTTATCAGCATCCAAAAATTGTTCTATTTCATTATAACTTATTATTTGTTCTGATGAAGTAATATACTTATCAAACATTTTAATTATAGTATTCTCATTCGCAGGTGTTAATTTCGTTGAAACAATCAAATAATAAGTTTTTAAACCATTAATATTTGGTAATTTTTCCACTTCTTTTTTTAAATTAGATTTCAAATCAGAAAATTTTTGAATATGTTTACATTGACATATTATGCCATTTTCCTTGTTTCTCAAATCTATTCCACTGTCTTTTCCTGGTTTAAAGATTTTAAATTCCAAGCCAAGCTTTCTAGAAATAATATCTCTTGATAGTTTTTCAAATTCTAATGGACTAAGTATATCTAAATTATATTTCATGTTATATTTCACTTCCTTTACTACAAAAAAAGCGCATTACAAGAACTTGATAATCAAGCCTGTACTAGCGCCCATTCTCTCAAGACAATTATATCATATCTTATCGAATTTTGTCTGCTATTTTGCAGATATTACTACACTCCTATAGGCGCAAATTGTCCAATCATTTTTTCTAAACAATTCATTATATCTTCAAATTCTATTTCTTCTGCATACTCAAAGTTCTTTTGATATTTATTCCATCTTTCTTTTAACGCTTCACTATTTCTAATGATATCTAGAGCTTCAATTGGATTACCACTATATTCTCTCTTAGCAAAAGTCTTATCGATTGCTTTTCTAAAATGATCTAAGTTGATATTTTTCCAATCTTTTGTATAAATTAAATAAATATCATAAAAATCTTTTGCCCTATTATTCAATTCTAATCTGCTTAACATTGTTTCAATCTTCTCAGCTAAAATTGTTTCAATATTGTAAGCATACAAATCTATATAATAATCACCTAATAATGGCAAATATTTATATCTAATTTCTTTCGGAGTTATTGGATCACCTGTAGCAATATCAATATGTATTGATTCATGTATTTCATCATGATTAACTATCATGCTAACTCTAAATCCACCATATTCATCTTCATCTCTAATAGGTGCTATACCTACATAATCTATATTTGCATTATCATCTATATCAATTGATATGATTTATTTAATCATCTTAATTATTGTTTCTTCGTCAAAATTAGCATTTCTAAAAGAAGTATCTATATCAACTGTTGCCCTATTTTCTATACCAAATAACGTACTTAAATAAAATCCACCTTTTAAAACAAAATTATCTCTATATTTACTTTTAGAAAGTCTTTCTAAGAATCTATCATACATATATAATCTTAGCAATGAATTAAAATTCATATTTTTTTCTTTTGCCACATTTCTAAGTTTGGCTTTTAATTGCATACTATTCATAAAATACCTCCATAAAATCCATTACTTCTTTTTTAATACCCATTTTATCAGCATATTTAGAAAGTTTAATAAGATCTTTATCTTTTCTTTTTATATATTCTCTAACGCTATGTTTAACAAATTCTGAATCCATTCTATTTTTAGATCTAATAATATCACATATGCATCTTTCCATATCATATGCTTTTACTTTATTACCCATTGGAGTATCAATTTGAATTAGTCCTAGTTCATAAATCTCTCTATCAACATAAAAAACATTATGATTTTTTATTTTATAATTAAAATAATTATTAGGGACAGTTATATCGTATTTATCGTTTGGAGCTTTAATAGAAAGTCCATGAAAATAAAGTGCTGTCATATGTGAATATATAATATTAGAAAGTTCTAATCCAAGAACAAAATAGCTATCTTCTATTTTACTTGAATCAATATAAATACCATTACCAACTTTTTCTATCATACCTTTTTCTTTCATAATATTAAGATACATTCTATGAATCCCAAGATTAGATAGTTCTTTTGAAGTAACATATCCATTATTCATTTCCATAATAGATTCAATAATTTCCATATTACTTTGATCTTTAAATTCCTTAATTGTCATCCTTTCCATAAATATTCCTCCTTGACAAATCTAATGAAATTATAACATTTATCATTAGTTTTGTCAAATACGATAAAAAAATAATTGGAAGTATTTTTCCAGAACTCAGTAACTTTACCTACTTTTGGAAATTTATTTCCAATACTCTAAATAATCAATTTTTATGCATTTTTTTAAATTTACGTACCTAACTTTGTACCTAAAATAATTTAATAGTACTTTTCCCCTTTAAAATAAACAAAAATGAGGCCTTTCGGCCTCTTCAGGGGGCAAAAATATATTGCACATAAAATAAATTATTGCTAATTAAAAGCCTTATATTATAAGCATTTTCAAATTATATCTAATTATCAAATTTTACAATTTGAGTACCTAAATGGGTACCTAAAAGTTGTTAATACTATTATAATTCTTCATATAAATGAAAGGATAAATATTATGAATATAACTTATACAAAAAGTGGTGATTATTTATTACCAGATTTAACACTACCTGAAAAAGAAAACAAACAATTGAATAAATATGGATTATTAAGATTAGAATATTTAAAAAACAATAAAAAAGTATTATATCAAGAATTACTTATGAAAGATAAATTAAATGAACATCTTTTTTCAGTCAGTATAAATGCTGAAAATAAAATAAATCATATAATTAATGAATTAATAGAATCTGATACTTCTATTACAGAAAAACTAAAACTTGAAAATCAATTATTATGGGTTCAAAAAAAGAATAATTATAAAAGCATTGCTGAAGAAATAATTTTAAAAGAGATTATTTATGGAGATGAAATATGATTAAAGGTAAAGAAGATATTACAGATAAAGAATTTGAAGAAATATTATTACCATTCTATAACAACTATAATAAATATATTATTAACTTTGTTATACCAGAAACAATAGCATTTTATTTGGCAAATGGTTATAGTAGAAATTGTTTGTCAGATTGTCCGCTAATCAATCATATTAATTCAGCATTAGATATATTTAATGTTAGATGTAATATAAATGAATTAATTTCACAAGTAGAAAATATACTAAGAATCAAGTATAATTTAAAACTAGAAAAAGAAAATCCCTTAATATTAAATAAATTTTATTAAAAGTAAAACTCTATAACGCTTATTCGTTAAATAGAGTTTTTATGTTCAAGAAATAATCATTTCAAATTAAAAAAATTATAATCCTTAGATTTGAATGTTCATTTTATTAATTTTCAAAAACAAAAAAATCATATTCACTATTCTTTAATTTTTCATATTTTATAATATCATGAGCAAAATTATCATTTTCTTCTGGATTACATAATTTTGCTAAATAAATCATCATACTTTTTAAACTAATATTCATGAAAAAATGCTTATTAATCATTCCAATTCCAATTGGAATCCATTTATTAGTTCTTAAATCTTCTAGGTATACATATTTCTTTTTCCCAGATTTTGTTAACAAACTAAGATGATACTTTTCCATAAACTCTTGTGGTTTTTTACTTAAATGTATTTTAAAATATGTAAATTCAGTAATAAATAATTTAGCATATATAATACTTATGCCAATATAAATATTTTTCTCATATATATCATTAAGTATAGCTTCTTCTATTATAGGCTTCTCTTCTGTTATAAATAAAGGTGAATCTATATTATGCTTTAATGGAAGAGCACAAAAAGGAAATGTTGCATTTTCTTTTGTCATCAGAAAACATAATGAATTTGGTATATAAAGAGTTTTATAATTTTCTTTCTTAAAAAGGGTGTATATATAATTAAATTCATAAAATTCTGTATTCAAATCAAAATAATGTACATTTACTTTTTCTTTATCAATTATTATATCATTTATAGTTTCACAATTATTTTTTATTTTGCCTTTATAACTTTCTATCCTTATATTTTGTTTTTCTTTTCTATGTTTTTGTTTTATTTCACTTGGCTTTAATTGATTATCACAAACTTTTTTTATTTTTTCAGACACTATTCCTTCACTAAAGTCATAAAGTTCAATATTATATTCATTTGTAACAACTACGGCATCTGCTCTTCGATTTGAATATGGAATTATATCTAAAAGTAAAAAAGTTTTAAATTCACCATTGTTTTTTTTCCTTAAAGCTATTTGAAAATCTCTTTTTACATTTGTTAATTCTTCTACTGTCATTAATCCCTTGTGATCATCTCCAACAATTCTCCTGAAGGATGCCCCATCTCCATTTAAAAAACACATTACAAAAAAATTAGATATGCTATTTGAATTTAAATATTTCTCATCATCATTTAATTCAGCATATTTTTGGATAAATTTATATTGTTCTTCTTCTAAATATTGAAAAGAAAGATTTTGAGCAAGTTCAGATATACTATTATTTGGCTGAAGTACATGCTTTCCCTCTTCTAATCTAAAACTCAAATTTTTCAAATTATCACCTCATAAAAAACCATAAATTTAATATCAAACAAATATTAAAAATATATATAATTATAAACAACTATCTTTTTAAGCTAAAACTTTCAAATTAACTTATTGGAAACATGTTTATTGTCTAGCCAGCACTGAATTTGTACTCCCGTACGAAATTCTTATTTAGGATAATCCCAAGCCCTTTATAATCTGAAATAATATTTTTAAAATTATATTTGAATAGTGCATGTAAAACTTGTCTTATATATAGTACACTTGTCTATACGATTGAAGATAATGTAATTTATTTATTCTAATAACAAATGGTATATCATTTAAAAATATCAATTTGTTTGATAATTTTTTTATTCCACTAAATAATAAATGTTCTGGATATAAGACAAGTAAAAGTTCTCTATTTAAAGGATACATTATAATTGTTTCACTTCGTGCAATACCATTATGACCAAAGCCTGTTCTTCCGGTAATATAATTATAATAAATAATAGGATTGTCACATGTAACAAAAGGATGCTCTTTACTATTTAAATTTTTATAAACAATCCAGACTTTATTTTTTAAATATATTTGACTCTTTTTTATAAACTTCTCTTCATTGAATTTATCTAATTCGACATAACGGATAAAGTCTAAATTATTTCTATATTATTTAAGGTAATTAAATGTTCTTCAGTTAATAATCTATTTAAAACTTCTTCGGTTTTATCTATCATGTTATTAGTAACATTTTTGCCTAGTTCATCAAAATATAAGCGCGCATTTCTAGTTCTTAACAACTGCATATGAATAATCGCACATATATTGTTTTTTATATCTTCATTTATTATTTTACTTTCATTAGGTAGTAATTTTGAAGATATTATCAAATTATTAAAAAATATTGGAAGAATACTTTCTATATGACTATAATAATTTTCCCAATGATTTTTAGAATGGTCATATATTTCATAAAAATTATTAAATAATGCAATATTATTTATATTTGATTCAAAACTTTTATTAATTTTTTTATCAAAAACTTTTACATAATATTCATTCTTCTTTTTATAAGAAAAAAATCTTAAATACGCTCTAGGAACAAAATGTTGATTTCTAGTATAATCTTTACTCATCACTATCAACTAATTTTTGATACATTTTCATAAGTTCAGCAACACACATTGATTCAGTCATAGTTTTCCAATTAAATCCATATGCTTCCATTACAGCAACATCATTTGCTTGATGTGCTTTTCTTAATTCTACTGGCATTGTTAATTCATCATATAAATCTGCTAACGAACTATCTGGATACAATTCTCTTGCATCTAATATTGCTTGAGCAGTTTTTTCAATTTTCTCTTTTTGCTCCTTTGTAGGATTGGGCCATGGAAAATTATTATAAACTATTTTTACAGAATATCTATAATCACTTTTTATTCTTCCGGAAACAATTCTCATCCAAGAATTATGAACATTTGACATCAATACTCCGAAACTATATAAGTTAGCATTAGGAACTAATATATTAGCATTGCTACAAATCACATTTTTATCTACATATCCAACAGGAATATATCTTCTTTTTTCAGATGAATGACATGGTATAACCAAATAATCACCATCTGGTTGTCTAATTTCACCAAATAACATAGGAATATCTGCTAATTTTCTCGTTGCTTCTCGATTACTATTATTTCTTAATTCTTTTACTTTTTCAACAGCCTCATATACTGGTGGAACTTTTTTGATTAACGTAGGAGAAATACCATTCAACCATAAACAATAACGTTCCTTTTTATGTAAAAATTCTGTTGCTCCAATAAATAATTTAAACATATTTTCGCTTTCTGGATATTTAGTATTTATTTCCAAAACTTGTTCTTTTGAATAATCACTTAAAAATCCATTATCATTTGGCATACTTCCAAAATCTGCTTTACTCACATTACATATCGGATTTGATCTACTATCTAACAAAACATTTGGAGCATCAACTAAATAAGCGTTTATATTTTTTGCCTCATTAAATTTTCCGTTATCATATATTACTTTTTTATCTCTAACTTTATAGCTAAAACCTATAATTATGCAATGAACATGTGCTTTTAGACTAGCTTCACTATCCCATCTAAAAGTACGATATGCAAAATTAATGTTTATTCCATTATTCAACATATCTTTCCATAAAATTGTTGTTTGTTCTCCTTGACATATACTATTAGTTGAAACTAATGCAGTTTCTATATTGGTATTTTTCATGTAATTGGCAGCTTTAATATACCAACATCCTACGTAATCAATATTTCCATAATTTTTAATATCTTTAAATATTTCTGCAACATCTTCTTTTTGAACTGGACTCATCAATCTTGCACCAACAAATGGTGGATTTCCCATTATATAACTACATTTAGTATTAGGTATTACTTCATTCCAATCTATTTTTAGTGCATTTGCTTCAACAATATTATCGTAGGTTTCTAATGGTAAGAAATCACTAATGTTTGTAAAACTAGATATTATTTTTTTGGTTTCAGTCCACATTTGAGCTTCTGCAATCCAAAGTGCAGTTTTAGCAACTTTAACAGCAAAATCATTTACCTCTATTCCATAAAATTGTTGAATTGAAACTTTTATTGTATCTGCAATATCAAGCATCATCATACCTTTTGACATTGCTGATAACATTTCATTTTCCAATCTTCTTAAAGATAAATATGTTTCTGTTAAAAAGTTACCTGACCCACATGCTGAATCTAAAAAACTAAGTGATGCTATATAATTTTGAAATTCTATTAATTTTTCATTTCTTGTTTTCTCGTTTTTATATGCTAAAGCATCATCTAATTTTTCTCTTAATTCATTTAAAAACAATGGATCAATTACTTTATGAATATTTTCAATTGAAGTATAATGCATACCTCCGGATCTTCTAGTTTCTGGATTTAATGTTGATTCGAATACTGCACCAAATATAGTTGGAGATATTTCAGACCAATCAAAATCATCTGATGCCTTTGCTAAAAGAGTATTTTTTATTTCATCTGTAAATAATGGAATTTCTATATTTTCATTAGAAAATAATCCTCCATTTACATAAGGAAATTGATTTAATTCATCTTCTAAATAAGGGTCTCTATCTTCTAATTTAGTATCTAATATCTTAAATAACTCAATTAATGCTTTTCTCATTAAACTTAAATCTTCATATTTTGATAAATAGTCATGAAATACATTTTTTCTTCCAAATAGACCAGCATCTTCAGCATATAAACAAAATACTAATCTAACACATAATTCATTTAAATCTTTTTGTGATTGTTCATTAGTTATATCTTTATATTGCTTAGAAAAAGCATCATAAAGTTTTCCAACCAATTCACCTGCTTTAAATGATAATTCTTCCTCTTTTTTTAAATGCTCGCTTTTTTCATCTACTAAAAATGATAAACGATAATATTCTTTTGGTAAATTTTTTAATAGTATTTCTTCTGGTTCACTGTTAGGGTTATTCATATCATAAACAAGAAATGATTTGAAATTACATGTAATAACCCATTTTGGATGCTTAGATACAGGAAGTTCAGCAATATATTTTTTTGCTTGTTGAAAAGGATTAAGTAAACTACCATCTGATTGTTTTATTGGCTTTCTTAAATCTTTTTCAATACTTTTTTGTTCAATTAATACCTTTGTACTTGGAATATATCCATCTATAAAGCCCGTTGTTTTATCAATATGAACTTGATCTTCAAATTCAATAAATTCACTAATATTTTCTACACCAAACACATCAGTTAATAATGTTGTCCAAAATATTTGTGATTGCCCCTTTTCATATCCCTTATCTTTCCAAAACTCTGCAAATTTTTTTGCTCTATTCTTTTGTTCTAAATCAGTCATTATTAAATACCTCCAATTCTTACTTAATTAGTTATAATTTAATTTTTGCTTAAATTGCAATTAAATTCTCATAAAATTTTATATTTAAATAATATTATCATTATCAATAAAATTATTGCTATAATTAATTTTCCAACATTTTCTATAAAGTTATAATAAATTATCAAAATTCTTGATAATAGTATTTTTTTGTTGTCTAAATCATTAATTCTTATTTTTAATAAATCAATGATATCCACCTTTTCACCAGTAAAATCATATTTCATTTTTTTTATGACTCTCGAAGAAATTATTAATAATTTCATGGTTTCTAGGGTACTATTTTTTTCTTCTTTTGTTTTTTTACCATTTTTATTATTTTTGTATGAATAATGTTGATATGTAGCAATTGCTTTTATTGTTGATTTTGAAGAATATAGAATTGCATCATGGGTAATTAGTTTTATAATTTCTACATCATCTTTTTTTCCCTCTAATCCAATATTTTTTTTGTACATCTCTATACATTTATTAAAATCATATAGCAATAAACTACTCCAAAACTTTAAAACTCTCTCTTGTACATTTATTCCTTCTCTTTTAAAATAATCGGACGTAATACTTTTATTATTATTCTTTGATGTTAAAAAAGCTGTGATAAAAGCGACAAAAATTGTACATGCAAAACCAATAATAGTTAATAAATTTTCACCCGATAATGTTGTTTTTAAAGATTCAACCATCATACACCTCCAATTAAGACTAAATTGATCATGATGAATTCCCTGGTATTTTTCTAGTAAATTCGCAGTAAAATTCATATCATTTAATAATTATTATGAAAATAATTTTTTATTTTAAAATTTCAATCAAGGGTTTGGGCATTCCCACATACGAATTTCGTACAGGAGATCAAATTCATTGCTTGCTAGACAAATATTATATTCCCAATGACAGCAATGACGCCTTTATTACACCATACCCATATATCTCTATTTCTTGTCATATTGTCATTACTAACTAAAAAATCATTCTTCTTCAGTAAGTAATTTTTTTAAATCATCAAGAGATTGTTTTTGTTTTTTTATTTCTTTTTCATTATCTTTAACATAATTTTTAATTACTTTGATAACTCTATTTTTGTCCTTTTTATTTAATTCAGAAATAAAATTTAACTCTTCTAAATCACAGTTATCTAATAATTCTTTAATAACCATTTTCATATATAGTTCATCTTGCATTTGATTAACTATATCATCCAGTACAAGAATTGGAGCATTTTCAGGTTTGATAACCATACTACTATAAGAATTATTAACTGTTGAATCTATTTCTTCTTTACTATACTCACATAGTTCCATTAACATCTCTAAAGATAGATTTAATACTGAACTTAACTTTTTTAAAGATAATACATTAGGTTTCTTTCTTTCGCCTTTTTCAATTTTAGCAATCGTATTATTATCTATACCAGTTATTCTTGATAATTTTCTTTGGGATATATTAATTTTCTCTCTAGCTTCTTTTACTACACTAGCTAAAGTTTTATTATTCATTAAATTACACCTCTTCATAACTTCCTAATACCATTTTACCACAAAACAGATTATTCAACAATAATTTTGTAATTAAAACTCACAAATTTTATTGACATTAATTAATATTAAATGGTATTATTATATTGTGAGTATACCTCACAATATAATTTCTTTCTTTAGTTGGTAATCTTTACATAGATATATTTATATCTAGAGTCTAAATGAAAGGAGGATTAGTTTATATGGATGCTAGAGAAACTTTAAAACTTATTTCAAAGCAATGGTGTAATCTTGATGATCTAATGAAACTTGCTGAAATAGGTAAAAACAATGCCGTTAAACTTAGAAGAGAAATAAAAAATGACCTAATAAATAGAGGTTATACTCTTCCTAATAACAGATTATCAATGATTGAAGTCGTTAATAAGCTAAAAATTAATATTAATTATTTAGAAAAAATGGCTAAAGAAAATTTATAGAAAGGAATTATATGAAAACAATTGAAGAATTAAAAAATAGTATTGTCGATATTAATTATATTATTGAAAATATGATTAGAGAAAATGGTTTATATTGTTTACTTGGAGAAGCTAAGGTTGGTAAATCTGCTCTAGCTCTTCAAATAGCAAATTCTGTTTGTAATGGTATTCCTTTTTTGAATTTAAAGACTAACAAAACACCAGTTTTATATTTAAGTACAGAAATGAATCCATCTGAAACTATAAGTCGTATTAATTTTATGAATTGTAATTTAAAGGAAAATGATTTTTTATATACTTTCCCAGAAGATAACATGACGCAACTAAGCATATTAAAAGTTGAAAAAGAAATAAGTGAATTTAAAGAAAAATATAACAGCAAATTAGTATTTATTGATATGTTTAATGGCATAAATTTTGGAAGTTATTATGATTTAAATAATTACCAAGATATGAGTCAAAATATATTTCCACAATTGCGTAAATTATGTAATAATTATAATGTTACTATCATCATAGTTCATCATTTAAATCGTAAAGGTAAATCTTTAGGAAGTACTGCTATTGATACATGTGTAGATGGTAAACTTGCATTAAAACAAGATGAAAACATCAAATCAGCCTTCTACTTAAATTATGAAAGTAGAGATTACCAAGCACTTAATTATGTACTAAAAAGAAATGATAATTTAATCCTAAGTATTGATGAAAAAACAGAAGAAACACTTAATCCAAATTTAATTCAATTTTTAAAATATGCAATTAGTAAAAAAGAGTTTACTTTTACTATTTCAGAATTGGTTAGTAAATTAAATTTATTTATTACTCCACCCGTCTTAGGTAAATTAATATCAAGTAATAAAGATGAACTCGAAAAACTAGGATTATTTATAGAATGTAAAAGAACACAAACAGAAAGACTATATACTGCTAAATATAGGGAACCTTTGGAAATACTTGCTGATAATATTTTTTCAGAAAGTAATAGTAATAATTTAAATTCAAAGGAGGAATAATTATGGCAGTTAAACTATTAGATAAAAAAGAATGGACAAAAGATGGTCGTAAGTGGATTTTTTATGACTATGTTAAGAATTTAGATGGTTCTAGAAGAAAGTATAAATCAAAGAAGTTTTTTACCAAAACAGAGGCATTAAAAGCTGAAAGAGAATTTTTAACAATTAACGCTGATAGAAGTGATAAAGACCGTAATATGACTTTTAAAGATTTATATACACTCTTCTATGCATACAAAGAAGATAAAGTAAAATATACCACTTTAAAGACTTATCGTGATAGAGAAAAATTTTTCAAAGACTTAGATAATATTAAATTAAAAGATTTTAATATTGAACACTTTGAAAAATGGAAAAAGCAAATAAATTCTTATGGATATACAACAAATCATAAAAACCATTTATTCAAATTCTTTAAAGAATTATTAAACTTTGCTACTAAGTGGTACAACTTTAATTTTACGGCAACTTATAATAAAATGACTAATTTTACTGACCCAAATGAAATACCAAAAGAAATGTTATTTTTCACTTATGAAGAATTTAAAAAATTCATATCGGTAGAAGATGATATTTTATTTAAAATCTTGTTTGAAACTTTATATTATTGTGGACTTCGTAGAGGTGAACTTAGAGGACTAACATGGAAAGATATAGAGTTTAAAAATCAATATTTAAGTGTTAGCAAAAATATTGTAGCAACTCAGGGTGATGAAAAGAAACCATATATGGTAACTACACCTAAAACAAAATCTAGTATAAGAAATATTCCTATACCAAAAGTATTAATGGAAGATATGAAAGTATTATATGAAGTTTCTAAAAGACATTATGGATTTAATGATGACTGGTATTTGTTTGGAGATACTGATCCAATTACAAATGGAAAGTTAAGGCATAGAAAAAACAAGGATTGTAAGTTAGCAGAAGTTAAACAAATTAGAATACACGATTTTAGACATAGTTGTGCGTCACTTTTAATTAATAGTGGTGCCACTATAAATGTTGTAGCAAAGTATTTAGCACACACAAAAATAGATAAGACATTAAATACTTACTCTCACCTATTTAAGAATCAATTAAATGAAATAATTAATATTATAGACAAACTAAATTAAAATGGGTACCTATTTGGGTACCTAATACATATATCAAATGGCATAAAGCCCTTATAAACAAAGTATCCCGCCATTTCTGACGGGATTTCAGGGGGTTTTGGTTGATACACCTTAACATTGAATTCGTTAAGGTTATCAGCATGATATCTCTACCATGCTAAAATAATAATAAACGAATTTTCACTCTTTGTCAATCACAATTTTTAATAATTTACAAAAAACAAAATTATTTAACTTTTTTAAGTTCTTCGTAATATAAAATAAATGTTACATTCATATAAGGGACAAGCCAAATGTATAAAATCCCTAAAGTAAAAATACCAAGTAATAACCAGCCAAAGAAACTAAGAACTAACATAAAATAATCCATCTTATATCCATTCATCATTTCCTTACTTTTTCTAATGCAATCCATCGGATTCGTATTTCCGTCAATCATTAATAAATTTACCATTGAGTAACTTAATGCCGCAATAATACCAGGAATAATAAGAAGTAATGCCCATAAAGTTGAAAATAGTGAAGTTAAAAACCATACCCCAAATATTGGCCCAAACATCTTGTAATATTGAAACATTCCTTTAATATCACACTCTTCGCCTCTAACAAATTTCATTACATAAGCAGTTGCTCCAAAACTTAGTGGTAACGTAATAATCGTTGATAGCATTTGTGCACTTGTATTAACATAAATATTATCACTATTTACTCCAAAAAGTGCTCCAATAAGTGAATTTATCAAAGACACAATAACAAACGGTATTACTAAATCCCACACATGACCTTTAATCATAGCTTTAGCTTTTTCTTTTAATTCTTTTCTATTCATATCCTCACCAATATAATTATATACAATTTTAAAATTCTAAGCAATAGTTAAGTTCTCGAGAATTTCCTTCTGATCTTTATAATCATCTAAATTCTTACTCTTCAAAAATTCCTCAGCATCACTTTTACATTGCATTAAAATTTTATAATCTCTATTTAAATTTGCAATTTTAAAACTCTGCTCACCACTTTGTCTAATTCCAAAAATGTCTCCTCCACCTCTTAGCTTAAAGTCTTGCTCACTAATATAAAATCCATCATTACTCTCTTCTAAAACTTTTAACCTTTCAGCATCATAATCACTTATCAAATAACAATAACTTTGCATGTCATTTCTACCAACTCTACCTCTTAACTGATGAAGTGTAGCAAGTCCAAATCTTTCTGCATTAAAGATAACCATCATCGTCGCATTTTTAACATCAACACCAACTTCGATTACCGTTGTTGAAATCAATATCTTTGTATCACCATTTTTAAAACTGTTCATTACTTCTTCTTTTTGATTAGGTTTCATTTTCCCGTGCAATAAGCCCGTAGGAACCATTCCATTAAATGCTACATCAAACTTGTCTTTTAATGAAGTAACATTCATCTTTTCATCCTCTTCATCATCAATAAGTGGAGCTACAACGTATATTTGATGCCCAGCTTTTATTTCATCTAGCATTTTCTCTAAAACATTTTTAAGTTCACTATTTTTAAAAATTTTAGTAATAATTTCTTTTCTGCCACCAGGTTTAGTTCTAATTTCTGTAATATCCATATCACCATAAATAGTTAAAGCAAGTGTTCTAGGAATTGGTGTTGCACTCATATATAACACGTCAACATCTTTTCCTTTTTCTTGTAAAATCTGTCTTTGATTAACACCAAATCTATGTTGCTCATCTGTAATAACAAGCCCAAGATTATTATAAACAAGTTCATCATTAAGTAAAGAATGCGTACCAATTAAAACTTGAGTCTCACCATTTTTTAAATTCTGTAAAATCTTATTTCTTTCACCTTTTTTAGTTGAACTTGTAAGTAACTGAATCTTTAACTTATCTCCAAAAAGACTTTTCATATTATTAAAATGTTGTGCTGCTAATATCTCGGTCGGTGCCATAAGCACGCCTTGATACCCTGCTAGCATATTCATATAAAGTGCAATAAAAGAAACTATCGTCTTACCACTACCAACATCACCTAAGATTAATCTATTCATTTTCTTCTTAGATAAAAAGTCATCCTTAATATCACTTACTGCCTGCATTTGCCCATCAGTTAAGTTAAATGGCAAACTACTAATAAAATTATTAACCTTATCTTCATCAAAACTCTTAATGTTAAATTTGCCATCACTTGCATTCTTCTCTTTTAAATAACTTACCTTTAACATAAAAGTAAATAACTCTTCATATATTAAATGCAAATCTGCTTTTTTCAAACTGTTAATATCTTTAGGTTTATGCACATTAGTAACTGCTTCTTTTTTATTTATAAAATTATACTTTTCTATTAAATAATCTGGCACATTACTTTTAATTTCTACAGTATTATCCAAAATCTCATCAACTAATTTTTTAAAATTACTTCTTTTAATCCCCTGATTCAAATGATAAACTGACTCGATAACTGTTTTCGTTATGGGTGTAAGCTTTATATCACTCGCCATAAATGTATTAGATTTTCTATTATATTTACCAATTACTGATATATAACTTTTAATTCTAATATTAGGTTTTAAATAAGCCCTATTAAAGATAGTAACATTTACTAGTTCACTTCCAGTATTAAATGCGAAAGATAATTTATTAAGATTTTTTCTTATAAAAAATACTTTGGCTGCAGACTCAACATATCCAGTTATTGTGCATGTATCGCCTTCGCTACACTCTCTTAACTTGACTGGTGTATAAACATTATATCTGTAAGGAAAATAATTAATAACATCATCTTTTGTATATAAATTAAGTGCTTTTAAAGCAAGTAAACTTTTAGGTCCAATTCCTTTTATATCTTCTAGCATTGTAATCACCATCTTTTATTATTTTTTTATTAAAAACGCTTGACAAAAGTGTCTCATTCGGTTAGTATATAAATCACCAATTCACTTATAGGCGAATTGGTGCTAGTATCACACTAGCCAACCCCTTTTTATTCTTTGAGGCTGCTTATTAAGCAGCCTCCATTTTTTTATTTATTTAATAATTTTTTATAATATTCATAACGCTCTTTTGCAGCGTTTTTATTTTTTTCTAATAACACATCAGCTTTTTCTTTATCCTTTAAAATTAATGCATTATATCTTACCTCATTACGCAAGAAATCATCATACTTCTCAAAATTAGGTTCGGCACTATCAATATGAAGCTCACCATCAAAATATCTCATAAGTGTCACATAACCACACATTACTGCAAGTTTCTCCTCATTAATAGAGTTACCCATACCACCTTTAATTCCTTGCTCTATACAAGGACTATAAGCAAGAATAATAGACGGTCCATCATGTTCTTCAGCCTCTTTAATAGTCTTTATTGCCTGCATCATATTAGCACCTAAACTAATCTGTCCAACATACACATTAGGGTATCCCATACAAATCTTAAATAAATCTTTCTTATAAGTATCCTTACCCATATCAGCAAACTCTGCTACTGCTCCAATATGTGTACTCTTACTAGATTGTCCACCGGTATTAGAATAAACTTCCGTATCAAGCACCATAACTCTAACCTTTTTATTACTTGAAAGCACATGATCTAAACCACCAAAACCTATATCATAAGCCCAGCCATCTCCACCAATAGTCCATACACTCTTAGGAGTTAAATAATTAACCAAATCAGAAGATACATACTTCTTAGCTTCATCTAATACAGCATTAATCTTCTCATAATCATTCTCATTATCTTTAACAAACTTATAAAGATTAGCAGCCGCCTTATTACTCTCAAGCTCCTTAAGTGCTCTAGCATGTAACTTATCATAAGTTCTTAACATTCCATAACCATACTCAGCATTATCTTCAAATAAACTACTACCCCAAGAAACATTATAAGGCATACTTGGACAAGATGCCCCATATATACTAGAACATCCTGTAGCATTTGCAATAACAAGCCTCTTACCAACAATCTGCGTTAATAACTTAATATAAGGTGTCTCTCCACATCCAGCACAAGCCCCAGAAAACTCAAATAATGGCTTTTTTAAAGAAACTTCTTTTATATTATTCGTGCTTGTTACATCATTTTCATAATTCTTAAATAAATCATCTGCTCTTTTTTGATTCTTATCATCAATTTCTCCCCAAGATAAACACTTAACAGGACATATATTAGCACATAAACCACAAGCCGTGCAATCCTTCTCACTTACTGCCACAATAAACTTATTTTTCTTATCTAAGCTATCCTTTGCATCGCTCGCATACTTATCATTTTTATCAATTACAAAAGGTCTAATAACAGCATGAGGACAAACAATATTACACATACCGCACTCAATACATCTATTCTTATCCCACTTAGGAACCATACTAGCCATGCTTCTCTTCTCTAAAGCACTAGTCCCACCTCTCGTAGTTCCATCACGCATCTCATAAACATCACGAGTACTTAACTGATTACCTCTTCTAGAATTAATATAATCAAACACTGTATTACCAAACTTCATATCATAAGTACTAGCACTATCTATCTTACAATCTTTTAAATAATACTTACTTTCCTTAATACATGAAATATTTGCTTTAACAATATCTTCACCCTTAGTAAAAAAACGTATCTTAACATTCTTAATAAGCACTTTTTCATAATCATCAAAACCAAACAAATTTAAGATAGCACTTTCCATAATTAAACTAATCTTACCAGAAATACCATACTTACTAGCTAACATTCCAGCATCAATTAAATACACTTTTATATTATTATCAATTAAATATTTCTTCACTTCATTTGGTATAAACTTATTGAACTCTTCTTCTGTCCTATAAGTATTAACAAGTAAAGTTCCGCCCATAACTAAACCATCTAAACAATCAAACTTCTTAAAATATTCATCTTTAGAAACTACAACTAAACTAGGACTCGTAACATAATAAGGTGCTTTAATTAACTTTTTACTCGTTCTTAAATGAGAAATAGTTACTCCGCCACTCTTCTTAGAATCATACTCAAAATAACCTTGAACATAACTACTTTCACCAAGTATTTTAAGCATATCCTTTGACGCACTAACAAGTCCATCAGAACCAAATCCAAATATCTTAAATTCTTTGTAATTCTCTTTATAATTAAACTCGAAATGTTTCAAAGATAAATTAGTAATATCATCATCTATCCCAATAACAAAATTATTTACTAACCTTGTATCAAGCATTTTATAAACATCATAAATATCACTTGGTGTCGTATTCTTACTAGATAGTCCATATCTTCCATGAACTATCTTTATCTTTTCATCACTAAGAGCAGATAACACATCTAAATATAAAGGCTCACCAGCACTCCCACTTTCCTTAGTTCTATCTAAAACAGCAATCTTACGCACACTTTTTGGTAATACTTTCTTTAAATAATCAGCACTAAAAGGTCTATATAAATGAACTTCAATTAAACCATACTCATCATTTTTACACATATCTATTGTATTTTTAATAGTATCACAAACAGATCCCATTGCTACAATAACCTTCTTAGCATTCTTACTACCATAATAATTAAATGGTTTATAATTAGTTCCTGCAATCTTATTAAGTTTCTTCATATAAGAGTTAACTATATCTGGCATCTTTAAATAATCTTTGTTTCTAGCTTCGGTTACTTGAAAATAGATATCCTCATTTTGCGCAGTACCCTTAGTAATCGCCTTACCAGAATTAAGTGCTCTATTTCTAAACTCATTAACCTTTTCATAATTAATCATTGACTTAATATCTTTATCACTAATAAGCTCTATTTGATTATACTCATGACTAGTTCTAAAACCATCAAAGAAATGTAAAAATGGAAGGCTCCCCTCGATTGCCGATAAATGTGCTACCATTGCTAAATTATAAGCATCCTGCACATTAGTACTTGCTAAAATACAAAAGCCTGTTGCTCTTGTTGCATACACATCCTGATGATCACCAAAAATACTAAGTGCATGCGTAGACAAACTTCTCGCCGCAACATGAATAACTCCTGGAAGCATCTCTCCTGCCATCTTATACATATTTGGTATCATTAATAAAAGTCCTTGACTGGCCGTAAAAGTACTAGCTAAAACTCCCGCATTAAGTGCTCCATGCATTGCTCCAGCAGCCCCTGCTTCACTTTGCATTTCAATAACATTTACCGTATCCCCAAACACATTCTTTTGGTTCTCACTACCCATTAAATCTATTTGACTAGCCATTGGACTAGACGGCGTTATTGGATAAATAAAACTAAGCTCACTAAAATTATAAGCCATCTTAGCACACGCAGTACATCCATCAACAACTTTCATATAATCACCATTCCTATATAATAATTATATCTTAAAACCAAAGAAAAACAATACTTAAATCTTTTCATAAAGTATTGTTTCACTATTTTCATAAACATAAAATTTACAGTTTACATATTTCTCCATTATACTCTTAAATCCAGCACCAACTAAAGTAAAATCCCCTTGCTTTTTATTAAACCACTTTCCCCTATAATATGGCACCTTTCCACTAACAATAACTGTATCACTATCAAACAAAGAAAATGCATCTACAAACTTTATACTTACATTACTAATAAAATTAAACAAAGAATTATATAAATACACCTCACAAGGCTTTAACTTATCAAAATATAAAATATTATACTTCACCTTAAACAAACTACTAACCAAATTATTATTAGACGTAATATTATATACAATCCTCTTTAATCTCACATAATCATATATATGGTTATTTACTATAATATTATCTGGCAATTCCTCTTTAATTATCCTCTTATTTTTATGAGAATAAATTAAAATATACTCATCAGTAAACTCAAAAGTATAAATAAAATCACCTAGGAAAGTTCTTTAATATTCATACCATATATATTTTCTGGATTAGCATAAGTTCCATTATGTTCTACTTCAAATAAAAGCATATTACTATAAGTACTATCAATCTTATTTTCACCGCTAGTCCCAATAACATCGCCTTTTTTTAAAGTATCGCCAACCATAACATTAACTTCATTTAAACTTTCATATCTTGTAATTAAATTATTTGTATGTTTAATAGTTACTACATTTCCAAGCACTTCATCAGCTACAACATCTTCAACAGTACCATCAGCAACAACTAAAACTTCAAATTCCTCTTTAGCACCATAAAGCACACCAGTATTTGGCATATAAGTATTTTGATAATAAATTATAGATTGTTCTTGTGCCTTACTTTCAGCATCTTTCTCATAAAATCCCTTTACAACAGACACTTCTTCACCACCAAATGGCTTAATCACCTTTCCATCATCAGTACTTACAACTGGAACTGTATCATCTATTAAATTTCGGTAAACATATGACAAGTTATCATTACTATAAACTGAAGCTTTCAAAACCTTCGCAGTCAAATACAAACTTGAAATAATTGCTCCTACACTTAACAAATAAATACATACTACTACTGAACTTTTTAACTTATATCTTTTCATCTCGCACCTTCCTAATAAAAGTGTGAGTAAAAAAATCTATTTTATACTAAAAATCTTTAATAATTATATCTTTATAATAATACTTAAGTAATTCCTTATAACTATAACCATCTTTAGCAAGCAAATTAGCTCCATTTTGACTCATACCAACACCATGTCCATACCCCTTAGTAGTAATGTTTACGTCATCACCATTTATCTTTATCTCAAAATCAGTAGATCTTAAATTAAGTAATTTTCTTACCTCTACTCCTTTAAAACATTTATCTTTAACACACATCTCACTAACATGATTAGTATCATTTCTCTTAATATCAAACCCATCAAGTGAACTTACTCCTAACTTACTTAATATATCACTAAGTTTATAATTCTTACTAACCTCATAATTATTTAAATTAACCTCTAAAAGTGATGGTACGCTCTCTATATCATTAGTTCCAAACACCTCTACAGAATTTTCTGTATAGCCATTACTCATTGCAAAATAAAATGTCTTCACAATACTATCATTCTTATAAATTACCTCATTACCTGTCTCATTTACTGCATTTATTACTTTTTCATAATACTTATTAAAGTCATCACCCCATCTTTTTTTTAATTCATAAATATCCAAATAAGCCTGAGCATTCAAATTTATACTATATAAATTATCATTATCTTTGGAACTCAACAGATAACTTCTTGCAGTAACCGCCTGTGCTTTTAAAGCCTCATCATTAAATAAAGCTGGCATCTCTGCCGCAACTACTCCAAATACATAATCATTAATATCTAAATATAAATTTCTATCTTGCAAATATACAATTTTGGTATTTTTAGATATATTTTTATTAATAAAAAAAGTAGCTTTTCTCTTAAACCAAAAACTACATATACTGCATGGAATCAAAAACATAATAACAAGTAAAAGTTTTTTCATAAAATCTCCTATACAATTGCACTTATACTTAAAAACTCTATAATAAAACTTCCAAATAAATATCCCATAATAAAACTAATTACAACTATAAAACATCTTGCTTCCCAAACATGATTAGCCTTAAAAAAATTATTAAAGTTAATCCCTGAAACAATAAATATACTAAGTAAAACAGATAAAATATAAATTACTGTCTTATACATTATATTCTCCATTTTCTATTTTTATAATCTCTTCACATCTTCTTATGTGTCTTTCTTCATTACTAAAGCTAGTTTCTAAAAATGTTTTAACCATCTCTATTGCATCAGGATTCTTTGCCCCAAAAGCCATCACATTTGCATTATTATGCATCTTACTAAGTTTAGCCTCTGAAGCATTTGTAACATGGGCACATCTAATACCTTTAACCTTATTAGCAGCTATACTCATTCCAATACCAGTTCCGCAGATTAAAATACCTAAATCTGCCTTCTTACTAACAACCATCTCACTTACCTTATATGCAAAATCAGGATAATCATCTAAAGGATCATTAACCGGACTACAATCAATAAACTCTGCTATATCACTTAACTTATTAATAATTTCTTCTTTTAAAGCTGGACCATTATGGTCTGTTCCTATTGCTACTTTCATACTATCACCACCATCATTATACTATTTCTCTTATTTATAAGCAAATAAAAACTAAGATATTACTCTTAGTCCAAATTGTATTTTTTATTAAATTTATCTACAGCACCAGTCTTCTTATGCTTTCCTTGAGCACCAGTATAGAATGGATGACAAGCATTACAAGTATCAACTGTAAATGACTCTGCCTTTAATGTAGAAACTGCTTCAAATTCATTACCACAAACACATTTAAAAGTTACCTTTTTAGTTTCTGGATGTAATCCCTTTTTCATATTCGCATCTCCTTCCGCCATGACTTTTACTAAGCCATAGAAATTCGTTTCTTATGTATTATATCATATTTTTTCAAATATTCAACAACTATTCGTCGATTATTTCGATTTTAGCTCCTACTGAAGATAACTTACCAACAATATTTTCATAACCTCTTAAAATATGTTCAATATTTACAATCTTCGTAGTTCCTTCGGCAATCATCCCCGCAACCATCATCGCCGCTCCTGCTCTTAAATCAGTTGCTTCAACATCTCTACCTAATAAATCAGACTTACCAAAAATAATTGCACTCTTATCAAATAACTTTATATTAGCTCCCATCGCATTTAAATACTTAATATGCCTCATCCTGTTTTCATATATAGTCTCTTCAAATAAAGACTCACCTTCACACTGAGTAAGTAACGTACTCATTGGTTGACCTAAATCTGTTGGAAATCCTGGATAAACAAGTGTCTTAACATTTACTGGTTTAAGTTTATCAACCTTATTAACAACTATTGTTGTCCCATCAATCTTAATATCACAACCAGCTTCCATTAATTTCGTTAAAACAGACTCTAAATGCTCTTTAATAACACCTTCAATTACTAAATTCTTACCAAGAAGACTACCAATCATAATATAAGTTCCTGCTTCAATCCTATCTGGTATAACCTCAACAATACCATCACCTAAAGTATCAACGCCTTCTATCGTTATCTGACTAGTTCCAGCACCATAAACCTTAGCTCCCATCGTACCTAAAAATGATGCTACATTTACTATCTCTGGCTCCTTAGCAGCATTATAAATATGCGTTACACCCTTCGCTTTAACTGCTGCAAACATAATATTAAGTGTTGCTCCTACACTAGCAAAATCTAAAAATATATCATTACCTTTAAGCTCTTTAGCATCAACAATATATTCCTTATTATCCTTTATCTTAACATTAGCACCCAACTTTTCAAATCCATTTAAATGAAAATTGATTGGCCTAGATCCTATTGAGCATCCACCAGGATAAGAAATCTCTGCATGTCCATACTTAGCAAGCAAAACTCCCATAAAATAATATGATGCCCTTAATTTAGAAGCATATTCCTCGTCAATAACAGCATTCTTAGAATTACTATTATCAATATAAAGAGTATCCCCCTCAAATTTTATAGATGATCCTAATTTTTCCATCATCTCAATAAGTCTATGAACATCACTTATGTCTGGCACGTTATAAATAACGCATTTCCCATCAGTAAGCATCGCTGCTGGAATAAGTGCAACTACACTATTCTTAGCTCCACCTATTTTAATAGTTCCAGATAACTCATGCTTGCCTTCAATAATTAATTTCTTCATATCTCTTCCTCTTTACATAATTATCCAACTTTAATATATAATGACTGACTTTTTAAATCAACTAATTAAAGAATATTTTACATAAATTTACAATTGCTAAAATAAAAAGCAACACACTTCCAAAAACATTTGCTTCCTTTTTTAAACACTTCTTTGAATACTTGCCAGTCATAAGGCCAATGTAAGTTAAAGATCCAGCACATGTACTAAAAATAATTGAACTTGCAATATAATGATTTGTTATACCAGATAATCCTAAGCCTACAGTTAAACTATCTATACTAACACTAAAAGCCGTAAATAAAATACTAATAAAACTCTTTAAAATAACGTTATCTTCATTATTTCTAGTAACAAACATCATAATAGACAAATAAAAAAATACAGCAACCATCAAAAAACTCGGATCAAAATATAGAATATCTCGAATAAAAAAACTAAAACTATTTCCAAGCATCGGCATTACAAAATGAAACACTGCTACACATAAAGGAAGTAAAATAAATGTTCTCTTACTTATCTTCTGCATCCCAATACCAATCGATAATCCAAAAGCATCCATACTAAGAGCAAGACCAATAAAAAAAATACTTAACATTATGCCTCCTAGTTAAGTATATTATCTAAATTTTTCAATTATGCTCTTTACAAAAAATTTATATTCAACATCGCTTGTCGTTTCATTTTCTTCCATAAGACAAAGTGGAGGAAATAGAACACACCACCAGTTATCACCTTCTCCATCACCCAAAGTAACAACTAATGAATTATAATACCCGCCATCATACACTATACCTTTATAAGTTTTACTTGGAAAATAATTCATTCCATAACTAACAGTAAAATTATCACTCATTAAATGCTGCTTTATTAACCCATTTATATTATCAAGTTCACTTGACACAATTTTTTCCGCTTCACTAACCGTACTAGCACTCACCACTTTATCATATAAATAATCTTCTAATTTTCTCTTTAAATTTAACTTAGTTTTAATATCACCAGGAGCATTACTATTACTAACTACCCTAAATCTAATTGATGAACTAGGAATAACAACTGATTCATTCTTACTTTTATTAAGTACGCCCACCGAAATAACAGCAGCTACTATTATTAACAATTTCTTCATAAAAAAATCACCTTTCACTTAAACAGTGGGTGACTTTCAAACTTTTTATTCATTTATAACAAAAATATATCTATCTCTGCCAGTTAAATCTTTTTCTAACTTTACTTTAGCCTTAGGAAAAGCTTCCTTAGCAAGTGCTTTTATTTCTTTACCATTATCTTCATCTATCTCAAGTGCTATTAAAAACTTCTTATTTAAATATTTCTTAGCTACTCCAAAAATTACTGGATAAAACTTTAGTCCATCCTTACCACCAAACAAAGCATTATGTGGTTCAAACCTTGTCTTCTCATCTAAAACATCTGTTTCTTTTAAATAAGGAGGATTACTAATTAACACATCATAATTGTTGAAAAGTTTACACTTATTAACATCCTGCTTTATAAAAGTTATCTTACACTTATTAAGTTTAGCATTCTTTTTAGCTATCTTTAAAGCACCAATACTAATATCAGTAGCAGTAATCTCTAAGTCTTCCTTCTCTTTTTTTAAAGCAATACTTATACATCCTGAACCAGTACCTATCTCAAGCACAGAAGCTTTATTAAACTTATACTCATCAATATATTTAAGTGTCTTTTCAACAAGCGTTTCTGTTTCAAACCTTGGTATCAAAACATTCTTATTAACCATAATCTTATAGCCATAAAAATCTACATTACCAATCAAATACTGAATCGGATAACCATTTTCAATCCTTCTAATTGGATAATCCATATTCTGATACTTCTGTTCTAAAAGACGCCAATCAGTTATACTTATAAAATCTGGTCTTTTCATTCTGCATTTTCCATCTTAATTCTAGTATCTTCAGCAATTAATGCCTCAATAATAGGTTCAATATTACCATCCATAACTCTATCAAGTTCCATAATACTAAAATTAATTCTATGATCTGTAACTCTATTTTGTGGATAATTATAAGTTCTAATCTTCTCTGACCTATCTCCCGTACCAATCATACTCTTACGAGCGCTACCAGCGGCTTTATTCTTCTCTTGCTGTTGCATATCATAAATTCTACTCTTTAAAACAACCATTGCTCTTGCCTTATTCTTAATTTGACTTCTTTCATTTTGGCAAGTAACAACAATACCAGTAGGAATATGCGTAACTCTAACAGCACTATCAGTAGTATTAACACCTTGTCCGCCCTTACCACTAGAACGATATACATCAACCCTTACATCTTCTGGCTTAATCTCAACATCAACATCATCAACTTCAGGCATAACTAAAACTGTCGCAGTAGAAGTATGAATTCTTCCCTGTGTCTCAGTTTCTGGAACTCTTTGAACTCTATGAACTCCACTTTCAAACTTTAGTTTAGAATAAACATTATCTCCCTTAACTAAAAACTCAATCTGTGAAAATCCACCACTAGTTCCTTCTTCTTCTCTAGATACTTCAATCTTCCAATTATTCTTTTCAGCATACCTACTATACATTCTAAATAGATCTCCAGCAAAAATATTAGCTTCATCTCCACCAGCAGCACCTCTGATTTCCATAATAATATCCTTACCATCATTTTCATCCTTAGGTAAAAGAAGAATCTCAAGCTCACTTTTAATCTTTTCAAGAAGAGCATGTTTTTCATCTAATTCCATTGATGCAATCTCATGCATTTCTGGGTCATTAACCAAAGACTTCAAATCTTCTATTTCTGCAGTAACTTTTTTTAGCTCATCATACTTCATTACAGAAGGCTCAATACTGCTCTTTTCCTTTGAAAGTTTCATCTGTTTAGAAAAATCACTTAACACTTCAGGATTAAGTAATTCCTCATTTAACTCCTCATATCTCTTTTTTAACAACTCTAATCTTTCTATCATATTAACCTCTTTCTTTATATAAGAGTAGGCTACATTAACTCTCCATCATTCTCTTCTTCAGAATCAATAATTACTAAATCATCTAAATCATCATCACTATCTAAATCATCCATAGATTCATCATCATAGTTTTCTTCTTCAGATTCCTCTTCAGTATCCATATCTTCCTCATTCATCATTTCATACTCTTCATCGTCATCATCATCAATAATAACTTTAGTACTATGATTTATCTTCAAATCACAATATCCTTTATCTAATATAATAAATCTTTTATCTGTCGTAATAAGTTCAAAAAAGTCACCTATACCTTCTTCATATTCACTTTCAGGTAATCCCATAATTTTAATTACTTTTTTAAATAAATCTTGTATTTTAATTTTCTTTTTTTCATCGTTTAAGATTAAATATGCTACATCATCATAAGACAAAGTTTCTTTCTCTTCATCTGTAAGTTTTACCATAACTATATCCTCCTCTAAAAACCATTATATGTTTCACCAAAATAAATGATAATGGCTTTTTAAACAAACATAATTTTATCATATTATATTGCATTGTCAACAAAAAAAATATACTTAATCAAAAGTTAACACTATCCTGTTGTTTATCTGTGTTTCACTTTCAATATTATAGTATATTTCTCTTCTCTTATTCTCATTATTTACACTAAGAACATCAATCTTTAAATTCAAATGATAATCCTGCTCTTTAATAATAATCTCACTAGTACTATTCTTAAAATCTAACAAATATCTAAAACTTGCATCTTCCCTAATAAGAACATCCTTATCTAAATCATAAATAATATTACCAAAAATTAGTAATCTATCATCTATCTTACCATCAGTACTTAATACTAAATCTCCATCTTTATATAACTCAATTTTAATCATAAAACATCACTACAACCATTCTAGCATAAAAACAATCAACTTTACCATAATAATAAACGGTGAAACATGAAAAAACTTAAATTTTTATATAAATTAACTATCTTTTTTATGATAACATTTACAGTAATTATCTCTTGTCTCTACACATATGCCTACTTCAGTCCCAAAATAACCCTAAACTCTGCAAATGCCCTATCACTATATGATAATGAAAACAATCTAATTCTGCAAACTAGTAACAACAAAAAATGGGCTAATATAAATGAAATATCAAATAACTTAATAAACGCAACAATTTCTGTTGAAGATAAAAACTTTTACCATCACTTTGGCTTTGACTATTTAAGAATCTTAAAATCATTATATTTAAACGCTAAAACTAAATCTATAACTGCAGGAGCATCAACTATCTCCCAGCAGTATGTTAAAAACCTATTTCTAGACTTCGATCAAACTTGGAAAAGAAAAATTAAAGAAGCCATGCTAACTCTTAATCTAGAAGTACACTACTCAAAAAAAGAAATTTTAGAAGGCTATCTTAATACAATAAACTACGGTCAAGGGAACTTTGGTATTGAAAACGCCAGTAACTATTACTTTAATAAAAAAAGCAGTGAACTTACCCTAGAAGAAGCAATTATCCTCGCCGGGATCCCTAAAAGTCCCGAAAACTACAACCCAGTAAGTAACTATAACGCCTCCATTAAAAGAGCAAAAATTGTTGCTGAAGCTATGTACAAAAACAAAAAAATTGATGAAGAAACTTACAAAAATTTATTCTCTCAAAAAATTGAAATCTATGGTCAAAGAAAAACAAATAATATGCAAACCCTTATGTATTATTATGACGCTGTCTTAAATGAACTAAATAGTATTCCAAATATTCCCAAAGACTTAATAAAATCCAAAGGACTAAAAGTATATACAAACCTAGATATAAATGCCCAGCAAAAGTTAGATAACACTTTTAAAGAAAATGAAAATCAAGATAACATTGAACTTGCAGCAATAATGGCTGAACCATCTACTGGGAAAGTATTTGCTCTTGCTGGTGGTCTAAACTACTCTAAAAGTCAGTTTAATCGTGCGATTTTTGCTAAAAGACAAGTTGGATCAACTATCAAACCATTTCTCTACTATGCAGCGCTAAACAACAACATGACAGAAGCAAGTACATTTAAAAGTGAAGAAACAAGTTTTGTTTTTGCTGAAAATAAAAAATACACACCCAAAAACTACAGTAACATCTACGCAGATAAAAACATTACTATGGCAGCCGCGCTAGCCTATTCAGACAATATTTACGCCGTAAAAACCCATTTATTCATCGGAACAGAAGAACTAGTAAACACTTTAAAAGAAGCGGGATTAAAAAAAGAAATTAATGCTTTTCCAGCCTTAGCTCTCGGTGCAGTTGAACTAAACTTATTAGATTACGTAGAAACATACAACACACTCGCAAATTATGGCACATATAAAGATTTATACTTCATCGAAAAAGTCGAAGACTATGAAGGTAACCTTATATATAAGCACAAAAATGAAACAAAAGACGTACTAAACAAAGACAATGTCTTTATTATAAATGAAATGCTTACAAACACATATAATGCCTCTTTTATTGACTATCAATCACCAACAATAATCTCACTAAATAGTAGATTAACTAAAAAATATGCTATCAAAAGTGGTACAACTGATAACGACTATTTAGTAATTGGTTATAATCCAGACGTTTTAATGTTTGTATGGGCTGGTTCAGATTATAACGGAGCAGTTCCTAAAGCATACTCATCTAAAATTAAAAATATTTGGTGCGATAACGTCGAAGAATATCTTAAAGATAAAGAATCATCCTGGTATACTCCTAGTGATAATATAATTGCAGTTCCACTAGATCCAATAAGCGGTAAAGCAGCAGAATCTAATAAAAACATTTTATACTATTTTAAACGTGGTACAGAACCTATCACAAACTAAAAAAACAAGCTTACTCAGCTTGTTTTTCTATCTTTATAATCATCTGATACAAATCTTCAAAATCAAAGTCTTCACTAGAAACATTATATCCTGCTTCCTTTAATTCATTAACAAAATCATTATAAGCCTCTTTAACAGAATCTAAATTATTCTCTAGAATCTTCTTCTTTGGAGGTTCTACAGGTTTTTCTTCTTCTTTTTTAACTTCTTCAAGTGGAACATCAAGACTTTCTAATGGTACATCTTTACTAATAGTACTACTACTATTAAATGGATTAAACTCTTCCAATCTATCCATAGGCTCCATATTCATATTAGTAACTTCATCTTCTAAAGATGGATACTCTGGAGTATTATTACTAAAATTAAATAAATTAAATCCTGGACTAGGTTGTGTTTCTTCTTTTTTAACATCTGGTTCATTTTTAGGATCTTCTGCCATTAAATCAAGAGTTTCGGTTTTCTCTTCTTTTGCTGGTTCAGAATTAAATATATTATCAGAATTATCAGATATATTGGTAGATTCATCAACTTTAAGAGCATTATCTAACACGTTTAAATTCTCAACTGGAGTGCCAACATCACCTAATTCATCATAAGACGGAACATGATTAAGAGTACTTTCACTTACTGGATTACTTTCCTTTTTTATCTCATCATCTAACTGTCTAACAGTAAGTCTTTCAGAAATAACCTTATTTAATAAAGTTTTTTGCTTCTCAGGATCAGTTACACTAAGTAAACTTCTCGCATGCCTTTCACTAATCTTATCATTCATGAGTGCATCTTGTGCTTCACTAGTTAAATTTAATAATCTTAACTTATTTGCAATTGTAGATTGTGAAACCCCAATCTTCTTAGCGAGTTCATCTTGCGTTAAACCTTCTTTATCAAGAATCTTTTTATAACTCTTAGCTTCCTCTAGAGAATTCAAATTTCTTCTTTGAACATTTTCAACTAATGCAATCTCAGCGCTCTTGTTATCATCAATATTAGATATTATCGCAGGAACCTCAGTAAGACCAGCAAGCTGTGCAGCCTTATAACGTCTTTCACCAGCAATTATCTCATATTTATCCCCAAGTCTTCTTAATACAAGTGGCTGAATAATACCATGCTCTTTAATTGATGAAGCAAGCTCATTTAAAGACTTCTCATCAAAAGTAAGTCTAGGCTGAAACCTATTTGGAATAATATAATCTATATTAACATTTTGTATTAACGGCTCTCTATTCATAAAACAACCCATCCTATTCTAAATATATATTACTTTATTTTTCTAATTTTTGCAATAGGAGATTTACGTATTTTATCATAAACTCTAGGATATCCATTCGGTGTATCACTAACCTTTTCAACTTTAACTAATGTTCTTTCACCAGCATCATTAAGTAAAGAAAATTCCTCTTTCTCATTAATTTTTCCGCCTAAGAACTCGATAGCATAATTAGCATTATCAATTTCTTCTGTATTTTTACCCTTCATAGCAATAAAATAGCCACCAACTTTACAAAAAGGAATTGCAAGTTCACTAAGAATACTCATATCAGCAACCGCCCTCGAAACAACAACATCAAATCTTTCGTCAGATAAATAGTACTTTTCTGCTCTATCATTAATAACAGTAGCATCTAATTTTAGCTTACCTAAAATATACTTTAAAAAAGTAGTTTTTTTATTATTACTATCCAAAAGCGTCAACTTAATATCAGGAAACATTATTTTCAAAACAATTCCCGGAAATCCAGCACCAGTACCAATATCAAGCACACTTTCATTACTAAATCTATAAACCTTATAAATAGTCAAACTATCATAAAAATGCTTTAAATAAACTTCCTCAATATTACGAATAGCTGTCAAATTAGTATGTTCATTATAAGAAAGAAGTTCACTAGCATACACCCTAAATTTATTTATTTGTTCATCACTAATACTTAAACCTAAATTTTCTAAAGAACTTATAAACTCACTTTCACTCATTTGTTATACTCCTTCTTCAAATAAACAGCAAGTACTGAAATATCTACCGGATTAACTCCACTAATTCTAGAAGCCTGTGCTAAAGTAAGTGGTCTAACTAATTTAAGTTTTTGTCTAGCCTCACTTGCTAAATTCTTAATCTTATCATAATCAATATCAGTAGGAATCTCTTTTTCCTCAAGTTTTAATAACTTATTAGCTTCCTGATATTCCTTATTAATATAACCTTCATACTTAACAAAAAACTCAGCCTGCTCAAGTACATCTTTATCATAGTCTTTAATTAAATTGCCTCTTAAATAATCTATAATTTTAACCTCAGGTCTCTTTAATAAATAATAAAGACTATAACCTGCTGATAAACTATCCTTTAAATAACATAAAGCCTCTGGAAGTGTATTTTTACTAACCCTAACATTTTTAAGTTCATCAAGAAGTGTATTAATTGCCTTTTCCTTAACAAGAAGTTTGTTATATCTCTCATCATCAATTAATCCAACTTCATAACCATACTTTCTAAGTCTTAAATCTGCATTATCATGACGAAGTATTAACCTAAATTCAGCCCTAGAAGTTAGCAACCTATAAGGTTCCTTAGTACCCTTAGTTACTAAATCATCAACTAAAACTCCAATATAAGATTCATTTCTTTTAAGAATTAATGGCTTCTTACCTTTTAACATTAAACCGGCATTAATTCCAGCAATAATACCTTGACCAGCAGCCTCTTCATAACCACTAGTACCATTTATCTGCCCAGCAGTAAATAAATTCTTTAATACCTTAGTTTCCAATGAAGGATTTAATTGTAACGGATTAATCGCATCATATTCAATTGCATAAGCATACTTCTTAATAACAGCATGTTCCAAGCCTACCAAACTATGTACCATCTCTTCTTGAACATCAACTGGCATACTCGTTGAAAATCCTTGTAAATACAAATCATCATAATATAAACTCTCTGGCTCTAAAAATAACTGATGACGCTCTCTATCTGCAAATCTAACAACTTTATCCTCAATCGAAGGACAATATCTTGGACCAATACCTTCTGCATAACCGCCATACATAGCAGATTTAGATAAATTATCTCTTATAATCTTATGTGTATCTTGATTAGTATAAACTATATAACACTTTTCCTGCTTATCTTTATCATAAAATGGTCCATTATCAAAACTAAAAGTCCAATAACAATCATCACCACACTCTTCACTAAGCTTAGAAAAATCAACACTACTTCTCTCAATTCTTTGAGGTGTACCAGTCTTTAATCTTTGAATTTCAAATCCATAATCAGCGAGCTTTCTACTTAAATTATTACTTCTTCTCTCTCCATGAGGTCCTTCATATTTAAAAGTATCACCAACTAATATCTTACTATTTAAATAAGTACCAGTAGTTAAAATAACCGCTTTAGAATTTATTGTATTTCCATTTTCTAATATTACACCAGTTGCAGTATTATCATTAACAATTAAATCTTCAACCATAGCTTCCATAATTGTTAAATTAGGAGTATTTTCCAACTTTTCAAGCATAACTCTAGGATAAGTAACCTTATCAGCTTGCGCTCTTAAAGATCTAACAGCAGGCCCCTTAGCATTATTAAGCATCTTAATTTGAATATGGGTTTCATCTGCAACCTTACCCATTAAACCACCTAAAGCATCTATCTCTCTAACAACAATACCCTTAGCGGTTCCACCAATAGATGGATTACATGGCATATCCGCAATATTCTTCTTATTAGAAGAAATTAAAAGAGTCTTTAAACCCATAACAGCAGTAGCATGCGCAGCTTCACATCCAGCATGACCACCACCAACAACTATAACATCATAATTCATAAATTTACCTACTTTCCTAAACAAAACCTAGAAAATAACTCATCTAATAAATCATCATCATAAGTTTTACCAATAACTTTACCCAATAAATCATAAGCATCTTTAATATCAATCGTATACATATCAATTGGTACTCCGATATAAGTATTATTTACTGCACTATTTATACTTTCAAGAGCTTGCTTAACCAAAGATATCTGTCTTACATTAGATAAAAAAGAATAATCACTAGTCTCTAACTCGTTAATCTTAAATAACTGGGTAATTTTATTTTTCAAAGATTCTAATCCATCAGACTCAATAGTATTTCCATAAACTAAAATATCTTTATCTATACCATCATAATTATTACTACTATCTAAATCATTCTTATTAACAAAAACTAACTTTTTATCTTTTAAAGATTTTATAAATTCTAAAGTATCATTATCCAACTTTTCACTATTATCTAAAACATAAATTCTTAAATCAGCATTTTCTGCACTTTCTAAACTCTTTTGTACACCAATCTTTTCAACCACATCATCAGTTTCTCTAATACCAGCTGTATCAATAAAATTTAACACAATACCATCTAAAATAACTTTACCTTCAATAACATCTCTAGTAGTTCCTGGAATATTTGTAACAATCGCCTTATTTTCTTCCAGTAAACCATTTAAAATACTACTTTTTCCGGCATTAGGTTTACCTATTAAAGCAATATTAATTCCATTTTTAATCATCTTACCATTACTCGAATTACGCACTAACTCTTCTAATTCTGCGCTTATCTTTTCAAGTTTTGGTCTTATAGTAGACTCTGTATATTCCTCAGCCTCTTCATATTCTGGAAAATCTATGTTAACCTCAATCTCTGCTTGCAAAGCAAGTAATTTCTTTCTAATACTATCTATTTTAGGAGTTAACTTACCACTAATTTGATTTATAGCAAGTTTTCTAGCCTTTTCACTTTCTGCTTCAATAATGTCTTCAACACCATCAGCTTGCGTTAAATCTATTCTTCCATTTAAAAAAGCTCTCTTAGTAAACTCACCCGGCTCAGCTAATCTACACCCACTATTTAAAAGAAGTTCAAGCACTCTATCAGTTGTTGTAATGCCACCATGAACATTAATTTCTACAACATCTTCACACGTAAAAGTCTTTGGAGCTCTCATTACAGATACTAATACTTCATCTATAACTTCACCATCAAACACAATATGTCCATAAGAAATCGTATGAGAATCCACTTTCTCCAAATCCTTACCTTTAAATATTGAATTAACTATTTTTATCGCATCTACTCCACTACATCTAACTATAGAAATAGCACCAGTCCCAACTGCAGTAGATACTGCACAAATTGTAGAATTATCCATGACAAAAACTCCTCTTCTAGTGCGTATTATAACACACTTCTCTTAAAAATAAAAAAAGACTATTTCTAATCTTTTTTTGGTTTTACAATAATATGTCTATTAGGTTCTTCACCTTCACTAATTGTAGTTACTCCCTTAAAATCGGTAAGAACATTATGAACAATACGTCTTTCATAAGAATTCATATTATCCATAACAACTTCTCTACCAGTATTTCTAACTTCACGAGCAATATTTTTAGCAAGTCTTTCTAAATGACTAACCTGCTTATCCTTATAATCAGAAGCATCTAAATTCAAATAAGGATATACACCAATTCTTGCAAAAACAACAGCCTTACAAACAGCAGTTAATGCCGTAAGTGTCTGACCATTCTTTCCAATTAATATAGGATTATTATTTGAATACATTTTAATATTAATTTGCTTATCTCTAATATTAGATTCAAACTTAACCTCAAGACCCATCTCAGTTAATAAAGTATTTAAATACTCTTTAATAAACTCCAAAATATCTGTATTTAAATAAACATGATATTTAGTAGTTCCAGCCTTAAAAAGTTTGCCTTTTACCTCTTCTTTTGTATAAACAAAATCATTTTCAGTAACATTTAAATCTTCTAAAACTTTCTTTAATACAACCTCTTGGTCTTTTCCCTCATAAACATACTCTTTCATATTAACTTCTCCTTTTACTTACAATATAATTTTGAATTACACTAAATCCATTAGTAACAATCCAATATAGCGCAATTGCTGTTGGTAAACTAAATGAAGCAATTGAAATAAACACAATCATAAATCCAGTCATAAACTTCATCTGTTGTTGTTGTTCAGCACTACCTGCACTCTTCATATTAAATGATAAAGATAAATAAGTAGTTAATATAGTAAGCAAAATCAAAATAATATAATAATAGTTACCACTCTTTAAAGCAACTAAAGGTGTTGTACCTAATTGGAAAGCTCCTAGGTACTCTTCAAATATTGCTGGAATTCTATTAATAGCTTCTAAAAATGCAAAGAATATAGGAAGCTGTATAAAACTCATTAAACAACTACCAACTGGACTAATATTATATTTTTTATAAATAGCAAGCATCTCCTGACTCTTTTGCATCATCGCTTCATTATCAGTCCTATTCTTATACTTCTCTTCCAGTCTATTTAAATCCTTTTGAGCCTTTTGCATATTTTGACTTTGTTTAGTAGCTTTAATTGAAAATGGCATCAAAATTAATCTAATAAGTAATCCAACAATCATTACTGATACACCATAACTTTTAACAAGTGTACCAATTTTTACAATTACCCAAGCAAGGGGCATAACAAATAATTGAACCCATAATCCATTATAATTCTTACTATCATAAATTTTAATATCTTCACACTTAGGTAAATTATCTAAATTAACTTCTAAATTATCTTTATATTTTTCATAAATACTAGCTAAATCATCATCACTAGGCTTACATAAAATATTTGATGGTAAGCTCTGTCCAGTGACTTCATACACAACACGTTTTTTGTTATCATCTGCAATATATTTTGTACAACCACCAAGTAACATAATCATTGCACATAACAATATCATCTTCTTCTTCATTATTTCACCTTTTTAATTAAATTTAAGAAACAATCTTCCATTTCTCTATAGTCTATTGTATCACAACTTTTCCTAATTAAAAGCACATAATCATAGTTTTGATTAAATTTATCATAATTGTTCCTTATTATATTGCGTAACCTTCTCTTATAAAGATTTCTTTTATATGCTTTTCCAAATTTAGTACCAATAGCAATCCCTACTCTTACATTATCAATTTTCTTTTCCTTTTTATATAAAACAAAATAATTATTACTTATCCCTTTAGAATTCTTAAAAAAATCATCGAACTCTAACTTATTCTTTATTCTAATTTCTTCTTTCATAACTCACCCATATAGAATAAAAACCACTCTAAGTGGCTTACTTACATAAAACTTTGCGTCCTTTTGCTCTACGTCTATTTAAAATATTACTAGCTTTTCTTGCAAAAAAACCAAACTTTTTCTTCATTTTACGATTATTAGGTTGAAAAGTTCTCTTCATAAAAAATTGCACCTCCACATCAAATTTAGCGTTTTTATTATATTATATTAAAGGCTGCAAGTCAATAAAAAGTTTAACCTTAATTTATTAAAAAATTTACGAATAAAAAAATTTCTAAATAAGAAAATTTTTCAAACTTCAAAAAGTATAAATTTTTAATTTTTAAATTAGCAAAAAGTGGAAAATGTTTATATCTTATTTTTATGTTAATTGTAATTTGTGGATATTGTTGAAAACTCACTCTGGACTATATAAATAAAAGGATTGCTTGTTGATAAAATGTTGAAAAAATTGTCGAATTTAATTTTTTTCATTTTCACTCTTTATTTTTCCACAGACTTGATTTAAAATAGAACTATCAAAAAACGAAGGACCGGGGTGAGGTAATGAAACATAACGTAAATTGGAATGATATTCTAGAAGTAATACAAAGCAAACTAAATCCATTATCTTACGATACCTGGTTTAAAGAAACTAAACTAATTGGCATTAAAAACAATACCATGCAAATAGAAGTTCCAATGGAATTTCATAAAAAAATTCTTAATCAAACATATTATGATTTAATCGAAGAAATAGTAAGTACAGTAACTGGAACCTCATATGACATTGAATTTTTATCAGCAGAAGAAATAAAACCATTAGAAGTGCTTGAATTAGATGAAGTAGAAGAACCAGAAAATAAAAATTTGAACTCTAACTTAAAACCAGAATATACATTTGAAAATTTTGTAATAGGGGATAGTAATAGATTTGCTCAATTAGCAGCTCTAGCAGTAGCAGAACAACCCGGAAAAATCTATAACCCATTATTTATATACGGCAAAAGTGGGCTAGGAAAAACCCATTTAATGCATGCAATAGGTAACTACATAGTACAAAAATCCAATAAAAAAGTTCTATACGTTACAAGTGAAGAATTCATATCAGACTTCATTGGTATTAATAAAAAAGACGAAAATAACTACGATATAGTAAGTCAATTTAAAGAAAAATACCGAAACATAGATATCTTAATGATAGATGATATTCAGTTCCTTGGTGGTGCCGCTAAAACTCAGCAAGAATTCTTCCATACATTTACAAATCTCTATGACTCAAATAAACAAATCATTATTAGTTCAGACCGATCACCAGACGATTTAAAACTTCTTGAAGAAAGATTACTAACAAGGTTTAGATGGGGGCTAACAGCAAACATCGAGCCACCAGATTTTGAACTTAGATGTAAAATTCTTAAAGATAAAATGACTGGACATGAAGTTGCTAAAATGGTTCCAAATGAAGTAATAGAGTACATTGCAACAAACTGTGAAAACGACGTTAGACACTTAGAAGGGGCTATAACAAGACTATATGCATATGCAGCTATGATGGGACCTAAAGAAATTAACCTTGAATTTGCCGTAGATGCTCTTAAAGATTACATTGGTAAATCAATATATATAACTAACGACATTCAAAAAATTCAAAAAGCCGTCGCTGATTACTATCACATAACAATTGAAGACCTTAAAAGTAAAAAAAGAACATCAAACATCAATTATCCAAGACAAATTGCTATGTACCTATGCCGAATGACAACATCTGAAACAATCATAAAAATAGGACTAGAATTTGGTAATCGTGATCATTCGACAGTTTTACACTCATATGATAAAATAAATAATGAAATTCAAAATGATGAAAACAACATAAGACAAGTAATAGAGGATATAAAAAACAAAATTGTTAATTAAAAAAGTTTTGCACAAACAATACACATCAAATTTTTCCCATAATTGTGGAGAAAAAAAGACTTATTAACATTTTCAACAGCAATAATAATAAAAAAAAGAAAGAAGGAATAAAAATGAAATTATTGATTGAAAAAAATATTATTTTAGAAAGTTTAAGTAACGTAATGAGAGCTATCTCACCAAGAAATATAATTCCAATATTAAACGGAGTATTATTTGAACTAAAAGAAGAAGGACTATACCTTACTGCAAGTGATAGTGATTTAGTTATTAAAAACTTTATTCCTAAAGAAAACATTAAAAGCATCACAGAAACTGGAAAAACTGTAATTCAAAGTAAATACTTACTAGACATCATCAGAAAAATGCCTAATACAGATATTAATATTGAAGTACTAGAAGACCTAAAAGTAATAATCAGTACAGAAAACACTATGTATAATTTAAATTGTTTAAACATAGAAGATTATCCACAAATAAATCTAGAAGAAACAAAAAATCCTATCATTATAGAAAGCGATGTACTAAAAAAGATTATTTCCCAAACAATATTTGCAATCTCAACACAGGAATCAAGACCATTACTTACAGGTTTAAACTTCAAAATAACTGGTAATGTACTAGAATGTATTGCTACTGATTCTTATCGTCTAGCTAAAAAAACTATAATCTTAGATAAAGAATATGATTCATGCAACATAGTAATTCCTGGTAAGAACATTAATGAATTTGATAAATTATTAACTACAAACGAAAATGTGGAAATACATACATTTAGTAACAAAATTTTATTTAAATATAATGGATATTTATTTCAATCAAGCTTATTAAATGGAACTTATCCAAATACTTCTAACTTAATACCAAATGAATTTAGCATTATTTTAACAACATCTTTAGATAAATACTTCAGTGCTATAGATAGAGCAGCACTTCTTACTCAAAGTAAAGAAAAAAACATTGTAAAAATGGAAACAAGAAATAATGAACTAATCGTTTCTTCATACGCCAGTGAAATAGGAAAATCCGAAGAAAGCGTAGAAGTAGACAAAAACACATCAGAAGACATATCTATTTCATTTAGTTCAAAATATATGTTAGAAGCCCTAAGAACATTTGAAGAGGAAGAATTACTAATATTCTTAAACTCAGATTCTAAGCCAATAGTACTTAAATCAGTTAAAGACGAATCACTAATCCAATTAATACTACCAATTAAAACGTACTAAAAGTGGGAAAAAATCTCACTTTTTATTTTTTTGTGCATAATTCGACATTTTTCGACAAATTTCGACAAACCACCTGTGCTATAACTAAAAGCAAGGGGGTGAAGTACATGAAAGATTACAATATTAATAAAAACACACTTGCACTAATGCCATATGGAAAAAACAAATCATTAGTTTTTGAAAAACACAAATATTATATAGTTAACCAAAAAGTAAATAAACTAATGGATGAAAGTTGTCGTTATAATGGAAGCACCATTGAAGGAAGAGCAAAAGGAACAGAATCGTTAACAGGCATCTCTTATAAAGCACCAATTATTGTTAAAGAAGAAGAGAATATTATATTTTTTCCAACGTGCTCACCAAGACTAAAAGAATGTTCTTGGATTAATGCAGGTAATATTAGTAATATCTATAAGAAAAAAGACCGATGTTTAGTTGAATTTTATAACAAAGAAACTTTAGAATTTGATATATCTTACAACATTATGAATAATCAATTAAGTAAATCACTATTATTAGAAAAAAAGTTTAAAAAAAGAGGCAAATAAAGCCTTTTTTTATTTTATAACCCATTAAATTATGATATAATAATAACTGTATATAGGAGTACGCATAAACCTATTTTGTTAAAAATTTGTTCTAAAAGAGGGTTAAAAATGAAAATCACTAAATTAAAACTTACAAATTTTAGAAATTATCCAAAATTAGAATTAGATTTTTCTAAATCAAAAAACATAATAATTGGTAATAACGGAAGTGGTAAAACAAACATCATAGAATCAATCTTTTATCTATCACTTACAAAATCATTTAGAACAAACACAGATACAGCCTTAATCAAAGATGACTGTGACTATGCTGTAATCGAAGCAAAAATAAAAGATAGAATAACAAATACTTATAAAATAGTCATTAATAAAGAAAATAAAAGAATCACCATAGATGGCACTCAAATAAGTAAAATAGGGGACTATATATCAAAAATTAATACAATTTTGTTTAGCACAGAAGATATGAAACTAGTAAAAGATAATCCTGGTATTCATCGCAAACTAATTAACATGGAGTTGTCTTCATTTGATAACGAATATTTAAAATTATTAAGTCTATATAATAGAGTTCTAAAACAAAGAAACACATATTTAAAATCAATGATGACAAATAGCATGATTCCTAAAAGTTATTTAGACATTCTCACAAATAAACTGATAGATCTAAATATTCAAATAAGTCAAAAAAGAGCAAAATTTATAGAGCAAATAAACACATACTTACCATACTATTTTGAAAAAATAACTGGTAAAACTCTATTAAAATTAAACTACATTTCAAATATTAAAAATCTCGAAAAATGTGAATTACAAAATTTGTATGATAAATCATTTCAAAAAGATTTAAATTATGGCAAAACAAATCACGGCATTCACTTAGATGACTATGTTTTCGAATTTAATAATAAAAATATCAAAGACTACCTTTCAGAAGGAGAAACAAAAAACGCAATAATCGCTATGAAACTATCAGAAATTGAATATTGCAAAGTTAATCTAAAGAAAGAGCCGATATTATTACTAGATGATTTATTTAGTGAGCTAGACAAAACCAAAATTAACAACATTTTACAATATTTAGATAAAGACATTCAAATATTCATTACAACAACAGACATACACAAAGTTAGCAGGTCAATATTAAATAATTGTAATGTTTATAAATTAAGTAAAGGAAAGATAAAGGTGACAAAATATGAATGAAAATACTTATAATGACAGCGATATCCAGGTTTTAGAAGGTCTTGAAGCCGTAAGAAAAAGACCAGGTATGTACATTGGTACAACAAGTGTAAAAGGCTTACATCATCTTGTATGGGAAATAGTTGACAACGCCGTAGATGAATCACTTGCTGGTTACTGTGACGATATCGAAGTTATAATTGATAAAGGTAACGTTATTGAAGTTAGAGATGATGGTCGTGGAATCCCAACTGGAACAAACAGTAAAACTGGTCTATCAACAATCGAAACCATCTTTACTGTATTGCACGCCGGTGGTAAATTTGGTGGACATGGTTACAAAGTATCAGGTGGACTACATGGAGTAGGCGCAAGCGTAGTAAATGCTTTATCTGAATGGCTAGAAGTAAGGGTATATCATGAAGGCAATGTTTACTTTCAAAGATTTGAAAATGGTGGACATTCAACTGGACCACTAAAAATTATAGATACATGTTCTAAAGACAGAACAGGAACAACTGTAAGATTTAAAGCAGACCCAGAAATATTCACTGAAACAACCATATATGACTACAATACATTAAAAACCAGACTTAGAGAATTAGCATTTCTAAACAAAGGCTTAAGAATAATCCTATCTGATTTACGTGATATTGAGCATAAAGAAGAGTTTTTATACACGGGTGGTATAATTGAGTATGTTAAGATGTTAAACGAAAATAAAACATCTCTAAATAGCCAAATAATCTATGTTAACGGCCAGGAAGATAACATTTCAATTGAAGTAGCACTACAATATAACGAAACTTACAACTCAGCAGTTTACTCATTTACAAATAATATTAATACATACGAAGGTGGAACACACGAAGATGGAGTAAAAAGAGCATTAACAAGAATCATTAACAACTACGCCAAAAAGAACAAATATCTAAAAGATAACGACGATCCACTATCAGGAGAAGATGTAAGAGAAGGTCTAACAATGATTATTTCTTGTAAGCACCCGGATCCACAATTTGAAGGACAAACAAAAACAAAACTAGGAAACGCTGAAGTAAGAAAAATAGCTGATGACGTCTTCTCAGAAGGCTTTGAAAGATATTTACTAGAAAATCCAGATGAAGCAAAACTTATAATGGATAAATGCATGACTGCCGCAAGAGCTAGAGTAGCAGCAAAAAGAGCTAGAGAACTTACTAGAAGAAAAAGTGACTTAGACGTAGTTAACTTCGGTGGAAAACTAGTAGATTGTAAAGAAAAAGACCCTACAGTTTGTGAAATATTCTTAGTCGAGGGAGATAGTGCCGGTGGTAGCGCAATCAAAGGCCGTAACTCAATGACCCAAGCAATACTTCCACTTAGAGGTAAAATATTAAACGTTGAAAAAGCAAGATTAGATAGAGCCTTAGGAAACGAAGAAATAAGAACAATTATTACCGCATTTGGTACAGGAATTGGTCAAGAATTCGACTTAAATAAATTAAGATATCACAAAATAATAATAATGACCGATGCCGATGTCGATGGGTCACACATCAGAGTACTACTTTTAACACTATTTTATCGCTTTTTTAGACCAATTGTTGAAGCCGGACATGTATATGCTGCCCAGCCACCATTATTCTGTATTAAACACGGAAAAACGATTAAATATGTACTAAATGAAGACGAAAAAGCAGAATATCTTGCATCACTTCCAGCAACTACTAAACCAGACGTTATGCGTATGAAAGGTTTAGGTGAAATGGATGCCGAAGAACTTAATGAAACAACTATGGATATTAACACAAGAGTTCTTAGAAAAATTACAGTTGATGACCTAATGCAAGCAGACGAAATATTCACTAGACTAATGGGTGAAGAAGTAGAACCACGTCGTAAATTTATAGAAGATAATGCTACATTTGTAGAAAATCTAGATATTTAGGAGGTAAAAAATGGATCATAGTAGAGACAGATTAGAAGAAAATAACATAGTAAATGAAGTAAAAACATCCTTCTTAGAATACTCAATGAGCGTCATAGTATCACGTGCGCTTCCAGACTTAAGAGATGGTTTAAAACCAGTTCATAGAAGAATTCTTTACTCAATGTATGAATCAGGTTACACTCCAGATAAACCGCATAAAAAGAGTGCAAGAATTGTCGGAGATGTAATGGGAAAATACCATCCACATGGAGACTCAAGTATATATGAAGCAATGGTAAGAATGGCTCAAGATTTCAGCTACAGATATATGCTTGTTGATGGACACGGAAACTTTGGTAATATCGAAGGTTATGGTGCAGCAGCAATGCGTTATACCGAATCAAGGCTATCAAAAATATCTTTAGAATTATTAAGAGATATCAAGAAAGATACAGTTAATTTCACACCAAACTTTGATGAAAGTGAAAAAGAGCCAACAGTTTTACCATCAAGATTCCCAAATATCCTAGTAAATGGAACAATGGGTATTGCAGTAGGTATGGCAACTAATATTCCCCCTCACAACCTAGGTGAAGTAATAGATGGATGCATTGCATATATAGATAACCCAGATATCGATGTTATAGGGCTAATGAATCATATTAAGGGTCCGGATTTTCCTACAGGTGGCATAATACTAGGTAATAGTGGTATTAAACAAGCATATGAAACAGGAAAAGGCACTATTACCATTAGAAGTAAAGCCCAAATAGAAGAAAAAAATGGTAAACACTATATTATTGTAGATGAAGTTCCATACGGAGTTAACACTTCAGAACTTAAAAATAAAGTTGCTGAATTAGTCCATAATAAGACAATAGAAGGTATTGCTGATTATCATACAGACCTAAAAGAAGGTATTAAAATAACAATAACTTTAAAGAAAGACGCTAATGCTCAAGTTGTTCTAAATAAGCTATTTAAACATACACAATTTCAAACAAATTATGGAATAAGCTTCTTAATGTTGGATAACGGTGTGCCAAAAACTCTTGGACTAAAAGAAATAATTGAAAAATATATTAATTATCAAAAAGAAATTATCGTAAGAAGAACCAAATTTGACTTAGATAAGGCCGAAAAACAAGTACATATATTAGAAGGCTTAAAGATCGCATTAGACAATATAGATGCCGTAATAAAAACTATTAAAGAGTCAAAAAGCGATGATGTAGCAAAAGAAGCATTAATGAAACGCTTTGGATTAACATTAATTCAATCAGAAGCAATTTTAGAGATGAAATTACGTAGATTAACAGGCTTAGAAAGAGACAAAATAGAAGCAGATCTTAACGAATTACATAAATTAATTGCTGAATTAAAATCAATTTTAGAAAGCGAAGCAAAAGTGCTACAAATTATTAAAGATGAATTAACCGAAATCAAGAATAAATATGGTGATGAAAGAAAAACATCTATTGATATGACAGCTATAGACTATATTGAAGATGAATCATTAATTCCTGAGGAAAACATCATTGTAACAGTAACAAAGAATGGTTATATTAAGAGATGTACGTCAGACACATATAAAATTCAAAATCGTGGTGGTGTAGGTGTAAAGGGAATGTCAACCAATGATGAAGATTTTGTGGAATACTTATTAAATCTATCAACTCATGACTATATAATGATATTTACCAATAAAGGAAAAGTGTATAGATTAAAAGGATATGAAATACCTGAATTTAGTAGACAATCAAAAGGACTACCAATAGTTAACGTATTGCCTGTGGAAAAAGATGAAAAAATAAGTAGTATTATAAAATTAAATGTGGAAAACCAAGAAAAATACTTAATTTTAGCTACAAAACAAGGCTTAATAAAACGTACAAACCTAGAAGAATTCGAAAATATTAGAGCAACCGGAAAAATTTGTATAAAACTAAAAGAAAACGATGAACTAATAGGTGTTAAAAAAACAAATGGTGAATCCAATATCTTATTAGCTTCTTCTGAAGGTAGAATGAATGTTTTTGATGAAAATGAAATCAGGGTTATGGGAAGAACAGCCTCTGGTGTTAAAGGCATCAACCTAGGAAGTGCTAAGTGCGTAAGCATCGAAAATGTGAATGACGATGATAACATAGTAATAGTAACTGAAAATGGTTATGGTAAAAAAACATTAATTTCTGAATATAGAAAGACAAAACGAGGAAGTAAAGGCGTAAAAGCCCTAAATATCACAGAAAAGAACGGAAATATAGCAAGTATTAAAAAGGTTATTGATGATTCAGACATCATGATTATTACAAATCAAGGAATAATCATTAGATTACCATTAGAACAAGTATCACAATTGGGTAGAGTTACTCAAGGTACAAGGCTAATTAATCTAAAATCTGGGCAAAAAGTATCATCAGTAAGTCTTGTTCAGAAAGAAAAAGAGTCAGAAGAAGAAATTATTGAAAAAAACGAATAGTTTAGCTATTCGTTTTTTTATGTTTCGCGTGAAACATAAAAAGTAAAGAGGGAGTACTTTTCCACAAGGTTTCACGTGAAACATTAAAAAAATATAATATGTTGGATATTCCATTAATTAACAAATAAGCATAATTAGTCTTTTTTGTTATAAAAATAAGATTTATTAACATAGTTTCACGTGAAACCTTTTAAACGAAGACGTTAAAAATTTATATAGAATTATCAAAGATAATTAAAATCTTCTAAGATATCAACAATCAAATGTTTCACGTGAAACATCAAAAAAATTAACAATAATAAATAATATAGTAAATAAAATGTATTACATTAAAGAAAAGATATTAACATAGTTTCACGTGAAACCTTTAAACAAAGTATAATGACATTAATATCTAGAAAAATAAAAAAATCAATAAGTGATACTTATCAACAATGTTTCACGTGAAACATTGTTAAATTAGCACTATAAGTTGCAACAATGTTATAAGTATGATAACATTTATTTGTGCAATATTTATGCAATAAACTGGTCAGATTCGGAAGAAAGCAGCCACATTTGCCTCTGAATATGTGCACTTTTTTTAAGGAAAAATTATGGAAGAAAAATACATTAATGAATTAATAAATTTAAGCAAAAAATCATTGAAGAAAAGTGAAGTTCCAATTGCAGCTTTAATAATAGATGAAAACGGCAAAATAATTTCAAAAGCCTATAATACTAGAAACATTAAACAACAGACAATTAATCATGCGGAAATATTAGCAATCACCAAAGCAAATAAAAAACTTAAAAGTTGGAGATTGAACAAATGTACGCTATATGTAACCATTGAACCATGTGACATGTGCAAGTCAGTAATAAAGGAGAGTAGAATACAAAATGTGTACTATTTATTACCAAGATTACCAGAAAAAAATCAATATAACAAAACCATATTTAATAAATTAAAAGACATGAGCGAAAAAGAAGATAAATATCAAGAAATTATCAATAAATTCTGGAAAAATAAGCGTAAAATGATATAATAAATATAGGAGGTTTAAATGGCATATAAAGTACTTTACAGAAAATATAGACCACAAAACTTTAACGATTTATATGGTCAAGATTCAATAAAAGAAATACTTAAAGATTCTATAATAAACAATAAACTAGCACATGCGTACTGTTTTAATGGTCCAAGAGGAACCGGAAAAACCTCAACAGCAAAGCTATTTGCAAAAGCAATTAACTGTGAAAATGCAAAAGACGGAATTGCATGTGGTGAATGCAACTCATGTAAAAATTTTAATGAGAATCCGGACATAATTGAAATCGATGCAGCATCAAATAATGGTGTAGAAGAAATAAGAGAACTTCGTGATAACGTAAAAATTCTTCCTTCAAATTCTAAATATAAAATATATATAATTGATGAAGTCCACATGCTATCACAAAGTGCATGGAATGCCTTTCTAAAAACTTTAGAAGAGCCACCAAAGCATGTTATTTTCATTTTAGCAACTACTGAAATTCAAAAGGTGCCAATAACGGTATTATCTAGATGTCAAAGATTTACTTTTAGAAAAATACCAAAAAACATAATTTGTGATAGAATCCAATCAATTGCAAAAGAAGAAAATATTGATATTGAAAAGTCCGCTGCAGAATACATCGCAGATTTAGCAGATGGTGGAATGCGAGATGCCTTAGGATACCTAGATCAATTATCAAAAGAAAATAAAAAAATAACAACAGAACTAATTCAAAATTGCTTTGGAATCATAGGTGATTCAACAATAGAAGAAATATTTTTATCAGCCAAAGAGGATAATTTAGAAAATTTGCAAAATATTTTTGATGACATAGCTAATCAAGGCCTAGAAATAAATTTGCTAATTTCAAAAATATTAAATTATCTATATAATGAAGAAATAAAAATACTTCAAAACAAGTCATCAGTATTTAATGACCAACAAACGATTAAAGAACTTGCATTTGAAATATCAAACTGTTACCTAAAAAAAGATGCTCTTACTTTAATAAAAATTGTGATATTAAGTAAAATAAAGACACAAAACAGGGTAGAATCAATTAAAAATTCAGATAAAATTATTTCCCGGGAAATAATTTCTAAGGAAATAAACAACGAAAATGATTTTAAAATAGACACTATTACAGAAATTTCAAATAATAAAGAACAACTAAAAGAAATTACAAAGCATTTAAACCAGACAGTAATGCCTTCACATAGTGATGAAGAAATAAATAAATTAAAAAAAATAAGAACAAATAATGTATTTATAACTGCTAGTAAAATTAATAAAGAATCATTTTCCATAAACTGGAACGAATTAAAAAAAGATATTAAATATAAAAACAGCGATTTATATTCAAAAATCGAAGACGCAGAAGTAGAAATAGTTTCAGATAATATTGCAGTGCTTTCAATAAATACAGAGACAGCAGTATATTTATTTAATTCAAATCTTGAAACTATTGAAGAAGAATACAACACGAAGTTTAACAAACAATACAAAATAATTTGCTTATTAAAGCAAGAATGCACTAAAGCTAAAGAAGAATATATCAAGAATAAAAATAAAAAATATGTTTATATGGAAGAGAATTTATCAGAAATAGCAACTAAAGAGATTTCTACAGATGAAAAAAGCAATAGTGCATTTGAAATTTTTGGTAAAGATTTAATAGAAATAAAATAGAGAGAAAAAGGTGAACAATAATGAACATGCAAAATTTGATGGCACAAGCCCAAAAAATTCAAAAAGATATCCAAAAAAAACAAAGTGAAATCAATTCAACCATATATAGTACACAAAATGAATTTTTAAGTGTAGAAATGTATGGTAGCAAAAAAATTCATAAAATAAATATTAATAAAGCCATCGTAAAAGACCAAGAAGATCTAGAAACATTAGAAGATATGATCATGGTTGCCATTAATGAAACTGTAACTAAAATAGATAAAGACAAAGAACAAAAACTTGGTGCTTACGCTAATGGACTAAACGGGTTACTATAATGATTTATCCTAAGGTTTTAGAAGAACTAATTGAAAATTTTAAAATACTTCCAGGAATAGGAGATAAATCTGCAGAAAGAATGGCATTATCCATTTTAAATAAAGAAGAAAGTGAAATACAAGGATTCGCTTCATCATTAATTATTGCAAAAAATAAATTGCACCCTTGTCCAGTATGTGGATTTATAACTGATCAGGAAATATGCAACATATGTGATAATCCTGTACGAAATAAAAATAGCATATGTGTGGTAGAAGATTATAAAAGTGTATTCATGTTTGAAAAAATGGGTAAATATCATGGCGTATATCATGTACTAGATGGCTTGATTTCACCAATAGATGGAATAGGTCCAGACGATATAAATATTGATAATCTAATTAAAAGATGTAATAATTCAAAAGAAAGAATCGAATTAATTATAGCTTTAAAACCAACCATTGAAGGTGAAACAACTTTGCAATATATAAATAAATTATTAAAAAATAAAAATGTTGAAATATCTAGACTTTCTTATGGAATACCTGTTGGTACAGAAATAGATTATCTAGACGCCTTGACATTAGAAAGAGCATTTGAAGACCGACGAAACTTATAGCATAACTATATAACTTTATACATATATATTATTGGTGAAAAAATGATAACTAGATTTGTAAAAAAAATAGTATTTTCAATTTTATTAATATATGGTTTCGATTTAATAATGCAAGGATTTAATATTTTAATTCCAATCAATTACTTTAATATATTAGTTATTATTATGTTAGGCTTTCCAGGGCTTATAGCACTGGCAATAAGTTTTTTCTTCTTCATATAGAGGAACAATATGAAACAAGATTTTATAGAGTATTTAGAATTATGCGTACGTGAGAAAAAACTATCTCATGCTTTTTTGGTTGAAACAAATAATCAAGAAGAATTATTAAACAAAATATATAATTTACTAAAACACGAAAATCTTGTAGCAAAATTGAAAATAGAAAATAATACAGATATAGCAGTAATAGAGCCAGAAAATAATATTATAGATAAAGATAAAATTTTAAATATTCAAAACAAATTTTTGACAATGTCTTTTAACAATACATTAAAAGTTTATTTCATAAAATCAGCAGAAAAAATGAATTTATCAGCAAGCAACAAATTATTAAAATTTTTAGAAGAACCAAACGAAAATATAATAGGTATTCTTTTTACATCAGATATAAACATAATTTTACCAACAATAAGAAGTAGATGTGAAATATTTAATACTAAAAAAACAAATATGGATGATCCAGAAATACAAGAAATAACCGATAATTTAAAAAAGCTAATAAATAATAACAGATATGATATAATGTTATACATAAGGCCATATAAAAATTTGGAAAAAGAAAAATTATCTAAAGCATTAGAAATACTAATAAATCAAATAGATAAAATTCAATTAAACGACAAATACAACATAATGTTAGAAATTAATAAAGCAATTTTATGGTTAAATAGTTCTGTAAACATTGAATTAGTCTTAGCAAAAATTGCTAAAGCGCTAGGGAGGTAAAAATGAAAGTATGTGGAGTAATATTTAAAGAAAACAGCAAGGTATATAATTTTGATCCAAAAGATTTTCCAATTGAAATAGGAAAATATGTTATTGTAATAACAGAAAGAGGAGAACAAATCGGTAAAATTACGACAATAGAAGATAAAGATGTAAAAAACACATTAAAAGAAGTTGTAAGAATGGCAACAGATAAGGACTATAACCAATACCTAATTAATTTAAAAGATGCCCAAGGGGCTTTAAAAGATGCTAAGGCAGAAGCGTCACGTTTAGATTTAAAAATGCAATTAGTGGATTCAGAATTTACATTTGATAGAAAGCAACTCTATATAAACTTTGTTTCAGATGAAAGAGTAGATTTCAGAGAACTAGTTAAGTTTCTTGCTGGAAAATATAAAACTAGAATTGAACTACATCAAATGGGAGCAAGAGATAAAGCAAAAAAAATTGGTGGAATAGGAATTTGTGGAAGAAAACTATGCTGTGCTAAATATCTAAATAAAATGGATACCATTTCTATCAACATGGCCAAAAATCAAAATATAGCTTTAACACCATCAAAAATAAATGGATGTTGTGGAAGATTACTATGCTGTTTAGCATATGAAGATGAAACTTACAAAGAAAACAAGGAAAAATTGCCTAAAATAGGTAGTAAAATTAAAATAGATGACAAAATCGGAACCGTGGTATCTATAAATGTTTTAAGCAAAAAGTATAAAGTCACTTTCGAAAACGAAGTAAAGGAATTTACAATTGATGAACAAAAATAGTACAATACTAAATGATTTATACGATACAGGATTTAAAATATATCAAAATGATGAATATTTTAAATTTTCTTTAGATTCATTACTTCTAGCAAAATTTGTAAAACCAGATTACAAAGATAAAAAAATATTAGATCTTTGTACTGGTAATGCCCCAATTCCTATAATTTTATCATCAAATAATAATTTTGAAATAACTGGAATTGAAATACAAAAAGAAATTTACCATTTAGCAAGTGAATCTATTAAAATAAATAATATAAAAAATGTCAATATTATAAATGATGACCTTAAAAACCTTAAAAATTATTTCCCGGGAAATAATTTTGATATAATTACCTGCAATCCACCATACTTTAAAGTGGAAAAAGAGTCATTATTAAACAAAAATGAAATTAAATCTATAGCAAGACATGAAATATATATAACATTAGAAGAAATTATAAAACCATCATATGCAATGCTTAAAGACAAAGGTAAACTATATATAATTCATAGAACAGATAGAATGATTGAATTAATCAACCTTCTAACAAAATATAAATTTGGTATTAAAAGATTACAAATTATATATCCAACCGAACATAGCAATGGTTCTATGATAATTATTGAAGCTAAAAAAAATTGCAAACATGATGTCAAAATTCTGTCACCTATATTTACAAACATCTAATAGGAGGAAGTATGAAATTAATAGTCGGACTGGGCAATCCAGGAAAAGAATATAATAATACGCGACATAATATTGGGTTTATAGCACTGGATAATTATATAAAAAATCCTGATTGGAAAGAAAATAGTTATGCATATTACATAAATTTAAAAACCAATAAAGACAATATTCTATTCATTAAGCCCAAAACATATATGAACCTATCTGGTAATGCCGTAAGTTATTTTGTTAATTACTACAAAATAAATAAAAATGATATTCTTGTTATTCAAGATGATCTAGACTTAGAGCTTGGTAAAATTAAATTAAAATATAATAGTTCATCAGGCGGTCATAATGGAATTAAATCAATAATTGAAAATTTACATACCCAGGAATTCTTAAGATTGAAAGTAGGTATATCAAAACCAGAGAACAACATAATAAACTATGTACTAGACAAATTCTCTAAATCAGAATTAGATAAACTAAATAACAGCCAGGAAATTATTAATAATATTATTAATGACTTTATCGACGGAGCCACTAACGATAAATTAATGAATAAATACAATTAGGAGTAAATTATGGACATATCTAAAAAATATGCTGATATTTTAAATAATTCAGACATATCTGGATTATCAGAAGAATTAAAAATACAATATATAAAATATCAATATGAAAATAACGAAAATGACACATTAGTCTTGTGTAATTCTTTATATGAAGCAACAACAATTTACAACAACTTAAGAACGTATATTGACAACGTTCTTCTTTTTCCAATGGATGACTTTTTAACAACGATGGCACTTGCTGTATCTCCAGAGCTTAAAGTAAAAAGATTAGAAACTCTAAATGCCATTCAACACGAAAATAAAAAACTTGTAATAACAAACCTAATGGGCTATTTAAAATTTGTTCCTAATAAATCTGTTCTTCAAAAAATGAACATCACTCTTAATAAAAACGATAAAATTAATCGTAAATCATTTGAAGAACTTATTGATAAATATGGATACACAAAAACTTCAATTGTAACATCAACCGGTGAGTACTCACTAAGAGGGTATATAATAGATATTTTTCCATATAACTACGATAACCCAGTAAGAATAGAACTTTTTGGCAATCAAATAGAAAGCATAAAAAACTTTGATGGTGAAAGTCAAAGAACAATAAATGAAATTGAAACAACTGAAATCTATCCATACAAAGAACTAATTAGTGATAACCATATTTCAATTCTAAACCTTTTAAATAAAGCAAATTTAATATATTATGATAAAGAATTAATCTTACAAGGCTATAAAACTCTAACAGATCAAATACTCGAATATAAAGAAAATAACGATATAAAAGAAAAATTAATGTTCACACTCGAAGAACTAAAGGCAACAACAGAAAAAAATCTCTATGCATTCTCAAAACCAGGCGTTTTAAATATAGCAAGTGAGAATATTGAAAATTTCAATGGTAACTACGAACTTCTTATAAATTTTATTAAAAATAAAGAAGACAATCACAACATTTATATTTATATAACAAATAAAATAATACTAGATTTTCTAAAAACAGCTCTAGTAAACAGTAACTCAAAAAATATCCATATAATAAAAGAAAAATTAAATAAAGGATTCATAATTGATGATAATATTTTTATTTCTGAAAACGATATTGAAAAAACAAGTCAAACAAAAAATTATCATAATCCCGTAAAAATAGGGCGTAAAATCAAAGATTTCAGCGATATTAAACCAGGAGATTACATCGTACACAGCGTTCATGGAATTGGCATTTATGGTGGAATAATTACTCTTGAAAAAAACGGCTTTAAAAAAGATTACATCCTACTAAACTATGCTGGAAATGACAAAGTATATATTCCAGTCGAAAAAATAACCACAATCTATAAATACTCAGATGCCGAAGGGACACCGCCGAAAATAAATAAACTAAATTCAACATCATGGATAAAAACAAAAAACTCAGTTAAAAAGAGAATCAAAGATATTTCAGCAGAACTTTTAAAATTATATGCAGAAAGAGCGACTCTAAAATCTCCAAAATATAATCATTTTGTTGAAGAAGAAGTATTTGCTAGTGAATTCAAATACACCCCAACAAAAGACCAAATAAAATGTTCAGAAGATATCTTACTAGACCTAAAAAAGTCGATTCCAATGGATCGTTTACTATGCGGAGACGTAGGCTTTGGTAAAACAGAAGTAGCATTTAGAGCAATCTTTAATACGATCTTGAACGGTTATCAAGTGGCCTACTTATGTCCAACAACAATATTATCAAAACAACAATATGATAGCGCCTTAGAAAGATTTAAACAATTTCCAATAAGCATAGCAATTGCTAATCGTTTTACTACAACAAAGGAATTTAATAAAATATTAGAGGGATTAAAAGAAGGTAAAATTGATTTAGTATTTGGAACTCATAAGCTATTTAATGAAAAAATTGAGTATAAATCACTAGGCCTATTAGTAATCGACGAAGAGCAAAGATTTGGTGTATCACAAAAAGAAAAAATCAAAGAATTGAAAAAAAATGTAAATATATTAACACTTTCTGCAACACCAATCCCAAGAACACTAAAAATGGCAATGTCCGGCTTAAAAGACTTATCTGTACTAGACACAGCACCTTCTGACAGATATCCAGTTCAAACTTACGTAGTTGAAAAAAATGATATGCTAACTAAAGAGGCCATATATAAAGAACTATCTCGTAACGGCCAAATATTTTACTTATTCAACAATGTTAAAGGTATTGAAAATGAAGCCGCCCATATATCAAAATTGGTGCCAGAAGCACGAGTTTGCTATGCACATGGTCAAATGTCTAAAACAGAATTAGAAAAAATAATTGAAGATTTTATTGAATATAAATACGATATTCTTGTGTGCACCACTATAATTGAAACAGGTATAGATATACCAAATGTAAACACATTAATAATATCAGACGCCCAAAACTATGGACTAAGTCAGTTATATCAGTTAAGAGGTCGTGTCGGTCGAAGTAATAAAATAGCGTATGCTTACCTAACATATACCCCAGGAAAAACTTTATCAGATACTGCAGTGAAGAGACTTAAAGCAATAAAAGAATTTACTGAATTAGGTAGTGGATATAAAATAGCCATGAGAGACCTTGCAATAAGAGGCGCAGGTGACTTATTAGGTGGCGAACAAGCAGGTTTTATTGATAGTGTCGGTATAGACTTATACACAAAACTTTTAGAAGAAGCAATAAACGAACTAAAAGGAATCAAAACAGAAGATGAAGATGATGATAGATCATCACTACTTGATGTAGATACACATATTAAAACTGACTATGTAACTGAAGAAAGTGTAAGAATCGAAATACATAAATTAATAAACACAATAGACAATAAAGAAACTCTAGAAAAAGTAAAATCAGAACTTGAAGACAGATTTGGCAAAATAGACGAGGACATGCTTATATATATGTACGAAGAGTGGTTTGAAAAACTAGCAAACAAATTAGAAATTAATTATGTAATTCAAACAAAAAATCAGATAGAGATTCAAATTCCAGAAAAATTCTCAAACAAAATTAACGGCGAAAAACTTTTCTTAAAAATGTACAACATTAATCCAAAATTTAAAATTAGATATCAATTTAAAAAAATTATCATATCACTACCGATAATCAATCAACCTAAGCATTACATATATTATATAACAGAACTTCTACAAGAAATTATAAATGACATAGAATAAAAATAAATAAACGTATCAAAATAAAATAGTGATGATATGAACGGAATTACTTTTATAAGAAAAATAGATGATCTAGGAAGAATTGTTATTCCTAAAGAACTGCGTGGAAAATTAAAATTATCAGAAAATGAAAATATTCTTTTAAAACTAACAGATAACAAAATAGAAATTCAAAAATACTCATATATTAACAACTATCAAGCTTTAATAAATGGAATAATAAACGCATTCTATGAAATATACAAAATTCCAATTAAATTAACCGATAATAATAAAACAATTATAGAAGTTGGAAATGTTAATGGAACCAAGGAAACAATTGGCGAAAACATCCTTTTTAACTCAACAATAATTGGCACATTATCAATATATTCTGAATCTGAAAATCAGCAAGACACAAAAAAACTCTGTAAATTAATATCAAAAATTATTGAAACTTCCATAACAAGCAGTTGATTTTCTGTAAATAATATGATAGATTAACATTAATAAACAAAGAAGGAAAGAGTAGTAATTGAAAACTAACAGAGAGTTCTTGGCAGGTGAAAAAGAATTAGATTTTTAATTATGAACATGGCTCCAGAGTTTAAACGTTAATCGCGTTAAAGATATAAGAGCATGATAAAATCATGAATTAAGGTGGTACCGCGGAAAACTTCGTCCTTAATTTGTGATTTTTTATTTGTTTACAAAAAGAAAAGAGGAAGAAAAATGGAAAAATATTATATTTCAACAGCAATTGCTTACACATCAGCAAAACCACATTTAGGAAACACCTATGAAATTGTTTTAGCAGATGCTATTGCCCGTTTCAAAAGACTACAAGGCTATGATGTATATTTTCAAACTGGTACAGATGAGCATGGAGAAAAAATTGAAGGAAAAGCTTTAGAAGCAAACATGACCCCACAAGAATATGTAGATAACATTGCCTGTCAAATAAAAGATATTTGGGATATAGTAAACACAAGCTACGACAAATTTGTAAGAACAACAAATAAAGAGCATGAAGAAATTGTTCAAAAAATATTTAAAAAATTCTATGATAATGGCGATATTTATAAAGGAGAATACAAAGGACTTTACTGCACACCCTGTGAATCATTCTGGACCTCTTCACAACTAGTAGACGGCAAATGCCCAGATTGTGGAAGAGAAGTACACGAAAAAAACGAAGAAGCCTACTTCTTTAAGATGAGTAAATACTCAAAATGGCTTGAAGATTATATAAATGAACACCCAGATTTTATCATGCCAGAAGCAAGAAAAAATGAAATCATCAATAACTTTATTAAGCCAGGACTTCAAGACCTATGTGTATCAAGGACAAGTTTTAAATGGGGAATTCCAGTAACATTTGACGAAAATCACGTTATCTATGTATGGATCGATGCTTTATCTAATTACATAACATTCCTAGGATATAATCCAGACGGAGAATCAAGTGAGACCTTCAAAAAATACTGGCCTGCAAATGTGCATTTAATTGGAAAAGATATTTTAAGATTTCACACAATTTACTGGCCTATTATGCTTCACTGTCTTGGATTAGAAATGCCAAAACATATCTTTGGACACCCATGGTTACTATTTGCATCCGATAAAATGAGTAAAAGTAAAGGTAATATCGTATATGCCGACGATTTAGTAGAAAAGTATGGAGTAGATGCTGTAAGATACTATCTACTTCACGAAATACCTTTTGCAAGTGATGGTAACTTCACAATTGAATTACTAGAAAACTCAATAAATAGTGACTTAGCAAACGTTCTAGGAAACCTTGTTAATCGCACAATTGGCATGATCAACAAATATTTTGACGGAGAAGTTGAAAACACAAATATCACTGAAGATATAGATGACGACTTAAAAAGTACAATCTCAAACAGCATTGCAATTATAAATAGCAAAATGGACGAATTCAAAATAGCAGACGCTTTAGATGAATTATTTAATATCTTTAGAAGATGCAATAAATATATTGACGAAACAACACCTTGGATTCTAGCAAAAGAACCTGAAAAACAAGCAAGATTAAAGACTGTTCTATACAATCTAATAGAAAGTATTAGAATAGGTGCTGTACTATTACAAGCCTTTTTACCAGAAACAGCAGAATCAATTTTCAAACAAATTAATACAGATAAAACAACAATTGACACAATCAAAACATTCGGGAAGTACGATAGTAAAAAAGTTGGTACACCAGTAGTATTATTTCAAAGGATTGAAAATGATAAAACTAACAGATAGTCACACTCATATTCTCCCAACAGATATTCCAAACTATCAAGAAATACTTGAAAATCTAAAGCAAAATAATATTAAAAGAATAATTATAAATGGATATAATGATAAAACAAATAAAGAAGTTCTCGAACTAGTAAGCAAATATGAAAATGTTTATGGAGCACTTGGCTTTCATCCAGATAACATCAATGAACTAACTGAATATTCACTAGCTTTTATCGAAAAAAATCTAAATAATCCTAAAATAATTGCAATTGGTGAAATAGGACTTGACTACTATCATAATAAAGAAAATAAAGAAGACCAAATAAAACTGCTAGAAAAGTTTTTAGAATTATCAACTAAAACAAACAAACCAGTAATTATCCATAATAGAGAAGCAACTGGTGATTTAATTAACACCTTAAAAAAATATAAAACAAAAGGAATAATTCACTGCTTTAATGGAAGCAAAGAAACAGCAAACATCTTTCTAAAACTTGGATACAAGCTAGGTATAGGTGGCGTAATAACTTTTAAAAATTGTAAATTAAAAGAAGAAATAAAAGACCTTTCTCCAGATAGTTTTTTTCTAGAAACTGACGCCCCATACCTAACTCCAGAGCCTTATAGAGGAAAACCAAACGAACCAAAATATATGATTTACACCTTAAGAGCATTATCTGAAGCATTAAACATAAACGAAGAAGAACTATCTAACATCTTAGAAAACAACTTTCATGAGCTTTTTGACAATAATAACTAATTATGCTAAAATCAAAATAGGTGAAGCCAGATGAAAATAAGAAATATTCTTAAAACAGTAAAAATTCTAATAATTTTTATCATAATAGCAGTTTGCGGTCAAACAGGAATCATAGAACAAGAAGTAAAAACAAGTAACAACAATTTAAATAAAACCCTTGATTTAACTGCAATGGCCTTAAAAATAGATGAAATTAATCATAACGATTTATATTATCCATTAGATACTTACAATGGTGTGCTAACAGGCTATGCAGCAAATTGCCCCTTATGTGGTGGAACTCTTGGATGTACCGGTCAAAATGTCTTAGATGGTACAACAACATATCAAGATAAAGATTATGGTACTGTAAAAATAGTCGCTTCATCAAAAAGTCTCCCATGTGGATCTATCGTAAATTTTAGTTTAAATAATGAGAATATAACTGCAATAGTTCTAGATAGAGGCGTAACCGGAACAGCTTTAGATTTACTAGTTGAAAGTGAAGCCTATGCATTATCAAATGTAGGTAGAAAAAACATATCATATCAAATTTTAAGATTTGGCTATAACAGGTAGTTTGAAACTATCTGTTTTTATGTTATTATATACCTGTGATGTACTTATGGAAAAAATAAACTATAAAAAAAAATATGGTCAAAACTTTTTATATGATGAAAATATTCTTGAAAAAATAGTAAAAAGCACAAACATCAATGAAGACGATCTTATAATTGAAATAGGACCAGGAAGTGGCAACCTAACAAAAAAACTTCAAACATTTAATGCACAAATAATCGCTTTTGAGATTGACGAAACTCTTTCAAAACAGTTGGATCAAATAAAAAATAGCAAAACGAAAATTACTTTCAAAGACTTTTTAGAAGTAGATTTAAATGCAGAATTAAAAAATATTAAATACAAAAATCTTTATGTTATCGCAAACATTCCATATTATATAACAACTCCAATAATAACCAAAATTATAAATAGCAAAATAAACCCCTGTGAAATAATTTTAATGGTTCAAGAAGAAGTAGCCGACAGGCTTTCAGCAAAACCAAATAGTAAAGAATATGGATACATAACCGTATATATTCAAAGTTTTTATAACGTTACTAAATTATTTAAAGTAGGTAGAAACTGCTTCTTTCCAGTACCTAACGTGGATAGTGCAATAATCAAATTAACTCCAACAACTAAAGAAATAAATAACTTAGATAAATACAACAAATTAATAGAAGAAGCTTTTAAATTCAAAAGAAAAACTCTTAAAAACAACTTAAAAAATTATGATTATGAACAAATAAATACTATCCTTGAATCTCACGGCTTTTCTATGCAAAATAGAGCAGAGCAAATTCCAATTGACATTTTTATCGAAATTTCTAATCAAATTTAGAAATTTTTTTTAATTTAAGCATATACTTTTTTAGGTGAAACATATGAATTTTCAAAAAGGAAACTTTGTAACCCGAAAAAGTTATAATAATGATACAATATTTAAAATACTAAATATTAAAGAAAATATATGCTACTTAAAGGGAATAGATGTCAGATTATATGCAGATGCCGAAATAACAGATTTAGTTTTAGTAAATAAAAAAAGTGAAGATAAATTCGGCGAAAACATTGAAGACTTCAAAGCCCTAGATCGTAGCAATTACTTTTACATGCCACCCAAAATAATGCAAATAGATGGAGATAAAGACTATCTAACACGTTGTTTAAACTTTTATAAGAAATATAATTTACAAGCAATAGGTAAGGTATTGCAAGAAGAAGAACTACCATTAAAAATAGAAGGATTATTAAAAGAATATACACCAGATATAATAATCATAACCGGCCATGATGCATACTATTCAAAAAAAGGAAACAAAAACGATATAAATAACTATCGTAACTCCAAATATTTTTGTGAGGCAGTAAAAAAAGCAAGAAAATATGAAAAAGATAACAATAAACTAATCATAATAGCTGGTGCTTGTCAAAGTGATTATGAAGAACTTTTAAAATGTGGGGCAAATTTTGCATCAAGTCCAAAAAGAATAAATATTCATGCGCTAGACCCAGCAATAATTGCAACATCAATCGCTCTAACTGAAAAAGGAGAAGTAATAGATTTACTATCAGTACTAAATAAAACAAAATATGGAGCAGACGGCATAGGGGGAATTAAATGTAATGGCTTAATGTTTGTGGGGTATCCAAGATGATAGAATCAATTAAAAATCAAATCTTAAACCATTTAAACAAAGAAGTAAAAGTCGTATCCAAAGAAAACCGAAATAAAACTGATATCTTTTATGGAAATATTACAGAAATATACTCACATGTATTTATAGTCGATAATGGCATTGAAAAAAGAAGTTACTCATACTCAGACATTTTAAGCAACGACATTTTTATGACTTTTTTATAAAAAACGTTGCAATTTAAAATATAATGGGTTAAAATTAAATTAGGTTAAAGATCTTAGAAGGAGTGAATGTTATGCAAATTACATCTGTAACTGTACGTAAAATTGAAAAAGAGGGTTCAAGAATGAAAGGTATAGCTTCTGTATTATTAGATGATGCATTCGCTGTACATGACATTAGAATCATTGAAGGTGACAACGGATTATTTATTGCTATGCCTAGTAGAAAAACTGCTACAGGCGGATACAGAGATATAGCACACCCAATCAACCCAGACGTACGCAAACAATTTGAAGATGCTATTATTGACGAATACAATAAGGCTGAATAATGCTAAGAAATTAGCATTTTTTTTATTTAAAATAATATACTTAAGCAGGAGGCAATATGGATAAAATAATAGACGTACCTGCATTAAACCATATAATTAAACTTACAGATCGTAAAAACATTATTATAAGTGGTATAAAAAAAATAAACAGCTTCGATGAAAAAGAATTTGACTTAGATAGTGTAATGGGAAGTATAATAATTAAAGGTTCAAATTTAGAAATGATAAAATTAGATACAATTGAAGGAAACGTATCAATAAAAGGCCAGATTAACAGTTTTACTTATAGTGATACAAATGATAAAGAATCTTCCATTTTAGCTAAATTATTTAAATGAAACAACTAATACCAATCATATACACAATAATCTATTCATTAGTATTCACCTTAATATTACATAGTATCAAAAAACATAAACCACTTTTCTCTAGCATAACATTAATTTTATCAACTACTTACATATTCCTTTTATATCATATTAATAATGGTAATTTCCCACTTTTACTACAACTAATTTTCTTAATAAATTTAATACTCTGTCCAAATTATGTAAAATTTACCAAAAATTCAAAAAAATAAATTTCTACTATCTACAAAAAAATCAAAATAATGCTAAAATAAAAATAGGAGACTAAAATGGCAAAGAAAAAGACAAAAAGAAGATTACTAGTTTATTCATTATTTATCTTGGCAGCTATATCATATATTGCTGTTTTTGGCATTGATCAATGGGGCAAAATATTAAACAACCGTAAAGAAACAAAAGAATTAAAACAAAAATATCAGTCTTTATTAGAAAAAGAAGAAGAACTAAATTCTGAAGTTACTAAACTTCAAGATGACGAGTACGTAGCTAAATATGCTAGAGAAAAATATATGTACTCTAAAGATGGAGAATATATTATAAAAATAGCAGAATAATTGACTAATCTTTAATAATTTGCTATTATTGTACTAATCCGGGGTCGTATGGTTTCGACAGAGTATATATTTATATATTTGCAAGTGGTATGCTATGCCTAAAATAGCAACACAGTTAAAATAACTGACAAAACTAATTATAATACTGCTTTAGCATTTGCCTAGTTGCAATTAAAGCACTACCTGTTAATCTTATTTCTGCGAAGATAATAGGTGGTTCATATTAGCAGAATATATTTTAGTATTTCTTCGGTACTAAAAAGAATTTTTTAGAAGATATTCAATATAAACTTTGTTAGTTTGCAGATATTGAAAAACTAATAAACTAACTAAACTTGTAGAAGATACATAAATAGTATTTTGGACAGTGGTTCAAATCCGCTCGGCTCCACCAAATAGAAATATTCAACCATTTCGGTTGTTTTTTTTAATAAAATATTGAAAAATACTAATAAAAAAGATAAAATACTTATAGGAGGTAAATATGAGTAGAACATTAAGAAGCTGGATTATCGCAATTGTTATAATAATAATTCTTTTAATTCCAATTTATGTTGACTACTACAAAAATAGCCACATAGAAACTATCAAAAGTTACAACAGTTATTCTGAATTAGTAAATAAAAATAGTTTTGCAGTTATTTATGTAGGAAAAGATGTTGATACTAAGGTTGATACTTTAAAGAATCTAAAAAAAGAATTCAATACTAGTGAAACTTCTGCTGATTTTAAAACAATTAATGTAGAAAATATTAGTGATGCTGATAAAGAATCATTTAAAAAAGCAAACATTGACTTAACAAAGACAGCATGGGTTTTCCTAAATGAAAAAGAAGTAGTATACCAATCTTCAGAAGATTTAAATGACAAACAACTAGAAACTCAAATTAATAAATACTTAAACAATATAATTCCTGAAGAAGAAGTAGCATATAAAACAGTATCAACATATGACGAATACATGAAAGTAATTAAAAGTAAAAAAGTTATAATGACAGTCTTTGGTAGAAATTCATGTTATTGGTGTAATAAATTTAAACCAATTTACAATGAAGTTGCAAAAGAACAAGGCGCAGATATTTACTACATAGATTCTGATTCATTCGATAAAGATGAATATAACAAGATTCTAAACTCAGGATTAAATATCCCAGCTAAGTGTACAGAAAGCAAAGAAAAAGACTTACCACTTTCATCAGGCTTTGGGACACCACTTACAATCTTTACTAAAAAAGGTAAAGAAGTTGATTGTATCGGTGGCTACATTAATAAAGCGAGTCTAGAAAGTAAATTAAAAACAGTTGGAATGATTAAGTAAGGAGAATAATATGGCTAGAACTTATGATTATGTTAGAGAATTCAAAAAAAAGTACCCCGCAACAATTAATTGGTGGAGAACAAAAAAACACTCAGATTTAGTTGATAGAAACTTAAACCCTGGTGAAACAGTTATATATGCATTTGCAGCACAGAATAATAATGATCATGGAAGTATCTTTGATACAGCAGTTCTTGCATTAACAACTCAAAGAATTATTGTCGCTCAAGATAGACTTATTGTTGGCTATAAAGTAATTTCCATAACTCCTGAATTATATAATGACATGCAAATAAATGCAGGCATAATATGGGGAACAATAACTATCGATACAATGAAAGAAGTAGTTCATTTCTCAAACATATCAAAAAAAGCCCTTCCCGAAATTCAAACTACAATAAACTCTTATATGTTAGAGGAAAAGAAAAAGAACTCATAATGAGTTCTTTTTTCAAAAGAGGTATTAATGAAAAAAATAATAATGCTTATATTAATAATAATTATTCCATTTTGCATATTTATAATAATTTCAAATACTCCAAGAAATTATAAAACTGAATATTCTATAAATAAATTAGAAGTGACTGAACAATACAACAAAGACAATCAAACTTATCTTTTTATCATAAAGGATAATAAATTAGAAATTCCTTACCAAGTGATTCATAAATATATAAAGAAAAGAAAACTTATAACAAATATAAAAGTTGAGGAAAATTGTTACACAATAAGTGTTTTTGAAAGTAACTATAAATTATGTACTAATGATGATAAAATTATTATAGATTCAAATATTAACAATGAGTCACCAATAAATATAGAAAATAATATAGAAATATATAAAAATTCTGAAAAAATCTTTATATGGAATTATAAGGGATACTACAAAATAGAAAATAACAAATTAGAAAATATAACAATTTTAAAAAATGATAATTATGAAAACAAAATATCTATATCAAACGATAAATATTTAGTTACCGCTAACTATGACGAAAAATATGAGTTTACCAAGTTTTATAAAATCAATATAAAAAGTAATAAAATCGATGAAATTATATCAGAAAAACCTATTTCATCAAACTCATATTTTTTAGGAACCCATAACAATAAACTATATTTATTAGATCCAAAATATAAAAATGAGTATGAAATAGACCCAAACAAAAAGGAAATAACGATGATCAGTAAAGATGGAAATGGCATCTACTATGATAAAGAAGAAGTTAAAACATCACTAAATAAATTAATAAAAGAAAAGTTAGTATTTTCCACATACAATTTATATAATTATAATATCGAAGATAATAAATTAATTTTAAAAATCAATGGTCAGAATATATTAGTAAGCGATGACAAAATAGATAATATTGTCAAAATAGATAATGAAAAAGTTTACTATTTATCAGATGGTACACTTTATAAATATACATTTGGTAAACAGGTACAAAAAATAATTTCAAACACAGAATGGAAATTCAATTCAGCAAATCAAATATTTATTTTTAATTAACAAAACTCCCTAATAAGAATAACCTATATTAGGAAGTGATAAAATGTTAAACTACAGAAAACAAGATGATGAAATTTACTATGAATACTACACTATTAAAAGAGGCGACAATTTATACCAAATAGCCAAAAATTATAACGTCAATCCATCTCTTTTAGCAGCATTAAATGGTCTAGATCTAAACGAATTCATATATCCAAATCAAGTTATAATGGTACCTAAAAATGAATTCTCTTATTATATAACAAAAGATGGCGACACTTTAGCTTTAGTTGCAAATACTTTTGAAACAACCGAAAATGAACTTCTTAAAAATAATAGTACAATATATCTAAGAGAAGGACAATTAATCGTAAATAAAAATTCATAAAAGAAATAGATTTAATTTCTTTTCTTTTTGTGTTAAAATTAACTTAACAATAGGAGACACATATGGTATTTAAGAAGCCTTACGCATTTTTAATAAAAAACTTTAAAATTATTCACATAATTCTTTGTGTAATAATTCTTTTTATCACTAATAAATTCGGAAATTTAGTGACTTTTTTTGGTGATTATACAACTAACAACATAAGAGTTATCGAAGGCACCGCGTCAAACTATGTATCCCCATTATTTATTATTTCAACTATCTTAGTTATCGCATTTTCAATAATAATGGTTGTCTTAATGCGCCGCAAACAGAAACCATTCACATTTTACATACTTACCTCAGCATATTATATATTAATATTTATCCTTTTAATAATTGCATCTAATACAATAACTTCACTAAGTGATGCAACCATGTCTCAAAAAACATCAAGAGCTCTAAGAGATATTTATCTTATACTATCATTTCCAAACTATTACTTTATCATAATGTATATTATAAGAGGTATAGGTTTTGATATAAAAAAATTTAACTTTAGCAAAGATCTAAAAGAACTAGAAATTTCTGCGGAGGATAACGAGGAGTTTGAATTTGTTCTTGGAACAGACACCTATAAGTATGAACGAAAAGCAAGAAGAATTATTCGCGAATTAAAGTACTACATACTAGAGCACAAATTTATTTTCACCATCATAGGTGGAACTTTAGGCGCAATTCTCCTAATAATCATAATAGTAAACATTAATATTAATCCAACACACCGCGCCGGAAAAGCAGTTGTCGTAAATGGCCTACAAATAAAAGTAAATAAATCTTACATTACAGAATACGACTACAATGGAAATTTAATTAATAATAATGAAAAGTATGTTATCGTTGATTTATCTTTAAAAAGTATTGGCAAAGAAAAAATTCTAAACAAAGATGAAGTGTATCTATCATATGGAAGTAACAAAATATATTTTAAAAACACATTAAAAGATTACTTCATAGACTTTGGGAAAGCCTATAATGGTAGTGTAGTATCAAAAGATAAAGAAGAAAGAGTAACACTTATATTTCCGATTTCTAAAAAGACAAGTACAAAATCATTTAAATTAAATATTTTAAACTCCGTATCAATAGATTCAGAAAATAATTATACATACGAATATGCTAAATTCAGAGTAAAAGCTAAAAATGTTGATAAAGAAGTAATTGAAGAAAATAAAAATTATAATGAAATAATGTATCTAGGTGAAACTACATATAACAAGTCTTATATAATAATTAAAAGCGCTAAAATTGTTCCATATTATGAATACGAATATGAAAATTGCACAAATAATGAATGTAAAACTTATATTGGGGTCGAAAAAACTGAAAATAGTGCTCTGCAAAAACTACTTGTTGTAACGTACGAAGCAGACCTAGACAGCACATTGCCGATAATTAACACTTTTAATTCAAACAAATATAACTCTTTATTTGATAAATTATTAAAAATAAGATACAAAAGCAATGATAAAACATATACTTATAATGGAACAACTAAAACAAATGCTTATGTAAAAAATACAGTTTTCATCACTGTACAGAATGAAGTAGCAAATTCCGAAGGAAAAGAAATACTAATTCAAACTAGAAGTAGCAAATATTTCCTAAATTTAACTTAATTTATTGAAAAGGTTATCCATATCTGGTATAATCTTTCTTGTACGGGGCTTTAGCCAAGTGGTAAGGCAAGGGACTGCAACTCCCTGAGCACCGGTTCAAATCCGGTAGGCCCCTCCATTTATATATGAAGTATCCTCTGATACTTTTTTATTTGACATAAAAATAAAGGATAGATATAATTAAAGCGGTGAAGAAAATGAAATCATGTGTAGTAATTTATAATCCCAATAGTGGGCATACATTAAAAACGAAACATTTAAAAGAATATAAAATAATATTAGAAAAACACGGATATTCTGCAAGATTCATTGGTACAGAATATAGAGGCCATGCTAAAGAAATCATTAGTCATCTAGATAAATGTGACTTAGTTATTTCAATGGGTGGCGATGGTACGTTCAATGAAGCCGTAACTGGAAACTTACAGAGAAAAGATAGACTAGTGTTAGCTCATATTCCTGTAGGAACAACCAATGACGTAGGTGTAATGTTTGGCTACGGAAAAGACATCAAAAGAAATCTATCATTACTACTAAACGGTGTAATCAAAGAAATGGATATCTGTATCATTAATGGACAACCATTTGTATATGTTGCTGGCTTTGGCAAATTCATGCATATTCCATATCAAACTAGCCGTACATTAAAGAAAAAATGGGGATATTTAGCATATCTTATTGAAGGTGTAAAAGACTTCTTTAGTCCGACAAAATTATATAAATTATCATACAAAGTAAATGGTATAGAGAAGACTGGTTACTATTCATTCATGCTTATTTCTAATGCAAATAGAATAGCAGGAATAAATAACTTCTATAAAGATGTAAAATTAGATGATGATACATTTGAAGTACTATTTTGTAATTTCAGAAAAAGAATAGATATTATCAGAACATTTACAATGTTACTTACACTAGATGTTACGAAAGTATCAGGACTAGAATTCTATCGTACAAATCATATAGAACTTGAATTTGAAGATTATCCTAAAAAAGCCTGGTGCATAGACGGAGAAAAATTAGATAGAGCAGTCTTAAAATATGATATTTCAAATATTCATGATTTTAAAATTATGATGCCAAAGAAAAACATTGATAAAATATTTGTTAACAAAAAATAAGCCACATGCATTAATGTGACTTTTTTCTTAATAAATAAATCTCTAAAGAAAGCAAAATTACTGAAGAACAACTTATAAACAAACCTAGCCCCAAATATGGTATTTTATAAACAAGTTTAATATCATTATCACCATCCAGAACATCAAATCCTAAAAAAGCATTTCCAATTCTAAATTTACTTATTTCTTTTCCATTAATATAAACATGCCATCCGTCATCATATGGAATAGAAGAATAAATAGTTCCTTCCTTACTTGAAACATTTAAGTTAATAACGTCTTCTTTAAAATCTACAATATTTACTTTTACAGATTCTAACTTTTTAACAAATTCATTATACTTTTCTTGATTTAACTTATACACATAAAAATCGTATTCATAATAATTATTAAAACCTACATACAAATAAGATTTTTTTTCGTTACTCTTGTGATTAATAATATACTTCTCATTATAATCATTATAAGAAGTAATGTTAATATCTTCCAAATTATACACATAACTATAATCATCAGTATTATAATATAAATCTCCATCAACTAACATAAAGTCTATATAACTACTATTATTATAAATATAATAATTTTCCACACTCTCTTTTAATTCATATCTAATAATTATATGTTCATCATCTCTATAAAACTCTTTTCCACTACTAAGTTCAACTTTTTCAAGTACATCATCTATATTAGTAGTTCTTTTAACAAAATCATTCTGTACATTAAATGGATTATAATTATTATATTCCCAAAATTTAATATTACTATTAACAAAATAGAACAAGCTAGCATTACTATTAAAACGATTTAATGTATAACCATTAACATCACGAGAAGTATAATTATCCTTATCTTCTAAATCACCGACATAATAACACACATCATTTATCAAATCATAAATAGGTGTATTCTGTTTATAATAAAAACTATTTATTTCATTACCAGGTTGTCCGAGATTATGCTGTAATATTGCAAGATTCTCATAAATCATTGAACTAAATGATGTAATTCCATAATAACCATACCAAGATGGATCATTAAATGAAAGCATATTAGTAAACTCTCCACGGCAAAACTTATTATCCACATTTTTTGTAACACTTAAAATATCCTTTTTCTCATTATAGTCCTTATAAAAGTTTTCTGATATATGAGATATATTCCAGTTAGTATTAATTGATCCAACAATCTCTAAAGAAACAACAATTAGAAATAAAGCAGGAACAAACCTTTTCATATTCGAATAATACTTACTTAAAATAATTAACAAGAAATAAATAATACCGACAACAACATTAAGTAAAACCATCTTACCAGTTATATTCTCAAACTTCAAACTATATAAATATAAAAGTAGCAAAGATAACCCCATCATAACTGCAGTAGCAATCAAATATCTAGGTTTAATATCCTTTATACTGCGAAGTCCATAAGCCGCAATAATAACAAACAGAAAACTATATACAAAAGAATATCTAAATGGCAAATCATTCGGTACATGAAAAGCATGCCAAATAAAATCAATCTGTCCTATATAAAAACTAATAAACAAAACTACAAGACCACCCAAATAAGCAAATTTAGTCTTAAGACTTAATTTATCATCAAATATAAATAACCAAAAAGCCAAAATAGAGAGAACACCACAAGCAATATTAGGTGCATTACTAACATCGGAACTCAACACCGTTGGCACTACACCACTAAAATGTCCAGCCCAAAATTCTGCAAAATTAAATGCATAATACTGACTACTTGGAAATATATCACTTGTCGCACTTATGCTAGAAAGTCCATTAAACATTGGAACCAAAAACCATGCACAAATCCCAGCAGCAATCAAACTATTAATTCCAAACATTGCACACTTAAATAAAATCTTCTTTAAATCAAACTTATCAGTATATTGCACCATGAATATAATAAAATATATAACTAGAAAAATGCAAATCATGTAAGCAATAAAATAATTAGCAAACATCATAACACTTAGACTAAGAACATAAACAAGTGGTTTTCTCTGTATCAGCATTCTCTCTAACCCATAAACAATAAGTGGCAAAAATACCATCCCATCAAGCCACATAATATTCCAGTAATATGCTACAAAATAAGCGCTAAAACTATAAAGAAGTGAAAGACACACAGTAAGTACATTTGAAAGCCCAACCTTCTTCTTCAAAAACATATACATAAAAAGGGTACTAAAACACAACTTAACTAGAACAATAACACTAAAAGAAGTGAGTAGTTCTCTATGATTAAAAAGAAGCATTAAAACATTAAAAGGACTAGATAAATAATTAAAGAAATTTCTATAAAAAGGAAGCCCCATACTCATATTAAATGAATAAAGCAAACTAGAATGACTTTTAATCCTATCAAATAACTCACCAAGCATCGGCCCATATTGATGAAAAAAATCTATCGTAAGTAAACTCTTCCCGCCAAAAGGTGCTACACCTTGCAAGTAAAATAAAATAGATATAACAACTAAAGACGAAACAAATGCCAGTATATACCCCCAATATTTCTTAAATAAAGCCCTGATTTTCATAAAATCACCTAAAAAAAGTATACCATAATAAACTCACATTTACTATTTTTCTTGCAAAATACCTTGATTTGTAGTATGATTTATGCGTTTGTTGAAAGAAGTGAATTATATGGAAAAAATTATTAATGTTGCAGTAGTAGCTCACGTTGATGCCGGGAAAAGCACCTTAGTAGACGCTTTATTAAACCAAAGTGGTGCTTTTAGATCAAACGAAGAAGTAAAAGACTGCGTAATGGATAGTAACGATCTAGAAAGAGAAAGAGGTATAACTATCTATTCTAAAAACTGTGCAATTAGATATAAAGACTACAAAATTAATATCGTAGATACTCCAGGCCATGCTGACTTCTCATCAGAAGTAGAACGTGTTATCAAAACAGTTGATACAGTAATCTTACTTGTTGACTCTGCAGAAGGTCCAATGCCTCAAACAAGATTTGTTTTAAAAGAAGCCTTAAAATATAACTTAAAACCAATCCTATTTATAAACAAAATTGATAAAAAAGACGCTAGACCAGAAGAAGTAGTTAATATGACATTCGATTTATTCTGTGAACTTAACGCAAGTGATGAACAATTAGACTTCCCAATCATATATGGTACTGCAAGAGATGGTATTGCTAAATATTCACTAGATGATGACAGCACTACTATTGATCCACTTCTAGAAACTATCGTAAAACAATGCAAACCATTTGAAGGAAACGAAAACGACGACTTACAACTTCAAATTTCAAATTTAGGTTATGACGACTATATTGGTCGTTTAGGAATTGGCCGTATTAATAAAGGCAAAATCAAAAATGGTGAACAAGTTACCCTTGTAAAAAATGACGGTAGTGTTGAAAACTTCCGAATTTCAAAATTATATGTTACCGAAGGAATTAAAAAGATCGAAAAAGACGTAGCTTACTATGGCGATATCGTAACTATTGCTGGATGCGCAGACATATCAATCGGAGATACAATATGCAAACTAGGAACAGTTAATCCTCTAGAACCAATTGAAATCGAAAAACCAACCCTAAGCATGAACTTCGTTGTAAACAACGGACCGTTTGCTGGACAAAGTGGAAAATTCTTAACATCTAGACACTTAAAAGAAAGACTAGAAAGAGAACTTGAAACTAATGTTGGTTTAGAAGTAGAAGAACTAGAAGGCTCTGATGGCTTTAAAGTAAGCGGTAGAGGAGAACTACACCTATCAATCCTTCTTGAAAACATGAGACGTGAAGGTTACGAACTATGTGTAAGTAAACCAGAAGTATTATTTAAAGAAATAGACGGTCAAAAATGTGAGCCTTATGAATTAGTTATAGTAAATACTCCAAATGACTACTCAAGTACAATAATTAACAGCTTACAAGAAAGAAAAGGACTTTTGCAAAAACTAGAACAAGAAGAAAATTACACTCACTTAGAATTTGAAGTACCTACAAGAGGACTTATCGGATACCGTAGTAATTTCATCACTGAAACAAAAGGTGAGGGAATCATGGTGCGTAGTTTCTCATCATACAAACCATACGCTGGAAACATTCAAAACAGAAAAAATGGTGTACTAGTTAGTATGGAAACAGGTAAGAGTTTAGGATATTCACTATTTAACTTACAAGATAGAGGACAATTAATTATTGGACCAGCAACAGACGTTTACATTGGTATGATTGTTGGTATTAACAACAGAGATAACGACCTTAACGTAAACCCATGCAAGAATAAAGAAATGTCAAATACAAGAAGTAAAAGCAGTGATGAAGCAATCGCTTTAGTACCACCAAGAACATTCTCTTTAGAAGAAGCACTTGAATTCATTAATGATGATGAATACGTTGAAATTACACCAGCTGTTATTAGATTAAGAAAGAAAATATTAGATCCAAAAGATCGTTTCAGAATAAATAGATAATCTGCCTAGTGCGGATTTTCTTTTGCAAGTTTTTCATACTCTCTTTGCAAGATATCAACCATTTTCTTTAACTTTTCCATCTCAAAAGCATCATTATCACTTTTAATTTTTGACTGATGTACCTGCCTTTGCTGATTAAACTGTTGTAAAAAAGCCGCATTCGTCTCCAGAATCTGACCTACTAACATAAACCAGTTGCCAATCGAGTTCTGCTCCAAAGCCGTAAACCCATCAATTAAAGCAAACCCAACTAAAGTGGCAAATAAAGTTCCAATTTTTGACTCGGTTTCTGAAGGCAATCTTTCCATAGTATAAGTATATGCGTCTTGAATAAACTTTATATAAATGATATAATTAGCATGGAAAAGAGGTAATAAAATGAATTTAAAAGGAACAAAAACAGAAGCCAATCTTCAAGCAGCATTTGCCGGTGAAAGTCAAGCAAGAAACAAGTACACATATTATGCATCAAAAGCAAGAAAAGACGGATATGAACAAATAGCCGCTATCTTTGAAGAAACAGCAAATAATGAAAAAGAACATGCTAAAATGTGGTTCAAAGAATTAAACGGTGGAAACATTCCAGATACATTAACAAACTTAAATGATGCGGCAAATGGTGAAAACTACGAATGGACAGACATGTATGAAGAATTTGCTAAAACAGCAAGAGAAGAAGGCTTTGAAGATATTGCCAAAAAATTTGAATTAGTTGGTCAAATAGAAAAACATCATGAAGAAAGATATCGTAAACTAATAAATAATATAGAAAATAAAGTTGTATTTTCAAAAGACGAAGATGCAATATGGATTTGCCGTAATTGTGGACATGTTGTAATCGGAAAATATGCTCCAGAAGTATGTCCAGTATGTAATCATCCACAAAGTTTCTTCGAACTAAAAAGTGAGAACTACTAAAACTCGTTAAGAGTTTTTTTATTTGCCTAAAAAAAGCAAGCTATTGCTCACTTTCTAACCTATATGATGGTTTAAATTCTTCAGATAACAAACCTGCTGCCTGAATTCTTCTAAATTTACCTTCATCAATTATATAATCAAATTCCCCGATAAATTCATAAACATCGGGATTCATTCCAATTTTGCTTTCATTATATTTATAATAAGGACTGCTTTGACCAAATGAATTAGCAAGCCCATTTAAATCAAGGAAATCATAATCATTTTTGTATCTATCTATTATTGCTTCATACATATAAAACATAGGATTAAACGAAATAAATTTACTATCATATCCACTCGCAATTATACTAATTCTATTTTCAAATTTCATAAGCAGTGCAGCAGCAATATACTCATATTTTTGCTTCTTTAAATTATTTGTTGCCTGAACTACTTGTTGTTTAATCAAAATCAAATCTCTATCAGATGCCATCTTCTCTTCTAAAACTGCCGGATTATTATCTGTTTGTATCTTCTCATTACACTCATTATTATGCTCAAGTTCTTTTTCATAGGCTCTTTGAGTTTGAATTAAACAAGCCTCATAATCAATTTTAAGAAGTACTAGTTCAGCATTAGCACCTGTATTTCCTGTAAATATATTCAGCATATTCCTATAAAAATTAATACTATCAGTAGCATTTTCTTTTATATAATCATATAAAAGTGAAACATCCTTGTTACTTGCATCCTCTAAAATAAGACCGCTGCTAGTAGAAGTACTAAGTATATTCTTCACCTCATCAGATAAATTGTCTCGATTATACGTTTTTAAGTTAATATACGGACTAATTCTTGGAAAAATAAAATCCAAAGGTTTAATCTCTCGTCTCCTCTTAAATCCTAAACTTTTTAAATCATCAATAATCTTAACATTTTGGTTATAATTAGCCGCAAAACTTCTTTTAGGATTTAACTCACCAATAATAATTTCTGGATTAATTTTAATAAAAGCACATCCTTTTTTATTATAATAACTAACTACCTCATTAAAAAAATCTTTAAACAAACTAGCATTATAATAATCAACTAAAAAGCCCTTAGGTGCATAAGCATACTTACCATACTTAATCTTTTTTGTTAATACAAGTGATCCTGCAACTATATTATCCATATCATCTTTATATCCAATATAATCATAAGAAAATCCCATCTCACCCATTAACTTAGCATAGTTAACCGTTTGGGCGTAACTTCTAAGTGGATGATTATAAGCAAAATTTTCAAATTCACGAATTGATAACTCAACTAATTTCATAAAAATCTCCTATAATCAATTATATCATTAAAGTGTCAAATATAAAATATTAACTTGCTTGCAATTAACATTTATTTTATAATTTTCTTATAAAGAAGGTATGAAAAATGAAAATCACAAATTTATATGCTAGAGAAATTCTAGATTCAAGAGGAAACCCAACTGTAGAGTGTGAACTTACTACAGAAAACTTTACTGTAAGAGCAAGTGTCCCATCAGGTGCTTCCACCGGTTCAAATGAAGCCCTAGAACTTAGAGATGGAGACTCAAGATATCATGGCAAAGGTGTAACTAAAGCCGTAAACAATGTAAACACAATCATTAAAAATGCCCTAATAGGTAAAGAATTAAATCAAAAAGTTCTAGATAATTTACTTCTAGAATTAGATGGAACAAAGAACAAAACAAACCTAGGAGCAAATGCCATTTTAAGCGTATCTCTTTGCATTATGAAAGCAATTGCTAAATCCCAAAACAAAGACATCTACGAACTATTTGACGGCCCTTATACAATGCCATACCCAATGATGAATATCATTAATGGTGGAGTACATGCCACAAGTTCTTTAGAAATTCAAGAATTTATGATTGTCCCAAATCAAAGTACTTTTAAAGAAAGACTAAGATGTGGTGCTGAAGTATTCCAAACTTTAAAAAGCATTCTAAAACAAAATGGCTTTTCAACATCAGTAGGTGACGAAGGTGGATTTGCCCCAACATTTAAAACAATTGAAGAAGCCCTAGACTACATAATGCTTGCTATCAAAGAAAGCGGCTACGTTCCAGGTAAAGATGTAAACCTAGCACTAGATGCAGCCGCAAGTGAATTTTATAAAGACGGCAAATACACAATAAATAAAAAAGAACTAACTAAAGAAGAACTAATAAATTACTACATAAAATTAACTGAAACTTATCCGATAATTAGCATTGAAGACGCCTTTAGTGAAGATGACATAGATTCAATAAAGAAACTAACTGAACTAATTGGTAACAAAATAATGCTAGTTGGTGATGACTACTTTGTTACAAATATTGAATATCTTCAAAAAGGAATAACTGAAAAATACAATAACGCCATTTTACTAAAAGCAAATCAAATAGGTACAATAACTGAAATGTTAGAAACCATAAAACTAGCTAAAAACTCTGGCTTTAAAACAATTATTTCCCACAGAAGTGGTGAAACAGAAGACACATTTATCTCTCAAATGGCAGTTGGCCTAAACTTAGGCTACATCAAAACAGGCTCACTATGTAGAGGAGAACGTATTGCAAAATACAACGAACTTCTAAGAATTGAAGAAAAAGTAGGCCACTAAACTTGAAATAACCCATAAAATATGGTAACATCTTTATTAGTCAGGTGATTTTATGGAAACTATTTTATTAATTGTATCAGTATTACTAATCGCAATTGTCCTACTTCAAAGTGGCAAAGCAAGTGATGCTAGTCAAATAATATCAGGAGGAAATACAGAACTATTTGCTAATCAAAAAGAAAGAGGCTCAGAACTAGTAATCAGCCGTCTTACATTAATTCTTGGTTTAGCATTCTTTGTATTATCATTCCTAATTTATATTAGTTAAGAAAGTGCCTAATTGGTGCTTTTTTTAATTTAATATATAAAAATATGATAAAATATAATTGGAGGACTATATGAAAGAAGAAATTATTAACTATTTAAGCAAAATGCATGATGCTCAGACACTTATTCAAATAAACGATGCCCTAAATTTACACAGTGCAATTGAATTAAAAGATTTACAAAAAGCTTTAGACGCCCTTATCGAAGAAAACAAAGTTTACAAAACTAAAAAAGAAAAATACTTACTTTTAGAAAATTGTGAATATTTAAAATGTGGAAAACTAAGCATTAATAAATCAGGAAATGGCTTTCTTCTTTTAGATGGTGACGATCTTTATATTGATTACAAAAACCTTAATGATGCCGTAAATGGTGACGAAGTCCTAACTGAACTTATCAAATACAAAGGAAAAACCGAAGGCCGTGTAATCAAAATCTTAAAAAGAAACACCAAAAACATCATTGGCGAGTATAGTATAAGAAAAAACAAACCAGTACTAATTCTAGATGATGAAAAGTGCAAACTTCTAATAGACCTAGATCCAAACACTACCAAAGATTGCGTTTTAGGTACAAAAGTCCTAGTAAACCTAGAAAAAGAACTAGCACCTAACCACTATATAGGTAAAGTTGTAAAAATAATAGGTCATAAAGACGACCCAGGTGTTGACATCAAAACTATCGCTTACAAATATGGCATCTTTGAAGAATTTTCTAAAGAATCTGACAAGCAAACAGAAGAACTACCTATTATGGTTGAAGAAAAAGAACTAGCTGGAAGAAAAGACCTAACAAACGAAGTGATCTTTACAATTGATGGAGATGATACCAAAGATATAGACGATGCCGTAAGTATCAGTGCTGAAAACAACCTTTACACACTAGGCGTTCACATAGCAGACGTAAGCCATTACGTTACAAAAGATAGCCCACTAGATAAAGATGCCTTTACAAGAGGAACAAGTTCATACTTAGCTTACAGTGTTATCCCAATGCTACCTCATAAACTATCAAACGGAATTTGCTCATTAAACGAAGGTGTAGTAAGACTAACTATCTCATGCGTCATGCAAATAAATGCTAAAGGAGACGTTGTAAACTATGATATCTTCCCAAGCTACATCAAATCATGCAAAAAAATGACCTATAAAAAAGTTAACGACATTCTTATGAGAGACACCTATGACGAAGAATATGCACCATATGTTTCAAGACTAAAACTAATGAATGAACTAGCACATATCTTAAGAAAAAATAAAGAACGCAGAGGCTACATCGACTTCTCAATTGAAGAGCCAAAGATAATCTGTGACAAAAATGGCAAATGTATTGACGTAGTAACATATGATAGAGAAGACGGAGAAAAATTAATCGAAGACTTCATGATTGCAGCCAACGAAACAGTTGCATCACACCTTTACAACATGGACTTACCATCAATATACCGTGTTCACGGCACTCCTAAAGCCGAAAAAATCGATTCATTTATTAACCTTGTGTCATTAAGTGGCTACAAACTAACTGGCAACTTCAAAAATTTTACACCCACATCAATGCAAAAAATACTAGCCCAGTTAGAAAATGTACCGAACCATCAAATATTTGCTTCGCTACTACTTAGATGTATGCAAAAAGCAGTATATTCATCAGAAAACATCGGCCACTTTGGCCTAGGAAGCAAATGTTATACTCATTTTACAAGCCCAATAAGAAGGTATCCAGACCTTTTACTTCATAGATTACTTCACACTTACCTATTTGAAAACAAAATGGACATTCAAACAATAAATTATTACGAAAACTGTTTGCCAGGCATGGCTGAAAACTGTAGTCAAAGAGAGCAGGCAGCAGTAGACGCAGAACGTGAAGTAGATGACATGAAAATGGCTGAATACATGGAAGAACACATTGGTGAAATCTATGAAGGATACATTAGTGGAGTAACTAACTTTGGTTTCTTTGTCGAACTCCCAAACATGATTGAAGGACTAGTTCACATTAACACCCTTGAAGGAGACTATTACAACTACTTACCAGAATTAATGGCTTTAATAGGTGAACGACACAAAAAAATATATAGACTTGGAAACAAAGTAAGAGTTAAAGTAGTAGGTGCAAGCAAAGAAAGCAAAACCATTGACTTTATATTACTGGAGGATGATCAAAATGGAAATCAAAAACCGCAAAGCAAGATTTAACTACTTTATACTAAAAGAAATTGAATGCGGAATAGTTTTAACTGGCACCGAAATCAAATCCCTAAGAAAAGGCAGTGCCGACATAAAAGACTGCTACGCAAAAATCAAAAACGATGAAGCATTCTTAATAAATATGTATATTGCTAAATATGATGAAGGAAACAGATTTAATCATGATGAAAGAAGAACAAGAAAACTTTTACTTCATAAAACTGAAATCAAAAGACTTAAAGAAGAAACTCAAAAACAAGGTTATACCTTAATACCTCTAGAAGTCTATATTAAAAACAATCATGCCAAAGTATTGCTAGGTATCTGCCAAGGAAAACATAACTATGACAAAAGACAAACAATTAAAGAACGAGATTTACAAAGAGAGGTTAGAAATGCGTAAAAAGATTTTTATCCTTTTTTTAATATTAATTCCCATTAATGCCTTTGCCCTAACAAAAGCCCCAATCGATATCACAAAGGAAACAGTAACATCCTTAAGCAAAGCCTTAAATGAAGAAATAATCACCAGCGAACAACTTATAAACATTTACTTAGAAAGAATAAACGAGTATAATGCTCAATATAACGCTTTAATAACAATAAACGAAAACGCCATAAACGAAGCCAAAGAACTAGATGAAGAAAGACTAAATGGTAATATTAAGTCATCCATTCATGGTATTCCAATCATTGTAAAAGATAATATTGATGTCCTAGGAACAGCAACAACTGCCGGTTCAAAAGCATTAAGCGACAACTACCCAAATGAAGACGCTCTTATTATTCAGAAATTAAAAGATGCTGGTGCTATAATAATTGCTAAAGCAAACATGAGCAAATTCGCCTTCTATGCAAGTTCATCATCAAGTGATTATGGTACAGTAAAAAATGCCTACAATCTTGCTTACTCATCATATGGTTCAAGTGGTGGCTCAGCAGTAAGCGTTGCTCTTAACTTTGCTCCAATTGCAATCGGTACTGACACAAACGCATCAGTAAGACTCCCAGCTCAAGCAGCAAGCCTTATCGGTTATCGTCCTACACTAGGCTTAATCAGTAGAACAGGCATCATTCCATACGACCCAGAAAGAGATACCCCAGGCATTATTGGAAAAACTATTGAAGACATCCTAACCATAACCAACATCATAAAAGGCAAAGACGAAAATGATGACAAAACGTATGATTCTGAAACTTTGAAAATCAGTGAAATAAATCTGCAAAACATAACACTCGGCATATCTGAAACCTTTCTAAATGGTAGTAATGAAAACATTCTTTCAGAAAATAAAGAAACAAACGAAGAAGTAAAAAATCTTTTGACAAGTGCTCTAGACAAAATAAAAGATTCCGGTATCACCATTAAAGTAATTGAGAATTACTATACTACTACAGTAGATAGTGATGTCGCAAAATCTTATAGTGGCTATCAATTCTGCGATAAATTTAATGAGTACATATTAAATCATCAAGGAAGTATAAAAACATTTGAAGAACTAGCGGCACTTACTCCTGGACTAGAAGGATATGTAGAAGAGTGCAATTCTAAAACAGATCAAATATATAAAGACGGACTTAAACAAGAATACAAAGATTATATAGAAGACATCATGAAGGAAAACAATTTAGATGCCATTATTTATCCATCAAGTAAGAATAAAATACTAGAACTAGGTACAACTGGTATTATCAATCTATCAGCCCACGCTTCATCAACAATAAATTATCCATCTATAACAATACCAATCGGTTACGATAGTGATAATCTTCCATATTCTCTTGAAATTATGACAAAAACTCAAAATGACGAATTTTTATTATCACTTGCAAACAAAATAAATTCCCTTAGACTATATGAATCAAAAAATCCGTTATCATCATTATATGAAGTTGATGAGGAAGTCACAAAACTAATTCAAAAGTATGATAAAAGATATAACAAAAAGAATACTCTATTTAATAAAAAATGGTTAAAAAAAGTAAAAAATTATTTTAAAGACTATCAGAATATCGAAAAACCTGAAACCGAAGCAAAAAAACTAAACCAAAACTATTATGTTTCTTTAATCATAACATTTATTATTCAGTATATAGTTGCAATAACTATTTTAGCCATCTTACTACTAGTAAGAAAACACTTGAAAATTCAAAAAAAACGAAGAAAACGCCGGAAATAGGGACCCCGTTTTCTTTTTTTGTAGTATAATAAAATTGTCGGGCAAATAGCACGGAGGAAATGTATGATAAAATTTATTATAGTTGAGGATGAAAAGGAATATCAAGATATTTACAAAAATATTATTGATAAAATTATGTTTAAAAATGATAACAACTATGAAATACAAACCTATGAAAGATATACGCCAAAGCTTAAATCTGTTATAAAAGATCAAACTGATACTAAAATTTACATCATGGATATCGAAATTCAAGGAGAAAAATCTGGACTAGATATTGGTAGAGAGATAAGAAAAGACGATTGGGATAGCGAAATATTATTCATTACTAACCATGATAAAATGTATGATACCGTATATGAAAGCTTATTTAAAGTATTTTGCTTTATAAGAAAATTTCACAATTTAGAAAACACTCTAACAAAAAAATTATCTTTAATCGTAAATCGCAAATTTGATAACCGCAATTTTTTCTATACAAGCGGTCAATCAGACTTACAAATATTTGCAAAAGATATCATTTATATTTATAGAGAAACAACATCAAGAAAACTCATTATAAAAACTACTAGAGGCGAATATGCCATAAACATGACATTACAAGATGCCTTAACCAAACTAGATGATAGATTTAGACAAGTCCATAGAGCTTGTATTGTAAACAATGACTATGTTCAAGAATACAACTGGAGTCAAGGATATTTTACTCTATCAACTGGTGAAAAAGTAGATATGTGTTCTAAAAACTTTAGAAAAAGCAAAGGCAAAATAAATGAATAATATATTAAGCTATCATTTTTTTACGTTGTATTTATCTGCAGTCTTACTAACGAGTGTCTATATCATCGCTTATAAAAGTTTCTCAAATAACAAAATAAAAATCACCCTTAATAAAGCAATCTTAATTTTAATAACCGCATTTTTAATATCAATTAATAATCTGTACAATCCAATTCTTGCTATAAACGCATTAATAAGTGCAATTACTTATATGATAATGTATAAATCAATATTCAAGGAATCTTGGAAAATAACATTTTGTAAAATTTGTTTAATGACTTTGGTATCATTTGTGTTAGACCCAGTCTTATCAATAATAATATCGTTTGCCTGTGAAAATATTCAAGAACTCAATGTGAATACAATACCAAAATTACTTATCACTTGCATCTTTTCATATATATACTTCAAAATTTTTAAATCTGAAAAAAATAGAAAAAGATTTAACTCTTTACTAGAATTAATGGAAGCTAATAAAAAAATATTAATATATTTTACAATATTAGTACTAGTCGCTCATGCATACAACGTCTTATTAGCTTATAACTACGTTGACTATAAATATTACACAGCATTACTTATTCTTATTATATTTATTTCTTATTTTTCATATATCTTTATTCACGAAATATTCGATAATACAACTTTAACATTAAAGAATAAATATTTAAATGATAATCTGATAAACTATCAAAAAACAGCAGATAACTACAGAACTTTAAAACACAATCTAAAAAATGACTTGTTTATTATTGCTCGTTCAAAAGATAAAGAAAAAGCAATTAGAAGAACGTATGAAAAATATAATCAAGATGAAGAGTGGGTAAATAACATCAGTTCCATTCCATCTGGACTTCAAGGTATTATCTTCTTAAAAATGCAATTTGCAGAAAATAATAAAGTTAAATTCTATATGGATAACCAAATAGATTTTAAAAAATTAGATGAAAGTACAGCTCTTTACCTAGATACTTGCGAAGTAATAGCTATATGTTTAGATAATGCCATTGAGGCAAGCATAGATACCGAAGAAAAATTAATATGCATGGGACTATACAATGATGATGATTGTTATACAATTAACATCACCAATTCATTTAACAACTTTGTAGACGTTGATAAACTAGGTGAGAAGAATTATAGCACGAAAAATAGAAATAGTGGCATAGGTCTAAATTATATTGCAAATCTAAACAAAGATATAAAAATAAAAAGAATTATATCTGACACAAATTTTAAAACTATTATAACAATTAAAAAAGTCATCAATTAAGATGACTTTTTCGTGTGTGTGTTAAGTACCCTTTCTATCTATATTTTTTTTGGTACATCTAAATTATTATAAATTACTTAATTAATGATTTTGGGCATTCTGGTTCATCAGCAATAACAGCAATACAGAATATTGAACTAATATGACTAGCAATGAATTTTAAAAAACTTCCTAACATAACTGCCTCCTTTCTTCCTACATAAAATCTATTCATTAAGATTATAGGTTTTATAATTATTAAACTCTTGATGCGTAATCTTATATATTAAAGGATTAATTAATAAACTTTGATAAAGTAAAGACGCTATCATTAAATTACTAATAAGATTAGACTGTTTGAAAGAGTAACAGCAATACACAAGCGTAATAATTAAACTAACAACTTTAAACAATAACCTTCTTTTTTTATTTACTATTGGCCTTTTCTTAGTATCCGCAGGAGAATAGAGCGCAAATCCTAATATTGAAAAAGTTAATAATATAATTTTAGTAATTTCATTTATTGTAATAATGCTAAATATATATGGAATTAAGATAAAAGCTAGAATAGATACCACCCAGCACTCTTTAGTTGTATTAGCATGCCAACCAAAACTTACGCTTCTTATAGGTGTATAAAGTAATACAAACCATATGTATTCTTTAAATAAACCAAGCAAAGTTGCGATTAAAGTAATAACTAAAATCTTAGTAAAAGTTAAGTATATACCTTCTAAAGCATATCTCATAACCTCAACATCTTCATTTGAGTATTCCTTATTTCTTTTTGCTAAATTAACAACACTTGCAATAAACTTTTCTTTCACTTCTTCACTTCCGCTATCATCATAACAGAATAAAACAACAAATTTTAACAGTTGGACTCAAAAGGCTAAAAAAATGTTCAAAATATAAAAATTATAATTTAAAAATGCCAAAATATTTAATTAATACCCAAAAAACCACATTTTAAACAATTTATAAAAGTCTGGAATTATAATTTGTTAAAATATACATGTCATGCAAAAGATGCCGGAAAAAGCTTCCTAGCAATCTTTAAGTGATAATCTTGTGCACAAAGAAGGGAAGTAAAAATATGTTCAGAAGGAAGGTGTTTAGCGTGAGAGGTACCGTAAAATGGTTTAACAACGAAAAGGGATATGGCTTTATCGAATGCGGAGATTTAGAAGATATATTTGTTCATTATTCTGCGATACTTAAAGATGGCTATAAAACATTAAATGAGGGCGACATTGTTGATTTTAAACTTATTGAAACAGCAAAAGGACTACAAGCAAACGAAGTGTCTACTGTCACTTTAACTACTACAATCTTGTAGTTTTTTCTTTTTTTTTATGCTATAATCACTATAGGAGGATGAATATGGAATTTTTAATTCGTGGAGAAAAAATTAAAGTAACTGATTCAATCAAAAATTATATTGAGGAAAAGCTAGGAAGACTAAACAAATATTTTGACGCACCAGATAGCATTAAAGCAACTGCTTTAATAAAAGTGAAGGATAACGAAGAAATTATCGAAGTCACCATTCCTACAACAAAATTTACACTTCGTGCAGAAGAAAAAAACAAAGACTTATATGCAGCAATTGACCTAGTAACTGATAAACTAGAAAGACAAATAAGAAAAAATAAAACTAGATTAAAAGCAAAATATAAAAAAGAAGTAGTCCCTGACTTTATCTTTGATTTTGAAGTAACTGAAGAGGAAAATGAAGATAAAATAGTAAAAAGAAAAAAAATTGATGTAAAACCAATGGATGAAGAAGAAGCAATCCTTCAAATGGAACTTCTAGGACATGATTTTTACGTATTTAATAATATAGATGAAGAGTGCATTTCTGTTCTTTATAGAAGAAAAGATGGCAACTACGGTATAATTAATACAAAATAGGATGTAAAAGTCCTTTTTTTTTGATATAATAATCACTTGAGAGGGTGATATTATGAGTTTACTAAAAAAACTTGTAGATACTGAATATAAAGAATTAAGAAGATTCAATAAAATTGCTGACAAAATTGAAAGTCTAGACGAAGAATATTCAAAAATGTCAGACGAAGAATTAAAAGGAAAAACTGCCGAATTTAAAGAAGCATTAAAAAATGGCAAAACATTAGATGACATTCTTGTTGATGCTTTTGCTACTGCAAGAGAAGCCGCATATCGTAAAATAGGTGAAAAACCATACAGAGTCCAATTACTAGGTGGCCTTGCTATTCATTATGGTAACATTGCTGAAATGAAAACTGGTGAAGGTAAAACCTTAACTACAATTTTACCTGCATACCTAAATGCCTTGACTGGCGAAGGTGTACACGTAGTAACAGTAAATGAATACTTAAGTGCTCGTAATGCCGAGTGGATGGGACCAATCTTTGAATTCCTAGGACTAACTGTAGGCGTAAACCTAAGAGAACTTAGTCCAGAGCAAAAAAGAGAAATCTATAACTGCGACATAACATACTCAACAAACAATGAAATCGGTTTCGATTATTTAAGAGATAATATGGTACAGCGTAAAGAAGACAGAACGCAAAGAGGTCTTAATTATTGTATCATCGATGAAATCGACTCAATCCTAATCGATGAAGCAAGAACTCCACTTATCATTTCTGGTGGTAAGTTCAATGCTGCAAACCTATATACAGAAGCTGATAGTGCAGTTAAAAAACTAAATGAAGAAGAAGACTTCACTGTTGACGAAAAAACAAAAACAGTAATGCTTACTGAATCCGGAAGTAAAAAAATTGAAAAATACTTCAAACTAGATAATCTATATGACGCAGAAAATACTGCTTTAGTACACCACATAAACCAAGCGCTTAAAGCAAACTATGGTATGAAAATTGATGTAGACTATGTAGTTCACGATGGTGCAATCCTAATCGTTGATCAGTTCACTGGCCGTTTAATGCAAGGAAGACAATTTAGTGAAGGCTTACATCAAGCAATTGAAGCCAAAGAAGGCGTAAAAATCAACGAAGAAACAAAAACTTTAGCAACAATCACATTCCAAAACTTATTTAGAATGTACAATAAAATTTCAGGTATGACTGGTACTGCAAAAACTGAAGAAGAAGAATTCCGTGACATCTACAATATGTACGTTATTGAAATACCAACAAATAAACCATGTATAAGAGAAGATATGGCCGACTTAATGTTTGCAACTGAAAAAGGTAAATATAATGCAATCGTAAACTTTATTAAAGAAGTTCACGCTAAAGGACAACCAATCTTAGTTGGTACTATCTCAGTTGAATCAAACGAACACCTAAGTAAACTACTTCAAAAAGAACATCTACCCCATGAAGTATTAAACGCTAAAAACCATGCTAGAGAAGCAGAAATCATCGCAAACGCCGGTCAAAAAGGCGCAATTACAATCGCTACAAACATGGCAGGTCGTGGAACCGATATTAAACTAGGAGAAGGCGTTAAAGAACTTGGCGGACTATGTGTAATCGGAACTGAAAGACACGAATCAAGACGTATCGATAATCAGTTAAGAGGTCGTGCTGGTCGTCAAGGAGACCCAGGATATTCACAGTTCTTCATATCATTTGAAGACGAACTTATGAGAAGATTCGGAACAGATAGAATTAAAACAATGATTCAAAACCTAGGATATGATGAAACAATGCCTATTAGATCAAAAATGTTTAGTAAGAGCATTGAATCAGCACAAAAGAAAGTAGAAGGCAACAACTACGATATGCGTAAGAGTTTGCTAGACTACGACAATATCGTATCTGAGCAAAGAAAAATAGTTTATAAAAAACGTAATGAAATTCTTGATGCTGAAAACATGACTACAATCTCAGAAGACACTTTAAGAGACTATGCAGACGAATTTGTAGACAGTCACATTGCTCCAGAAGGATACTTAACTGAAGCAGATCTAGATGCAATCAAAGATCATTTCAACAATGCTTACTTAAGAAAAGAAACAATCGAACTAGACGAAATCAAAAACAAAAAAGAAACAGAAGTAAGCGATATTATTGGTGATAAACTAGTAAAAGAATTTGAAGAAAAATTAGAAGAAATCCCAGAAGAAGTAACAAATAACTTTGAAAGATTTATAAATTTAAAAGTGATCGACGATGCATGGATTGAACACATCAACTCAATGGAACATTTAAGAGAAGGTATTGGTTTAAGAGGATATGCTCAAGTAAACCCACTTCAAGCATACGCTTTAGAAGGTTATGAAATATTCGAAAAAATGTTAGATAACATTGACGCTAACATTACAAACCTTCTAATGAGAGTTGAAATAAAACAAACGATTGCACCTAGAAAAGCACCTCAAGGACAAACTAATGACGGCAAAGAAACTTTAAAAAGTACACCAAAAGTTAACGAAAAAAAGAAAATAGGCCGTAATGACCCATGTCCATGTGGAAGTGGCAAAAAGTACAAAAACTGTTGTGGTAAATAACATATAAAATAGCAAAATTTTTATGCAGACATTTATGCAAACAATATAAAGTTGGTATTCACGCCAGCTTTTTAATTTGCCAATAATTAATAGAAGAAAAATAATTATAGACGAGATACTAGTTCAAAAAATCAATTGTTTAATAATGGAAAAAATAGTATAATAATTACGATAAATTAAATAAAACTATTTAGAAAAGGAGGTATAAATGCAAACAAATCCCAAAATTATATTTAAACCAATAACTCTAGAAGAAAATATCAAAATAATTCAAAACTTTTACTTTGGAGAAGGCGAAAAGTCAGAAATCCACAATTTATTATGTGAATATTTCCCAGAACTTCATGATATCCACAAAAATATTTCAAAAGAAGAGATATCCACAAAAATTAGTGCTATAATCACGAACTATTACACAAGTAATTCACAAAATATTAGAGAAGCTTGTAAAAAATATAGTGCTATTTGGAACAAATACAATGACACTTATTTTAAAAAATTAGCAGACTATCTTAACATAAATTGGCCTATAAATATAAATGAAATAACTTGTTATGTTGGTATGTTGCCATTTTTTCCTAGAGATATAGATAACTCCACATTTTATATTAATCCACATTTAAATGAAGAAAAACTAACAGAAGTCTGTGCTCATGAAACACTACATTTTTTATGGTTTACTAAGTGGAAAACACTTTATCCAGAAATTCCTAAAGCGGAATACGAAAGCCCATACCTAGCATGGCAATATAGTGAAATGGTAACTGACCCAATTTTAAATAATACAGATTTCCAAGCAATATTTGATTTTACAGAAAAATCATATCCTGAATTTTATAAATTACAAAAGAATGGTAAGTTCGTAATGGAAGAATTAAAAAAAATCTACAATTCCAGCACTAACGTTGAAGATAAAATAACAACTGGCTACGAATATTTAAAAAATCTAAATTTTAAAGAAATGGAAAAATAAAAATGGAATATATAAAATGGGTTATTATATACTTAATATTTTCTTTAATATTTGCTCAATGCTTTAAAGAAACAAATAGGAGCATGAAAAACGCTTCAGTTAACAATTCTATTAGAAGTATTTACTGCACTATTCGCCCTAATGTTATCTCCACTTTTTACATACAAATTTTCATTAAATCCTCAAGTACTTCTAACTCTAGGTCTAGTAACCATTATTTATGCAGCAACAGATAGATTAAATATCGAAGCAAGATACGGCCTTGCTCCTTCAACATTCAGTATGCTTAAACAATTATCCACAGTGTTCCTGGTAATATTTGGTTTTGTATTTTTAAAAGAAAATATTATCTTAACTAAAGTTGCCGGTATAATTCTCATACTCCTAGCAAATATTCTATTATCCACAAATAAAAAAGGAAAACTAGAACTTAACAAATACTTTATCATGTGCATAATCTCAAACTTTCTTTTTGCAATCGTTATGTTTATAAATGTTAATATTTCAGAGAATTTCAACATTGGATTATATACTGTCATAACTGTTTTGATCCCATCTCTAATCATAAAACTTGTAAGTAGAATTTCTATAGACGACTTAAAACAAGAATTCAAATTATATGACAAAAAGAAATTTATGCTAGTAAGTTTCTCATGGGCCATTATGCTTATCTCATCTGTTAAAGCTTACGAATATGGAAACATATCCATTGTCGCACCGCTTTTAACGTTATCAATGGTAACGAATTCTATATATGAATTCTTTATAGACAAAGACAAGAAAAGTTTAAAAAGAAAACTTTTAGTAAGCCTTCTAATCGTGATTGGAATCACCCTAATAAAAAAATAAGAAGTAACATTCCATATGGAAAAATTCGTAACCTATAATGACATTGCCAAAGAAAGGAATAAAACTATGAAAAGATGCTTATGGTGTAATTTAAAAAACCCATTATATGTAGAATATCATGACAAAGAGTGGGGCGTACTTAACTTAGATGACAATTATCTTTTTGAAATGCTAATCTTAGAAATGTTCCAAGCCGGTCTTTCTTGGGAATGTATTTTAAATAAAAGAGAAAACTTTAAAAGAGCATATGACAACTTTGCCATAGACAAAATTATTAAATATGATGATGTCAAAAAAGAAGAACTCTATAACAACAAAGGTATTATCAGAAACAAACTTAAAATAAATGCAAGCATTAATAATTCCGCAATATTTAAAGAAATTCAAAAAGAATATGGCTCTTTTTCCAAATATTTACTATCGTTCATACATGAATACCCAATATATGAAACTAGTCTTACAACATCTCAACTTTCTGACTCCATATCAAAAGATTTGATAAAACGAGGTATGAAATTTACTGGTTCAACAATTATATATTCCTATCTTCAAGCAATCGGCATAATAAACTCACACGAAACAGAATGCTTTCTTCATAAAAAATAAATAATGTGTCATTTTCTTGACACTTTTTTCTTACGTTAATATCTTAAAAATTTATACAAAAAATATAACGTGTTATAATAAAATTGGAAAGTGATGCCTATGGAAATAAAAAGATTTAACCCTAAATATGACGAAGGTTTAACAAGTGAGCAAGTTAATCAAAGAATAGCGGAAAACCTAACAAATATTAATGAGCAACCTCAAACTAAAACAATCAAGCAAATCATTTATAGTAATGTTTTCACTTATTTCAACTTTCTAAATATTTTTCTAGGCGCAGCAATAATAATAACCGGGTTAATTTATAACAGATTCCTTTATTCACTAAAAAATTGTTTATTCATGGGAACTATTATTTGTAATACCATAATTAGCACATTTCAAGAAATAACATCTAAAAAAATAATCGACAAACTATCATTTTTAGCATCAACCAAAACAACTGTTATAAGAAACTCTCGTAAAAAACTAATCTCAAATGAAGAAATAGTTTTAGACGATATTATATATTTAGAAATAGGAAATGAAGTTCCAACAGATTGCATAGTCCTAAATGGCAAAGTTGAAGTAAATGAATCCCTTCTTACTGGAGAAGTAGATCCGATTTATAAAGACACTAGTGCAGAACTTCTATCTGGAAGTTTCATTGTAAGTGGCTCATGTTATGCAAAAGTAAATAAAGTTGGTAAGGATTGCTATATAGCCAAAATATCTAAAGAAGCCAAATATAACAAAAAAGCAAATTCAATCATAATGGGTTCATTTAACCAATTACTTAAAATATTATCAATTCTAATTATTCCCATCGGAATTCTATTTTTTGCAAATCAAATAGTAATTACCAGCAGTATTTATGATTCAGTAATCGCCACAGTTGCCGCTTTAATCGGTATGATTCCTGAAGGTTTAATTTTACTAACGAGTTCAGTAATGGCAGTAAGTATTATAAGACTATCAAAATATAAAGTCCTTGTTCAGCAACTTTATTGTATTGAAACTCTTGCCAGAGTAAACGTTATATGCTTAGATAAAACAGGAACTATAACTGAAGGTAAAATGAAAGTATATGACACAATAATAGAAAAGGGACATAATAAAAAAGAAATTGATAAAATTCTCGGAGAAATCTGTGCAAGTGCAGTAGATCATAGTGCTACGTTCACTGCTTTAAAAGATTCTTTTACGTTAAATCAAACATCATGGAAAGTAAAAGAAACAATTCCTTTTTCATCCGAAAGAAAATTTTCTGCAGTCTCTTTTGAAAATGAAAATGCATATTATTTAGGCGCTCCAGACTTCATCTTAAAAGATGTATATAAGAATGAAAAATCCAAAATTGAAAATTACCAAAAAAAATATCGTGTTTTACTTCTAGCAAAATCAAATGAAAAAGTAACAGAGCATCCCAAGCAACTAGAAAAACTAGCATATATCCTAATCAAAGACGTTGTTAGAAAAGATGCCAAAGACACTTTAGAATTTTTTGAAAGAGAGGGAGTAGAAGTAAAAGTAATCTCTGGTGATAATTACAATACTGTTATGTCCATTGCCGAAGAAGCCGGCATCAAAAACATCAAAGGTATAGACGCAACAACATTAAATGACGAAACTATCAAAGAAGCAGCACTTAACTATAATATATTCGGTAGAGTAACTCCAAAACAAAAAAAGCAAATTATTAAAGCCTTAAAAGAGAATGGTAAAACAGTTGCTATGACTGGTGATGGAATAAATGATGTTTTAGCCTTAAAAGAAGCAGACTGTTCAATCGCAATGGCAAGTGGTACTGATGGTGCTAGAAACGTAAGTCAGTTAGTCTTATTAAACTCTGACTTCAGTAGTATTCCTCACATAGTTGCCGAAGGAAGAAGAACTATTAATAACATCGAAAGAAGTGCTTCTTTATTATTAGTAAAAACAATCTTCACAATCCTTTTAGTCTTACTATGTATCATTTTAGGAAGCAAATATTTCTTTATACCAATCCAGCTTACATTAATTACAACATTTACTATTGGAATACCATCATTTATCTTAGCACTAGAACCAAACACAGATATTGTCAAAGGAAATTTCTTAGTAAAAGTTATTGGTAAAAGTGTTCCAGCAGCACTAACGGTAGTATTCAATGTCATCATTGTTGAAATGTTCAAATATGCATTTAATTTGCCGGAAGATGTTGTCTCAAGTTTAGTAGTATTCTTAACTGGAATCTCGGGTTTTATCTTCCTATATAAATTATGTGAACCATTTAATGCATTTAGATTCACTCTTTGGATAACCTTACTTGCTGGCTTTGAGTACTGTGCAATATTTCAATCTAACTTCTTTAATATTAAAGCAATTAACTTTCAAATAGGTTTAATATTTGGCGTTCTTCTAATATGCTCACTTTACATATTCGATAAACTGAATAAAATAGTAATAAAACTTCTAAATAAATATGAAAATAAAAAAATGAAAGAATGTAACAATTAAGTTGCATTTTTTTATTCAGGAATATATAATCTAGTTAGGAGATGATAATATGAACATACCTTTCAAAAGAGGAAATATTTTACTGCCCAAAAATACAGATATGACAAAATGGAGTGTAGTAGCATGTGACCAATATACCAGTGAACCAGAATATTGGAACGACGTAGAAAAAATAGTTGGTGATGCCCCATCAACATTAAAGTTAACACTTCCAGAAATTTATTTAGAAGATGAAAATGTAAGTGAAAGAATTGCTAAAATAAATAGTAACATGAAAGCACTTCTAGATGAAGATTTCTTTAACGAATACAAAGACAGCATGATTTACTTAGAAAGAACCCAAAGTGATGGAAAAATCAGAGAAGGACTTATTGGTGTAGTTGATCTAGAAGCCTATTCATATGAAAAAGGAGCAGAAACACCTATAAGAGCAACTGAAAAAACTGTCATAGAAAGAATTCCACCAAGAGTAAAAATCAGAGAAAATGCTCCACTAGAACTTCCTCACATAATGATTCTTATTGATGATGACAAAAAACGAATAATCGAAAATTTAAAAAATAAAGTTTCTGAAGATGATATAGTTTACGATTTTGATTTAATGAAAAATGGTGGCCACGTTAAAGGATATTTACTAAATGAAGAAACAATGGATGAAGTGGATAAAGGTTTAAAAGAACTAGCTGACAAAGAAGTATTTGCTAAAAAATATGACGTTAATAATAAAGAAGTATTACTATTTGCCATGGGTGATGGAAACCATTCACTAGCAACCGCAAAAGCATGTTATGAAAAATTGAAAGAAACAATGAGTGAAGAAGAATATTTAAATAACCCAGCCAGATATGCTCTAGTAGAACTAGTAAACCTTCATAGTCCAGCATTAGAATTTGAAGCAATAAATAGAGTGATTTTTAACACAAATCCCGAAAAATTATTAAATAGTCTAAAAGAATACTATCAAATTAACAAAGATGGTAATGGTCAAAAAATTGAAGTTATAACAAACGATGTTGACGAAAAATGGTATATTGAAAATCCAAAATCTAACATTGCAGTTGGTTCTATTCAAATATTCTTAGATGAATACTTAAAAAATAATGAAGGAAAAATTGACTATATTCATGGAGAAGAAACTACTAAAAACCTTGCTAAGCAAAGTGGTAATGTTGGATTTATCTTTGAAGCAATGCCTAAAAATGAATTATTTAAAACTGTAATTCTAGATGGAAGTCTTCCAAGAAAAACATTCTCAATGGGACATAGTTACGATAAAAGATATTACTTAGAATCAAGAAAAATCAAATAAGGTTGCTCGTGCAATCTTTTTTTTCAACCTAAAGTTGAGTTATCTAAACTTTCATTCAATTGTTAAATTCTTTTCTTACTTTTAAAATAAAAACAGAAAGGAAGGAAAAATGAAAAATAAAATATTAAATAGTCTAATTAGTGGACTAATAGGTGCTTCTATCATAGTTGCACTAGTCATAATGGCTAAACAAAATATCGTAATTGAAAAACCATTACCGGCCCCAGAATTATCAGAAGGATTAAGAGGAGAGTATGGCATCGACAAAAATATTAATGAAAAAACTATAGACAACTATCTTAATCGTACTGATACAGTTTATAGAGACGTTCGTATGCTTGTAGATACTGCTACATGGGAAAACAAAGGTGGAGACAGATATCTATCAGGTTATATAAAAGGATTCGAAGTAATACCAGCGCCATACTTAGCAAATTACAAGGAAGCATACATTAAGCAAAAAGAAAAAGAAAACGTTAGTGGCCTTTATACTGGAGATGCTCTATTTAAACTAACGGATGATGACAAATATATTCCAAACTACGAAGAAAGTATGGAAATTCTAGAAGCAATCTTTCCAAAAGACAAAAATATTTTTATCTTATGTGGTGCAGGTGGTTACGCCGGTCAAGTAAAAAATATGCTTGTGTCACTGGGCTGGGATGAAAACAAAATTCGCGACATAGGTGGTTACTGGTATTATGACGGCAACAATAAAATAGACGTAAAAGAAACAATAAATGGAAAAGACTACTATAACTTTAGTAAAGTACCATATTATAATCTAGATTTTAAAAGTCTTCACAAAATTACCAAATGAAAAAAATTGTAATAATCTTAATTTGTCTTTTTCTAACATCTTGTGCGAGTTCATCAAAATTTTCTATAGAAAAAGAATATTACCAAGAAAGCAAATTTATAAATGTTAAAAATGAAGATATTGAAAAATTAAAAGAAGACAAAAAATCATTTATTGTTTTTGCTTACAACAACTATTGTTTATTAGAAACTCCATGCGATGAAATATTTAAAAAAGTAATGGACAAGTATAACATCAGTTTCTTGTATCTTCCATATGAAGAGATGAAGAAAACATTTATATATGATGACGTAAAATTAGCACCATCTGTTATATTAATTAAAGAAGGAAAAATTGTAACTTACTTAAATACAGAAAGTAACGACGATTTAGCAAAATATCAAGATGCAGATGAATTTGAAAAATGGTTGACTTCATACATAAACACTTAATGAAAGAAACTTTATTTTCTTTCTTTTTTTTGCTATAATTTCATTGAGGTAATAATTATGAATAGAGAAAACTTAGAACAAACAATATCTCAGTTAAAAAAACAAATCTTAAATATTGGGAGGTCACTTTGACTTAGATGCCAAAAGTCAAAAAATAAAAGAACTAACCAAAGAACTTAATGACGAAAATACCTGGAAAGACGTATCTAAAAGTACAGCCATAAATAGTGAGTTAGTTAACCTTCAAAAACAAATTTTCACTTATCAAAACATAGTTAACGAACTAGAAGATTATTCTGAATTAATTAACATCTTAGGTGATGAAGAACTAAAAGAAATTGACTTAACAAAGATTACAGATCAAATAAACGAACTAGAAATCAATACATTATTTACTGGTGAATACGATGATGCTCCATGCTTTTTAGAAATTCATCCCGGCGCAGGTGGAACCGAAAGTTGTGATTGGTCCAGCATGTTACTAAGAATGTATAAAATGTTCTGCGATAAAAATGGTTACGCATATGAAGAACTAGATTGCCAAAAAGGGGAAGAGGCCGGCATTAAAAGTGCAACCATTAAAATAACTGGTCCATATGCTTATGGTTATTTCAAAGGCGAGCAAGGTGTTCACAGACTGGTAAGAATAAGTCCATTTGATTCAAACAAAAGAAGACATACATCATTTGCATCTGTAAACGTCACTCCAGAAATTAAAATGACAAATGAAGTAAACATTAAAGACGAAGAAATAAGAGTAGATGTATATCGTTCGAGTGGGAAGGGCGGACAAGGCGTAAACACAACTGATAGTGCCGTAAGAATTACCCACTTGCCAACAGGTATAGTTGTAACATGTCAAAATGAAAGAAGCCAAATCAAAAATAAAGCAACCGCTTTAAGCGTTCTAACAAGTAAACTAAAAAAACTTATGGAAGAAGCAAACACTGAAGAATATGACAAACTAAAAAATCATATGAACATTGAATTCGGCAGTCAAATAAGAAACTATGTTTTAGAACCATATAAACTAGTAAAAGACATTAGAACAGGATATGAAACAGCGAATGCTGATGCTGTCTTAAACGGAGAACTACTACCATTTATGGAAAACTATTTAAGAATAAAGAGGTAAAAAATGAAAAAGTATTTAAATATCATTATGGGATGCATCCTTATCGCCCTAGCATTTAATTTATTTATAATTCCTTACGACTTAGTACCTAACGGAATATATGGCCTAGGAGCACTAATATATTACCATTTTGACTATAGTGCACCTATGTTTTTACTTATCATAAATCTAGCCCTAATTGGAATTGCAACCCTATCAATTGGTGCAGAAAACACGAGAAAATATATGATACCAAGTTTATTAATCCCTATAATCATTTATTTCACACAAAATATAGCAGAACAAATAAATATCTATAACATAGATAAAACCATAATAACCATAACTGCTGGTGTCATAACTGGTTTAGGTCACAGTCTGATCTTCAAAGAAGGCTACTCAACTGGTGGATTATTTCTTCTGCAAGATATCTTCAACTCCGTAAAAATATATAGACGCAAAACATTCACATATATATTTGAAACCATAATAATTATCCTAACTGGATTTGTAGTTAACTTTGAAGCATCTCTATATTCTGCAGTGCTAATCGTAATTATCAACTACATGGCGACAATGTCTAGAGTAGGAGCAAGCACAAGCAAAACATTCTTCATAATCACAACCGAAGAAACATCAGTCAAAGATTATATTTTAAATGAATTACATTATGATTTAACCGAGATAAACGTAAAAGGCGGCTTCACAAGTCACAAAAACAAAATCATTATGACATCAGTAGATACAAAAGATTACTTTGGTTTAAAAGAGGGAATTTTACTGATAGATCCCAAAGCTTTTATCTCCATTGTAGATAGTTACGAGGTACTTAACAAAAATTTGACAATTGGTAAAAAATACTCTGAATAATCAAAAAACGGACGTACGTTTGACAATTCTCCCAAAATATGCTAAACTATAGGCAATTTAAAGGGGGAATTTTTTTATGATGAAGGATATTACTAAATCAAAAAAACAAGAAACCGAAGATATTATTAAAGATTTAAAAAATAAAGAATCTCTAGAAAGAGCAAAAATGCGTTTAGATTGTCTAAGCGTATTTGACGATTTTGAAAACTTTGCATTTTACTATGAACTTTTAATGAGTAATGAAAAAGAATACGTAAAAACAAAAAGTTGGGAACTTTTAAAAAGAAAAAATGAGTTACAATTTGAAAGATATAGAAACGAAAAAGCACTAGAAACAGCGAGTGAAGAAGAAGCAAAAAAACTAAATATAAGGATTCGCGCAGTTCATAGAGAAATAGGCATACTATCAAAAAGAATCGCTTTTCTAAATGGTGCAACATTTGCCGATTTACTTAAAGACTTTCAAGAAGAATACCACCGAGTAAGATTAAATGAGATTAAAAATATCGAAGAAACCGAAATAACTAATCGTGATGAAGTTATATTTGGCGTTCTAAATAGTCCAAATGGAACTCAGAAACTTCAAAGCACTGCGCTAAAAATAAGCGAACTAAGAAAAAAACTTGATGATGTCAGAACAAGAGTGGTACTACCATATGGATACTTTCCATATTTAAATACAAAATTGTATGAAGTTGTTTCATTTGAAAATGGTACAGCACTTTTAAATCAAGAAGAATTATCAAAACTTTCAAGAGCAGTAAGTAAATCCGAAAACGAATACTTCAAAGCTCTTGTAAACTTAAAATACTTTGATGAAGAAAGACTTTCCTATCTGATTTCTTTAGATTCAACTGACTTTAAGGAAATAAGACGTTTGGTCTCAGAATATAAAGAATTTATTGGTGAGGACTTACAACTAGCATATGTAAAATCTTATAGATCATATATAGATAAAAGTGGCAAATTGTTTGCAAATAAAAAAGAATCAAGAGAAGCCGAAAAAAGACTAAGTCGCTTAGCACAAATGATTCTTATGTCAATAAGACAAAACTTAACCAAAATATATGAAGAAATCGAAGCAAAATTTGGCTATCGCAAATCAATAGCACCATTATCATTAGAGGGAATCTTTGAATTAAAAGGAGCGTTGAGACAAAGAACAGATGAAGCATATGAGTATCTTACAGAAGTAAAAACTGAAGTTGAATCAGCAAAATCAAGAATCGCCTTAATGAAAGAAAACTTGCAAGATGAAATTAATGGTTCTTACCAAAATTTAAGTGATATATCAGGCGTAACTATAACAGAAGAAATAGTACCAGTTAAAATTTCTGAATATGTAAGTATTTACAAAAAAGTTTATAGTAAGCGTGTATTAAAAGAAATTAATCAAGCAGTAGAAGAAGAACTAGTTAAACACAACGTAACTCAAAAAGGTGGAACTCCTTTAACTAAGGAAAACCAACATAAAGAAGACTAGTGCTTCTTTTTTTTATTATTTGTTTATGATATTATTAATGTGTATTTAAACATAGACTTAATTAGAAAAGAGGCTCTCTCATGTTTGAAAAACTATATTTAAAAATCCGCAATACTTACCGCAAAATAAGCGTAAAAATAATTAACAAATGGCACTACCATCACAAAAAACTTCCTAAAAATGTTAAATACTTCGAGGGAAGTTTATACGATGCAGTCTATGAAAGCGCCCTTAAATATCCTTATAATACTGCCATCGAATACGAAAACAACCAAATAACTTACAAACAATTAATTAAAAAAATTAACAAAGTAGCAAAAGCCCTAAAAACTTTAGGTGTAAATAAAGGTGATAAAGTAACAATATGTATGCCAAACACTCCAGAAGAAGTAACCATGTTCTATGCAATTAACGAAATTGGCGCAGTCGCAAATATGATTCATCCATTATCAAGTGAGAAGGACATAGAATACTACCTAAACAAAAGTAATTCCAAAGTGATGCTATGTATTGATATTGCCTACAGAAAAGTAAACAATATTATAGATAATACGTCCCTAGAAAAAGTAATCGTAACAAGTGCAACAAAATCCATGGAAAGAATAACTGCCTTCCTATACTGGCTACTTAAAGGAAGAAAAATAAACATTAAAGAAAATGAAAAAATAATGTTATGGGATCACTTCATTGCTAAAGCAAATCTATATAATGAAGACCCATACGAGCAAGTAGCATCAAATGATCCTGCTGTAATTCTTTATAGTGGAGGAACAACAGGTAAGCCTAAAGGCGTCGTAATATCAAACTACTCATTCAATGCTCAGGCCCTACAAAGCAAATACACTGAGCCAGAAGCCTTAGAACCAGAAAATGCCTTTTTAACATTCTTACCTAACTTTCATGCATTTGGTATCGGTATTTGCACTCACACACCCTTATACAATGGAATGCGCGCTATCTTAATTCCCCAATTTAACGCTAAAAAATTTAAAAAATATCTAAGAAAATACAAATTCAACGTCCTATGCGGAGTCCCAACACTATATGATGCAGTATCAAAAATGAAATTTCGTAAAAATGAACTAAATACCCTAAAACTAGTAGTTTGCGGTGGAGATGCGATGAGCATAGATCTTAAAAATAGAGTAAATACCTTTCTAAAAGAATATGGATGCAAGACAGAACTTAAAATAGGTTATGGTTTGACTGAATCTTCAGGCGTTGTATCACTTTCACCAGATGGAATACTAGACGAATCCGATGTTATTGGTTACCCATTTCCAAACACTGAATTTAAAATAATTGATATCAACACTAAAAAAGAGACACCACTAGAAGAAGATGGTGAACTAATCATCTCAGGACCAAACATTATGTTAGAGTATTTAGACGAACCAGAAGAAACCAAAAATACTTTATTCCAAATGGACGGAAAAACATGGCTTCACACTGGAGATATTGCATGTGTTGACAAAAGAGGCTTATTCCACTACAAATCAAGACTAAAAAGAATGATTATCACAAGTGGCTACAATGTTTACCCATCACACGTTGAAGAAATTCTAACAAATCACGAAGCAATTTTGAAATGTGCCGTAATTGGCATCAAAAATGAATCAAAAGGCGAAACAGTCAAAGCATTTATAGTCCTTAGAGAAGGCTACAATAATCTTCTTACTAAAAGTAACATTCAAAAATATATGAAAGAAAACTTAGCAAAATTTGAAATACCAAGAGAAATTAGATACATTGACGACCTTCCAACAACTCTAGTTGGTAAAATAGCGTACAAAGAACTTGAAAAAATGGACTAAAAAAGAGCAACACAAAGCCGCTTTTAAAATACAAAAAAGCCTAAAATCTAGGCCTCATGATCATCTAAATCCATAATTAGTATGCCGGTATTAATCAAACTCGTTAACCCAACAAGTGAATAAACAATTCTTGGAATTATAGATTCTCCACCGAAAATAGCTTCAACTAAGTTAAAATCTAATAAACCAACTAATCCCCAGTTAATACCACCGATTATGGTAATGCATAGACATATCTTTTGTAATGTCGACATATTTAACCTCTTTTCTATTCATAGTATGGACTATCAAAATAAAAATATACTCCAAATTATAACCTTCAAATTTTTTAAAATAAGTGCATAAAACCAAAACTTAAAAATATTATTAGATAGGAGGTTAAATGAAAAAATTTGTTGTATTTGTTTTATTAGTACTTATGATTACCGGGTGTGGTAAAAAAACAAGTGGTGACGTAAAAGAAAACTTTATCACTAAAATAGAAAAGAAAAATTCTTACTTAATGAAAGGAACAATGAATATTACCAGCAACGAAGATGTATTTTCCTATAATGTAACTGCAGCAAAAGACAAAGAAAACTACCGCGTAAATTTAGTAAACCAAATAAATAATCATGAACAAGTAATCTTAAAAAGTGGTGAAGACGTTTACGTTGTAACACCTAGTTTAAATAAAAGTTTCAAATTCCAATCGGAGTGGCCAGATAACGGTTCACAAGGATATCTAATTGACTCCCTAGTAAAAGACATCAAAAACGACTCAGAAAGCAAAAGCGAGAAAGTTGATGACGGCTACATCATAACAGCAAAAGTAAATTATCCAAACAATGCTAATCTAGTAAGTGAAAAAATCTATCTAAATAAAGATGAAGACATCACTAAAGTAGAAATACTAGATGAAAGTGGCAATGTCAAAATAACCGTAAACTACACATCTGTTGATTTCAAACCGACATTCAAAGATGACTATTTTAAACTAGAATCCTTAATTGACAACAACATTCCCTTAGAAGAAGAAACTAGTAAAACAATAGACGATATAGTATATCCACTATACTTACCTAAAAATACATATCTAAATAGTAAAGACGTCGTATCAACAGATGAAGGAAACAGAGTAATCCTAACATTCACAGGAGATAGCCCATTTACTTTAGTTGAAGAAGTTTCTAAAGCCAGTGATGAATTCGAAATAATTCCTGTATTTGGTGAACCACTATTACTAAGTCAAACAATGGGAGCATTATCATCAAACTCACTATACTGGACAAGCAATAAAATTGACTTTTACATCTCAAGTAACAAACTAACTGGCACAGAACTACTAACAATCGCTGAAAGCGTATCAAGTGGAGCCCTTAGTGTTGCTAAAGAAAAATAATTACTGCGCATCAGCGTAGTTTTTTTGTCTAACACATTTTACTTTTACCTCAAAATATGATATATTCTTTAAAGTGATATTTATGAACAACTTATCCTTAGCATATTTAGGTGATGCCGTATTTGAACTTTACATAAGAGAATACTTAATAAACAAAAAAATCTATAAAGTAAATGACTTACAAAAAGAATCTCTTAACTACATTACTGCACCATCTCAAAGGAAAATACTAGAAAATTTAATTAACGAAAACATTCTAACAGAAGAAGAAATTGAAATAGTAAAAAGAGGCCGTAACGCATCAAGCCATAAAAGTAAAACAACTGACATCGTAACTTATCATATGTCAACCGGCTTTGAATGCTTAATCGGATATCTATATTTAAATAACAAAGAAAGACTAAAAGAAATAATGGAGAAAATATTATGAGAGTATGTGGAAAAAACGTTTTTAACGAACTAGACAAAACTAAAATAAAAAAAGTATATCTAAGTAAAAATTTTCATGATGAAAAAATAATAGAATCCTTAAAAGAACATCATCTAAAATACGTTCTAACTGAACCTAATATAATGGATAAAATGATGAAAAACAACCAAGGAATAATTTTTGACATGCATGACTACGAATACAAAACACTAGACGCTATTGGTGATGAAAAATTCGTCTTAATTCTTGACCACTTAGAAGACCCTCACAACTTTGGAGCAATCATCCGTTCTTGTGAAGCAAGAGGCGTAAAAAACATCATCATCCCTAAAGATCGCAGCGTAAGCGTAACTGATACAGTAATGAAAACAAGTACAGGTGCTATCGAAAACGTAAACATTATAATGGTAAATAACCTAGTAGCAGCAATTAACAAACTAAAAGATAAAGACTTCTTTGTTTATGCAGCAGAAGCCGATGGTGAAGACTATCGCAAAGTAGACTATGCGGATAAAATATGCCTAGTAATTGGTAGCGAAGGATTTGGCTTAACAAAAATCGTAAGACAAAATAGTGATGTAATTATAAGTATTCCTATGAAAGGACATGTAAACTCACTTAACGCATCAGTATCAGCTGGAATACTTCTATTTGGTATAGGTAACTAATGGAATATAACGATTATGAACTAAGCCAAATGTTCAACGAAAACGATGAAAATGCCAAAGACGTTATATTTGAAAAATATAGTTATATTATCGACATAATAATTAACAAATACAAAAAAACATTCTATGCTCTTAACATGGACTTAAGCGAAGTAAGACAAGACGCTAACCTAGCATTCACTGATGCAATCATTAGATATTCTTGCGAAAAAGAAACTAGTCTTCCAACATTTATATCAATTGTCGTTGAAAGAAAGATTCAAAACGCAGTAAGAAAAGCTGAAACAATCAAAAACAAGATGTACACATCTGCTTACAGTTTAGATTACGAATATGATGTTTTTCAAAAACCACTAACCGAAATTATTGGTGACACCAGTGAAGAGCCACTAAATAATATGACTAAAAAAGAAGAATACGAAGAACTTGTCAAAAAAATAGATAGCATTCTTTCCCCAAACGAAAATGACGTTTACAAACTATTAATTAGAGGATTCAACTATCATGATATTGCTAAAATACTAGGAAAAGAACCTAAACAAATTGATAACACTATCCAAAGAATTAGACAAAAAATAAAAGATCTAATAAATGAATAAAGGCAAAAGATTTAATTTGCATATAATTTAGGAGTATGCTATAATAACGCATGAGCGAAAGCTCCTTGCTTATATATTAGTATAAGCCAATAGACCAGAAGGAGGTAAATATGAAAAATTACGAAATGATGTTCATTGTTAAAACAACTTTAGAAGAAGCTGCTGTTAAAAGTACTGTAAAAGAATTCTCTGATATCATTACAAGTATGAATGGCAAAATTACTAACACTAAAGAAATGGGACAAAGAGAACTTGCTTATCCTATTAATAAAGAAGTTAGTGGTTTCTACTATGTATTTAATTTCGAAGCTAATAATGATATTATCAACGAATTAAATCGTAAAGCTAGAATCAACGAAAATATTATTAGACACCTAATTATTAAATTAGACGAGGAGTAAAAATGAACAATGTTACTTTAGTAGGAAGAATAACTAAAACTCCAGAATTAAGAACTATTGCAAGTGGTCAAGTTACAACTAATATCACTGTAGCAGTAAATCGTACATTTACAAATGCTAATGGCGAAAGAGAAGCAGACTTTATTCCAGTAGTAGTATGGCGTAAACAGGCTGAAAATGTTTGTAAGTATTGCACACAAGGTTCTCTTGTTGGAGTTACTGGACGTATTCAAACTAGAAGTTATGATGGCCAAGATGGTCAAAAAAGATACGTTACTGAGGTAGTAGCAGATAACGTAACATTCTTAGGAAGCAAAAATAATAATACCGGCAGTGCTTCATTTACTGAGGCACCTATTAACAATAACGTAAATCAAAGTCCAATTGAAACAACAGACGTAACTGAAGACCCATTTAAAAACTTTGGTTCAGAAGTAGTTTTAACAGATGATGATTTACCATTTTAGAAAGGAATAATTAAAATGGCTGAATTTTATCGTAAGAAAAAGAAAATTTGTCAAATGTGCGCTGGTAAAAGCGTAGACTATAAAGACGTAGCTATTATTAATAAATATATCAATGAAAAAGGCAAAATCATGCCAAGAAGAATGACTGGAGCATGTGCTAAACATCAAAGATATATTGCAATGCAAATTAAAAGAGCTCGTTTTATGGCTTTAATCCCATTTGTAAAATAATAACATTAAATAGCAGAAATGCTATTTTTTTTATGCCAATAATAAAGTAAAGAAAATGTTAAGGTAGCACAAAATTCATTAATAGAATAATTTTAACAAAATATTAACTAGACACGGGGGGGGTTGTTATATAATATCTATAGAAAGATAGTGATAAAATATGAACCAAGAAGAAATAAAAAAGAAGCAAAAGAAAGTAATGATATATATACTTGTCATATCGCTTATATGCGTTGTAGGTGTATCATATGCATTCTTTACTGCCGGAATGAGTTCTGAAACAAGCACTACAGTAAGAGCTGATGCCGGAACAATGAAAATAACTTATGATGGCGGAAATGATATAAATCTTGCTGGAATATATCCTAAAGATGATGTATGGGCTACAAAAACTATAACAGTAACTGGTAATAATACAACAGATGCTGAAATGTACTATAAACTAACTTTAGTAGTAGACTCAAACACATTTAAAACAGATGATCCATTACAATATGAACTAGTAAGTACTAATACTAGTACTAATGGAGAAATAATTCCAAATATAACAAAAACTGATATAACTGGTACATCTATAGAACTAGGTAGTGGACACTTTGTAAAAGCAAATAATGCTAAACATACATATCTATTAAAGATATATTATCCTAAAAAGGCTACTAGTCAAAACGCAAATCAAGGAGCAGCATTTAGTGCTCATGTAGAGATAACAAGTGCTAAAGCACCTACTACACCTACTTTTGCAGAAACTATACTAGCTAAAAATGAAGTTAAGGCTCCAATAACTACACCGGGAGCAGCAATATCTACTGCAAGTGAAGCGTTACTAGCAAGCACAGAAGATGATTATGGTACATCTTATTATTTCAGAGGAGCAGTAACAAATAACTATGTAGAATTTGCTAATAAATGCTGGAGAATAGTTAGAGTTGGTGGAGATGGCTCTGTAAAACTTATCTTACATAATGATAATAAAGCAGGAGTTGCTAGTCCTTGTGATCCAGCAAATAATAATGCTAGCGCAGCATTTGCAAGATTCTCTGGAAGCGAATATACAAGCACATTTAATATAAATGGTAATGACAATGCTTATGTAGGATTTATGTATGGAACAGCAGGATCAACTGATTATGCAACTACTCATGCAAACACTAATAAGAGCACAATACTAACTAATTTAGAAGCTTGGTATAACAATAATCTAAAATCATATGAAAGTGTAATAAAAAATAATATGTGGTGCAATGATAAAACAAATGTAACAGATACAACATATAATCCATGGTCATATGGTGGAACTTCAACCAGCCTTGGATATGGCACAAATAAAACGTATTACACTGCAATTCAAAGATTGGTTAGTGTAAGCAATAGTGCTGGAGGCACGGGCCCTAGTTTAAAATGTAATGGTGACTTAAGCAAAATAAATTCAAAAGTAGGATTAATAACTGCAGATGAACTAGCATATGCAGGATATGCATCTGGAACAGAAAATACAACAACATATTTACAAGAAAATGCTAATGATAATTTTTGGTGGTCTTTGTCACCAGGTGGCTTTGACGGAGACTTGGCTCACGTATGGAGTATTAATGGCAGTAATGGTTTCTTTGGCAGCTACTATGTAAATTCCATTTATGCAGTCCGCCCTGCAGTCAGCCTTGTCTCATCAACTTCAATTTCTGGTGGGTTTGGGACCTCAGAAGACCCATACGTTATAAATCAAAAATAAATCAAGATTTTATAAGGTGAAAACCCAAAGTTTTCATCTTTTTATTTTTAGATAAAACCTAAAATATATCTTTTTTTGCATATATTTGATATAATACTTTGTAGTTAAGGAGGTTCTATGAAAGTTATATTATTAAAAGACGTAAAGAAACAAGGAAAGAAAGACGACGTAATAAATGTTAGTGATGGCTTTGCCCAAAACTTCTTAATTAAAAATGGTTTAGCTATCAAATACACTGACGGAAGTAGTGAGCGTCTAAAAAAAGAAATAGATACAAGAAATAAAAATGAAGAAGAAAAAATAAAAGAATGTGAAGAAATTAAAAAGAAGATCGAAAGCATAACATTCACATTTAAAGTTAAAACTGGCAAAGAAGGTAAAATGTTTGGTTGCATTTCAACAAAACAAATTGCTGAAGAAATAAATAAAAAAGGCTTTAACATTGACAAGAAAATGATTAAACCGCTTATTCCGGTTGACACTCTAGGAGTTCACAACGTTGACATCGAACTTCACAAGAAAGTAATTGCCGTAGCAAAAATTGAAGTAAAAGAGGTGTAATAATGGCTGAAAGAAAACTCCCACAAAACTTAGAAGCTGAAATGAATGTTTTAGGTTGTGCCTTTTTAACAACCTACGCCTTAGAAAAAGTATGTGAAGAGCTTTCTTCAGATATGTTTTTAAGTGAAGCAAACAAAAGAATTTTTGAAGCAATATATGAACTTCATCAAAACAAAATTCCATTAGATTCAGCAACTGTTAAAAATGAAATTGAAAAAAAAGGCTCAATTAATATCATTGGTGGTATTGAGTATTTAAGTGATGTAATAGACTCAGTAATAACCGCGGCAAACGTTGATTATTATATTGATATAGTAAGAGATAAAGCCTTAAGAAGAAAACTTATTGATGTAACAACAAATATTACAACCAATGCTTACAACGAAGAATCAGATACCAATGACATTATAGATGACGCAGAGAAAAGAATCTTCAGTGTTACTAAAGCCCGTAAAGCTGGCGAATTTAAATCAATAGGTGAAGTTATTCGCTCAACTCAAGAAGAATTAGAGCGTTTAGCTAAAAATAAAACTGACATAACTGGTGTACCATCTGGCTTTTATGATTTAGACAAAATGACTAGTGGCTTCCATCCAAACGAACTTATTATCCTAGCAGCTCGTCCAGCAATGGGTAAAACTGCCTTTGGTTTAAATTTAGCCGTAAATGCTGCCATAAGTACTAAAAAAAGTGTTGCTATATTCAACATGGAAATGAATGCTGAACAACTAGCAATGCGTATGATTGCATCAGCTGGTGGCATCGAACTTAATAAACTTAGAACAGGACGCCTAGAACATAACGACTGGCGTAAAGTTAATGAAGCTATGAGTGAACTAGGAGATACTCATCTTTACATCGAAGACTCATCAGGTATGACTGTATCTGAAATAAGAGCAAAATGTAGAAGACTTGCAACTAAAGAACCAGGCCTAGCAATGGTCGTAATCGACTACTTACAGCTAATCCAAGGTGGAGCAAAATACGAAGGGAACCGTCAACAAGAAGTATCTGAGATTTCGCGTTCTCTAAAAACAATGGCAATGGAATTAAAAATACCAGTAATTGCACTAGCGCAGTTATCTCGTTCTGTAGAACTTCGTGAAAACAAAAGACCAATCATGAGTGACTTAAGAGAATCTGGTTCAATCGAGCAAGATGCAGATATAGTTGCATTCCTATATCGTGATGACTACTATAATAAATCAGCAGCAGAACAATCAAACGTATCTGTTACTGAACTAATACTAGGAAAGCACCGTAACGGTAGCACAGGAACTATCGAACTACTCTTTGAAAGAGACATGTCAAACTTCAGAAATTACATCAAAAAAAATGAAGAAAAATAAAGGAAGGTAATATGAAACCGAAAGAAATAATTATATCGTTACTAGTAACAATTATTCTTGGAGCATTCGTAATCTTTATATGCTCAAATCGAAAAACAAATACCGAGCCACAAAACGTTTACGAAGTATTCTTAAATGGTAAATCAGTAGGTCTCCTAGATTCAAAAGACGACTTACTAGCTTTAGTAGATGACAAACAACAAGAAATCAAAGACAAGTATAATGTTGAAAAAGTATACCCACCAGCAACTCTAAAAACAATCGAAAAAACAACCTACAGTGATAATATTAAAACTGCTGATGAGATATATCATACAATCGAATATAATGAACCATTTACTATTGAAGGTTATACAATAACTATTAAATATGACGATGAAACAAAAAAACCAGTTGTCTTACAAGTTTTAAATAAAGAAGACTTTGCTAGTGCCTTTTATAGTACAATGGCATCATTCATCGGAACAAAAAAACTAGAAGAATACAAAAGTAAAACCCAAAGTGAAATAACCGAAACTGGTACTAAAATCAAGTCAATTTACTGGGATGAAGAAATAACAATTAAGAAAACATACCTAAATACAAACGACTATATTTTTACAAACGAAAATGATATCAGTAAATTCTTATTATTTGGTACAATTGAAAAACAAAAAGAATACACCGTAAAAGAAGGTGATTCAATTGATAAGATTCTTGAAGATAATACATTAAATATCGAAGAATTTTTAATTGCAAACCCAAACATTCCTAATGCTAATGCTTTACTTACTCCTGGGCAAACCGTATCAGTTGGACTTATCTCGCCAATTGTAACAATCGTAAATGAAAACGTTGTAGTTGAAGACATTCCAAGCAACTACGAAACCGAATATCAAAATGACGATACAATGTATAGAGGGCAAACAAAAGTAATTCAAAAAGGTTCAAATGGACTTAATCGTGTTACCGAAGAAATTCAGTACAAAAACGGTGCAATTGAAAAACTTGTTATTACCAAAAAAAGCGAAATAACTCCAACCGTAAATGCAATTGTTGCTAAAGGAACTAAAGTATACACTGGCGGTGGTAGCACAACATACATTAACACTGGTAGTGATACATGGTACTGGCCAACAACTAGCCCATACATAATTACAAGTTATGTTGAACCAAGATGGGGTTCATATCATAAAGGAATAGACATCTCTGGTTCAGGATATGGTTCACCAATTAGATCATCAACTGACGGAGTAGTAATTGAAACCCATAATACCTGTCCGAACTTTGGTAGTGGATACCGAGACATGTGTGGTGGATCATATGGAAATTACGTATTTGTCTCATATAATAATGACGAATTAATCGTAAAATATGCCCATATGACTAAAGACGTTCAAGTAAAAGTAGGTGACACCGTTAGCCGTGGTCAGATCATTGGCTACATGGGATCAAGTGGTTCATCAACTGGAACGCACTTACACTTCGAACTTAGAAAAGGCAGTACATATGGTCAAATCGTTAATCCATGTAGAAGCGTATTCAAATGTTAGTTAGTGTCTTAGCAAGTAGTTCAAAAGGTAATTCTGTATATGTTAAAACACAAAACCATGAACTTCTAATAGACGCTGGAACTAATGTAAAATATCTAAACGAAAAATTAAAAGAAAATGGCACTGACCTATCTAATATAGATTACATTTTAATAACTCACACCCATTCAGATCACGTTAGTGCCCTTAATAACATCGTAAAAAAATATCATCCAACAATCATAATGTCAGCTCTTATGTTCAAAGATCTTCCTTTTTTAGAAGACTACGAGCATATCCTAATATTATTTGATGATATTGAAATAGACACATTAAAAATTGAAAATATTAAAACTAGCCATGACACAACCGACAGTCGTGGCTATATCATTAGTGAAAACGGCGCATCTATAGTAAACATAACAGATACCGGATATATCAATCAAAAGAACTTTAAAAAAATCTCAAATAAAAACGTGTACATAATGGAAAGTAATCACGATATTGAAATGTTAATGCATGGTAAATATCCAGCATGGTTAAAACAAAGAATGTTAAGTGATACGGGCCACTTATCAAATGAAGCATCTTCTTACTACTTAAGCAAAATAATTGGTAGTAGTACTAAAATGATAATCCTAGCCCATCTTAGCGAAGAAAATAACACACCAGAACTTGCACTTAAACAAATCGAAAATACATTTAAAGAAAACAATATCGAGTTTACCAACATTATCACAGCAAAACCAAAAGAAAAAACGGAGTTAATCGAAGTATGATAAAACTAATTGTCGTAGGTAAATTAAAAGAACAGTACCTAGTTAACATGGTAGAAGATTACAAAAAAAGAATTAACAAATATCACAAATTAGAGATAGTTGAAATAAATGATGATGGAATAGAAAAAGAAGGAATCAAAATTCTAGAAAAACTATCTAAGAAATCATTCAAAGTTGCTTTAACTATAAAAGGACAAAAACTAAGTTCACCAGAATTTGCTAAATTTATAAATGATCACTTAATGGAAAACGCTAATATTGATTTTATTATTGGCGGATCAAATGGTATCAGTAAAGAAGTGCTTGATAATATAGATTATGAACTATCATTTAGTGACCTTACTTTTCCACACGGTCTATTTAGAGCAATTCTACTAGAACAAATTTACCGGGGATTTAAAATAATTAACAATGAAACATATCACAAATAAGGAGTAAAAATGGATAATTTAATGTATGTAGTAGGCACAGCCTTCATTAGTAACGGAAAAGTATTAGTTAGTATGAGTCAAAGAAGCTCAAAAAAAGGCAAATACACTCTTGTAGGTGGTGGCGTTGAAAAAGGTGAAACATTTAAAGAAGCAGCTAGAAGAGAATGTTTAGAAGAAATAGCAAATGGCTTTAACATTGAAGAAAGAGAACTAGAAGAAATTATTTGTTTTAGAGAACCAGCCCTATCTGACCCAAATCTTACAATTGAAATGCATATGATGCTAGCCCATAAAAAAATCGATGTAGAACTATTACCTAATGATGAAATAATCGAATATAAATGGCATGGAATTAATGATGATGAAGAAGAACTTGCAACAGCAATTAAAGATCATTTTATACCATGGGCCATTGAAAATAAAATAATGTATTAGGTGACATATGATTGGCAACGATTGGGATAACGAATTAAAAATAATCTGGGATAGTCCTGGTTTCCACAAATTCTGGGATATCATAATGCATGAATATGCTACTAAAGATATCTTTCCAGAAAAAGAAAATATCTTTAATGCACTTAAATTAACGCCATACAGTAAAGTAAAAGTGGTTATAGTTGGTCAAGACCCATATCATGGAGTAGGTGAAGCTCATGGATTATCTTTTTCAGTCCAAAAAGGCGTAAAACTTCCTCCATCACTAAAAAATATTTATAAAGAAATATATGATGATTTAGGTATTATTGAACCAAACTGTGGTGACCTAACAAAATGGGCTAAAGAAGGGGTACTTCTATTAAACTCATCACTAACTGTAATCAAAGACTGTGCTAACTCTCATCAAAATATTGGCTGGAGTAATTTAACAGATTATATAATCAAAAAAATAAATCAAAAAGAAGAACCGGTAGTATTTATTCTTTGGGGAAACTTTGCTAAAAGTAAAAAAGTGTTTATTACAAATCCTAAACACTTAGTACTAACATCTCCTCATCCATCACCATTTAGTGCTAGATACGGTTTCTTTGGAAGCCATCCATTTTCTAAAACAAATGAATTTCTAGAAAAAAATGGTGAAGAAAAAATAAACTGGGACCTAAATTAAAAACCACATCTGTGGCTTTTTTTATAACTTAAAATCTTTAATTTCTTCATCAAACATATCTTTACCATCAAAATAAGCTTTAACCTTAATATGATGAAAACTTGCAATCACATTTGATGGAAACTTCTTAATTGCTGTATTAAGTAAAGTAGTATACTTATTATAAAATGACTTAGCAGCTTCTAGCTTCTCATCAATCTCATATACGTCTTCAAAATAATTACTAAAATCTTCATTGCTATCCAATTTATCATAATCTAACTTTATCTGATTAATTAAACTATAAATCTCAGTTAATTTTCTATCTAAATCAAAACTAGAAATATTCACATTTTTAATTTTCTCAAAAACTTCAAATGTCTGTTCTGGCAAATCTGTTTCCTTTAAAATAATACTTTTCATATTATCTAAATTATCATACTTTTTTCTAAGTAAATCATCAATAATACTTTCAGCCTCATTAATCTTAATATTAAAAGCTTGAATGTTATTATATAAAATAATATAAGTAACGACAATAATGCCAGTAAAAATCACTATAGTTAACAAAATAGTTTCCACACTAAAACCTACCTTCTAATAAAATTATAACACGTCATTATGAAAAATAAAATATTTTTGCTATAATAATAAAGGTGATTTAAATGCAAATAAAAATAGTAACAGTAGGTTTTTTAGCAACAAATTGTTATATATTAGAAAATGATAAAGAAACTCTTATAATAGACCCAGGAGATGAAGCAGAAAAAATAATACCTAACATAACTAAAAAAGTAGTAGGTATTCTAATAACACATCATCACTTTGATCACGTTGGTGCAGTTGGTGTTCTACAAGCAAAATATAACTGCAAAGTTTACGATTACCAAAACTTAAAAGAAGGACAAAATAAAATTGGTTCCTTTACATTTGAAATGATAAGAACACCAGGTCATAAAGACGACTTAATATCATTCTTATTTAACAAAGATTTATTCTGTGGTGACTTCATCTTTAAAGGAACAATTGGAAGATACGACCTAGATGGAAGTAATTTCAAGGACATGCAAAACAGCATCCGCAAAATTCTAAAATACGATAAAGATATAACTATCTACCCAGGCCATGGAAATAGCACAACCCTAAAAGAAGAAGAAAAGCAATTAAAAAACTATGTTTAATATTTATCAACATAGTTCTTATTGTAGCTAATCGCTTCATCAAACTCTACATAATTTAAATAAATAAGTAAGATAAGTTCCCATTTACCAGTAGAAGGATCACTCATAACTAAATGATCTTTGCCAGCTTCTTCAATTACTCCCTCAAACACTTTATCACGCCACGCGTTTGAATCTGTAAAAGAAAAATATGCTTTAGCTTTCTTACCCTTATTTTGTCTTAAAATATTTTCAATATAACTTTGCTCGTTATCTACATTACCAATTGGTGCAGTCGCTAAATTAAGTGGCTCTTGATAACCAGTATTCTTATAAAATTGTCCGTTCATAATTCACCTCTAATTAAAACTATGTAAAATAATTTGAAAATATTAACAAATTTCTATATAATCGTATAAAGGAAGAAGGACTAACATGAAAATTGACAATTTATCTCTTAGTTTCGGAACTGCCGAAGTCTATAAAAATTTAACGGTTGAATTTAATCAGAATGATAAAGTTGGCATAATCGGTGTTAATGGGGCTGGTAAAACAACATTGTTTAAATTAATCTTAGGTGAGCTTACACCAGATGCTGGTACCATAACAGTATCGTCAAAAATTGGTTACCTTCCACAAGTTATTGAAGATAACTTCGATAAAGAAATGTCAGTTTTTGATTACCTTCTGTCAGCTAGACCCATTAAAGAACTAGAAAACAAACTAAACAATCTTTACGAACAAATAGCAACCGAAAAAAATGAACATAACCTAAAAAAATATATGAAAGATATCACTAAAGTCGAAGATGAATTAACATATTATGAACAATATAATGCAGAAAGTGAACTTCTAAAAATAATTGCTGGTATGAACATCGATGATGCTTTACTAGATTTAAAACTAAAAAACTTATCCGGTGGTCAAAAATCAAAAATTGCATTTGCAAGACTTCTATACTCCAAACCAGAAACTCTATTATTAGACGAACCAACTAACCACTTAGATTTAGACACTAAAGACTATATTATCGAATATCTTAAAAATTATAAAGGACTAATTTTAGTAATTTCTCACGACACATCCTTCCTAGATGAAATCACTAACAAAACATTATATATAGATAAAAATAAAAAAACCGGCACTTTATATAATGGTTCATATTCAAAATACGAAAAAATCAAAAAAGAAAGAGAACTAGCAACATCAAGGCTTCACGATAAACAACAAAAGGAAGAAGAAAAACTAAAAGAAATAATAGCTCGTTATATAAGAGGTAATGAAAAGAAAGCTAATATCGCTAAAGATAGACAGAAGAAACTAGAAAAACTACTAAGTGAAAAAGTAGAAGTCGAAAAGAAAAACAAATATACAAAATTTAAAATTAATATAAAATATCCAAGCTACTCAATTCCCATAAGCTGTAACAACCTAACATTCGGGTACACAGAAGAGAATTTACTTTATCAAAATTTAACCTTTGATCTTATTAGAGGCGAAAAATTTCTAATAGTTGGAGAAAACGGTATTGGAAAAACAACTCTTTTAAAACTTATCATGAACATTTTAACACCTCTTGAAGGTTCTATTAACATATCAGAAAAAACCCTTATTGGTTATTATGCTCAAGAACACGACTTATTAAATAAAGAAAAGACCATTAAAGAAAACTTTAGTGATAGTGGTCTAACAGATTATGAACTAAGAAGATTCCTTGGTAGCTTTCTATTCACAAATGACGATATCTTCAAAAAAATAAATATCTTATCTCCTGGAGAGCGTTCTAGAGTAGCACTTGCTAAAATAGCTTTATCTGGCGCAAACACGCTATTACTAGATGAACCAACTAACCATTTAGACCCAATGACCCAATTAATTATCGCTGACACCTTCAAAGATTACGAAGGCACTATGTTAGTCGTATCACATAATCTAGAATTTGTTGATAACCTAGGAATTGAAAGAATGCTTCTTTTACCTAGCGGCCGAATCATGTATTATGACAAAAATGTTGTCCTTCATTACGAACTTTTAAATGAAGAAGTTGACAAAAACTAAAACTTCTGGTATTATCTAGGCATAAATCGATGAAAAGGACGAGTAATATTAACACTTACTTATAGAGAATTAACGGTTGGTGGAAGTTAATAGTAAACTAATATGAATAAAACCTTGGAGAGAATATCCGGCAGACTGCCGTTATCAGTTAAGAGAATCAGTTAATGATTAAAGAAGGGTGGTACCACGAACAAAATCGTCCCTTTAATCATTAACTTTTTTTATTAGAAAGAAGGAATATTATGAGAGAACTTACTGATCAAGAAATTATTAGAAGAGAAAAAGCCGAAAAAATTAGAAGTTTAGGTATGGACCCATTCGGTCATGTATTTAAACGTACTGCTTTTGCTAAGGATATCAAAGAAAAATATAAAGATGTTGACCATGACGAGTTTGAAAACATAACTGACGAATACACTGTAGCGGGAAGAATAATGTTCATAAGAAAAATGGGTAAGGCATCATTCTTCACCATTCAAGACAAAACGGACAAAATTCAAATTTATATTTCAATCAACGACATTGGTGAAGACGCTTACACTTTATTTAAGAGTGCTGACATTGGTGATATTGTTGGCGTTAAAGGTAGAGTAATGAAAACAATGACTGGTGAAATTACTATCAAATGTTTAGAATACACTCACTTAGTTAAAGCCTTAAGACCACTACCAGAAAAGTTCCATGGACTAACAGACATCGAAGAAAGATATCGTAGAAGATATGTAGACTTAATCATGAACGAAGAATCTAAAAGAGTAGCGTTCCTAAGACCTAAAATTATTAGATGTATTCAAAACTTCATGGATAATCGTGGATTCACTGAAGTTGAAACACCAATTTTAAACACATTACTAACGGGGGCATCAGCTAGACCTTTTATCACACATCATAACACCCAAGATTTAGACATGTACTTAAGAATTGCACTTGAACTACCTCTAAAAAGATTACTAGTTGGTGGTATGGAAGCTGTATACGAAATTGGCAGAACATTTAGAAACGAAGGCATGGACCCAATGCATAACCCAGAGTTTACCCTAATGGAAGCATACCTAGCATACTCTAATTTAGATGGTATGATGGAAATGACTGAAAGCATGTTTAAAACAATTGCTAAAGACATCTTCCATAAAGACACATTCATATGGAATGGAAATGAAATAAATATTGCCGGTGAGTGGAAAAAAGTTAGTATGACTGATGCTATCAAAGAAAAAACAGGTATTGACTTTAGAACAGTTTCTGTAGAAGAAGCCTTAAAACTTGCGGAAGAACACAAAATAGAAGTAGCTGAACATGAAAAAACACTAGGCCACATTATTAATCTATTCTTCGAAAAATATGTAGAAGAAACATTAATTCAACCAACATTCCTATATGGTCATCCAGTAGAGATTTCTCCTCTAACAAAGAAAAACCCAGAAGACCCAAGATTTGTTGACCGCTTTGAATTATTCATTGGTGGAAAAGAATTTGCTAACGCTTACACAGAACTTAATGACCCTGTTGATCAATTAGAACGTTTTGAAGACCAATTAAAAGAAAGAGAACTTGGAAACGAAGAAGCAAATGACATCGATATGGATTTTGTAGAAGCTCTTGAGTACGGCATGCCTCCAGCTGGTGGAATCGGTTACGGAATAGATAGACTAGTTATGTTCTTTACTGAAAGTGCATCAATTAGAGACGTTATCCTATTTCCAACTATGAAACCACAAGGAACTAAACAAGTAATAAATAAGCCAAGTACACCAACTACTCAAAAAATTGATTTTAGTAAAGTTGAAATTGAACCTTTATTTGAAGACTACGTTGACTTTGAAACATTTAGTAAATCAGACTTTAGAGCAGTTAAAGTAAAAGAATGCGAAGCCGTACCTAAATCAAGCAAACTTCTAAAATTTGTTCTAAATGATGGCACAGGTGAAGATAGAGTTATCTTAAGCGGCATTCATGCTTACTACGAGCCTGAAGAACTTGTAGGTAAAACTCTAATAGCAATTACAAACCTACCAGCAAGAAAAATGATGGGAATTGACTCATGTGGAATGCTAATTTCAGCAGTTCACAGTGAAGAAGGAGAAGAGCGCTTACACCTTCTAATGGTTGATGATGCTATCCCTGCAGGAGCAAAACTATATTAATAGGCCACTAGAGCCTATTTTTTATGCAAAAAATTGTCAAAAACCTATTTAAATAAGGAATATCCGTGTTATAATGTTAAGTAGAGGAGGTTAGAAATGAAAAAGTTTTGGGAAAAGCATGACTTAATCAAAGTTTCAGGTTTAATGGTATTACTATCTGTTATCCTAACTTGGATTATCCCACAAGGATACTTCTATAGTGGTTCAATTCAAGTTGGCGAAATAACTCGTGTAGGAATATTTGATTTCTTCAACTACGGATTACTTGGAATGTATTACTTTACTGTATTAGTAACATTCTTATTCGTACTTGGAGCATTCTATCAAGTACTTGCTAAATGTAGCGGATATCAAAAACTAACTGATAGTCTTGCAAAAACATTTAGTGGAAAGGAATATCTTTTTGTACTACTAGTATTATTCATTATTTCTGCAATAACTGCAGTAACTAATGAATACTTCGTAATGTTAAGTGTAGCACCATTCTTTATCACAATCCTAAGAAAAATGGGATTAGATAAAATGACTGGCTTCATTACTACATTTGGTGGTATCCTAGTAGGTATCTTAGGTTCAGTATACAACTCTAAAGTTGCTGGAATGAACGTAAGCACCCTAAGTTCATCTTACACAGATTACCTATGGGTTAAACTAGTTATCTATGGTGTATCATTTGTACTATTTAGTTTATTTGCAATTTTACATATTCGTAAAATTAAGAAAGCTAACAAAAAAGATATTGCCGTAATTGAAGAAGTATACGAAACAAAAAATACTACTGAAAAGAAATCTGCATGGCCAGTAGCAACTATTCTAATTTTAACTGCTGTAGTTGGGATTTTAGCATACCTTCCATGGGAAGCATGGGGCGTAACTATATTTAGTACAGCAACAACTAAAATTTTAGAATGCAAAGTATTTGATGCTACAATCTTCCGTTACATTCTAGGTAACGTTCAAGCATTTGGCAAATGGGATATCTTCGGAATGCAAATACTAATGCTAATTGCCGCATTACTAATTAAATGGATTTACAAAATGAGTTTTGATGACTTCGCTGAAAGTTTTGGTGAAGGATTTAAAAAATCTGGTAAACTAGTATTAGTTATGTTAATGGCATACTTAGTATTAGAAATTGCAGTAATGTTCCCAGTAGTTCCTACAATCGTAGATTGGTTCATGAAACTTGCAAGTAAGTTTAATGCAATCCTAGGTACTATCGCTGGCTTATTCACATCATTATTCTCTGTAGAATATCAATACACATTAAGCCTTGTTGGTAGTTATCTAACAACTGCATACTCTGACTTTGCAAAACAAATTCCTATAATGTTACAATCAACTTACGGATTAGCAAGTATGTTTGCTCCAAGTTCAGCTATTCTACTTATCGGTTTATCTTACTTAGGTATAACTTATAAAGAATGGATGAAATACATTTGGAAATTCGTTCTTGCAATGTTTATCGTAATTCTTGTACTTATGGTAATTATTTGCTAAAAGGCGCTCAGCGTCTTTTTTTTATGTCTAAGTCATGATACAATAAAAATAAGGTGATACTATGGAAAGAGTTTCGAATACTGTTTTATTAGACGCACAAGTCTTCGAAAAAATATCTAACGACACAAATAAAATAGTTGCTGAACAATTTCAGTATCCAGTTGAACTCCTAGAATATACTTTAAATGATGAGCAAACTTTTAAAACACTATTTAATATTTTTCAAAATGCTCATAAATTTAAAATTGCATCTGATTCCTCTATGGACGCCGAAACATATGAATATGAAAAAATACCATTTTTAGAAGCAATCGAAGTCGCTAGAGATAAAGGTTTAATAAAATTAAACAGAATAACATATTCAAGGTATAAAACATTATTAGATTTGATTAGCTATGGAATTTTAAAAAAACAACTTCAAAATAAAACTATTCAAGCCAAAGTCGATGGTATAACATATAATATTCCAGCAAATAAAATAATAGAGTTCCTTGAACTTGACACAAAAACTCTTGACGATTATATTAACACACCTAACCGTAAAGGAAGTATTTCTAAAGAGGCGTTTCTTTATATAGTAAGAAGATTTATAATTAGGGAAGAATTAATGGACAATTTTATTTTTCCGGAAAATATAGAAAAAAGAATAACTGACATTGTTAACTATGAAATTCTAGATTTTGAATCACAAAATACTTACCTGAGTGACGGAAACTCTTTAACGAGCAAAACTAACCTAAATCCAGAACTAATTGAGGCCATAACCAAAGATATTCCCGCAAACTATTCCACTTTAGAAAAAGCAATCTTTATCTACATTAAAATGTGTAAAATCTTATCTTACAACGATGAATTCTTTGCCGCAAAACAAAGAGGCCTAGCCGCTGAAAAACATCGAATGATTGATTACATAGAAACCATCTCCCCACAATTTCCTGAAGTCGTATGTTACGAATTCAATGCTATCTACGCTAAAATGCTCCACTCACTTGGGATCAACTTTCAAAGAGAATGCTTTAGCTGGAAAAACAAATATGGAGATGGCCACGAAAATTTAAGTTTTAGAGTTGGTAAATATATCATTGAAGCAGACTCATCAAGACATATTTTAACAGGTGACCTATTTAACGCCAAAGTAGGAAATAGTATAAAAGGATTAAAATGTCGTAATCAAAACTTTGATACTTATATGGACTTTGATGAAATTTTAAGAAAAGTATACAAAGACATCAAAAAAGAAGACAAAAGCACATTTAGTGAAGCCTTAAAAGAATATGAAGAACTAACAAATGCTAAACAAGCACATATACCTTTTAACACTCGCTTTGACCTATTTCTTGAAAAAATTAGAACATCATCCTTTAAAGGATTAAACATCATGTCATACATTCTCAGACTGGTAAATGTATTATTTACTGAAGAAGAAAGAGAACATTACATAGATTTTGAAATAATAAGAGATAACAATCCTAAAGATGAAGACAAAATAGTTGCAACTTGTGGTATAATAACAATGAACGAAAAAGGTATATTAAAAGACGAAGAACATAATAAATACTATATTTATATAAATGGTGAATTAAAAAGAATTCTTAAAAGGACTCTCATTCGTAACATCATAACAGGTACTCTTGGATTTATTGACAGCGAAGAACAATATATTCCGGGAATAAGGTAGGTGAAAAAATGATAAATAAACTAAAAACAATGAACGAAAGCCTAATAACCATATACAAAAATCAACCGGCAGAATTAAGAAGGCAAGAACTAATCAAAACCATTTTAGAAGAACCAGAAGCTTTCTTAAAAATGAGTATTGAGACAGCTTATAAAGTATTAGAAGATTTAGGAATAAGCCCTTTAGATATACCTAAAATCTATAGTGAACTAATTGATGCTCAAAATATTGACGAATTGCAAAATTAATGTTAAAATCTAACTTGTAATGCGAGGAAGATAACCCTAGTAGTCCATTATATTCTTTAAAGAGAGTAAATATTGATAAGCTGAGAGTATTTACAAAGAGAGATAATAGATGAATTTCAATTATCAGAGCATTAAGCGTATAATCGCGTTAAGATTAAAGAGCATGTAAATCATGAATTAAGGTGGTACCGCGGATTTTATTCGTCCTTTAGTTTATGATTTTTTTTATGGGAGGAAATATGAAAGAGAAAATTGAAACAATAATCAAAAACGCCAAAGAAGAAAGCCTACTTATTAAAACAGAAGCAGACTATCTTAACATCAAATCAAAATATCTTGGCAAAAAAAGTGAACTAGTAAGCCTTATGAGCACTATCAAAGACATGACTAAAGAAGACAAACAAATCTATGGCCCACTATTTAACAAAACCAAAACAGAGTTAGAAAACTTGTTTAAAGATGCCCTAGAAAAGAGTACTACTCAAAGTTTAAAAACTTTTGATCCAACACTTCCAGTAGATAAAGAATCAGGTACCATTCATCCAGTAACAATCGTTGCTAAAGAAGTAACCGACATCCTTAAAAATATGGGATTTATCGTTTTAACTGGCCCTGAAATGGATAGTGAGTACTATAACTTTGAAGCCTTAAACGTACCCAAAACTCATCCTGCAAGAGATATGCAAGATACATACTGGCTATCAAATGGAATGCTACTTAGAACGCAAACAAGTGCCCTTCAAGTAAGAGGTATGCTTAAATATGGTTCACCTATCAAAATGTGTGCTCCGGGAAGATGCTTCCGTAATGAAGATCTAGACGCTTGCCATGAAAACACATTCTTCCAATTAGAAGGAATGGTAATTGGTGAAAACATCTCAATATCTAACCTAATATACACAATGGAAGGAATGCTAAAAGAAGTATTTAAAGAAGACGTTAAAGTAAGACTAAGACCAGGATACTTCCCATTTACTGAGCCAGGATTCGAACTAGACTGTTCATGTACAGTATGTGGCGGAGTAGGTTGCCCAACATGTAAAAACTCAGGCTGGTTAGAACTTTGTCCATGCGGAATGGTTCATCCAAACGTATTAAAAGAAGGTGGCATCGACCCAGATAAATACACTGGCTTTGCTTTTGGACTAGGCTTAACAAGACTAGCAATGATGAAATACAAAATAGATGATATCAGAATCCTAAATAGTGGAGACATCAGATATCTAGAAAAATTTAATATAAAGTAGGTGAAAAAATGAAAATATCATGTAATATTCTAAAAAAACATATCAAAAATAGTGAAGACATCGACTTCTTAAAAATATGGGATAAATTTACTATCAGAACTGCTGAAGTAGAAGGCGTTGAAGTAAAAGGAAAAGACATTGATGGCGTAGTAACAGCTAAAATACTTGAAGTTGCAGAGCATCCAAAATCAACTAAACTACATATCTTAAAAGTTGACGATGGCAAAGAAATTAAACAAATTGTCTGTGGTGCTCCTAACGTTAAAGTAGGTTTAATAAGCGCTTTAATTGAAGTGGGTGGACACTTAGGTGATATCGAAATAGGCGTAAGACCACTAGTAGGTGTAGATTCTTATGGTATGATGTGTAGTGCCAAAGAGCTTGGTATCTCAGATGACCACACTGGAATAATTGAACTACCAGAAGATACCCCAGTAGGTATTAATATTAAAGAGTTAATGCCAATTGATGATATCATCGTTGAAATTGATAATAAATCCCTAACTCATAGACCAGACCTTTGGGGACACTATGGAATAGCAAGAGAAATCGCCGCAATCACAAACCACGAACTCTTACCACTTGACCTATATACAGAAAATCCAGACGCTAAAGACCTAGATATTAAAATAAATAACCCAGAACTTTGCTACAGATACATTGGTACAAAGATGGAAAACATTACAAACAATGTAACCCCATTATGGATGCAAGTATTCTTATACTATGCTGGCATGCGCTCTATAAACTTACTAGTAGATTTAACCAACTACATCATGCTTGAACTAGGACAACCAATGCATGCTTTTGACGCTAGAGTCGTAAAAAATATTGAAGTAGGCTTAGCAAATAACGGTGATAAATACACAACCCTAGATGGTACAGAAAGAAATCTAACAAACGAAGACTTAATGATTAAAAATGGTGGAAAGTACTTCGCAATTGCTGGTGTAATGGGTGGACTAGATAGTGAAATAGTAAATGACACTACAAGCATTGTTTTAGAAAGTGCAACATTTAATGCTTACACAGTTCGTAAAACAGCTCTTAGTATTGGTTTAAGAACAGAAGCAAGCGCAAGATACGAAAAAAGCCTAGATCCAAACCTAGCAATGTTAGCTGCAAGAAGATTTATAAAACTTCTTAAAGATGAAAACAAAGACTTAACATTCGCATCAAACATCACTGACATCTATCCAAAAAAGCAAGAAGAAAATCACATTGAATTAAAGAAAGACTATTTATATAAAAGCCTTGGCTTTGAAATTGAAGATGAACTAGTAAATAAAATCTTAACAAGTCTAGAATTTAAAGTAACTCCAAAGGAAGATTCATTTGAAATAATTGCCCCAACATTTAGATCAACTAAAGATATCACAATTGCAGCAGATATTGTTGAAGAAATATCTCGTATGTATGGATACGAAAACTTCGAGCATATCCCATTAAAAATGGATTGTACATTTGCTCCTAACGAGCCAGTATTTAATGATGAATACGAAGCAAAAAGATATCTAGCAAATAACAAAGGATACCATGAAATTCATACATACCTATGGCATAAATCATCATTCCTAAAGAAACTCGATATCAACTTAGAAAACACCTACCTTCTAGGTAAAACTGATGATAACATCTTAAGAAAAGACCTATCTCTAGCAATGCTTGAATCAGCAATTATTAACCTAAAAAACTATAACGAATTCGGTCTATTTGAAATAGGAACAACCATAAACGATAAAGAAAACCATCGTAGATTATCTTTACTACTAGTAAAAGACGCTGATAAAATCAAAGAAGCATACTATGAAATTAAAACTCTATGCTACAATTTATTTAACGATCTAAAAAATATCAAAGTAGAATTTAAAGAAGGCACAGCAGAAGAATACTATGAAAACGATCTAACAATGGATATATATGGAATTAATAAATGCTTAGGTCAAATTAAAGTATTTAATAGTACTATCACAAATAAAATAAATAAAAAGAAAGTATTTGTTGCGCTAGACATTGACTTTGACTTATTTACTGAACTAGAAAATCAAACAATTCCATACGAAGAAGTAAGCAAATATCCAGTATCAACCTTAGATTACACAATCATATCTTCAAAAGACATGCTTTATAGCACATTAGATAACATTCTAAGTAAATATAATAATGAAATTATTCTAAATTATAAACTAATGGATATTTACGAAAATGACAACAATAAGAAAATTACTATAAGATATAATTTAGGCTCAAAAGAAAGAACCTTAACAAGTGAAGAATTAGAAAACTTCAAAACAGAGTTCATAAACCACATTAGAACAAACAAACTTGAAATTCAAGAAAACTAAAAAGGAAGCAATCACTTCCTTTTTTACTTGCTACTTTTTTTTCTAACCTTAGGTTTTCCATATCCTTCTTTACCTTCAGCATACGCCCTAGATAAATTACCATCTAAAGTAAAGTTAACCTTTTCTTCAAACTCATTAACACCTTTAACTGTAACAATAACTCGATTACCAATCTTATACTTTTTCTTAGTATGACGACCAATCAACATATAATTATTCTCATGGAAGAAGAATGTATCACCAAGAACATCCCTAAACGGAATCGTACCACTAATACCATTATCTGTTGTTACACTAACTTCTTTTCTATCAATCATATTAATAACTGCTTCAAAATGTTCTCCTTCTAAAGATTTCATATAATCCATAATCTTACGTCTACTAGCTTGAAACTCAGCTCTATCTGCTTGTCTTTCTCTAATAGAAGCATAATCACAAGCTTCCTCTAACTCAGATTCCAGCTTCTTCAAAGTATCATAACTAATACTCTTATTACCTAAAGCAACATCATTATAATAATCTAATAAAAAGTGTACCATTGTATCCGGAAAACGTCTAATCGGACTAGTAAAATGTGTATATGCATGAGAAGCTAAAGCAAAGTGCCCAATATTATCCTTTGAATATCTAGCTCTACTCATACTAACTAATAACAAACTAGAAAGAAGAGGGAACTTATCACTATCTTTAGCCTTATCTAAAATATCTTTAATAAGTCTTGGACTTTTCATTATCTTACTTTCTGGAATACTATAACCTAATGTATTAATAATCTTTAAAGCTTCTTTTAACTTAATTGGATTAGGCCCTTCATGAACCCTATAAACAAATGGTAAATCCATCATATCAACGTAACTTGCTACCGTCTCATTTGCTAGAATCATAAATCTTTCAATTAACTTTTCAGCAGACAAACTAGTTCTTTTACTAACACCAGCTGCCTTACCATCCTTATCTATCTCAACATTTGTCTCCGTAGAAAAGAAAGTAACTTCACCATTATCAAACTTCTTAGCTCCAATTATCTTACTTAACTTATCCATCTGTAATAATACATCTTTAAATTTCTCATATCCTTTTGGAACAATACCATCTTCTAAAATTCTATTAACATCATCATAAGTCATTTTCTTTTTAGAATTAATTACTGAATCACAAATCCTTGAATTTACAACATTACCCTCACTATCAATTTCCATAATTACAGATTTTGCTAATCTATCCACATTTGGATTTAATGAACATAACCAATCTGATAACTTAGGTGGAAGCATCGGTATAACCGTATTAAGCATATACAAACTAGTACTTCTTTCTTTAGCTTCAGCAAGTAAATGTGGACACTTCTTTAAATAATGAGATACATTAGCAATATGCACGCCCAACTCATAATTACCATTAGGAAGTATCTTTAAACTAACCGCATCATCCATATCTTTGGTATCTGCACCATCAATCGTAAATATAAGTTCATCTCTAAAATCGTTTTCTTTACGCTCTTCAATCTCTTCTTCTGTAACCTCATTTGGTAGAGCATTTACCTCATTAATTGAAGCCGGCGAAAATTCAGTATCAAACCCGTTACTAAAAGCAACAAGCGCTAAATCTCTATCAATCTTACCATTTAGTACTATTGGCTTAACTACTTCGCCATCATACATGCCATACTTCATTTCTTTATCAAGCTTAATTAGTACATAACTACCGCTACCAATTTTACTAAGAACATCTTGACTAATATTTATATTAAGCATACCTCTAACTTTTTTAGGTTCAAGCTTATACTTACCATTATCTTTTTGTATAACCTCACAAACAATATTTGGACAGTTCCTCTTAAGAATCTTAAGAACCTTTACTTCATCATTACTAACATCATACAATACCTCATCATTAGGTAAAGCACCTTTTAAATTAGCAGAATCAATTCGTCTTTTCTTATCACCATCCATAATAAATAGTGTCCCGCGATGTGTAACATCTAACACACCTCTTTTAGTAGTAGGTCTAACAACTCTATAAAAACCATTAGATGAATAAATAATCCCTTGCTGTTCTAATTCAAATATAGTTTTATCTACATCACCAATATCTGGACATTCATCCAAAATAATCTTCTTTAAAGACTCATAATCATACCTCATATAGCAATCATTTTCAGTCTTTACTCTTAAAATACGAATAATTTCTTCCATTTTACACCCCACACTCGATATTTTTCCTAATTAAAGAATACCCCAAAAATCAAAATTAGTAAAGTTATATATTTAAATTTATGCAAAAAAACTTGAAAAATGTTAGTTAAAGAGTTAGAATTAAATTAAGAAAATATTAACGAGGTAGCTTATGAAAAAAACTGTTGGTGAAAACCTAAAAATGTTTAGAATAAAAAAAGGCTTATCAATGGAAGAAGCCGGCAAAAAAATTGGCGTATCAGCTCCAGCAATACTTAAATATGAGCGCAATAAAATAATCGCATCCCTAGAACGTTTAGAAGAATTTGCTAAAATATATGATACAACTATAGACGAAATTTTAAATATTGATGCTAGTATAAATATTAAATACGATAACATCTTCTTCAAAGAAAAAGCATCAAATATCAAAAAAGAAAATATTAAAAATTACATAAACAATAAAATTGAAAATTATTTTAACTTACTAAAACTTTCAGGTATAACCTTACATAACAAATTTGGTGTCCATCTAGTAAACACTAACAAAGAAGCTCAAAGCCTAGCAACTAAACTAAGAATTTTCTTCCAAATCCCAATCGAAGCACCAATTCACAACCTTATATACTTACTAGAAAATCACAACATAATAATATTAACTGTGCCTAAAAAAGTAAGTGAAGGCTTATTTGATGGCTTCTTTGAAATAATTAATAATATACCAGTCATAATCGTGCCAGTTGCTGAAAACGGCTATGAACAAAGATACCTAGTCGCAAAATATCTAGGTGAACTTCTAATCATGTCAAACAATAATAAAGAAGAACTAGCTGAAAACTTTGCCAGAGCACTTCTAATGCCAGAAAAATCTTTAAAAATAGAATTTGGCGAAAAAAGAACAAAAATTCACTTTAATGAAATAATCGCTTACAGTAACACTTATAAAGTATCATACAAAAACGTTGTTAAAAGGCTTCTAGAAGAAGAAATCATCACCGCATCAAATGCTAAGTATACTAATATTTATATTAACAAAAATAAACTTCATGAAATTGCTTTTACAGAAGAACCATACAACTATGAAAAAATGCTATACAAACTAATTGCTCAAGGTTTAATCCAAAGTGATTCAAAATACATCTAAAAGAATTTAAGAAAAATACAATTGTTCGCTACAATTTTCTTGGAATTCTTTTTTTTATTTGCTATAATATTTATATCAGAAAATGAAAGGCATAATTATGGAATTATTAAAAAATTTAAACAAAGAACAAATCGAAGCAGTAAAAACTATAGATGGACCAGTCCTAGTAATGGCCGGAGCCGGTTCTGGTAAAACCAAAGTACTAACAACTAGAATTGCCTACCTAATCGAAGAAGGCATCCCATCATACAACATCCTAGCAATAACCTTCACCAATAAAGCAGCAGCTGAAATGCGTGATCGTGTATCAAACCTTATCGGTGATGTTTCCTCATTCATCGGAACATTTCACTCCTTAGGAGTTCGTATCATAAGAGAAAACCATGACATATTAGGTTTACCAAACAACTTTACCATAATAGATAGTGATGACACTAATACTATTATCAAAAAACTACTAAAAGAAATGAACCTAGACTCTAAACAATACTCGCCATCATACGTAAGAAATAGAATCAGCTTTATCAAAAACCAAATGCTAACAGATGGTGAACTAGATAGACTGTTTAACACACCAATGGATAAAGTAGTCGTAGAGGTCTATCACAGATACAACAATAAACTAAAAACCAGTGCATCAGTTGACTTTGATGACCTATTACTACTACCAGTTAATCTATTTAAAGAACGTAAAGACATCCTAGAATATTATCAAGATAAATATAGATACATTCTCATAGACGAGTATCAAGATACAAACCCAGTTCAGTACAAACTATCAGTAATGTTATCTAATAAATACAAAAACATCTTTGTCGTAGGTGATATGAACCAAAGCATCTATGCTTTTAGACAAGCAGATTTCAGAAATATTTCTAACTTTGAAAAAGATTTTAAAGGTGCAAAAGTCATTAAATTAGAGCATAACTATCGTAGTACAAACAACATTCTATCAGCAGCAAACGAAGTAATTAAACATAATACAGAACGCAAAGACTTAAAACTGTTTTCAGATAATGGAGACGGCGTAAAAATAAAATATATGCGTGCATATGATGAAAAACATGAAATTGCCTTAGTAATTGACGAAATAAAACACCTGCTTAGTGAAGGATATAAAAACGAAGATATCGCTATCCTTTATAGAACCAATGCTCAATCACGTGCTATTGAAGACGTTTTCCTAGCAAAAGGCATCCCTTACAAAGTATTTGGTAGTTACTACTTCTACAATCGTAAAGAGATTAAAGACCTTATTAGTTATCTAAGATTAATCTACAACCCACATGACGAAATAAGTTTAAGAAGAGTAATTAACACCCCAAAAAGAGGTATAGGCGAAAGCGCTATAGCAGCAATCGAAGAGCGCGCTAAACAGCAAAATATCAGCATGTTTGATGCATTAGAAACAAGAAAAGAATTAGAATTTAAAGAAATAATTGAGGACCTAATTAAAAGAAGTGAAAGCTTGTCTCTTACCGAACTAATTGATGAAGTTCTAGAACGCTCTGGCATGAAAAAAGAACTAGAAAGCAGTAAAGCTCTAGAAGATGAAATCAGACTAGAAAACTTAATGGAAGTTAAAAGTATCACCGCATCCTTTGAAGAAAGAACAGGTTCCGCAAACTTAGGAGATTTCCTAGAAGAAGTATCCTTAATTGCAGACATCTCAAATCACACAGAAGATGGTGATGTTGTAACCCTTATGACCCTTCATAGTGCTAAAGGCCTAGAATTTCCAGTAGTCTTCCTAGTCGGCATGGAAGAAGGACTATTCCCTCACAACATGTCTTTAATGGAAAACAACCTTGAAGAAGAAAGAAGACTATGCTACGTAGGTATCACTAGAGCAAAAGAGCGTTTATACCTAACAAACGCTAAAAGAAGAATGCTTTATGGAAAAGAAAATATGAACATTCCATCAAGATTCATAAGTGAAATAGACGAAAAACTAATTGAAAAAATAGGTCCTAAAGAAGAAAATAAAGTAATCGATAAAAAGCAAATGTATACAAACGACAATAATGATATTACTGAAGGAAGTATCATCAGCCACGAACAATATGGAACCGGCGTAGTCGTTAAATGTGATGGCTCACTAATCTCCGTAGCATTCAAAACTGGCATCAAAAAACTAATGAAAAATCACAAAAGTATTAAAAAAATTAATTAAAAAAAGGAAATTGGTTAAAGACTTACAACAATAACTAATAGGAGGTACTATGAAATACATCTCACTATTAAATCCTATAACCATTAAATATCTTATAGATAATCCTAATACTAAATACTTTATAATTAACACATTAAAACTAATATTAAATGATGAAGATTTTGAACTATTAAACTATTTCACTCACGAAGAAGAAAACGTAAGAAGCTACACAATCTTTAAAAATACATCTAAAATAATACTTATGGACTATAACATTAATGAAAATAAAGACCAATTCAACGATGACCTAGATATCATAAACTTTATAAAAGAAACATCAAAAGAAGAAGTCCATCTAGTCTATTTTACAACTGAAAAAGGTTCAAACATCTATGACGAAAACATCCACATAATAAGGAAAAACAATAAAAATAGTCCTTACCTAAAACTAATATTAGCAGAAAACTATAAAGAACAAAAACAAACAGAATTTAATGATATTATAGATTACCTATATAACTTAGATAACCAATTTCTAAAAAGATATTTAAAAGAAAGAGAACTTCTTTATAATTACAAATAAATGGATTATAATAAAAGAGTAATCTGAAAGGAAAAGAACATGAAAGAAAGATATGACGAACTCATAAAACTAATTGAAAAGGCAAACGTAGAATACTATACATTAGACAACCCATCTGTAACCGATAGAGAATATGATAACTGGATGAGTGAACTACTAGATATTGAAGAAAAATACCCAGAACTAAAAAGAAAAGACTCTCCATCAGAAAAAATAGGTGGTGAAGTAATTGGTGAATTCCAAAAAGTAACTCATAAACATCCAATGTTTAGTATCGCTGATGTCTTTAACGAAGCCGAAATAGTCGCTTTTGATGAAAGAATTCGTAAAGAATTTCCTAATCCTAGTTACGTTTGTGAACTAAAAATAGATGGCCTAGCAGTATCTCTAACATACGAAAAAGGGATCTTTAAAAGCGCTGCAACTAGAGGAAACGGAACAATTGGAGAAGATATCACCCACAACGTAAAAACCATCAAAACAATCCCGCTAAGATTAACTGAACCAGTAGATATTGAACTTCGTGGAGAAATCTACATGCCTAAAAAAAGTTTTGAAAAACTAAATGAAGAACGCGCTAAAAATGGTGAACCACTATTTCAAAATCCCAGAAATGCCGCCGCAGGTAGTATTAGACAATTAGATAGTAGTATCGCAAAATCAAGAAATCTTGATGCCTTTCTTTATCATGTCCCAGAAACTAAAAGACAAACTCATTATGAAGCCCTTATGGACTTAAAACATCTTGGATTTATCGTAAACCCTAATATAAGATTAGTTCATAATGTAAATGAAATATTAGACTACATTGAAGAGTGGACTGAAAAAAGAGACTCTCTTCCTTACGAAATCGATGGAATTGTTATTAAAGTAAACGATATCCACATGCAAAAAGAACTTGGCAACACTGCTAAATATCCAAAATGGGTTATTGCATACAAATTTCCAGCAGAAGAAGTAAAATCAAAATTAACTGATATCGTCTGCACAGTCGGTAGAACCGGTTTAATAACTCCAAACGCAGTATTCGAACCAATTAAAATTATGGGCTCAACCGTAAGAAGAGCAACTCTACATAACCGTGAATATATTAAAGACAAAGGATTACTTATTGGTGATACAATCCTTGTAAGAAAAGCCGGAGATGTCATCCCAGAAGTAGTAGGTCCTGTAATAAATGAAAGAACTGGTAACGAAAAAGAATTCATAATGCCAGACACATGCCCAATATGTAATGCAAAACTTATTCCAACATTATCTGGAATTGACTTAAAATGTCCTAACGACAAATGCCCTGCAAGAAATATCGAATCACTTATTCACTATACAGATCGTAAAGCCATGAATATTGATGGTTTAGGTGAAAGAATAATTGAAGACTTCTACAACATGGGTATCATAACTAAACTAATTGATATCTATAACTTAAAAGACCGTAGAGAAGAACTAATTGAACTAGAAGGTTTTGGACCAAAAAGCGTTGATAACTTACTTGACTCAATTGAAAAGTCAAAACATAACTCCCTAGAAAAATTCTTATTTGCTATTGGTATCAAAGGAATTGGTGAAAAAAATGCTAAACTAATTGCTAAAAAATATCTAACTCTAGATAATCTAGCAAACGCTTCATTCGAAGAATTAAACAATATTCCTGACATCGGTCCAATTCTAGCCAAAAGCATAACTGAATTCTTCAAAAATGAAGACAACATGAAAGTAATTGAAGACTTAAAAAATGTAAATGTTAATATGACATATCTAGGTAAAAAAACTAATGAGTCATCATTCCTAAATGGAAAAAGAATCGTTGTTACTGGAACCCTAGAAAACTATACAAGAGATCAAATACAAGAAATCATTGAAGAAAATGGTGGTTTATGGAGTTCTTCAGTAACTAAAAAAACATCAGCAGTTCTAGTTGGTACAAATCCAGGAAGCAAATATGACAAAGCTAAAGAACTAAACATTCCTATATGGAGTGAACAAGATTTTCAAAAAATGTTAGAAGAAGCATAATTTGCTTTTTCTTTTCTCTTAAAGAGTAAATTGAAAAGTAATAAGTAATATAGTATAATAAAGATACTTAAAGAGGTGAAAGATTATGAAAAAATTAAAGGGGTTCTATCAAAATAACCGTATATACTGCATTCTTATGATTGTAAGCATTGTTTGTATTATTCTAATCGCATCAGCATTTGTTTACTACTTCATTGAGCAAACAAGAACAGATGTATATGGCAAAAGACTATATGGAATTGAAAGCGTAAAAATATCAGATGATAAGCAAAAAGAAATCGAAGGAAAAATAAAAGAAAACGAAAAAATAAGCAAAGTAACATTTGATTTAAAAGGCAAAATAATCTATCTTGCGATAGAACTTAAAGAAGGAACTACTGAAGATGCCCAAGCCATAGCAATCAAATCATTAGAGTACTTATCAACTGAAGAAAAAGAATTCTATGATATTAACTTTATCTTCACAAACACAGCAGAAGATGACAATGCAAAATTTTTCCCACTAATGGGTTATAAAAAAAGCGATGCAACACTTATATCATGGATTAAACAAAGTGAGAGAAAGTAGGAAACTATGAAAAAAAATAAAAAAATAGTAGTGACCATTATAATTATCATACTATTAATCGCCACAGGAGCAGTAATTTACTTAACAACATTTAAAAATAGTAATCAATTAAATATTAAAGAAAAAGAATGGATAGATAAAAATAAAACAAGTATCGTAACTGTTAATCTACCAAACGATTTAAATGTATTTAGTACCGATGGTAAAGGAACCGTAAACGAATTCTTTGATGAACTATCAAAAGAATATGGTATATCAATAAACAAAAATGTGTCAGACTATAAAACTAACACTTCTCTTGGATTAACTGTATCTGAAAGTAAACCAGAAGAAGGATTACTATTATTTACTGATCATTACGTACTAATCTCTAAAAACAGAGAACTAATTAACGAACCTTCAGACTTAAATGGCAAAAAAATTGGTGGACTAAATGAGGGCATTGCATATATCTCAAAAGGATATAAAATTACAAGCACCTTTGTAACTTATGAATCAGATACAGCTCTAGCACAAGGTCTAGAAGATAAAGCAATTGACTATGCACTAGTGCCTTTAAATGAATACATTGATAAAATTCTTGAAAAAAATTATATAATAACATACCATTTACCAGAACTAAAAAAATACTACTACATTCACCTTGGAACAGATGAAATATTAAATAGTATCGTAAATAAATTTTACAATATTTGGTATAACGATGAATATGAAAAATCTTACTATACAAACCTTTATAACTTATTTGTTGAAAAACTAGCTCTAACTGGACTAGATACAGATAAACTAACTAGTAAAACTTATAAAATAGGTTTTACTGAAAATCCAGCCTATACATCCCTAAGTGGTAATAAAACTGGTGGTATCTTATTTTCATATCTAACAGACTTTAGTAAATTTGTAAACACAGACTTTACTTATACTAAATATAAAACCGATAGTAGTTTAATTAAAGCATACAATAACAAAGATGTTGATATAATAATCAACAATACAGACGAAACATTAAATGATTATACAATCAAACTTAATTTACCTTATAAATACTATATAATAAATAATTATGAAAACAGTAACAAAGTATCAGATATCTCTTATGTAAGTGATACTGTATATGTTATAAAAGGAAGCAAATTAGCAAACTATTTAGATAGCAAAACAACAACTAAACAAGTTAAAAACATAAGTCACTTAATCAAAGCTTATAATAAAGGATATACAATAGCTATCGATGCTAACGCTTACAACCTATATCACAACAAAAAAATAAAAAATAGCATTATTAATTATAGTGGATATATTCCAAACAATATGGAATTTAGATATCAAACAAACGATGACGCTTTCTATAAATTATTTAGTAACTACTCATTATTCTTAGACGACAACAAAATCTTATCTGAAGGTTTAGACACATATAGTCAAACTAACGCTCAAGAAAATATTGCAGGCGTAGTAGCAAAATACATCCTTGTCGCAGTATCAATTGGTGTCGTAATTATCGGTATAGTTATTGCTTCTAAAAAACACATCAAATTAGATACTAAAATCCGTAAAGATGAAAAATTGAAATTTATCGATATGTTAACAAGTCTAAAAAATCGTAACTACTTAAATGAAAAAATGGACGTATGGAATAAAAATACAATTTATCCACAAGCAGTTATCGTAATTGACTTAAACAACTTAAAATATATAAATGATACATTTGGTCATGAAGAAGGCGATAAACAAATTAAAGCATCCGCAGGTATCCTAATAAAAACTCAACTTGATAACTCAGAAATAATGAGAACAGATGGTAACGAATTTATGGTATATCTTGTAGGTTACACTGAAAAACAAGTTATTAACTATATTAAAAAATTAGTAAAAGAATTTAAAACACTACCATATGAATATGGTGCTGCCATTGGCTTTAGTATGATAGTAGATGACCTTAAATTATTAGATGATGCCATCAATGAAGCTAGTATTCAAATGCGCGAAAACAAAGAAACGATTGAGACAAATGAAAAAGAAAGTTAATACTATAATTGAAAAAAGAAAAACTAACGTAACAAAGTTTTTAAAAGACGTATGGGTAATTCTTAACAAACCATACATGATGGCTCTTCCTGGACAAATAGCATTCTTTCTAATACTATCACTAGTTCCAATAGTAACCTTAATTGGCTATGGAGCATCACTATTTAATATATCAATTGATTCCATTATTGAATTAATCAAAGCAAACTTCAATGATAACATAGTCAATATGATTGTTCCTATTATTGACGGTAAAACTATCGATGCTAAATTATTAGTAATAATTATAACAATGGCATACTTATCATCAAATGCAGCTGACTCCATAATCTTTAGTGCAAACGAAATCTATGGTTGCAAACAAACGTCATGGATTAAAAGAAGAATTAAAGCAATACTTATGACTTTACTAATTGTTGTACTTTACTTATTCATTTTACTAGTACCAGTATTTGGTGAAAAAATAATAAATGCAATTGACTACTTCAATATAAAATCAGTCATAACAAGTATTCTTGAAATAATGCAAGGACCGATATCTTGGTTAATTATCTTTATCTTTATTAAAGTGATATTTACAATGGCTCCAAACAAAAGCATTCCAGCCTCTCAAATTAACTTAGGAGCAATATTCACAGCAGCTGGCTGGATAATAACAACTGAAATATATAGTTATTATATATCTCACTTTGCTAGATATGATATCTTCTATGCTGGATTATCTAATATTGCAGTACTAATGCTTTGGATCTACTTTTTAAGCTGTATCCTTGTTATTGGACTAAGTCTAACTGTTAAATTTGATAATGACGAAATGGAAAAAACTGGAAGAATTAATATCATCAAAAATGATTAAAATACTAATGTGCACACGAATATTACTTAGTGCACAATTTGCCTCATAATATCAATCTAATTCAAAAGAATTAACGATATCATGAAGTAATATTTGAGAAGCCTAAACAAAAAGGCTTCTTTTTTAAAGAACTTGTGATATAATATATGCAAGGTGGTTTAGATGAAACAAAAAAGATTAAAAAAATATGAAAGTGAAGATTCAAGTGAAATAAGAAACTTAATCATCATAACAGTTATAATTGCTTTAATAGCAACCGGGTTATACTTCCTAACTGAAAAAGTATTAAATAAAAAAGAAAACAATAATACTTCAGAAGTCACATTTAATTATGATGAAGCAACAATTGGTACAATGTTTAATCGCCCATACGATGAATATTATGCTTTTATCTATGATAGCACAGATGACAACAGTGCCGTATACAACAATATCGTTAAAACATATAGAGCAAAAGACAATGCTAAAAAAATTTACTTCATTGATTTAAACGATGGCTTAAATAAAATAGCAGTATCTGATACAACAAACAAAATGCCTGCAAGCAGTGAAGAAGTAAAAGTAAATGGCAGTGCTCTTTACCTAATTAAAAATGGTAAAGTAATATCAGCATATACTGAAAGCTATGATAAAGTATTAAAATAGACGTAAAAGTCTATTTTTTATAACTAAAAATATAAAAACTATGATATTATTATTATGGAGAGTCGTATGAAAAAAGAAAGCAAAAAACCAACATTTAAACTTTGGGAAGTAATCGTTATTTCCGTAATTTCTTCATTAATAATGAGCCTTGGAACCGGTTATATTGCATATCGAAATATAAATACTGGAAAACAAAATACATCAAATAATAAACACCTACAAGAATTTGTAAAATCTTATAACCAAATACTTGATAACTATTATGATAACGTTAACGAGGAAGCCCTTATAGATGCAGCAATTCAAGGTATGCTAAACTATTTAGGTGATCCATACACAACCTACCTAAACGAAAGTAGTAAGTCATATCTTACATCATCTTTAACCGGAACATATGAAGGCATCGGTGTTTTATTTACCAAAAATGACAATGAAGAATTTGAAATAATAAATGTTTATGATGATACACCAGCAAAAGAAGCAGGTATCCTAACAGGTGACATAATCACCAAAGTCAACGATGAAAGTGTAGCTGAAAAAACATCCACAGAACTTGGCACCTTAATAAAAGAAAGTAAAAAAGATACTGTCAAAATAACAATCAAAAGAGGTGAGGAAGAACTATCATTCAACGTTAAAAGAAAAACCCTCTACAACCCAGCAGTATCTAGTAAAGTTATAGAACAAAACGAAAAAAGAATTGGATATATTGCACTTACTAAATTTTCTGATACGGCTTATGAACAGTTTAACAAAGAACTAAAAAAAATAGAATCTTCTAATATAGATTCACTTATAATTGACGTTAGAAACAACACTGGTGGTTACCTAAACGAAGCAACGAAAATAGCCGAACTATTCATTGAAAAAGGTAAAACAATCTACTCCTTAGAAAATAAAAATAAAACTGAAATAACTAAAGATGAAACAGAAGAACAACGCTCATACAAAGTAGGCATCTTAATTAATGGTAGTTCTGCATCTGCATCAGAAGTTCTAGCAGCTGCCTTAAAATATAGTTATGGTGCATCACTAATTGGTACTAAATCATACGGAAAAGGCAAAGTACAACAAACATCAAATCTTAGTGATGGAGCAATGATTAAATATACAACAGCTAGATGGCTTACTCCAGAAGGTAACTGTATTGATGGTGTTGGCTTAACTCCAGATGTTGAAAAAGAACTACCTGAAAGTACAGAAGAAGGTCAAGTAGTTGAAGACACACAGTTAAATGCAGCCGTAGAATACCTATCAAATTAGCAAAATTGCTAATTTTTTTTATTTGCTTATTGAATATGAAAAATGCTATGTTATAATAATTATAATGGATGGGGGAATATCTAATGGAAAAACTAGAAATACAAGAATATAATCTAAATATAAAATTAGATGGGGTTGTAAATATAATTGGCTTGCCAGCATCTGGTAAGACATACTTACTAAAAAAACTAATAAATAAAATACCATCAACTGACATATTCATAGATGGCCAAAATATAAAAAACCTACCACTCGATTACCTACAAAAAAATATTGCAGTAGTCTTTAATGACAATAAATTTAACACAGAATATGCCGAAGAAGAACTAATCTATTATCAAGATAAATTAGGTATCTCTAGAGACCTATCAACCGAAAAAATTAAAAATCTAGCAAAATACTTTAACATCGAAGAGTTACTAGTTTCTAAAATAAACCTCTTAAAAGAAAATGAAAAAATTCTTATTAAAATCTTATCACTTCTAATAATAAACCCTAGCATTCTCGGCATAGATAACCTCCTAACTTACTTAACAATTGAAAATAAAATGAAACTTCTTAAATATGCCAAAGAAAACAATATTACTATTTTAAGTGTAACCAATAACAAAGAAGAACTCTTACTAGGAAACTATATCCTAATAATTGACAACTATAAAGTAGCCGATTATGGAAAAACGGAAATTCTTCTAAAAGATGAAAAACTACTAAGCAAATACGGAATGAAAATGCCATTTATAATTGAACTAAGTAGTGGGTTAAATTACTATGATCTACTAAAAAATGATTACTCTGACGAAAAAACATTAATAGGTGAAATATGGAAATAATGTATTTAAACGAAGACAATCTTATCTTATCAAACAAAAACTTTATCTCATTTATGGGTGAAATAAATGACCTTGAAATATTGTCGCCAAATATTAATCATATATCTCTTAAACCAAATAAAAAAGTAAAAACATACATAAAAAATAAAGAATACTTTACTAATTTAAAACTAACTGATATTAGTAAGAAAAAAATAACTGAACTTAGTTCATATGAAGAAATGTGCACCAAACTATTATTTACAATTTACAAAAAGCCCAAAGTTATAATCTTATATAATACTGATGCTTGCATCTGTGAAAAATACAAAAATAAATTTCTTAACTTCATAAGACTTATAAACGCATCAATGCAAATTAAATTCATAATAATTAGTAATAATCCAGTTTATTTAAACAATATTAGTAAAGATATTATTGTAATGAAAAATCAAATAATTAAATATCAAGGTACAATCATAAATGGAATCAAAGCTGGCTTCATTCCTAAGAATGAAATTATCAACTTCATAGACGAAGCAAACAAAGAAAAAAACGCCGAGCTTGAATATTATTTAGAAACTAAAGAACTATTAAAAGCAATATATAGGAGTGTATTTTAATGAGATATAAAGCAAGTATTAGTTATGATGGAAGTAAATTTTATGGATTTCAAAGACTAAAAAATAAACTAAACATCCAAGAAACTTTAGAAAAAGCTCTAACCAAAATAAATAAAAGTCTTGTCGTAGTTAAAGGTGCTGGAAGAACAGATAGGGGAGTGCACGCTTATAATCAAATGATTCACTTTGATCTTAATGTAAATATCCCAGAAGATAGACTAAAAAATGCCATAAACTCACTAGTTGAACCACACATTCATGTAAATTATTGTGAAAAAGTTGACAATAACTTTCACGCCAGATTTAGTGTTGTAACAAAAACTTATCAGTACGTAATAAACATGGGTGAATTTGATGCCTTAGATAACGATTATCTATATAACTACTGTCACAAACTAAATATTAAAAAAATGAAAAAAGCATCAAAACTTCTACTAGGTTTCCACTCATATAAAGCCTTTACTAGTGGTGAAAGAGAAAACTATAATAGTATAATATATAAAATAAAATTTACTAAAAAGAAAGATATCCTAGTTATAACCTTCATTGGTAAAAGTTTCTATAGATACATGGTTAGAAATTTAACTGGTGCTCTTATTAAAATAGGCGAAGAAAAAGCAGATGTAGAAAGCATCAAAGAAATGTTAGAAAAAGAAAAAAATACTACCGGCTACACAACAGCACCATCAAACGGATTATATTTAGTAGATATTACCTACTAAATTTCTTTTTATTTATAAAAGAGTAGTGTATAATAATATTAACGGAAGTGATTAAATGAAATATGCAGTTAACGGAAATAGTATTCTAATAATTTTACTTGTTACATTTATATCAAGTGTATTACTAGTACCAATTGTAAAAAAAATAGCAGAACATGTAGGTGCAATTGACTATCCAAACGAAAGAAAAGTACACAAAAAACCTATGGCAAGACTAGGTGGACTTGCAATATTTAGTTCATTTCTAATTGGCTATATCTTATTTGCTGAACCAACAGTTCAAATGAACTCAATACTTATTGGTGGCTTTATCATAATTCTTCTAGGAATCTTTGATGATATAAATCCAATATCTGCTAAATACAAATTTATCGTGCAGCTTATTGCTTCATCTATTGTAGTATACTACGGAAACATCTACATATCAGAACTGAGTGCCTTCGGCTTAAATATCTCATTCGGTGTAATTAGCCAGCCAGTAACCATATTATTTATTACGGCAATCATGAACGCTATTAACTTAATAGATGGTTTAGATGGCCTAGCCGCAGGAACAAGTTCAATATACTTCTTAACTATTGCAATAATTGCTTATTTCTTAAATAGATTAAATGGTTTAGATGTAACATTATGCTTAATTATGCTAGGAGCAACTTTGGGATTTCTAGTATACAACTTCAATCCAGCATCTATCTTTATGGGAGACACTGGAAGTACATTTTTAGGATTCATGATTGCTGTTATATCACTTTTAGGCTTTAAAGCTGCAACAGTAACTTCTCTAATAGTACCACTACTTATCTTATTCTTACCAATTATTGATACAATCTTAGCAATCTTTAGAAGACTACTTAAAGGTGGCAATATCGGTGCTCCAGACAAAGAACACATTCATCATCAGTTACTTAAACTAAACAAATCAACAAAGAAAACAGTCCTAATCATGTATGCAGTTGATGCCTTATGTGCAGCAATTTCAATATTTTATGTTCTAGGAGACAATCACCAAGCAATTATTCTATATATTATATTACTAGCAGTACTAATAACATTAATTCTAAAAACCGATATCTTATTTATTCACGATAAAAGAGACAAAAAATAAAACTGATATAAAAAATCTATATCAGTTTTTAAATGCATAATTTTATTAACTATTCAACAGTAACAGACTTAGCTAAATTTCTTGGCTTATCAATATCACAACCATTTAACTTAGCAACATAATAAGCTACTAATTGTAAATAAATAACTGGAAGTATTGGCATAACAAACGAACTAGTTTTTCTAATTTCAATAAATTCATCTGCAGCTTCTTTCATATGTTCATCACTTACAGAAGAAAGCACTATACTATATGATCCTCTTGCTTTAGTCTCCTTAATATTACTTAATGTCTTAAGAGCAATATCATCATCAGTAATAATACTAATAACCGGTGTATCCTTACTAATTAAAGCAATAGACCCATGCTTAAGTTCACCAGATTGATAAGCCTCACTATGAATATAAGATATCTCTTTAAGTTTTAAGCAGCCCTCTAAAGCAACCGCATAATCAACCTTTCTTCCTAAGAAATAAATATCATGAGAAGTATATATCTTTTCAGCTATTTTTTTAGAACTAGAAGCATTATTTAATAAATTATCTGCATCATCACCAATACTATAAAAACTATTAATAATATTCTTCTTGTCTTCCTCACTTAATAACTTCTTATCACTAGCCATCTTAAATGCAAGTAAACTAAGTAGTGCACACTGAGCAGTAAATGCCTTCGTAGTAGCAACTGCTATCTCAGGCCCAGCCTTAATATACAAAACATCTTTAGCTTCTCTAGCAATAGAAGAACCAACAACATTAACTATCGCAAGCGTATCAACACCTTTTTCCTTAACTAATCTTAAAGAAGCAAGAGTATCTGCAGTCTCACCAGACTGACTAATAACAATAAGTAAACTCTTTTCATCTAAAAAATTCTTCTTATACCTATACTCACTAGCAATATAAGTATTAACCTCTGCATTAGCATAATCTTCAAAAATAAACTTAGCAATACATCCAACATTATAAGCACTACCACAAGCAACAATATCAATTCTATTATATTTAGTTAAATCAGGTAGCCCAATAAACTCACCATCTTTTAAATACTCATGAATAGTCTTATCAAGAACTTCCGGTTGTTCATAAATCTCCTTAAGCATAAAATGGTCATATCCACCCTTTAAAGCAGTTTCAATATCATACTCAAAGACTTGTTCTTCCATCTTTTTCTCTTTATCATCAGCATAAACAACAATATTCTTATCATCAATAACTGCAATATCATTATTATCAAGTAAATAATATCTATTTGTATACGCTAAAATAGCTGGAACATCACTAGCAATAAAATTTTCATCATTACCAATACCAACAATTAAAGGTGAATCCTTTCTCATCGCATAAAGCCTATCATCTCCATTAACAAGTACTCCAAAAGCATAACTACCAACAAGAATCTTTTGTGCTTCCTTAAGTGCCTTAAGCATATCTTTCTCTTTCTTATATAAAGCATCTATTAAAGCACATGCTACCTCTGTATCAGTCTCACTTTCAAAAGAATAACCACTAAGTAATTCACATTTCTTTAAAGATTCATAATTTTCAATAATTCCATTATGTACTAACGTAATATCTCCAACTTTATGTGGATGACTATTAACCTTGTTTGGTTCCCCATGAGTAGCCCATCTTGTATGCCCGATTCCTAAATGAGACTCCTCATTAAAATCTAATTTTTCCTTTAAATTAACAATCTTTCCAGTTTCTTTAATAATTTTTAACTCATTATTAACATTTCTATAAGCAATACCAGCAGAATCATAACCTCTGTATTCTAAAGTCTCAAGACCACTAATAATTACTTTAATCGCATTTTTCTTTCCAACGTATCCTACGATACCACACATAATCATCTCTCCTTTAATGCACACTAAAAAATGCTGGGAAGATTACTTATGTTGTTATAATTTTAATTTTATTTTTTATAAATAATCTAACGATTTTCCTACCGCAGTGGCACCCGCCGAATATTTCGATACTCCACTGACCTCGTCACCCATAAAGGGCCTGGCGCTCATTATACCATTATCCTCCTTTTAGGATATAACTAACCTCATTATATCTAGCAAAAATTAAAATGTCAAAACTATTTTAGAAATACTTTACAAAAATTAAATTCTAAATATTTAAATTTTTCATGATAATAAAAAATATAAAATTTGTAAAAATTCTAAAAATAATCAACTAATACTAGCCAAAAACAAATATTTCCTCTATAATTATAATTAGGTGATAACTATGGAAAAAAATAAACGTCTAATTATTAACGTACTTTTAGTAGCAATCTTAGTAGTAATAGCAATTGGTAGAAGCTACTCATATTTAAGCGTAAATGATAGTAGTAACGCTAAACCAGAAAATCTAAAATTACCAAATGGTGATATTGACATCGCCTTTAGTGGCTCAAATACAATCGAGTTTTCAAGCCCTAAAGCTAAAAATACTCCAGTAGTAAGTAAAACATTTACCTTAACTGGAACAAATAATAGTAAAGAAAACATATCTTATTACGTAACATTAGTAATTAATGAAAACACTTTTAAAAACGGGTCATTAAGATATAATATTGTAAGCAATAACTACTCAGATAGTGGCACAGTAATTGAAAACATTAAACCTGCAAAAGAACTTAATGGAACTACAAACATAACAATGGGCCCAGGCACATTTGCCCAAGGCAAAAATTCAGTACACACATACACAGTTAATATTTACTATACAGATGATAAAAATGATAATGGAACATTTAAAGGAACAATTGGCATTAGTGCTAAATAGATAGTATAGTAATATACTATTTATTTTTTTAAGAGGAATTATGAGCGAAAAAATATTAGGAATTAAAGTTACAACAAAATCAAAAAAAGAAATTTTACAAGAACTAGAAAAAGACATTAAAAATAATAAAAGAAACATCTTATTTAATGCAAACCCACTTATAATTTGTAATTTTTATCGTGATAAAAAGATGGTAAACGAAATAAACAAAGAAAGCTTAAATATACCAGATGGCTTTGGAACTGTACTTGCATCTAAACTAAAACACGGCCAAATAAAAGAAAGAATTGCTGGAATTGAAATGTTTGATGAACTATGCAAACTATCTCTCAAAACAAAAAGCAAAATATTTATATATGGAGCCAAAGAAGAAAATCTTGATCTAGCAATTAAAAACATAGAAAAAAAATACAAAAATATAAACATATGTGGCTATATCAATGGATATATACATGAAGAAGATGCGCTAAAAACAATACTTAAAGCAACCCCAGACTTTCTATTTGTCGCATTAGGTTCTCCAAAACAAGAAAACTTTATAATCAAAAACAAACAAAAATTCAAAGATATAAAAGTAATAATGCCAATAGGTGGAACAATAGACGTTTATAGTGGCAAAATAAATAGAGCTCCAGCATTTTATCAGAAAACTCACACAGAATGGTTATATAGAATGATAAAAGAGCCAAAAAGATTCAAGCAGATATTTACACTAATAAAATTCGTAAACCTAGTAATATTCAAAAATAATTGTTATAATGAAAGCGGTGATCAATAAGTGATAAAGAAAATATTATACAGTCTAAAAAAATATAAGTTCTTATTAAATCAATTAATAATGAGAGACTTTAAGGTAAAATATAAAAGAAGTGCACTAGGAGTATTATGGAGCATTCTATATCCATTACTAATGATGAGCGTTATGGCCTTAATATTCTCTAACATGTTTAAATTCAGTATGGAAGGTGTTAACTACTTAGTTTACTTAATGAGCGGTTTATTAATCTTTAACTACTTCAGTGAAGCAACAAACAACTGCTTAACATCAATAACAGGAAACTTTTCATTAATAAACAAGGTATACATGCCAAAGTACATCTTTCCACTAGCAAAATGCTTATTTGCAGGAATTAACTTTCTATTTACCTTAATTCCATTTTTCCTAATTATCTTACTATCAGGAGATCCTGCAGCTGGAACAAAATGTACAATTAATATTTGGTATTTATACTTACCTTATGTATTCTTATGTGCACTAATGTTTACTATTGGTATAGGATATATCTTATCAACAGTAACTGTATTCTTAAGAGATGTAATATATATTTGGGGAATCCTGCTAACCATCTTAAACTACTTCACCCCAATCTTTTACTCCCTTAGTATCTTACCGGTTTATCTTCAAAATATCTTCAAATTAAATCCATTATATCAATATATTAATACCATAAGAGAAATAGTATTATTTGGAAATGGACCATCCATTAAAAATGTTATATTATTATTTTTAAGCGGGTTCATAACAATGGTTATTGGTATGTTTATATTCAGAAAAAAACAAGACAAATTTGTCTATTACATGTAGGAGGCTCTTATGATTATACTTAAAAATGTATCGATGAAATTTAACTTAGGAGTCGAAAAAGATAACTCTCTTAAAATGATATTTATAAATCTTTTTACTCCTAGAAAGAAAAAAAAGAAGGATTATTTCTGGGCATTAAAAGATATTGATTTTAGAATAAACAAAGGCGATGTCGTTGGAATTATTGGTGCTAATGGAGCTGGAAAAAGTACACTTCTTAAAGTAGTAAGTGGCGTATATAAACCAACAACAGGAACAGTAGAAGTAAATGGCAAAATTTCACCTATGATTGAGCTTGGAGCAGGATTCGACCCAGAACTTACAGCAAGAGAAAACATTTACCTAAATGGAGCAATTTTAGGATACTCGAAAGAATTTTTAGAACAAAAATTTGATGACATTGTTGAATTTTCAGAACTAAAAGATTTTTTAGACGTTCCAATAAAAAACTTTTCATCAGGTATGGTCGCTAAATTAGCATTCTCAATATCAACAATTGTTGATCCAGAAGTACTAATAGTTGATGAGATTTTATCAGTAGGTGATATCAAATTTCAAGAAAAAAGTAAAAACAAGATGATGTCGATGATCGAAGGCGGAACTACTGTACTTTATGTATCACACTCTATAGATAGTATTAAAGAATTATGCAGTAAAGTTATTTGGCTAGATCACGGTAAAATTGTTAAAATGGGCGACACTAAAGAAATCTGCGACGAATATTATAAAAAATTAATGAAATAGGTTATAATTAAATTATAAATTAAAGGAAGGTGTTACAATGATTATAACAAGAACTCCATTTAGAGTAAGTCTATGTGGTGGCGGAAGTGACATAAAGTCATTTTATGAAAAACATGGAGGATGTGTACTAAGTACAACAATAAATAAATACATGTACATAACTAGTCATCCATCTTTCGATAAAAAAACAACCGTATTAAAATACTCTAAAACAGAAACAGTTCAAAATATCAATGATATAGAGCACAACATATTTAGAGAATGTTTAAAACAGGAAGGATTAGAGGGATTAGAAATAACTTCAATAGCCGATGTACCATCAGGAACAGGATTAGGATCATCTAGTTCATTTACAGTAGGTCTAATTAAGAACTTAAAATGTTATAAAAGAGAATATATTTCCAAACCAGATGTTGCAGCTGCAGCATGTAATATGGAAAATAATATTGTTCATACTACAAACGGAAAACAAGACCAATATGCAGCAGCATTTGGTGGATTAAATTTCTATAAATTTAATAAAGATGGTTCAGTAGATGTTGAACCTGTCTTAATGGATCACGAAGCATTTAAGCAATTAGAAAAAAATTTGATAATGCTATATGTAGGAGGTGAACATAAAGCATCTGCAATTTTAGAAGAACAATCTAAAAATATAGTTAGTGCTAAAGATAAAGAAGAAGGCCAAAAAAGAATTATGGAAATGACCTACGACTTAAAATATGAATTAGAACACAATAACATTGATGCAGTAGGTAAAATCCTAGATGAAAACTGGAAAATTAAAAGAACTCTAGCATCTGGAATTAGTAATCCTCAATTCGACGAATGGTACGAAAGAGGCATCAAAGCTGGAGCAACCGGCGGTAAACTTTTAGGAGCTGGTGGAAGCGGATTCTTCCTATTCTATGTACCAGAAGAAAAGCAAGAAAAATTTAGAAAAGAAATGAGCGATTTGCCAGAAATGGAATTTAAATTTGACCATCAAGGTACAACCGTAATATTTGTAAATTAGGAGGTAAAAAATGAAAGCATTAGTAACAGGTGGAGCCGGATTTATCGGAACTCACTTAGTAAGAAATTTATTAGAAAGAGGACTTGAAGTTGTAGTAGTTGATAACTTTACATTAGGTAAACAAGAAAATGTAGACTGTTTCAAAGACAATAAAAACTATAAATTTTATAACATTAATATTGAAGAAACAGAAAAGTTTTGTGAACAACTTAAAAATGAAAGCATTGATATTGTATATCATTTAGCAGCAAACTCAGATATCCAAAAAGGTGGAAAAAATCCAAGTGTTGATTATAATGACACATTTATGACAACTTATACAGTGTTAGAATATATGAGAAGAGAAAACATCAAAAATTTATTTTTCTCATCAACTTCTGCAATCTATGGAGATAAAAAAGAATTATTAACAGAAGTAACAGGTGATTTACATCCAATCTCATACTATGGTGGAGCTAAATATGCATCAGAAGGATTTATTTCTTCTTATAGCTTTATGAATGATTTTAATACAGTAATTTTCAGATTTCCAAATGTTATTGGGCCAAATCTAACTCATGGCGTTATCTTCGATTTTGTAAAAAAATTACAAAAAAATCCAAATGAATTAGAAATCTTAGGTGATGGAACTCAAACTAAACCATATTTATATGTATTAGATTTAGTTGATGCCATCGTTAAATTCACTCTAGATATTGAAATGAAAAAAGGTGTAGAAATTTATAATGCAGGTGTAGAAACCGCAACAAGTGTTACTACAATAGCAAATATTGTTTGTGAAGAATTAGGATATGAAAATGTTGAGTATAAGTATACAGGCGGTAATGTTGGATGGAAAGGTGACGTTCCAAAATTCCAATATGATTTAACAAAAATTCATAATGCCGGATGGCAAGCACACCATACTTCTGATGAATCAGTAAGAGAAACAGCAAAATTTATAAAGGAACATTACTAACATGAAAGCAGTTATTCAGGCGGGAGGAAAAGGAACAAGAATTTCCGAAATAACTGGAGATGTAATTCCTAAGCCAATGCTAGAAATATCAGGATATCCAATTTTATATCATCAAATGATGAATTTAAAGAAAAATGGAATCACTGATATTACAGTTATCATTGGCCATCTAGGAAATGTTATCAAAGACTATTTTGGAGATGGTAAACAATTTGGATTAAACATATCCTATGTTGAAGAAGATCCACAAAAGCCACTTGGGACAGCTGGTTCACTATATTTTCTAAAAGATAAACTAAAAGAAAACTTTGTATTCTTATTAGCCGATGTTTTCATTGATATTGATTTTGAAAAAATGGAACAATATCATATAGCAAATAATGCAGATGTAACACTTTTAACTCATCCAAATGGGCATCCATTTGATAGTGACCTAGTTGTTGAAGAAGGCGGAGTAGTAAAAGCTTTCGATTATAAATCAAATGATAGAACAACATACAATTATAAGAATTTAGTAAATGCAGGAGTAATGATATTTTCACCAAGCGTTTTTAAATATTTAACAGAGTTAAGAAAATACAATTATGAAAAAGATATTATAGTTCCACTAATTAATGAAGGAAAAGTAGTATCATATAAATCAAGCGAATATGCCAAAGATATGGGTACTCCAGAAAGATATCGAAGAGTACAAGAAGATTATAATAGTGGAATATGTGATGCTAAAAATTTAGCAAATAAACAAAAAGCAATATTCTTAGATAGAGATGGAACAATAAATGAATATGTTGGCTTCCTAAGAAAAGAAGAAGACTTCAGACTAATACCTGGAGTTTCAGAAGCTATTAAAAAAATTAATAACAGCGGTTATCTTGCAATCGTGGTAACAAATCAACCAGTAATTGCTAGAGGCGAAGTAACTGAAGAGGAACTAGAAGAAATTCATAAAAAGATGGAAACACTTCTAGGCTTAGATGGAGCATATATAGATGACATTTACTATTGTCCACATCACCCAGATAAAGGATTTGAAGGAGAAATTCCAGAATTAAAAATAGAATGTGATTGTAGAAAGCCTAAAACAGGAATGTTAGAAAAAGCAGCAAGAGAGCATAACATTGACTTATCAAGTTCTATAATGATTGGTGATTCTACACTAGATATTAAAATGGCAGAAAATGCGGGAATGCAAAGTGTATTATTAAAAACCGGTCAAAAGGGTGAAGACGGAAAATATGATGTATCTCCAACTCTAATAGCAGAAGACTTAAACGATGCTATAAACAAAATTATTTATAAAAAAGTTTCAAAGAAGCTTTAATAGAAAGAAGGAAAAGAAAATGGATTTTAAAAAAGCAATTAAAGAATATTATGAAAGAGAAATAAGCGTAATAAACAGACTTAACCTAGATGAAATAAATGAATCAATGAACGCAATACTAGATGCCTATAATAGAAAAGGAACAATCTATATTTGTGGAAATGGTGGTTCAGCAAGCACTGCAAGTCATTTTCAAAATGATTTTAATAAAGGAATTAGTGAATACGTAGACAATAAATTTAACTTTTATTGTCTAAATGACAACGTAGCAACTATCATGGCAGTAGCAAATGATATTGGTTATGAAGAAGTATTTAGATTCCAATTAAAAAATAAGATTACTCCAAATGACTTGTTTATAGGAATTAGTGGTTCAGGAAATTCTAAAAACGTTGTTAATGCAGCAGAATATGCAAAAGAATGTGGAGCAAAAGTAGTTGGAATTACTGGTTACACAGGTGGAAAATTAAAAGAATTAGCAGACTACAAAATGCATGTTGACGAATTAGATATGCAAATAGATGAAGATCTACATATGACTTTTGATCATATGATGATGAAAATTTTCTATAATTATTTAACAAAAAACGAAATTACAGGAGAAAATATTAACGACAAACATTAGTGCATCATGAAAAAAAGTTATCAATTAGTGGATATAGCCAAATTCTTTTTTTCAATATGTATTATAGGAATTCATACTCAGTTTCTGAGTGAATACAAAATAGGGTATTATATCAAAACAAATATTTTTAGAATAGCAGTTCCTTTCTTTTTCATATGTAATGGATACTTTATAGCTAAAAGTATGAATCAAAAAGTTCCGGACGGCAAAAATTTAACCAAAATAATTAAACAATATTTATTTTGGTGCTTATTTTATACGGTGCTATATAATGCTTTCGTAACATGGGAATTTAGTCTAAAAAATTTTGTTACAGACATAGTAAACGTTTTTACTTTTAGATCAACCAATATTATGTGGTATCTAGGAGTATTACTGATTTTTTCGCTAGTAGTATGGTTTGTAAATGACAAGAAAAAATTAAAAATATTTTACATACTGAGCATTATTGGATACATAATAGGTTTATTAATTTTTACTTATAAATATTTATTTATAGGAACAAAATACGGAATAATTGTAAATTTTTTAAATAAATGCTTTAAATCAAACAGATATTTCCCATTTACAATTATTTTCCCCTTTATGGGGTATTTCTTATATTATAATAATAAAATTGATAAATTACCGCTTCATAAATTACTGTTTTTTCTATTTTTAAATCAAATCTTTTTACTTATAGAAACACACTTGTATTATGATAATAGTCTGATATTTTATGAATATGATTATTTTATATTTACTCCAATAGTTTCCTTATTGTTATTTGAAACATTAATAAAAATAAGTATAAAAACAGAAATCAATACTACTGCATTAAGAAATTTATCTAAATCTTTATTTTTTTATCATTATATTTTTATTTACGCATTTCTCTTGTATGATAAGATTAAATACAGTAAAATATATGGTGCAAGCAAAATTGTTATTTGGTTTAGACAAAATAATTTAAGAATGTTCATGTATGTTTTAATATGTACTATGATTGTGGCTATAATTTTTAATAAAAAAACAAAGAAAAAAATAAGTGGAGGATGATATTTATGAAAAATAAAAAGGAATTAGCAATCGTTTTTGGGATCACAAGTGACTATGATTTTGCCTTAGCAAATGTATTAATTGGAATAAAAAAACATTTTAATTATAAAAATGAGTACGATATTATCGTATATCATGACGGCCTAAATGAAGAAATAAAAGAAACATTAAATAAAATTATGCCTTGTACATTTTTCAAATTTAAAAGTAGAGTAAATGAAAAATTATTATCAGAAGAAAATTTAAAATTATATTCAAATATGTGTCTTGCAAGGTTTGAATGCTTTGATTTATTAAAAAAATATAGAAAGGTTATATGGCATGACGTGGATATTTTAATTCAAGATGATTTTTCTGAACTTCTTAAATTAGGGGAAAAATCTGGATTAGCAATGACTTACACGGATATAGATTTTTTAACCGAAGCAAACTTTAATGAAATAATACCAAACTATAATATGTTTTTGCCACTATTAAATTCAGGAATTATGGTTTTTGGAGATAAACTAAGCAGGTACGAAGAAATGACAGACTGGTGCTATAAAAAACTATCCGAATTAAATAAGAAAGTTAGATATTTAGATCAAGGAATATTAAATCTTCTGGTACAAGAATATAACATTAACGTTGAACCAATAGACATCAATAAATTCTGCTGTCATCCAGCAAGAAAAAATTATAAAAAAGCATCTATTATTCACGCGTACGGATTTGATAAATTCTGGAATGCAAATTATCTTTATGAGAAATTTCCTGAATGGCAAAGTAATCTTTTAGAGTGGGCAAAATTAAAAAAAGAATATTATTTTGAAAACAGAAAAGATGAAAAACCTCTAGTCTCTGTTATAATGTCAATATTTAAAAGAGTGTCCTTCTTAGATGAAGCCATAGAAAGCATTTTAAATCAAACTTTTGCAAATTTTGAATTATTAATTGTCGTTGAGTACTCAGAAGAACAAGAAAATATAAACAATTATATTTTTAAAAAATTTAAAGATAAAAGAATTAGAATTATCAATAATAAAGAAAGACTTGGTTTTGCTGAATCATTAAATGTTGGCATAAAGTCTGCAAAAGGAAAGTATATTGCTAGAATGGATGATGATGACATTTCACTACCATTAAGGTTTGAAAAACAAGTTAACTTTTTAGAAAAAAATAAAGATATCGATATTCTAGGTACATCAGTAAAAGTTTTTATGAACGAAAACTATGAAGTCTATCCTCAAACCGACCCAGAAGTTATTAAAGCATTTAGTTTAATAAATAACCAAATGTATCATCCAACAATTATGATGAGAAAATCAACAATTGAAAAAAATAATCTATATTATGATAGCAATTATAAAACAGAAGATGCCGAATTATGGTCAAGAGCTGTAAAAGTAGCAAAATTATCAAACCTAAAAGAAATATTATTAAAATATCGTTCAAGTAGTGAAAATGAAACTGTCGTTGCAAAAAAAGCAGTTTTTGATTCTGACATAAAAATTATCCAAAAACAATTAAAACAAAATTTGGATATAGATATACCATTAAATGAAGTTATATATCTAAATGGAAGAATAAACAGTTATACATATCTTTATAATAAAAAAGAAATAATGGGACATAGAAAAAAAATAATTAAAAAAGTATTAAAGCAAAATAAGAAAATAAAATTTTATAATCAAATGCATTTATGCGAACTATTTGAAATTAAAAGCATGAACCCGATCAAACGTGGCGCAAAAAAAATAATTAAGCCAATATATACTAGGTTAATGTTTAGAATAGAGATGCTAATAAATGATAAATTATGGAACTTCAAAAATGAGAACCTATAAATTTACAATTATTATCCCAATATACAATGTTGAAAATTATTTAAGAAAATGTCTGGATTCAGTTGCCAGCCAGACTTATAATAATTTTGAAGTAATTATTGTTATAGATAAATGTGATGATAATAGTGAAAAGATTGCAGATAAATATATAAATAAATATAATTGGACTAAATTATATGAAGAGCGTACTGGACTTGCGAAGGCAAGAAATATAGGCATTCAAAAAGCAATAGGAGATTACATAGTTCTACTGGATTCTGATGATTATTTAGAAAATAACTTTTTAGAAACTATTAATAAAGCTTTAAATGATAAACCAGATATTTTAAGATTTCAGGTAAGAGATATTATCAATGACAAAAAAATAGAACGCCATGAAATTGGATTTGATTCAACCAATGGAATAGATGCCTTTAATAAAATAGTTAGATATCACTATATTGAAAATGCTTGGGCTTATGTTTATAAAAGAGCTTATTTTAAAAAAAACAATTTTAAATATATGGAAAACTGTATTGCTGAAGATTATGGATTAACACCACTTGTAATTGCAAAAGCAAAAAGTGTAAAATCAATTTCTTATATAGGGTATAACTATGTGCAAAGGGATAATAGTTTAATGAACAATACTGATTACACAAAAAAAATTAAAAAAATGGACGATATGTTGAAACAATCTGATTATGAAAAAGAGCAAATCAAAAACATCGATAATATTGAATCAGTTTTAAGGTTTTTAGATAACTCATTAATTTATTATTCTACAACTTTAAAATATAGTGATTACAAAAAATATAATAAAATATTAAAAAAGAAGGATTGTTTTAAACATCCAATAGAAAATGGTTTAAAATCAAAAGTAAGAAGTTTAATAATTAAAGCAAATTCTTATCTATTTTATAATTATTTAGTGAGGTAATAATGGCAAAAGTAAGTTTAGTAGTACCAATTTATAATTCAAGTAAATATTTAAATAAATGTATAGATTCCCTAGTAAATCAAACATTAAAAGACATTGAGATTATTTTAATAAATGATGGTTCTACGGATGAATCAGAAAAAGTAATTAAAGAATATAAGGATAAAAGAATTAAATATATTTCGAAGAAGAATGAAGGCATTGGTAAAACAAGAAATAGAGGAATTAAAGAAGCAACTGGAGAATATATTGCTTTTGTAGATTCTGATGACTATTTAAATGAACATTTTTGTGAATATATGTACAAGAAAGCCCATGCTGATAAATGCGATTTAGTAATCTGTAATTTCTTTGAAGATAGAGGAAATCTTTATGGAATAAAATTTAAAGATTTTAAAGATACTTCATTAAAAGATAATCCAAGCCTGATCAATAATATTAATCTTGGGCCATGCAATAAATTATATTCACTAGAATTATTAAAAAATAATAATATTTACTTTGAAGAAAGTCTTAAATATGAAGATGCCCCATTTGTTGTTAAAGCCATAAAAAGCGCGAATAAAATTGGTAAAGTAAATGATTTTTTGACATATTACGTTATTCATGAAAATAGTGAAACAACAACTCGCGATGGAAGAATATTTGATATATTTAAAATTTGTGAAATTATTATAAAAGAATTAGACAATGATAAATACAAAAAATCTTTAACAAACTTGATTACAATGATACTTTTAGATTATTGTGCACAGCAAAGATACATTAAAGAACATAGTCAAAGAAAGAAATTTATAAATGAAGCATTTAAAATGTTAAATAATCTAGATAAAAACTGGAGAAAATGCGATTACGTATTTAAACTTAATAAGATATCAAGAATAATAAAAACAAACAAATTATTATTAATACTTTACTGTGATATCTTTGCCCATAAATATACAAAATAAGATTAATAATATGGAATAATAGATTTTATTCCTTTTTTTTTGTATAATAAGTGCAAGGAGTAGAGTATGATGAAACATTCAAGAAAATTAGGAACATATTTTTTGCTATTGCCATTTTTAGACATGATAACAGCTTTGTTAACAAGAAATACAAGCTTAAGCGTAACCCCGGGTATCATAATAAAAAGCATTTTTCTTCTCTTTATGGTATTGTATATTTTTAAAACAAAATCAAAATATAAAAAAGCATCACTTGGTTTATTACTTTTAATATTTATATACATGATAGGTTATTTTCTTTTTAAACCGGATCTTCTAAATTGGACGCATATTATTAAAGAACTTACATTTATATTCAAATTAATTTATTTTCCAATCTCATTTATGGGGTTATTATGTATTTATGATGACAATAACTATAGCAAAGAATCAATTTTAAATATAATTAAGAAAACACTTATTATTTATGTATTTTTATTACTAACACCATTAATTTTTAACGAAGCTTACACCACATATCCGAAATCATTAAAGGGGTATATAGGACTTTTTTATGCTGGAAATGAAGTAGCAAATATATTGGTAATGCTATTTCCCATAGCATATTTATATTTAAATAATAAAAAATTTAATTTTTTAATTTTATTCCCAATAATTTTAAGTATTTTATTAATTGGCACTAAAGTTGCAACATTTGGTTGCTTAATTATAACACTAATAACATTAGTATTTAGTATAATTAAAAATAAATTTAAAATGACATATACTGTCATTAAATGCCTAGCAGTATTTATATTTACTCTTGTACTTAGCCTAAACTCATACGCAGTATATAATTATAAATACATGAAAAATCACTACTATAAAGATGAACAAAAAGAAATAATTATAGACGAAAATAGCAAAGCAGAAGTAGAAGAAATAAAAAATAAATTAATGTTATTTTATAATAGGAATCAGCTAAGCAAAATTGTTAAACCTCTTATTAGTGGACGTGATATGCTCCTAGCAAATACTTTAAGCGTCTATAATGATATTAATGATGATTCGAATATCTGGTTTGGTATTGGCTTTTCAAATACTGAAAAAGTTAACAATACGAACATTGCTAGATTAATCGAAATCGATATATGCGATTTATACTTCCATTTTGGAATAATGGGTTTAATTATTTCGCTATATCCAATTATTTTTATTGGTTACTTATTAATTATAAATTATAAAAAATTAACATTAAATTGTTACTATCTAATTACAATATTATTGCTTCTTGCAGGTATATCAACATTTAGTGGGCACGTGCTATTCGCCCCAGCAGTATCAATTTATTTAGTTTTATATTTATTACTTATTACAGAAGAACTAAACTTAACCGGAAGATGTGAGTTAAAAGAAAAAATCAGTATTCTTTCATTACATCTAAATGTCGGTGGTATAGAAAAAGCAATTTGTGACCAAGCAAACATGTTGAGTGAAAAATATATTGTTGAGATTATCACATTGTATAAAATGAACAATACTATACCATTTAAACTAAATAAAAATGTTAAAGTAATATATTTAAGCGAAGTAAAACCTAATAAAGAAGAATTTAAAAAATATTTAAAAGAAAAAGATATTATAAACACGTTCAAAGAAGGAATAAAAGCAATTAAAATCCTATATTTAAAAAAACAACTTATGGCGGAATATATTTATAACTCTGATTCCAAAATAATTATTTCAACGAGACTATATTTTACTAAATTATTAAACAAGTACAAAAATCCAGAAGCTATAACAATTGCTGAAGAACATGTTTATCATCATGAAAGTAAAAAATATTTTCGTAAACTAGATAAGTCATTAAAAAATATAGACTATTTATTACCAGCAAGCAAATATTTAACAATAGATTATAAAAAGAAATTAAAAACTAATACTACTATTGATTACATTCCTCTAACCATAAATTACTTTCCAGAAAAAATAAGTAAACTAGAAAAAAATAATATTATTGCAGTTGGCAGATTAGAACCAGAAAAAGGATTCGAAGATCTAATAGATATTATGTCCAAAGTAATTAAAAAAAATAAGAATTTAAAATTAACTATTATTGGTGATGGTTCACAAAGAAATAAAATTGAAACTAAAATAAAAAGTCTTAAACTAGAAAAGGACATAATAATAACTGGTTATTTAACCCAAGAACAAATGAAAAAATACTATCAAAAGGCATCTCTTCTAATCAATACATCATACGAAGAATCATTTGGTTTAGTTTTAATTGAAGCAGCAAGTTATGGCATTCCTTCTATTGCATTTTCATGTGCATTGGGTGCAAAAGAAATAATAGATAATAAATATGGAGTAATAATTGATAATCGTGATCTAAATAAAATGAGTGATGCAATCATTGACTATACAAATGGCAAAATTAAATTTGATTCAGATGATATAAGAAATCACGCTAAAGAGTATTATACAGAAACAGTAAAACATAAATGGTATAAATTTATTGAAAATGCTATAAAACTTTTTAATTCAAAAAAAGTAATGTTTATTTCAAGCGAAGGTGGACATTTTAGTGAATTATTACAACTAACAAAAACAATGAACCAATATAATTCATTTATTGTTACAGAAAAAAACTTTTTAAGTGATGAATGTAAAGCAAACTACGGGACTAGAATAAATTTTTTATTAAATACAAAACCCAAAAAACCAAGTTACGTTATATTAGCTCCAATTAATATTCTATATTCTTTATATTATTTTATAAAAATTAATCCAGATGTTATCATTACTACGGGCGCGCATACAGCAGTTGCAATGTGTTATATTGCTAAATTATCTGGCAAAAAAATTATTTATATAGAAACATTTGCAAACCTTGAAAGTAAAACTATGACAGGAAGACTTGTTCATCCGATTGCTGATGTATTTGTAGTTCAGTGGGAAAGTATGTTAAAACTATATCCTGATGCTATTTATTTGGGAGGTGTATACTAATGATATTTGTAACGCTTGGTACAAGTGATTATCCTTTTACTAGACTCTTAAAACAAATAGATGACTTAATTGAAAATAATATCGTAAAGAATATTATAGTTCAGTGTGGGAACGAAGACTATCAGCCTAAAAAGTTTACTATAATTAAAAACTTGGATAAAAAAGAGTTTAATGAGTATTTAAAAAAAGCAGAGGTCGTAATTACTCACGGAGGAGTTGGCACAATTATTGATTGCATAAAAATGGGGAAAAAAGTGATAGCTTTTCCAAGAAAAGCTGAATATGGTGAAGCTAAAAATAACCATCAAGAACAAATTATAAACAATTTAAAAAATACGGGTTCAATACTTACTGGAGAGATTAATGATTTAGCAAAATTATTAGAGGAAGTAAAAACTTTAAAAAAAATAAAACTCAAATCAAATAATGATAACTTTAATTATCAATTATGCAAAATAATTGATGCCCTATAAAAATGTGTTTATTAAAGCACATTTTTTTGATATAATTTACATGTGATGTAAAATGAAATATTATTTATACGATTTTGATGGAACTATTTATGATGGTGACTCATCAGTAGATTTCTTCAAATTTTGTTTAAAAAAAGATAAATCCATATATAAAATGTTACCAAAGATGTTTATTAAATTTATAGCATATAAATCAAAGAACATAACTGATACAGAACTAAAAGAATACATTTTTTCATTCTTAAAGAAATTTAAAAATATAGATTCTTTAGTAGATGAATTTTGGCAGACACATAAATCTAAAATCAAAAACTTCTATTTAGAAAAAAAGCATGACAATGATATTATAATATCGGCTTCACCAGAGTTTTTACTTAAACCAATTTGCAAAGAATTAGGGGTAAGAGATTTAATTGCTTCAGATGTAAATAAAAAGACAGGTAAGTTTAATAAGCCTAATAATAGAGGTGAAGCAAAAGTAAAAGTCTTTTATGAAAAATATCCTAATGCAGAGATATTAGAAATGTATAGTGATAGCATGCACGATAAACCATTACTTGACACAGCTAAAAAAAGTTATTTTGTAAAAAAAGACAAGATAAATGATTATGAAACTTATAAGCCAAATTTAATCAAAAGATTTTGGAACTGGGGTTGGGGAATCTATCATAAAAACGAAGAACTTTGGAATTATCTAATTGTTGGCGGATTAACAACAGTTGTGTCAGTAGGTTCATATGCAATATTTTCTAAAATCTTAAAAATAGATTATTTAATATCCAATATTTTATCTTGGGGATTGTCAGTTGTATTTGCTTACTTTACAAACAGATGGTTTGTTTTCCATAGTAAAAATAAAAATAAGATAAACGAATTTTTAAAATTCACTGGTTCTAGAGTATTAACTTTATTATTAGATTCTGGGCTTATGGTACTTGGCGTAGAATATTTGAAAATAGATGATTTAATTACAAAAATACTAGTCCAAATTATAATAGTAATATCAAATTATATAATAAGTAAACTTATTGTATTTAAGAAGGAGAAAAAATGAAAAAGAAATTTATAGGTTTTTATAGAGACTGTGACCTATTAACAATGACAGGAACTTGCATGGCATTATTAGGATGCGTATTTGCAATTAATGGTAATAGATTAATACCAATATTCTTACTTATTCTATCAGGAATCTGTGATGGTTTTGATGGAAAATTAGCAAGAAGACATAAATCTACTGAAGAACAAAGCACATATGGAGTACAACTAGATTCATTATCCGATTTAATTGCTTTTGGTGTATTTCCACTTGTTTTAACAATTAGTGCACTTCCAAAAAATTGTTACTATGCTTGGGTAGCATTAATATTTTATTCTATTTGTGGAATGATAAGACTAGCATATTTTAACACATTAGATATTTGTGACAAAAGTGAAAAAGGTTACTTTATAGGGGCACCAATAACAACAATATCTATAATATATCCTATTGTATATTTAGTATGTTTCTATTTCAAGTTTGCTTACTTTGATATTATTGCTACAGTATTCTTTATTCTTGTAGGATTATCATTTATTTATAGAATGAGAATCAAAAAATTAGATGATAAAGGAAAAATAATTCTTTCTATTTTAGGAGTTTGTTTAATAATTGCAGTTCTAGTAAAATTTATATTCTTTAGATGAAAAGTCTAATAAAAAAGCAATTTGTTATATATTGCTTTTTTGGAACTTTTGCTGGTTTAATTGAAATTGTATTATTTACAATTTTATATAACTATGCAAAGTTACCTCTATTTGTTTCTAATACATTAGCTTTTATTATTTCTGTTCTTTTTTCTTATTATGTAAATAGTAAATATGTTTTTAAAAGAACATTCTTAACCAGAAGAAAAGCTATTAAACAATTTAATATCTTTATTTTATCTAGAATAGCAGGAATATTTTTTGATAGTTCAATTCTATACTTTTGCATTCATTTTATAAGAATGCCGAACTTAATTGCAAAAACAATATCTTGCACATCAACTGCATTAATTAATTATTTAATTGGTAAACATATTTTTAAAGCCTAACTAGGCTTTTTTTCTTTTCTTGAAAAAAATTTAAAATAAAAAAGGAAATAAAGCCTCTTCTTACAACAATAACTAATAGAGGAGGTGAGATAATTATTTGAAATAATTAAATGTTTACACACGCTATAAGTTATGTTATATTCTTAATGAGAAACACCGGACATAATTAATATAATTGTCCGGTAAAATAAAAGAGGTGAAATAATGCTATATAGAACTGATGAAATATTAAAAAAATATAAAACAAACATTGAATTAGAAAAAGCTATAAAAAATAAAAAAATATTTAAAATTGATCATGGAATATATTCAGACAAAGAAATAGTAGACCCAATGATATTATTTTCAAAAAAATATGAAAATAGCATAATCACAATGGATACAGCATTCTATTTTTACAACTTAACGGATATTATTCCAGACAAAGTATATCTTGCTACAAACAGAAATTCAAATACTATTAAAAGAGAAAATATAATACAAGTATGGGTGCCTAAAGAAAAATTAAACGTTGGAAAAGAGAAAATTAAAGTAAATGGTAATACTATAAATATTTATAATAAAGAAAGACTGTTAGTTGAACTAATTAGAAAAAGAAACCAGATACCATTTGATTATTACAAAGAAATTATCAATAATTATAGAAAAATTGTTGATACTTTGGATTCTTACAAAATAGAGCAGTATATTGCCCTATACAAAAACGAAAATACTTTAGGTAATATTATACTTAGAGAAGTATATTAGTGAATTTAGAAAAATTCGTAGAAATATACTATAAGCAAGGTTATGAATTAAATAGTGCCCAAGCAAAGGTTGCACAAGATATTATTTTATTAAAACTATCTGAAAGTAAATATAAAGATAACATAACAATCAAAGGCGGAGTAGTAATGCATAACATATCGCATTTTATGCGACGTGCAACTAGAGACATTGATTTGGACTTTATCAAATATTCTTTAGATAATAATTCCATTTATAATTTTATTGAAACACTAAACAAAATGAATGATAATGTGCAAATACAAATTGAGAAAATAATTGCTCTAAAGCATGAAGATTATAACGGAAAACGGGTATACGTGAAAATAATAGATAAATACAACTATTATATAGAAACAAAACTTGATATTGGCGTTCACAAATTATTTCAAATTAAACAAGAACAATATTATTTTAATCTATCAATAATTAATGAAGAAGTAACATTACTTATAAACTCTAGTGAGCAAATATTTACTGAAAAATTAAAATCTTTACTAAAATTAGGTATTAACTCTACTAGGTATAAAGACATTTTTGACTTATATTACTTAATTAAATGTAACAAACTTGATAAAAACAAATTATTATTTAATTTTAAAATAATAATATTTGATAACAAGCAAATGAGAGAAAACCATCTAGATAATATCATAATAAGATTAACCCAAATCTTTAATTCAAATATTTATATGAAAAATTTAACAAATCCAAAAGTAAACTGGATTGATAAAAAAATGGATATAGTAACAACATTAATTATTAATTATCTAAAAAATTTAAAATAAAAAAGGAAATAAAGCCTCTTCTTACAACAATAACTAATAGAGGAGGTAAAAATGATTACATTAAAAAATATAAATAAATCATATAATAATACCAAGGTATTAAAAAATATTAATCTAACTTTACCTGATAAAGGATTAATTTGTATTCTAGGTGCATCTGGTTCCGGGAAAAGTACACTTTTAAATATAATTGGTAAAATTGAAGTTCCAGACAAAGGTGAAGTATATTTTTATAATAAAAACATAAAAGATATAAAAAGTGAAATGTATCACACTAACTATGTAAGTTTCATATATCAAAACTATAACCTTATTGATGCTCTTAGCGTAAAAGACAATTTAAATTTAATTACCAAAAATAATGAGTGGATAATTAATAAACTTGGTCTATCCAAAATTAAAAATATTAAAACAAATAAAATAAGTGGTGGTGAAAAACAAAGAACTGCAATAGCTAGAAGTATTTTATCCGATTCATTAGTTTATCTGGCAGATGAACCAACAGGTGCTATAGACACGGCTAACAGTATTAAAATTATGCAAATATTAAAAGAGTTATCCAAAGAAAAATTAGTTTTAATGATTACTCATAATGAAGAATTGGCACATGCTTATGCTGACGAAATTATTTATTTAAAGGATGGAACCATAAACAAAAGAAAACCTACTAAAGAATGCAATACTTATAAAGAAATTTTTAAAAATAAAAGAAAGTTAAGTTTTAAGGACATTTTCAAAATATCCATGGGTTACCTAAAAGAACAAAAAATAAGAAGTATTCTTACTATATTAGCTACTACTATAGGCCTAACTAGTTTAACAATAGTTCTAGGAATAAATAATGGGTTAAATGAAGAAATAAAATCACTAGAAAAAGAAGCATTATATTCATATCCAATAATTATTCCAAAAGAAAAAGTAACTCTTAATATGAGTTTAAATAATAAAAATAGTAAAACTGAAATAGGAGTTACATCAGATTATAATCTTATCAAAAACAAAATAGATGATAATCTTCTAAATAAAGTCAAAACTTTTAATAACACTTATATAAGTTATTATCACGAAATAAGCAATCAAAAATTTTTAGAAAACTCATATATCTCACCAAGTGAAGAATATTTTTCTCTTATCAAGGGCAAAATGCCTCAAAGTAAAAACGAAATACTTATTTTGTTAAATAGTGAAAATTCAATAAGTGAATCCTTAAAAGATTATTTAAAATTAGAAAAAATGACTTATGATGAGATACTAGACAAAACTATCAATGTAGAAAACAAAACTTTAAAAATAGTTGGTATAGTTAATAGTAATAATGGTTATTTTTCTGCCCTAAGTGGTATTCTTTATAGTAATAATCTTTTTTCTGGTGAAATAACAGAAATTCACATTTATCCACAAAATTATAAGGCAAAAGAACACATAAAAAATGAACTTAAAAATTATAATATAATTGACGATGCATCATCTGCTCTTAATGTTACACGAACTTTAATTAACACAATAACTATAACTCTAACTATATTTAGTATTATATCTTTAATTGTATCAGTTATCTTAATTATTACCATTACATACATAAATGTCCTAGAAAAAAATAAAGATATTGGTATATACAAAACACTAGGAATAAACAGAAAACAGATTAAAAAAATATTTCTAAACCAAAATTATATTCTTAGTCTTACAAGCAGTGCTATATCAATTATAATAGTATTTTTAATAGGTCTTAACATAAATGAACTAGTAAGCTCAAAAATAGGTATAACTAGTCTTGTTAAAATAAATAATAATATAATAATATCAATAATATTAATAAGTATTATTATCACTAAAATCGCATCAATTGTTCCAATAAATATTGCAACAAAGAAAAAAATAATTGACAATTTACATAATAATTAGAAATAATACCAAACTAAACCTAGAAAGAGGTATTATGGAAACAAATGAATTATTAAATTATGTATACGAAAATGCAAAAATGGGTAAAGAAAGTTGCGACACCCTACTTAAAGAACTTGATGGCAAAGAAAATAAAATTATAGATGCAGTAGAAGACATTTTAAAAGACTACGAGGACTTTGAGATAAAAGCAAAGAATATGTTAGTTGACGATGACAGAGAGGAACCAAACATGTTTGCAAGAATTAGCGCTAGCATGGGAATTAAAATGAAAACTAAATCTGATAATAGTGATGCTAATATTGCCGATATGTTAATTGAGGGGCTTACTATGGGGGAACTCGAAATATCTAAGAAAATAGAAAACACTAAAAAAAGTACTAGCAAAGAAGTTTGCAATCTAGCATGTAACTTTAAGAAATTTCAAAAAAATGCCATTGTCAAATTAAAAAAATTTTTATAGTGTAAACAAAAGTAAATTAAAATTTGAAGAGATTTCTTTTATGATATAATGTTTTCAAGGTGATAAAATGATAGTACCAGTAGGAGTAAGTAAAAGACATGCTCATATATCGAGGGAAGTTGCATTAATTTTATTTGGCAGTGATAAGTTGCCCATAAGAAATAATCTTAAACAACCAGGGCAATATGCTAGCGAAAGAACACTTAATTTAAAATGGGATAATAATATTATAGAGCATGTAAGAATAGTTGGCCCTATCAGAAATTATAATCAAGTAGAGCTATCAAAAGATGATGCGGATTATCTTGGCATAAATCCACCAACTAGAAAAAGTGGAGACTTAAAAGATTCTTCTCCAATAATTATTTTTAATGATGAAGCCGAAATAAAATTAAAAAGAGGGGCAATTCTAGCACAAAGACATGTTCACATAGGTGAAAAAGAAGCCTTAAAAGAAGGCTTTGAAAATGACGAAATAGTAAACGTTTATAAAGAAAATAAATATCTTTTTGATGCACATATAAAAATAGAACCAGTGTCTTTTACCGAACTACATATTGACACAAGCGAAGAAATAATATATGATTTACACCAAGACTGTGAAGTGGAAATAAGAAAATGTGGAAAATAGGAAATATAGAAATTAAAAATCAAGTAGTTTTAGCTCCAATGGCTGGGATCTCTAATACAGCATATAGGCAAATCATCAAAGAAATGGGTGCTGGATTAATATATGCTGAGATGGTAAGTGATAAAGCAATTTGCTATGGTTCAGAGAGAACTTATGAACTTTTAAAAATGAATGAAAGTGAGCGCCCAATAGCCCAGCAAATCTTCGGCAGTGATCTAACATCATTTGTAGAAGCAGCAAAAAAAATAGAAGATTATATGCACCCAGACATAATTGATATAAATATGGGGTGTCCTGTCCCTAAAGTAGCAATAAAAAATCAGGCAGGCAGTGCTCTTCTAAAAAATCCATCAAAGATAAAAGAAATAGTATCGGCGGTAGTAAACGCAGTAAGCGTTCCAGTAACCGTAAAAATCAGAAGTGGTTGGGATGAAAATAGCATAAATGCAGTTGAAGTAGCAAAATGTATCGAAGAAGCAGGTGCTAGCGCCATAACAATCCATGCCAGAACTAGAAGTCAAGGCTATAGTGGCCATGCCGATTGGAATATTATTAAAAAAGTTAAAGAAGCGGTAAGTATACCAGTTATCGGAAATGGTGATATAAAAACATGCTTTGATGCTAAAAGAATGCTTGAAGAAACTGGTTGCGATGCCGTAATGATAGGTAGAGGTGTTCTTGGGAATCCATGGCTAATTAAACAATGCGTTGAATACTTAGAAAATGGTAAATTACCAGAACCAGTTAGTAGTAAAGAAAAAATCGAAATGTTAAAAAGACATTATAAATTATTATTAGAAAGTACGAGTGAAAAAGCTGCAATCCTAGAAATAAGAATGCATGCTCTATGGTATATTAAAGGCTTGCCAAATAGTAGTACAATCAAAGACCAAATTTGTAAAACTAAAACTAGTGTGGAAATATTTACTGTACTAGATAATTATTTGAAAGAACTAAGCAATATTTAATTTGCATTAATATCAAACTTATATTATAATTGAGATAAGATAAGAGGTAGAGTTATGGATAAAGAAATTAAGAAAAGTACAAAGCCAGCAAAAAAAACAAGCACTAAAAAAGTAGAAGACTTGAAAAAAGAAACTGCTAAAGTCGCAGAACAGATTAAAAAGGATGCAGAAAAAACTAAAAAGACAGTTGCAAAAAAAGCAAATACTGCTAAAAGAAAAGCAGCGGTAAAAGTTAAAAAAGCTGAAATTGAAACCGAAGTAAAAGTTGCAAAGGCTAAAAGAAGTGTTAATAAAAAAGTTAATGAAATTAAAAAAGATGCTGCTGCTGTAAAAGAACAATCACTAAATAAATTAAATGAAGTAAAAGAGGAAGCTAAAAAAGAAATCAACAACATAATAGAAGAAAAATTAGACGTTCAAAGATGTAAGTATTGTCATAAATATTTTGATAAAGGACTTACCGTTTGTCCTCATTGCCGTAAAAATCAAAACATAAATGCAGTAGGAATCATGACATCCATCTTAATCGCGCTATTTGCTCTTTTAATGCTTTTTACCTACTTTTATATGAACAAACAAGCAAATAAAACAACCCCAGGTGAATATAAAAGCACATGCGTTTTAGTATCATACGAAGATTTAATTAGATCACCTAAAAACACTTTAAATAAAACTGTTAAACTTATTGGTAAAGTTGTATCTGTTGAAGGCCATGATAATGGTATCACAGGAAACACTATGACTATAACTCTAAACATAAATTTATTTGATACTGGAACAGAGCAATTGGTAAAAGTACAATTTACTGACGAAAACTATTCACAAGGTTTCTTAAAAGACGACCTTATTGAAGTATATGGAGTTTATAGTGAAATTAACGGTAACATGCCAACAATAACTGCTAAATATATTGATTTCGGAAACTAGTAACAACTTTCAAAAAGTTGTTATTTTCATCTTGACTTTTACAAACAATTGTACTAACATAGAAAATGCCAAAAAGGTTACTAATATTTAACTTAAAAAAGGGCAAACTAAAGATGTAAAGGTGATAGTATGGATAAAATAATAGTAAAAGGTGCAAGAGAAAATAATTTAAAAAATGTAAACATAGAACTGCCTAAAAATAAATTAATTGTTATGACGGGCGTATCAGGCTCTGGAAAGTCAAGTTTAGCATTTGACACAATATATGCTGAAGGAGAAAGACGATATATAGAATCCCTAAATGCTTACGCTAGACAATTTTTAGGCAACTCTGAAAAACCGGATGTTGATTCAATTGAAGGTTTAAGCCCAAGTATATCTATAGATCAAAAAACAACCAATAATAATCCACGTAGTACAGTTGGAACAGTAACTGAAATTTATGACTATTTAAGATTACTATTTGCTAGAATTGGAACTCCATATTGTCCAATTCACCATAAACCAATCAAAAGTCAAAGCATTGATGAAATGACAACTAAAGTTTTAGAATTAGGAAAAGGTACTAAAATAGAAATTCTTTCTCCGATAGTGCATGGCGAAAAAGGTACTCATCAAGACTTATTAGATGACCTAAGAAAAAAAGGGTTCACTAGAGTTAGAGTAAATGACAAAATGTACGACTTATCAGATGAAATTACTTTAGAAAAAAACAAAAAAGATAATATTTACGTAGTTGTAGATCGTATCATAGTAGATGAAGAAGAAAGAGGAAGAATCTTTGAAGCCATTGAAACAAGTACTAAACTAGCAGAAGGGAAAGTACTAATTAACATAATAGATGGAGAAGAAATTTTAATGAGTGAACATTATGCTTGCCCAGAATGTAATTTTTCACTTCCTGAACTAGAACCAAGACTATTTTCTTTTAATGCCCCATACGGTGCTTGTCCTGATTGTAAAGGATTAGGTTTTAAACAGCACATAAGTCTAGATTTACTTATACCAGATAAAAATAAAAGTATATTAGAAGGTGGAATTAAAGGCTTTAGTGCTGATCAAAATATGGCACTAACTCAGTTAGAGACAGTCTGTGACTATTATGGAATAGACCTAACTAAAAAAATTAAAGACCTTACAAAAAAAGAACTTGACATCATTTTATATGGTTCAAATAAAGTATTAGACCTTGAATATGTAAGTAAGAACGGTAACAGAAGACAAACAAGAGAAACATACGAAGGAATCATAAACAATCTTGAAAGAAGATATATCGAAACTAACAGTGCATGGATCCGCGAATGGATTGGAACATTTATGGCTAACCAGGATTGTCCAACATGCCATGGAGCAAGATTAAGTGAAAACGTTTTAGCAGTTAAAATTGGCGGTAAAAATATCTATGAAATTTGTCTTATGAGCATCAAAGAATTAATCCCATTCTTTAATAATCTAAAATTAAACGAAAGCCAAAAACAAATAAGTGACCTTATCGTTAAGGAAATCCTAAACAGATTAACATTCCTAGATAACGTTGGACTAAGTTACCTAACCCTAGCAAGAGAAGCAAGCACATTATCTGGTGGAGAAAGCCAAAGAATTAGACTTGCAACTCAAATAGGCAGTAAACTTACTGGTGTTCTATACGTGTTAGATGAGCCAAGTATTGGGCTTCATCAAAAAGATAATGATAGATTAATTAACTCTTTAAAAGAAATGAGAGATTTAGGAAATACTCTTATCGTGGTAGAACATGATGAAGACACCATGAGAGCAGCAGACTATCTAGTTGACATCGGCCCCGGTCCAGGTGACTTAGGTGGAAAAATTATGGCTTGTGGAACTCCAGAAGAAGTCATGAAAAATCCAAATAGTTTAACCGGTAAATACCTAACTGGTAAGTTAAAAATTGAAGTACCAGAAAAAAGAAGAAAAGGAAATGGTAAATTTATTGAAATTAAAGGTGCCAAAGAAAATAACCTTAAAAACATAAATGTTAAATTCCCACTTGGAACACTTACACTAGTAACAGGTGTATCTGGTTCAGGCAAAAGCACACTAGTCAATCAAATTCTACTAAATGCTTTAAGAAGTAAAGTATATGGAACAATGGTAATTCCAGGAAAACACAGATCAATAAAAGGTTTAGAAGAAATCGATAAAGTAGTAAATATTTCCCAAGAACCAATCGGTAGAACCCCAAGAAGTAACCCTGCTACATATGTAGGCGTATTTGACGACATAAGAGACCTTTACGCAAACATGAAAGAAGCTAAAATGAAAGGTTATGATAAAGGAAGATTCTCATTCAACGTCAAAGGTGGAAGATGTGAAGCCTGCTGGGGAGATGGCGTAAAAAAAATTGAAATGCATTTCTTACCAGACGTTTACGTACCATGTGACATATGCCACGGAACCAGATATAATAGTGAAACTCTAGAAGTTAAATTCAAAGGCAAAAACATTGCGGAAGTGCTAGACATGCGAGTTAGTGAAGCAATTGAGTTCTTTGACTCTGTACCTAAAATAAAAAATAAACTTCAAATAATGATGGACGTTGGACTATCTTATATCAAATTAGGACAAAGTGCACCAACTCTATCAGGTGGTGAAGCAGGCAGAGTAAAACTAGCAAAAGAACTACAAAAGAAACCTACTGGCAAAAGCGTCTTTATTCTTGACGAACCAACCACTGGCTTGCACACTGACGACATCAAAAAGTTGCTAGTAATTTTAGAAAGAATAGTTGATAATGGTGATACAGTAATTGTCATTGAACATAACCTTGACGTTATAAAATGTGCTGATTACATAATAGACTTAGGCCCAGATGGTGGAGACGGCGGTGGAACTATAGTAGCAACTGGAACTCCAGAAGAAGTTGCTAAAGTTAAAACATCATACACCGGTGAATATCTAAAATCTAAATTAAAATGTTAATAAAATGTTAATAAATAAACTAAAGATATAAAATAACTAGAAAATTTTATATAATAATAATAGGTGATTTTAATGAATATTTATAGTGAACAAAAAGACTTAAAATGGAATGTACTCGAGTGGGGGCTAACCCTAGTATTAGATGCACTAGTACTAATGTTAGCATCAAGCATCTTTAAAGGATTCTACATCGAATCATTTTGGTATGCCATTATTACATGTATCGTTATCATGCTTCTTAACATTACTGTCAAGCCATTTCTAAAAATGTTAGCATTGCCAATAACAATGATATCCCTTGGTTTATTCTACCCATTTATAAATGTTGCTATATTAAAACTAGCCAGTTTAATTATGGGAAGCCATTTTGCAGTTGAAGGTTGGATCATCCCATTCTTTATATCATTATTTATATCATTTATGACAATAATGTTAGACACACTAATTACGAAAAGGATTATTAAAAGATGAATCCGGTTATTGTAACATTAGGTAGCTTTGAATTAAGGTGGTACTCTGTGCTAATTTTAGTTGGAGCACTCCTTGCTTTATTTTTAATTGAAAAAGAAGCAAAAAGATTTGGTATTAATAAAGAATTTGTCTTTAATATGTTATTCTGGGGAATTATATTTGGATTTATTGGTGCTAGGTTATACTATGTACTCTTTGAATGGAGTTACTATAGTTCACATATATCAGAAATCTTTAAAATATGGGAAGGCGGCCTAGCCATCCATGGTGGAATAATTGCTGCCTTGCTAACTATAATTGTTTATACAAAAAAATACAAAGTAAGAACAATAAGATATTTAGACTTTATATGTGTACCCGTACTATTAGCACAAGCTATTGGTAGATGGGGGAACTTCTTTAATAGTGAAGCACACGGCGTAGCAACCACATACGAACATTTAAAATCATTAAGAATTCCTGAATTTATAATTAACGGAATGCATATTGACGGCGTATATTACACACCAACATTCTTTTATGAATCAATTGCTTGCTTAATACTATTCATAGTTCTTCTCTTCGTAAGAAGAAGCAAATACGTTAAAGTAGGAACACTTTCAGCGTTATACCTTATCGGTTACGGAATAATTCGTTTCTTCATCGAAATAAGCAGAACAGACGCCTTAATGATTGGTGCATTTAAAATAGCTCAAATCGTAAGCATAATAATGGTAATTGTGGGTATAGTAATACTAATGATAAATGCAAGAAAAAGCAAATTCGAAGATTTATACAACGACGAAAATAATATAGAAAAAGTAAGATTTTAGGTGATAAACATGTACGACTGCATAATAATTGGCTTAGGCCCAGCTGGAATAAATGCAAGCATCTATGCTAAAAGAAGTAACTTAAATACCCTTGTAATTGAAAAAAATATGCCAGGAGGAACACTCCATAACATTAAGGAAGTTGATAACTACCTTGGATACGAGCATATCACCGGTAGTGAACTAGCTAAGCAATTCTACAAACAATTCAAAGAACAAAAAATAAAACAAGTATCAGACGAAGTTTTAGAAATAAATGATGACACCAATTACAAAGAAGTAATAACTAAAAATGGCAGATACGAAGCACGAACCGTAATAATTTGCACAGGACGCGGTGCTAAAAAACTAAATCTTAAAAATGAAGACTTACCTGGTGTAAGCACATGCGTACTATGTGATGGAGCACTATACAAAGACAAAACAGTAGCTTTATATGGCAACAAACCAGCAGTACTAGAAGAAGCCATCTATCTAAGTGGTCTTGCAAAAAAACTATATCTTATAATAAATAATGATAAACTTCTAGGTCCAGACAATCTAATAAATGAAATAACTAACAAGGACAACATTGAAATAATTAAAAACGAAAAAATAACTGCAATTAATGGCGACATGAAAATTAAAGAAATAGAGCTTACTAAACAAAAACTAGAAATAGACGGTCTATTTATAAATAACGAATATGGGCCATTAACTGATTTTTGCAAGAATCTAAACATAACAGACGATAAAGGATACATAATCGTTGACGAAAAAGGTTGCACGAACGTTCCAGGGATTTTTGCCTGTGGGGACTCAACTAAAAAAGAAATATATCAAATCATAACCGCAGCAAGCGAAGGAGCAACATGTGCAATTAGTGCCTACAAATATATAAAAAATATCAAATAGTCATAAAAGCAAATAAAAACTAGACAAAACGCCTTAAAAGTGCTATATTACATATAGACACGCAGGTGTTTTTATTTTGAAATAAAAAAGGAGCCGTAAATGGAAAAGAAAAAAGAAGAAAAAAAATTAACTTCAGTTAAGAAAACAAAAGAACAAAAAGGGAAAGAAAAAAATATTACAAAAGTAAAAAAAACAACTACCAAAGAAAAGCCTAAAAAAGAAACAAAAGTAAAAACGCCAAAGAAAACTTATGGTGAAGAAGTAAAAGCAGAACTAAAAAAAGTGAAATGGCCAACAAAACAAGAAATGGCAAAATATAGTATTGCCGTATTTATCTTCATTATTTTATTTGGTCTATACTTCTATGGACTTGATGCTTTCTTCGCATGGATAACATCTTTAGTGAAAGGATTATAATATGGAAAAAGAATGGTATGTAGTTAACACATATAGTGGACACGAATCTAAAGTTAAAGAAAAATTAGAAATGCGTGCAGAATCTATGGGATTTCAAGATAACATCTTTAGAATCATCATCCCAGAAGAAACTGTAAAAGAGCAACAAAAAGACGGAAGTTTCAAAGAAAAAAAGAAAAAAATGTTTCCAGGTTATATCCTTGTTGAAATGATTATGACTGACGAAGCATGGTACATCGTAAGAAACACCCCAGGTGTAACTGGATTTATCGGTTCAAGTGGAAAAGGCGCTAAACCAACTCCGTTAAAACCACAAGAAATCGACCGTATCCTCGCTAACATGGGTATGACAAGAATGGATGTAGATAAAGAACTTACTGTTGGCACTAAAGTATCAATCGTTGATGGCCCATTCAAAGGTATGGAAGGCGTTATTAACTCACTAGATTTAGAAAACAGCAGACTAACAGTTTTAATCGACCTATTCGGACAAGAAACTCCAGTAGAAGTAGAACTATTCCAAGTAACAGCAATCAATTAAGATTGCTTTTTTTTAAAAAACTTGAAATTAACTAATAATTGTGTTATTATCTTAACTGCAGTTATATATTTTTACTGGTGACTGCATATAGTGGCAGGGAATGCGGATTGCCCAGACCACTAAGCGAAAATATGAAAGGATGTGTTTTTCGTGGCAAAAGAAGTCGTAAAAAGAATTAAATTACAAATTCCTGCTGGTAAAGCTACACCTGCTCCTCCTGTTGGAACAGTTTTAGGACCTGCTGGAATTAACCTACAAGATTTTTGTACTAAATTTAATGATGCATCTAGAGACAAAATGGGAGACGTTTTACCTGTTGAAATCTCAATCTATGATGACCGTTCATTTGATTTCGTATTAAAAACTCCACCAGCTGCTTTCTTACTTAAAAAAGTTGCTGGAATTACAAAAGCTTCTAAGAAAGGTGCTAATGAAATCGTAGCAACTATCTCTAAAGAAGACCTTCGTAAAATTGCAGAAACAAAAATGCCTGATTTAAATGCATATACTATTGAAGATGCAATGAAAATCATCGAAGGAACTGCACGTAACATGGGAATTGCTGTTAAAGGTGTTAATGACACTGAATTAGCTGAACAAGCAAAAGAAGCAGCAATTGAAGAACGTGAAGAAGCAAAACGTGAAGCAGAACTTGAAAAAATGGAAGAATCTGCCGCAAATGCCAACGCTGAAGTAGAAGTAATCGGCGAAAGCAATAAAGAAGAAGAATAATTTATCCGCAAATCTACCACGATTGGAGGGAAAATAAATGAGAAAACTAGGAAAAAAATACGTGGAAGCTTCTAACAAAGTCGAAAAGAATAAAGCTTACGGCGTTGAAGAAGCAGTAAAATTAGTAAAAGAAACAAGTATTACTAAGTTTGATAGTTCTGTTGAAGTTGCAATGAACCTTAACATTGATACTAAAAAATCTGATCAACAATTAAGAGGTTCAATCGTATTACCAAACGGTACTGGTAAATCTAAAAAGATTTTAGTACTAGCTAAAGGTGCAGCCGCTGCTGAAGCCAAAGAAGCAGGAGCTGACTTCGTTGGTGACACTGACTTAATCGACAAAATTGCTAATGAAAATTGGTTCGATTATGATACAATCGTAGCAACTCCAGAAATGATGCCTGCCTTAGGTAAAATTGGTAAAGTATTAGGACCTAAAGGCTTAATGCCAAACCCTAAAACTGGAACAGTTACAACTACTCCAGCAAAAACTGTTACTGATATTAAAAAAGGTATGGTAGAATACCGTGCAGACTCTTTAGGAAATGTTCATGGTATCATTGGTAAAGTTTCATTTGATGAAAAGGCTTTATCAGAAAACTTAACATATTTCATTAACACAATTATCAAATCAAAACCTACAACTATAAAAGGAAAATTCGTTAAGAGTATTTCTATTTGTACAACAATGGGTCCTGGAATTAAAATTGATTTAAATTCTTTTGACAAATAATTGTTAATGTAATATAATAAATTCGTTAAAAAAACTTTTTGCCGTAGACAGTAGGGGCAAATGCTTAATAATCCTACCGAGGAAAGTTAAATCTAAACTCTGATTGCTTTCCGTATGGAAAGTTTTTTTATAAAAAATATAAAGGAGGAAAATATGGCAAGTGAAAAAAATCTTAACTTAAAAAAAGAAATAGTTAACGAGATAACAGAAAAGTTTAAAAATTCTGAATCAGTAGTATTATTTTCATACCAAGGTTTAACAGTTAGTGACCTATCTGAACTTCGTAAAAACCTTAAAGATGCTGATGGTGAAATTAAAGTTTACAAAAACACTTTAGTTAAACGTGCTGCAGATGAACTTAATCTAGATTTAGACACTTACTTAGAAGGACCAAACGCTATCCTATTTGGTGAAAAATTACTTGAACCAATTAAGGTACTTAGCAATTTTGGTAAAGATCATAAGAACGTTAACATTATCTCTGGTGTAATCGACGGTAAAGTTGTTGAACCAAGCGTAATTAACGAATATGCATCTATTCCATCTATGGAAGGCTTACTAACAATGCTTGCAGGTGGTATGATAGAACACGTAAAAAATCTATCTATAGCATTAAACTTATATGCTGAAAAATTAGAAGAAAAGTAGAAAAAGAAAGGAAAAGATTGAAAATGGCAAAATTAAACAAAGAAGATTTTATTAGTGCTTTAAAAGAAATGACTATTCTTGAAGTTAAAGAATTAGTTGACGCTATGAAGGAGGAATTCGGTGTAGACCCATCAGCTGTTGCTGTTGCTGCTGCTCCTGCTGCTGCTGCAGAAGAAGGACCTTCAACAAAGACTGTTGTATTAAAAGAAGCTGGAGCTACTAAGATTGCTGTTATTAAGGCTATCCGTGAAATCACTGGTCTAGGACTAGTTGAAGCTAAGGCTTTAGCTGACAATGGTGGAAACATCAAAGAAAACGTTTCAAGTGACGAAGCTAATGAAATCAAAGCTAAATTAGAAGAAGCTGGCGCTACAATCGAACTAGCTTAATTAAAACCTCATTTGAGGTTTTTTTCTTGGCAAAAAATAAAAAATATACTATAATTAAAAACAAGAGGTAGATATTTATGAAATTAAATAATAAAGGCTGGGGCTTTAGAGCAATGTTCTTCCTTATGGGAATCTTATTTTGCTTTTTCCTAGTGGCAATATATCTAATATATCAGTTCTATGATAGTTATGAAAACAAGTATCCATCAGGAAATTATACGGAGGTTAGTAAATGAAAAAAATATTATATGTTTGGATAGCACTTGCTATAATTCTAGTAGGTGGATTAACATTTATTGGAGTAAAAGTTAAAAGTCAAAATGCTCCATATACCGAAATAGAAAAAGAATTAGTTTTTGCAGCCCAAAGCTATATGGGCCAATTTATAAGTGAAATGCCTGCAAGTCAAACTACTATAAGTTATAAAAAGTTATTAGATAATGGGCTCATCAAAGAAAATGAACATAACTGTGATGGCTATGTTTTCATCAAAAAAAATTTAGCAACATTCGACTATAAAGCATATATCAAATGCGATAAATATACAACCAAAGATTTTGACGAAAGCAAGGTAGAAAAATGAAAAAAATCATCATGTTATTTGCTTGCTTATCATTTATTACTGCATGTTCTCAAAAAGAACAAAATGCATTTGCAAAAGACTTCGAGTTAGAAAACCAAATCATTGAAGATATTAATTTGCATAATCTGAAAACAGTATCAAATGATACTGGAATCCTCTTCATCGGAAATAAAGAGGATATTAACGCAGCTCAATTATTTATAGAATCACTAGAAAAAAAGTCTATTAATAAAGCTTATTATCTTAAAATTGATGATCGAAACAAGGAAGAAATACTTAAAAAATTTGAGGTTACTAACCAACCAGTTATCATTGCTTATCAGAGCGGCAAAAAAATAGCCACACTAACTGAAATAACTAAAGATAACCTTAACACATTAATAGATGAAATCTATCCTCAAACATGTACAGATAGATGCTAAAGTTACTATCCTGTAACTTTTTTTCTTGACAAAGATATAATATAAATGTATTATTGTATTAGTTAAGTAATACAATTAGAAGGAGAACATATGGATGCAGTTTTTAATAATTCAGTACCCATTTATTTGCAAATAGTAAGTGAAATAAAAAAACAAATTGTTTCTGGAAAACTAATTCCTGGAGAGCGTATTCCATCAGTTCGTGAACTTGCTTTAACATATAAAGTTAATCCAAACACAATGCAAAAAGCCCTAATTGAATTAGAAGAAAATGGACTAATTAAAACCGAAAGAACAAATGGTAAATTCGTTACTGAAGATGAAAATATAATAAACAAAATCAAAAATGACTATGCAGATAATTTAACCCAAAACTATTTATCCGAAATGATTTCCTTAGGTATTACTAAACAAGAAATAAAGGAAAGGATAAAATAAAAAATGGAATTACTTGAAATAAAAAATCTCTATAAAAATTATGGAGAGAAACAAGTACTTAATAATATTACCTTAACAGTTCCGCGAGGAAAAATAATTGGCTTGCTAGGTAAAAATGGAACTGGTAAAACAACCTTAATTAAATTAATTAACGGACTTCTTACGCCAACTGAAGGTGAAATAATCTTTGAAGGAGAAAAAATAGGGCCACAAAGCAAACTTAATATAGCTTATCTTCCAGAAAGAACATACCTAGACAAAAGCATGACAATCAATGAAACCTTAAAATTTTTCAAAGAATTCTACTCAAACTTTGACATTGACAAAGCAAAAGATTTACTAAAAAAATTAGACCTAGACGAAAATCAAAAAATAATAAAAATGAGTAAAGGAATGCAAGAAAAAGTTCAACTAGTTCTAGTTATGAGTAGAAAAGCAGACCTATATATCCTAGATGAACCACTTGATGGTGTAGATCCAGCAACTAGAGATTACATCCTTGACACAATTCTAACAAACTTTAACGAAGGAGCCAGCATTATTATTTCAACCCACTTAATATCTGACATTGAAAGAATTCTTGACGAAGTAATTTTCATCGATAAAGGCGAGATTAAACTTATTAGTGATGCCGATGAACTAAGAAACAAAGAAAACGCTAGTATTGACGAAATCTTTAGGAGGATGTTCAAATGTTAAAAAAAATACTAAAATATGATCTTAAATGGATTTTAAAAGTAGAGTACATCTGGAGTGTGATAACCATAATCTTTGCTATTTTAACAAGATTAACAAGTCTTTTAAATGAAAGTGTAATCACAAGCATTATTAAATCTGTCCTAACGAGCATCACCATAACAGGCATGTTAAACGTTCTATTTAATGGTATAATTCGTACTTGGATAAGAGTAAGAAACAATCTTTATAAAGATGAAGCGTATCTAACACACACACTGCCAGTCGAAAGCAAAACTATTCTTTCGTCTAAAGTTTTATCTGGAATCATAACAATGCTTTTTGGAATACTAATAATTACAATATCTTTCTTTATTGCATTTTATAATGAATCACTAATTAATTACATAAAAGAAAGTATGCAAATTGTAGCAACAACCTTAAATAGTTCGATAACTAAATTATTATTAATTCTATTTATCGTATTATTTCTAGAGTTTACTTTTATTTTAATGGTTGGTATTACTGGTATAATCAAAGGTCACGAAGCAAATGATGGTAAAGTGATTAAATCGGTTCTATATAGTGGAATCTACTGGCTAGCTTTCTCAATCTTATCACTATTAATAGCATACCTAATCAGCTTAACAAATAAAGATATGAACGCCTTATTCACCGGTACAGGAGTAATAAGTTATAGTGCATTAAAAATATTTTTGCTATTAGTAATTATAATTTACATAATATATATCATAGTACTTTACCTCATAAGTAAACACGAACTTAATAAAGGAATAAACATCGACTAAGCCCAAAAGTTTTTTTTCTTTTAAATACACCAAAAACTAGCAAAATTTGTAATATTCATATTGACAAATAATATAATAAAATGATATATTATTTGTGCATTTAATTTTAAGTTCTATCCCAGGTAGGACTTAACTTTAAACAAAATACAACACACCAGGATGTGTGCATGGGAAGGGAGTTAAAAATATGCCTACAATTAATCAATTAGTTAAAACTAAGAGAAAACCAAAAGTAAGAAAAGGAAAGAGTCCAGTACTTAACGTTGGATTTAACAGCATGGAAAGAAAATCAACAGAAACTAATCATCCACAAATGAGAGGTGTATGTACTCGTGTTGGTACTAAAACACCTAAAAAGCCAAACTCAGCATTAAGAAAATATGCTCGTGTTAGACTATCAAACGGACGTGAAGTTGATACTTACATTCCAGGTGAAGGACACAACTTACAAGAACATAGTGTAGTACTAATTCGTGGTGGACGTGTAAAAGATCTTATCGGTGTACGTTATCATGTAATTCGTGGAACACTAGATACTCAAGGTGTTAATGACCGTAAACAATCAAGAAGTAAATACGGTGCAAAAAGACCTAAAACTAAATAGAAAATAAGGAGGAAAAAATATGCGTAAAAGACGTGCAGTAAAACGTGACGTTTTACCAGATCCTTTATATAATTCTAAAGTAGTTACAAAACTTATCAATGCTGTTATGAACGATGGTAAGAGAGGTACTGCTTCAAAGATTTTATATGAAGCATTTGATATTATTAAAGAACAAACTAAAGCTGACCCAATGGAAACTTTTAATAAAGCAATGGAAAATATTAGTCCATCTTTAGAAGTTAAATCACGCCGTGTTGGTGGATCAAACGTACAAGTTCCTATTGAAGTTAGTGAAACAAGAAAACAAACACTTGCTCTTCGTTGGCTTGTAAACTATGCAAGACTTCGTCCAGGTAAGGGAATGGCTAATAAATTAGCTGCAGAAATTATGGATGCTGCAAATGGTGTCGGTGGAGCAGTTAAAAAACGTGATGATATTCACAAAATGGCAGAAGCAAACAAAGCATTTGCTCACTATAGATGGTAGGTGTAACAGATGGCAAGAGACGTTTCTATAGATAAAATAAGAAATATTGGTATCATGGCTCACATCGATGCCGGAAAGACAACTACTACTGAAAGAATTCTATTCTTAACAGGAATTACTCACCGTATTGGTGAAACACATGATGGCGAATCACAAATGGACTGGATGGCCCAAGAACAAGAAAGAGGTATCACAATTACTAGTGCTGCCACTACTGCTCACTGGAAAGGCTACAGATTAAACATTATTGATACACCAGGACATGTAGACTTCACAATTGAAGTACAAAGAAGTTTAAGAGTATTAGACGGAGCAGTTGCTCTAATCGACGCTCAAGCTGGTGTTGAACCACAAACTGAAACAGTTTGGAGACAAGCAAACGAATATAAAGTTCCAAGAATGATTTGTGCAAACAAAATGGAAAAAATGGGTGCTGACTTCTACTATAGTTTAAAGACTATCAAAGAAAGATTAGGCGCTAATGCTGCTCCAATTATGTTGCCTATCGGTAGCGAAGATCATTTCACAGGATATGTTGATCTAGTTGAAATGAAAGCATATGCTTACGATGGAACTGAAAAGCAAGAATTAAATGAAATTGAAATTCCAGAAGATATGAAAGCAAAAGCTGAAGAATATAGAACTATTCTAATTGAGGCAGTTGTTGAATCAGATGAAAGTCTAATGGAAAAATACTTAGAAGGAGAAGAACTTTCTATTGCTGAACTAAAAGGAGCAATTAGAAAAGCTACTCTTGCAGTAGAATTCTTCCCAGTATTATGTGCTGATGCCTTAGGAAACAAAGGTACTCGTACATTACTAGATGCTGTTGTTGACTATTTACCAGCTCCAACAGATATCAAAGCAATTGAATGCTTTGACAAAAACGGAAACGACGTTTGGAGACATCCTTCAGACTCAGAACCATTTACTGCTTTAGCATTTAAGATTATGACTGACCCATTCGTTGGACGTCTATCATTCTTCAGAGTTTACTCTGGTGTATTAAAAGCTGGTTCTTACGTTTTAAACTCTACTAAGGGTGAAAAAGAAAGAATCGGACGTATTCTTCAAATGCATGCTAACCAACGTAAAGAAATTACTGAAGTTTATGCAGGTGAAATTGCTGCTGCAGTAGGCTTAAAAAATACTACAACTGCTGACACACTTTGTGATGAAAAAGCCTTCGCTGTAATGAAAGGTATGGAATTCCCAGAACCAGTTATCGATATTGCTATCGAAGCTAAATCAAAAAATGATCAAGATAAGATGGCTATCGCTATTCAAAAACTAGTTGAAGAAGACCCAACACTTAGAGTTAAAACTGATGTTGAAACAGGACAAACTGTACTATCAGGTATGGGTGAATTACACCTAGATATCATTATTGATAGAATGAGAAGAGAATTCGGCGTAGAAGTTAACCAAGGTAGACCACAAGTTGCTTACCGTGAAACTATCACACAAGCTGCTGATTGTGAAGGTAAATACATTAAACAATCTGGTGGACGTGGACAATACGGACATGTTTGGATTAAATTCGAACCAAATCCTGGAAAAGGATACGAATTCGTTGATGCAGTTGTTGGTGGAGTTGTTCCTAGAGAATATATTCCAGTAACAGACAAAGGTTTACAAGAAGCTATGGCTGGCGGAATCCTTGCTGGTTACCCAGTTGTAGATGTAAAAGCAACATTATTTGACGGTTCATATCATGATGTAGACTCATCAGAAATGGCATTCAAAATTGCTGCAAGCCTAGCACTTAAAGCTGCTAAAGAAAAATGTAAAGCTGTTCTATTAGAACCAATCATGAAAGTAGTAGTTGATACTCCAGAAGAATACATGGGTAATGTAATGGGAGACTTAACTTCTCGTCGTGGTAGACCACTAGGTCAAGAATCAATTGGCAATGTTTTAAGAATTACAGCTTTAGTTCCATTATCAGAAATGTTTGGATACATGACTGACTTAAGAAGTAACACCCAAGGACGTGCAAACTTCCAAATGGAAAAAGATCACTATGAAGAAGTTCCAAAGTCTATTGCTGAGGAAATTATTAAGAAAAATAGTGTAAATTAAAGAATAATACTTGAATTATATTCAAGAATTAGATACAATAATCTTGTTAACGAATAGGAGGAAAATTATATGGCAAGAGAAAAATTCGATCGTAGTAAGCCACATGTTAATATTGGTACTATTGGACACGTTGACCATGGTAAAACAACATTAACTGCTGCTATTACAAAATATTTCGGTGATTTCGTTGATTATGCTGATATCGATAAAGCACCAGAAGAAAGAGAAAGAGGTATTACAATTAATACTGCTCACGTTGAGTATGAAACTGAAAAACGTCATTATGCTCACGTAGACTGCCCAGGACATGCCGATTATGTTAAGAACATGATTACTGGTGCAGCACAAATGGATGGAGCTATCTTAGTAGTTTCTGCTGCAGATGGTCCTATGCCACAAACTAGAGAACATATTTTACTTGCTCGTCAAGTAGGAGTTCCTAGAATCGTTGTTTACATGAACAAATGTGATCAAGTAGACGATCCAGAACTATTAGACTTAGTAGAAATGGAAATCAGAGAACTATTAGGAGAATATGGATATGATTCAGAATGTCCTGTTATTAGAGGTTCTGCACTTAAAGCTTTAGAAGGAGACCCTGCTGCTGTTCAATCAATTAAAGACTTAATGGCTGCTGTAGATGAATACATTCCAACTCCAACTAGAGATACAGACAAACCATTCCTAATGAGTATTGAAGATGTATTCACTATTTCAGGACGTGGTACTGTTGTTACAGGACGTGTTGAAAGAGGTCAATTAAAACTTAATGATGAAGTTGAAATTGTAGGTCTTAAGGATACTAAGAAAACAGTTGCAACTGGAATCGAAATGTTCAGAAAATCTTTAGATTATGCTGAAGCTGGAGATAACGCTGGAGTTTTACTTCGTGGTATCAACCGTGATGATGTAGAAAGAGGACAAGTACTAGCTAAACCTGGTTCAGTTACTCCACATCATAAATTCAAAGCTAAAGTTTATGTTCTATCTAAAGAAGAAGGTGGACGTCATACTCCATTCTTCTCAAACTACAGACCACAATTCTACTTCAGAACTACTGATGTTACTGGTGTAATTGAACTTCCACAAGGAGTTGAAATGGTTATGCCTGGTGATAACGTAGATATGACTGTAGAACTAATTAGTAAGGTTGCCTTAGAAAACGGAACTAAGTTCTCAATTCGTGAAGGTGGACGTACTGTTGGTGCAGGTTCTGTTACTGAAATCATTGAATAATAAACTTAAAACTCACTTCGGTGAGTTTTTTTTGACTAAAAATTTGATTTATAGTATCATTATAATAGGTGAAGTATAGATGGGTATAGGTCATAAAAAAACTGACATCTTAAATAAGATAAACCAGAATAAACTTGTCGGCCGTTTTGCTGTATTCTTATTTGGCATCTTTGGTCTAGGTATGTGCTATAATCTTTTCTTCGTACCAAACAAATTAGTAGTAGGTGGAGTAAGTGGTTTATCAATTGTAGTCCATGAAATAACTGGCATTCCTAACAATTTATTTATCTATTTTATGAGTGCTATTTTAATAATACTCTCTTTTATAGTCCTTGGTAGAAAACAATCAGTTTATACTATAATAGGTTCTGTATCATACTCAGTAATGGTAACAATTACTGAACCGATTGCTGCTAAAATTCCTGTAACATTCAGTTCTGATTTTCTTATGATTCTAACAATCATTTTAATATATGGCTTTTGCGGCGGCTTAGTCTATAGAGCAGGTTTTAATACGGGCGGCTCTGACGTTATTGCAGCAATAATTTCGAAACTAGCAAAAATAGAACTAGGAAAATCAAGTACTATCGTAAACATGATAATTATTTTATCAGGTATGTTATTATTTGGTCTAAAGAAAACCATCTATGCTATGTTCATTCTTATAACCTACAATAAACTTGTAGATATGGTTCTTCTAGGTATTAATGATAGTAAACTCGTATTTATTAAATCTAAACAAAGTGATAGAATTGAAAAATATGTAACTCGTGACCTTGGTTTAGGTGCCACTGAAATAGCTTCAAAAGGTGGACTATTCACTAAAAAAGAAGCAACACTTCTTATGATAGTCCCATTTAACCTATATTATGGATTAAAACATACAGTTTTAGACATTGACCCAAATGCTTTCATATCAGCCCATAACTGTTACACGGTAAAAGGTGGGCACAACAAAAAGATAATTCCTTTTTAAAAAATAATATGTTATAATACCCTAGAAAAGACGTGATTATATGAAAGACAATATTGAAAAACTTGAACTTGATGAAAACATTGAAGTTCTTAATATAAATGATACACCAGTAAAAGAAGAAACAGATACATTTAGCGTTATCAAAAACTATGGTGAAGACTTAACCAAAAGAGAATATGTAACCAATCCTGCAATAGGTAGAGAAAAAGAAATTGGTGAAATAATTCTATCTCTTATTACACCAGACAAAAGTGCTTTATTAGTCGGCAAACCTGGTATTGGTAAAACCGCTATTGTTGAAGGTTTAGGTTATAAAATACAAAAAGGGGATGTCCCTGATGCTTTAAAGGGATGGTCCATAATCAAAATAAATATTTCAAGTTTACTTGGATCAAATATAATAAATGGTACAACTGAATCAAGAATTGAATTGCTTTTACAAGAACTTAAAAATCTAAATAATATTATTCTTTTTATTGACGAAATTCATTTACTTGTAAATAGAACCCAATCAAACACTAACATTGACTTTGCAAATATGTTAAAGCCTTTCCTTGACCGTGGAACAATAAAAATGATTGGTGCTACCACAACAGAAGAATATGAAACATACATCCTAAGAGACCGTGCCTTTTTACGTAGATTTCAAAAAATTGAAGTATTAGAAGCAGACCAAGAAACTGTTGTTAAAATACTTATGGGAACATATCCGAAGTTCGAAAAAAAACTGGGTGTAAAATTAGCATACTCAGATTTCCAAAAAGAAAAAATCTTTGCCTTTCTAACCGATATGACTAGTGAATATAAAAGAGTTTATGAAGTTGCCGCAAGATATCCTGACATAACTCTAACACTACTAGCAAACGCTTTTAGTTATGCAGTATTTGAAAACTCAAAAGAAGTAAGAATCAAACATATCTATAAAGCTATAGAAAATGCCAAAAACATTTACGATGACGCAAAGAAAAAAGCCTTAATTGCTTTTAAGGAAGAATTTAAAGACATGTTAGAAGAAGAAAACGTTGATTTAAACGCATAAAAAATGGAGATATTAATCTCCGTTTTTTTCATAATAAATCCCTTGTTTTAAGCCTAATCTTTTTAAATTTTTAACGACTCCATTTAAAATATCTATTTTTCTAGTAGCCCACTCTGGAGCAATAAGTTCGTCTTTTACTGGGTCTCCAGTAAGTCTATGAATAACAATATTTGGGTCAAGCACTGCAATCTGCTTACTTACAATATCAATATACTCCTCCATACTCATAAGTTTCCATGGTTTATTAATATACATATCACCTAAAACAGTATCTTTTGCAATAAATAAATTGTGAATTTTAATCCCATCAATATGTAACATATTTAAATGTCTAATAGTTTCAATCATCATATCTTCAGTCTCATTAGGTAGACCATCTATAATATGTACAACAACATTTATATTGGCATCTTTTAATTTTTTAACCATACTATCAAAACTAGCAATATCATGCCCACGATTAATAAACTTAAGCGTACTATCAAAACTAGACTGAAGCCCAAGCTCAACCGTTAAATAAGTCCTCTTATTTAAATCACATAAATACTTAAAACATTCATCACTAATCGAATCACATCTAGTGCCAATAGATAAACCAACAACATCCGGAAAAGTAAGAACCTCTTCAAATCTTTTCTTCAAGTTTTCCACACTATCAAAAGTACTCGTAAAAGAACCAAAATAAGCAATATATTTAGCTTGCGGCCACTTATTCTTAACAACGTCTGTTTCTTTTAAATATTGATCATATAAAGAAACGGAAGATTCACTTGCATTTTCAGCACTACCTGTACAAAATATACAACCCCTAGCACCATTAATTCTATTAGGACAAGTAAATCCACCATTAAAAGCAAGTTTAGCAAGCCTAAACCCAAATTTTTTCTTATAAAAGTCTGCTAAATTATTATAATACATACAAATCACTTTATATATTCTATCATACTATTAAATAATCTGCTATAATTACATTAGGAGGAACTATATGAAAAGAATTATCAACATTTTATTAACAATTTTATTTGCATTTGTCTACTATTACTTTGCAATGCCAGCAATCAACATTCACAGTGTAAGCTTTTATTTATTCATTATTTTAATAATAATTTGTTTTACTGTATTAAACAATCTTTTGTCAGTAATAGAATTTTTGAAAAAAGGAAAAACCAAACCAGTAAAAGAATACACTATGCTAATAATCCCATTAATTATTGTTTTAGTAATTATATGGAATATTATTGAAAGCCCATTATTTATGGCTTCTAAATATGCAAAACGAATTGAAATTGATACTGGTAAAAACTTTTCCACAGACATTTCAGAAGTAGATTTTTCAAAATTGCCACTACTTGATAAAAAAAGTAGTCAAGCCTTAGGCGACAGAGTAATGGGACAAATGAGAGACTTAGTAAGCCAATATAACGTATCTGATATCTATACCCAAATAAACTATAACGAAAGAATAATTAGAGTTACACCTCTTGAATATGCTTCACCAATCAAATGGTTAACTAATAGAAAAGAAGGCGTTAAAGGGTATATTACAGTAGACAGTACTACTGGAAAAGCCAATTTAATTAGACTAGATAAAGGAATGAAATACGTTCAAACTGGACTATTTAATGACAATGCCTACCGTAAAATAAGATTCTCTCATCCAACAAGAAATCTCGGCCATATGTCATTTGAAATTGATAACGATGGAAATCCATACTGGGTAGTTCCAACAATAAAATATAGTGGAGTAGGCCTTCGTGCAGAAGTTACTGGAATTATAATTTTAAATGCGATAACTGGCACAACATCAGAATACAAAGTAGGAAATATACCGAATTGGATTGATATTGCGTTCTCAGCTGACCTTATCATTGATCAAGTAGATGACTGGGGCAAATATCAAAATGGCTACTTTAACAGCGTATTCAGTCAAAAAAATATGGTAAAAACTACTGATGGTTATAACTATCTTGCAATGAATGACGACATTTATTTATACACAGGTTTAACATCAGCGGTTACAGACGAATCAACACTTGGATTTATCTTAACAAACATGCGAACTGGTGAAACATCATTTTATAGTGTTCCAGGCGCTGAAGAATATAGTGCAATGGCATCAGCAGAAGGTGCAGTCCAACAAATGAAATATACATCAACATTCCCATTACTTATAAATTTAAAAGGTAATCCAACATATTTACTAAGCCTAAAAGATGACGCCGGATTAGTTAAAATGTATGCATTTATAGATGTTAATGATTATCAAAAAGTAATTGTCACAGACGTATCAAAAGGAATAAACGAGGCAGCTAAAAACTATCTAAAAAATGCCAAAATAACGTCAAACTCACAAAACAAAAGCGAAACCATAACAATCAAGAAAATAGAAACCGCAGTAATCAATGGTAACACTTATTACTTTATAACTGACGAAAACAATAAAAAATATAAAGCATCTATCGAATTAAGTGATGAACTACCATTCAAAAAAGGTGGAGATAAATTAAATATTTCTTATGCTTCTGAAGAAGATATCACAATTATAAACAAAATAAACTAGAAAGAGACCAAAATCTCTTTTCTTTATGATATAATTTACAAGGTGAATAAAAATGAATGAAATAATAATAAATGAATTATCAGGCGAGCTTAACATTAAGACAAAACAAATAGAAGCCGTCTTAAAACTATTAGAAGAAGGAGCTACAATCCCATTTATCGCAAGATATCGTAAAGAAGCAACTGGTGCATTAGACGAAAATCAAATTCAAAAAATCGAAGAAAAATACAAATACTACTGTAACCTAATGGAAAGAAAAAACACTGTAATCAAACTCATCGATGAAAAAGGCATGCTAACTTCGGAACTCAAAGAAAGTATTCTAGCCTGTACCAAACTGGTCGACGTAGAAGATATCTACTTACCTTACAAAGAAAAAAAGAAAACCAAAGGTAGTGAAGCAATTAAACTAGGACTAGAACCTCTAGCAAAAATGATTATGTCTTTTCCAGAAAAAGGAAGCATGGATGACATCTGGGCAAAAGCCCCAACATCTAAAGAAGTTGCTATCGAAAACACGAAATATATTATAAGTGAATGGATAAGTGATAACGCCTACTATCGTAAATTTATAAGATACAATATTCAAAACTACGGAGAAATAACAAGCACAATTAAGAAAAACGCTATAGACGAAAAGAAAACTTATGAAATCTATTATGCCTTCAAAGAAAAAATTAAGTATGTAAAAAGTTACCAGGTTCTAGCAATGAATCGCGGTGAAAAAGAAGGCATTCTTAGTGTAAAATTAGATTATGACCTAGATTACATAACAAGTAAACTAGAAGAAAAAATAATAAAAAATCATTCGTCATTTGTAAAAGAATATGTAGTATTATCTTTAAAAGATGCTCTAAAAAGGCTAATCCTACCATCTATTGAACGTGAAATAAGAGCAGAACTAACCGAAAACGCTGATGATAACGCCATTGAAGTATTTAAATCAAACCTAGAAAATCTACTTATGACAAGACCAATAACAGGATACCGTGTTCTCGGATTTGACCCAGCATTTAGAACAGGATGTAAACTAGCTTGTCTAGATGAAAGAGGTAATCTTTTACACATAGATGTTATCTACCCACACGAACCAAAAAATGACAAAGAAGGCGCACGAAAAAAAATACTTGAACTTATTAGTAAATACAACCTTAACCTTATCGCTATTGGTAATGGTACTGCATCTAGAGAAAGTGAAGAATTTGTTGCTCAAACAATTAAAGATCTTCCAAACGTATACTACACAATCGTAAGCGAAGCAGGAGCAAGTGTTTACTCAGCAAGTAAAGAAGCTCAAAAAGAATTCCCAGATCTTGAAGTTCAAGAAAGAAGTGCCGTAAGTATCGGAAGACGTACTATCGACCCACTATCAGAACTAGTAAAAATAGATCCTAAAAGCATTGGAGTAGGTGAATATCAACATGACGTCAATTCTAAAAAACTAACTGAAGGATTAGATTTCACAGTAAGCAAAGTAGTAAATAATGTAGGCGTAAACATTAACACTGCATCTAGCTTTATTCTAAAATACATCTCTGGCCTAACAACTGCTTCAATAAATAAAATTCAAAAATTTAAAGAATCAAAAGACTTTACATCAAGAGATGAACTAAAAAAACTTACAAACGAAAAAATATATGAACAAGCAGTAGGTTTCTTAAGAATAAATAATGGCAAAAATCCATTAGATAACACAGGCATCCATCCTGAAAGCTACGAATTAACAACTAAAATATTAAATAAACTAAATTTAAGTATTAATGATATTAAAAGAGAAGAATTCAAAGAAACTTTAGAACAAGCTAATACAGAAGAACTAGCAAAAGAATTTGGTGAAAAATACACGATTGAAGACATTATTAAAGAATTAAAAAATCCCGGCCTAGACCCAAGAGAAGATGCTCCAGAAGTAATACTAAGAAGTGATGTTCTAACGATTGACGACTTGAAAATCGGTATGGAATTAAAAGGAACAGTCAGAAATGTAGCTTCATTTGGCGCATTCGTTGATATTGGACTTCACGATGATGGCTTATTACACATCTCCAAGATGAGTAAAAATTTTGTTAAAAATCCATTAGATATCGTAAGTGTAGGTGATATTATTACAGTATATATTGACAACATAAACAAAGAAACAAATAAAGTTAATTTATCACTTATTAAAAAAACTAACTAAAAACACTTGAAAAAATGACAAGATATGGTATAATTTATCTTGTCATTAAGTTGCAGGTGTAGTTTAATGGTAGAACTTCAGCCTTCCAAGCTGACCACGTGAGTTCGATTCTCATCACCTGCTCCATTGAGGAATCTGCTCGAACTTTTCGAGTTTTGATAAATAACTAATCTAGAAATGGATTAGTTTTTTTATGTTTTAAAAAACTATCCTACTTTAAAAAGAATTGAAGTGATTAATTCTAAATTATTAGAAAACTCACAAGCAGAACAATTAAACTTTACTACCGAAGATATACTCTTAAAAAGAGATATGAACTATATCAATAAAGTTAAATTACCAATATCTTATTATGCTTTTAATGATAATTGGGATTTACTAGATCGAGATACTAGAGCCGATATAGTTATGAGATACATTGATGATATAGAACTAGAACTTAAAAATAATAAATATGAAGTTAAGCAAATTAACTTTAGAAGTACCTTTTATAGTGATTTTGAGAAAAGAAACTGAAAAACTAGATATGGGATCTCTTCAAAGAAATGAAGTACCCATTAGAGTATTCCCATTACAAAAAGATAATAATGGAGATAAGAATTGGTTATCAATGGGAATGCTTGCTACAAAGAATAACTCGAATGATATAAAGGTAAACATTAGAGATGTATTCGAAACAATACCCGATAATGTTACTGAAGAAGATTTTTAAAATGCGATAGCAATTTAAAAATTAATACTTTATGAGTTTAAACTATTTACGAAGTTTATAGTTATTACGAAATAAAGTATACGGTTTCTAAGGTGGTTAACCTTAGCTTCCATATCTTGTCTTTGACAAGATATAAAAGAAATTGAAAAAGCAACAAAACATATTAACGACAAAATGGATGAATATGTTGAAGATTTTTATAATGATAAAACTGATAAAGAAAATGATGGCTTTAAACTATAAGCCATCATTTTTATTTATATAAATAGTTAAATTTGTGTATCTCTAAATGTTTATCAGATTTATCATATTTCATTGCATATATTTCATATTCACCTGCTATTTCAGGTAAAACATTGTATTGATTAGTAGTTTTATTATAAATAGAAAAATATGCATCATCATCACTTCTAAGTTGAGATGGAATTAATATTTTTAATTCGGATTTTATTTCTTTACTTAAAATCCAATTAGAATTGTATTCAATACTATTTACCAAACTTGAAACATCTTCTTTATCGTAATAAGCATTGATAATTGTATAATTTGTTTTATCTTCATCAAAATATGTTCCCCAATCTTGAATTTCAAGTTCACCATTACTTGGAAGCTGTGCGCTTATTATACTTCTATATGAATCAATTTTGCTATAATCTTGTGAGAAAGTTGGGAATAAAGAAAACGAACCATATACCAATAATAAAAGTCCAATTATAAAACCACCAACAATATTTTTTGTGCATTTAAATCCAGCGTTTTTATATTTAAATCCAAGTATAATTGATAATATAGGTATAGGTAACCAACACCAGAATACCCAAGTATTTTTAGTAAAGTTAAATCCATGTTGAGGATTAATTTTATCTACTAAAGATACTGACCATAAAGCTCCCCATAAACTACAAATAGTTATAATGAATAATATAATCATAAATGTTTTAATAAAATTAGGATTATGATATTTCTTTGCACCCTTAAATTTAGTAGTCTCACCTAAATGATTTTCATAAACTTTAAATTTTTCTCGTAAAAAACTAATTAGTTCTAAATCACAAGCATTTTTTTGGATGAATATTATTTTATTTCTTTTACCAAATTTTAAATAGAAATTAGTGTCTGTTTCAACACATTTATCAATTTCATCATAATTAATCATTAATGTTTCGGTTTCGCCCTGCCTAATGAAATAATCATCATAAAATTCAGTATGTATTTTGGTATCAGCACTTCCATTTTTTAACATTGAGTTGAAAGTTTTTTCGGCATAATGTTCTAATCTTACTTTATATAATATCATTAAATATGTTTGATATACTGCAAAGAAGATTAATGTTCCGAGTAGACTTCTAAATGTTATTGCAATAATTGCTGTAATTATCAAGTTAAGTACTGTCCCAATAATTACATAATGCCAATACATTTGTGGAAAATAGTTAGCCATTTTTTTATATTCATAGGCGTCAATTATACTATCACAAGTATATAAGCATTTGCCATGTACATTTTTCTTTGTTTCTTTTTTTACTTCTTTCTTTATTTCTTCTTTTAATTCTTCAGGTTTAACAATAATTTTTTCATCAGGTTTATTCATATATTGAATTTCTTTAACTACTTTTGTCTTAGCTTTACTCTTTTTAATTTCATTAACAATTAGCAATATAACAAACGAAATAACAAACCAAATAATTATAATTACGATTAATCCAGCAATAAGTTCAAGCCAAGTTATAGGTTCTTCACCAGGTTCATCAGGTAAAAACATTTCATATATTGCAAGTAAGGATATACATAATGAAGGGATTCCAAACAACTCTAGAAAAAACTTCGATTTAAAAATATTACCTTTCTTTTCATTTTCTTTACTCAATTTTAACACCTCTCAATAGCATTACCACCTCTCAATAACAGGGAATATTCTTTATTTAATTATAGCACATTTTCCGACAAATTTATTATAATGTATTTATTTTATAAAATAATTGTGGTATTACTATATTAGTGATTAGTTATTTATCAACTTTTACTACTAGGAGTTTTGAATAACCTTTGTTATCACTCCAAAAGTAAAAATCGTCGCACCAAAGCGATGTTAATGATTAAATCAATCAGAAATGATTGATTTTTTTTAATAAAATTTATTCTATTTAACTGGATTTGCTCTATGAATAAGAATTTATAATTATTTAATTTGATAATAATTTTTATTTATATCCAATTGAATATCTTTGATTTTAATCATTTCATCTATTGTTACAAAAGCATATCCTTCTTTTTCTAATCGTTCCATAGCAAGTAAAGCTCCATCAACTGATGTTTCATATAAATCGTGCAATAATACTATTGCCCCATCATGAGCATTACTGACAATATAGTCTGCTATTCTATCTTTATCTTTATTTTTCCAATCTTCTGTATCTAAATCCCATAATATTGTGTACATATTTGATATATTTTTTATATCAGAATTTATATTTCCATAAGGGGGTCTTAAATATATAGCTTCACTACCAGTTATATTTTTAATTGTCTCATTAGTTTTCTTTATTTCATCCATAACAGAATAATTATCTAACTTTAAAAGATTAGAATGACTATAAGTATGATTTCCTATTGTATTCCCCATTTTATAAGCCTTAGTCAATGTATCTTTATAATTTTCAACTCTACTTCCTAATACGAAAAATGTTACACGTGCATTATATTTATCTAAATTATCAAGTAATTTATTTGTTCCAATATAACTAGGTCCATCATCAAAAGTAAAAGCAATTAGTTTTTTATTACTAAACTCTTTTAAGTTCCTATTGTTATCTTGTTTTATATTATTTTTTTTACTATATTTCAAATATTTATTTTTAATTATACCATTTAATTCATCATAAGGAATTACTATTTTTATTTCGCCAGCTGCATAATAAGCAATTTGATAAGGTGGAAAGATAAATTCTAAACCATCATCTATGAAATTAAAATGTTCAAAATTATTCAAATTAAAAGATAGTCCTTCTTTAACCCCTTCTTTATCAAAATTTAAATTATTATCATCACTATATTTCATAACATAATAATAAGAAAGATTAGCAAGTTTATCTAGGCTTGTATCTTTTTCTAAAAAATCCTTAATAGATACTATTTCATCGCTTTCTTTATTATAGTAATATGATTTATCATATCTAACATGGTGAGCTCCGCCAGTATATTCACTAATATTTAAATGTAATCCTAATATATTATTATTATCAGTTACTTTATAATCTGCTTTAAATTCATATTTTGAACTATTCAATGGCTCTTCCATAGAAATTTCTTCTTTGAATTCCTTTTTTTTATTTTTTATATAGTCATCAGTATATGCTAGAAGTTGTTTTGATTTAACCTTTGGATAATTAATTTCGACTATATAATTTTTATTTTCATCTTTTTCATAAAAAACTCTTTGATGATTTATAAAAGCTAACCCTAAAATCAATACAGTCAAACCGAAAATTCCAGAAAAGAATAACTTACCAAATTTCGTTAATCTTATTTTATACCTTTTTTTTAAAGTCATATATTACTACCTCACTTACAAGTTACTGTGTACTCGTTACTTCTACATATGATTATACCACAATTTTCACAAATTTTATTACCATCTTGAAACATCCAAGATTCATCCAACATTTTCTAATGCATATCAAATAGTTAAAAGTGAAATTAAATCTCACAAACCATTTAACTAAAAGGATCAAATCAAAAGTATGGTAGAATTCTTACATATTTAATTCAATTTTGCAAGTGCAAAATAAGAAATGATAGCATTATAAATCCTTTATTTATAAAATTTAAATTAGTGTAGTGCTATCATTCCCTTTATCCTGCTTAATAATTATTATCATTTTTTTATGAATTTTGGTAGTTTCATGGTATACTTGTATCAGTTAGTAGTTTATTACTACCTATAGTTTAGTTAATTAAAGGTTGCCCGACTTCAATCTTTATGGCTCCATTTAAAATCAACTTACGGACTGAAAAGTTCGTGAGTTTTTATTTTATATAAATACTATAAAAAAAGAGAAAAAAATATCAAAATAATTTCATCGTCATATTATTAAAAATTAAAATTTAAATATACATAATTATCCATATTGTAAGATAAATTGTTTTTTATCATTTTGTTAGCAAGTTTGCAACATTTTGAAATTCTTTTACCATTAAATAATGGATCAATATATCTAATCTTTGCCCCATGATGCACATAATAGACGTTTTTTGGTTTTTCTTTCGATATTTTTACTTTCTTAGCATTTTTCCAGATATTGAATATGTCATTATATTTAGAAGATTCTATAATATTTATTACTTCACTTTCCTTTAATTCATATAAATCTTTTCTAGATATTTTGTTTTCATCGCTTAATCTTTTTAGAATATCAGCAATTAATTGCATAGAATATCTAGTTCTATCCTCACGATATATAACAGATAATCTACTTGTAACCTTAACAAAGTTTCTAGCATTTTTTTTAGTTTTAAATCCTAATTCTATTTCTTTTTCTTCATTAGTTTGTATCTCAATATCATCATATATTTCTTTAATACTTGCTAGATCCAATAGCCTATATGTAAACAGAGCATTTGATAATGAATATTCCAATCTATCAGCAGATAATTTAGGTGTGTCATTATCAGCAATAGGATATAAATGGTAATTATCAATTTCTGATATTTCAATATTATCCCTTTTTAATAATTTCATTATTTTTTTAGATTTTTTTATAATTTCTGTTGTTAAATCTTCTGTTGATTCTTGAGTCATATAATCTCCATTAAGAAAATCCACACAATGCTTAAATGCAGGTGTTGCTATATCGTGAAATAATCCAGACAAAGTTTGCTTTTTATCATGTGTAAAATGCCAAACAATTAAAGCAACTGCAACAGAATGATCTAAACTTGAAAAGAAAAAATCACTTTCAAACAAGTTTGAATATATAGTACCACAAGTAACACTAATATATTGTTGTGATAACAATTCCTTTGTATCTATATATTCATTTAACCATTCTGGAAAATTCGATTCTAATATTTTAAAATATTCTTTTATTTCTGTATTTAAATTATCATAATATTTTTTCATTTTTTCACGTCCTTACATTGTAAACAGGCTTTCCACAATCTTTTGCAATTTAGCATTCAATCCAAGTTGATTTTTTCCTTATATTTTTTTTCTAGCTAATTTTTCTTTTTCATTTAATAAATACAAATTTACCACCGACATAATTTCGACTCTAGAAATTTAAATTATAATTATTATACTATAAATTAACAAAATTCTCCATATTTCCGTGGTATTTAAATAATAAATTATATATAATAATTTTAGAAATGAAACATAGTTCGTAACTTGTTGCTCACCGGCTCCAAAAGATAATTAATCATCCTTATGGGTGTTTTTTTTATATATCTTTATATCAATAATTGACTAGAGCCACTATTTATGTTAGATTAACATTGACACTTAAAACATATAAAATTATATAATAGTAAAGGTGATTATAATGCTAGAAATAAAAAAGATAACAAAAATCTATAAAACAGAAGGACTCAAACAAACAGCACTTGATAAAGTAAGCGTTAATTTTCGTAAACATGAATTTGCATCTATTTTAGGTCCATCAGGTTCCGGGAAAACAACATTTTTAAATATAATAGGTGGCCTAGACGAATATACTTCTGGAGATCTTATAATTAATAATGTAAGTACTAAAAACTATACAGATAGAGACTGGGATAGTTATCGTAATCACCGAGTAGGTTTTGTTTTCCAAAGTTACAATCTTATAACACACCAAACAATTTTAAAAAATGTAGAACTAGCACTAACTCTATCAGGAATCTCAAAAGAAGAAAGAAAAGAAAGAGCAATAAAAGCTTTAAAGGATGTTGGCTTAGAAAAACACATAAATAAAAAACCAAATCAACTATCTGGTGGTCAAATGCAAAGAGTAGCTATCGCAAGAGCCTTAGTAAATGATCCAGAAATAATTCTAGCCGACGAACCAACTGGTGCTCTCGACTCAGAAACTAGTGTTCAAATAATGAAAATCCTAAAAGATATTTCTAAAGAAAAATTAGTTATCATGGTTACTCATAATCCAGATCTAGCGAAAGAATATTCAAGCAGAATAATTAACATTAAAGATGGCAAAATCACAAGTGATACTAATCCTTTTGATGGAAAAGAAGAATTAGAAGAAGATGCGATCCAAAAAACATCCAAAACTAAAATGTCATTCTTAACTGCACTATCCTTATCATTTAATAACCTTATGACTAAAAAAGGTAGAACAGTGCTTGTATCAGTAGCAGGTTCCATTGGTATTATAGGTATAGCTCTTATCTTAGCAGTATCAACTGGCTTTCAAAACTACGTAGACTCAATTCAAGAAGAGACTTTAACAAGTTATCCACTTTCAATCATGCAAGAATCATCTGACATCACGGGTGTTCTTCTTTCAATGCGTTCAGGTGAAAAAAGTGGCGTAGAAGGGGAAAATGTTAAAGAACAGCAGTACATCTCATCAATGCTATCTAACATCAGTACTAACGATCTTAAAAGTTTTAAAACATATCTAGAAGACAACTATAGTAAAGTAAAAAATGATTTATCAAATGTATCATATAACTATAGCATTGATCCTAATATTTACACAATCGATGCCACCAAAAAATTAGCTAAACTAAATCCAAGTAACTTATTTAGCACTATGATGGGGGATAGTTCTCTCATGCAGTCCTACTCATCTATGGCATCTATTTTCTCAAAAATAGTAGATAATAAAAAAGAGATTGAAGGCGACTATGACTTATTAAGAGGAAGATGGCCAGAAAAATATGACGAAATGATTATTGTTTTATCAGAAAAAAATAGCATATCAGATCTTCTTGTTTACTCATTAGGATTAAGAGACACAGAGGAACTAACTAATATGGTAACTAAAATCATGAGCGGTGAAAGTATTAATATTAATAATGAACCAAAAACATTTACATATGATGACTTACTAAATGTAGACTTAAGATTAATCATGCCATCAGACACATACAAATATAATTCAAAATATGACGTATATGAAGACATGAGCGCCGATGACTCTTACATGAAAAACCTATATGACAAAGCACTTAAACTAAAAATAGTAGGTATAGTAAGCCCTAAAGAAGGAAAAACTACTATGGCATTAAACCCAGGAGTAAACTATACAAGTGACCTCATTGACTATATAATTAATTACTCAAAAGACACTGATGTTGTTAAAAAACAATTAAAAAATAAAGATATTGACATTTTCTCTGGGAATCGTTTTGATAGTAAGAAAAATAACTTCGACTTTGATTTTAAAGATTTAGTAAAAGTAGATAATAAAAAATTACAAAGTGCATTCAATATTAATATAAATGAAAAAGAACTAGAAAAACAAACCCAAAAATATATGGAGGAAATAGCGAACTCAATTACAACAAATGTAACTCCAGCAAAAGATTTATTTAATAATAATCTTTCACAATTAGCAAACAACCTATTTAATAGTATAAATAGTGAGTTTACATTAAATAACACTTTAACGTTAACTGAAAATCTTTTAAATAAAGCTGAAAGCAAAGAACTTTTAACTAGCATGGAAAAAGAATATACTATACCAGCAGACACTTTTAAAACTACATATAAATCATTATTAAAGGGTTTACTTGATAGTTACATCACTGCTTATAATTCTTACATGAAAACCCTTAATCCAGATTATGAAATAAATGGAGAAAACCCAAGTGCAGTAATTATTGCAGAACTAAAAGAAACAGTTATATCATCATACTTAAATAGTGCTCCAATAATTAAAACAAGTGAAACCATGGCATCAGTAATGACTGAAACTAAAATGAAAAAAGATATTCTAACTAAAATAGGCGACTTAACAACTAACTTATCTAAAAGTTTTGCTACATCTCTAAACATTGATCAAGATAAAATCGCTTCAGCATTTACTCTTAACTTTAGTAAAGATGAACTAGCAAGAGTAGTAAACGCTATGATGAATAAAACTGAAACAACTCAAAAAACAAATCTTATTACATTAGGTTATCAAGATAAAGAAGAACCAACATATATTTCATTTTATTTTAATAGTTTCGATGGAAAAGAACACTTTCTATCATTTATTGAAGACTATAATAAAAACGTTTCAGAAGAAAAAGAGATTAATTACTCAGATACAACGGGAATTCTTATGTCGTCAGTAAAAACAATCGTAAATGCTGTAAGTTATGTTCTAATTGCTTTTGTATCAATCTCACTAATCGTATCAAGCATCATGATTGGAGTTATCACATACATCTCAGTATACGAAAGAACAAAAGAAATAGGTATCCTAAGAGCAATTGGCGCTTCAAAAGGAAATATCTCATCAATATTTAATGCTGAAACATTTATTATCGGATTCTTATCTGGCTTATTTGGTATAGGTATATCTTATATATTAATTCCAATAATAAATACAATATTACATCACTACATAGGTAACATACCACTTTCAGCATCACTTGAAATAACTCATGCTCTAGTATTAGTAGGCTTAGCAATAATCTTAACTTTAATTGGTGGTTTAATTCCAGCAAGAGCAGCATCTAAAAAAGATCCAGTAGAAGCATTAAGAAGCGAATAATAAAAATGCGAAAAAATAAAAAACTATAAAAAATAGTGTGAAGTAAGAGGCATAAAATTAGCCTCTTTTTCTTATCCTGTGGTATAATTAATTCATGCAGATATAGTTTAATGGTAGAATATAAGCTTCCCAAGCTTAGGGTGTGGGTTCGATCCCCATTATCTGCTCCAAAAATGAATTTTAATTATTAAAATATATAAATTTAAAATGAGCGTACTTAACTGAAATCGGAGGAAAAATGAACGAAAGATATCAAGAAGATTTAGACTATTTTTTGAATTTTGCCGAAAGCGAAAGGGGAAAAGAACTTGATAAAAAATACCCTAATGAAAGCATGCATTTGGACTTCTATTTTTTACACAGCAAAAATGAATTAAAAGACTTTATAAATACATTCTTAAAACTTCACAAGATAAATGACGATTATGACTTTTATTACTTTATGAATTGTATCATAAAATATATGGGAGGTCACATTGATGCTCACACCAGACTAATAATGAGCGATAACGATAATGCTTACCCACTTTCTATTCAAGCCATAAACAATAAATTATACGTTACAAAATGTAGTAATGAAAAATATAGTTACAGTGAGCTTCTAGAAATTAATAAAGTAAGTATTAACAAAATAATAGATGAAGTAGAAAAATTTACTAGTTATGGAACAACCAATTGGTTCCTAAATAGACTACATTTTTATTTAAATGATAAAAACATTCTATTATCTTTACCTAGTATAAAAAATAATGCTAAATTTATAGAATATAAAACTTCAAAAGGAATTATTAAATATGAAATAAATAAAGATTATTCTAAAGAGCTTGCACTTATTAGAAAAGAAGATTTTAAACAATATCAAATCAAAGATAATATATTAATTTTTAAATATCCAAAATGCGCAGATAAATTTATACCAGACATTCAAAAGATAAAGAAGTTAATACATGATAATAACATCGATACCTTTATTTTAGATTTAAGGGGTAATTCCGGTGGAAGATCTTCATTAATAGAGCCATTAATAAAATATTTAAAACGTACTAAATTAAAATTAGTAACTCTAGTAAATAAAAGTGTCTTTTCAAGTGGTAGAATGGCAGCTATAGGCATGCTCAGAATCGGAAGTAAAATAGTTGGTCAAGATATTGGTACTCCAATAAATTGCTTTGGATACATATTTGGAAATGGACAGCTCCCAAATACTAAATTCACATTTAACTTTGCAAGAGTCTATTGGTATGAAGATGAAAAAAAACACACGATAAAAGGAATCTATACCAAAAAGAAACTTCTTAAAATGTCTAAAAGTTTTTATGAACCCAAATACTTAAAAATAGATTATTATATCAACTTGACACTAGAAGATTATAAATCAGGAAAAGATGTTATGTTAGAAAAATGCTGCAATTGGATAAAAAGTATTAACAGGGAGTAACACCCAAGTTTTATAATTGAATTGTAGTAAAAAAACAAAGTAAAAACATACTACATATAAAAAAATATGAAAAAAAATAATAATTGCAGTAGTACTAGGAGTAATAATTTTTGGAGTAAGTGCTTACCTTTTATTAAGAGGACAAGCAATCAAAGAAACAAACAATGAAATTAAAAAGGACGGTAAAACTTTAGTGGTGTACTATTCAACATAGGGGCTTACTGATAAAATCGCTAAAGAAATAGCTGATAACCTAAATGCCGATATCTTTAAACTTGTTCCTGAAAATGAATACTCAAGTGATGATTTGAACTACAATAACAAAAACTCTCGTGTATCATAAGAATATAAAGACGAAACAGAAAGAGATATTAAACTACAAACACCTATAGAAGAGATTGACTCTTTGGGAAACAAACTAAAATAAAAAGATGATTAAAATCATCTTTTTTTAATATCATATAAACACTGAAGATATATGAAATACATTAACTTTATTGTGAAGAACATTAGAAGTCTGTTTAAGTATACCATGATCATCGTCCAAAAGAATTAAATGATCATAATCAGTATATTCTTGCATTTTCATGGCCTTTATTTCTTCACGGTTTTCATTAGTATAATCACCGTTTTCTTTAGTAAGAATAATCCAATTTTCTTCTGAAATAAATGATACATATTTTTTAAGCCATTCTTTTTTAATCTGCGTAAGATTCTTAGTGCGAGATAAAGAAAGTATATATAAATCAATATTTGAAATATTACCAATTTCTTCAAGTTCTTTCAAAACTGTTGATAGTGGGCTAATGTAAATATAATTATCTTCCATCTCTTTTACTACTGTGTTTTCTGAAAATACAATATATTCGTTAATAGTCCCATCCATATCGATAAACATTGCAACACGTTTATTTTCGCTACATAAATCCGCAATTCTTTGAACAAATTTTTTCATATACAACTCCTTCAGTTAAAAAATTAGCTTTTAACTTTAATAACTATATCTTTGTAATTTCTAAACTCTTGGTTGTTAGGATCAACTTGAAGCACAAATAAAATCCTGCCGAGTAAAGAATTCAAATATTTTTCAGAATTTTTAATATTTAATCTATTTAAGTGCTCATTTAAACCAAACTTTTTAATATAATATATTTCCTGTCTAATTTTCTTTCTGTAATTTAAACTAACCTGCATCTTTTTATTTACAACTATACCAGTAACTTTTTGACAAGCACTATTTTTAATTACCATGGTTTTCTTGTCATTAAGACGAAGCCCTAATTTACATAGTTCCTGTCTAACCTTACGAATAATTATTGAAGGTTCAAATTCACCAGAAAAAGTCATATCATCAGAATACCTTGTATAGGAAATGTCGAACTTTTCCGCAAATCTTCCAACATTTTCATCAAAATCCCTCATAACTAAATTCGAAATATATGCAGATGTTGGTGCACCTTGCACTAAATGGTCGTTTAAAGTGCACAAATTAGCAAGAAGCATTCCAACAGAAAAAGGGTAGTACTCGATAGGAAAACAAGCCTTATATATACTCATAAATGATATATTATCAAAGAAATCTTTAATATCTAACTTTAAAATCATTTTCTTATTTACATGCATCATTGCATTATCATTTAAAGATAGTCCAGGATAGTAAGCTTTGGCATACATAGAAATAGGTCTTTCTAATAAAACATTATTAAGTAAATTTCTTTGCACAAACTTCAATATTTTACTAGGCTCATAAATAGTGCGCCAAGCGCCACTTCTTTTTTTTATTTTAAACTCTCTATAATTTTTTTCTTGACTATTTGCAAGTGTATATAAAATCTTAATATATTTACGTTTATCTTTACAATTTAATAAGTCAAGAGATAGTAAAAACTCATTACACTCATTTACACCAGTATACTTCCACATAATTACTACCTCCGACCTAGCAGTACTTTCGATATTGTAATATGGAAATGGACTGTAGCAAGCAAAGCGCGCGGCTACACAACGTGTAGGTAAGTCCTTTGAAATATTACCATTTATTACACTATATTACTAATGTCCCTTAACGACTCGTTAAAGTAGGAATAAATTCCAATCACTACTGCACTCATATTATATCACAAAAAAAGTAACCCTTGCGAATTACTTATCATACTTATAAAATCCTTCACCAGAAGCCTTACCAAGTTTACCAGCATCAATATATTTCTTTAAAACTTTAGCCATTCCTTTAAAATTATAAGGTGCTAGAAAAGAAGGAATCTTTAAATACATCTCAACAATGTTATAAGCCGTCTCTAAACCAACAGTATCAAGTATCTGAAATGGACCTTTAGGAGCCCCAGTACCAAGTAACCATGCTTTATCAATACTCTCAAAATCAGAAACGCCATTAACATACAAATCTAATCCTGAAAAAAGTAGGGGAATAAGCATTGAATTAAGAAGATATCCAGACTTTTCCTTCTTTAATGGTAGAGCAATCATTCTAATACCCTTAGCAAACTCCATGACCTTATTAAAATATTCTTCTTCAGTCTTTGGTTGTACCATAACTTCAGCAGTATTATTCTTCCAAATAGAATTAGCAAAATGTAAAGCTAAAAACTTATCAGGTCTACCAGTATATTTAGCAAGTTTACTAGGAAGCATTGTTGAGGAATTAGTAACTACAATTGTCTTCTCTGGAAGAAGAGGAGCCATCTTTAAATATAAATCTTTTTTCGCTTCAAAATCTTCTGCCATTGACTCAATAACTAAGTCTGCATCCTCTAAAGCCTTCTTCATATCAAGTTCTAACTTAATCTTATCACTCAATCCCATCACTTTATTAATTAGTTCATCTTTATTAAAATTGTCTGCATCAGCAATCCCTCTACACCAATTATTAAAAGACTTTCCCTCTGGCATTGCCATCAAATTTATCGCATCTATATAAGAATTCTTAACCCATTCAAGCTTAGCTTTAGTTCTCTCTATACTTCCTTCACTTCTAAGCCACACCGTAACGTTATAGTCACAAAATGCTGTTTGAAAAGCAATTTGGCTTCCAAGAACGCCGCCACCCATTACTACAATATTTTTCATTCATTACCTCCAAATTTTTATATCAGATAAATTATAACACTAATACCTTACTTTTGTACTTCTTTTTCTAATTCTTTATAGTTTACTTTACCAATCATTGTCTTTGGCAGCTCATCCTTTATAATAAATTTATAAGGAATCATATACTTACTTAAGTTTTCTTCACAATACTTTCTTAAAATACCGACAATATTATACTCTCCAGAATATTCCTCATTAATAACCACAAATGCAATTGGCACTTGTACTTTATAAGGATGCTTCATTCCAACTACACCTGCATTCTTAACTGCAGGATGTTTCATTAAAACTTCCTCTATATAATTAGGATAAACATTATACCCAGAAACAATTAACATTCTCTTAAGTCTTTGAACATAGAATAATACTTCATCTTCATCAAGATAACCTAAATCTCCTGTTTTAATCCATCTCATCTTGCCATCATTAAATATCAAATTATCAGTTTCTTTCTTATTATTTAAATACTCCTTCATCATACCAGGGCCAGAAATTAAAATCTCTCCAACCTCACCATTTTTAAGTTTCTTATTTGTACTAGGATCAACAATCATAATCTTATTACCAGGCAAACTTGTTCCAACAGACCCCAACTTATCACTGCCAAAATAACCAAATGTAGCTGGCCCAGTAGTTTCTGTCATACCATACCCTTGTATAATTGTAGCACTGCACTCATGATCTTTAAGAAATTTATTTACTTCTTCATTCTTCTTTGCAGAAAGACTATCTCCACCACTTATAACATATTTTATATTATTTAAACTAGTATTTATCATATAAGGATTATTTAGTAATGCCTCAAATAAAGTAGGAACCCCGGCAATAACACTAGGATGATATCTTTTAATTAGCTTATCAAATCTTTGTGCATTAAACTGTGGTATCAATGTAATCATAGCGCCTAACGCAAGCGGAGCACATACACATACAACTAGTCCAAAACAGTGAAATATTGGAAGTATAGACAAAAAGTTATCTTCCTCCCCAATGTCTGGGAAAATTATTCTGGCTTGAGAGATAATTGAATTAATATTGCCATTAGTTAGTACTATATTTTTAGGACTTCCTGTTGTACCACCACTATGAAGATATAATGCAGCATCATCTCTCACACCATTATCGCGAATCTCCTTATTATAATTTTTCTCCTTTAGAAGAAAACTCTTCCAATCTGTAAATAACTCATCACTAGTAAAATTAATTTTAACATCATTACTAAACCAGTATCCAAGACTAAGAAGACTCGGCATAGATTCACCAGCAGACACAATAATTACCTTATATAAACTAGTTTCACTTATAAAACTTTTAACCTTTTCATAATTAAAATTGATTACAAGAGCAAAAACAGAGTTTGTATCAATGATTGTTCTTTTTAACTCTTCTTTAGAAGATAACGGATGCACTAAATTAACAATAGCTCCAATCTTATTAGCTGCATAAATCATAATAATTGCTTCAGGTGTATTTGGCATGCACACTGTAATTACATCACCTTTTCGTACACCGAAACTCACCAGTGACTTAGCACATACATCTATCTTTTTAAATAAATCGCCAAATGTTATCTTATATCCAAAATAATTAATCGCATAGTTTTCCAATACAACAGTTTTACTTGCATGCAATCCTTCATATATAGATATATCCTCACACTCTATTTTTTGATTTCTAACATCTTTAAAATTTAACTTTTTCATATTTCTCCTTTATTAAACAATTGTTGCAAAAATAACAAATATATTATAAAATACTATTGAAACAAAAAGCAATAAGCAAATATACACATTTTGTTATTTTTTAAACAAATGTTACTTATTATGTTTAAAAAAGGGAGAATTTATGGATAGAAGAATAAAATATACTAAAAATATTATCAAAACTACATTTTTAAAAAAATTAGAAGAGAAAGAAATAAACAAAATAACCGTCAGCGAAATCTGTAAGGATGCTGACGTCAATCGTGCTACCTTTTATAGATACTACTTAGATGTTTATGACCTACTAGACAGCATCGAAGCAGAATTCGTAGATAACTTAAGACTGATATTTAAAGAAGAAAACTATACAGTATACTCATTTGCTTTAAAAGTACTAAATATTTTTCTTGAAAACAAACAAATTCTAAAAGTTATTTTCAAATCAAGGAGCAACATTAATTTCATGCAAGAATTCTTAGAGACGGCTTATGAAAAATGTCAAAATAAATGGAAAAGTAAAGACTCTAATCTTAATGACGAACAAATAGAACTGGGAGCAATCTACATTTTTAACGGTTCGTTAGGAATAATAAATTACTGGGTTCAAAATGACTTCACATCAAAACCAGAAGATATTGCTGAAATAATATCTGAATTAAGTTACAATGGTATCAAAAAATACATTTATAAGAATATGTAAATTGTAAAAAATAAAATTTTATGCTAAAGTTAATATAGTAAAATAGTAAACTTAAAGAGCAGGAGAACCAGCGAAATTCTTTTGTTTCTTTTGAAAATAGATTAAACAGATAATACCAGAAATTAAGAAGATACTTCCTAATACTTTAACTTCATATAATGCCTTCTTATCAGAACTTGCTTTATTAAGCTGTTTAAAATTACGATTAAAAAAATATAAATAAATAAAAAAAGTCATCGTAAGTGTAAGTTCAAAAATTGTATTAGCTTCATTTTTATAACTAACATCATTACGTTCTATGTAGAAAATTTCATCATTATCACCAAGAATATTCAAAACACATAACCCTGCAAAGACAATCCAAATAACATTTTCAAAATGCAAACGTTTAAGTTCACTAATTTCATTACTATCCATATTAGATTATATTATTAATAAAACTAAAAATATGCTATAATTTACAGAAACAGGTGATTCAATGAAGAAGTATAATTATGAAAATCTAAAAGAAGATGAACATGTTGTTCCCTCACTAGGTATATTACCAATAAAAATAAGTGAAGATTACAACTATATTCCTAAAAACATTATATTTAATCTAATAAGTGATATCCTAATAATTCCCATTGTCATAATCTTGGCAGTAATCACTAAAATATTTCTAGGATTTAAAGTAACTGGCAAAGAAAACCTAGTAAAAGGCAGAAGTTCAGTAACTATCTCCAATCATATTCATTACATAGATTGTGTTCTAATTGGCCTTATAAATTTTCCCGAAAGAACTTACTTTCCAACGATTGAAGAAAACTTTAAAATTCCCTTTATAAGACATTTAATTAAAATTCTTCATGCAATTCCAATTCCTAAAACAAAAATAGGTAAAGAAAAGTTTTATACAGATATTATTGAAGAATTAGAAAATAAAGAAGTAGTTCTTCACATGTATCCAGAGGGTTCTCTATGGCCATACTATGAAAAAGTACGTAACTTTAAATATGGTGCTTTTAAAATAGCAACTCTAGCAAATACTCCAGTCGTCCCAATAAAATTTGTTCTAGAAAAACCTACTGGCATTTACGAACTATACAAAAGGAAACCATGCTTGCATGCATACATCTTACCGGCAATCTATCCGGACGAAAACCTTGAAATAAAAGATAGAATAGCAGACTTAAAAGAAAATGCTGAAAGAATTATGAAGGAGAGTTAAATGAAAGTATTAATTTTATCATGTAGTACTGGTGGTGGACATAACTCATGTGCTAGATACATTGAAGAAGAACTAAAAGCAAATAATATAGAATGCGAATTCAAAGACTTTTTTGACATTGTAAGCCCTAAAGGCAAAGAATTATCATCAAAATTATATCTAGCATCTTTAAAAGGTAATGGTAAAATTTTTAAAGGTATCTACTCACTAGGAGAAGCCTACAGTAACACAGGTATTACAAGCCCAGTATATTTAGTAAACAAATTACACAAGCGTTCTTTATTAAATTATATAAAAGAAAATAATTTTACTCTTGTAATTACAACTCATCTATTTCCTGCATTAACGCTTACTGCAATTAACAAAACTGAAAAGCCGCCAATTAATTTTATTACTATAGCAACTGACTATGAGCCGTGTCCATTCATGGAAGAAAGCAAGCCAAACATGTTAATAATTCAAAAAGGTTTAGAAGAAAAATTTATCAAAAAGGGCAATGCAAAAGAAACATTAATACCAATAGGTATCCCAATTTCCACACGTTTTACACAATCAGTTAAGAATATAAGAGAGGGACTAAACTTAAATGAAAAAGACAAAGTTGTTCTAATTATGCTTGGTAGCATGGGCTTTGGCAAAATTTTAGAACTATTAAAAGACTTAGAAAATGAAAAATACAAAATTATAACTATCTGTGGTAGTAACAAAAAACTATTATCAGAAATTAAAAATGCTAATTTTAAAAATGTAATTCCTCTTGGATTTATTAAAAACATAAATGACTATATCTATTCGTCAGACATCATCGTATCAAAACCAGGTGGTCTATCAACAACTGAAATAGCTGCTATGCGTAAACCTTTAATTCATATCTTTCCAATACCAGGAATCGAAACTTATAACACTAACTTTTTCGAAAGCCATCATATGAGCATTAAATGCATGAAAAATGAAGAAATCAAAGAAGCAATTAACACTCTATTTAAAAATCAAAATTTGCAAAATGAAATAATTGAAAATCAAAAAAAATATATTAATAATTATTCAGCACGTGATTTAGTGGAATTAATCAAAGAAAATTTCTAAACTTTATGTTATAATTATTAAGATGAAAGGAATATAAAATGGGAAAAGTAAACGACTACATTTCTAAAATGTTAAAATATATAAAAAACGAGATTGGTGAAAATAAAGAAAAACCATGGATCAAATATTATACAAGAACTCCTGAAAGTCTAAATTACTATCAAGGAAGCATGTATGATTATGTAAAAGAATCAGCAATCAAAAACGAAAAACGCACAGCCTATACTTACTATGGATTAGGTGTATCATATAGAGGATTTCTAAGAAGAGTAGACCGCATAGCAGCCGCTCTAACCCAGTTTAACATTGTTGAAAATGAGTGTGTAACCATCTGCATGCCAAACACTCCAGAAAGCATTGCTCTAATATACGCAATCAATAAAATAGGTGCAATTGCCAATATAATCCATCCACTATCCTCAACAAAAGACATTAAAAGAGCTCTTGATGAAACAAACAGTGGTGTATTATTCTGCTCTGACTCATCTATGCAAAACGCTAGGGATATAAAAGTAAAACACTTCATCTTGGTACCAAATTCAACTAGTTTAATAAAATTCAAAAAAATGATTTACAATATTAAAGAATCTGGAAATTTAAAATTGGGAAAAAACATGATATCTTGGTCAGACTTCATCTCATACAAAACACTAGACGACCCATACAAAAAAAGAAAGGCAAATGACCCAGCTGCAATTATCTATAGTGGTGGAACAACTGGTAAACCAAAGGGAATTATCCTATCAAACTTAAACTTTAATGCTATGGCTCTTCAAACAATGAACGTTTGTGATGGTTTAAATCCAGGTAGCAGTGTTCTAGCAGCACTTCCAATATTTCATGTGTTTGGCCTAGCACTATGTATTCACACAACGTTAGTATGTGGAATGACTGCAATCTTAGTACCTAAAATAAACACTAAAAAAATAAATAGTGAATTAAAAAAATACAAACCAAATATCTACCCAGCTGTCCCTTCACTCTTAACAATGTCACTTAAAGGAGTAGATCCTGGAAGTTCCGGTTTAAAAGACATTAAAACTGTTGTAGTTGGTGGCGACTATCTATCACCTCAAACTAAAGCAGAATTTGAAAAATTTTTAAAAGACCACGGAAGCAATGGAGTAGTTAAGGTAGGGTATGGCCTATCAGAAGCATCAGGATTCTGCTGTTCAACTGCTCCAATCGAAGAAAAATATGTTCAAAACGGAACCCTTGGAGTACCTAATCCAGACATTATAGTAAAAGCCTTTGAACCAAACAGCGACATTGAAAAAAGCTACAATGATGTTGGCGAAATTTGCGTAACTGGTCCAACCATTTTCATGGGTTATATTAACGAAGATAAAGAAACCAAGAATACCCTAGTAAAACACACAGATGGTAAAACATGGCTTCACACAGGTGACCTAGGATACATAGACAAAAACGGTTTCGTATATTACACATCAAGACTAAAACGTATGATTATTAGCAATGGTTACAACATTTACCCAATAGAGTTAGAAGAAATTATAAAAAAATGCAAATATGTAGAAGACTGCACTGTAGTTGCTGTTCCTCACAAAATTAAAAGTCAAACACCAAAAGCTGTCATTGTTCTAAAAAAAGACGTTGAAGATACATTAGCCGTTAGAAGTGAAATCAGAAAGTACTGTATGGACAACATTGCAAGATACGCTATACCAACAGAATTTGAATATCGCAAAGACATTCCCAAGACTGCTATAGGTAAAGTTGCATATAGGGACCTTCAAAAGTAGGAAACATCTATGGACGAAGAAAAAGTAAGCAAATTAATAAAAGAATCAAGAAAAAAATTAAATTTAACTCAGGAAAAATTTGCTCAAAAATATAATGTAACCCCGCAAGCAGTATCAAAGTGGGAAAATGGTAAAAATCTTCCAGATATAACAACCCTAAAAGAAATATGCAAAGACAGTAATACATCTATAGACAACTTGCTATTAGGAAAGAAAAATAATCACATACCTCTGATAATTATAGCAATATTGATTATAGTTGCCATCGCAATCATTTCATTAATAAACAATAAAAACACTTCATTTGAATTTAAAGTAGTAGAATCAAATTGTGAAAATTTCAAAACTAATGGGACTCTTGCTTATGATCAAAAAACAAGCCATCTTCACTTATCAGGAATATCATACTGTGGAGCAAATGCCAAAGTAAAATATAATAAAATAACTTGCACACTTTATGAAACTGAAGATAAAATAAACAAGGAACTAGAAAACATAACATATAATAAAATGCCAATTACTTTAGAAGAATTCCTAAGTACAGCCGAATTTGACCTAGCCAACTTTTCTGCAAACTGTCAAAAATATAAAGAAAATTCTCTATACTTAGAAATTATCGCATCAAATGTAAACACCGAAGACATATACAAAATTCCACTAACAATCAAAGATAACTGCAAAAGCTAGCCTAAAAACTAGCTTTTTGCAAAAAAATCAAAAAAATACCAAAAATCACTTGATTTATAAAAAGGAATAACATATAATTATAAATGTATTGATTAGTTGCCCATTTAGCTCAGTCGGTAGAGCGCACGGCTGTTAACCGTTAGGTCGTAGGTTCGAGTCCTACAATGGGCGCCATTTGTAAATTACTCTTGAAAAAGAGTTTTTTTTATTGTAAAAAAGCCAGTACCATGCTATAATTCAAAATAGGAGAGTGGAACAATGGAGAAAAATTACAATTATAAATTATTTCCTAATAAGGAAGACCAAGATAAATTCTACAAAATATTAGCAGAACTATATTTAGAGAGAAGCGAGAAGCAAAGACAGGAATTATCTGCTGAGCTTGAAAAACTACAAGAAAGTTGTGGACAAATTTTAAGTGCACACGGAACAAGTGAAAATTTAGTTAAACAAATTATTGACACAAATGCTGAAATTAATGATAGTAGCACAGTTAGAAGTGAAGAAGAAACGGCAAGATTAAAAGATGCCCGTTCAGAACTTTATAGTAAACTACTAGATGCAGTACATTCACTAGAAGCAAACCACGAAACATTATCTATAGGTGAAGACTTAGAAAGAGATGCAAACAAAGCATTTGATCGTCAAGAAAAAACAATCTCTATAAAAAGAGGAGAAGAGGAAGTTAAAGGTACTATTACAGGAGAACCAATTTCTCATGAAGAAATGCTATCTGCTTATCCATTTAAACAAATTAGAGAATTCAAGGGCTTAACTATTGAAGAAAAAGCCGAAACACAAGAAGAATTAGTAAGCAAGCCAAAACAAGAAGAGATTGTAACAGGAATTTCAGAAGCACCTGAAAGTTTGCTAGATAAAGTCTATCCAAAAGTAGAAGAACCTACCGAAGAAGAAATTGCCGAATCTCCAGTTCTTACTGACAATAGTTTCTTCGCTACAGATGATGAACTAAAAGAAGCTATCGAGCAGACTCCAGAAACTCCAATTGAAGATATAAAAGAAGAACCAGACGGCGATGAACCAGATGGATTAGCACTACTTGATGAAATTGCGAAAGAAAAAGAAAATTCACAAGAACCAAAAACAAAAGATATCGTAATACCAGAAGATGATGAAAAAACACTTCCAGAACTTAACGACGATAACTCCCTAACATATGAACTAACAAGTGGAGTATCTTTAAGTGACGTTGCTGAAAGTGCCTACTATGATAAAGGAACATGGAATAAATTATATAGTTTTAACAAGAAATCAATTGACGAAAAATTAAACGGAGTACCTATTGAAACCGTCAAAGATGATAAAAATATTTTAACTGGATTAGTAATTCGTGTACCATTTACTTTAGATATTGCAAGTCCAAAAAAAGTAGAAGCTAAGAAAGTTGCATAATCTATGTACCTTACCAAAGATGAAATCATTGAGATCAATAGTGGTAAAAAATATTTAATTCTCGGTTGCACCAAAATTCTTGAAAAGGAATATTACAAAATTTGTAAAATTGGTGAAAAATTGGATGAATTAATCGGGAATTGTAAATACATTACAGTATCAAAAGAAAATGGACATTTAATTATCGAAGAAATCCTAGAAGAGCCTTTATTAAAGGAATTAGAAGGAAAAATATCAAGCTCATAATGAGCTTTTTTTAGTGCCAAAACTTTATCACGACTTGTATAAAATTTGACAAATAGACTCATTATATGTTAGAATTAAAAACGTTCGTCTGGGGAGGGGAACAAAAAATGGAAAAAGATTTATCTTCGCTGAAGATATTAAATATTATAATCTGTTTATTATTATTAACAGTATTTGTAGTTTTTACAAGACCAAAAAATGTAGATGCTAGCACATCTGATGAATATCCCTCGATTAGGCTGGGATATGAATTTAAACAATTAGAATTTCTTGTAGATGTATATCAAGAAGAATCTATAACATACAACTTAGATTACTATTTAGAAGAAAAGAAAGACACAATTGCTTTCTTTGCTAAAGCTTTTGGCTATAACTACAATGATGTAATAAAGGATTTACAAAACAGAAATGAAAAAGAAGAAGTATTCTTAATGACAAATATCGGATTTCTGAAAAATGAAAATAACGAACTTTTAAATTTTGAAAATTTCGAATATGGTTTACTTGAATATTTTTATAATCTAAATAAAACCAAAACTCTTAAAAGAACAAATAAATACATTCCCTATGAGGGAAACGCAGCATACGTTGAAAAATTAATAATGTACTACAGTAACATCTACACAAACGTAGATCAAACACTGATGTTAAGTATTGGCGCAGCCGAAAGTGGTTACTACAAAGTAAAATACATGCTAAAGAAAAATAATGTTTATGGTGGTATGAGCACTAGCGGCCTAATAAGACATGATAATATAGAACTTGGTGTTTTATCATATATAAGGATGATGAGTAAAAATTATTATGCCAAAGGTTTAACAACTAAAGCAGCAATCGGTAAAGTTTACTGCCCGGTATTTGAAAATGGCGTGAAAAAAGCAAGTAGTCATTGGATTAACCTGGTAACAACAGCCGAAAGCAAATATAAAAATTACAAAACAGAGATTAATATAAACGATATAATTAACAAAGAGGAATTAGCATAGCTAGTTTCTTTTTTTGATTGAGTAATTTAGAATTATCTTATATAATAAAGTTGGTGATAATATGCGAAAGGATAAAATAAATTATTATTTAGATATAGCACAAGCCGTAACACAAAGAAGTACATGCCTAAGAAGGCACTACGGCTGTATAATCGTCAAAAACGATGAAATAATAGCAACCGGCTACAATGGAGCACCAAGAGGCCGAAAAAATTGCGATGAACTAGGATATTGCTACCGTGAAAAAATGCAAATTCCTAGAGGCGAAAGATACGAATTATGTAGAAGCGTTCATGCCGAGCAAAATGCCATAATATCTTCTGCTCGTAAAGATCTTATCGGAGCAACAATATTTATGTGTGGAATAAATGCCAAAACAGCAGAAGTAGAACCAAACAGTACTTCATGTATGATGTGCAAAAGAGTCGTTATAAATGCAGGTATCAAAGAAGTAATAGTAAGAGAACCAAATAACAAATACACCATATATAATGTAGAAGATTGGATAACCGACGATGACTCGCTAAACGGAAAGATGGGGTATTAATGAAAACACTAAAAGATTTTGAATTTAAAGGAAAAAAAGTGATTCTTCGTAGTGATTTTAATGTTTCAATCAAAGAAGGCAAAATAATATCAAATGAAAGAATAATGGCTGAACTTCCAACTATCAATTATTTAATTAAAAGTGGTGCAAAAGTAATCATCATGTCACACCTAGGAAAAATAAAGAGCGAAGAAGACAAAAAAAGTTATTCATTATATATAGTCTACGAAGAACTTTTAAAAATCATAGACACAAAAGTGATTTTCTCTCCTGCGACCCATGGAAAAATTCTTGAAGAAAAGATATCATCTCTTCAAAATGGCGAAGTACTATTAGCAGAAAATACTAGATACGAAGATGTAGAAAATAAAAAAGAAAGCGAATGTAATGAAGAACTATCCAAATACTGGGCTAGCCTAGCGGACATATTCATTAACGATGCTTTTGGAATGACCCATCGCAAACACGCATCAAATTATGGTATAAGCAAATTTTTACCAACTGGCATAGGTTTCTTGATAGAAAGTGAAATAAAAGGGTTAGCACCGATATTAGAACCCGCAAAACCATTTACAATTATTATGGGCGGTGCCAAATTAGAAGACAAATTATCTTTAATAAAGTCCTTAGTTCCAAAATGTGATAAGTTATTACTGGGAGGTGGAATAGCCAATACTTTTCTAGCGGTAAGTGTCTCAATCGGGAAATCTTTAGTAAGCCCGGATCTTATAGAAGAGGCAAGAAACTTACTCTCTATATATAAGGAAAGAATAATCATGCCAGTTGATGTAAAAGTATTAACTAAAAATGGCGCAGAAGTAAAAGACATTTCAAATATTGCCAGTGATGACATTATATTCGATATCGGTCCAAAAACAATAGAACTATATAAAAAACACATAGATAATTCAGAAACGATCTTTTTAAATGGAACAGTCGGTAAATATGAAGAAGAGGGGTTTGAAGATGGAACTAAAGAAATTCTTAATGCAGTAAGTAAAACTGAAGCATACTCAGTTATTGGTGGCGGTGATGCACTTTCTAGTGCTGAATACTTTAAAATTAATGATTTCAGTTTTGTTTCAACCGGTGGTGGAGCAACATTAAATTATATTGCCACCGAAAAGTTAGCATGTTTTGAAGAATAAACAATAGGAGAGAATAAAGTGTAAATAAAGATTTTGATAATTTGTATTTTTTCCTTATATATAGTATAATTGTCTCAAGGAAGGTTTTAATGGAAAATTATGCAAAAGGAAATGTGCTAAGAGTGCACTGTTATAAGCATAACGGTAAAATCCATAGAACTTGGGATAAGACAACAGTCTTAGATGAAACAGATGACTATTTAGTTTGTGGAAACAATAAAGTCAAAATTACAGAATCTACAAAAAGAACACATCGAACTAAAGAAACAGCCATAGTATTCTTTTATAAAAGAAGATGGTTTCATGTTACAGCTCAGTTTAAAACAAACGGCTTATTTTATAAAGTTGATATAGCAAGTCCATTTTTATATGATGAAGGAGTAATTAAATATATCGACTATGACCTAGATGTTAAGATATTTCCTGATGGTAGTTTTAGAGTACTTGATAAAAACGAATATAAATATCATCGTAAATTAATGAAATATCCTGATAAACTAGATTCAATACTTCAGAGTGAATTAACAGATTTAATTAATATGATAAGAGCAAACGTGGGCCCTTTTAACAGAAAACTTGTACGAGAGTATAAAAAAGAGTACGAAAATAGTGGATTTTACAGTTAAAAAAGTGAGTTTTTGAATAAAAATTCATTTTTTTTTAAAAAAACAAAAAAAAGTGTTGCATTTTTGAAAAAAGGAGCATATAATACAATGTATGCGAAGCAGGAAAGGCCTTAAAATAAGGCAAAAAATCCTTGTAAAAGCATAAAAATATATCAAATTTTAAAAATTTCAAAAAAAGTCGAAAAAAGTTAAAAAAAGTGTTGACTTAATAAAAAAGATTTGATATATTACTAATGCACGAACGAAAAGAGTGCAAAAATGATCTTTGAAAACTAAGTAAAATGTCAATTATTGAGTAGTCAGATTAAACTTAAAAAATAATATATTTTTGAGAGTTTGATCCTGGCTCAGGATGAACGCTGGCGGCATGCCTAAGACATGCAAGTCGAACGGAGGGACCCAATGACGTTTTATGAAGTTTTGCGAGCTTGCTCAAGAAACGGATTAAAGCTGATTTGGATTATCCCTTAGTGGCAAACGGGTGAGTAACACGTGGGTTACCTACCTCCAAGTCGGGGACAACAGTTGGAAACGATTGCTAATACCGGATGTGGACTACGGTTTAAAGAAGCCTTTAAAGCTTCGCTTGGAGATGGGCCTGCGGTGCATTAGCTAGTTGGTGGGGCAATGGCCTACCAAGGCGACGATGCATAGCCGAACTGAGAGGTTAATCGGCCACATTGGGACTGAGACACGGCCCAAACTCCTACGGGAGACAGCAGTTAGGAATATTCGTCAATGGGGGGAACCCTGAACGAGCAATGCCGCGTGAGTGATGACGGTCCTCTGGATTGTAAAACTCTGTTGTTTGGAAAGAACCGTAAGAAGAGGAAATGCTTCTTACTTGACGGTACCATTCAAGAAAGCCACGGCTAACTACGTGCCAGCAGCCGCGGTAATACGTAGGTGGCGAGCGTTATCCGGATTTATTGGGCGTAAAGCGTCCGCAGCCGGTTTATTAAGTCTAGAATTAAAGCCTGGAGCTCAACTCCAGTTCGTTTTAGAAACTGATAGACTCGAGTGTGGTAGAGGCAAACGGAATTTCTAGTGTAGCGGTAGAATGCGTAGATATTAGAAGGAACACCAGTGGCGAAGGCGGTTTGCTAGGCCACCACTGACGGTCATGGACGAAAGCGTGGGGAGCAAATAGGATTAGATACCCTAGTAGTCCACGCTGTAAACGATGAGTACTAAGTGTCGGGTTACCGGTGCTGAAGTTAACACATTAAGTACTCCGCCTGAGTAGTACGGTCGCAAGGCTGAAACTCAAAGGAATTGACGGGCACCCGCACAAGCGGTGGAGCATGCTGTTTAATTCGACAATACGCGAAGAACCTTACCTAGGTTTGACATCCCCGGCAAAGCTATAGAAATATAGTGGAGGTTATCCGGGTGACAGATGGTGCATGGTTGTCGTCAGCTCGTGTCGTGAGATGTTTGGTTAAGTCCAACAACGAGCGCAACCCTCGTCTTAAGTTGCTAACATTAAGTTGAGAACTCTTAAGATACTGCCAGTGCAAGCTGGAGGAAGGTGGGGATGACGTCAAATCATCATGCCTCTTACATCTAGGGCTACAGGCGTGCTACAATGGCCGATACAACGAGTTGCAACACAGCGATGTGAAGCTAATCTCTTAAAGTCGGTCCCAGTTCGGATTGGAGTCTGCAACTCGACTCCATGAAGTTGGAATCGCTAGTAATCCCGAATCAGAATGTCGGGGTGAATACGTTCCCGGGTGTTGTACACACCGCCCGTCACGCCATGGGAGTCGGTAATACCTGAAGTCGGTAGCCTAACCTGCAAAGGAGGGGGCCGGTGAGGGTAGGATCGGTGACTGGGGTGAAGTCGTAACAAGGCATCCCTACGAGAACGTGGGGATGGATCACCTCCTTTCTATGGAGTATATCTTATAGAAAAACAACCGTATGAGAACTTCGGGGATTGAGTATTTATACTAAAAGTTCTTGGAAGACTACTTTTGAAGTCATTTTACTTGGTTTTGAGAGATTATTTCTCTCAGATTTTGTTCTTTGAAAACTAGATAATGTAAAATTTGAGTATTCTAATTTATTTCCGTAAATTAGAAATTAAGATCTCAAAACTCATCAAATTAGGATTATATTGGTGGTTAAATTAATAAGGGCGCATGGTGGATGCCTTGGCAATAGAAGCCGATGAAGGACGTGACAAACTACGATATGCCTCGGGGAGCAGTAAGTATGCTTTGATCCGGGGATCTCCGAATGCGGAAACGCGCTTGCAGTAATGTGCAAGCATCCTAGAGTGAATTCATAGCTCTAGTGAGGACAACTCAGGGAACTGAAACATCTTAGTACCTGAAGGAAAAGAAAGAAAAATCGATTACCTTAGTAGTGGCGAGCGAAACGGTAAGAGCCCAAACCAGTCTTAGGACTGGGGTTGTAGGACACTATATACGGAGTTACAAAATTACTAGATAGCCGAACAACTTGGAAAGGTTGGCCGGAGAGGGTGAAAGGCCCGTAGGCAAAATTTAGTAATCTCTTTAGTGGATCCTGAGTACAGCGGGACACGAGTAATCTTGCTGGAATCTACGGGGACCATCCCGTAAGGCTAAATACTCTCTATTGACCGATAGTGAACAAGTACCGTGAGGGAAAGGTGAAAAGAACCCCGGGAGGGGAGTGAAATAGAACACTGAAACCGTGTGCTTACAAGAAGTTCGAGCCCGTTAATGGGTGAGAGCGTGCCTTTTGCAGAATGAGCCGGCGAGTTATGGTATAGTGCAAGGTTAAGCGGAATACGCGGAGCCGAAGCGAAAGCGAGTCTTAATAGGGCGATTCAGTACTATGCTATAGACCCGAAACCGAGTGATCTAGCCATGAGCAGGGTGAAGTAAGGGTGAAACCTTATGGAGGCCCGAACCAGGACACGTTGTAAAGTGTTTGGATGACTTGTGGCTAGCGGTGAAATTCCAATCGAACTCGGATATAGCTGGTTCTCCCCGAAATAGGTTTAGGCCTAGCCTTTGATGATGCTACCTGGAGGTAGAGCACTGAATATGGAATGGCGGCGTCTAGCTGTACTGACTGTAATCAACCTCCGAATGCCAGGCAAGTTAATCAAGGAGTCAGTGTGTGGGTGATAACGTTCATACGCGAGAGAAAATCAATTCAGACCGTCAGCTAAGGTCCCTAAATGTATGTTAAGTGGAAAAGGATGTAAGATTGCACTAACAGCTAGGAGGTTGGCTCAGAAGCAGCCATCCTTTAAAGAGTGCGTAATAGCTCACTAGTCGAGTGGTCTTGCGCCGAAAATGTACCGGGGCTTAAACATACTACCGAAGCTACGGGTTTACACTTATGTGTAAGCGGTAGGGGAGCGTTCTAAGGGCGCTGAAGATAGATCGTGAGGACTATTGGAGCGCTTAGAAGTGAGAATGCCGGTGTGAGTAACGTAAGGCTGGTGAGAATCCAGCCCACCGATCGACCAAGGGTTCCGGGGTAAAGTTCGTCTCCCCCGGGTTAGTCAGGACCTAAGGCGAGGCAGAAATGCGTAGTCGATGGACAACAGGTTTATATTCCTGTACTGCCTATGAGACTGATGGAGTGACGGAGAAAGCTAGGAAGGGCCAGTTATTGGATTCTGGTCTAAGTGCGTAGGTCATTGCGTAGGAAAATCCGCGACAATGTTAAGATTGAAACATGATGGCGTCTGTTCCCTCGGGAACATAAGTCTTCTGAAGCTATGCTTCCAAGAAAAACTTCTAAAGATATCTTATAGGTACCTGTACCAAGAACCAACACAGGTGGTCAAGGAGAGAATCCTAAGGTGAGCGAGAGAACTATGGTCAAGGAACTCGGCAAAATGACCCCGTAACTTCGGAATAAGGGGAGGTGCTTTCGGGCACCCGCAGTGAATTGTCCCAGGCAACTGTTTACCAAAAACACAGGTCTCTGCTAAAGCGCAAGCTGATGTATAGGGGCTGACGCCTGCCCAGTGCTGGAAGGTTAAGATGATTTGTTAGCTGGACGTAAGTCGATAACAGCGAAGCTTTGATTTGAAGCCCCAGTGAACGGCGGCCGTAACTATAACGGTCCTAAGGTAGCGAAATTCCTTGTCAGGTAAGTTCTGACCCGCACGAAAGGCGTAATGATCTGGGAGCTGTCTCGACCATAGACTCGGTGAAATCTTAATACCTGTGAAAATGCAGGTTACCCGCGATAGGACGGAAAGACCCCATGGAGCTTTACTGTAGCTTGATATTGGAATCAGATAATTTTTGTAGAGGATAGGTGGTAGGCTTTGAAGTGTAGACGCCAGTTTACATGGAGCCACCCTTGGAATACCACCCTGAAGTTGTTTGATTTCTAACTCGCACCCATTATCTGGGTGGAGGACAGTGTCTGGTGGGCAGTTTGACTGGGGCGGTCGCCTCCCAAAGAGTAACGGAGGCGCCCAAAGGTTCCCTCAGCATGGATGGAAATCATGCGAAGAGTGTAATAGTATAAGGGAGCTTGACTGTGAGACTTACAAGTCGAGCAGGTACGAAAGTAGGGTATAGTGATCAGGCGGTTGAATATGGAATTGCCGTCGCTTAACGGATAAAAGTTACCCTGGGGATAACAGGCTGATACCACCCAATAGTTCACATAGACGGTGGTGATTGGCACCTCGATGTCGGCTCGTCACATCCTGGAGGTGGATTCGCTTCCAAGGGTTGGGCTGTTCGCCCATTAAAGTGGCACGCGAGCTGGGTTCAGAACGTCGTGAGACAGTTCGGTCCCTATCCATCGTGGGCGTAGGAAAATTGAGAAGGGCTGTTCCTAGTACGAGAGGACCGGAATGGACATACCTCTGGTGTATCTGTTGTAACGCCAGTTGCAGTGCAGAGTAGCTATGTATGGAAGGGATAATCGCTGAGAGCATCTAAGCGAGAAGCCCTCTTCAAGATGAGTTTTCCCATATTTTATATAGTAAGATCCCTTGTAGACTACGAGGTTGATAGGCTAGAGGTGGAAGCGTAGTGATACGTTGAGCTGACTAGTACTAATAGATCGAGGATTTAATCATTATAATTTAATTTGATTGAGTCAATACATTATCTTGTTTTTAAAGGACAAAATCCTTTATTGGTAACGATAGCTTAGTGGATACACCTCTTCCCATCCCGAACAGAGAAGTTAAGCACTAAAACGCCGACGATAGTGAATGCGAAAATAGGAAGTTGCCAATATTTTTTTTTGTAAAAATTTATCACCAATATAAGGTGATTTTTTTTGCTTAAAATGAAAAAATTAATAAAAACACTTTAAAAAAACTTTAATATTTATTATTATTAAATTAATAGTAAAGTGAGGTAAAAATGAAAATAGGATTTGATAATAATAAGTATGTAAAAATTCAAAGTGCAAAAATAAAAGAAAGATTTAAAATGTTTGACAAATTGTATTTAGAAGTTGGTGGGAAACTATTCTCTGACAACCATGCAGCAAGGGTATTACCGGGATTCAAACCAGATGCGAAAATTAACATGTTTCTCAATTTAAAAAAAGACCTAGAAATAATATTTTGTATAAGTGCAAATGATATTGAACGAAATAAAATACGTTCAGAATTTGGTATTACATATGATTTAGAGATGTTAAACATAATCAACAATGCTAAAAGATTAGGATTTTCAGTAAATTCTGTTGTAATAACGCTCTACAAAAATCAGCCAAGTGTTGATAAATTTATAAAAAGGTTAGAAAGGCAAAACATTAAAACTTATATTCACACATACACAAAAGGTTATCCTACAGACGTTGAAACCATAGTTAGTGAAGAAGGATATGGTGCTAACCCATATATTGAGACTACAAAAAAGTTAGTTTTAGTAAATGCTCCAGGACCTGGCTCAGGGAAACTAGCAACTTGTTTGAGTCAGCTATATCATGAACACAAAAGAGGAATAAATGCTGGTTATGCAAAATTCGAAACATTTCCCGTCTGGAACTTGCCACTTAAACATCCTGTAAATATTGCATATGAAGCCGCAACCGCAGATTTAAAAGATATAAACATGATAGACCCATTTCATCTTGAAAAATATAATATTAATGCCGTAAATTATAACAGGGATGTCGAGACATTTCCTATACTAAAGAATATTCTTCATCATATTACTGGAAAAGATATTTATTTTTCACCAACAGACATGGGTGTAAATATGGTTGGATATTGCATTAAAAATAATGATATAGTTGAAAATGCGGCAAAAAAAGAAGTTGTAAGACGTTATTTTAATGAACTGTGCAACTATAAACAAGGAATATCAGATTTCGATACCGTACAAAAAATAAAACTTTTAATGAATGAATTAAATATTGACGAAAATTTTCTTAAAGTAGTAGAAGTCTCAAAAAAAGCATCAGAAAAAAAGAAAACTAACGTTATTGCACTGGAACTGCCAAAAGGTAAAATAATCACAGGAAAACAAACTGACCTACTAAGTCCAGCATCTTCAGTGATTATCAATGCAATTAAAGAATTATCTAAAATACCAGATGAAATTAACTTATTAAGTCCGACCATATTAGAACCGATCCTCAAATTAAGAAAAAATAATAACACATTATCTTTACAAGAAGTGCTGATAGCACTTGCTGTATGTAGCGTAACAAATCCATCAATTGCTAGTGCCCTTGAAAAACTAGAAGTGTTAAAAGATTGTGAAGCACATGCAACATATATCGTCACAAATGGCGATTTAAAAGCCTTAAAATCACTAAAAATCAACTTAACATGTGAACCAAATTTTTATTCAAAAGAAATAATGTAAATAGCTATTTACAACTACAAAAGATTTATATATAATGAAAATAGGGTGAGAAAATGGAATACAAATATACATCAAGAAGTATAACTGATACTATGGAATTAGCAGAAAATATCGAATCAGAGAAATTTCCAGGAATGGTTATCTGTTTAGACGGAGAACTTGGTAGTGGAAAAACAGTTTTTGTAAAGGGTTTTGCAAAATCACTAGGTATAACTGAAACTATTACAAGTCCAACATTTAATTTAATCAAAGAATACAACAGTGGAGAAATGCCATTATATCACATGGACGTATATCGTTTAGAAAATAATTGTGAAACTGTCGGTTTCAATGATTACTTTAACAAAGATGCCATTTGCATAATTGAATGGTCTGACATGATTTGTGACTGCCTACCAGAAGAAAGACTTCAAATAAAATTTAAAATAATTGATGAAAACACAAGAATATTAATTCTTGAACCATTCGGTAGAAAATATGAAGATTTAGTAAATTCCGTTTTGTGAATTTACTTTTTCTTTTTTGCAATTTTATCCTAAAAGATGTATAATATTAACCAGTTTGGAAGTGATTTACGTGTACACATTATTTATTAGTACATTCCGCGAACTTATAGAAATCGCACTATTAAAAGATGGAAAAATAATTACAAAAAAAGAACAAATTTCAAATAGAAATCATAGCATTTATACTGTGCCATTAATTGAAGAAATCCTAAAAGATAATAAAATTACTACTAAAGAGTTAAATGAAATAATTGTTATTGATGGTCCTGGAAGTTTTACTGGAGTTCGTCTAGGAATAACAGTAGCAAAAATGCTTGCATATACACTAAATATTAAAATCAAAGCTATATCTAGCATTGAAGCTCTAGCAGCAGGTAAAAATGAAAATAAAATGATTATTACAATCAGTGATCCAAAAGGTAAATACTTTGGCATCTTTAATAATGGTAAACTAATAAGTGAATTGTCTTATTTGTCAAATGTACAATATGAAAACTTTATAAACACAAATTATAAAGAATATAAAGAACAAGATGATGACAAACTAGATATCGAAGCAATTTACAATTACTCACAAAATATCAAAAACCAAAATCCTCATACAGTAAAAGCAAGATATATCAAAGGAATTGAAGCACTAAATGGTAAATAATTATTCTAAAGAAGATATAGCGCAAATAAACAGTTTAGGCACTAAACTAAATCCTAATTTTGAGAAACTATTTCACATAGAAAAACTACCAGAGAGCGAAAACATTCTAACAATCAAAGAAAAAAACAAACTTATTGGTTTTATTCATTATTCAAGAATATATGAATGCTTAGAAATTCAAAATATTATTGTGGATAAAATGTGGAAAAATAAAGGCTATGCTTCAAAACTATTAAATGCTTTAATTACCAAAAATAAGGATGCTCAAAAAATTATTTTAGAAGTAAATGAAAACAATATCGAAGCAATTAACTTTTATCAAAAACACAAATTTATAGAAATAAATCGCAGACCCAAATACTATAAAACTGGAGATGCAATTATAATGGAGAAAGTATTATGAAAAAAGATGTATATATTTTAGCTATCGAATCATCATGTGACGAAACTAGCATGGCTATAATTAAAAATGGCACGGATAACATAGCAACAACCATTTTAACTCAAATGGACACACACGCTGCCTTTGGTGGAGTTGTACCAGAAATAGCAAGTCGTATGCATAGTGAAAACATAACAATGGTATTAGAAGACATTTTAAACAAAGCTAATATGAAAGTAGAAGACGTCGATGCCATTGCCGTAACATATGCACCAGGATTACTCGGAAGCCTATTAGTTGGAATAGAAGCAGCAAAAACATTAGCACTTGTTTATAATAAGCCACTAATCAAAGTAAATCATCTAGCAGGTCATATCTATGCTAACAATCTTGTTCAAAAAATGGAATTTCCACTTCTAGCACTTGTTATAAGCGGTGGTCACACTGAATTAGTACTTATGGAAGGTGATTACAAATTTAAAGTCCTAGGTGAAACCCTAGATGACGCTATAGGGGAAGTGTACGACAAAGTAGCAAGAGTTTTAGACTTACCATATCCAGGTGGTCCAAATATTGAAAAATACGCTGAACAAGGCACACCATCTTATGAGTTACCAATTCCAATGAATAACGACGAATTAAATTTTTCATATAGTGGCTTAAAAAGTGCTGTAATAAATTTAGTACACAACGAAAAACAAAGAGGCAACGAAATAAGAAAATATGACTTGGCTGCATCATTTCAAAAAGTTGCTATCGATGAACTTGTAAGAAAAACTGAACTTGCAATAAAAAAATATAACATTAAAAGACTTATCGTAGCTGGTGGAGTAACTGCTAACAAATACTTGCGCAGTGAAATGGAAAAACTTGCCAATAAATATGACGTCAACTTAACGGTACCTCCAATTAAATACTGTACTGATAACGCCGCTATGATTGGATGTGCAGCATATCCGCTATACCTAAAAAATGATTTTACCGACTATTCTTTAAACGCAGAAAGTACAATGAACTTAAACTAAAACTTGCAAAAAGAACTTCCATATAGTAATATTATATTAGAAAAGATAGGTTTAAATATGAAAGATAAAAAGGAAAGTAAATTAAATTATAAATTCTTAATAATGATTGCTGTAGTTGTACCAATTATTCTAAGCGTTTCATACGCTTACTTCCTAGCAAAAGTAAGTGGTGACAATACAGTAATTGACGGAAATGCTACCAATAAATTTGACATAGACTTAATAACGACTAATGAAGGCTACATAAACGCTTCAGACTTGCTACCGATTAGTGAAACCGCATCTGCAGATAAAGCAGCAAAAGGAATTTTTTCTGTAAAAACCGGAAGTAACGATTACAAAATAAACTATAGTTTGTCTCTAACAGATATTACTCTGTCTGACAACTTAAAATCATCTAACGATTTAAAATGGGAACTTTGGAGTTCTGATACAAATACCAAAATATCTAGTGGCACATTCAAAAATGCATCTAGCACACTATTACTAAAAAATAATATTATTATAAATAAAAATCAAACAAACAACTATGAATTAAGGATATATGTATTAGAAACTAATACTAATCAACTCGAATTACTAGATGGCACATTATCAGCAAAAGTAACAATGGATGCTGAAATGATTAATGAGGCCGCAGAATAAAGACTATAAAGTCTTTTTTTAAAAGGAGAAACAAATGAAAGAATTATTATTAACATTAATTGCTGGTTTATTTTTTCTAATAGGTGTAGTAATTAATAAGATGAATAAAGGAAGTAAAAAAGTAATTTGCTTTTCAATCGGCATGGCTTTTTCATCTCTAATTTTATTACTAATAATCGATATAATTCCAGAAACATTCGAGTTATTAGATAATAAAATATATATAATTTCAGGTGCTTTGATTGGTGTAGGCATCTTACTATTACTAGAAAAACTAGTTCCACATCACGACCACTTTGAAGAAAGCAAAAAACATCATCATGAAAATCACTTAGAACACATCGGTATAATGACATCTCTTGCTTTAATAATTCACAATATCGTTGAAGGAATTGGTATATATGGAATTACTACTAGTTCAGTAAAATCAGGAATAATCTATTCAATTGCTGTTGGTATGCACAACATCCCATTCGGTTTAGAAATATCAACAATGCTAAACAAATCACATAACAAACATAAAAAAATTTATATTATAATTTTAACTCTAAGCACATTTATAGGTGGTTTGTTTACAATGCTCTTCAAAGAAAGCCTAACGGACTTTGTTCAAGGAATTCTATTAAGTGTAACCATTGGTATGATATTATACCTACTTTTAGCAGAACTTTTAACTGAATTAAAAGAAAACTGGCATAAAGAAACTATCTTTGGAATAATTACTGGTATATTAATAATTATCATAGGAGGTCTAATATGTTAGGTATAGCCTTAGAAGGTGGTGGAGCAAAAGGTGCCTACCAAGTTGGTGCTTATATTGCTTTAAAGAAAAAACATATAAAGCCATCAATAATTGCAGGTACAAGCATTGGCTCAGTTAATGCAGCCTTAATGGTTCAAGGAGACATCAAAAAATTAGTTAATCTCTGGCTTACAGCAACAACAGATATTTTTGGTATAAATAGTGAACTCGCTGAAAAAATTAAAAGTAAAAATTTAAAAATTACCGATATTGAGTTAGGTGTTAACAATATAAAAAAAATTTTAAAAAATAAAGGCATTGATGTATCAAAATTTCTTAATCTGTTAAAATCATCAATTAATGAAGATAAAATCCGTAAAAGCAAAATAAAACTTGGATTAATCACTGTAAAAGTAGATGGACTAAAACCTTTAGAACTTACCATAGATGACATTCCAAAAGGAAAACTGGCTGAGTACATTCTAGCATCTTGCTACTTACCTCTATTTAACTATAAACCAATAATAGATAACAAATACTACATAGATGGTGGGTTTTACAACAACATACCATTATCACTTGTTGAAAACTACGGATGTGACACAATATACTCAATAAGAATAAAGGGAATTGGCGTAAGTCATAATAAATTAAAAAAAGAAACTAAAGTCATTGAAATAAAGCCAAGTGAAAATTTAGGTTCAATAATCATCTTTGACAAAGAAAGTAATATCCACAACATGAAATTAGGATACTATGACACATTAAAAGTTTTAGACAATCTAGATGGAAACAAGTACTACTTTAAAAATAAAACGAATAAATACTATGAAAAAATAATTAGACACATTGATGTAGATTTAATAATCAAACTAAAATTTAAATACCGCACACTAGATACAAAATTACTTATAATCAAAATTTTTGAAGACATTCTTAAAAAAGAAAAACTAGAACGCTTTAAAATATATAATCCAACTTATCTAATATTTAAACTAAAACATATGAAAATAAAAGACAAAAATCTAAAAACATTTATAAAAGATTGTAAATTATTTTAAATTTTATTATAATACATAAGAACGGAAGGTGAGAAGTATGGGAAGAGCATACGAAGTAAGAAAAGCAAGCATCCAAAAAAATGGTGCAGTAAAGGCAAAATTATATAGTAACTATGCTAAAGAAATTTATTTAGCTGCTAAAAAAGGAGTACCAGAACTAGAATCTAATGTTAACCTTAAACATCTAGTCGAAAAAGCTAAAAAAGAACAAGTACCTATGGACATTATTAAAAGAGCTATCGATAAAGCAAAAGGCGCAGGTGGCGAAGATTATACAGAAGTTATTTATGAAGGATTCGGCCCAGGAGCAAGTACTTTTATTATCAAAACCCTAACAGATAATGTAAACCGTACAGTAGGTGAAATAAGAGCTGCTTTTAATAAAGTACACAAAAGTTTGGGAGTAACTAATTCAGTATCATATAATTATGACTACCTAGCAATCATTTCTTTTAAAAGTAACGAAGAAGAAAAAATCTTTGAAGAACTACTTAATGCAGGAATTGAAATCATAGACTTAGAATCAAATGATGGTGAAATAACAATCACTGCCAATCCCAAGGATATTAACAAAGTCAAAGAAGAACTCGAAAAAATAATTCCAGGAATCGAATACACTTACGATGAAGTAGGTATGTTTGCAAAAGAAGAAGTAACTCTAACTGGCGAAGATAAAGAAGTTTATGATAAACTATATGGCTTATTAGATGCAATTGATGATGTAAGTGCAATCTACACAAACGTTAAACTAGATTAATTCTAGCTTTTTTCATATAATCTTCATAAATCTGATATAATATAACTCAAGGTGATAAAAGTGAAATTGTTAATTGTTGACGACGAAGAACTAATCAGAAACGTAATAAAAGAATATGCAAAATTAGAAAATTATGAAGTGGATGAAGCAGAAGATGGTGATGCAGCAATCGAAAAAGCTCTGTCAAAAGATTATGACGTTATCGTTATGGACATCATGATGCCTAAAAGGGACGGCTTTAGTGCAATAAGAGAGATTAAAAAAATTAAAGACGTACCCGTAATAGTGCTATCAGCGCGTACCATGGAAGAAGACAAACTTAATGGCTTTGATCTGGGAATCGATGACTATGTAATTAAACCATTTAGTCCAAAAGAATTAATTGCTAGAATCAAAGCAGTTACCAAAAGACAAAAAGGCGAGGATATCATTTCAGTCGGAACAATCAAATTAAATAACCTAACAAGAGAGGTCTCTATTAATGACGAAATAATTGAACTAACCCATACTCAGTTTGAACTTCTTAAATTATTTTTAACTAACCTTAATATAGCATTAACAAGAGAAGTAATCATAAATAAAATATGGGGATACGACTACGAAGCCGATGACCGCACAATTGACGCTCACATCAAACTTCTTAGAAGCAAACTTAAAAACTACCGGGATAACATAAAAACAATTAGAAAGGTAGGCTATAAATTTGAATACAAAGAGTAACAGTATCAGAAAAAAAACTTTCATTTACCTACTTTCATACTCAGCAATAATCCTACTTCTTCTTTGGCTATTTCAAATAGTATTTTTAAAGATTTTTTTTGAAAGATATCAGTATAACAAAATAATTGAAGTTGCATCCAAAATTTCCGAAAATAATCTAGAAAACTTAGAAGAAGAAATTTACAACAATGATATGTGTGCTGAAGTTTATTATGGAGATAAAATATATGGTTATAACACTCAAAATAAAGACTGCATATTAAATTCAAACAACACTAAAATCATAAATGCCAAAAATAAAATTATAACAGGAACCTCTAAGAAAAGTTTAATAAAAATAATTGACCCCAGATATGATTCCAAAAGTATTATATACGGTCTAAAATTAAATGATAATATATATATAATTTTAAACACTAAACTAGAAGACGTTAATAGTACAACTAATGTTTTAAGTGGTCAGTTAATATACATAACCTTTATCGTAATAATTCTATCTGGCATCATGTCAATTCTAGTATCCGATATGTTAAATAAACCAATATTAAAAATTACAAGTAAAGCCAAAGAAATGGCAAAAGGAAATTATGAACCAGATGAAGAAGTATATAACATCAAAGAACTAGACGAACTAACAACAACCTTAAACTATGCTAAAAGTGAAATTAAAAACACAGATGAACTTAGGAAAGATCTAATGGCAAACGTATCTCATGATTTAAAAACACCCTTAACCATGATTAAAGCATATGCTGAAATGGCACGCGATATCAACTACAATGACAAAGATAAAAGAGACGAAAACCTAAGTATAATTATTCAAGAAGCCGACAGACTAAACATTCTTGTAAACGATATCCTAAATTTATCAAAATTAGAAAACAATAAAGAGGAACTTACCTTAGAAGACTATGACCTAGTTGAAGAAGTAAAATCAATTCTAAATAGATATCAAATTATTAAAGAAACTGAAAACTACAAACTAATCCTAAATGCACCAGAAATTGCTGTAGTTCATGCAGATAAAAATAAAATAAATCAAGTTTTATATAACCTAATAAATAATGCAATAAATTATACTGGCGAGGATTTAACAGTAAAAATAAATATTACAGAAAACAGGAATAATTATCTAGTTGAAGTAATCGACTCTGGTAAAGGCATCGATAGAAAAGATATTAAACAAATTTGGACTAAATATTATAAAGACGAAAAGAATCATAAACGTAACGTAGTAGGAACGGGCTTAGGATTATCTATAGTTCAAAATATTCTTGTAAAACATAATTTCAAGTACGGTGTTGAAAGCACCAAAAACAAAGGAACAAAATTTTATTTTTACATTTCTAAATCTAAAAAACTATAATAAAAAAAAGACATATTTCGACAAAACATATTGCATTTTTAAAAAAACTATAATATAATGGCATTGTATGGTAGGGAGTGTAATCTATCATGTGTATATCTTGCAGGATTGAGGAGGAATTATGGCAAAAGAAGTAATCAAAACTGCGGATAGAATCAAAAAATGGCGTGAATTCAAGCGTATTGTAAAAATATCCTTAATTGCATTGCTATTTGTACTTATAGTCGTTTATTTAGTACTTGTATCCATCTTTCAAAGAGGAACTCTAAGTATATACAATGATGGAGACAACAGCAACATAGTAATCTATGAAAGCGTAAATGATCCACACTCGAAAAGAAGATTGTTTGCTGATGGTTCTAGATTTATGACGAATATATCAATAAAATGGTTGCCACAAAATATCAACAATGAGACTGATGGTTCACATAATGGTGATAACTACATAGCTTATACATTTTATGTTGAAAATCAAGGCACTGAAGCAACTAATTATTGGTACAGAATGGTCATGGATGATGTCATCAAAGATGCTGATGAAGCAATCAGAGTAATGATATATCGAAATGACGAAAAAATCGTTTATGCCAAAGAAAGCACAACGGATGGACAACCAGAGACAGGAACAACAGCTTTTCTTAAAGACGAAGATGGTACAATAATATTGCAAAAGAGGGAAAATATTGAACCTTATGAACTAGATAAATTCACAATAGTTATTTGGATTGAAGGAGACGACCCAGAATGTACTAATTCACTACTCGGTGGAGAAGTAAAAATGCACATGGACATTACAGAAGATCATATAAGAGAATAAAATTGTTTGGAGTGTATTATGAAGAATAAAAGAAAAAAACAGAAGAAATTATCTTCACTTATATTATTACTATTACTTTCAGTAGTATTACTAGGAACATCAACCTATGCATGGTTCACATCTAATAAAAATGTATCTATCGAAGGCATTGATGTTAAAGTAACTACAAGTTCTGGTTTGTTAATATCAGCAGATGCAACTAATTGGAAAACAACTCTTACTAATGTTGATTTAACAGGTGCTTCATGGCAGGGCGTAAAAAATCAATTGCCTGGAACAATAACAAATACAACAACCGGTAAAACTATGGATGAAACAGAAACCGGCGCACTTGATATGTACGACGGTGAAGTAACAAGTGATGGCGGAGTGTTAAAATTAAGTACAACCAAAGCTGCTAATGAATCAAACGGAACTACTGGAAACTATGTTGCTTTTGATGTATTTTTTAAAACAGAAACAGCAGGTCAAATTTATCTAACAACATCTGCAAACGTTACAAAAGATGCGACTAGTGAAGAAAAAGGATTAAAAAATGCTTCTCGTATAGCATTCGTAAATGAAGGAAATAAACCAGCAGATGCAGCAGTAAATACAATATATGCTTTAAATGGAGCAACTGCAACTGACGTTGTTGTTTGGGAACCAAATTACGATGATCATACAAGTTATGGTGTAACACAAGCAAGTACTGTATACGGAATCAATAGCCTAAATGCAGCGCCTGGAAATGCTAAATTAGATTATAAGGGCGTAAAAGCACCAGTGCAAAAAAAAGAATTAACATATGAAGATGAGAATTATGTAAAAGTTGATACAATTGGAACAATTGCAACCCCAACAGAGTATACTGCTATTTTCTCATTAAATACTGGTATTACGAAAATGAGAATTTATTTCTGGGTTGAAGGTCAAGACGTTGACTGTGAAAATAATGCTTCTGGTACTGGTATTTCATTAAATATCGCATTAAGCCAAAATGCAACCGCAGCATAATAATCTATTGTGAATTTATATAATAAAGTCTATTTTCTAAAGTAGACTTTTTTTAATGTTTTATTGTATTTATCGAGCCTAAATGTTATAATGGTAGTATAATTGGATGGAGTAAAAAATATGAGGGCATTGCGTATAAATAATAAAAAAAATTTATTCATTTCATTAGTAGCAATTTTAACGATCATCACTATTATTTTTGCTGCAATTAAACTTTATCCAACATTTAGTGAAAAATTAACATCAAGTATTTGGGATGGAAGTATAGCAACATCTTTTCAAAATGGAGATGGAAGTGAGTCAAACCCATATATAATAACTGAGGGTTCAGAGTTTGCCCTCCTATTTAATAAATTAAAAAGTGAAGATTCTTCCTCATATTTTAATAAATTTTATGAAATAAAAAATAATATAGATTTTGATAATAGAGACTTTTCATTTATAGAAACTAGCAAAACATTTAGCGGAACCATCAACGGAAATGGATACACACTATCTAATTTAAATTTTAATAACTGCAGTAGCAACGAAGAAACTGCTACATGTGAATATTCACTTTTTTCAAATCTTAATGGTGCAAACATCAAAAATTTAAACATCACAAATCTTAAGATAGTGGCAAATAAAGTAAATCAAAAGCGCACATTATCAGTACTTGCAACTAATGCAAAAAATAGTACCTTAAATAACATCTCACTTAGTAATATAAAATACAACATAAGTGAAGATGAAAATTATGAAACACAATCAGCAGGACTATTAATAAATGATAATCAAAATAATAACATAAGTAATATTCATATAGACTTGAACGATTCTAATTCAAATTCAGCTATTCTAATTAATAATTATAACAATAGTCAAGTTTCAAATATTATTTATCACATTAACAATCTAAATTTATTTAATAACGCCGAGTCATCAAACATAACATCTTATGGTTACAACAAGACTGATAACATCATAATTTTTGAAAATCAATATCCAGTTAAGAGTATTATAAATATTTTAAATAAGAATTCAAATTTCACTTGGACTTATGCGAATAATACGATAAGACTAATGAACAATGAAATTGACGAGATTGCACTAACAAATGAAACGGCTGGCATAACATCTCACGAAAGTGGTATTGAAAATAATATTGTATATGTTAATGACTTTCTTGCAGACTATGATTACTACATGGGACTAAACTACACAAGTAGCTCTAATCAAACAATTCCCACAAGAATCTCAAAAGAAATATATAGTGAAAGTAACTTAGTATACGTGGCAGCAACATATAAAGGCACTGACTATAACAATCAAAACATAGGAAAAGTATCACTTACAGAAGAACAAGATACATATATTTATTATAAAGTCTACGAAATAAATACTAATGGCACAGAAGATACATCAGATGACTTCGTTGAATTTGATTTAATAGACAACCCATTCGCAAATAGACCAGCTAATAAAGCTTTTAATGGATGGCTAACAGAATACCCAAATGCAACTATTGAAATAGACCGAGATATTTATGTAAGAAAAGTAAAGATACCAGTAACGTATGAAAATGGTAAACCAAATCCTATTGAAATAACCTTTTATTCTTCTTGGATTAACGCAAGAACCTATAACATTTCTGGAAACAATTGGAATAGTGCTTTTAACTACTTCTTTGATGCTGGATTAAAACTAGCAAAAGGTACAGTATCGTACTGGGAAATTGACGATTTATATTACTCAGTAAGAGTTCCAAGAAACGGACAAATATATAGAGGAGACTATCAAGAATCTGGATGGTATGGCTGGCAAGAAGTAACTAGCAATACAACCTGTCGTAGTAATGGTGGATGCGACATAATGAGACCAGCAAGAGGAACCGAGTATTCATCTACAAGAACGTATTATACTAAAGCTGAAAGCTGGTATGGAGCTTCATTTAATGAAACAACCCCACAACACATAAACGAAACTAGCGAACAAGTAAACATAGGAGATTTAGCAGGAGGCCTATATAGAGAGGTAATTCTGCCATATGGAGATGAGTTATACGGATACTATAACAGCGACGCTGAAATGCTTACGACAGGCACATGTAATCAAGCAAACGGCTGCCAATATTATGAACTCATAAAAATCAAAAATGAAAATGGCACCTTAGAAAAAGTTTTAGAAGGAGTTAAATACTATTTTCTTGTAACAAGAGATACCAATATAGCATTTGTTACAGGTAATATCTCTGGTGCATGGTCTAATCAATCTAAACCATTTACATTAACCGCAATAAATAACCAAATAAATAATATAAATAGATATTACTGGGACCAATCCGATACATTAAATATAGGTGCAGACACAAGAATCGAAATGATAAGAATAAACTCTGGAAAAAGTATGCAAACAGGAGATGATGCTCCTTATACAAACAGAACTATTTTTGGAAACTATTACAATCTTAAAATTGGTAGAGGTATTACTCAATATAATAATTATGCATCATTTGATGCTGCAGCTGGAGGCTCAACTTCATTTTCAGGTACCACAGTCAAAAAATATACATTTATAGTTGAATCAGGCTTTTACAATAACCTTGGTCTAACAACGACCACATCATCTAGTGGAACACACTATGTAATGGCTTATGGAACATATGGTAATGATTATGACAGAGTAACTAATAACAATAATAATTTCATAGTTCAGTACTGCGCATCGGGATCGTGGGGTGCAACGATAAGAAGCACTAGTACATCAACCACTGCACTTAATACAACAGTAAAAAGTGGCAATATAGGTAAAAATAATTATGATTATGCAGCTGGGCTTTATGTAGGTGGTAGAAACAACGGAAACCATTATGTACTAAGAAAAGCAATTATTGAAGGTGGCACACAAGCAAATGTAATTGGAGGCCCTTTATCAGTTGAATCTAATGTAAAAAATGGTAACACATTTTTAAATGACACTTTCATTTATGTTAAAGGAGGTACACCATCCATTATTGTAGGTGGAGCAGGAGCCTCAAGTACATACGGAAACCGTATAACACAAGTAACTGGTGGCACAGTTGGATACGCTGTATTTGGCGGTTCAAATGGTGTAATGGGTTCCGACAGTGGACAATATCCCGGAATTCTATATGGAGACTCATACGTATACATTGGTGGACACGCAACAATTGGTAATGACTCTCAAATAAATCATACAGTATCAAAAGTTGAATCAGGCAGTGTATTCGGTGCAGGTAATGGAAACTCATCATCAGTAGGAGTAGGTTCAGTTAATAACTCATATATAGTAATTGACGGAAACGCTACAATTAAGAAAAATGTTTATGGTGGAGGAAATTATGGAGCAACTGGATATGGTAACAAAAAAACTTATAATCCATCAAATACAGAGATACTCTTAGCAGGTGGAACAATCAATGGTTCTGTATATGGTGCCGGAAACAACAATGGAGCTGGTAATTACGCACACACAATAACATCAGGAAGTGGATGGTATCAAACAAAAATAGAATTCTTTAATATTAACTCACAAATAAAAATAAATATGACTGGTGGAAACGTAAAAAGTGGCATTTATGGTGGCTCTAATGTTACCGGAATTGTTTATGGAAGCACAGAACTTAACATTAAAAATGGTAAAGTATCATCCGTATATGGCGGCGGAGAAGGACAAAATACCTTTGTAAGAGATAATATTGATGTTACCATTGGCACCCAAGAAGAAGGACCTAATATAAGTGGAAACGTCTATGGTGGCTCTGCCTTTGGAACAGTAAATGCAACAACTACCAGTGAATCAACCAACTCAAAAACAGTAAACGTAACAGTTAATAATGGAAACATAACTGGAGACGTATTTGGTGGTGCAAAAGGTGATGCATCAAGTACACCAAAAGTAAAAGGGAAAATAACAGTAAACATAAATGGTGGAACAATAGCAAACGTCTATGGAGGATTTGATGCTAACGGAACTCCAGAAAATGAAGACACTGTATATTTAAACGGTGGCATTATTGGTCAAGCATTTGGTGGAGGAAAAAACACATCCCAAACAAATACCAACATCTATCTTAAAGGTGCCCATGTTGACTATATCTATGGTGGCTCTAATCAAAGTGGTCTAGTAAATCTAACAAACGTATACATTGAAAGTGGAAATGCTAACCATGCTTTTGGTGGTAACAATTTAGGTGGAACCTGTGAAAAGACAAACGTAATCATGACAGGTGGCAAAATTACTGAAGGAATCTTTGGTGGAGGAAATAAAATTGAAACCCAAAATGCTAACCTTACTATAAATAACGGAACAGTAAATAATGCCTATGGTGGGGGAAATAACGCCGGAGTAACCGGAAAAACAAATGTAATCATTAATGGTGGAACTATAAGTAAAGCCTTTGGCGGTTCAAACGAAACAGGGACAGTCCAAGAAAGTAACATAACACTTAATGGTAGTACAAATACACAAAACCAAGATAACAGCCTAGAAACAATAATTACACCATCATCAAGAGCTATAGCAGACTGGGAAAAAACAAATTATGGTACTAATTTTAATCAGGTAGTAACTGTAAATGTAGAAATTAAAAATAATTCTGATAAAACAATCAAATCATGGGAAGGAACAATAAATATTCCTAAATCAAAGCTATATAATAATTATTCATCAGACACGGAAGTTATAGACAACAATGGAAAATATACATTTACAAGTGCAGGAAGGTGGAATACTCAAAGTAACCATGAACTCGCCCCTGGAACTTCTTACACCTTTAATTTTACTATTTTACAAGAAAACACATACTTTACATCTGAGTACAAAATCACTGGTAAAAATGAAACAGAAGAAAACTTAACTAGTACAAACACCGGATTCAAAATATATGGAGGAAACAACAAAGGAGGTTTAACAAATAATGCCAACGTTAACATTAAAAATGGTTATGCCTTTGAAGTATATGGTGGAGGCAACGAAGCCGATGTAAACAATCCAAAAGTTATAGTTACTGGCGGCACTACCCACAACATCTACGGAGGAGGAAACGCTGCCAATATTATAAATAATACAAACTTAGATATTTCTGGTGGTCAAATAACAAATAACGTTTATGGTGGTGGAAACTTTGGTGAAGTTCTAAAAAGTACATTTGTAAGTATTACCAATGGAATAATCCAAGGATCAGCTTACGGAGGAGGTAATGGTTCTCCAGCAATTGTAAACGAAAACACAAATATAACAGTAAGTGGAACAACTACAATTGGTTCACCATCATGCAGTAAAAAAGCAAATTGCTCATTATTTGGTGGAGGAAATGCTGCTGCAACGGGTAAAGATGGAACATCCAAATCAACAGTAAACTTAGCAGGTGGACATATTTACGGCAACGTCTATGGAGGAGCAAATACATCCGTAGTAAAAGGCGATGCAATTGTTAACGTAGCTAATAGTGCAGTAAGTGAAAACACAATAAAAGCACCTATCATGCTAGATGGCACTATCTTTGGTGGAGGAGAAGCTAACGCAAGTGGTTCAGACACATATGACTACTCATTTATTAGTGTTACTAAATCTATTACAGTTAATCTTGATGCAACCAATTTTTCTGATATTAATATTAAAGGTTCAATATTTGGTAGTGGAAATGCTTCAAGTTCATCTGGAACTAGTAACATTAACATAACAAAATTTGGTTCTGACGAAAACCCTAAAAAAATAACATCTATCCAGAGAACTGATATACTAAATATCAATAACTCCGGAATGATCCTAATTGGCGCTACAGACAGAACAAACGAATACTCAGATACACTATTTGCTTTATCAATAATTGGAAAACTAAACTTAAAAAATAACTCATCATTATACTTAGAAAGTGGAACAAACCTACTACAAGAATTTAATAGTTTGGTTGATGATAGCACGCTAGCTGAAGTAGTTATTGATGAAGAAACAGGTTCTTACACAAGAAACGTTGATAATCGTATATATGCTCTTGAAGGTGTAAAAGCCATCAATATTGCTAAAGGTGAAACAATAGATGAAACTGCAACCGACTATGGAGAAGTAAACGGTATGACTTTCTTTGGTTTATACACATATAACTCAAGTGGACACGTCAATGCCGGAATCTACAAAAAATCAATCCAAAATGGTGACGACCTTAATTGGGGTGACATGCCAACACAAGGATCATACGTCCTAGGATTACATAAAGCAAACCATGACATTACAAAAGATGGCTTCTACAGTAACTTTATGAACGAAGAAACATCCAAAAATAAAGCAAACTATATTACTCCAACACCAGAAAACTCTGACTTTTACATGTGGATAATTGGTGAACTTATCGTTGAATACAACATTGATCTAAGTGCATCAAAATACTCAACCCTAGGTGTTAAAGAAGTAAGTTTTTACGACTTTGCTGACCCAAACACAAACTTCGAAATCTTAGGATTTGATTACTCAAACCTAAAAGAAGGTGTCAGCCTTGTTGAAAGAGAAGATGTGCCAAGAATAGCTGCAACAACCACCGACGCTGACAACATCATGAGCCTTAAAATGGAAACAGGTTCAACAGGATGGATAAATAGAGGAGAAACAGTTCTTCTTAGCAAGGAACCTAGTATCATAGGAGATAAAAAATACATCGGTGAAAACTCAAATGCCGTACCAACATTAGCATTTTACCTATATCACTCTAAAAATCTAGGAACAACTGATGAAATGGGTAAAGTAAGCATCGTAGTTATGGCTATAAGAAGAATTGATGGCTTAACAAGTGAAACAAAAAGAATCGTTATAAACGTAAATCTTTCTAGAGTTTTATATAACACCAACGACTACGAAGGAGCAATAACATCTGGAAGAAAATACGAAATTTTTCCAAGTACAGCAGTAGATATCACAGATAAAAGTTCAATTAGTGCTTATTTCTCACTTTATAAAGATGACGAAAACGTCTATAAAGATGGCGACAATAGATCACTAGTATCAACATCTGTACTTCCACTTCACACAAAAATAACTATGATTGACCTAAGCAAAACAACTCCAGAATATTACTATCACACAATAAATGAAGATGATATAACAAGAGCAGAAGCTGAAATTGCATCTCATGGAGACGTCTCATACCCACTATCATCATTTGAAACAATGGGAGCACTAAACAGTAACGTCTACTATAATAATGGCAGCAACAGCGCGGACTACTACAATCCTGATAAAAACACTTCGTCTGAAGAATTTATCTTCATCCTTGACTTTGAAGACACTAACATCCAAGCAGATATGCTAAACAATCACCTAATCCTAGAACTTAAAGATAATCAAGGTGAAACCAGAATAAGTATTTTAGGTAACCAGTATGACTTAATGAGCTACGATATCTACACTGGAAAAGATGCTATTATTGACATAGATGGAACAATCTCTAAAAACACAATCTATAGTGGAGAAGACTTCAAACTAGATCTTGAAACAGCATATACACAATCAAAATCAGGTTCAACAATTATTAATGATACAAAGCTATTAGACAACAAATTAGGAATTAAAATATCTTTAATCGATGAAAATGGCAATGCTGTATCAGGTACAAGTATGATGGGTCTATACTATGAAATAGACGGAAACAAATACTATCCTAACTTAGATGGAACTACCAGAATTAAAATTTCTGAAAAAATAGGTAACGTTAAAACGTGGATAACTATTAATACCGCAAACTCTAATATACCAACTGGTTCATACACCCTAAAAATAGACTCATATGGTTCGCCGGATGGTATCTACTATGGACTTAACGCATCCGACACCTTAGAAATCCCAATTAACTACATTAATGAAAAATACGGCCTAGATATCAAAATAGATAATAAAGATCTAATAATAAACAAAGAAACTGGTACAAACATAGACGGCAATAGCACTCTAGAATTTACTATAAAATACAACTCTGTATTTGAAAATCCAAGCCTAAACATGAAACTATATAGAAGAAGTTATAACGAAGTCTATGACACAAACTATGAATTAGTTGACCTACAAAAATATTTAGACATGACGCTAATCAAGAAAAATAATTCAGATAACGAATACATCGTATCAAGTAATCCAAGTGACAACACTAAACTAAGATTAGATTTAAAGAATAAACTATTAAATGGAACATACAAACTTGAATTTATCTTATACGATAACAACTCTAAAATAGGAACTGTTGAAAAATATATCATAATAAAATAAGGAGGACTATGAATACAAATTTAGAAGAATTAACGGATAAAGAACTACTACAACTTTATAAACATATAACGGAGTTTATTAAAGAACTAGAAGACATGCAAAAGAAAGAGAGTGAGTAAAATGATTGATAAAATTACTGATGAAATAGCTGAAATACGAGAAAATATAAGCATATTACCCCACACTAAAAAAGCAGATAAGAAAAAATACACTGAATATTTAGCAAAAAATATTACCGACTACAAAGAAAAAGAAGAATACATAAAAGAAGAAATAATTAAAAGAAAAACTAAATATTTAGAAATAGTTCAAAATCCTAAAATAAAAGAACTAGCAAACCTAGAACCAGATTACAACAAAATAATGTGTCTTAGTCCTCTTGCTAGTTCCTTAAACAAGATGGGGCTAGACATCAATCTCTTCAAATTAAAATACTACTACAAAAATAATATAAATGAAGTAAACATAGCAATCAAAACAATCATTAAAATATTTAAAGAAGTAGGGTTAACTTTAACATTAGATGACTTTAATTATCACAAATATGTTAAAGAATACATGAAAATGGTCTTTACTAAAAACATTGATGAAAAAACATTATATACAGAATTTGAAAAAATATACTGGGCTTGTCCTGAAATAATAACTATCATCAGACTAAACTTTTATAGTATCTATTTTAATAATAAAAAACAAATTGATGCTTACTACACTAAAACATACAAAAAAGAAAATCTAAACATTTATATTGATAAACTAATCAAACAGCAAAAAGAATATGATACCCTTACACACAGTGATAAAAGATTCATCATAGATAAATTCTTAAACAATGAACTTCTACTAAATGACTACACCGAAACAAACATAACCAAATTATTTAATAGATATCTAAACGATAAAGAAAACGAACATAACTATGATAACCTTCTTAAATTATTACTTAATCTAAAAGAATATAAAGAGTTCACTGAATATAAAAGTATACTTGAAACTATTGTTAATCTATATAAAGATAAGAATACCTATCAAAACCTTTATAACAATAAACTAAAAGAAATATCTAAAAATGAATCTGAACTTTTCTCACTAAATAAAAAACTAAATAAAAAAGGCATCTTTAAACCAAAAGAAGAAAAACAAAGAGAACTTTCATTAAAAATTGATACCATCCTTGAAACTCTTAATACAGAATATAACGAGTTAGAAGAAATAAGTATAAAAGATCAAATCTATAACAACATCAAAGATGATACCGACTTAAAAGAAACTCTAGAAATAATATCTATAAACATCAAATACTTTTATGATTTCTACAAAGAAGAATACACTAACTTAACAATCGAAGAACTAATAAAATTAATTAATAAACTAAAAAAATACTTATACACAAACAATCTAAATATTATATCCAACGTTAAAATTGTTGATAATGAAAACATCTGTCAAAACATCACTGACCATTACTCATTACTAAATATAAACATCACTGAAAGTGATCTTGAAGAAGATATTGATACAACTATTAAAAACATAAATACAATCATAACATATTATGATATACAAAAACTTAACCTTGATATAAATAAAATAGAATTCTTAGTACAAGTACAAAAAAATAATATCGCATAATAAATACTTCTTGTTATAATTTTATTATTATGGTATTATTTTAATAGAAAATAGAGGAGAAATTTATGAAACACATATTAAATTTTATAAAAGGAACATTATTTACTTTATGGCTTATAATCGCAATATTTACAACCATTTGCTTACTTTCATACAATGATTATCAAGTAAGTGAATTTGGTAAATACAGCTTGCTTATTATTAATAATAAAGAACTAAGAAGTGTTTATGAACAAGATTCATTAGTAATAATCAAAAAAGCTAATGAAGAAGATTATAAAAAGGGAGATAAAATTTTATTCTACTCTGGAAATCCAAAAGTAGTAAACTTTATTAACCTTGGTGAAATTACAGATGTACATTCTGAAAATGGTGCCCAAGCCTCATATTATATTGGTGATTATAAACTAAGTTATGATGATATCATCGGTAACGTAAATGGTTCTATCGTTTACAAAAAAGCAGGTTTAATCCTATCAGTTATTGAATCACGTTGGGGCTTTATGTTCTTCGTTATTCTTCCAACAATCTTCCTTGCAGTATATGAACTATATGCAGTAATTAATGAAGTTAAAAAGAACTCTAAAGTAGACTTAAAAGAAGAACTAAGAAAAGAAATAGAAGAAGAAATGCGTCAAGAAGAACTAAAGAAAAAAGCTGAAAATGAAAAAGAATAAAACTAAAAAAATATTGTGGGTAACCGCAGTATTCTTTGCATTTATAGCGCTTATTCTCATAATAAACGAGTCATATGCTTTACTACAGACTATTTCATCGGGTAGTGCCGAAGTAAAAACCGGAAGCTGGACAATAAAACTAAATGAGAAAAATATTTCAAATGGTATAACTGAAACCTTTACTTTAAACAATATGATTTATGATGAAAGTAATGAAAACATCGAAAACGGTTATATAGCACCTGGAAAAAGTGGCTACTTTGATATAGTTCTAGATCCAAGTGGAACAGACGTTGCTATAAGTTATGAAATAAATGTAAGACTAGATGAATGTGCATATCCAAACAATATAAAGTTAAGTGTCGAAAACACTAGCACAGATGGTGGAGTAGAAGTTATTGGCAATACTTTTAAGGGGCTTATAAGTTTAAATGATATAAAAAACAATAAAACAATCACTTTAAAATTAACCCTAATATGGGAAAATAATGAAGAATTTAATGAAAGTGATACAAAGCTTGGAACAATTGAAGCAAACAAACTTAAGATACCAATTACCATAACACTAAATCAGTACCAAGGATAAGAAAAGAAGGGATAAAATGGGAGTACTAAAAAAAATAGTTAAAATAATAACTAACACCATACTTGTAATTTTATTTATTATTCTCGCAATTATCATCTTTGTCAAAGCAAAAACTTTAATTAATGGTAATAACTATTTTGAACTATTTGGTTACTCTGTATTTGAAGTAGCAACTGGTAGTATGGAGCCAGCTATAAGTAAAAATGACATCATCATAACTAAGAAGAATAATACATATGAAATAAATGATATCATCACATTTTCCAAAGATAAAAACTATATAACACACCGCATCATAAGTAAAAATAATGACACATATATAACAAAAGGCGATGCTAACAACACTGCTGATAACCCCATAGAAACAAGCTCAATCATTGGTAAAGTAATTAAAGTATATCCTAACCTAGGTATATGGAAAGAAGTATTTACTAACCCTAAAATTTTAGTAATAATATTTATAACTCTTGTGATTTTTGATATAGCGTTTTCTTACGAACCTAAAAAAAGTAAACAATTAAACATCAAAAAATTAAATAATAAAAAAGAAGAAATAACTAAAAATCAAATAAAAGAAATTAAAGATAACATTGATGACTTAGAAGAGGACTACACCATAAGATTAGACCTAACTGAAATTCAAAAAAACATAAGTAAAAAAATAAATAAAGAGGATAAAACTAACAATGACTAACATAATCAAAAATATTAATAAAACTAAATTTTTATTCTTTTTTAAATATATTGCTATATTTCTCTTAGTCGTTTTCATAATCAATATAATGGAAATAACATACTCAAAATACTCATCTTCTGCTAAAGGAGATGCAGCAGCAAATATAGCATTTTTCATCGTTGATGTTGGTACATACGAAAACACAATATCCCTAAATAACCTAGAGCCGTCAAATAATGACTACATCTATAAATTCACAGTAAACAACTTTAAAAACAACAAAAGAACAAACGTTAAACTAGACTATAACATTGAGTTTGTAACAACCACAAATCTTCCCTTAACCTACAAAATATATAAGGAAGGCACTAACAACATCATAACTAGTAATGAAATCATTCAAGATGGTGACATGTACTTTAACAAACTAAACACTAATGAAGCGGGCTCATTTTCATATGAGGAAAATCAAACAGAAGAATATACACTAGTAGTAAACTTTCCTATAACATACAACGATAAACCTGACGAATATCAAGGCCTAATTGACTCATTCATGATCAAAATAAATGCCACCCAAAGAGTTTAAGAGATAATTATAATCTCTTTTTTTAATTATATTTGTGTGATATAATGTAAAAAGTAAGAGTAGGTGAAGATATGGAGTTTATTAAAAAACATAAGATTATTTTTTTAAGCTTACTAATAATTATAATACTACCACTTACAATAACATTCTCTAGATACGTCTACTCCAAAGTTATAGACTACATTCTAGAAACAAATAAATTTTACTTTAATAGCGATAAACTAACTAAAGACGGCAAGATATATGAAATAAATAACTGGTCAGGGACTGACCCTTTTAATATAGAATTTGACCTAAACAACAGAAAAAACAACCTTCTTTATAGTGATAGTGATATCGAGTACGAATTAAATGTTGAATGTGAAGAAGATACACTTTGTTCTATAACAAACAAAAATGGAGTAATATACAAAGAAGAAAACAGTGAAATCTTTAACCTAACAATAACCCCAAAAAGGGTATTTAATGTAAATGAAGAAGTAACAATTAAAGTTACCGGAAAATCTTTATCACCATACAAAAAGACACTATCAGCAACTTTCAAAATAAAAGTAGGCACACAAGGACTAACCTACGAAATAAAAGACGAAAAACTTCAGCCTTACTTAATGTTTAATATCACCAACACAAGACAATCATACTTTGCCAGAACCGCCTTTGGCAGCTATAACGTAGGAGACGAAATCATCGCAGAAGACTACCTAGCATTATCAGACGCAGACAAAAAAAAATTCAGTAGTGCCCGCATAACCTTATCATTTAATCCAAACATTGTAATCCTAGATACAACCGCAAACATAACCAAAAACAGTGAAAAACAATATACGACAGTAGATGGAATTTCATACATAAGCTCAATTACATTTGACATGGGCGCTGTTAGTAGTATGGCAATAAGATTCTACAAAAAAGACACAAGCAAAAATTACACATATCCAATAATTACAACAACCCCAATTATTAATTTTAGTGCATTATAGGAGGTAAAAATGGGTAGTAAAATAGAAATATATATAAACTATATTGAAAATAGCTTATTTACTTACTTTAAATATCTTTTAGGTAAATCATACAAATATAGTATCGTCAAAATATTCATAACAAAATACATTGAAATAAGATACTACAATAATGGCATTTACCGTGATAAAAACTTATCAGATAAACTAGGAAAAGAATTCAAGCTAATCGCAAAAGAACTAATGAAAGAAGAAGATGCTGACAGTGATCTTATCAAAAACATCTGTGCATTATTCGGATATGTCCTATACTTTGATGACGCGTGTGAATACGCTGATCTTGATATATTAATAGATGCCTTGTTTGAAGAAAAATATGTACTAGCACCTCCAGAAATAAAATCAGAATTTACTAACTTCATTAAAGAAACAATCACTAAAAAAGAAGCATATCATAAATTATTCATAACCAAAGAGTTTGACTTAAAATACAAAAGATATAAAAAAAACGTCTACAAAGTAACAATTCAAAACAATATAGATATCGGTAAACTCTACAGTGAATACGCAAAAGAAAAAGCTTTTAATGAAGGAACAATTAATGAAGACAAAAACTATTGTTTAATTAGAATGCTTTCCGAAAAAATACTAAAAGATGCCATCAAAAATGACTTTACCCAAAAATACATTATAAGTCTTCCTGAATCATTCTTTACAAAACCTAAAAAATATAAAAAACTAATATCAATGCTAGATAATGACTTAATTAGAAATAGAATAAATTTGCAAGTAACTTATCAAGAATACACAAACCATAAAGAAATAATAAATGAATCAATCAATTCTGGAATAAGCTTTGCCCTAGAACTAGATGAAACATTTGACAACTCATTTAATATTCTAGTATTATTTAAATACGTTATTGTATATGAACATCTAGACATCTATGATGCACTAACTGAAGACAAAAATGCCTTTGGCACAACAATAATCACCCTATAAGGAGGTACTCATGAACACATTCTTAAAATTTTTATATGAACTACTAAGCCAATTCTTTTTAGGATTTAAAAATATCTTTACTGGTCTATTTACCGGTATAGTAGCTATCTTCAACGTAAATAAATATATTAGCATCATACAAGACTATAAACAAGATTTAAGCGTAGGTGAATGGATTCTAGTAGTAATCATCATGCTCATCATTGTAGCAATCCTAGCTTTAATAATATTCTTATTTATAATTCTAATTAAAAAAATATTTAAATTTAAAAAAACACTTGTCGAACAAGAATCACTAATTGAAGAAATTGGTGATCTTAATAATAAAGTAGCAACAATGATGAAAGAAAAAGAAGAAATACTTGCAATGAAAGTAAGCCAAATAGGACTAAAACCTAATGAAAGTTCTACAGAGACATCTAATATGGAAGAAAGTGAAAACGAAACTGGCGATGACGCAAACATCAGATTCTCAAAATTAAACGAAATAGATATCGAATTTAAAAATTACAAAATTCAAAATTACAATAACAGTTTCACCTTACCAGAACTAGTCGAGCTATTTAGAAACTTTGCTGCATCTCAGTTAAAACTATACTATTCCCAAGAAATGATTAGACTATTTATATCAGCACTTGCTTCAACAAAGATTGTTATTCTGCAAGGTATTTCTGGTACTGGTAAAACTTCACTCGCATACGCATGGGGAAAATTTTTAAAACATGACTCATGTATTGCATCAGTCCAGCCATCATGGAGAGACCGTTCAGAAGTATTTGGTTACTTCAACGAATTCACCCGTAAATTTAACGAAACAGATATCCTAAAAGAAATCTACAAAGCAGGTTACACCGATGACGTATATACAATAATCCTAGATGAAATGAATATCTCCCGTGTAGAATACTACTTTGCTGAAATGCTATCAATCCTAGAAATGCCTAACCACGACGAATGGATAATCGAAATCGTATCATCTGCATGGAAAAATGACCCAATTCACCTAAAAGGTGGTAAACTTCATATAGCAGACAACGTATGGTACATCGGTACAATCAACAACGATGACTCAACATTCATGGTAACTGATAAAGTATACGACCGTGCTATGCCAATTGATATCAATGATAAAGGAAAAGTATTTACTCCAATTGATACACCAGCACAAGATATTAACTACTCGTACCTAAATAACTTATTTCAAACTGCAATTGAAACATACCCAATGTCAGAAGAAATGTACGCCAAAATTGAAGAAATGGACAACTACGTTATCAAACACTTCCGTATCGCTTTCGGTAATCGTATCGTAGCTCATATGAGAAAATTCGTTCCAGTATACGTTGCTTGTGGTGGAGAAGAAGTATCAGGCGTAGACTACTTCATCGCCCGTAAAATATTAAGAAAATTCGAACAATTAAACATCTCATACATCAGAGATGAAATAGATGATTTCGTAAAATACTTAAACACAACATTTGGACAAGACAAAATGCATGAATGCATCGAATACGTTCAAAGACTTAAGAAAATGTCATAGGGGTTAACATGAAAAGGGATTTAAAAATATTTGAACTATATGATACTAGTAACAAAAAGAAAATAGATGAATTTAACGCTAACGTAAACTCAAACTACACTATTGAAACCAACTATGAAAAAAATGACGTTGACTTTGAATGGCTAACCATTATTGAAGAAACTGTTAGATACCTAGACAATATCCTAAGAAGTCCTAACCGTTTCATCGTAAATGAAGAAGAAGTTGTTCAAATAGAAAAAGCTAGAAAAATAACCGTTGAAAGTATTAAACATCTATCAAAACATACTAACTTCATCCAAGAAATTGAAGAAAATGGTGACGTTAAGCCATCAAAAATATTAAACATTAATAAAGAAGAAAGTTACAACACATACGAAAATAGATTTATCTACACACTTGTCTTAAACACAGAGCAATTCATTATGATGAGAAAAAAGAAACTAATCTTATCATCATCATTAAAAGACTATAAAAATTGTGAATATAGTGGAAGTAGTAGAGTAGGTGGTGAAAACGTTGCTTTTAGTCTAAACATAAACTCAAGAGTCTTTACCAAAGAATCCACTAAACAAGAAGAAACTGAACTACTAGCAAGAATTAAAAAAGTAGAAGACAAAGTATCAGACCTTAAAAAAAGTGATGTATTTAAAACATTAGCAAAACTTCACGTAGCAAAAGTAATACCACCAATTAAAAAAACAAATCTAATTTTAAAAAATCCAAACTTTCAATATGCTACAAAATTATGGGATTATCTTCAATCATACAACGAAAAAATATCATCAAAAAGTGTAAAAAGTAAAGCAACCATCAAAGATAACCCAGAACTTCAAAGTCTCTTAGATAATGCAATTCTTCTGCAGTACCTAGTACTTAATAGTACAGGTAAATCTAAAGACAAAATAACTGAGGAAGACCGAAGACAAAAAATAGAAGAAATAACTGATGAAATGATCACCAAAATAGTCGAGCTAAACTCCGACTTACCAATGACAAAACTAGAAGAAATAATCGGTGACAAAATCGCCGTAATCAGAAATAAAAAAGAAGCATCAATTGCAGAAATTCAAAGTAAATATGATATTAAAATAAGACAATATTTAGACAAAATAGAAAGCTATAGATTTTAGGTGAAAAATGAAACAATTAATAAAAAAAATAAAAGAAAATAAAGTACTAAACATAATTAGTAAAATAATTAAAACCATTATATATATAATCCTAATTGGTTTATTATTCGTAATCTTAGTACAAAAAGTATCAAGAAATGACCTCTCACTGGGTGGCATAAAAATATTCACTGTCGTAACTGGTTCAATGAAACCAGAATATGTTGAAGGCGATATGTTAGTATCAAAAGAAGTAGCTCCCGAAACAATCAAAGTAGGGGACAACGTCGTATACAAAGGCGAAAAAGGTGATATGACTGGTCTAATCGTAACCCACAAAGTTACAGAAGTAAGAGAAGAAAATGGTAAATACTACTTCACAACAAAAGGAACTGCTAATGAAATCGAAGACCCAGAAATAAACGAAGACCAAATATACGGAAAAATAATATATAAAATGGGTTTCTTAAGTTTTCTAAGTAGAGTAATGTTAAATATATACGCATACTACATTCTTGCAACTATAATGGGACTACTAGTATCAATTCAAGTTGTAAAAATAATATATGACAATGATGACGAAGAAAAAGAATGATATAACTGAAAGAAAAATAAGAAGAAAAGTTTTTCTTAGATTATTAAAAAAATCTATTAAACCTAAAAATCTTATTTTTCTAATTATAATTCTTTCAGCAAATACCTTTGCATGGTTTGTTTACGTAAAAGAAGTACATACAGACATTAATGTAAAAGTAAGAGCTTGGAACGTAGTATTAACAAACTCTGAAAGTGAAGTTATAAGTACATTAAACGTTGATATTAAATCAGCATACCCAGGAATGGAAGAATTCCTAAACGAAACAAAAGTATACAACCAAGGTGAATCAAAAGCAGACTTCAACTACACAATTCTATCCATAAATGCCTTTGGTAACGAAATAATTACAAGTGAAAAAATAATCTCAGATGGAGGTACCCCCACAGAAGATAATCCCACAAGTAAAGAACTTGAAAACTCATTAAAAGATGGAACTAAATACCCATTTAAAATTGAATTAATAACATCAAATAACAAACTAGAACCCTACAGTGGTGAAGCCGCATTCAATGTAAAAATGAACTGGGCGTATGAATCTGGAAACGACGCTTTAGACACAAAATGGGGAACCGACGCATATAATTACAAACGAAACCATCCAAACGAACCTGGACTAAAAATTATAATAGAATTAAAAATAACACAATCACTTAGCTAATTGTGTTATTTTTACATTTACATTCATTATAGCTTTACCATTATTATAAGCAGCTGTAGTATCATCTGCATTACTCATCGTTTCAGTAGTTTCATCATCATCCCACTTAATAAAGAAATTATAAGTAATAATCTTATTATCACCTAAATTAAAATTAGTAACCAAATTACCATCATAATTATATTCAGTAGGATCATCACCAATCGTATACTTAGTAATAACCAGATCCTTAACCGCACTATCTTCACTAATACCAATATCAAAATCTAAAGAATAAGCAGTATCTGTCTCAGAACCATCAATGCTAATTGAAAAGTTTCCTTCAGACCTTGGAGCAATAATACCAGCAGAAGTATACTCATCACCATTAAAAGTAGGAACAATAGCATTAGTAAAATTAGAACCATTTGTAATATCAAAATTATTTAACTTTATATTCCATCTAGAAATAGTAACATCTGTATTACCAGAAGCAGAAGTAATATACTTTGCATAAGTTTTCTCAATAGAAGAAAGGCAAATAAACAACGCAATTAAAGCAAGTAACAATCTAAATTTCTTTTTAATTATCATTGTATCATCCCTTTCTTATCTTAACTTAATTATAACCTATATAATGAAAGCAAAAATATTTTAATCCAAAATAAAGAATAACTTGACACATTTTTGATACGTAAAATTTACACCATGAATAAAATTCAAAAATTATCGTAAAAAGTCTGTTACTTTCATCATAATTATCATCAAAAAAAATAAAAAATTAATAAAAAAACATTGATTTAATTTTTTAAAAATGATATTCTGTATATAGTAAAGGAGGATACAAAAATGAGCGAAGGGAAAAATAATACTGTAATGCTAACTATCATCGGTATTGCAACACTATTAATTGCCGTAGTTGGAGCAACATTTGCCTACTTCAGTGCAACATTAACTGGTACCGATAGTGAAAAAGAATACACAGTTAGATCAGCAACAGTTGGAACAGAGTTTAATGGTGGAGAACAAATAGCAGCTGCCGGAATTTATCCTAAAGCAGAAGCTTGGGGAACAAAAACATTCTCAATTAAAACAACTGCTACTAAAGGCGTGTCTACAAAGTACAAAATTACTCTTGTAATTGATGATAATGATACAACTGCAGACGCAACTATATCTGATGGTGCTGGACATGTTAAGAGATTCCAAGCAAACGCATTATCATATACACTAACTGCTACAGAAGCAAATGCTGCTACAAAAGGTACAATGCCTACTGCTACTGAAACACAAATTGCCGACCCATCAAAGGACATCGTGTTTGGCGATGCAACTATTTATGGTAATGATACACAAGAAGTAACTCAAACTTACACATTATCAATGTTCTTTAAAGATACTGGTGAAGACCAAAACGCTAACCAAGGTGCTCAATTTAAAGGACACATTGCAATTACTGAAATTACACAATAAAATTGATAGAAGGAGGACTTATGAAAGATAATTCAAAAACTAATACATTACTATTAACTGTTATTGGTGTAGCAACTCTATTAGTAGCTGTTATCGGAGCAACATTCGCATACTTCACTGCTCAAGTTGGTGGTGGCGAAAGTGCAACTACAGTTAAAATGAATGCAGGTGTTTTAAAGATTAACTTTACTAATGGTAATACTGTTCAAACTACAGAAGGATTTGAACCAACAAAGGCTGCCGTAGAATGCCCAGATAACAAAGTTAATGAAACTGATGGATATTACTGTGACCAAGCTCAATATTCTCCAGTAGCAACTAAAAAATTCACATTAACTGGTACTAATACAACTTTAGCAACAGATAATATGAAAATGCCATATACTATTAAATTAGTAGTTACTAAAAATGAATTTTCAACTGGCGCAATTAAGTATACATTAGTTGGTACTAAAACTGGTGGAAACGCTGAAACCGGTGAATTAGCATCAGTTCCTACATGGGTTGATGTTAAAACTGGAGCTGCTGAAGCTACTGTAATTGGTAACGGATATTTCTTACCAGGATCAGATACTGTTCATAGTTATGATTTAAACATCTATTTCCCAGATAACCATATTAACCAAGATACTGATAAAAACAAAGTATTTGGTGCTAAGGTTGAAATCGGAACAGCTGAAATTACAAAGTAATTAAAAACTAAATTAGCCTTCGGGCTTTTTTATTTTGTTATTAAAAAATACTTCTTTACAAAAATAGAAGTAAACTCCTTGAACTTTAATAAAAGATTTTATATAATAAATGTAGAAATAGAGTAAGAAGGTGAGTTATGGAACAAGTAGAAAAATCTGCATATATAAAAATTAAAAATGCCCTAACTTACGTTGGTAAACTTCTATCTACAGCAGTCTTAATACTTTTAATCATTATTGGTATGTTTTTAATTTACTATGTAATAGCAGCAAGAATAGTCGTTAAGAACCCCGAATATAGACCATTATTCTCTCTATATAACATTGCAACCGGATCTATGGAACCAAATATTAAAGTAGATGATGTAATTGTTAATATAAGAGTTAAATCACCAGAGTCTATAAAAGTAGGTGATGTTATAACATTTAACTCTACAAGTTCAATCAGTAAAGGTTTAACAGTAACCCATAGAGTTATAAATATTATTAAAAATGATGATGGTACATACGAATATGTTACCAAAGGAGATTTTAACCCTTCTGCTGATAGTGCAACTGCTAAATATGATGACATAATCGGTAAAGTAGCAATTAAATTACCAGGGGTAGGAAAAATTCAAGGCTTTATCGCTACAAAAATGGGCTGGTTCATTGTTGTATTGTTACCAGCACTTGGAGTTATTATATATGATGTCATCAAAATAATTAAACTAGTATATAGCAAAAAAACAGTAAATCAAATAGCAGGTAAAGGAACATCTCCAGATGAAATTAAAGCAAATAAACAGATAGATGTAACCTTAGAACACCTTAGAAAAAGTGATTATTTAGAAGAACTTAACAAACTAAAAAAATTTAATGAGCAGGAATAATCTTCTTGCTTTTTAAATACAATTCTGCTATCATAAAAATTATATGAAAGGTCATATAGAAAGCAGGGGAATAACATGTACGAAGAAACAAAGATTAAATTTGACTGGAAAGGATTCTTACTCAAATTTGCAATTATTATATTAGTAGTAATATTAGTAATAAAACTATTACCTACAAAGCAGAAAAGTCATAGTGAAAGTTTTACTAGCAATCTTACCAAATTAAAAGATGTAAGTATTAACTATTTTCAAAATAATAATTTACCAGAAAAAGAAAATGATACTAAAGTAGTAACATTAAGTGATTTAATTGTATCCGGTAAAATTAGCAAATTACAGGACTCTAAAGGAAAAGAATGTGATGAAGAAAATAGTTACATAGAAGCGACTAAAAATGGTAATGAATATGAAGTAGAAGTATACTTAAAATGTGGTAATGAAGAAGACACTATTTATGTATATAAAACCATGTGTGAAGAAACAAAATGCAATGAAACTACCACAACCACAACTAAAAAAACAACGACTAAAAAAGCAAATACTAATTCAAATAATACTTCAAACAATCAAAGACCAGCTACAACTAAGAAAGTGGAATACATAACAAAAGTTATTACTAAAGAAAAGAAATACTATGTTGTATTTGATACAGACAAAGCAGCAAGCATTCCAACTCAAACATTAAAACTAGGTGAAAAAGCAACTAGACCACAAACGCCTACAAAAGAAGGATATACATTCTTGGGGTGGTATTATAATAATAAAGAATATGACTTTAACTCACCAGTAACATCAAACATAATCCTTACCGCAAAATGGCAACAAAATTAAAAGAACCACGAAGGTTCTTTTTACTTTTCTATGTAAGTTTTAACTACATAAGGATTAGTTTCACTACCATCACCAGAAGCATATAATACATTCTTATCTAAATAGGTAACAATCTTATAAGTGGCCATACCAGAAGCATTCTTAAGTTCTAAGTCACCACTAGTAATTTTATAAACTTTATAACTTGTGTCTTTATCAGCAGTAATGGTCCAACTATTACCTAAAGAAGATAAATAGTTATAATTCACGCAAGCCTTACTATTTGTAGCACAATTCTCATCTAAACTTGGTTTAAAGAAATCATTTGCAGTAAGAAGACTAAATACCTGTCCATCTAACTTTTTGCCACAACCATCATTACTCTTAACATCATCAATAGAAACTTTATCAATACATATACTATTAGTAGTAAAATATCCTTTTATATCCTTCGGATAAACTTCATCATTTTTATATATTTCCTCAAGTGTATCTTTAATTCTACTATTTATATTATTAGAAACATAATCGTTAATTCCCATAGAACCTTGCTTATCAACATTATATCGATCATCCCATGCAACTGATTCTCTCTTAGTTGTATCAACAACTCTAATGCCGGCATCATCAATACTCATAATCATATACTTAACTTCATTTAAAATTAAAATATTATTAACGTTATCGCCTTTAAAAATATAACCAGCACCACTTTTATATAATCCATTACCAGAAGTAACAACATTGGCTTCATCTTTAATAACATCTTCCAAATACTTAGTCTTATAATTGCTGCCACAATCTAAATAAGGAGAATATAAATAATTACCATTATTATTTACAACAATAACTTTTCCAGTACAACTAACCTTATCTTTAGTAATTTTAGAAGTTTCTTTAACATAACCACCATCAATTAATGTTTGCAGTGATAACTCAACTTTATCCTTATCCTTACTAGGTAAATTAGTATCATTTGCCTCATAATATTTCTTAGCACTATATATCATCTTAGCTTCTAACTCCTCATAAGTTAACTTTCCGCCTCCAGAGCAAGAAGCAATTAGTACAATTATTATAACTATAATCATAAATATTCCGAGTCCCATTATTGCATTTCTTGCTATTGGATTTTCAAGCATCTTTTTAATATTATCCATATTTTCACCTCACCATAAGTATATCAAAAACATTTATTTTATACAATTTAAATATTTAAAAAACATTCACTTTATGTTATTATTAACTTAGGTGATAGAAAGATGAAAAAATTTAATCTAAAGAATAAAAAGTATGGTTATTTAATCCTAGCAATCATTATTTTAATAATTGCAATAATTGTTGTGAGCGTATTAAAGAAAGATAAATCGGAAAAACCTGCAAACAATCATGGTACTCCGAAAACAACTGAAGCAGCAAAAAAAATTAAAATAGTAAATCCAGATACAAAATCAAGACCGTATGCGGTAATGATTAATAATATCGGTGTTGCTAGACCTCTACAAAGTGGCTTACAAGATGCTTATATTATATATGAAATGATTGTTGAAGGTGGCTTAACAAGATATATGGCACTATTTTTAGACCAATCAACTGAAAGAATAGGATCAATTAGAAGTGCAAGACATTATTACTTAGACTATGCTCTAGAAAATGATGCAATCTATGTTCACCACGGAAAAAGCCCTCAAGCAGCATCTGACTTTGGTAATTTAGGAGTAGATAGAATAGAAGTAGATAACTCTAAAACTGGATGGAGAGATAAATCCCTTAACGTATCATCAGAGCACACACTATTTACAAGCATCGAAAAATTAAATAAAGGAATTGGTTCAAAAAGAACTGAACGTAAAAATAACTTACTATTAACATATAGTGCAGACTCTCTAGACTTAACAAAATATGAAGGACAAACTGCTGCAAATAATGTTTCAATCAAATATTCAAATGCAGTTACATCTTCATATAAATATGATCCAGAAACAAAACTATATTTAAGAAGTGTAAATGGTAAAGAACACACTGACTACGTAACAAAACAAACATACAGATTTAAAAACATCATTACTTATCAAGTAAAAAATTATACTCTTGATGATGTTGAAAACAAAGGTAGACAAGGCTTAGAAAATATTGGCTCAGGAACAGGATACTATATTTCAGAAGGAATCGCAGTACCTATAACCTGGGAAAAGAAGAGTAGAAAATCACAAACAATCTATAAATATCAAAATGGAGAAAAACTAGTAGTAAACGACGGAAATACATTCATTCAAATTCAACCTAAAGGACAGACATTAACAATCGAATAAAGAGTATAATATATAAGGAGGAATAAAATGGAGTTTATCGCAAAAAACTATTTTTTAATAATTATTATTGCTGCTTTCTTATTATTTGCTCTAATTGGATACATGGTTGACACGGAAAAGAAACGTAAAAAAGATGAAAACAATGAGTCAAGTAGTCGCCAAGAAGATGTCAAAGAAGAAATGGTGCAAGAAAGTCCAGAAAATGAGAATTTTATACCAGAAATAGAAGAAACAAAAGAGGAAGAAGAATCAAAGGAAGACAACAATTAAAGTCTTCCTTTTTCACTAATTCATAATTAAACGTAGATATTTGGTTCATTATTTGTTATAATAAAAATGCTAAGGAGTGATATAAATGACTTTCACATCAATATGGGAAATTATAACAAAAATAATTGACATTAGTCTAGTATGGTTAATGTTCTACTACTTATTAAAGAATTTAAAAAACAATGTTAAATTAGTACTTATATTTAAAGGAATTATTATTATAATAGCAATCAAATTATTAAGTGATTGGCTAAATCTATATACAATTGGTTTACTTTTAGAATATGTTATCTCATGGGGACCGCTTGCATTAATAATTATCTTTCAACCAGAAATTAGAACGGTCCTTGAAACTATTGGTAGAAGCCAACTTCTAGGAAGACATAAGGTATTAACAGCAGACCAAAGAGAAAGAGCAGTATTCGAAATTACTACAGCAGTAGAATATCTAAAAAGAAATCGTATTGGAGCACTTATCGTTATTGAAAGAAACGTATCTTTACAAGAATACATTCAGCCAGCAAATAAAATCTATTCAGACATAACAGCTCCTTTACTTGAAGCGATCTTCTTCCCACCAAACCCATTACATGATGGCGGTGTAATTATTCAAGGTGACCGCATAACATGTGCTGGAGCAGTATTTAAAACAAGTATGAACCCTAATGTAAGTAAAAAATTAGGAACAAGACATCGTGCAGCTTTAGGCGTAGCTGAGGAAACAGATGCTATTGCTTTAATCGTATCAGAAGAAACAGGAGCAATATCAATCGCAGTCGATGGCAACATTAACTACAATTTAACTCTAGAAGAATTTAAAATAATGCTTCTTGAAGAACTAAAACCAAAAATGGAAGTTTTCTACGATGCAGATGTAAATGAAGAAGGTGAAGACGATGAATAAAATATTTAAACCAATCATACTCTTCTTTAAAGCCATATATAGATTCATAGATAGATTAATAGTTACCCCAATAAGTAGATTAATTTATCGTCTAAGTGAACTTTCTAAAAACAATAGTGGTAAAATAGAGCGTCTTCTTAATAGACCAAACGTTTTATTATACATATCTCTATTTAGTGCAATTGCTTTATTTGTTCTAATTGATACTAAAGCAATTAACTTAGTAACAGATGAAGCTGAAATCTTATCAGATCAACCAGTAAACGTTATATATAATGAAGAAGCATATGTTGTTGATGGTGTTCCAGAAACAGTAGATATTACCCTTATTGGTAGAAAAAGTTCTTTATATCTAGCAAAACAACTTGGCGAACATGAAGTAGTAATGGACCTAAGTGGTTATGGAGTAGGAACATATAAAGTAAAACTAAAATATAATCACAGTGTTGAATCAGTAGATTACAAATTAGACCCAGGAACAGTCACTGTAAAAATAAGTGAAAAAGTAAGTGATGTTAAAACACTTGACTATGACTTGTTAAACGAAGACAAACTAGATAAGAAATTAAGCATTAAATCAGTTGAACTAGATAGAAACGAAGTAATCGTAAAAGGCAGCAAAGAAACCCTAGATAAAGTTGCTAAAGTAAAAGCCCTAATTGACTTAGAAGCAGCTAAACTAACTGAAAAAGGAACATTTACCGTAGATTCAATCATCTTAGTTGCTTATGGCTCTGATGGTAAAAAAATTGATAACGTTGAAATCGTTCCGGCAAAGATTAGTGCATCAGTAACTGTTGACTCATACTACGTAGAATTACCAGTTAAAGTAGTAACAACTGGAACCATCAATAGTGGTTATGCTCTATCAAATGTTACAAGCTCAGTAACCAAAGTAGGAGTATATGGTGATGAAACTGAAATCAAAAAATTATCATACATTGAAGCAAAAATTGATATTAACAAACTAAACTCTGATAAGAAATTTAATGTAACATTAACTAAACCAGCCGGAGTAAGATATCTAAGTGAAACAAATACAACCGTTGAAGTTAAACTAGATACTGAATCAAGTAAAGAATTTAGTAATATTATTATTGAATCTATCAATCTTGGAACAGGCTACTCAGTTAATGCAATAAGCGAAGAAGATAGAACAATTGAAGTAATTGCTAAAGGTGTATCAAGTGTACTAGACACTGTTGACACATCAAAGATTAAAGCTTACATTGACTTAAGTGGATATGGTCCAGGAACATACGACGTACCTGTAAAAGTTAGTTCGGACGATGTAAGAATCACACTTGTACCAAAAAGAGCAACTGTAAAAGTTAAAATATATAGTTAGAACATCTTTTTGATGTTCTTTTTACAAGGAGAAACATGAAAGAAATAGAAGAATTTTATAATAGATTATTAAAAATAAAATATGGCTGGCATGACAAAGAAGGGCGTCTTCATCCAAAAATAGAACCACAAATATTTGCAAGAGAATATAAAATGCAACCCTACAATAAAATAGAAGAAAGTGGTTATGCTATATGCTGGGAACTCTGTGAGTTAGAAAGACACTTCTTTAATAAACATAAAATCGAAAATCATACCATAATGGCCGTAATTAAAAATAAAAAGGGTGGTTCACCATGCCACACCTTTACCACAATCACTGTAGATGACCAAATGTATTGGTTTGAAGCTTCATGGGAAGGTCAAAAAGGTATCAGAAAATTCAGTGATATTGAAAATCTTAAAGATTACTTTAGACTAAACTTTCAAGACTTTACCAAAAAGCCATATGACCCAGATGCCATCGAGTTCTATGAATATAGAAAACCATTATTCTGCTACAACTGCTATTTGTTCTACATAAACGCCTATACTGGTAATAGAATCTAAAAAAGCGGACTACTTGTCCGCTTTTATTATGAGTTCATTATCTTTAACATCAATAATAACCTCACTATCATATTTAATCTCATCAAGAATAATTGCTTTAGCAAGCATAGACTCTAAATTACGACTAACATATCTCTTAATAGGTCTAGCACCATAATTCTCATCATAAGAATTATCTATAATATAATCTTTAGCTTTATCAGTAAGAATTAATCTTATCTTCTTATCACTTAATCTAGCCTCAGTTTCCTTAACAATCTTATCTAAAATATCATAAACCACATTCTTAGATAATGAATTAAACACAATAACCTCATCTATACGATTAATAAACTCAGGCTTAAATGTTTTTCTAAGTTCTCCCATAACAAGTTCATTTTTATTAGTACTATTATCTAAAATATACTCACTACCTAAATTAGAAGTCATAATAATAATTGTATTCTTAAAATCAACAGTTCTACCTTGTGAATCAGTAATTCTACCATCATCTAATATCTGTAGTAGTATATTAAACACATCTTTATGAGCTTTCTCAATCTCATCAAATAAGATAATACTATATGGATTACGTCTAACTGCCTCAGTAAGCTGACCACCTTCATCATAACCTACATATCCTGGAGGCGCACCAACTAATCTAGAAACAGAATGTGCTTCCATATACTCACTCATATCAATACGAACCATATGTCTTTCATCATCAAATAACTCATAAGCAAGCGCTTTAGCAACCTCAGTCTTACCAACACCAGTAGGCCCTAAAAAGATAAATGAACCAATTGGTCTATTAGGATCTTTAATGCCCGCTCTAGCTCTTATAATTGCCTCACTAACTAAATGTAATGCTTCATCTTGACCCTTAACACGTATCTTTAAATTATCCTCTAAATGTAGTAACTTATCTTTTTCACTACTAGCAAGCTTACTTACAGGAATATTTGTCCACTTAGAAACAATTCTTGCAATAGACTCATCATCAACAACATCACTTAATATTGCATTCTTATCTTCTGACTTTAAATCGGCTAGTTCCTTCTCAAGTTTAGGAATAGTACCATGTTGTAATCTAGCTACAGTATCTAAATCATATCTAGCCTCAGCATATTCTAACTCACGTCTAGCATTCTCAATTTCTTCCTTCTTCTTATTTATTAAATTATTAACTCGTTTTTCATCTTCCCAGTCACTTCTAAGTTTAGCTTCCTTAGCTTGTAAATCTTTTAACTTCTCATCAATCTCATTAATTCTTTCCTTAGAAAACTTATCCTTTTCCTTCTTCAAAGCTTCTTTTTCAACCTGAAGTCTTAAAATACTTCTAGTCAAATTATCAAGTGAAGTAGGGACTGACTCTAACTGAACCTTAATAGTCGCACAAGCCTCATCAACTAAATCTATAGCTTTATCTGGTAAGAATCTATCTGTAATATATCTATCACTCATTGTAGCAGCAGCAACCAAAGCTTTATCCTTAATAGTAACTCCATGATAAACTTCAAATCTATTCTTTAAACCACGAAGTATTGTAATCGTATCAATTACAGATGGCTCACTAACAAGTACCTTTTGAAAACGTCTTTCTAAAGCAGCATCTTTCTCTATATACTTACGATACTCATTTAAAGTAGTAGCTCCTATGCAGTGTAACTCACCTCTGGCAAGCATTGGCTTTAAAATATTACCAGCATCCATTGCTCCTTCTAAAGCACCTGTACCAACTATCATATGTATTTCATCAATAAACATAATAATTTCGCCATCAGAATCCTTAACTGCTTTTAATACAGCTTTTAGTCTTTCCTCAAACTCACCACGATACTTAGCACCAGCAATAAGAGCAGACATATCAAGTTCCCAAATACGTTTATTCTTTAAACTACTAGGAACATCTCCCTTAATAATTCTTTGTGCAAGCCCTTCAACTATAGCTGTTTTACCAACACCTGGCTCACCAATAAGAACAGGGTTATTCTTCGTCTTTCTTGATAATATTCTTGTAATAGAACGGACCTCATCATCTCTACCAATAACCGGATCTATTTTCCCGTCCTTAGCAAGAGCACATATATCACGTCCATACTTTTCTAAAGGATTCTTAAGTCCTTCTTCAAACTCATTGTTATTCATATTCACCCCTCCAATCAAGTTTACATACAATATTATACTCCATAATTAGCACTTGTCAATATAGAGTGCTAAAAAAATATATGTTTTTTTAAAAAATATTATGATAAAATAATAAAGAAGGTGACAATATGAAAAAAATACTTTTAATTATATTAGATGGCTTTGGCTTAAGAGAGGATGAACGTGGTAATGCTGTAAAAAAAGCAAGCATGACGTACTTTAATAAGTTATGGGAAGAATATCCTCACAGCACCCTAGAATCATCTGGCGAAGCAGTAGGCCTTCCAAAAGGACAATTCGGTAACTCAGAAGTTTGCCATGAAGTAATTGGTCTAGGCAAAAAAATAAAACAAAAAATAACCATTATTAATGAAAATATTGAAAATAGAGAAATTCTAAACAACGAAAACTTTAATGATATGATAACACACTTAGAAACAACTGGAGGAACTCTACACCTAATGGGCTTACTATCTGATGGTGGTGTCCATAGTAGTATTTCCTATATGTTAAAACTTATACCAATCCTTAAAGAAAAAGGCGTTAAAAAGATGGTATTCCACGCCATAACTGATGGAAGAGACACTGGAAGAAAAACAAGTGTTAAATACCTTAAACAAATGGAAGAAGTTTTAAGAGAAAATGGTGGCATCATCGGTTCAATCTGTGGCAGATACTATGCTATGGATAGAGACAATAAATGGGACAGAACCGAAAAATATTATAACTTAGTAATAAATGGCGTAGGCTTTAACATTTTAAACTATGAAACCGCCATAAATAACCTATATAGAAAAAATATCACTGACGAATTTTTACCACCAATGCTCGTAAATGGTAAAAATCCAATAAACGATAATGATGCTCTTTTATGGCTCAACTTTAGGCCAGATAGAGCAAGACAAATTTTAAATGCCATAAATAATCCGGACTTTAAAGAATTTAAAACTAAAAATCTATCTAACTTTAAATCATACATGATGTTCAAACAAGACGATGTCGTAAACGTCAAACACTTCTTCATCCTTGCAAATCCAGATAACTTATACCCAATAGGGGAATATTTCTCAGATCTAAAACTTTCTCAAGCAAGAGTAGCTGAAACCGAAAAATATAACCATGTAACATACTTCTTTAATGCCGAAAAAAGTAAAAAATTCCCAATGTGTACAAACTATCTTATACCGAGTCCAAACGTTGCTACTTATGATGAAACCCCACTTATGAGCGCAATCGATGTAACTAAACAAGTAAAAAAATGCTTAGAAAATGATTTTGACTTTATTCTAGTGAACTATGCAAACCCAGACATGTTAGGTCATACTGGTAATATGGATGCAACAGTAACAAGTCTTAGAGCACTAGACAAGATCTTGCAAACAGTCGTAGAATCAGCTCAAGATAACTTCTATACAGTTATGATTACCGCTGATCACGGAAACTGTGACATCATGATAGACGATAATGGTGAAATAGTAACGACCCATACAACGAGTCCAGTACCATTCATTCTTTTAGATAAAAAAATAACCTTAAAGGAAAAAGGAGACTTAACAAACATTGCTCCAACAATTCTTAAATATATGGATATAGCTATACCAAAAGAAATGAAAGAAAGCAAAGACCTAATTTTAGAAGATGTGTAAAATAAAAGAAAAAGAGTAACAAAAACTAAAAATTACTCTTTTTTTATTATATAATTAAAATAGGTGAGACTATGAACTACAATATATTAAGAGAAAACGATATAAGAGGAACTTATCCACAAGATATTAACAAAGAAATTGCTATAAGAGTAGGTAAAGCCTACGGAACATACTTAAAAAGCCATGATGAAGACTCATGCATAATTGGTCATGACAACAGACTTAGCAGTGAAGAACTAAACTCTGGTCTAATTGAAGGACTATTAAGCACTGGCATAAACATAACTGATATTGGCCTAGTAACAACGCCAATGTTAAATTATGCTTGCATCACTAGAAAAGAGCAAAATGGTATCATGATTACTGCAAGTCACAATCAAAAAGAAGATAACGGCTTTAAAATATTTGGCAAAGACTACCTTCATCTAAGAAAAGAGCCCCTAGAAGAAATCTATAATTTAATTAAAACTGAAGAATTCACATCAGGTTCAGGAACTATTAAGGAAGACAATATAAAAGAAGAATATCTAAACATGCTGCTAGACAAATTTCCTAAAATAAATCAAAAAGTAGTAGTAGACTGTGGTAATGGCACAGCATCTATTATTGTCAAAAAACTTTACTCAAAACTATTCAAAGAAGTAACATTTCTAAACTGTGACAGTGATGGCTCATTCCCAATTCATAATCCCGATCCAAACGATGAAAACAATCTAAAATGGTTAAAATCGGTAGTACGTACGAGAAACTTCGATTTAGGAATCGGTATTGATGGAGACGCAGATAGAGTAGGTATCGTCACAAACACCGGAACCACTATTGGCACAGACCTTTTAATCGGCATCTTTGCTAGAGAAATCATCCCAAACACTGACAAGAAAAAAGTCATCTTAGACGTTAAATGCTCATGTGCCCTAGAAGAAGATTTAAAAAAAATTGGGGCAGTACCTCTAATGGTTAAAAATGGTTCAGCCTACATTGAATCAGTAACCCATGATGAAGATGCCCTAGTTGGTGGAGAATTTTCCGGCCACATCTTCTTTAGAGATAAATACTATGGTTATGACGATGGCTTGTATGCAGGCCTAAGAACAGCAGAACTTCTAATGAATAAAGGTATTAAAGCAGATAACCTTCTTGACGGATTTACCAAATATGTTAGTACTCCAGAAATAAGATTAAACGCTCCAGACGATAAAAAAAGGGAAATCGTCGAAAAAGTCAAAAAATATGCTCTAGATAAAAATTATAACTGCAACACATCAGATGGAGTACGCGTAAATTACACAGATGGCTTTGCTCTAGTAAGATGCTCAAACACAGGCCCAATGATAACATTAAGATTTGAAGCTAAAGATCAAAATACGTTAGAATCAAGACAAAAAGAATATATGGATATAATTGAAAAAGAACTTAAATAAAGAACTTTGGACCACCCGAAGTTTTTTTTACTTGCTCACTTTTAACCTGCTTTATAACTTTTTTATCTCTAGGATAATCAATAATAATCCTCTCTTTAGATATTGCATTTTCATTGACACTAGCATCGTGATTATTAAATCTATTTAAAAACTTCTTAGCACCACTAATAACCGGTTTAGCCCCCTCATAAAGAGGAATAACATTTCTTGCAACATTAAGCCCCTTACTAATCCATGGAAGAAACCTCACAAAACTATTACCAAACACACAAATCACCTAATATAATTTATGCAAGCAATTCTTTTTACTTTAACAACTTAAAAAACTATGCTATAATACTCTTAGAATAAACTAGGAGGTCAAATGAAAAAGCAAAGCCCAATAATTAAAATCTTGTTATTTCCCATAAATCTCCTAAAATATGAAGTACTTGGAATCTATTACACACTATATGCTTTACTATACCCATTTATCTTTATATTTAATAAAATAGGGGATAAAGCATATAGCAAATATGAAGAAAACGCTAGAAAAAATTCAGGCGTTAAAGAAATGGTTGAAGAAGAAGTAAACCTAGATAGTGGCACATCTGCATTCAAAGGTGAAGAAAAAAAAGAAATCAAAAAAGACGATCCATACAAAATAGAATATACAGAAACTCTTGAAGATAAATGGAACAGATTCTATAATAATCTTTCATTTGTCAAAAAACAAAAAGAAAAAGACCTAGCTCAAAACAAAAATCTAATTGCGGCTCTTCAAACTGACACTGAAAGAAGTGAAAAGCCAGTAACTTACAAATACGTTGCTTTAGATAGTTCTGGTAAAAAAGTAACAAACACATTTTATGCATATTCAAAAATGGAAGTATATACCTATCTAACTGGTGAAGGATATACCGTTCTATCAATTGAAACCAGCAAATATATTGAACTTTTCTATGGTCCATCAGAATTTAATAATTTCCGTTTCAAAAACAAAGACCTAATATTCTGGCTAACTCAGTTATCTACATATCTTAAAGCCGGCATAACTTTAACAGATTCAATGCGAATTCTAGGTAAACAAATGAGTAAAAATCCCAGAAAGAAAAAAGTCTTTGACTCAATAATTTACAACCTAACTCTAGGTGAATCCTTTTCAAGTTCTCTAGAAAAACAAAGGAACTCATTTCCAGCATTACTTATAAGTATGGTTAAAGCCGCTGAAGCCACAGGTGAACTAGAAGAAACATTAGATGATCTAGCAAACTACTACACAGAAGTAGAAAACACCAGAAAAGCCATGATAAATGCCATGAGTTATCCAGCAATCATCTCTGTCTTTTCCATCGCTGTAATTGTCTTTATTATGCTATATGTTATCCCTCAATTTGAAGACGTATACGCATCAACTGGTGCAACCCTAAATGGTTATACACTATGGATTTTAAACTTAAGTAAATTCTTTGACACTAACTTTGCCCTAATCATAGGTGGCTTAGTAATAATAATCTCAATCATTATCATCCTATACAAAAAAGTAAAATCATTTAGAAAAAACTTCCAAATATTTGCAATGAAAATACCTATCTTTGGTAAAATAATCATCTATAAAGAAATGAACATCTTTGCTAAAACCTTTGCATCTCTTCTAAAAAACAATGTCTTTATCACTGATAGTATGAACCTTTTAAGTGAAATAACAACTAACGAAGTATATAAAGAAATCATGTTTAGAACTGTAAACAACATTGCTAGAGGAGAAAAAATAAGCACATCATTCAAAGACCAATGGGCTGTTCCAGAAGTAGCATACTACATGATCGTAACGGGAGAATCTACTGGCGAACTAGCCGCAATGATGAGTAAAGTAGCAGACTACTACCAAACAGAACATAAAACAATCATTAACAACATGAAAAATTTTATTGAACCAGTAATGATTATCTTCTTAGCCGTCGTAGTAGGTGGTATCGTTCTAGCCGTAATCTTACCAATGTTCAGTCTTTACAGTCAAATTAAGTAGGTACACCATGGAAATATTTATCTTCATAATAGGCCTCATATTTGGCTCCTTTTATAACGTAGTAGGACTAAGACTTCCAGATGGTGAATCCATCATCAAGCCAGGAAGTCACTGCCCAAAATGTAATCATAAACTATCATGGTATGAAAATATCCCTGTATTGTCCTATATATTCCTAAAAGGAAAATGTAAAAACTGCAAACAAAAAATATCATTTATCTATCCAGCCATCGAACTATTAACTGGAGTTCTCTTTACTGCAAGTTATATAATCTTTGGTTTAACATATGAGTTTGCTATCGCTCTAATCTTATCAAGCCTAGTATCAATCATCTTTGTAAGTGACTCTAAATACATGATCATAAATGATAGTCCATTAATAATATCAGGTATTCTTATCACCATCATTAAAATTATTAGTCTTGGATTAAAAGAAACCATATATAGTATTTTATCTGGCTTATTAATATTTATCATAGTATATCTACTAATGTTACTTGGAAACTTCCTATTCAAAAAAGAATCACTAGGTGGTGGAGACATTAAACTATCATTCATCGCAGGACTAACTCTAGGCCCAATCCTTGGAGTATTCTATATCATCTTAGCATCATTTCTTGCTTTTCCATACGCCATGTATATTAGTGTTAAAGGAGAAGAAGGAATGCTTCCATTTGGCCCATTCCTAGTAACAAGTATGCTATTACTATACTTTAACTCTGATCTAGCAAACATATTTATAAAAGCCTTACTAGGCTTATAAGGAGGAACTATGAAAAACAAAGGATTTACCCTAGTAGAACTTTTAGCAGTTCTAGTGCTAATTTCATTAGTAATGGTAATCGCTATTCCCGGAATCTTTAAAATGCGTGACCGAATGAACGAAAAAGCCCTAAACGCTAAAATCGAAAGCATTGAAAGTGCTGCTATAATGCACGTTCAAAACAACTCTAACAAATATAAAAGTTACTTTGGTGAGTGTACTACAAATGGTACTCACTGTGAGTGTACAAACAACAAATGTAAATATAAATTCGTAATAAATATTAAAGACCTTATCAAATCCGGTGACTTAAAAAAAGAAACAAAAGACGAAGAGACTATCGAAGAAAATTCATGCAGTATTTATAATCCAAAAGATAAAACAATGTGCATGGACTGTCTAGACATAAATATAACACTAGATGCAACATACAAAACAGTAACTGCTTCCTTAGATTTAAACTCAGCAAATGTATGTCACGAAGAATACACTACAAACTAAAAAATACATTAGTTACTTCATTTCACTAATGTATTTTTTTAATGTTTTAGCATTTGGTCCAAATATTATCTTAAGTTGATTATCAATTTCTACAATTCCTTTAGCACCAAGCCTTTGAATAGCTTCCTTATCTGCTAAAGTAACATCCTTTAAAGTAACCTTTAATCTAGACATTGTAACTTCACTATCAATAATATTTTCTTTACCACCTAAATATTGTACTAACTTATTTATCTCATAAGTAAAATTCTTTTTATTAAGTTTAACAACTACAAATGAAATAATTAATAGTACGAAAAATATAATTAAATATTGCCACCACATATATTCATCACCTAAAAATATTATACTATATTAAAACAAAAAATAAAATCACTAAATAATAACCATTTACATAAAATATATTGAGAAAATGAAAGGGTGAATTAATATGTGTAATAATAATACTGAAACAAACTCTGGCAACTGCATTGCTGAAACTCTAAAAGTAATTCAAATACTTCAGCAAAACGTTTGTCCTGAAAGTGGACTAGATTCATGTGATAGACCAATGTTAGGTGGTTCTCCAAACTGCATAGTTTGTAACACTAGACCAATAATGCTTTATACATGTGCTGGTAATGGAACACCATTTTCTATGCCAACAACTAAAGACGCTACAACAGACTGCACTGCAACTGGAGCCACAAACTGTAGTACAGTATTTAGAGTAGAAAAGGTAGATAACAACTGTGCAACATTTAGAGTTCTAGTAGCAAATGCAGATAGCACTACAGAGCCATATCTATCAACAAACAGTTTTTTCACAATGAACCTAAACTGTTGCTGCGCTATTAGATGTTTAAACGACTGCTTTGTAGATAACATATGCAATAACTAAAATGCCCTCGAGGCATTTTTTTATGTTAACATCTCAGTTGTCTACTTTAAGTATACCAGTACAGATTCAATATAATAAAAAAACAATTCTTATTAAGTCTATCAAGCATAGACTTTTTCTAATTGACAATAAAAGGTTAATAATTTATAATTTTATTAGATAATAGGAGTAGAAAATGAAAAAGAAAATAGTATTAATGATTGCACTTCTAAGTATAACATCTAATGTACAAGCCTTATCATATATTAAAGCAGAAAACAATTTATGTACAGAAACGGAAAATTATAAAAAATGGAAATTACTATCACCGACTGAAAGACAAAATACTATCATGCCAGTAAAATGTGAAGAGTTTTACACAACAAATAAAGACTTAAGCGCATCTGTAGGTAATACTTTTAATGTGAATTATAAAACATTAAGAAAATTTTCTTTATTAGACTATGGAAAAGTAAGTAAAGCACATGACCAAGAAAAAACGAATATGTGCTGGACTTTTGCGACTACTTCTACAATCGAGTCATCTCTATTAATAGAGCAAAATAAAGAAGTTGACTTATCAGAAAAACATATTGACTATAGTACAATTTATACACTAGATGATGGCACAAAAAATCCATTCGGTTACTATAGTAAAACTAAAGATGTTGGTGGCAACTATTATTTATCAGGTGCCTATCTATCAGCTGGACGTGGTCCAATTTTAGAAACAAAATTACCATGGAGTACTTCATCAAGTTCAAAATCTAATACCCTTAATCAAAAAAGTGATTACTATGTAAATGAAATTGACTATATATCAAGCAAGTCATGCGATGCAAATACTATCTTAGCAATCAAAAAGAATTTAACTGAATATGGCGCAATGGGTGCTGTAATTTACGCAGAAAGTCCAACATACGTATCCGATGATAAACTTGCATACTACTACAATGGATCAAAATCAATTAACCACGCTTTAACAATTATTGGCTGGGATGATGACTATAGCGCTTCAAACTTTAAAACAACACCAAAAGGAAATGGTGCATGGCTTACTAAAGATACTTATCCTACAATATTTACTGGAAATAGTACTATTCCAGCAGGATATCATTATGTAAGTTATTATGATACTAATATCTGTGCAAGTTTAATGAGTGCTTATAAAGTTGAAGCAACATCATTTGATAATAAATACACAAATAACATTCATGGCTTTAGCGGAAATATTGAAACAACTGACGCATCATCAATTATCTTTAAAAATATCTACACAAAACAAAATAATGCTTCAGAAAAACTTTCTAAAGTAAATATTTTTACTGGCTATCCAGGCGATAAATATGAAATCTACTATTCAGACGTTGATGACTATTCTAAAGCAGTAAAAATAGGTGAAGGAACGGCCACAAAAGAAGGATATACATCAATAAACACATCTAAAAATATTAGCATCACTAGCGAAAAATTTTATATATACCTTAAATACACTACTGCATATAAAGAAGTAGATAATGGTAAAACTTACTACGTTTTCCCAGTAGAAACCTTTGCTTCATCAAGTACTGCTGAAGACAAATGGTACTATGTAGCAAATAAACCTAGTGGAGTAAGTTACTATAGCATAGACTCAACATCATGGATAGATACAACAACAAATAATTCATTACAATTTTATCCAGTAATATCAACATTTACTAAAAATGAAACAGAAAACATTGAAATCAAAAACACTACTAAAAATCCAACTGACCTTAACATTCAAAATGGTGGGTATGTTTATATCACTTTAAACTTAACAAACGTAAATATAAATGACTTATCTTTAAAAATTACTAAAAATAATACTGACGTAACAAAGCTGTTTACTATTACAAAAGATACAAATGGTTTTAAAATAACCTTAACGGATAAAGTAACTGCTGGAACTTATGAAGTAACAATATCATCAGCAAATGCAAGTACAAAAACAACATTTACCATAGAAGACAAAAAAGATGTTTTAGTAACAAATATTAACATAGTTGGTAAAGATGAAATAAGCGTGGCTGGTACCCTTAATTTATCAGTAGAAATAACACCAACAAATGCCACAAACAAAAATATATACTGGAGTGTCAACAATGTCCGAGTAGCTACAATTAACCAAAGTGGTATCTTAACTGGTATCAAAGAGGGCGAGGTAGTTGTTACTGCATCAGCAAAAGATGGAAGCGGCATTAAAGCAACTAAAACCATTAAAATAATTGATATTAATAAAGAAGAAGGTAATGGAGAAACAATCATAAATAACAAAGATAATAACCAAAATCAAAGCAGTACTGAAAACCCCAAAACTGGAATCAGCAATCTAACTGCAGTTCTTCTATCATGCTTATTTATAACAGTAACATTATTCATTTTAAGTAAAAAACATAACGTATTTAAAAAATTCTAAGAAAGCCTAAAAACTTTCTTTTTTTAACTTGTAAATAAATAAAAAAATATGTAGAATATAAAAAAGAAGAAGGTGATTCCATGAAATATATAAGCCTACTACCAGCTGATCTTTACACAGTAATAAACAAAACTTTATTAACTGAATATGACAAGAAAAACTTAATAAGCCTATACGAACCTATTATTGGTGCTCTTCCCGTAAGTTTATACTTATCTTTATGGAGTGACCTAGACAAAAGTGAAACATCTAGCATAACTCACACTCATCATCACCTAATGACCATTCTAAAAACTAAATTAGATGATATTAAAGAAGCAAGAAAAGCCTTAGAAGCAACTGGACTTCTTAGAACATACTACAAAGATGGTGAAGAACTGAACAGTTACATATATGAACTATACGCACCACTATCTGCATCAGAGTTCTTTAATCATCCAATTCTAAATATCGTCTTATATAATAACATAGGTAAAGATGAATACGAAGAACTTATCAAAAACTATAAAAAGAAAACTTTTAACTATACAGGTTTTGAAGAAATAAGTGAAAAAATAAATACAACATTCTCATCAGTACCCGCATCTATGCTTGCTGGATCATCAATCAAAGAAAAAGAAACAAACAAACCCGAAGTAACCAATCTAATTGATTTTGATCTTCTATCATCAAGCATCCCAAATAACATCTTAAATGAAAAAACATTAAATAAGAAAAATAAAGAACTAATAAACTCACTAGCTTTCATCTATAACCTAGACACCTTAAAAATGAGTGAAATCATGCGTATATGCTTAGATGAACAAGGAATGCTTAACAGAGATATCCTTCAAAAAGAAGTCAGAAAATATTATGAATACAACAATACTGGGGCACTACCAACACTCATCTATAGAACTCAGCCAGAACACTTAAAAACCCCAGATGGGGACACATCAAGCAGAGGTAAAATGATCTACATCTTTGAAAACACCACGCCATATGACTTTCTAAGAAGTAAATATAAAATTGGCACGCCAACTGCATCAGACTTAAAAATTTTAGAATATCTAGCAGTTGAACTAAACATGACTCCAGCAGTAATCAACGTCCTAATTGACTATGTCCTAAAAATAAACAATAACAAACTAACTAAAGCATTTATTGAAACAATCGCTGGTCAGTGGGCTCGCCTTGGAATCAAAACCGCACGTGAAGCCATGAAAGAAGCTGAAAAAGAATACAAAAAGAAACCTAAAAAAGAAGTCAAAAACGTAAGCAAACTACCAGTATGGTTCGGCAAAGACCAAACAAAAGAAGAAATAAGTGAAGAAGAACAAAAAGAAATGGAAAATCTATTAAAGGAGTTTAGATAACATGGAAGAACTAAAAAAATATCAAAAATCTAACTTAGATGACGCTCTAAAAAAAGATTATGCCCATGCTCTAACAAACGAAGAATTCAAAAAAACAGTCAAAAAACTAAAAATAAAAGATAGCATTGCTTACAAATACACATCTAAAATTGAAAGAACAATGCAAGAACTAGAAAACTGTAAAAACTGCAAAAGCATTCACATGTGCAAAAATAAAGTTGAAGGTGCAGTATACTATCCAACCGTTGAAGAAGACTCCGTAACATTTAACTACGTTGCTTGCAAATATAAAAAAGCAATCCTTAAAGAAAAATCCGAAATAAAATCAGAATTCTTTGAAATGCCATATGAAATTAAAACTGCAAAAATGTCTAACATCGACATCACAGATGCTAAAAGAGTAAAAATAATCAAATGGTTAAAAAAATTCTATGATAACTTCAAAGAAGGAAAAACAGAAAAAGGCTTATACTTACATGGCTCCTTTGGTAGTGGTAAAACATATCTAATTAGTGCTCTTCTAAATGAACTATCAAAAGAAGGCTACACAGCACTAATAATCTACTACCCAGAACTACTAAGAAGCCTTAAAGAATCATTTACAAATGACGACTATTACACAAGAATCAAAGAACTAAAAGAAGCAGACCTTTTACTTCTAGATGACATTGGTGCAGAAACTGTAACCGGATGGAATAGAGACGAAGTCCTAGGAACAATCCTTCAGTATAGAATGGAAGAAAAAAAAGCAACATTCTTCACATCAAATTTAAACCAAGAAGAACTAGCATCTCACTTTAGCACATCTAAATCAGCAGAAGAACAAATTAAATCAGGCAGAATAATGGAAAGAATAAACCAATTAACTGAAAAACTTGAATTAATAAGTGATAACAGAAGAAAATAACCTTCTGTTTTTTGTTGCTTTTTTACATTCCTTGCTTTACAATAATATATAGAAAGTAGGAGAGTGTAAAAATGAAAAAGAAAAAATATCTATATTTATTATTACTACTTATTTTACCGATAATCTTTTTTAGCGTAAGTAAAATAAATTTAAAAAATAGTATTAATAAAAACACAAACAAAACAGAGAATAGTGAAGAAATAGCGCTAGGTTCAACATCAACAATAACATTTACAGATACGACCCTAAAGGTATGTGCAAATCCATGGAGTGCTAATCACGACAATAAAATAAGACAAGTAACAAAAGTTACTATAACATGCAGAAATAGCAGAACAAATTTTAACTCTGGAGAATTAACTGTAATAAGCAAAAAAGCTCCATTTTGGGATAATCAGTGTGGAACACTTAACGTATCATCTTGGGCCGGCGGTGGATATAATTGTACAATAAAAATGATTAATACAACTTATAAAAATTATGAGGTTGATAAAGATACGAAAACAGCTAATAAAATTAATAAATATATTCTAGATGGTAATGGTGGAAAGGTTAGTTATATAAGTTCAGGTAATGCATCGTCACTAACACTTAATGGTGTATATGGTTACCAAGCTGAATTAGGAAAATATAGTGCCAAGCGTGATGGATATTCATTTGAAGGATGGGGAGAAACTGCTTCTTGCACATCAGGAAGCAAATCAACTACAACCTTTAATACAAACAACAAAAAATATTATGCTTGCTGGAAGAAAACTTCATCATCAAACCCAGGAGGGGGTACTTGTAAAGGTGGCGAAACATACAATTACACAATAAAAGTAGGGGAAACAAAAGAATTAAGACAAGAGATTATGAGAAAATGTAATTTCAAGATTAATGACCCGTCATCAACATCTGGTGACACAGAAATTAAATCTGGAGACGAATTTATAACGATAAAGGACTCCAATAAAAAAGATCGTACGAAAATAACAGAAGTAACTGGAAAAAAAGCCGGAAAAGCAGTTGTAGAATTCTATTATCCTCTCGTAGGCCTAGGAATAAAAAAAATAATTGCTAATATAACAGTAACTGGCAATAGTTCAAATAATGGTTATACTGTAAACAAAACAGCATGGATAACACAAGATACTACAGTAAAAAACAGTTCAGGAAGCAACGAAAAAATAAAGAAATGTTCGCAAATCTATGTAACAACATGTAACGGGAACTCACAAGGTGCAATATGTTCATTTACTTATAATGGAAAGAATTATTCAGGTTTGAATAGCAAATACTATAATCATACAAAACCTTCTGATTGTAATGCTAGTGGCGGATATCAAGTAAACAAAACAGCTTGGATAACTCAAGACACATCAGTAAAAAACAGTTCAGGAAGCAATGAAACAATAAAGAAATGTTCCCAAATTTATGTGACAACATGTAATGGAAATTCTCAAGGAGCAATATGTTCATTCACTTATAATGGTAAAACATATTCAAGCCTAAATAGTAAATATTACAATACAACAAAACCATCGGCATGTAACGGCGGCGGTGGTGGTGGTGGAAATACTCCACCCCCTATAACTCCAGTTCCAACACCAATTAAAAATACTGAGCCAATAAATGACGTAAGATATGCTAAAAACAACGCATCCGCAGGTGGTAAACAAGTAAACTGTGGAGATGAAGTTTACGTAACAACGTGTGAAACGCTTACATCAAGTACAAATCCAACATGTGTAGTTACAAAAATAAATGGCGTATCAGTTAATACAACAACAAGAGTATATAGAAATCAATTAGTAATGTCTAGAAGTGCTCTACCAGAAAATTGTAGTAGTGAAACTAAACAATACACTATAAAAGAAACTTCATTTTATACCTCAACATCTAAAATTGGCTCAAAAACTGATAACAGCATTCCATGTGCTGAAGAAGTTACAATTAATGGAAGTTTATCTGAAGCATGTACTTATTCAAGTAATAAATATTGTAAAGTAACTTATAATGGAAGTGAAGGATATGTCTATCGTTATGACTTAAGTTCATCTCAAGTTGATCCTGCAACATGCCCAGAAGAAGTAGAAGCAAGTTGCTATTATGATGAAACTAATGACAAATATATTTGGTCAGAAGAAGACCTATCAGATAAATATACTATCGATGCATCAGCAACTACAGAAGACGATTGTAATGCATTAAATGGTGATGGTGAAAAAAATTGTAAAACAAGCAATAAACAAACAGAAGTTAAAGAAACTAAAAAACAAGTAAAAGTATGTTATGAAAAGAAAAACAATAAAATAACAGAAACAACAGACATCATGGATATGTTCTCTTGTGCAAAAGATTACACTCAAAATCCAGTTGAACAAACAGAAAACACATGCGATACAGTAAAAAATGGAACATGTCATAAAACATACTTAGTATCATGTTCAAACGGAACAAGACCAGCGTTAGAAATAACAGCATCCCTACTAAATCAAGGATTGGGTACAATTACTATTAAAGGAAGAAAAATATCTAATGAAGTAACAAGTTATTACTTAGATGATTCATCTAATCCAACAGTAGATAGTTTATGGAAAGACTTTGCCGATTCAAATAAAGTAGCATACGAACAAAAAGAGGCTGGTTTATACTATGCATGGGTAAAAGATGAAAAAGGAATCTTAAGTAGACCAATGTTTGCTGTCGTTCATGATGCTGATATTACAAACACTCTTCAAACACTAAGCGTAAAAGATGCAAATGACGTAGCAGTAACTCTAAATAGTATTGAGGGTGAAAACGCTTACTTAGACGTAATGCCAAGTGATTATTCACTATTATCAAATAGACTTAAAAATGATAAAACTCTAGCAGGCTTTGATTCATTATCAATGGGATATAAAATAGAAGTTAATAGCGATAAAATAAGCGTATTTGCAACCTTAACAAGCAGCGATGCATCATACGTTGAAGGATACGAACCAAGAACAGTTAACTTAGATTATGGTGAAAATAAAATTTTAATTAAAATTAAAAATAAAGAAGGAAAAGTAAGAACTTACACAATTATTGCTATTAGAACTGATGACAGAGTTTCAAATAACCTTCTAACAGACCTAACTGTAAGTAAAGGGAAAATTGAATTCGATCCATATGTAACTGATTATGATATTGAAGTACCTAAGAATACTAAGAAAGTAAGCATAAATGGTACATTAGCAAGTGATACTTCATCATTTGTAGAAGGAAATGAACCTCGTGAAATAGAACTTACTGAAGATATCACAACAGCAGTACTTGAAGTAATAAGCGAATCTGGTATAACAAGAAGTTATGTTCTAACATTTATTAAAAAAGGTGCAGAAGAAGAAACAAGCACTAGTGCTTATCTAGATACATTAACAATCGAAGGAACTGCAATTGACTTTAACAAAGAAATCTATGAATACTCAGTAACAGTACCATACGAATACTCATCAGTTAACGTATATGCCTTCCCAGAAAGCGATAATGCATTTGCTGAAGTAGAAGGCGATAGAGGACTAAAAGTTGGTGCTAATAACCTAAAAATAACTGTAAAAAATGGTAAACTAACCAAAACTTATACTATAACAGTTATTAGAAAAGAAGCAGGATTAGAAATATCTAATGACGTTACTCTTTCATCATTAACTGTTAAGGGTTATGGAATTGACTTCTCTCCAGAAAAATTAGACTATACAATCAAGATTAAAAGAGAAAAGAGTTTAATTATTACAGCAACTCCAACAAGTAACAGATCTGAAGTATATATGTATGGAAATAATTCATTAACAGGATTTAGTACAGTAAGGATTAAAGTTGTTGCTGAAAACGGAGCTACAAATATTTACTCAATTGATATTCAAAAAGATAGTTACAACAAAGTCCTTGAAATAACATCCGTAATCATTGGAAGTGTAATTATTTTAGGAACGGGTATAATAATAGTAGTTCGTAAGAAAAATAAAAAAATGAAAGAATATTTAGGAAAGTAGGAATAATATGAAAAAATTACTTATTAGTCTATTACTTATAATGCCTATAGGTGTATTTGCAAAAGTTGATCAAAATACAACAACAACCATCTGGAATGTTAAAGATGAAGCAGATGCTAAATCAAAATGTACTGCAGCAGCAAACCAAAATGGTGGCAATAGTATATCTAATGCCACCGCTGGTTACTATCTAGAATGTATCGAAGTATCTTGTACAAATAGCAAAAACGTTCATAAGAAATTAAACACTTATGCAGTAAGTTGTGCAAATGGTAACTCTAAACCAAATGCTATAATTGATGCAGGAGCTCCTGCAAGTGAAATTAAAGAAGGAGCCTCTTGTACAGACACAGGTGCTTATGTATACTTTACTCAAAAAACATTCTATAATTGCTCACAAAACACTGGTGGCTCAGATTATACAACAACTACAACAAAATCAAGCGGCAATGATAACAACAATAATAATAGTAATAACACAAATACTCCAAACAACAACGAAGAAAGCCCAAACACTGGAGTAGAAGATTATTATCTAGCATTATCTATCTCAGCAGCAGTGCTAATTGGCGGACTATTTATTTTAAATAAGAAAAATGTATTCAAAAAGATTTAAATATTAATAATTTTATGATATTATTAATATAGATTTGAAGATACCTGAATTTGGTTAAACAAGTCGGTATCTTTTTTTGGAGGTAATATGAAAAAGTATATAATAATGGCTATGTTATCAATTTTAGTTCCATTAAAAGTTAATGCTGCCCTAGATATCGGTTATGTAAAAGACTATCAAACATGTCTAGACTTTCAAGCAAGTTACGGGCAAGCAAACTTTAATCAAGGATATTTCGGTCACTGCATCAAAGCAACATGCTATAGTGGAACTTGGCAAACACAATTTTATACAGAAGGTCTAGTAAAATGCTCAAATGGTAATCAAGACCCATTATATTTTGTTGCTAAAAGTTCTTGTACTGCTTATAGTGGTGCTTGTAGAAGTGATGCTTATCCAAAATATTGTGCAATACTAGCATCATATGATTGCTCTAGAACAAGTAATGGTCTAACTTATCAAACAACTACTAAGAAAACAACTACTACCACAACAACGACTACAACAAAAAAACCAAATCGTCCAAACAATACTAAACCAAATACAACTACCTCACAAACAACTACCACGACTACAACAACTACTTTAAAAGATAGTAACAATTATTTAAGAGAACTAGATTTAAAAGATACTGACTTTATTTTTAGTAGAGAAGTTGAAACATACAATCTAAAAATCTCTAAAGATATAACAAGTATTGAAGTTACTGCTAAACCAGAAAGTGATAAAGCCACAGTTAAAATTGAAAACAATGAAAATATTGATATTGATAAACCAATATTAGTAACTGTAACAGCAGAAGATGATACAAGCCGTGTATACAGAATAATTCTTTCATATGAAGATGAATTAGATAGTAACACAAACCTTTCAAAAATTGAGATTCAAGGATACAACTTAGAATTTAAAACAGATGTAACTGAATATAAATTAAAAATAAGTAGAAGTGATAAAAAGTTAGACATGATTGTTGAAACCGAAAGCGATTCATCAACATATGAAATAAAAAACAATTCTAACTTAAAAAATAAAAGTAAAGTAGTAGTAACTGTAACCGCTGAAAACGGCGACACTAAAGACTATACAATAACTATCAAAAAATCAAGCAACTTTGGTTTAGTACTTCTAATCTTAATATTACTTGGAATATGTGGCTATGTAATCTATAAATTAGTAACAAAAATGCCAGAGCAGAAAGAGGACGACGGTTATGACTACGAATAAAAAATACTACAAATATTTATTATTAGTTCTATTAATATTACCACTTACTGTACATGCTGAAGCAGTAGGTGAAAACATGTGTGCAAGAGAAGAAATCCAAAATGTAATGAAGTTTGTTGGATATATAATTATGTTTGTAAAACTATTTGTTCCATTGATAATAATTGGCCAAGGCATATTCATCTTCTACAATAGCGTAAAAGCCGGAAAAGAGGATGAACTTAAGAAAAGTGCTCAAACATTAGGAAAAAGAATTTTAACTGGAGTAATCATTATGTTACTCCCAACAATCATTGACGTAGCACTATCAACAGTTAATGATTGGACAAATTATCAAGGCGAATATGAAACATGTACAGAGTGTCTATTCCATCCAAACAATTGCTAAAAAAGAATTGATTTACAATTCTTTTTATTATATAATTAATTTAAGATAAGGAGGAATAAATAATGAAAGAAGCTTCAGGTGAATTAAGTATGACTGCAGTAGCAGTAGTTGCTATCGCTGCAATAGGAGTAGTGTTTACTACACTTATCTGGCCATCAATGAAATCAAACATTTTATCTAAACTTCATTGCTCAGCAGCCACTTGTCCAAACTGTACTACTGAAATATGTGATTGTTATTATTGTGAAGACGAAGCATGTGAAACTACAGTAGACGTTAAATGTCCTAATAGCGAAGCAGCAGGTAATTAATAGGTAAATTATGAGAGAAGCGATAGGTGGAACCTGGATTTTTTCTATCGTTATTGTCTTTATAGTACTTTTTACAAGTTTTTTAGCTATATCTGTAAACTACTCAAAAGCCTTCAAAGTAAAAAATGGTATTATAAATATTATTGAAAAAAAAGAAGGAGTAAGTGACTCAACAGTTGCTGAAATTTCAGACTATTTAAATAATGTTGGTTACCTTGTATATAGTAGTTGCCCTGATTATGTATCATCACAATCTAGTGAAGGTGCACACGGTTTTGAAGCAAGTAATACAAACTCAAGAAAATTCAAATATTGCATTGCTAAAACAGAAGATACTAATGGAAATATAAAAAAGACTTACTACAAGGTAACTGTCTTTTTTAGAGTTGACTTACCAATAATGGGTGAAATATTTACATTCCCTGTAACAGGTGAAACAAAGCCAATATATTTCCCTAAAAATGACGTCTTCTAATTGGTGATTCTATGAATATAAACATAATAATTAAAAATCAAAATAGTAAAGTTATTGATAGTGTTGACATTAACTCAATTAAAACCATAACTGGAGAGTTTACTAGAGAAACTATTGAAGCCGAACTTGGAAATCTATTATATAGCAAAGCCGTAATAGATATAACCGCTATCAAAAACTTCTTTGATATAAAAGAAGTATTAAGATTTTTAAGTTTCTTTGGGCCAAATAAAACAGTTCTTCTATTAAATAATAGTGAACTAGTAAATAGCAGTAGTTATCTAACACTTTTAGTACAAAACGGCTATTACAATTTTACGAGAAACGCTGCTGGCATAAACTATTTATTAACACACCCAAACACATTAAATGATGTTACTAAATATATTAATAGTTTAAGTCAAGCACAAAATCAAAGTATAGAATTAAATAGAATGGGACCAAACACATTTGGAAATCAAACATTCCAAAGTAATCCTTATACAAGTAATTCTTATATAAATGATGACTACAACCCAGGATATGTAAGAGCCGAAGAATCTATTAAAACAGGTGCAAGAATTATAGGTATTCAAAATGTAACTGAGCATGCTGGTGCAACTACCCTTATGTACATGATACTAAAACAACTAAGAATAAACTATAAAGTTAAAGCATTTGAAATGTTTAAACAAGATTCAATATATTTAAAAGATAGTGACATTTCATTTTGTACATCAGTAGAAGATTTAAAATATAAAATAAACACTTTAAAAGATACAGAAATAATTCTTATAGACCTAAATGGTTTATCAGAAAGAAATCTGTGCCAGGATATTTTATACTTAGTAAATCCAGGCATAATAAGTTTAAATAAAGCACTAAAAAAAGACATTAACATTAAAGAAAAAATTGCAGATGGAAAAATAATATTAAATCAAAGTGCAATTAAGGATGAAGAATTATCAAACTTTGAATATGAAACAAAATTTAAAGTTTATTATAATATGCCGGTAATTAACGACCGAGCAGACAGACTATTAGTAGTTGACAAATTATTACTAAAACTAGGGTTTGGAAAACAAGGAAGTACAAGTTTTTTCGGCCTTTTCAAATAATTTGTTGACAATATTTAAAAATTTAGATAAAATTTAATTATGTAAGGGAGATGTGAATTATGAACGTTACCGGATTTTGTGATCAAGCGTCAGACGTATTAGGATTTATTGGTTGGATCCTAACAGTATTTAAAATAGCTATTCCATTATTAATTATTGGATATGGTATGTTCGATTTAGGAAAAGCAGTAGTTGGAAGTAAAGATGATGATATTAAAGTTGCTAGTAAGCGTTTAATGTATCGTGCAATTGCTGGCGTGCTAATTTTCTTCGTACCAACAGTAGTAATGTGGCTATTTGGAACTATCAATGGATACAAAGATATGCCAGTTGATAACTTCAAAAAATGTCAAGACTGCATTTTAAGTCCTTGGAATTGTGACTAATCGAAAATCTCAGATTACTGAGATTTTTTTCTTTGTAAAAATAACTAATAAAATGTAAAATATTTACTATAAAAATACTTTTACTATTACAATCTGTTATAATTAAATCGTGATATATATGAAAAAAGAATACAAACTTATAATAATTTTATTAATAATAACAATCATATCTAGCAATTTTATATGGTATAAACTTTTTACTAGTGAAAAAGAAAAATTAAAGCATGCAATAATTCCATCATTAAAAGATGACTATTTTACAAACCAACTAATACTCTCAAAAGGAGGAAATAATTATAGTATATATGAGTATGAAGACTTATTAGATAAATACTATAGTAACCTACAATATAGTTTCATTACTAAAAACTTTCCACTAGTAAAGCAAAATCCAGATTATCCAAATGGATGTGAAGTGGCTAGTGCTACAATGTTACTTAATTATGCTGGCATCGATATTGATATGGCAACATATGTTGATACATTTCTTCCAAAAGAAGATGTTTATGAAAAAAATGGTGTTCGTTACGGGCCAGACCCTAGCGAATATTATGCTGGAGACCCAAGCGATCCTAAAAGAGGCTGGGGAACATTCTTACCAGTTATAAAAAATTCTATATATTCTATATTTAAAGAAATGCTTCCCGAAGATACTGCCGGTCACGTTTTTACCTCAAATGACAAAAGGCCACTAGAAGAATATGTTCAAAGTGGGGATCCTGTCCTAGTGTGGACAACAACCGATTACACCGAAGCCAAAGAAGTTTATGAATGGTTTAGTTACGATAAATCTAAAACCTATACATATCCAAAAAATGCACATGTTGTTGTAGTAATTGGTATGGATAAAAATAATTATTATATAAATGACCCATTAAAAGACGAAAAAGAAATCAAAGTTCCAAGAAAAAAATTCAATAAAAGCTATGACTCAATGGGACGCCAAGCATTATTTATTCGAATAACTGATATTTACGAACCCAAAAATCAAAATGAAAATGCATATAAAAATAATTAAAGCATTTTCCTTGCAATATGATTGATTTTATATTAAAATTATGTTGTATATATAGAGGTTTGATTAATATGAAAAAAAAGGCTTGGCTTATAATACTAGGTTTAATTTTAACTATAAATAATAATGTTTATGCATTATCAGAAGAAACATGTTCAGGACTATTAGGTGAATCAACAATGGAAGATTTATCAAATATTTTCAAATATATGAAAATTTTAGGACCAATACTGGTAATTGCTTATTCAACTTATGACTATATAGTTGCTTTAGTGAACAAAGACCCAGAAGAATATAAAAAAGTTAATAAAAAACTTATTACAAGGCTAATTTTAATAGTAGTATTATTTTTCTTGCCAATAATATTAAATCTTTTATTAAGCTTCATCAATGATTCATACACAACTTGCATAGAGTAGGAGGAAAAACAATGGGAACACTCACAGGAAGTATAATTGGAAATTGGGTATCAAATGCCTTTTATGGAATTCTTCTTACAATTGACTATGTAATCTATTTAGCAATTAATATATGTTATCAACTATTTGAAGTAGTAAGTAAAGTAGAAGTATTTTCAACAGAAAATGTTGGTGTAATATCCAGAAGGATTTATACAATAATCGGAATAGTCATGCTATTCGTTTTTGCATATAATATAATCTTGGCAATCGTTGACCCTGACTCATTGAGCAAAGGAGAAAAATCAGTAAAAAATATTGTTCAAAATACAATAATTTCAATTGTTTTAGTTACCTTATTTCCATTAATATGTGAATACATGCAAATATTTCAAAATCATATAATAGAAAACAACACAATTGGTAATCTTATCATGGGTTCAACCGCAAGTGATTCTGGTGAAAATGGACAAACGAAAGGTGCTCTAAATGTTTCGGTAACAATCTTTACGGCATTTTACCATCCGATAGATGAAAACAAAGAGCCGGTTACGCTAACCGAATGTGAGAGCTCATCCGTCAAGTTATGTTCAAGATACAAAGAAATGGCCGATAATGCTAAAAATGGTATAGGTGGTCTTTGGAACTTCATGCATGATGAAGACCTAAAAGATGGAATATATGATGATGATATGGAATATTTATTTCCATTAAGCACGATTGCCGGAGTAGTTGCAGCATATTTATTCTTATCATTTTCACTTGATTTGGGCGTTAGAGCAGCAAAACTAGGCGCTTTAAAGTTAATCGCTCCAATTCCAATATTTTTAAGGATAACGAAGCCAAAAGGTGGTCAGTTTGACAAATGGTTCAGTGAATTTACTAAAACATATCTCCAGGTTTTTGAAAGAATAGTCATAATAAACTTTGCGATGTTATTAATATCGTTTGTGTCAGATATAAATATCTTTGCAAGTGGTGGAGGACTTTTTATTAATGTTATTGCTACAGTAGTAGTAATTCTAGGAATCTTAAAATTTGCTAAAGATGCTCCGAAACTTCTCGAAGAAATCTTCAGCGTTAAAATACCTCAAATGTCCATCAAGAAAAAACTTAATGAAAATGAATACGCATTACGTGGTGCATCTGTGTTAGGTGCTGCAGGAACAACAGCAGTTGGAAATGTAATAAAAGGAATTGGTGCTGGAAAAAGCGTTGGTCAAGTTATTAAAACTGGTTTTGGAGGACTTATCGGTGGCGGTCGTCAAGGATGGGTTCAAAGTAGAGGCCTTAATGATATTACCAAAGTAAAAGATACAATTGTCGGAGCGCGTTCAACCGCTGATGAGCATAGAGATGATAGAGAAGCACATAATAGACAACTTGAAAATAAGTGGATTGAGGAACATGGTGAAGAATACACAAACACTTTACGTACATTACATCCAGAGTGGAGTGAAGAGCAAATTAAAAAAGCAGTTGCAGAAAAAGCAAAAGAATACTCTACAGTATTTGACCGTATGACAGATAATATCGCGGATGCAGCTTCAACATTTGCAGACTACCTTACTGATGGAAGCAATTCAGTATTACAACGTTCTGTAGATAATCAAACAAAACTAAAAAATACAGTTGGTTCATTCTTGAAAAACGTTGCTAATAAAGGCTCATATAATAACATCAAAAAAGGTAGAGATGACCTTATTACTGATTCATATCAAGGTAAACTAACTAGTGCTGAATTAGCAAGCAGACTAGCAAGTGTCTCTGGAAAACGTGTAGTACAAAGTGGAAACTCAATTACAGTAGGTGACAAGACATACAATTTTGGTACAGCAAACGATAGAGAAAAAACAATTAAGGCCGTTTACAAAGATTTATTATCAGCAGAACAAGCAAAGAGTTTAGAAAAACTTGGACAAGATGGATGCATCAATTATGCACAAACACTTTCAAAACAATTTGAACAGGTTGCATTTACAATAGATGACCCAGAACAAAGAGATAAACTTTCTGGCATGGTAAATGACTTAGTAACTCAAGCTAAGTCCGAAAACATTAATTATGCACAATTTGCAAAACAATATGAGGATTTAGAAACGGCACTTAATAACTCAATTGCGAAGAGTCAATCTAGTTTAGCATCAGAACAAGCAAAGAAGGATGGTAAATAATGATAGACAAAATTGATGCAAAAATTATAAGCAAATTATGTACAGAATATCGTACCCAATATGAATTATTACTAAGCACGCAATCAGGAGAAGAAAGCATAATAAAAAGTGCTTGGGAAAATGAAAAGGAAGAATTTTACTCTGGAAACTTTAGAAGATTTAAAACATTAAAAGAAATTGATACATATTATTATACACAGATGGTAGGTCTTTTAGACAGAGTTATGAAAGAAAATCCCAGTTTATACAGAGCATGTGTTAAAGAACTTAACAAAACACTTAGAACTAATTCTTCATTTTCTAAAAAAGCAGGACTAATAGTACATCAGGATGACAGATATACAAATACTGAGTACTTTGTAAATTATCTATTTTCAGGAAAAGCACTTGATAGATGCAAAGCACTTCTAGGTTCATTTGGAATTAAATAAAGGAGGAATAAAAAGTGGGAAACAATAATTACTTGATACCAGCAAACTCAAAAAAATCTATGCTGATATTGGGCCTATTCAATACAACGGATTTGATAATCTTCATAACTGGAGTAGTAGTAAGTTTTGTACTTATGCTATCAATTCAAACTAATGATATGAAAACGGCATTCTTAATATTAACTCCAGCTCTTGTATGCACGTTCTTAATAGTTCCTCTGCCAAATCAGCATAACGTTAGAACGTTTATCAAAAACGTATTCACATATTATACAAATAATCGAGTTTATTATTGGAAAGGTTGGTGTAATAGCTATGGCAAAACAGAAGACAAGTAAATTTTCTGAAGATTGGGTACCTGTTAAAGCAATTCAAAACGGAATGATTATCTTAAATAATAATTATTATGTAACAGGAATTAAAGTTGAACCCAAAAATATTTTCATATTAGATTATCAAACACAAAATAATATTATCTTTAACTTAAGGAACTTTTATAACACACTTGACTACGAATTTTGGCTAGTAGTTGCAGATAGACCAGTAGATATAAAACTATACTTATCACAACTACAACTTCAATATGACAATGCGCAAAATCAAGCCGTAAGAAAATTAATTAATCAGGATATTCAAAAAGCCGAGATGTTTGGCGGCAGCAGTGTTAATGCAGTTGATACAGAATATTTCTTCTTGTTCAGAGATAAAAAATTAGAAGTAGTTCAAAAAAGAATTCAAACCATGATTGCAAACTTAGCCGGTTGTGGACTAAATTCAAGACAAGCAAGTGATGAAGACTTAAAATTTTTGCTTCAGAACTTCCTTAATGGGGGAGCAAAAAATGAGTATGGGACGGTGATGAGTAATGTCTAATACATTTAAAAGTGAAATAGCTCCTAAAGGTATGAAATTCGACGTAAATGAATTTATGATTAGCGATAAATATGCAACAATATTAACTATCATAAGTTATCCTAAAATAATCGGGCCAGGGTTTCTAGCAAACGTTACTAACTTACCAGGAGTAAAAGTAGTAATTAAACATATTCCGATCGACTTTTCAACAATGAGTCGTATGATTAATAAAGAAATTGCTGACTTAAAAGAACGTTATCAACATGAAAATGAAAGAACTCTTCAAGAAAGAATTCGTCAAGACTATGAATCTTTAGAATCATTTGTCCAAATGCTAGCAGCAACTCAATCAAAAATATTCGACTTTCAAATGCATATCATGTTAACTGCTGATACTAAAGAAGAATTAGAAAATAAAAAGATGCAAGTTAGAAATTATCTTGACGCGATGGGTATGAGAGGAATCCCAATGATGTTTGAACAAGAAAAAGTCTTAAAATCTATGATTCCAATATTCCCAAAACAAGATGTTGAGCAAAGAGTAGGTATCCCTATACCAAGTCCAACAATAGCAGCAATGTATCCATTCGTATTTGATAGCATTAAAGATCCAGGATCAAGCACATTATTAGGTGTTGATTTCTCTGGCGGTGTAGTTTTATTTAACCAATTTTTATATCAAACAAAAAAAGAATTTAATCGAAATAATGCTAACATGATTATTTTGGGTACATCAGGTAGTGGTAAATCTACAGCTGCTAAATTAATGCTTAGAACTCACATCAGAAACGGATGTAAAATAGTAGCAATCGACCCAGAAGGTGAATTAAGTGAAATGACTCACAATTTTGGTGGAGACTTCATTGACTTAGGCCGTGGTGGAGCATTTGGTATGGTAAACCCACTGGAAGTAATCTTTGATGCTGATGAAGATGAGATTAAAGAAGGATTAGGATATACAGTTCTAACAAGAACCTTACAATCACTAAAAGCCTTCATGAAATACTACTATCCATCTATTGAAGAAGACGTTCTAGCAATGTTTAGTGAAGTAGTTCAAGATACTTATAAAAGATTTGGCATTGACTTTAATACAGACTTTAGTAAATTTACATCTAAAGACTTTCCAATCTTTGATGATGTCTATGCAACCATAAAAGGTAAACTTTTATCAATGCCAGAAGCAACTAGAGAAAAAGATGTCATGGAGCGTCTAGAACTAAGAATTAGACCATTCGTAAAAGAATTAAGGTTCTATTTTAACGGTCACACTACGATTGAAACTAAGAGTGATTTCATCGTATTTAATATTAAAGAACTAATGAATAGTGATGAAAATATTCGAAATGCTTTGTTCTTCAATATCCTAAAATATGCATGGGGATTATGTTTAGATAAATCTACAAATACAGTTATGTTTGTAGATGAAGCTCATGTTCTATTATCAAGCAAAAATGAATTAGGTGCCGAGTTCCTTGCACAAATTCAAAGACGTAGTCGTAAATACAATACTGGAACAATTATCATTACACAGCAACCAACAGACTTTGCTGCTGAAAATATTTTTGTTCATGGTAAAGCAATCTTTGATAATGCCGCATATTACTTAGTAATGGGATTAAAAAAACAAGCAGTTGAAGACTTATCAAGATTAATTGACTTAAACGACAATGAGAAAGAAAGCATTAAGACATATAGTCAAGGTGAGGCTTTATTTGTCTGCGGTAACAGACGTATGAGAATAAATGTAGTTCTAACTCAAGATGAACTAGATTCATTTGGCTCAGGTGGAGGACTATAATAATTAGGCGGTGATAATATGTTTAATTTTAAACATTTAACTAATAAACTATTAAAAATAGGTATTTTACTAATACCTTTCTTTTTAATAGTTTTTTTCCTTAGTCCAAACATAACGAAAGCAGCAAGTTTCAAATATGCAGATTTTGATTTTGACAAATTTGCAGAAGAAAATTTAGGCTATTGGACATTTTTATGTAGTGAAGACTATGACAATCAACCGGAAATAGATAAATGTAAAGAAAGAATAATTGCAAGTCAAAGAGTTTTCTACACAAGGCTATATAAATTACTCGCAAAATATCAAGCAAGAGGATTGTTTATTGATGATAAAATAATTATCATGACTGCATTTTTTGAACTAGATCCAGACTTATTTGCCGATTCAGGAGAATATTATAAGGAAGTAACTGGATCATCAAGTAATCCTTATACAGGAGATGAATCAGATACTGATTATGATATTGACAAAGAATATGATGCATCATATTGGGAAAACGAATCTGATAGCATTAAACTTTTAATAAAATCAATGTTAGGATATCGTTCACAATGTTATGGAACATATGCGCCAACAACAATCCAAAATGAAGATGGTACAACAACTACCGAATGCGTAGGTAGCATGGCTATTCTAGAAAATGGTGTATGCAAGGACCTTATTAAACAAGATTTCGTTGGTTTCTGGGAAAAAGTTCTTGCAAATAGTGGTGTATTATCATTCTTTGGAATAAAATCTGAGGCTGAAGATGAATGTAAAAATGAAGCCGCAAGCGGTGGTTACTCAGGCTACGACTATAAAGTTAACAATGCTCAAGAAGTAGCAGAAAGTAAATATTGGGAGTTTTTAATAAAAGGAAACTACTTTGATAAAAAGCCTCACTTAAGCAACTACTACACCAAAATATTAGAAAAAACAGGTAAAAAAAGAAATACTGAACTTACCGAGGCTGAAAAAGAAGCCAATATCGATGATATCACCGAAGCTAGAAAAAAAATAGTTGAAATGATTAAAGACTTACTAAATAATTATGGACAAGAAGATAATATTGTAAATTACACTAGTGCAGGAAATCCAAATGCATTTTGGTGGCCAATTGGATCAGCAGAAACAACTGAAGAAGGCGGAATAACATATGCTACAGGGGAACCTGTACCAACTACAATAACAAGTATGTTTGGACTTAGAGTAGACCCGATAACTGGAGCAGCAAACAGCGGACATACAGGAATCGACATTGCTCCAGGAGGAAGTGCTGGCGTAGTAAACGTCATTGCTTCTAAAGATGGTATTGTAACCAAAGTAATCAATAACTGCGTATCATTTGGTGATAAAAATTGCGGTGGAGGTTACGGAAACTACATTATGATAAGTCACTCTGATGGAATGTACACACTATATGCCCACCTTCATGAAGGAACAATTAATGTAAAAGTAAATGATTCAGTACGTCAAGGACAAGTAATCGCTAAAGTAGGTTCATCAGGTCGTTCTACAGGAACACACTTACATTTTGAAGTAAGAACTGATATATCAACAAGAGTAGATCCCTTAAACTATGTAGATCAAAAAAATCCTAGACCAGCCTCATCTGCGTCATCAAACTTAGTAGAACTTATCGAAATGTTAGAAGGAAGCGTAGGATCAGGAGATACTTATACAGTCTACTGTAACTCTGGTGATATTCCAACAGTAGGTCATGGTATCACTCTAGCAAATAATGTAGTTCTATTTCAAAGATATGGTATTAACCTAACAACTACAAATAATTATATGAATTACTGTGGAACAACTATGAATAAATCAGTTGTTGATCAAATCTTTGCTGACCGGCTTAACCAAGATAGAGAATCAGTAAAAGCACTATGTGCAAGTAATGGATTAACTTTAAATGATAATCAATTAGACGCCTTAACATCTCTAAAATATAATCATGGAAATATAAATGGTTTCTTCGAAGCCTATGCATCGTATGGATCAACTGACGCGTTATGTACAAATTGGTGGAATGAAACAGCTGTCATGCCTGGAACTCAATTTGAGCAAGGACTAAGAAATAGACGTCAAAAAGAATGTAAAATATTCGTTCATGGATATTAGTAAGGAGATTATTAATGGATAAGAAAACATATATAATAATTATAATAGGAGTAGTTACAATTCTTGGTGCTGTAATTATAAATAAAGTATTAAAAAACGATTCTTCTAACGATAACCCTAATTCATCATCTATTAATTTAGTAGAAAACTACTCCGATTTCTTTACTGCAAACGGATGTGCTACAAAATACATTAACTACTTAACGAGCGAAAACAAAGAAGCCCTTATTAAAGTACTTAATGAATCATACACAAGTAAAAATAAAATTACTGAAGAAAATATTCTAACAAAATTGGATAACTTTTCTGGGAAAAATTTAACATTTAGTGCAACTAAAATGTATGAAGAAAAGTTAAGTAAAAAAGTAAATAAATATTACATAAAAGGTGTATTATATGAAGATTCAATTGATGGAAGTTCTAAAGCAGGAGATTACTACCTAATTGTTACAATTGATAACTCTCAAAAATTATTTGATATAACTCCATACGATGGAAAGATCTTTAAGGAGGAATAACTATGAGAAAACTAGATTCAGATAAAATATCAATAATAATATGCGTTATAATAGTTATAGGAGCTATTATTTTCTCCGTTATATATAATAAAAAAGAACAAGAAGATAATACTATAGACAACTATCAATATCTTCACAACTACGAAGTCAATGAAGTAACATACACATACGTAACTGAACAAGATATGGCAAAAAAATACCTTGCAGATTTTGTAAATTTAACAATAAATGACAAAGAAGCAGCATACGCCAAGATAGATGATTACTACAAATCACAAAAACTTCAAACATATACTGACTTTGAAAATGCCTTAAAAAACATTTACTCAACTAAATTTTTAAGTGCAAAAGTTGTTTCATACACAGTAGTAGATAAAACAAATTATAAACTATTTTATATTATAGATGGCGATAACAATACATTCATATTTAAAGAAAAAAGTATTATGAATTATACCGTATACTTAGATAGTTACACAATCGAAAAATAAAAAAGAAAGGAAGGTGCCTTTATGGATGATGAAACTTACAAAGCAAAGTCTAATGGTTTAATGCCGGAAGATAATGCACAAACACAAAATGATTCAAGTCCAGAAGATAATAAGCAAATAGAGCAGAATGAAGATGCCAGAAACATTGAAAATAATGCTAATAATCTTCGTAATGCTGCCAATGTTGCAATGAAAACTAAAATTCCCCATGCCGTAGCAGCTGGAGCAATCGTTAAAGGCGCCGACAAACTTACTGGTGGAAAATCTAGTCAAATTGTAGGTAAAGCACTAAATGACATTAACAAAAGAATTCCCCTAGGAAATAAAATCCAAGAAGCTTCAAATCGAATAAATGAAAGTGGTGTAAGTGATGCCGTTGGAGCAGCCACCTCAATAGATAAAACAGAACAAGCTCAAAAAGCAGTATCAGCCGCTGAAAAAGCCACAAACAATAACAATGGTTCCAACAACGCAAAAGGAAGTGGAACAACTTCACTATTTCCCAAAAAGAAACTCAAAAACAAATTTTTAATTATCGGTATAGCCTCTGCTTGTCTTTTCTTTTTCTTTGTAATGATATTATTAATTATAATGGGGCCAAACTCAGGAGCAATGCTTGATTTAACAAGTAAAGGAGGAGATGTCGGATACAACTCAGATACAAACTATAATGCTTCAGTATACACAGCAGCAGAAGCCGAAAACCTTCTTATATACATGGGTGACTCTCGTATAGTAGGTATGATGAGCAGTATTACTAACAAAAGCATCAGTAGTATCGCCCAAAACGGTGCTGGATATTCATGGTTTGTAGATAGTGCGATACCAGAGTTAGAAACTAAAATAGAAGGTAAAAAATTTATCGTTCTTGCATTTGGCGTTAATGATTTGTCAAATAGTTCAAACTACCTTGCAAAATATCAAGAATTAAAAAATAAATATTCTGAAGTAAGTGTCTATGTAATGAGTGTCAATCCCGTTGATGAAGCAAAAGAAACAGAAAATGGATACTCAGTAACTAATGCAAATATTGAAGGCTTTAATACAGTTATGAAAAATGGCTTTGGCGAAAACTTTATCGACGTTTACTCACAAATAAAAGATAATTTCGAAACAGTAGATGGCCTTCATTACAATGTAGAAACTTACAAAAAAATCCACGAAATTGTTATAAACTATATACTAAGTAAAAACACAATACCAGGTGCTTCATCAGATTATGGATATCCACCTAATACTGATAGTACTGAGCTAAAAGGTACTAGCCTTGTTGAAGCAATAGGTGAAGCAGGCGTAATTGAACTCGAAAACAAAATACGCTCAGCAGTTGGTAGTGGATGTAGTGGAGCATCAGTGGCTAGAGCCGCAATTGCTCTTATCGATGGCCTTCATGCTAAAGGTTTTCACCTACCATATTACTATGGCGGAGGACATGTAGCAAAAAATCCTATTGTTGATAGACAGTGGGGTGCAAATATTGGTGCAAGTATTCAAAAACCTAACGGTAGTTATGACTACTACAAGGGACTAGATTGCTCTGGTTTCGTTTCATGGGCAATGCATGCCGCAAATATAACTGGAACATATACCGCTGCTGGATTCCTATCACTTGGAGATCACATTCCATTCAGCAAACTATCTCCAGGAGATGTTATCGCAAACTCTGGCCATGTCATCCTAGTACTAGAAAATACTGGTTCACAACTTAAAACTGCCGAATCCACTGGAGGCGGAGTTCAATATAGAACCTATGGATATGACCAATCAGCATACTATACTGGCGTCTCAATGAGTGCATACTACGCAAATCACTGTGGAGGATAATATGAAAAAAATACTAATATTATTAATTCTAATGATATCACTAACTGGATGTGAAGCCGTCTATAATCTAGACATAAATAATAATACATTCACTGAAGAACTTGTCCTAACAACTAACGATAAAAGTAGTAAATCTCAAAAAACAGTAAATGTTGCCTTAAAATCAAAAATACCAGTAGATGATAACTACTACAAGCCAGAAGTTAATTTCAAGCAAAATAATTTAAAATATTATCAGATATCAAAAATAGACACAGATAACGAATTAGGGGCTCGTTATAAAGCCAATCTCACTAAAGAAGAATATCTAACATCAACACTAGTCAAAGAACACTTTCCTAACTTTAAACTAAATGAGACCGGCAACATAATAAGCCTAAATCTAGGCAAAAAGGAAAACATATTTGATAACTATCCAGATTTAGATAAACTAACTATAAATATAACTATAAACAATAAAGTAACCAAACATAATGCTGATGGCGTTAATAATAATATATACACTTGGAATTTAACTAAAGATAACTATAATAAAAAAGAAATATATCTTAACTATAACAAAAACGAAAAACATAGCGAAACTGAAGAAGAAAAATTTAATTATAACATAATATTTATTATCATTGGTATCATTATAATAAGCTTTACTACCTATATTGCAATAAAGACAAAAAATACTGGTAAATAATCTGGAAAATAATTTAAAATTAAGATATAATAAAAAATGAGGAGTGACTTAAATGAGATTTAGAGTATCTGCAAAAGATTTAATTATATTTATAATATTCTGCATAGCATTACTAATTCTATCATCTTTAGCAGTGCTTAATGTAACAAGTTTACTTACTTCAACTGAATTTTATGGCTTAAATTTTTTTATGGGATTTACCAAAGATTATATAGCAGCAACTTTAATTGTCTTTGCCGCTGTACTTGTGTCTATCTTCTATAGTGTATCATCTTATATTTTTGAAAGAGAAAAAGGTAAGGGAATTGGCTTAAAAATAGGCGAAAAAGATGAAAAAGGATATAGTAGATGGGCCAAAGCAAGCGAAATAAAAAAAGACGCTGGCGTTGAAAAAATTGTAATTAAGGAACAAGAAGCAAAAGCCGCCGGTATACCATTAATAAATGATGGTAAAAATATGTGGGTAGATAATGGAGACTACCACAATTTAGTAATCGGAGCAACCGGTTCAGGTAAAACTAAATGCTTGGTTGACCCACAAGTTCAAAGCCTTGCTCGTAAAGGCGAGAGTATGATTCTAACTGACCCTAAAGGTGAACTTTACAGAGATCACTCAGAAATGTTAAGACAAAGAGGTTACAAAATAATCGTTCTTAACTTCCGTAATCCGAACATGGGTAACGCGTGGAATCCACTTACACTTCCTTATAAATTATATCAAGAAGGAAACACTGATAAAGCAACCGAATTACTAGATGATGTTGCTTTAAATATTCTTTATGATCCCGAAAATAAAAATGACCCATTCTGGGAAAAAAGTGCTGCAGACTTCTTCTCAGGTCTAGCTCTAGGCCTATTCGAAGACGCTAAAGAATCACAAATCAACTTAAACTCAATAAACTACATGTCAACAGTAGGGGAAGAAAACTTTGCCACAAGTAACTATACAAAAGAATATTTTCTTTTAAAAGGCGAAGACTCAAGTCCATACGTATTTGCATCTAACACAATAAATGCGCCAAACGAAACAAAAGGAAGTATTTTATCTGTATTCAGACAAAAAATAAGACTATTCGCTTCACGTGAACAATTAAGTGAAATGCTTTCGTATAGTGACTTCAACATGGAAGACATTGGTAAGCAAAAAACAGCAGTATTCATGATTATTCATGACGAAAAAACAACATACCATGCTCTAGCTACAATCTTCCTAAAACAAGCATATGAAACATTAATTGATGTAGCTCAAAATAGTCCAAAAGGAAAACTACCACATCGTACAAACTTTATTCTAGATGAATTTGCTAACATGCCGCCACTAAAAGATGTAACAACAATGGTAACTGCGGCTCGTAGTAGAGCAATCCGTTTCACATTTATCATTCAAAACTTTGCTCAATTAAATGACGTATATGGAAAAGAACAGGCAGAAACAATTAGAAGTAACTGTGGTAATATTATCTATCTAATTACAACCGAATTAGCAGCATTAGAAGAAATAAGTAAATTATGTGGAGAAGTAAAATCAAAAGATAAAGATAAAACAGCATCAACACCACTTATTACAGTAAGTGATCTTCAAAAATTAAAACTATTTGAAGTTATCATCTTAAGGTCAAGATTAAATCCATTCAGAACTAAACTTACACCAAGTTTCGAAATCGACTGGGGATCAGCAAACTATGGTAACGGAGTACTTGTCGAAAGAGAGAAAAGACCAATTGATTTATTTGATATCAAAGAATTTGTTAAAGTAAAAAAACGTAATAAATTATTTGATGCGCTTGATAAAAAAGCTCCAACAACTCCAACACCAGTTCCTGAACTCGAAAAAGAAAAAGAAGAAATCAAAGAAGAAAACAAATTTGCAAGTAAAGGGTTCAATCCATTTAATACAGCAGAAACTACTCCCAAAGATATTAAAACCTCAAATTCAAAATTTGAAAAATCATTTATTGAAAACGAAGTGGAAAAATCTAAGGAAGAACCAGCAGTTGAGGAAAAACCAGTAAAAGAAAATAATTCAACTTTTGATTTCAGCAAATATCCATCATTTGAAGAAAACTTATCCAAGCCAGAAGAAAAGCCAGCGACACCTAAATTTGATGTTGATGACTTAGTAAAGAGAATAGATGCTAAAATAGCGGAATTAGAAAAAGAAGAAGAGGCTCAAAAGTCCGCACAAAAAGAAGAAAGTATTAAACAACCAACTATTGAGCAACAAACTAAGCCAAAGAAAGAAGAACCAGAAATAGAACGCTTTGATTTAGGAACAACATATGATACTTCAGAAAAGGAAGAACCGGTTGTTAATATCGACAATGATAGTATCGTTGTAAGTGATGAAACGACAGATGATCAATATTATGACGATTTCTTTAATGATTAAGAGACCTATTAACTAGGTTCCTTTTTTGTAAAAAAATGTATAATAAATTCATTTAAATAAAATTAATAATAAGTAAAATAAAAAACTGTGCTAAAATAAGGTCAGAAATAAGGAAGTGTACCAATGAAAAATACTATATTTGGAGCAATCATTGCACTCATAGTATGTGCTTGTATATTTAGCATTTTATGTGTAACAGACGTAATTAGTTTCAATAAAAATAATAAAGTTAATAATACAGATAACAACACTCAAAAAGATGTAAAAGAAACTAAACTATGCACAACATCAAAAACTTTGGATAATAATGAATATAAAATAGCAATTTATAAAGTAGAAGATGGCAAAAAAAATAATAAAATTGATTACCTTGTAAATAATAAATCAATATATACATATAATTTAGATTTGTATAAAGATAGGGTTGGAGGAATTGACGTATTCCCAATAAATACTTGGAAAGAATGTGAAGTTTATATATATGACATCGAAGATAATAATCATCGAGATATATTTAATATTAAAAAGATAACTTCTGATAATAATTACAATTATTACCTATTTAATGTACCAAATTTAAATAATCTTGCAATAAGTGAAAATAAAACAACTAAAGAATTTAAGAATCTTAAAGATCTAGGATTTAATCAAGATTACGGTGTAGTAACTTATGAAACCTACCAAAAACAAACTGAAAATATGCAGTGTTTAGATAGGAAAACTATTGATGTTGTTGATGATTATCTATCAGAATTAGTATTACCTAAAGACATAAGTAAATCAGAGATTGTTACTGAAAATAAATATACATTTAAAGATGGAAAAATCGAACAAGTAAAAAGTGATAATTTATACTATCCACTTTGCAACACACCATGGTAATGATGAGCCAGTTAACTAGGCTCTTTTTTTATACACCTAAAAATAATAATCATACAATACAATATGAAAACCATTAATATAAAAGATATTCCTAAAGGTGGCACACTAATTAATCTAGAAAAATATCAAGGTGCATACGAAAATTTAATACTAAATCATCAAAAATATTTTGATAAAAAGAAGAAATATTACATCTACTGTGCCAAGGGAGTAAAAAGTAAAAGAGTTACCGCAATTCTTGAAGCATACGGATACAATGTTACAAGGGTTACCGACTAACTCTTTTTTCCACATGTGGAATAACTAAAAGCAAAACCATTATTAAAAGACGTATAATTATTATGGAGGCAAAAAATATGTTAAAAATTAAAACAAATTCAAAATTAGTAGAGCCAGGTGACACATTTGTCGCAATAAAAGGAAACACAGTTGATGGTCACCAATATATAGAAGAAGCAATTAATAAAGGTGCCAGATTCATCGTCGCTGAACACGGAGAATATAAAGTACCAACATTAATTGTCAAAGATACTACAGAATATCTAAGAGAAACTTTAAGTAAAGATTATTCTAAAGATTTTAAAGATCTAAAATTTATTGGTATTACTGGAACTAATGGAAAAACAACAACTGCATTATTAACAAGTGAAACCTTAAATGAACTAGGCGAGTCATCTGCATACATTGGTACAATCGGTTTTTATATAAACGGAGAACTAGTAAGAGAACTACCAAACACAACACCTGACATTCTAACTCTTTATAACTTGATTTATGAAGCTAAAGAACAAGGTGTAAAATATATTGTAATGGAAGTAAGTAGTCACGCTTTATCCTTAGGAAGAATAGATGGTATTAACTTCGATGTAGCAGCATTTACCAATCTAACTGAAGATCATCTAGATTATCATAAAACTATGGAGGAATATCTAAAAGCAAAACAAAAAATTCTTACACACCTAAAACCAGAAGCAAAGATGATTGTAAATAATGATGATCCTCACGCCAAAGATTTTGAAACAGAAAACACAGTTAAAATCGGTAAAACTGGTGATATTGCTTTTATGGATTATGAACCAGATGCTACTGGTACAAAAATATGGTTTAAATATTTTGACAGACAATTCGGTGTAAGAACAAACATGTTATGTGAGTTTAATATTTACAACTATTTAACCTCTCTAGGACTAGTAACATCAATGGGATTTGATCCAACAAAAGTTATAAGTTGTGCTTCTAAATTAAAACCACCAAAAGGAAGAAATGAAATAATAGGAGTAAATGGTGCTAGAGCAATCATTGACTATGCGCATACACCAGATGCTGTTGAAAAAATAATCACTTCAAATAGAGAAGTTACTAATGGAAAAATCATAACAATAGTTGGCTGTGGTGGTAACCGTGATCCACTTAAAAGACCTATAATGGGAAACATAGCATCTAACTTATCAGACTTCGTTATCTTCACAGATGATAATCCAAGAGAAGAAAATGAACTAGATATCCTAAAAGACATCTTAAAAGGAGTAACTGAAGAAAACTACATAGTAGAACCAGACAGAAGAAAAGCTATCATCTCTGGCCTTAACATGATTAAACCAGGAGACACTCTCTTAATACTAGGAAAAGGTCATGAAGACTACCAAATTATTGGTAAACAAAAACATCACTTCAGTGATAAAGAAGAAGTAGAAAACTACTTAAAAACATTAAATATAAGTGATGAAAAAACAATTTAAAACGTCATTTAAGGCGTTTTTTATGTTAAAATCACAGATTTTAAAAGTCTGCAAACCAGCATAAATAAAGGGTTTGCACTAGTTTAATAATTATGCTATTATACCTCATTGAAGGGTACTATGTTAGGCTTCTCCTTTTACATTTTAAGTGTGAAAGGGGTGATGAAAAGATGAAACAAATTAAAGAAATACTTCAATTGTTATGCATCTTAGTAATCCTTTTGATAATTTTTATAATCACTATAAAATATTAAAAAAAGAAGCTACTAACTAACCTGTTAAGTAGCTTCAAAACACAATAGTGGAGAAGCCTAACTTTCAGGGGTTAGTGCTCTTCCTTAAATTAATTATACTACAAAGTGCTTTTTTTATTCAAGTTCTTTTTTTAATGAGTCTTTACCATCAACCATTCTAGATACTAACATAGAACTAGCACAGTCACCAGTAACATTTAAAAGAGTAGCTGGCGCATCAATTATCGTAGCAATAATAGTAAGAATTGGTAGTGCTGCTACTGGAAATCCCATAAGTTTTAAAATAAGCATCTCTGATATAGTACCACCACCAATAGGTACAGCAGTAACTAAAATAGTAGCAAGTAATGATACACCTAAAACTTTAATTCCACTAACTGGCATATCAAATAAATAAACTAAGAACATAATCTTAAATACACTACCTATAATAGAACCATCCTTATGAAATGATGTTCCAAGTGTAATAGTTGGACTAGCAATATCTTCACTAACACCAATTTTCTTAGCACACTCAGTATTAACTGGTATAGATGCAGCAGAACTACATGTAGATAGAGCAGTAACACTAGCAGGAATAATATTAGCCCAGTATTTCTTAACTCCAATCTTACCAGCTGCCATATAAGCATATAAACTATAAATAACAAAATATACAAATAGAACTAGTATCGTATATATTACAAGCATCTTAACAAATCCTTGTGTAACACTTGCTCCAAACGTACCCGTAAATGATGCAAAATAACATCCAAGTCCAATTGGTGCATAATACATAAGTATCTTTATAAGATTCTGTAATACCTCATAAGCACTATCTAATACTTTAAGAAAACTCTTTCCTTTCTCACCACTCTTATTAATTGCAAGACCACTTAAAATAGAAATAACAATAAGAGCTAGAATATTATTCTTACTAAGTAAATTAACAAAATCATTAGTACTTACTGAATTAACTAACTTATCAAGTACAGAAGCATCATCACTTACCTCTGTAGACTCATCAAGTAAAGCCGTAATCTTCTTGGCATCACCACTATCAACAAGTCTTATTTTAAGTGAAGTAAGTCCAATAACAACACTAACAAGTGAAGTAAATACAAATGCTATAATAATACTCCTTAATATCTTACCAACTCTCTTAGGTTTATCAATCTTACCAATTGACGTTGTAATAGATAAGAAAATAAGTGGTACTACAACAACAAGTAACATATTAATAAATAACGTACCTAGTGGTTCCAAAACAGTAGCTTTCTCCTTAAATATTAATCCAACGATTGTACCTATAATAAGTGAACCTATCAATATAATAGATTGTTTATAATTTTTAATTATCTTCTTCATAATTTTTCCTTTCCAATAAAATTATATTAAAAAGACTTCATTTATATAAATAAAGGTATTCCACGTAAATTCCACACCCCTAACAAAATTAAGAAAAATATGCTAAAATATATGTGCAAAGGAGGTCACATGAAAAAAGCATTTATTAAAATGAATGAAGGTAAAGACTATCTATCACTAGGTAATCTCTTTAATTCAATCAAAAAAAACTCCACAAACAAATTGACAAGCATTCAAACCGAAATATTTTGTTCACTTTTTAATATAAATGACATTAGTTCTAAAACCGTAAATAACTACTGCATTGGATACAGAGCAATAAGCATGGACTATAAAAAAATTTACTACGACTATCAAAAATTATATGAAGAAGATGAAAACTCCTTAACTAAAATCGTATTAAGTATCGTAAGCATCTTAGATGAAATAATCTATACAGAAGAAGACGATGCACTTAAAATAATAAACTCAAATAAAAGACTATCAAAAGTAATTGATAACCTAATAAGCATTGCCAAAACAGATACATCAATAAAAGAAGAATACTTAAATAAAATTATTAACTACTATGAAAAAAATGACTTATACAATGCATTTGTTCTAATTCTTTTCTATGCTATCCTAGAAAACGAGCAACCCCTTGCAAACTATGAAACTAAAATAGATATCAAAAGTAAAGAACTTGCTGAATACTTACAAATAAACTTGCAAGAAGGAGTAAGTTACATAAATTCACTTAAAATACTAGCTAAAAGAAATAATATGTATGCACTTGCTGAACTTGGCTCTCTAGAATACTCCGGCTTAATCACTGGTAAAGTAAACTATGAATCGTGCTTTAATTATTATCTTAAAGCTGCAAAGAAAAATCACCCTAAAGCATCATGGATGGTAGCTAACCTTATCTATTATAAAAAGATATCTGGATATACCACAGAGTTTGCTTATGAATACATTAATAAAGCCATCAAACTAGGAAGCATTGCCGCTATTAACACCCTAGGAAACTTTTACTATAATGGCTTTACTCTAGATAACAAAAAAGACATTGATAAAGCCCTAGAGTGCTACACTAAAGCAGCAGAACTAGGTTATGTATATGCCTATAACAATCTTGGTAGATACTACGAAAACATCGATGAAGAAAAAGCCTTAAACTATTATAAACTATCAGCAGATAACAATGAAAGCTGGGCTCTAAACAAATTAGGTGAAATATCAAGGAAAAAAGGAGACTACCAAAAAGCTTTCTTCTACTATCAAAAATCAATTGAAGCCCCAGTTCTGGAAAAATACTATTATGGTTACTATAATCTTGCAAAATACTTCTATCTAACGCCAAATGAAATTGTCAAAGAAGATAAAAATAAAGGGGTAGAGTACTTAAAAATTGCTCTTAATAACGGCATAACTAAAGCCAAAGAAGAACTAGAAAGGATTAACCATGAACTTTAAAAATAACACTGATAATTTGGACCAACATTTTCTAGTAAGTGAAACAGTTATAAATAAATTTATTGAAGCGTCTAATCTTACAAAAAATGATATATGCTTAGAAATAGGTCCCGGCAAAGGCATTCTAACAAAAATTATCGCACCCAAAGTAAAAAAACTTACAGTAATCGAAAAAGACGAACGTTTAGAAGAATACTTAAAAGAAATACCAAATATAAACATCATTATTGGCGATGCCATCAAAGAACCATGGCCTAAAGTAAATAAAATCATCACTAGCATCCCATACAGTATCATTGAGCCCTTCATAAAAAAACTAACCAAAGAGAACTTTGATGAACTAATTATGATGATGGGGAAAAATTACTGCATGAATGTCATTGATAAAAAAATCACATATTTAAGTTTAATGACTAACGTCTTCTTTAATATTGAAAAAATAATTGACGTTCCTAAAGAAGCCTTTAATCCATCACCTAGGGTAACATCTTGTCTAGTTAGATTAACACCCAAAAAAGAACTAACAAAAATAGAGGAACTATTTCAAAAAATCTATAACTTAGATCATAAAAAATGCAAAAATGCGATTATTGAAAGTTTAATAATTAGAGATAATCTCACCCAAAAAGAAGCAAAAGAAATTGTAAATGGCCTTAATATTGATGAAACTATCTTAAATAAACCATTTTCCCTTATCAAAAACGAAGAATTAGAGACTCTTTACAATAAACTCTTACAAAATAATTAAAAAAAAGAGGTATTTATTATATAATAGAAATAGGTGATTACATGAAAGTAATAATTAGTGCTGGCGGTACAGGGGGTCATATTTATCCTGCCCTAGCAATTGTTAAAAAAATAAAAGAAAAAGAACCAAATAGTGATATTCTTTACATTGGTACTCACAATCGTATGGAAAAAGATATTGTGCCAAAAGAAAATATCAAATATGAAAGTATCGAAATCTACGGTTTCAGTAAAACGATGATTAAAAGAGACATTAAAAATATTGGCCTAATTTTAAAAGCTGAAAAGAAATGTTTGAAAATAATGAAAGAATTTAAACCGGATATAGTCATTGGAGTAGGTGGCTATGTAACATTTCCAGTTCTAAGAGCCGCTAGAAAACTAAAAATCAAAACATTTATCCACGAACAAAATAGCATTCCAGGAAAAAGCAACAAAGTATTAAGTAAAAAAGTAGACCTTATTGGTGTATCATTTAAAGACACTTTAAAATATTTTGGCAATAATGCCTTCCTATCCGGTAATCCTTGCGGTGAAATGGCTATTGACAGAAAACCAATTAGTAAAAAAGAATTTGGTGTGCCTCTAAACCATAAATGCGTTCTAATCGTTCAAGGTAGCCTAGGTAGTGGTATTATAAACAAAAAAATGGAAGAATACTTAAGAAGTATTAAAGAAGAAAACTACGACGTTATATACGTTACTGGTAAAAGTTACTTTGATGCATTTCCTAAAGACTTCTCTAAAAATGTTCACATAGTGCCATACATCGATAATATGAGTGCTTTAATTAAAGACATCGACATTCTAGTAACAAGAGCAGGAGCAAGTGTTATAAGTGAAATAATGGCTTTAGGTAAACCAAGCATTCTTATTCCAAGCCCATATGTCGCAAATAATCACCAATATTACAATGCTAAAAGTTTAAGTGATGCAAATGCCGGTATCATGATTGAAGAAAAAGATTTAACAAAAGACAAACTAAAAGAAGAAATAAATAAACTTCTAACAAACGAAAAACTATACAAAGAAATAAGCGAAAACGCAAAAAAAATGAGCATTGATAACAGTAGTACTCTAATATATGAAAAAATCAAAGAATTAATTAAAGAATAAAAGGAGAAAACATGAAAACTAAAAAGGTAGTTAAAAGAAAATTTAATTTTAAAAAATTTTTAATTCTCATTTTACTAGTTTATCTAGTCATAAATGGAACATATTACCTTTTAAAAAGACCAGTTAAAAATATAATCATAACTGGAAACAAAGAAGTAAAAGACTACGAAATAATCGAAGCAGCAAACCTTAAAAACTATCCATCATTTATAAGCATCAACAAATCAAAAATTACTAAAACCTTAAAACAAAATCCGTTTATAAAAGATGTACAAATTAAGAAAAATTTCAAATTTCAAATAACAATCAATGTTACTGAAGAAAAAGTAGTCGCATATAACTTAACCAATCAAAGTTATCTTCTATCAAATGGAACCTATATAAATGATAAGAACTTTCTAGGAGTGCCTCAGTTAAATAATTACACCCCAGAAGACGTTTTAAAAAACTTTGCCGAAGAATTGGGCAAACTAGACGAAGATATTATCGCTGACATCAGTGAAATCGAATATTCACCAAGTAAAAATGAAACAGGCGAAACAATAGATAGTACCAGATTCAAACTAAAAATGAAAGACGGAAATACTGTCTACATAAACGTCAAAAAATGTAACGTCTTATCTTATTATAATCAAATATATGCAAGTCTTAAAGATAAAAAAGGTGTCCTAAACCTAGATAGTGGTAACTATGAAAGATATGTATTAACACTTTATGAGGAGTAAATATGAACTACAATGAAGAAATGAAAAAAATAATAAAAACATTTGATAATAAAAAAACAATCCTCTTGCATAGTTGCTGTGGGCCATGTTCATCAAGTGTTATTGAAAGATTAAAATCATATTTTGATATAACTGTCCTATATTATAATCCAAACATTGAACCAAAAGAAGAATACGAAAAAAGAAAATCTGAACAAATAAGACTTCTTAAAGAGTTAAATATTAAATACATGGACTGTGATTATGATAATGATATCTATCACGAAAAAATCAAAGGAACCGAGGAAGAAAAAGAAGGTGGGGCAAGATGTACCCTATGCTTTATGCTAAGATTATCTAAAACCGCCAAACTTGCTAAAGAAAATAACTTTGATTACTTCGGTACAACATTAACTGTAAGTCCTCATAAAAACAGTGAACTTATCAACAAAATTGGTTTTAAAGAAGCCGAAAAAGAAGGTATTAACTTTTTGCCAGCAGACTTCAAAAAAGAAGAAGGCTATAAAAGAAGCATTGAACTATCTAAAAAATATAATCTATATAGACAAGACTATTGTGGCTGTATATATAGTAAGGAGGAACGTATGAAACAAAAAGGATTTACCTTAGTAGAACTCATCTCTGTAATTGCTGTTTTAGGAATCATCATGGTTATAGTAATACCAGCAGTAACTAAACAACTATCAAATTCCAAAGATGCCCTAAGAAAAATGAATATCAAAAACGCTGAAGAAAGTGCTTTACTACTTATAACAGACTTAAACACATGTGATAGTGAAGCTCTAAACATCTTAAAAACGGAAAACATCTTAACTGAAACTCAAGGTGAATCTTACTGTCTAAGCACAAGAAATGCCTTAAAAGGTGGCATCGAAGTATCAATGGATATTCTAAAAAAATACAACTACTTAACTGACTACGATGAGCAGTGCTCTGGTACAGTAACCCTAAAAATAAATAACGCCAATCCCGAAGCAGATGGAAGCAATATAGAATGTAGGTGATAACATGGGATTATTTAACAAATTTAAAGAAATCTTTAAAGGAAAAGAAACTAACGATAATCGTGAAACATACGATAAAGGTCTAGAAAAAAGTAGAACTGAATTTATAAGCAGTTTATCTATTCTTGGACACAAATACACTAAAGTAACAGACGAATATTTTGACGAATTAGAAAATATTTTAATCAAAGCAGACATCGGCATTAAAACAGTCATGGACTTTACTGACAAACTAAAAAAACGTGTTAAAAGTGAAAATATCACAAGTACAGAAGAACTAAAAGAAGTCATCGTTGATGAACTATTCATGATTTACGTTAAAGAAGACTTTCTAACAGATAAAATAAATATCCAAACAGATGGCCCAACTGTAATTCTAATGGTTGGTGTTAATGGAGTAGGTAAAACTACCACAATTGGTAAACTTGCAAACCTCTTTAACAACCAAAATAAAAAAGTCTTGCTAGTTGCAGCAGATACCTTTAGAGCAGGTGCTGTAGAGCAGTTAAAAGAATGGGCAGATAGAACAAACTCACTATTCGTTGGTAAAGAAAATGCTGACCCAGCAAGTGTCATCTATGATGGACTAGAAAAAGCCAAAGAAGAAAATGCTGACATTATCCTTATAGATACCGCTGGTAGACTTCAAAATAAAATAGGTTTAATGAAAGAACTAGAAAAAATAAATAAAGTAATTGGTAAACTTATTCCTGGTGCTCCTCATGAAACACTTCTAATAATTGACGCTACAACCGGTCAAAACGGAATCAGTCAAGCCAAAAGCTTTAAAGAAATCACTAACATAACTGGTATAGTTTTAACCAAAATGGATGGCACAGCCAAAGGTGGAATCGTTCTTGCAATCAAAGAAGAAACATCTCTTCCAGTAAAATACATTGGCCTTGGCGAGCAGATAAATGATCTAAAACCATTCGATATAGAAGAATATATCTACGGGCTATTTAAGGATATGATGTAATGGAAGACTTATTATACTATACATGTCTATTTGACTACTACAAAGATTTATTTACAAAAACAAAGAAAGACTACTTTATTGATTACTATTTTAACAACCTAACCCAAGAAGAAATTGCTGAAAACTACAAAGTATCCAAAAACGCTGTAAGTAAAACCTTAAAAGAAGTTAAAGAAAAACTAGACTATTACGAAGAAAAACTAAAACTATATCACAACAAAGAGAAAATAAAAACACTACTATCAAGTAGTGAATTTACTAAAATTGAAGAATATATTTAAGCCGCATGGCTTATTTTTTTCTGCTTAAAATATGCAACTATATTAACTACAACAAGAGGTACAAAAATTAAAAAATTACTAAAATTATTCATAAAAGTATCTTCAAAATTAAGAGATAACATAAACAAAACAACATATAAGCAAATACTTAAAAACTGAAATTTTAAATCCCTATAAATAAAAGCAGTTAAACTAAATATACATATTAAAGCAAAAGTTAAAATAATAAGCCCCCACCAAGTACTTGTAAACATATTCTGAACAAGTAATGCCAAAGATGCCGTATCAGTTTTTGACTGCTGATAAGTCAGATGATCTAAATGATTAAAATAAATAAGCACCCAGAAACAAAAAGCAATCTCTACTAAACAAATAATAAATAATAATATACTTCTATCTTTAAATATCTTGTTCATAAACACTCCTCAAATAAGCAAGCGTGTTATTAAGTACGACTGTTGATCTAGGTGCAATAAAATCATAACTTCTCTCTAAATAATGCTCATTATATCTTAAAAAAGTATAAGTCTTCAAATTTTTCATATCTATATATAATCCCAAAATATTTTCAGTACTTTCATAAATAAACTTCCTATAATCCTCTAAATAATCTAAATTAAGAAGTTTAAGATAAGTGCTAACAAACTTTATCCCATTAAAATCATAAGCTTTAAAACCGTTTTCATTATATGCTTTTAACTTATCACTCATATCAGTAGCTATAAAATATTTCTCAAGCATTCCATCAAATGTCTCATCAAAACCCATTTTCTTAATAAGCGCTTTATCACTATCTTTATATCTAGCATTAAGCCCATAAGTACTATCATCCATTGAAGCTATATAAACTAAATTCTTCTCATAATCACTAAAATCATAAAAACTAGAACACATATCGTATATAGCAAGGCATGTACTAACATAACTAGTTACAATAACATTTACCATACCAGCATCAGGGTGATGATCAATCGCACCCAAAACCAAAGAAGCATCTTCAATACTTTGATTAACATCATTATGATCAGTTAAAAAATAATTATATTTAAAAATATCTTTCTTATCTAATATAAAAGGGGAGTAATCAAAATTATCCATAACTTGTTTTGTGCAGTCTTCACTTATCTTTTCTCCATCAAGAACTGCATACATAGCATCATAACCCAAAGACTGTAACACCTTACTCATTAAATAAGAAGAAAAGATTGTATCAGTATCAGGTTTCTTATGCCCAATAACTAAAATCTTTTTACTTCTATCTAAATTATTAATTAAATCTAAAATACTACTCATCAGCTAAATTATCAAAATATCCTTGAACAAGCACAACTGGAGTACCTTTATCACCAGAACCACTAGTTAAATCACAAAGAGATCCAACTAAATCAGTAATTCTTCTAGGTGTTGTACCTAAACTAACATTTTGTCCTTTCAAATCATTATCTTTTTTCTTAATTTCTTCTTTAATCGCATCTTTAAGTTCATCACCTCTTAAATCAGCAAACATATTATCAGAAACATACTTTAATTTAATCTCATTAGGAGTACCTTTAAGACCTTCTGTATAAAATGGACTAACAACTGGATCAGCAAGCTCCCAAATTCCCCCAACTGGATCTTTAAAGGCACCATCACCATAAACCATTACCTCAAAGTTTTTACCAGTTCTCTTAAACATCTCATCTTTAATCTTTAAAACTAAACTAGCACCATCTTTAGGAAATAACTTTAATCTTTCATCAGTTGATTTATTACTTCCAAGAAGTCCATAATCTAAATTAAACCCAGAGCCTCCAACACTTTCATTCAAAATATCACTTAAACTAAGCACAAATGCACCTTGTTCACTTAACACTTTCTTAGTTTTAAACCTACTATGAATATCACAAGTTAAAACATTATTAGTATACTTTAAAATATCACTTGGATTATTTGAAAAAACAAACTCAACATCACAATTTTCACTTTTAACTAAGTCTCTATAATAATCAACCATATTAATACCCGTAAAAGGATGAATAAATGTTCCAAAATATTTCTCATAATCTTCTTCACTTATCAAACTACCTAAATTAAATGGAGAAGCACTAAGTAAGTTTTCATCCATTATACCATTACCAACTTCATCACTTGGAAAAGATAAAAGTATTGTAACCTTATCCATTGCTCTAGCAATTGCCTTTAAAATCATTGAAAATCTATTTCTAGATAAAATAGGGTAGACAATACCAATTTCCTTACTAGGAAATTTAGCATTTAAATCACTAACTATATTATCAACTGTAACATAATTTCCTTCACTAATTCCAACTACTGCTTCTGTAATTGCAATAATATCCTTATCTTTAAAATTAAATCCTTCGCTTTCACTAGCATTAATAACACTATCAACTACAATACTAGCTAAATCATCATTTTCTTTTATAATTGGGGTTCTTATCCCTCTAACTGTTGTACCAACAAGTCTCATATTTTCACATCCTTACTCTAAAATTTTACTATAAAACAAAAGAAGAAGTCAACTTAATTACCTAAGCAAATCATTAATCAACTTAATAACTTCTTCTTTCATTACATTATAATCTATTTCTTCATGTTTATGATAAATAGTTTCATGGCAGAAATTTTCACTCAAATATGTCGCAATATGCACTCGTTCTTTCAAATGTATTGGATTATGTCCATCACCGACTGCCAAATTATAACATAACCCACATAAACTCACCAAATATCACTTAAATATCTTTCAATCTATATATAAATTTAGTTCACTCAAACGAACTAGGTATCAATGAAAATCTAAAAGTAGGAAACACCATCACTTGAAGATTACAAGGTACAGATAAATACTCCACATCAACAATAGTTTGGACGAACAAAGACCTTCAAAATCAAATCATAATTATCTATAACATTGGCATCTTATCCTACATCATCACCGCTATCGGCCACATCTAATAACATACATCGTATCTAATATCCTATCTAAAAAGGTTGAAAAAATAGATATGGTAACCTCACTAAAAGGTAACAAGTAGGCAAAGAACATAACCAAAAACCTAAAATTACATAAAATACACTAGAAAGGATAGTGTATTTTTTATGTATAGATCAAATCGCTGTGTAGAAGAAGGACCTACTATGACAGCAACATTTCCAAAAGAGGCATGTGAACCAATCTATGAATGTCCATGTGAAAGAGTTTGTCATAGAGAAATCAATCATGTAGTACCTCATATGCAACCAGTAAACACTAGAATAATCAATCATCATATATATCATCACACATACACTCCATGCTATACTTGCTGTGAAGAAAACGAAATCACTCACGTATACGACTGCAACCCATGTAGTAAATAAAGCCTCTAAAGAGGTTTTTATTTTGCCTTACATCTGCTATAATAAACACAGAAAAGAGTGAAATTATGACTATTATAACTTCATTAATAGAAGGCGTGCTTATTGGATTAAATGCCACAAAAAAAATATGGATAATTGTCATTATACTTGGTATATTAAACATTATCCTAAAAAAAGCCTATCCCAAAATGAGAGGATACTTTGGTGAAAAATGGATAAGAGAAGAACTAAATAAACTTCCAAACGAATATAAAGTTCTTAACAATATTATGGTTAAAGATGAAAGAGGAACTCATCAAATAGATCATCTCGTGATTTCTAAATATGGTATTTTTGTTATCGAAATGAAAAATTACTTTGGGACTATCTATGGTTCAGAATATAATCATAAATGGACACAAAAAATAAGAAATCAAAAAAGAGAATTCACTAATCCCATCCATCAAAATTATGGGCATATAAAATCACTTGTTAGTCTACTCGAAATTAACGAGGATAATTTTATATCAATAATCTGCTTTTCAAATCAAGCAAAAATTAAAGCCAAAACCACAACACCATTAACCCAAACAGACTATATAAAAGATGAAATATTAAAATATACAGAAATTAAAAATTTAAATCCAGAAGAAATATATGAAAAATTATTAAAATTAAATATTACAGATAAAAAAGAAATAAAAAATCATGTAAGTAATATCAAAACAAAAATTAAAGAAAATAAAACTTTAGAAGAGCAAATGATATGTCCAAAATGTCACGGAAGCTTAATCGAAAGAAATGGCAAATATGGCCCATTTATTGGTTGCTCAAACTATCCTAAATGCAAATTCATTAAGAAAATAAATTAAGAGGTAAAAATGGATATCACAAATATACTTAAAGAATTTATAATTGAAGCATCTCATGGTGAAATAGACGCTTACTTCACATACAACATCATTTTTGAAACTATCATTGGCACTAAAAAAGTAACCACATCAGAAGTTAAAGAAGGAACAATTATTCCTTGTCTTACTATCAAAAACTTAAGTAACTTTACTAAATTACTTGAAATTTATATAAAAAAGTCACTAGAATTCTATGACTTATCATCATTTGAAGGAAATGAAAAAGAGAAAATAAAAATGATTATCGTATCACTATTTGCTAACGCCACATTTGATGACTTTGCACATCCTATAGATTTCCTAAATCGCAGAATAGCTTTTTTTGAAAACTCCAAAGAAGAAACACTGAAAAGTACATTTATTTCATCATTTAATAGTTCACTAAACGCATCTATATCTAAAGATAAAATATATAACGAATCACCTTATTATTTAAATGCAGCACTTAGATCTGAAGATGGAGTATTTAAACTTCCAGAAGTAAAATTTGGCATTATGGATGACACACTTTACATATACGCAATTCAAAATATTCCACAAGAAAAGACAAACTATACAAAGAAAATAAATAGAGCACTTTACAAAGTTAATGATGGTTTTACAGATGAAAGTACAGCAGACTTAAAGGACACCACCGCTAGTTTTCTCATTGTAAGTGCAATCTTGCTTTCATTTATGCAAGCAAAAAATATCAACAAAATAAAAATATCAAGCATCCTTATTGAAAGATGGAACGCAAAAAGAATAGCAATTTCTAAAAAAGCAAAATATAAAAATTTAACAAATGAAGAAACTGAAAAATTAATTAAAGAGCAGGAAAGAATCCAAGCAAATCTAACAGAAAAATTCTTAAGAACATTTCTAAGATTATCAGAACAATATAATAACTTAAATATTACTGCCTATCCATATGAAATTGACTCATACTTATCATTAGAAGTGGCTGGCAGGCTAACAAGCGAAAACAAACTATTAAATGATATCAGTATAAGCATAACAGATAATGTCAAGCACTTATAAAATCTCTTTACATCCCATATACTTTAGATTTTACATTAATATTCATTCATGATATACTTTTAAAGTGAGGTAGAAATGAAAAACAAGAAGTTAATAATAATTATTATACTATTAATCATATTAGGAAGCATTTATCCTATTTATTATATAATCAAAAAAAATCAAAAAATTGAAAATAAAATTTATTACTATGAACTAAAAAACAATTCTTTAACCCTTTTAGCAAACGGCAAAATAGTAAACTTTTACAACTGTGATAACGAATGTACTGTATACGAAAATTACTTTGACAATGGTAAAATTCTTTTACAAGAAAATAATAAAATATATTTATATGATCTAGTAAAAGGTAGTAAACTATCATCTGACTACGAAAATGTTTATTTTATAAAAGATGAAAACGACAAAGTAAACTACTTACTAGTAAAAAATGGTCAGTACTATGGAATTATCAATATGTCTGGTTCTGTGACTGTGAACCTAAACTATAAAGAATTAGGTAAAATAGACGGCGTAAATGTTACGAATTTAAACGTTAAAGAAGACTATATCACTGCTTTAAGTGATAACAAATATGGATTAATATCTTTATCAAATGGTAAAGGAGTAATCGACTTCCAATATGAAAACATTACTATAAAAAACAATAAAATAATCGCAAAAGAAAATAGTAAATGGTATCTAATTGGTAAGGACAATCGTAAAACAATTAAAACTGGATATGACGAGCTAATTCCTTTAACTCAAAACAACATTGTAAGAGAAAATAATTCTATCTATCTAATTGATGAGCAAGGAAACATTATAAGCGAAAAACTGGTTTTAAACAAGAATGAAATAATCGAAAAATATGAAGATGAAACATTACAGATTATCAACGAAGAAACCGCAAAGAGAACCAAATACATTTACGATAAAGAATCAAACAAATTTACTAAAACAAAGTAGGAGATAGTATGAAGTATGTATTTATAATAAATCCTGCAAGTGGAAAAACTGACTATGATAAAATTAAACAAAATATCATGAAAACCTTAGAAAATGAAAATTATGAAATCTATGAAACTAAGGCTCCAAAAGAAGCAACTGAAATAGCATCAAGATTTAAAAATGAAGAAAACACAATTGTCTACTCAGTTGGCGGTGATGGTACTCTCAATGAAGTTGTTAACGGAATTGCAGAAGGCAAATGCAAATTAGGAATAATTCCTACAGGTTCAGGAAATGATTTCTACAGAACTCTAAAAGAAGCACAAACTGAAAATGTTAGATTAGACTTAGGAAAAGTAAATGGTAGATATTTTATAAACATAGCAAGTGTAGGAATGGATGCTGAAACATGCAATAATGCAAACAAAATAAAAAGCAAAATCAAGTTGCATTCATCTTATTACCTAGCACTTATCCACACATTCTTAACATTCAAAAGTAAATCTTTAAAATTAAAAATAGACAAAAATGTTTATGCTGGTGACTACATAATTGCTGCAATCTGCAACGGAAAATATTATGGTGGTGGCTTTAAAATAGCCCCAGTAGCTTCATTTGACGATAACCAGTTCGACATCTACCTAGTAAGCAAAGCAAGTAAATTCAAGTTAATAAAAATATTATTAGCTCTCTTAAAAAGTGAACACGAAAAATATAATGAAGTACGAAAATACACTGGTAAAAATATCACAATAACATCCGAAAATAATCTAATTGTAAATATAGACGGAGAAATAACAATTTCTAAAAATATCGAAATCGAAATGATTGAAGATGCTCTTATAATTTATAATAACAATGAACTAGTTCAAAAAATAATGAATATATAAAATAAATAAAACAGACCATAATATAAATGGTCATTTTTAGTAAACTAAATGTTAAATAAATTCAAAATATCATTCGTGATCGTATTTAAAATAAGATTAACTACCAATTAAATTGTTTTTTTGAAAGTAAATAAAAAAATACAGTAGAATAAAATCTATTGTATTTTTTCTTATTACTTTTTATCTTTATCTTTTCCTTTAATAGCTTCAAGTACTTCAATAGGTAAAGCAACTACTATCGTATTAGACTTATCTGCTGAAATATCACTTAAAGTTGATAAAGTTCTTAAATGTAATGCACCCGGAGTAGAAGTCATAGTTTCAGCAGCCTTAGCTAAATTCTCAGCAGCCATAGCTTCACCCTCAGCCTTAGTAATAACAGCGGCTTTTTCTCTTTCAGCTTCAGCAGCAATTGCTAAAACTCTCTTCATTTCCTCAGGAAGTGAAATATCTTTAAGTTCAACATTTTCAACCTTAATACCCCAAGGATCAGTAGCTTCATCAATTATCTTACAAATCTCTTCAGAAATTCTATCTCTCTGTGCTAATAACTCATCTAAAGTAACAGCACCAACAGCATTTCTCATAGTTGTTTGAGCAAGCTGACCAACAGCAAACTTATAATTTTCTACTGAAATAATAACCTTAGCTGCATCAAATATACTATAGTACAAAACTGCATTAATTCTAATAGAAACATTATCCTTTGTAATAGCATCTTGCTCTGGAACATCAACTGCTTTAGTACGAACATCAATCTTCTTCATGCTTTCAATAATTGGTAAAACAAGTCTCCAACCTGGTTCAACAATTTTCTTGTATTTACCGAATCTAAACTTAACACCGCGTTCATACTCATCAACCTGTCTAATAGAGCGTAGTAAAATAACTGCAACAACCACTAAAACAATAATTATAAAAGTATCCATAAATTCTCCCTTCTAAATTAATTATATTATAATAATGAAAAGATTGCAAAAAAACCTAAATTAAATTATAATTTACTTAAGATAGAAAAGAGGTAAAAGAAATGTTCAAATCAAAAGAAAGAAGATTTAAAAATAAAATAAATTTAATTTCATCAGGAGTTATCTTACTACTTGGTGTATTACTATTTATATTCCCATGGTTCAATATTGAAGAACCAAATAACTTATTATACTTACTGTTTGCAATCTATGCTGGTGTAAAACTAATTGAATATATCCTAACAAGAAATGGCACAGATAGAGAAAATCTATATACAGCAATAGCTTGCACCCTAGCATCAATAAGTGGCTTTAAATTTCATTCATACTCATCTCCAATGGTCCTAAGTCTTACACTAGTATCATGGGTAGGTATTATGTCAGTAATTAAACTAATCAAACTAGACTACTATCATGATCGTAAAAATGGTATGTTCTATGTTAATTTAGTATCATTTTCTTTATTCTTACTTTTAGGTCTTTTAACAAGTATCAATCTATACTTTAATGCAACAGTTGAAACCCTAATGCTAGCATTCTTCTTTGTATGTAATGGTTTACTATCACTATCAGAAAATGGCATAAGAATCCTTGTAACCGGTAAAGACTTAAAGATTAAAGACATTCACTAAGCATCACAATAAGTGATGTTTTTCTTTTACTTTACACCCAAAAAATAGTCAAATATTTGGTAAATCAATCACTTTGTGCTACAATAACCTTGAAAGAGGCTTCTATGAAAGAAAAAGTAGTAACAGAAAAACAGTTAAACAAACATTTATTTTTATATAAAAGCCCTCTTTACAAAAATACAAAATTTAAAATTATTAGTAGTTCTAAAGAAAGTAATGACCTAGTAACTGGTTTAAACATCAAAAATAGGCGTGAACGCATTAAATATGTATTTGATAAATGCTGTGAATATCTAGATAATGACTTTCCAAATGACGCCTGTGGGTTTATTGACGGTAAGTGTATCGTTCAAAGACAAAACAAAAGCAAGCAAAAATGTGGCTGCTGTAGATACTGTGAATACGTAACATTAAACGGATGCCCATCAAAAAATATTGCATGCAAACTATTTAACTGCAGCGAAATAACTAAAAAATATAATCTCAAAACCAAAAAAGACTTAAAACTTCTTAAACTACTAAGTCTCAAAAATAGGGTTGTTTCTTCGCACAACTACTTTACAATTGAAGAAGAGTCTCTAAAAGACCTATACACCATAACCTACACATACGCATTTATAAGAATGGTCTATAGACAAGTAAGAAGACTATTTAGAAAGGATAAGTATTTATACTTAAATAAATAATATGGAAACAGTAAATAACTTTAAAGACTATGAAATAATCAGTATGAGTAACGGTTATAAATATGAGAAATGGGGTAAATATTACCTTAAAAGACCAGATCCAGAAATAATTTGGCCGGGAAATGAAAATATCAAAGTAGATGCCGAATATACGAGAAGTAACACTGGTGGAGGCTCATGGAACGTCCTATCAAACATGAAAGAAAGCTGGCAAATAAGATATGAAGATATGATTTTTAACTTAAAACTAATGGGATTTAAACATACAGGCTTATTCCCAGAACAAGCCTATAACTGGAATATTATAAGAGAAACTATCAAAAATGCTGGTCGTAAAGTAAAAGTTCTTAACTTATTTGCATATACTGGTGCTGCTAGTATCGCTGCCTTAAAAGAACACGCTGAAGTAGTCCATGTAGATGCTTCAAAAGGTATGATTGACTGGGCTAAAGAAAACGTAATATCAAATAATCTACAAAATGAAAATATCAAATTCTACGTTGACGATGTTAAAAAACTTGTCAAAAGAGAAATGCGTAGAGGAAACAAATACGATATCATCATCATGGATCCACCATCCTTTGGTCGTGGTGCTAAAAATGAAGTATGGCAAGTTGAAAAAGACCTATACAATCTAATCAAAGATGCTAGCACTCTATTATCAGATGATGCTTTGCTATTTATAGTAAATACATACACAACCGGTTTATCAATGACCGTAATTGAAAATATCTTAAAACTAACAATAAACAAAAAAGGAAATTTTATAAGCACAGAACTCGGAATCGAAGCAAATAACGGCTTAAAACTTCCTTGTGGAATAACAGTAAGGTGGGAAAAAAATGGAAGATAAATATATTAGTAAAAGATACACAGGTAACATTCCTGGAATAAAAATATATATGAATAATAATGGCGTATTTAAAGAAGTAATGCCACTTCTTCTTAGAATGCGTAGCTTAGATCATAACACACTATTCTATAAACTAACTGACCTACCAGAAAACTTACAAGAAGAATATGAAGACATGTCAGTATCACCAAAAGAACTCCTAGGAAAAAAAATTAAAATAGAAAAGGGAAGTGAATACGTTGTAGATAACTTTGGCACAAAGGTTAGAGTATCACCAAAAACATACTTACTACCAATTGTCGGCAACTTCTTACCAAGTGATGGAGTAAATGCATTTACAGTAAAAAATGTCAATGGAAAACTAGAACTAATTCCCATAATTGTGTGCGTAAATTGCCACTGGTCAGAACTATTTACCGGACAAACAAAATATAAAAACAACGTTTTTTGCTTAGTATCAGACCTTGACCCAGAATCTATAGACAACTTTGTTGATAAAATAATCACCTTAGAACAAGTACCAGAATACCTAGCAACCGCTGAAGAATATAAATATGGTATCATAAAATAATATTTGCCTCATAAATTTTATTGGAGGCACAAATGGAAATTTTAAAAGTATCAAGCAAAAGTAATCCTAGCAAAGTAGCAGGAGCTATTGCCAATGTATTTAGAGAACAAGGAGTAGCAGAAATTCAAACAATCGGCGCGGGAAGCCTAAACCAAGCAATTAAAGCAGTGGCTATTGCAAGAGGTTTTGTCGCGCCAAGCGGTAAAAATCTTGTCATCATTCCTGCATTTTCTGACATCACAATTGACGGAGCTGAAAAAACTGCTATCAAACTTATCATAGAAGCCAAATAGGTTTCTTTTTTTTCTTTACTTGACCTAAAAATATACTGCAAAGATTTTCAGAATTTGATATAATATGACTGGCGATTTATATGGAATTAACAAAAGAATATATTAAAAAAGTATCTAAATTAAAAAATGAACCAAAATGGATGCTAAACTTTAGATTAAAATCATTTGATAAATTTAAAGAATTAGATAACCCAACATTTGGCCCAAAAATAGAATTAGATTTAAACAAAATAAATTATTATAAAAAAATAGGCGATTTAACTAACAACTGGGACAACGTCGAAGAAAAAGTAAAGCAAACATTTAAAACTCTAGGAGTAATTGATGCTGAAAATAAATACCTATGTGGGGTATCAAACCAGATTGAAAGTGAAGTTATCTATCACAACATGAAAGAAGAAAACGGTGTAATCTTTTTAAGTACAGATGAAGCCTTAAAAGAATATCCAGAACTATTTAAAGAATATTTTAATAACCTAGTAAAATATGATGAAAATAAATATACTGCCCTTAACGGAGCAATTTGGAGTGGTGGATCATTTATATACATTCCTAAAGGTGTTAAACTAGATAGACCTCTTCAAAGTTATTTTAGAATAGATACTATAACAATGGGTCAGTTTGAAAGAACAATCATTATCGTTGATGAAGGAGCTGAACTTTCATACATTGAAGGATGTACTGCTGCATCATACTCCGAAAATTCTCTTCACGCTGGTGTAGTTGAAATTTATGTAAAAAAGAATGCTAAATGTAAATATAGCACAATCCAAAACTGGAGTACTGATGTCTATAACCTAGTTACTAAAAGATGTATTGTAGATGAAGGCGGTTTCATGCAGTGGATAGATGGAAATATTGGTAGCAAAGTAACCATGAAATATCCATCATGTATTCTAAAAGGCGATTATGCAAGTGCTTCATCAATAAGCATCGCTTATGCAAAAGAAAATCAAAAATTAGACGCTGGAGCAAAAATGATTCACTTAGGCAAAAATACTAAAAGTACAATCATCTCTAAAAGCATTGCATCTAATGGTGGAGAAAGTAACTATCGTGGATTAGTTAAAATAAGTGCTAATGCTACTAACTCAGAAAGTTTTGTTAAATGTGATACAATTATCTTAGACGACCAAAGTAAAAGTGATACATTCCCTAAAAATATCGTATTAAATGATACAAGCACAATTGAGCATGAAGCAACTGTATCAAAAGTAAGTGCTGAAAAACTCTTCTATCTAATGAGCAAAGGGCTATCTGAAAACGAAGCAAAAGAACTTATTATTATGGGCTTTGTATCTGACTTTAAAAAAGAATTACCAGTAGAATATGCTATCGAACTTAATAGATTATTAAAAACCATATAAAAAGATATATAAAATAAAAAATCTGTATTTAAATTTACACAGATTTTTTATTTTGTCAGAACAATCCTTTAAAATCTGTTAACTATTTTTAAAAATTATCGCTTTGCATACCTCTAAAAAGATATGTTATAACACATCTGAAAGGAGGAAATTATGCATAATTTAGTACTACTAATTGGCCGCTTAGTTAACGAACCAGAACTAGTTAAAACCGAAACTGGTAAAAAAGTTCTCACAATTCGTTTAGCAGTTCAAAGAAACTTTAAAAACCCAGATGGAATATATGAAGCTGACTTTATTAGATGTAAACTATGGGATGGTATAGCGGAAAGAACATGCGAATATTGCCATAAGGGAGACTTAATCGCTGTTCGTGGACAATTAAGAACTGAGTCATACGAAGATGACAAAAAAGAAAAGAAATACATCACTGAAGTAATCGTTGATAGATTAAATTTTTTAGTAACAAACAAAGAAAAAGAAATTAATATTGAATCAGAATAATCATATACTTTATTGGTGACATATGAAAAAAACAAAGTATATCTTATTATTAACATTATCAGCATTATCATTTTATATAACTGATAAAGTGCTCATCTTCATTGATGAACAAAAACCATTGATGAAAGAAATAAAACTAAATGCATCAAAGTATGAGACAGTTCCAGTTAATTCAGTCATTGAAAACAATACAATTATACCAGGACTTAATGGTAAAGAAATCGATTATAAAAAATCTCTAGTTAAAATGGAAGACTTTAATGCCTTTAATGAACATTTTTTAAAATTTAATGATATCACCCCAGAAATATCCTTAGAAGACAATAAAGATAAAATAATCATTAAAGGTAACTCTAAAAAAAGAAGTGTTTCTCTTATCTTAGAACAAGATAAAGAAAAAGAAGAGTACTTAGAAAATTATAATATAAAATACGACATACTATCTTCTTTAGATACCGATTTTACAAAAGAAAGAGAATACTTAAATAGTTATAAAGACAAAGAAAACTATGATGCCCTAGAAACAATTTTAAAAAAACATAAAATTAATTCACATATATGTACAACAATGCACAATGATTATGATTACTGTTTAAAAAAAGAACATTACATTGTCTTATTAACTAATGAAGACCTACTAGTAAACGAAATAATAAATAAAATATCTAGTGGCAGTATTATCTATATTCCTAAAACTATGAAATTAGTAAATCTTAAACTAATCATATCGGAAATCGAAAGACAAGATCTAAAAATAATCTATTTAAGTACCCTAATCAGTGAAAAAATTTGATAAAATCCCAAAACTCTGCTATAATAAATAAGCAATTAGAAAACTTGTAATTTTTTATAGAAAGAGTGAACATTTATTATGAGTAAAATAAAAATTTTTGGTATGGGTGGACTTAATGAAAACGGTAAAAACACCTATATCGTTGAAGTAGATGACAAAATATTTGTCTTTGATGCCGGATTAAAATATGCAAATGATACTATGTATGGAATCGATTACATTATTCCAGACTATGATTATTTAGAAAAAAATAAAAATCGTATAGTAGGTGTCTTTATAACACACGCTCATCCAGAAAGTTATGGTGGAGTAAGAGATTTAATTAAAGATATTAAAGACATAAAAATATATGCTACAAAATACGCTATAAATCAAATGAAACTTGATGGTATTAATGAGAAAAATCTAAACCTTATTACTGCTCACAAAAAAATAGTAATAGATAAAGAAACAAGTGTATTTGCTATTAATGTAAATCACTCAGTACCAGATTCTGTTATGTACGTATTAAACACTAAAGATGGTGCAGTAGTTTATACTGGCGACTTTATCATTGATCCATCAATGATGGGTTCTTACTATATGGATTTAGGAAAAATAGCTTATGTAGGTAAACAAGGAGTTCTTGCACTTCTATGTGAATCATCATTTTCTGAAAATAAGGGTCACACAAGTCCAAATCACCACATGAGTTCATTTTTCAAAAATATTATAAATAAAGCCCAAGGAAGAGTAATCTTCAGTGTACTACCAATTCACTTATACACAATTGAAGGAATATTTACTGCAGCAAAGAACTCTCATCGCAAAATCATTATAATGGGTAAAAAACTTCAAAATATTATAAACATGGCTATCAAAGAAAAATACATGAATATAGATGAAAAACTAATTGGCGACTTATCAAATCTAGATGACTACAACGCTATTCTTTTAGTAAGTGATGATCGTGCTCATCCATATAGTTCAATTGAAAAAATAGTTAATGGTAATGATAAATTTATTCATCTAAAAGAAACAGATACTTTCTGTTTTGCAGAACCAAAATATGACGAAAATGAAAAAATAATCGTTAAAATTGAAAATGAACTAGCATATAAAGGAATTGATACTATAAGCATTCCTAAGGATAAAGGAATATCACTACACGCTTCCTCAGAAGACTTAATGCTTATGATTAATTTACTTAAACCAAAATACTTTATGCCAGTAAAAGGCGAGTATCGTTATATGGTAGGTGCCGCAAATCTAGCAAGTGACTTAGGCTATAAAAAAGAAAATATCTTACTAAAACAAAATGGAGACATTGTTGTTATCAATAATAAAAAACTAGAAGATAACTTTGAACACATATTTATTGATGACGTTCTAATTGATGGAACAAGTTCAGACGATGTAGGTGACCTAGTAATCAAAGATAGAGAAATGCTATCTGAAAATGGTATTGTTCTAGTAAGTGCAACATTATCTAAAAAAGATAAAACTATTCTCGTAGGTCCAGAAGTAACAACCAGAGGTTTTATATATGTTAAAGACTCTAAAGAAATGATTGACGAAATCAAAAGAATATCTTTAGAAGTTATAACAGCAAACATCAACAATGGTTATGTAGACTACAATAACATTAAGACAGAAATAAGAGAAAAACTAAGCAAATACTTCTATGTTGAAACAGAATGTAAACCAATGATTATCGCTGTAATTCAAGAAGTTTAAGGAGTAAGCAAATTACTCTTTTTTTCTTGACTAAAACTAATACATATTATAGAATATTAATAGAAAATAGAGGTGCATATAGTATGCAATCAAGTATGCAAAAATATAAAAAAAGAATGTTAATTTTATGTATAATGCTACTAGTAATAGTACTTCTTTCTGGTGTAAGTTACGCTATATTTACAAACTATGCTAGTCAAACAGATGCTAATACTCTAGCAGCATCATGTATGAATCTAGAATTTAATGGACAAAATGAAATTAATTTACTTAATACTTACCCAATATCAGAAGGCGAAGCCTTAGAACAAACACCATACACATTTACTATAAAAAATAAATGTGATAACTACATTGAATACTATGTAATTGCATCAGTGATAAACACATCAAATATCTTAGATTCAAAGTATGTAAAAGTATCTCTTCTAGGTGACAGTGACCTAACATCATCACCAATAAACAACCTAGAAACAATCGCAACACCTCAAAGCCTTTCAGGCTATAACATAATAAATAACTACATCCTTAAAAAAGGTGATGGAATATATAAAAATGAGTCTAGAACATTCAACTATAGAATGTGGGTTAATGGTGACTTACAAGACAGTTGGACAAGTGAAGATGTAGAAAGCAAAAACTATCAAGTAAAAATATCAGTAGTTGGCACTGTAAAAACAAAACCAAAAGACGATTTATTCATAGCAACAACAATCGATGGTACAGCAAGTAGTACTTTCCCAGAAACTAAAAATTACTCAGCCTCTGTATCATGCACTCAAGATAATAAAACAGTAGACATCGGTGCAGCCGTAAATTGGACTGGTTCTAAATGGTCTCTAAGCGTATCTAACCTAACAAGTGGTAATACGAAGTGTACTGTATCATTTGAAACAAAAAATACAATAAATTTTAATATTGATGGATCTGCATATACAGCCCTAATTGGAATGACTTGGGAAGAGTGGATCAATAGTGAGTATAATCCAGATAATAAATTTGTAATTAATAATAATTGGGTTTACGTCAATAGTGATACTTTAAATCAATGGGTTGCTCCAGCTCCTGATGCTAGGTACCTAATAGAAAAAACAACATTGATTATTGAAAATGAGAACTACGTAATAACATCAGGGGCTCCAGATAAAACTGCCTGAGGCCTAAATAATGTTTATATTTAATAAAAGATGTGATTAATTTCATATCTTTTTTCGCGTTAGATATTGCTATTTTAGATGATTATGTTAAACTTATGGTAGGAGGAAATGTATGAAGAATTGTAAGAATATTATATTAGGTATTATCCTAGTACTTGTAGGTGTATGGTTTGGTTTATACGCGACTGGAGTAGTAAAAGTTAACTTACTATTTGATGGTTGGTGGACACTATTTATCATTATTCCAAGTTTTCTTGGTTTATTTGATGAAGATGATAGAACTGGCTCATTAATTGGCTTATTTGTTGGTGTACTTCTCTTACTATCATGTCAAGATGTCTTAAAATTTGATATCGTATTAAAACTAATTGTTCCATGCGTTTTAATTGTTACGGGTTTATCATTTATCTTTAAAGGTAAAATCAAAGCAAAAAACATTGAAAATGTAAAAGCCGTAGGCGGAACTAATTACAATGCTACATTTAGTGGCCAAAATCTAGACTTATCTAAAGAAGAATTTACGGGAACAAAATTAGATGCAGTCTTTGGTGGTATCAAATGTGATTTAAGAAATGCTATCATTAATGACGACGTTGTAATCGAAGCAAGTGCAATCTTTGGTGGAATAACTATTCTAGTACCTAAAGACGTAAACGTTAAAATCACTTCAACAAGTATCTTTGGTGGGGTAGATGGTAAAAGTAAAATGGATAAGCCAGGCAAAACTATTTATGTGAACGCAACATGCTTATTTGGTGGAGTTGAAGTCAAATGAATAAAGGACAAACAATAATCAAATATGCTGCTATTGCATTTGCAGTTTATTTAATTTGTGAAATATTTCTAATCTTAGCAAACATCATTGGCCTAATTGGTGATGGATTTCAATACAAAGATAAAAAAGTCGAAATACCCCAAAGTGAAGCATACTTAGTTGTTAATTTAGCAACTAGTAGTTTAACTATTAAAGAAGGAGATACTTTTGATTACATTATAAATAATAAAGAAATTACTGCTGAAAAAGACACTAATAAAATTATTATTAAAGAAAAAGGACACTTTAGAAGTAAAAAAAGTGAAGTAATAATTACTATCCCTAGAGATATGATTTTAAATGATGCCATAATTGATACAGGTGCTGGCAAAATAAATATTGAAAATCTTAAAGCCGAAAACTTTAGCCTAGATATAGGTGCAGGAAGCGTTCAAATAAACAACTTAGTAGTAACTAAAAACTGTGACATTGATGGTGGAGCAGGTAATGTAGTTATAAGTGACGGTAGTATCTATAACTTAGATATGGACTTAGGTATTGGTAAAACAACCATTACCAGTATTCTTACAGGTGAAAATGAAATCGACACAGGTGTTGGTAAATTAGAACTAAACCTTATTGGTTCTCAAAATGATTACACCTTAGATATTTCAAAAGGAATTGGTTCAATCTCCTTAGATGGTAAAGATTTAAAAGACGAAGAAAAAGTAGGAACTGGCTCATCACTAGTTAAAATAGATGGCGGAGTAGGTTCAATCGAAATTAAAATGAAAGAGGAATAAAAATGAAGAAAAAAGTATTATATGTATTATTATTAATTATAGTAGCAGTTACTGGTTGTGCTTTACTAGAACCAGAAGAAAAAACATTTAAAGACAAAGGTATGTCTATAACCTTAACAGATGAATTTACTGAAAAAGATTTAGTATCTGCAACCGTTTATTTTGAAAGTATGGATGCAATTGTAACTGGTCTAAAAGAAGAATTCAGCACATTAGAAGCAGCAGGCTTAACAAAAGAAAGTACAGTCGAAGATTATGCTAAAGCAGTAACTACTAACAATCAAAAAGATAGCGAAATCAAAACCGAAGATGGCCTAACATACTTTACTTATACAAGTGATGTAAATGGAAAAACATATTTCTATATCGCTACAATGTATAAAAGTAATGATGCCTTCTGGTTATTTAATTTTGCATGTGATAGTAGCAATCAAGAAAAATTTGAAAGCACATTTAAAACATGGGCAAAATCAGTATCATTTGAGTAAGAACATAAATTGTTCTTCTTTTTTATTTATGATATAATACCATAGAAAGAAGGAAGTAATATGGGAAAGAAAAGTAATAAAGAATTAACTAAAGAAATAAAAGAAAAAAGTAATAAAACATTTAAAGAATTTAAAGAGTTTATATCTAAAGGTAATGTAATTGACTTAGCAGTAGGTGTTATTATCGGTGGTGCCTTTAGTAAAATAGTATCATCACTAGTAAATGATATCATTATGCCTTTAATTGGAATCATAATAGGTGGAATTGACTTTACTAACCTAACATTTAAAATTAAAGATGCCACAGTAAGTTATGGAGTATTCATTCAAAACATTTTAGATTTCCTAATTGTCGCAGCTTGCATCTTCACATTTGTTAAACTAATAAATAAACTAAACCGTAAAAAAGAAGAGCCTAAAAAAGAAGTAAAGGAAGAACCTAAAAAAAGTGATGAAGTATTATTACTAGAAGAAATTAGAGATTTATTAAAAAATGAAAAGTAGTATTAGAAATTTTATTAGTGCATTTGTTGGTGCTCTTATTTTCAGCATCCCAGCAATTATTCTTTATATGATTGGTTATCTTTCTAGTGTTTTCTTTATGCTTGTACCGTATGGTGCTACATTATTTTATAAAAAATCAAGTGGGCAAGACATTATAAATAAAAAATATATCATTTGGATTACTGCGCTAATTTCAACAACAATAATTTCTTTTATATTATTCCCATACTTAATAAGCATAACTCAAGATATAAAACTAAAATCATTACTTAACAGTCCCAAATTCATGACTAGTCTAACAAGTGATTACCTCTATTCATTAATTTTCACAATTACAGGAGCATGGACTATAATAAAAACCGAAAGCAAGAAAATACCATTTAACGAAGAAGAAAATATGCAAAAAGTAATTGAAATCTATCACAAATACAACGCACTTTCTAAAGAAAATAGTATTAGTGAAATAAAAATTGCTAAGGAAATAGATATCCAAAATAAATATGCTTATTTTGCAAGCCTTGAAAAGAGAGGAATAATTGTAAGTCCATTTATAAAATCTTATCTAGATGAAGAAGCAATTACTAATAAAGAAAAGGCTAAAAAGAACAGTTTTAAAAACTTATTTGTTGCAGCAATAATAAACACCATAATTTTACTTATAACAATTACTATTGTTTTGATAATGCTTGCTGCAAGCTAATTAAACTACAAAATAAAGTAGTTTACTTTTTTTTTGCTATAAGATATGTTAAAATATATTTTGGAAAGATGGTAAGAATATGTTTGATACGTTATTGTACCGTATATGTGCACCTATAGTTGGTGTGTATATGAAGTTGATTTATAAACCTGTGATTATTAATAAAGAAAGTATTCCTAAAGAGGGAAAGATTATTATTGCTGGGACCCATACAAACATGAAAGATTGTTGCTTACTAGCAGGATGCTGCACTAGAAGAGATATTAGATTTGTTGCAAAAAGAGAACTTCTAAAACCACCATTTGGTTTCTTGTTTAGAATGTCGGGCATCATCCCTGTCAATAGAAAAATTCACGACGCTACTGTAATGCCTGCCGTAAATAAAGTTTTAAGTGAAGGTGGAATGGTTGGTATATTTCCTGAAGGCACCATCAATCGTACAGATGACATAATTATGCCATTTAAAAAAGGTGCAGTCAGAATGTCTTTAGAAAATAACTGTAAAATCTTGCCATTTGCTATTAATGGAAAATATAAAAGAGGAAAATTAAAGATTAAATTTGGGGATGCTTATTTTCCTGAAACTAACGACATCGAAAAAGAAACAAAATTACTAGAACAAAAAGTAATTAAACTAATAAAGGAATGTGAATAAAATGAATTTTATAAAAAGAATATTTAATACAAAAGAATTAGAAAAACCATACTACGATTTATATGGAGAAATGCCTGCTCATTTAGATTACCCAGATAAAATGATGCATGAAATGGTTTACGAAACTGTTATGAAATATCCTCATAATGGAGCCCTTCAGTACTATGGCAAAACCTTATCATATAAAAAACTTTATGAAAAAATTGAAACATGTGCTAAAGCCTTAAAAGCAAACGGTGTAGAAGAAGGAGAACGTGTAACTATCTGTATGCCGAACACCCCAGAAGCAATTATTATGTTCTACGCAATTAATATGGCTGGAGCAGTAGCAAGTATGATTCACCCTCTATCAAGTGAAAACGAAATTGAGTTTTATATGGACGCAGCAAACAGTAAATACATCCTAACCATAAACATCTTTGCCGAAAAAGTAATCAAAGCAGCCAGCAGAGTAAATGCCAAAAAAATAATTATTGCTGATGTAACTGATGGTATGTTTAAAGTAATGCAAAAAACAATAAGCGCATACACATTTGTAACAAACCTCTTCAAAGAAAATAAAACATCTAAAATAGAATACAATGACATAGTTGTACCATTTAAAAACTTCTTTGACACAGGATATGGCTATGATGGAAAGTACAAGGTAACCAACAGAGCATCTAAAGAAGCCGTAATCCTTTATAGTGGTGGAACAACTGGTAAACCAAAAGGAGTAGTTCTATCAAACAAAAACTTCAACGCTGAAGGTATGCAAGCATTTAAAATGACTGGTGCCAAAGTAGGTGAAGCCGTTCTAACAGTAATGCCAATCTTTCACGGATTCGGACTAGGTGTAAGCGTTCATACAGAACTTATCTCCGGCATGAAATGTATTCTAATTCCTGCATTTAAAGTAAACGAATTTGCTAGATTAATTAAATTATATCATCCAGCATTCCTAATTGGTGTTCCAACAATGTATGAAGGACTAATTAACAATCAAGATAATTCCAAATATCTAAAATGTGTAACTAATTGTATTTGTGGTGGTGACACCTTAAAACCAGAACTAAGAAACAGAGTTAACGAATACTTATTAGCCCATGGATCAAATGCTCAAATAAGAGTAGGTTATGGTCTAACCGAATCAGTGGCAGCCACTATCCTAACACCAAAGCATTACTTTAAAGAAGGAGCTTTAGGTTTACCATTCCCAGACATGCAAATAAAAATAATTAAACCAGGAACTACTAAAGAAGTTAGAACGGGCAAAGAAGGCGAAATATGTATTTGTGGTCCAACCGTAATGTTAGGTTATCTAAACGAACCGGAAGAAACTGCAAACACCTTAAAAGTTCATCCAGATGGTAACACATACTTACACACTGGTGATGTGGGGTATAAAGACGAAGAAGGCTTAATCTTCTTCACATCAAGACTAAAAAGAATGATTATCTCTAGCGGTTACAACATCTATCCATCATTCGTTGAAAAAATAGTTGACTCTCATCCAGCAGTTCTATCTTGCGTAGTAGTTGGCATACCACACCCATACAAAAAACAAGTACCTGTAGCGTGCATCGTCTTAAGAAGTAACTTCACACCAAGTGAAGAATTAACAAACGATATCAAAGAATATTGTGCAAAATCAATTGCTAAATACTCAATGCCATATCGATACGAATACATTAAAAGCATTCCCAAAACCTTAATCGGTAAAGTAAACTATCGTAAGTTAGAAGAAGAATGCACTAAAAAATATAGTAAGGTGAAATAAGATGGAAAAAGAAAAACACATTCATGGTTTTAGAATATTTAAAGGCGTTCTAGGAGCAATCTTTACCATTCTTTTAAGGCCAACATATAAAAATAAAGAAGTAATTCCTAAAGAAGGACCAATAATTGTTTGCGGTAATCATATTCATTTATTAGACCAGTGCTTACCAATCTTATCAACAAAAAGAATGCTTCATTACATGGCTAAAAAAGAATACTTCGATGGACCATTTGCTTGGTTCTTTAAAGCTTCTGGTTGCATATCAGTCGATAGAGAACACCACGGTGGATCATCTAAAGAAATTGCCATAAGTGTTCTTAACAAAGGTTGGGCTCTAGGAATATATCCAGAAGGTACCAGAAACAGTTTGGCTTGCAAAGACGAAAAACTAGAAGAAAGTTATGAACTAGTAAAGGACATAATGACTCTAAAAAAGTATAAAAAATTAATGAAAAAAAATATGACTTTAGTTAGTCAATATGAATTTTTAAAAAAATTAGTTGAGAGTAAAAGGATAACATCTAACGATGCTACATTCGCAATCCTAGATTTAGATAACTATTTAATAAACTTACTTCAAAAAGGTGAAATAACATACGAAGAATATAGAGACAATCTCTTACTACCAATAAAATTCGGTACTGTATCAATTGCTCAAAAAACAGGAAGTACCATTGTACCTTATGCTATAAGTGGTAAATATCATATTCTAAAAAACAATCTAACTGTCGAATTTGGCACCCCATTTAAAGTAGAAGAAAATGATAACTTAGAAGAAGCAAATGAAAAGCTATCATCAAGTATTAAAGATTTAATATTAAAAAGTAAAGGACTATTAAAATGATTATAGATGGTAAACAGATTAAAGAAAAATACTTAGACAAAATAAAAAAAGAAATAACTGGTAAAAAAATAACTCTCGCCGTAATTCAAGTAGGTAATGATGAAGCAAGTTCTGTTTATGTTAAACAAAAAGAAAAAATGTGTGCCCAAATAGGTGCAAACTTTAATCACTATACATTTGACGAAACAACAAGTGAAGAAGAAATTATAAATTTAATAAATAAGTTAAATAAAGACGAAACAACCGGCATTTTAGTTCAGCTTCCATTACCGCCAAAATTTAATAAAGACAAAATAATTAATACAATTAAAAGCGAAAAAGACATTGATGGCTTAACAGATGAAAATATTATTAAACTGGTAAAAGGCGAGCATACTATAATTCCATGTACTGCCCTGGGAGTAATGAAGATTCTAGAAGAAATAAATGCAGAAATTGAAGGAAAACATGCAGTAATTATCGGTAGAAGTAATCTTATTGGTAAGCCACTCTATAACTTACTATTAAATAAAAATGCAACAGTTACAATGTGTCACTCACACACTGAAAATCTAAAAGAAATATGTTTATCAGCAGACATCCTAGTTTGTGCAACAAATAAAAAACATCTTGTTACAAGTGATATGGTTAAAAAAGGAAGTATTCTAATAGATGTTGGTATCATTCGTGAAAATGGCAAACTCTATGGAAATGCTGACTACGAAAACATCAAAAATATCACCTCTTACATAACCCCAGTTCCCGGTGGAGTAGGTCCTCTAACCATTGCTATGCTTGCTAACAACCTATTAGAAGCTTGCAAAATGCAAGAAAGATAACAATAGTTGTCTTTTTTTTCTTATGTGGTATAATACTACCCGCTAAGGGGGCACAACATGATAAAATTAAAACTACCACATGAGAGCGGGGGATATTTTGGCATAACTAAAGATGTATATGCAGCTCTAAAAGAAGAAACAGAAGAATTTCTTAAAGGAGAAGAATTCTTAAACTCTCACGAATTTGCCAGAAAAGTAATGCTAACTCATGAAATAAAAGCGAACAATACCCTTGAGGGAATAAGAGATGATATTACCCTAATTCAAAGCGTTATAAACGACGCCTCAAAAGTCAAAGACGAAAAACAAAGAAGACAAATCATCAACTTATATGAAGGATACAAATATGTACTAAGTCATGATGACATAACGGAAGAATCTCTAAATGAACTCTATCGAATTTTAAGTAATGGATTACTATCTCCAAGAGATTTAAGTAGAATGGGTAAGTACTACCGTGAAGATGATGTATATATATTGTTTAACGGGAGAATGGATAACACAATGGATAAAGGAGTAGCCCCATCTCTAATTGAAGAATTAGTTCAAAGTTACCTTAACTTTATAAATGAACCATTTAACGAAGAATGTATGACAGACTACTTTATAAAATCGTGTATTATGCATTTTTATCTAGAATACATTCATCCATACTTTGATGTAAACAGTAGAACTACTAGAACTGTTGCTCTATGGTACCTTATGAAAAATGCTTGTTATCCATTCATTATCTTTAATAGAGGAATAACTCTAGATAAAACTGCATATGAAAGAATGCTTGTTGACACTAAAAAATCTAAAGACATAAGTTATTTTATAAGATACATGCTAGCACGAACCAAAAGAGAACTAGAAAAAGAATACCTAATTCACCAAATTGCTGAAAGTTCGCCTAAACTAAGTGTTTTAGACTATCAAACCCTAGCATACTTTCTTGAAATGAAAGGAGAAGCAAACGTTCTATCGTTTACATCACTATTTAACTTTTATAATACTCATAAAAGACCTAAAGAATTATACGAAACTATGATTGATCCATTAATTCAAAAAGGAGTTCTTGTTGTGGAAAGAACCACCGGTAAATCCATGTTTGAAAGTAAACCAAATGAAGTAATCTGCATAAGCAAAGAAAGATACACTCCAGGTGAGCAAAAAATCAAACGACTTTACACTGGAAAATAATTTCATACAAATATCTTAAAAAAATCACACATTTTTCACAATTCTATAATATCATTAAATCATGAAAGGAAAAGGTGATAAATAATAAGATAAAAAACAATTATTAAATACGTTTAAAAATTTTAATTTGATATAATACTATTTTACATTTCCAAAAAATATAAGCAGGCTGACACTTTCGTCAGCCTTTTAAAATATCTTTAATTATCTAAAAACATATGACATTCTAATATTTGTCAAGCATAAATTTTTGTGATATAATCTAAATATGCTGATTTAGTTTAGTGGTAGAACAGAAGCATGGTAAGCTTCAGAGGACTGTTCAATTCAGTCATTCAGCACCAGAAATAAGTTATTCGGACCATTAGGTTCTTTTTTTAAACTTTTATATGAAAGATGGGCGGAAATATCAGTCGGAGTTGATTTAGGTCAAGACGTTATAATAGACGCAGTTTCCAATGATTTGATGGAAGAGAAGTATCAAAAAGTATTTGTAATCACGAAAGATATTTTATACCATGGTATGACTTAAGAAAAATTAACATTGGTAATTTTAAAAAATATCAAGCAATACCAAACTTAATATGGTTAAGTGTAATTAAAAATCTTCTAAAACAATTAGAAAAAAACGAAGATATATTAATGAGTTATGGATTTACTAACTTTGCTATTTCTGGACATACTGAAGGGAAACAGTTTTCACCATGGCAGATGTTTGATAAAAGTAGATATACCTTAGCAAAAGGAAGAACAAAGTAATTAAAGCAATCTAAAAGTTATTCCAGTATAGTAGAATAACTTTTATAATACCTCAAACTCACTAACATCCTTTTTATTAATTACTTCCTTATAACTAGTAACATAATAATTATCAGTCTCACCAATAACAATCTTCTCAGTATCAAAATTTTTGATTTTCATATGCACTCTGCAGGGAAAAGTAGTTTTCTTAACACTCTTATTTAAAGAACTTCTTACGACTTGCTCATCCTCGTCAAAAGTATTTTTATATAACTTAGGTAAATCCATAAGCCCTCCTAATTAAATATATGTCTAAAAAACATTAATATAGCCAAAATAAAAATATGAAGAAAAAATATTTAACAATCATTTTTTTAATCCTTATCATGTTATTTAGTGTTTATAATCTTTATAGTGCCAAAGTAATGCTTAAAAGTTATAGCACTTACTACATAAAAGAACTAATCTGGTTTGCTTTAGGTTTTCTAATTATCATAATAAGTTCTAAATTAAATCTAGATATTATTTTTAAAAATTCAAAATACATCTATTTTTTAGGAATATTCCTACTTATTATCACACACTTCTTTGGTATCAATATCAACGGAAGCACTAGCTGGTTAAAACTAGGCCCAGTAAGTATTCAACCTAGTGAGTTCATGAAAATACCTCTAATTATTTCGCTAAGAAGCATATCTTTAAAAAATTACTCAAATACAAAATATTTTATATATGCTCTTATTATAACCATAATTCCCTCAGTACTCGTATTTATGGAACCAGACACAGGAGCAGTCATAATCTATCTTTTAATATTTATAACTTTTATTTTTATGAGAAAATATAATAAATGGTTTTACATAACGAGTACCATTATAATAATTGGTATTATTTTAACATTTACTTATCTATATTTATTTCAAAGAAACTTCTTTATAAAACTATTTGGTTCGTCTTTATTTTACAGAATAGACCGCATAACAAACTTTTTAAACCAAGATGGATATCAAAGAAACCAGGCATTATCATCCCTAAAAGCCTCTAAATTATTTGGTAGGGGAGAACTAATTTATTTTCCCGAAAGTGCCACTGATTTCGCTTTTACCTTTCTCGTATCTCAAATAGGAATAATTCCTAGTATTATTTTTCTTATTATTTATGCCTTACTAATTATTAATCTTAAAAGTATAAAAACAGATAAATACATAATAACGCCGCTTATCACTATAATTACATTTCAGTTAATTATAAATGTTTTAATGAATATTGGCCTTTTTCCTATAATTGGTATAACATTACCATTCCTTTCATATGGCGGAAGTAGCCTTTTATCATACATCATTCTAATTACTCTAGCACTAAAAAAAGTATCAAACGATACTTATCTATAATATGGCGGATAGTAGTTATAACCTCCATAATAATTATAACCAGCAGGTGGATATTGACCATAAACTTGATATGGAGCAGCCTGATAAGGTGCACTATTAACTGCATAAACAGGTCTTGGCCTAGCAGCAGAAACTACAGCAGCACCACCTAACCCACCAAGTAAAAAAGGGAACCAAAACTGTCTATCACCAGCATTATTATAACCATAATTATTATAATACATATAAAAACTCCTTTCATGGTATTATATGAAAAGAGTTTACTTAGAATATAGGCGATATAAACTTATTGAAGGCCTATCAAATAGTCTAACTTTATACTTACTAGTACCAACACCACCAGATATATACATCTTAGTATCACCCAAAGAATACTCTGGATCGTAATACTTCTTAGCCCCAACAGTCTTATAAATAGCACCAGCAAGCGGTATTCTAACTTGACCATTATGTGAATGACCTGCAAGCATTAAATCAGGCACCTTAGTTAGTTTATCATAAACATCAGGCTCATGCGCTAAAAGAATCTTATAACTAGTATCATCTTCATAACTAAATGCAGCATCTAAATCAAGTGTGCCTTCCAAATAATCATCAAGACCAATAAGCATTATCTTCTCACTAGTTCCATTATAAATATACTCATACTTATTTTTAAGAAGGTTAATATTAGAACCACTTAATATACCTTCATAACTCACATTTTGATCGTGATTACCAGTAACCGCATACACTCCTAAAGAAGCATCAATCTCACTTAAAATATTTATAATATCATTCTTCTCATCATCATTTAAATTATAATGATAATCAACTAAGTCCCCAGTAAAAACAACAATATCCGGATTAAGAATATTTATCTTACTAACCATATTTTTAAGTTCATCATTAAATGTCGTCATTCCATAATGTGTATCACTAAACTGTACAATCTTAAAACCATGGAAACTTTCCGGGATTTTTTCATTTATAACTGAGTACTCTTTAATAACAAGACCTGTAGTTCCAACATATCTCGCATAATAATAGGTGCCAGCACAGATAATGATTAATACCAAAATAAACTTTAAAAAACCATGCCCCTTAACTTTATCTTTCTTTTTCATAAGATCTCCTAAAATATAATAAATAATAAACTAACTAAATTATTAACAATGTGAATACTTACCGGATATATCAAACTACCAGTTTTTTTATAAACATAAGCAAATGTTAAACCTAATATAAAATAAGGAATAGCATATAAGATTTCACTAAAACTAGACAAATGCATAACCGCATATAAAATTGAAGTAAAAATTATATATATATACTTATTTTTAATACCATTAAATCCATATCTAAAAGTTAACTCTTCACAAATAGGAGATAAAACTCCAAATATCAAAAGATAATATAAAGGACTAACCCGAACCAAACTTCTAAGAAGGACTTCATTTTCTGGTAAAGAACTCACCTTAGATATTAAAAATAGTAAGCCGTAATTTATTAAAATTAATGGAATACTCACAAAAAAATACTTATAATTACTAATTTTAAAATTTTTTAAATCATCATTAATCCCTTCAAAATTAAGTAAATAAATAGTTATAAGTGCTCCAAGACTATTCCAAAGTGGATACTTTGCAAGGAAAACATTAAATGCCAAAAATATAAATAAAATTTTAATCGATTTAAATTTCTGCATAAGATATCACCACTTAATATTTTATCATAAAAAAAGAAAAATTGTTTGAAAATGATATGTCTATATGCTATACTAGACACAGGATAGGTGATAAAATGAAATATTTAAAATCTTTATTGGTTTTACCTTTTTTAATTGCCTTAAATGTTTACGCAGATGAATGTTCATATAAAGAACAAGCTAATTTAAACAAAGAAGCAGCACTAATCGAAGCAAACTATGAGGTCATCAAAGAACAAGAACCATATACTTTCGAAGATCCAGACGGATTGGGAACTACAGAAACAACAAGAACCATTACAACATTTAAAATAAAAATATATAATATCGCTGAAAACTTATCATTAAACATCAACGAAAGAATCGGTAATAAAGCAGGTTCAAACAAGGTAGTCACATACGCTGATACTGAAAATGGCGTATACACATTTACAAGCGACAACTTAGGTGATATTATAGATTACACGATTAAAGCAAGTGCCTTAAGTGGTGGATGCGCAGGAAAAACAATTAGAACAATGACCTTTAAAAAACCTAGAGTTAACCCATACGCTGGTTACGATATTTGTAAAGGCCATGAAAACGTTCAATATTGTGAAGAATTTACTACAAAAGAATTTGAATTTACCGAAGCAAAACTAGAAGAAGTTTTAAAAGACATTGATAAAACAAATAATGGTGGCGATACAACTAATGAAAATGGATTTTTAAAATTCTTAAAAAATAACTACATCTATATCATAGTAGGAGTTGTAGTAATTGGCGCAGGCACAGGAGCTTACTTTATATATAGAAAGAAGAGAGTATTATGAAAAAGGTTTTGGTATTATTAATAAGCATATTTACACTAGCATTAAACGTTAGTGCAGACTCAGATCATGGTATATGTGCTGGAAAAGAAGTAACTGGTGAAGGCTATTGTACATTAGAAAGTGGTGTATCAATCAGCAGTGTTGCTTTTAATCCTTCAGTAAATAACTTAACAAATGGACACCCAGCAGCACAGTATAACTATCGTGGTGGTATAAATGGAAAAACAGAACATTTATATTGTATTGACTCAAATTTAACCTCACCTAGTGGCTCATCATATAGTTATGCAAGAGCATTAGACCCAGACAGATTTACATTAGATGGTATGTTAGCAAGAATGTACGTATCACTAGTAAATTCAGCTGTATATGATTTTAACAATGGTGCGTGTTCTAATCTAGACGATTGTTTTAATAAATACTTACAAGCTGCAAACGTTTTAATGAGAGCATTAGTAACAAAACAAGGATATAATATTCAACCAAAGGACTCATGGGGATGTGTAACTCTAGGAACTGGAGCATATCAAAACGTTGTTAGGCAGTTAGAAGGAAAGTCATACACAGGAACGGCTTTAAAAGAAGATGGACAATATAATATAATCAAGAATTGGTATCAAACTGCAAGTAGTGCTTCTGGTTATAGTGGACAATCGTTTAAAATAGAAGCCGAATTAAATCGTGACGAAGAAATAGTAACCGAAGAAAATGGTGACACATTCACTAAAATCATTCCAATTGATTTAACAGGCTTAGAAAACTTTAAATACGATTATGAAACTTGGAAAAAAACAAACCCTAAAGTTCAAATAACTGAACTAGAATGTTCAGAAGGATTAACATGTGAAATCGATACAGAAAAATCAGGATTTAATCTAAAGGATAATCTAGTTGAAAAATTTAACGAAGATAAGATTACTTTCTACGTTAAAGTAACTGGTAACTCAAAAATGTTAAAAGACAAGAAAAAGGGTACTTTAACAGTAAAAATAGATAAATATCATGTTTTAGACACTGATAACCTAGCAATTTTAAGAGGTTATGCTACCCAAGCCCAAGGTTTATCTGAATATTTACCAGGCAAATCTATGCATTCAATTTGTTATCAAAGAATGGTAGCACTTATGCCTACGACACCTCAAAAAGTTGAACTAGAAATCGACTTAGAACTACCTCCATATTGTAAGGCAGAAACCGATGACCAAGGAAACAAAACATATAAATTAGGAACAGAAGAAGTTTCTATAAGTGATTACATAAATGAAGGATGTTGTACAGATGTCGATACAAGCCAGCTTTCAGAAGCAGAACTAGAAGTTTTTGAAGCAAATTGTGGCGGAGAAGATATTGTAGATTTAAAACAAGAATGTGGCGCCGGGTCATGTGAAGGCAACAATGGTACTCTTCCAGCTAAGAATGTCGATTCATACGTAAAACAAGTAAGTATGAAAGGCACAATGGATAAAGTATATAAATGGGAAAATTCAGCGTCTGTTAATACAGCAACTTATGCACAACAAACTAAAGAAAATCTAAAATATTGGAGAGACGATGAATTTGCAAGTGAATTAGAAAGTAACCCATACTGTAAAATATATACGAGCGAAGAAAATCATATGTATTATCCAACAACAACAACAGCAACAAGTGGAAGATTCTTCATATTTGGAAAAGGCGAGGATGGACAATATCTACAACCATATGTTGATGGCAAAATTTATTCAACTTTCCATACAGCATTTGAATTATGGCAAAAAGATTATATAAAAGCCATTAAAACTGAAAAGAGTGCTTATACAGCATGGCAATATGCTGAAAATATTAAAGATGCTTTATCTCATGAAACAACTGAATCTCATTCACATCAGTACGTTTGTGGTTCTCATACAGATTCAAAGGGAAATTCAGTTCCAGACTATTGTACATGTAATTACACAACACACAAAATAAAAGCTGAAGATACATATTACAATGGTGATTATCCTGGAACGACTCAGGCTAAATACACTAACCAATGGGATACTGGACATAGTTGTGGTTCAGGAAACGGGCAAGCACCAACTTATAATGCAGGTGCTGGTGCAGCATATCAAGCAGCAAAAGCAGCACGTAAAGAACTAGAAAGACAAAAAACAGAATGTCAAGATGCATCCAAGAAATATGTTGAAAGCTGGAAATATATTTTAGAACCAGATTTAACATTCCATTATAATCAAAAATATTATGATTCAGTAAGCGGACAATCAAAATTCTTAACAACAGATATTGATATGGTAATTAGCGACCAAGCAGAAAAATACTTCCCAAATGTAAGTACAAGAGTAACTAATCCGACAGCAACAAGCGGTGGCTGGAATGGCGTTGACTTCAATCAAGCCGATGGTGCTGAATATGAAGGAGCATTATATGGTGGAAGCAATCACTTAGGTCCTCGTGTTGAAGAACCATACGAAAACGTTGATAAAACCGATAATGAACATCACAATTACACGAGAGATTTCGAAGATATAAAACTTTACTACAGACCAGATAAAGCATACTACAGTTTAATACCTACAGGTTTATATATAACAAATGTTGATATTACATCAGCACAAGACGCTTTAGATATTGGATATGTATTTAACGTTCAAATAACCAATTATCAAGGTGAATACGAAACATGGTTTACAATTAAAAATAATGGTCACCTCGAAATTGAACCAACCAACGATAAGAAAAACGAAAGTAACGTTCAATATAGAATTAATCAGTATTTAGAAGAACACGCATCTGAATTTACTGATCAAGCAAACGATATTGACGCTTCAAAAGCCTTCTCAAGTAAATGTATTTATTGTAACAGAGAAGTAATTTATGAAAGAGATTGTATTACATGCGAAGACGATGAAAACTTCAAACCAAATTATATATATAGAACAGTTAATCCATCAGACATCGATCCTAATAATCGTGGAGATTCTGGTGATTTAGGAAACAACTGGTCAAATCCAAAAGGAGAAGCAGCAGAGAACCGAATCAATAGTCTCGGAAAAGCCGACTCTATATATGACGATCATACAAAAGAAAACTTAGAGTATGAGTTTAATCTATCAACAAAAGTAATGCAAGAAATTAAAAAATCAAACAAATCGACAAATTATTATGATTTCGGATTAAAATGTAACGATTATGGCAAAGAATGTGAAAGCACATTTATTAATGAATATGCATCTTACACAGAAGGTCGTAATAAATACAAATATTATGTAAATGGAACATTTAAAGTAGGAACAATGGATTCACTTCTTGGAGGTACATATCCAGAATTAGAAGATTGTCCAGACAAGTTATGTCCATAAGGGAGGTGTAGAAAATGAAAGAAAGTCTTTGGGGATATTGGTTAATTATACTTGGTATTTTCATTCTCAGTGTTATGCTTCTTTTACAAAACTACACAACAACTAATGAACAAGATGTTTACCTAATAAAAGAAATTACCGACGCTGCAATGGGTGATTCATTAGATTTAGCCCATTACAGAAAATATGGTGAAATTAGAATTATTAAAGAAAAATTTGTTGAAAACTTTATCAGAAGATTCTCTGAAACAATAAACATTAATAAAAATTATAAAATATCTTTCTATGATATATATGAAGCACCACCAAAAGTTAGCGTTAAAGTAGCAACAACTACCGGAGATATAACAATTGAAGGAACAACAGATTCTTATGCGGTAGTAAACAAACTAGATGCCATACTAGAAGATTTAAAAACACCTAACACCCCAGAAAACAATGAATTTCCTAAATATTATAAAGGCAATAAAGTAGCTTCTAGTACGCCTTCAAAAACTCAAAAACCATCTGAATCTAATACCGACGATAAAAAAGAGAGTATTACATTGAACTTCAGTGGTATAACTCAAAATCCTAATCAAGTATTTTCATATAACGGAAAAGACGTAAAAATGAGTTGTGCTTGTGGCCCATTATCTTTAACATCAATTATTGAATCTAAAGGTAAATCAAATAAATTATATGAGTACCTTTCAAATTCAGGCTATACACATAATAAATTAAGTGGTAGTGGTTCACAAAGTCAAAAAATGGCAGCATTAACATTTAGTAAAATGAGTAATTCAGGTCTTAATGGTCCTACAAATGGTAATGCTCAAAGAGGTAGTACTTGGTGTGGTTCTAATGGAAATTATACAACTAGTTCAGAATTTAGTTCTATTGTAACAAATTCAGGTTTATCAATAACTGGTAAAGGCGGTGGCTTAAATGGAGGCTCAACTGGATTTGCCGATAAAATTTACGAACAATTAAAAAATGGTTCACTTGTTATGGTTGCACTTCCTGCCGGATATAACAAAAAAGGTACTGGATTTGAAAGTACAGGAGGCGGTCATTACGTAGTAATCTACGGCTATGATGCCAAAACAAATACATTCCTATTCTACGATGGCTATAATGGTAGAGGAAACCGTAAAGAATCATGGGATGTAGTAAACTCAAGTGTAGTAGAATATATCGGAATAAGTTAAGATAAAACAGACAAAAAGGTAACGCAACGTTATCTTTTTTTGTTGAGACATAATAAAATAAATAAAGGTTAAATAAAATAATGGATTGTCCACAGCCTCTCTCAGTTGCCTACTTTAAGTATACCAGTACAATTTTACATGTCATAGAATAAAAAAGTGCAAACTATTATGAAATATGGGACAAATTAGAAGGGTGTACTTCATTAATGATTCCTTTATATATCGAAGAAGATACAAATAGTAGCGTTCCAGTAGAAAAAACATCGGATGGTGAGTATATAATTAGACTGTCTTTTAAATTAAATGTAAACTATACAGGATTAAAAGTATTAGAATATAATAAGTCAACTGAACTTTTCGAGATTAGTGAGATAAATCTTGAGGATATTGACGTACGAAATGACATTTTGAGTCTCAAATTTAAAAATCTTACTTGGTTCATAATAATTCGCGTTGAAGATTACTGGTAGCCATGAGCAACGAACAACCAGAAATTAATAAGTATAGTAAACTTGCTTAAATGCAAGTTTTTTCTTTTTGAGTGCTTGAATAAAAAATAAAATATTGCTATAATTAACTTATCATAGAGAAGAATAAAATGGAGGATTTAATATGAATAATTTACTAGTTGGAATCAAGAGATTCTTAGGAAACAAAAATACAGTAACCATCATTGGTGTTTTAGCAGGTATTGCCGTTCTTTACATTGGGTATAACTGGCGTGTTAAACAAGCAATAGAGCCAAAGAGTGTACCTTATGCTAAACAAGAAATAGCAGCAAACACCCTTATAACAACAGACATGATAGGTAGTGTTAAAGTAAGTAAAAGTATGGTTGACTCAACAACTAACTTAGTAACTGCTAACAATCAAGTAGTTGGTAAATATGTGTCATATGATACAACTATTCCCGAAGGAAGTTTATTTTATAAAAGCCAATTAATGACAGAAGAACAACTACCAAACTATATCGTTCGTAACATTCCAGAGGGATATACAGTATATAGTTTAGAAGTAAACTCACACTTAACATACGCAAATAGTATTATGCCAAACGATTACATTGACTTATACTTTAAAGCCGTTGACGATGACAACAAAGTAATGTTTGCCAAAATGATTGAAAGTATTAAAGTAATTGCTGTAAAGGATTCAAAAGGTAAAAGTGTTTTCTCATCAGAATCAAAGGATGCTCAACCAGCCGAATTAGTTTTCGCTGTACCAAACGATATGTTCTTACTTCTAAAGAAAGCAGACTACATTCGTAGTAACTCAATTGCTATTGTTCCTGTTCCAAGAAATGCAAACTATACAGAAAATCCAAATGCTACTCAAGTTGCAAGTGAAGTTATAACAGATTTTATTCTATCAAAATCAGCTTATATTCCAGAAAGTACAACGAACACTGATACAAACAACAACTCAAGCAATACTGGTGCATAAGAAGGTGAAAAAATGACAGATGCAATTTTCTCAGAAATAGATTTTGGACCTTTAAAAGAATTTTTAGAAGATGATAATATAACCGACATATCCTATAGTAATGGTGGTCAGGTTTGGTTAAAAACATTAGATAAAGGAGTCTATCAAGTAGTAAGGCCAGAAATTAATAATGCTCTTATGGAAAAGCTAGCATTCCAATGTTCAAACGTAATGGGTAAAACATTTAACATGGCCCATCCATTCCTAGATGCTGAAAGCGCAGAACTTCGTCTTAACTTTGTTCATGATAGTATTGCAACTAACGGCATCGCTTGTGTTATCCGTAAAACACCAGCAAAGATACGTCTAAACAAAGATAAACTTCTAAACGAAAAATATTGTACACTTCAAATACACGATTTTTTAATGAAATGTGTTGAAGGTCACTGCAATATCATTGTATCCGGAGAAACTGGTTCAGGTAAAACAGAACTTGTTAAATATTTAGCAAGTCATACAAAAGAAAATGAAAAAATAATAACAATTGAAGATACACTAGAACTTCACTTAGATAGAATTTTTCCAACAAGAGATATCGTAGCAATGAAAACAAATAACATTGCGTCATACTCAGACGTGCTAGTAACTTGTATGCGTCAAAACCCTAAGTGGATTTTACTATCAGAGGTTCGTAGTGCCGAAGCAGTTATGGCTGTTCGTAACTCAATTTCATCAGGACACAACATTCTATCAACAATCCATGCTGATAAAGCCGCAAGTATCCCAATGCGTATGTACTCACTACTAGAAACAAATCAAGACGTAAGTCAGTTCCTATCTACAATTCATAGATACGTTCAAATCGGTGTTTATGTAAAAGGTTACATGAGCAAAGCCCTTGGAAGATTCCAACGTGAAATCATGGAAGTAACTGAGTTCTATGTAGACGAAAATAACAAACCATGCACAAACATAATTTATAAAAAAAGTATTGACGGCTCATTTGCAATGAAAAATCCAACAAAATACTTACTAGATTACTTATCAATTCAGGGAGTAGAACTTCCTGCAGATACGTTTAGATTAGGAAATGTAAATAATGGCAGCAATGATAACAAAGTTGACTTAAGCGACCTTGAACTACCGAAAGCTGCAGCCTAAGGAGGTGAACTATGGAGTTAGTTCTATTACTACTCATCGCTTTATTTGTCATATCATATAGAAAAAATGATGGTGAAAGCGTATATAAATTTATTGCTAAAGAAGTAACTGGTTTATATGATAAATATGCTCCATATAGTTTCAAAACAGTAAGAGAAAAATCTATAGAACTAGGTGAAGAATACACTACTAAACAATATATTACTCAAGTTATAATCTTTGGTGCAACAGGTGCTGGTATTGCATATCTATATTTCTATAGTATCATTTGGGCTATAGTTTATGGTATTGCCGCTATCGCATTTATTCCATACCTAGCATTCCTTAGATGTAAAAGAATTTATAGTGAATTCCTTTTTGAACAAATCCAAGTTTACACAACAAATGTTATTATGGAATTTAATACAACTCAATCATTCGTAAAAGCCTTAGAAGGTGTAAGAGATTCTGGCGTTTTAGAAAATCCAATCTTAGATGATGTAAAATTAATGATAGATTTAAGTTACCAAAATGGTACAATCGAAGAATCAATAAACTATTTCAATCAAAAATATCCATATTATATGGTTAAAAATATGCACCAATTATTCTTACAAATCACAAGAGAGGGTGCCAAAGATTCAGGTGAGTCACTTGATAACATGCTACTAGATATAGATATGTTAGTTGAAGGTGTATATCGTGATAAAATGGATAGAGAACAATATCATAAAAAATTCTTAACCTTTGGTTTTGCCTTATATTTACTAGTAATGCTTACTCAGTTTCTTCTTGGAACTGAAAGTTACATCTCAATGCTTGATAGATGGTACGTAGTATTATTACTTCATGCAATTATTTTGATAAATACATACTTCTTAGTTGATGGTGAAAAATACTACAATGAAAATACAGGAGGTGAGTAGCGATGATGATCGAAGTTATGATACTTGGTATCCTTCTATATGTAATACTTGAATATAATGGCAGCATCAGTACCAATAAATTTATTATAGATAACCAAGATATCTTTAAAAAATTAAAAGAAAAAGACTATGATTTTTATGCAAAAGCAAGATATGGCGATTCAATTGATGTAGAAGCTTTATTTAATGCCAGACTAAAAAATGGTCTTATCGTAATATTCTTACTTATCTTTACTTTCATATCTAAACTTAGTTATATCAACTGCATATTTTCAGTAATCGTCGGATATGGTGTTTATAAATTAAATTACTTAAAACTAAGAAAATACTATAAAACTCACTTACATGAAATAGATATTATGCTTCCATATTACCTAAAAAACTTAGAAATCTTAGTTCAGCACTACACAGTACCCGTGGCTTTAGGTAAATCAATTGATGAAGCCCCAGAAATATTCAGAGGTGGACTTAACGACCTTATCGCTAAAATCAATGCCGGTGATTCAACAATCAATCCATACATGGATTTTGCTAGAGACTTCCCGGTAAGAGATTCAATGCGTATGATGCGTTTACTTTACAGACTTAGTTTAGGTAGCCAAGAAAGAAAACAAGAACAATTACTAACATTTTCAAGAAACATTTCTAACTTACAACAAAAAGCGCGTGAAACAAGATATAAAGAACGTCTTGAAAAAATGGAAAGTAAAACAATGGTTATGCTTATTTCTACCGGAGTAGGTGTAATGGTTTTATTAATTATTTCTATCTTAATGCTATTTACTAGCGGAATGTGATCACCTAAAGTGGTCACATTTTAAAAAAAATTCAAAAATTTTATTGACAAGGTAAGGAAAATAATGTATGCTTATATTGTCTAATAGTAAAGGGTACATATATAATTAATGATTTTGTGTATATTTTAAAGAAATATATATAAAATGACTTTATATCAATTTAATAAAAAAAGTAATATTTTTACCAAAATTAAAATATTACATTAAACTAATTGATATAAAAATTGTATTAATTTGAAATGTACAAAATAGCATAGAAGCTTGAGAAAGCCTTATCTGCGGTAGACATAACAATTGTTAGGGAGAAAGAACACTCCTAAAGATAAGTGGGATATATAATACTGATAATATTATATGGAACCATTCTTTAAAACTAGGACTAGTTATTTTATCAGAATAACTAGTTTTTTTATGATTATTATATTGCAAAAGAATATCAAGTTTGTTATAATTTTTATTAGAATAGAGGTAGGTTAGATGATATGCGATTTATATAGTTCTTACTACGATTATAAAGTACGAACATTAAACGAATACACCTTAACTCTAAGTAAAATTATTGGAATAAAAGAAAATAAACTATTTAATAATCAAAAACTTCGTAATGACTTCTGGCCTTTTGTAATTAAAGATTACTTAAATAGATACATAGAAGGCATTCCATTAAACAAATACTTAGTAAAAGGTTTTTTAAATGAAAAAGAAATTCAAAACTACGAACTAGAAAATGAAGTAATGAGTGTGATTAACTATCTTATTAAAAAAAGTATGGTTTTAGATATAATGAAATATAAAGAGAGTATAGTCTTAGCTAGTTTTATCCTAAAAATAGCAAACACTATTGACATTTTAACTAGTCCATTTACCAAAAACCAAAACAACTATAGTACACTTTGCATAAATGCTATTAATGAAGCAAACAAAATAAAATATATAAGTCTAATTGATAATGGCAAAAAAGAAACTAATAAACTACTAATAAAAGTAAAAGAAAATGTTAAAAGAGAAAGAAAGTTCTTTGAAAGCCTAACTAGCATCAGTTCATTTAACAAATACATAGATATATCTAAAGAAAATATCTACTATCTAGCACAGTACAACTACCGCGTACCTAACCTAAACAAATATGACGAATATGCTGTAAAAGATATATACGATAACCTAGATGTTGATGATGCATTTGCTCTTATAAGTGCAAACTTAGTTGTATCAAGCGAACTTAAACTAATCTCGGTAAGAAGACCACTAAAAACAATTTTCTTACCACTTAGAAAAAGTTTCTTTGACAATGAAAAAAATATTAAAGAACTTAAACAACTATACAAAAGCAATAAATTACATAAATATATAAAAGTTTTAATCAACTATAGTGAAGCAAGCAAAGAAATAGTAAATCTACTAAACAAAAATAAATTAGATTTCTATTTATATTGTAGCCGTAATAGTGCCGCAACATCTGGCAAAATAATTGAAAATGCTAATAACTATTTAGTTAGCAAAGAGTTTTATGATAATAACAAGAATATTATATCTAAATGGAAAAATTTAGGTATTAATATAATAAAAGAAGAGTTTGATGGAATTGTCACAGATTCACGCTTACTCATAGATTAGAAGGGAAGAATAGAACATGGGAATTAACGGAGAGTTTTTTCTAAAATTTTTAGAGCCATTCTTTGGCGGACTAGTAGCATTTTTTAAAGCAATAGGTGCTGCTATTGTAAAAATATTTAATATTGCAACATACTTTGATATTATCAAAGAATATAAAGCAAAGGGAAGTAGTACAATAATCATCATCTTAGCAGTACTTTCACTAATTATTCTATTTGCTGTAATCGCTTTATTAATATTCTTATTAGTAAGAAGAATTATTAAATGGCGTCATAACGTAGCACATCATGAAAAAATGGTTGAAGAAATAGAAAGCCTAAATAATGATGTAGTTCGTTTAAGAAATGAAAATCAAAAATACCTAGAAATGGCAAATCCAGATTCTGGCGTAGAGTATGACGAAAATGGTAATATTACAAATAAACTAAGTGAAGGAGAAAGCAGATTCTTCAAACTTACTCAAATTGATGAAAAATACAAAGACTATGTAGCACCTGATTTACATGAAACAATCACACTTGATAAATTATGCGAAACATTTAGAAATTATTCAGCAAGTCAAATGAAACTATATTATTCAATAGATTTAATTAGACTATATATTGCATCATTTGCTTCAAACAGACTTATCATTTTACAAGGTATCTCTGGTACAGGTAAAACATCACTAGCATATGCTTTCGGTAACTTCATCAAAAACGAAGCAGTAATCGCCAGTGTTCAACCATCATGGAGAGATAGTACAGAACTATTTGGTTACTTCAATGAATTTACAAAACGTTTCAATGAAACCGAAGTTTTAACAAAAATGTATGAAGCAAAATACAATCCAAAAATATTTATTACATTACTAGATGAAATGAACATCTCACGTGTTGAGTATTACTTTGCTCAAATGCTATCTATTCTAGAATTACCTAGTACAGATGAATGGGTATTAGAACTTGTTCCTAATGCTTGGGATAATGATCCTAAATTAATCGACAATGGCCGCTTACAAATTCCAGATAACATGTGGTACATCGGTACAATCAACAACGATGACTCAACATTCATGATTACAGATAAAGTATACGATCGTGCTATGCCAATTAATATTGATACAAAAGGAGTAGCGTTCGATGCGCCTGCGACAGATGCAATAGATATTACATCTAAATACTTCTTATCATTATTTGATAAGGCAAGACAAGAACATCCTGTAAGTGATGCAACAATGGATAAAATTGCTAAAATGGATGACTATGTAATCGAACATTTCCGCCTAGCATTTGGTAATCGTATCGTAAAACAATTAAAAGATTTCGTTCCAGCATACATTGCTTGTGGTGGAGAAGAAATAGTTGCAGTAGATTATCTAATCGCTAACAAAATATTAAGAAAATTTGACCAATTAAATCTAGCATATATTCGTAATGAAATAGATGGTTTTGAAGCTTACTTAGATGAATTATTTGGTGAAAATAAAATGGTTGAATGTAAGGCGTTCTTAGAAAGACTTAAAAAGACAATATAATATAAAGTAAGGAGTTGTTAATATGGATTTCAGTTTACTTGTAAAAGACATTCCAAAAGATGATTTAGAACTTTTTCTAAAAAAAACTGATAGTACTTTAACTGCTAAAAAAAGCATAAATAAGATAGCAATTGATTATGGGTGGGTAGATGTTTTAAATGAATCTATTCCATACTTAGATAATATTATTCGTAATCCGAGAAGATTTATTGCTCAAGAAGAGGATGTTATTCCAATTGAAAAAACTAAAAAAGTGTCTGAAGAATCTATTAAACATTTAGCAACTCATACTCAGTTAATTCAAGAAGTTGATGAAGATGGAACGGTTAAACCCTTAAAACTATTAAACATCTTTAAAGAAGAAACAATTGACCTATACGAAAACCGTTTCATCTATTCTCTTGTTACAAATTTATATGTTTTCTTGAGAAATCAATTAACATATGAAGAAGAGGAGCAAGAGAATAAGGAAGAGAAGAAAATAACATATGAAGCTAAAACTAAAATGAATGGTGAAGATGTTAATTTCTCAATGTGTATTTCAGCTAATAAAGATGATGTTTCTAAAGAAGATCCTAAACTGATAGCTGAAAGAAAAGAAAAGATTAAAAATATTAAGGATGTTCTTGAGGGTTTCATGGCTAGTAAGTTTATGAAAACTATGGCAAATGCTACACCGGTTAGAAGTCCAATTAGAAAAACTAATGTCATTTTAAAAGAGCAGAATTTTATAAAAGCTCTTGCTTTATGGGAATTCCTTGAAAAATATCAAATTGAAAAACCTGTAAAAAGGGAAGAAGAAGAAACTGATTTAAATTATAAGAATTTAAAACAAAATTTAGGGGTTTCTTACTATCTTAATTATAATTTGCTTGAAGATACTACTAAAAATGATGGTGAAGATAAATTATCATTTGGTACAGATATTATTTCATCAGTAAGAAAGTATGCAAGAAAATTTAATGTAAATGAAATTAACCTAAAGAAAGAAATTGAAAAAGAAATAAAATTAGCAACAAAATATAAAGAAGAGCAAATAATAAACATCAAAGGAATCTATAAAGCATTCTTAGAATCCAATAAATCCCATTTTGACAAAGCTATTTGTATACTTAGATAGGAGGCTCTTATGAGTAAAAAAGAAAAAACTAATCCATTAATAAACTTTAGAAGACAAGAAATTGACTTAGTTAAATTTAATGAGCAAACTGATAAAGAGCAAAAAGAACAAATTCAAAAATTACTCGAAGATGCATATGGTGACAGTCTCAAAATCGATCGCAAATATATAATGAAGGTTTTAAGACTCACATGGAATCCTAAAGATGATTTTACATACTTGCCATATAATCTAAAAGTAACTAAAGACAAATTAAATTTATCATTCGAAGTTGTTAAAAAGAAACCAATACCGCTAGGATTATTAATTTTCCTAATCTGGTTATTCTGTTTTGCCCTTATTGGAGCAACTTATTATGGTGTAAAATATGTAAGTTTAATGGGATTAAATAAAGATATTGATGGAGATGGTATTGCAGATATTAATATCGATCTAGATAAAGATGGAAAAGCAGACATCAACATTGATACAAATGGTGATGATAAACCAGAACTTAACATTGACTATAGACACAATCTAAAATCAACATTTAACATTGACACCGATAACGATGGATTTGCAGACTTTAACTTAGTAAATGATGCAACTGAGAATCCTAAAGAGTGCCGCATAAACTGTGATACTGATGGAGATGGATGGCCTGAAATAAATATTGATTTAGATGGTGATGGAGTACCTGATACAAACATCGATACCGATAACGATGGTATTCCAGACTTAAACTTAGATATTGATGGTGATGGTAAATGTGACCTTATGTGTGATACAGATGGCGATAACAAATGCGACGTTAGCTGTATTAAACCAGACGATGGCGTAATCGACGATGATGGTAATATCAATCCAGGAAAACCAAATAAAGATCAAACTGGTAATGGTGACACTGATGCATCAACTCCAACTCTAATGCTTAACTTCGTTGATGGTGGAAAATTAGAAATTGATAATCTATATCCAGATGATCAACCAGGAATGCCTCCATTATATCCAACAAAAGTCTTCTATGTAGAAAATTTAAGTGCAGTTGCTATTAAATACACTCTTAAGATTCAAGTAGATGAAAATACATTCACAACAAGCAATCTTAAATACAAGTTAGAAGGCACTAATGGTGGAGTAAATCTAGAATATCAAACAGTTCCTAAAGGTACAGAATATATCGCAACTGACATTATAATTGCTCCAAGAGTAACTCACAAATATACAATGACCTTTAAACTTCAAGGAACTGGTACAGCCCAAAATGAAGACCAAGGTAAAACATTCCAAGGTAAAATTGATATAGAACTATAAGCACATATGTGCTTTTTCTCTTAGAAAGGAAATATATGAATAATAAAATAGTAATTGCTCTAGGTGGCAACGCTTTAGGAAACTCTCCAGAAGAACAAATTAATAACTGTAAAATAACTGCTAAAAGCATCGTTAAAATAATTAAAAAAGGCTATGACGTCGTAATAAGCCATGGTAATGGACCACAAGTTGGTATGATATCCCTAGCAATGAATGCTGGAAGTATTACTGATAACTTGCCAGAAATGCCATTTGCCGAATGTGGAGCTATGAGTGAAGGCTACATTGGCTATCACTTGGGAAAAGCCATTTCCAAAGAACTTCATATTAACAAAATAAAAAAAGATTGTGCCTGCATCATAACAGAAGTAGAAGTAGATAAAAATGATGAAGCCTTTAATAATCCAACAAAACCAATTGGCCCATTCTACACAAAAGAAGAAGCCGAAAAAATAAATAAAGAAAAAGGATACACCATGGTCGAAGATGCTAAAAGAGGCTACAGAAGAGTAGTACCTTCTCCGCAGCCAATCAAAATTCTTGAATTAAATGCTATTAAAAAACTAATGCATCAAAATGTTGTTGTAATTGCTTGTGGTGGTGGCGGTATTCCTGTAGTGCTTCAAAAAGGTGGATATACTGGAATAGATGCTGTAATTGATAAAGACATGACATCATCTCTTCTAGCGCGAAATATTGATGCAAGCGTGCTTCTAATTTTAACCACTGTCCCAAAAGTGCTAATAAACTATAAGAAAGAAAACGAAGAAGAAATTAGTACTATGACAATTGAAGAAGCCCAAAAATATATAGATGCTGGTGAGTTTGCAAAAGGAAGTATGCTTCCTAAAGTAGAAGCCTGTCTAAAGTTTGTAGATAGTCCGAATAAGATAGCAATTATTACAAGTTTAGATGAAGCAGCAAATGCTCTTGAAGGTAAAAATGGAACTAGAATAACTTTTAACTAGTTCTTTTTTATTTTACTTAATAAAAGTACTATCATAATGGATGTAAGTATTGCTAAATAGTATTTAGCTAGAAATTCTATTACTTTATAACTATCAATGAGCCAAAAGCTAATTAATAAATAAAGACTAATTATTGATATATAAAACACTTTATTTCCATAAAGTCTTTTGATATTAAGTGAGCTCATAGTAGAAGATGTAAACCCTATAATAATCCATATTATAAAAAGAATGTTTTCTACGTTATCAATAAAGTTAAGGGCAGATATTCTTTTTAAAACTATATATTCAGGGTATCTATATAAAGCACTCATTTCTACTCCTAAATTACCAAATGTACATATTATTATGATGAATAATATAATTGCTGAGTATAAATAAAATTTAGGTTTATAGTATTTTTTAAAGTTAGGGATTAATACTATAGGGAGAGTCATAGTGATAGCAAAGCTTAGACTTCCTAAGAGGATGTTATTAATTTTACTAGTCATTACTGGTTTAAAGTAATCTATTTCTATACTTGGAAGAAGCATGAAAGCAGTAGATAATATAAGTGTTAAAAGAAAGATAGATAAAGTGTTAGTACTTCTTAAAAAAGAGCTAAAACCTTGTTTTACTGTGTATATAATAAGTAGTATGTTAGGTATCATAATAATATAACTAGGAGTGCTAGATAAATAAATAGAAGATATTAATTTAGTTGTACCAAAGAGACCAAAAAATAGTATTACTATATTACTAATATAAGAGGTTATTTTAAGCCCTTTGCTATTTAATTTACTAAAAATTTTAAGAATTATAAATCCGAGAATGGTTCCTAGTATTATACATATCCAAACATCACTTTTACTAATTGTGAGTAAATTAGATATTCCTGCTCCCATAAATAAAGCTAGACTAAGTATAAATTGGAGTGCTCCATAATTATCTTGATTTTTCATATTCACCCCCTAATGAATAAAATATAAGGCCTTTACGATTTAAACTAACTTTAACTTTAACTTCATATTTAATATTGTTTATACTTTTAAGTTTACTTCTTTTTTTGTTATAATAAATTTTCTTAAATCCTAGTATATCACTATTGTTTAAAATAAGTTTATCAGTAAACTCTTTAGTTTTATCACTAATTTCTTTATTAATGTTGTCAGTTATTTCTTGTATGTTTTTTTTGTTATTTAGATCAATATCACTCATTTCATCTAATATACCATTTGCATCTATTTCAATTATAAATTTATTATCATAACTAATATTACTTTTAACTTTCACTCCTTTAAATGTAAATTCTTTATCATTAATGGATGAATTAAATAAATAGGTCATATTACTATTATTTAGTATATTGTATATTTGGATATTTTCAAAATCTATGGTGCTGGTAACTTCTTTATTATTAAAGATTATTGCTTTATCTATTAAATAATTATCATTATTGATATAACCAACTGGGATAATAACGTCGTAATATGGACTTAAGAATTTTTGTAGGAATGGAATATATTTCATTTTAACTATATTATTATAATTGTCTTGTAGGATTCCTTTAACGTAGTCACCATAGACATTATCTTTGTTCTGCATTAGTTTAAAACTATCTTCAAAATTGTTATCACAAAGTATGTAAAAGTTTACGCCAACGTTGTTGTCTCTAGAAAGATAGTCCATTATGTTTTGAAGTTTACTAGTTGCATTTTTACTAATTACTAATACATCTAAATCTATAAAATACAAAGTTTTGGATGCAAGAAGGCCAATTTTTTTAATTGCTTCATCTAAACTTTTACCTTCATAGGTGTAAATACTTGTCTTATTTTCGTCATTTTTAGCGTTATCTTTAACAAGCACGCTTACATTATACATATTGTCTTTATAATCTATTCCTAAGGCAGAGACCACTGCAATGTTATTAAGTTCTCTATAATTATTACATCCACTAATGAGTAAACAAAATATTATAATTAGTAGTTTTTTCATATTATCTCTGCTTTCTAATATTTTTAGTTAAATAAGGACTTCTTTTCTTATTATCATGAATATCACTTTCATAAAGAGTTTCTTTTAAATAAGGAAGACTAAATGGCACAACGGGAAATGTATAAGGTAGACCAAAAGAACTATAACTAGATAAACTTACAATAAAGAATATAAATGATAGCGCTACTCCATAAAGACCATAAAAAGAAGCAATAATCATTGTTATAAAACGCCATATTCTAATAGCACCACTTAGTTCAACGTTACTAAAAATCATGCTGGAAATAAAGGTAAGTGCTGTAATAATAATCATAATTGGGCTAACAATATTAGCAGATACTGCTGCATCTCCTAAAATAAGTGCTCCTAATATGCTGATTGAAGAACTAAAATTATTGGGGAACCTTATATCACTTTCTCTAAGCATTTCACAAATAAAAATCATAAAAAATGTTTCAATCGTGGCTGGAAAAGGAATGCCTTCATTTTGTGTAATGAAATTAGTAAGAAGCGAAGCTGGTATTGTTTCTTGGTTATATGTAATAATTGCTATATAAAATGCTGGGGTAAATATTGTCAGGAAGAAACATATCATTCTTAAAATTTTTAAATTATTCGCATTCCTTTGATATAAATATTTATCACTAATTGGGTTAATAAAGTCTGCTAGTACAGCTGGTAAAATTATTGCAAAGGGTGATGTATCCATTACAATAACAACCTTGCCATCTAGTAAAGCCTTAACAATCACATCAGGTCTTTCCGTAAGTTTAGTAGGTGGGAAAACATTACCTTTATCCATAGTTAGAAACTGTTTTAATTCTCCAACATCTATAACTGAATCTGTATCTATTTTATTAAGTAATGCATCAATCCTTTTAACAAGAGACATATCCGTAATATTATCTACATACAAGACTCCTGTAGCAGTCTGCGTAAACCTACCAAGCTTATACTCCTTAGTTTTTAAATGTGATGACTTTAGACGTCTCTTAATAAGCCCAATATTCTTTTGATAATTCTCTAAAAGAGCATCCTTAGCACCATATAAATCTTGCTCCATCTCTGGAAAACTAACCGATCTATCCAAACTAGCCTTTGTCTCAATAACATAAATTTTACCCTTATAAACTAAAGCCGTAAAACCATTATATAAATAAAACTCTAGCCTCCCTAAATCTATTTCTTTAAAATTAGGCCCAGCAAGAATATCTTTAAATCTTCGCAGACCATTTGGATTAGTTAAATTCTTTAATATAAAATTATTAATTTGCTCTGAAGAACAAATTGTCTCGATATAATAAATATGAACACATGAAAAAGAATACTTAATCTTTCTTTCGACTAAATCAGGCGTATCCTTAAAAGTATCATTAATATATTTGAAAACATTCATAATATCACTAAAAATAGTATGGCACTTTTCCTTAAAATTATTTATAATATAACTGGTGATTTTATGGGAGTAAAAGTAAACAATACAAACAAAACATTTAACGACTATAACTTTGGTGACTTCTTTAATGTAGGAAACCTTTATAATTATGAAAAACTGATTATTACAAAAGAAGAGGTAAGTGGCTTATCAATCGGAAAAGATATTAATAGAGAAACAAAAAACTTCATAGCATTAAGCATGATAAATAAAGCAAACATTTTAGTAATAGATAATCCTCAAATACTAGAAAAACTAAACTTAGAAGATATAATTAAAAAACATACGGGAATACTTATTTTTAGAGATCCTAGCATAACTTTAAATTTGGGATTAATTACAGACCCAGAAGAAGAGGTAATCTATGATAAGTATGGAAATAAAGAAGGGCTTACTAAAGAAAAACTAGAAAACATCCTAAAAGATGCATAAAACAAATAAAAAAGCCATAATATTACTTGACAACAAGTATAAAAATGGTATAATATTCGTGTCTAAAAGGAAAGCGATGTATCCACGTCCACCTGACTTGCAAATAGGCGAGTAGGTCAAAAGCCGCAAACTGGTTTTTATGGTGGATACTATTGTATTCACTTTTTTGATGCATAAGTGTGGAGGTGTATTAGTATAGCAAATGTCAAAAAAGATGACTTACCAATTAATGGAAACATTAGAGTAAGCGAATTAATGGTAATTGGACCAAACGGAGAACAAATGGGAACTAAAAAATTACAAGATGCCCTAACATTAGCGAATTATGCTGGTTTAGACTTAGTTCTTATGAGTGGTAATAGTGAGCGTGCAGTCGGTAAAATTATGGACTACAACAAATATCGCTATGAAAAACAAAAGAAACAAAAAGAGGCTCTTAAAAATCAAAGAGCAAACAACCGTGATATGAAAGAATACCAATTCTCAGTTACCATTGATATTGGAGATTTCAATACCCGCAAGAAAAATGCTGAAGAATATTTAAAAAAAGGTCACAAAATTAAAGCAACCCTACGTTTCAAAGGACGCCAAATGGCTCATACTGAGTTAGGTAAAGACGTACTTATGAAACTTGCTACTGAACTAGAAGAAGTAGCTCAAATAGAATCAGCACCTAAACTTGAAGGTAGAACAATGACAATGATACTAGCACCAAAAAAATAAGGAGGAATTATTATGCCAAAACAAAAAACACATAAGGCAACAAGCAAAGTATTAAAGAAAAAGAAAAATGGAACCCTAACATATAAAGTTTCTGGTGGCAATCATAAGACTGGTAAAGATACTAGTAAAGCAATCAGACAAAGAAGAAGTAAGGGAGTATTAGCGAAAGGAGAAGCTAGCAGATTAAAATCTGTTATCTAGGTGGTATAAATGGCAAGAGTTAAAGGCGGAAACGTATCTAAAAATAGAAGAAGAAAAGTATTAAAAGCTGCTAAAGGTTACTTTGGAAGTAAACATCGTTTATATAAGACTGCTCAAGAACAAACTTTCCATAGTGGAGCATATGCTTTTAGAGATCGTAAACAAAATAAGAGAAACTTCAGAAAACTATGGATTACAAGAATCAATGCTGCATGTCGTGAAAATAACATTTCATACTCTAAATTCATTGGTGGTTTAGAAAAAGCAGGAATCGTAATCAATCGTAAAATGTTATCTGAAGTAGCTATCGATAATCCTAAATATTTTGCTGAACTAGTTAAAATGGCTGAAAATGCTAATAATGGTGTAGCACCAAAAGCAGAAAAAGCCGAAAAGAAGGTAGAAACTGTTAAAGAAGAAACTACAGATTTATCTAAATTAACAGTAGCTGAACTTAAAAAATTAGCTAGTGAAAAGAATATTGAAGGTTATACTTCAATGAAAAAAGCAGAACTATTAGAAGCTTTAAAGTAATTGTCTGATGACAATTCTTTTTTTGAAATTTTAGAAAAGAGGAATATTATGAGTAAAAAATATGATGAACTAATAAGAAAAACTTCAAAAGACGGCATTTCTTTAAGAATTGATCCCCAAAAAGTAATTCCTATGAGTCTAGAAGAAAGCGATTTTAACAAAAAATATGGACTAGATGCAGATTTATTAAGAGAGTTAAGAGACAGAGCAATTATAAATTTTGTGAAATTAGCTATAAAAAACAACATTGATTTTACTTATGGTGATGTTCTTTTAGTAGTAGATGATGACGCTACTGAAAAAGAATATGAGGGAAGTAAACTAAATAGTAGTGTTAATAAAGATAAAAATATATAAAATAAAAGAAGTATTAAAACAATATTATATTACAGACTTAAATAAATATAATTTACTTAGGGAAAAACTCAACACAGCAAAGTTAAGTATTTCCCTTTTTTATTATTAAAAAACTCTTGATAAGTTCATTATAACAAATATAAAAATAACTGACAAATATATAATCATAATTTTCTAAAAAATACTTAAAATACAATCAATATTTTATGTCTTATAATTTTATAAGGCGGTAATAAGAATTTTCCTTCTTTCTCTTGTTTTCTTAACTTAAGTATAATATAATTTTGCTAGGAACATTTGATGTGAGTGTCAGCCTCCAATCTTGAAAAAGAAAGGAGGTAGATAAAGATGAAAAACAAAACTTTTATTTTAAAAGTTCTAAGGCTCATCGCTATCATTTTATTACTTTCTACCTTGTTGGTACTAGCGATAAAAAAATAGACACTCTTCAGCATTGATAGAGTGTCTAACTCAACTATATGAGGCGACATTCACTTGCAAAATCAAATGTTCCTCTTTTTTATTATATGCAAGTTTCCTTGACAAATACATTATAGCAAAAAAAAGAAACTTTTTCAAGTTTCTCATATTCAATCTTGGTGGAGAATAGGAGACTCGAACTCCTGACCCTCACGGTGCAAGCGTGATGCTCTACCAACTGAGCTAATTCCCCAAGCAACAAGATAATTCTAGCATAACCAAACTCTAAAATCAAGTAAAATTAAACCAAAACTATCAAAAATCACAATTTATTTAATGACAACAAACTTTTCACGGGCCTTTCTAGCATTTTCTTCTATCATAAATGTTTCTGTTTTAAGCGGATTTCCATAAGTTTTTAAATATACATTTATAAAAAATGACGCTAATTTACTTACATGTTCATCAGTATCACTAAGCCTATCATAATGTGAAACAACAGATGCACATCTTCTAAGTAAATCCATTTGCTCAAAAGAATAATTATTCGGGCATTTAAGTGATTCATCAAAACCTACCATAATCAAATCGGGAAGTCTTTTTAAATATCTAAAAGATCTTATACTAGGAGTTGTTCCGGCAAAAGGACAAGTATTCCCATACTTATCTACATATATAGGTTTTCCAGTACTAACTTCAAGATAACAAGTTAAATCTCTAGCAAACTTTTTATCATAAAACTTTCCAACATATTCATAAAAACCAAAAGAATACCTTTCTGTTTCAGTTCCATCAAAATTAAAATCAGTTTCCCCAAGTTTTTCCTTAACCCCTATATAAACATCATCTAAAAAGAATTTTCTCATAAAACCACCCATGAGTTCTAGTATAACACATTATATCAATAAGCAATAGTTCTAATATTAATAATATCCCAAAAATATAAAACATGCATATTACTTAAATAAATCTTTTTAAGAGCACTATCAACTCTTAAAATAGTGGCTTTATCATGATACAAAAAACCTTCCTTATAAAAAGTTAAATCAACCATAACGCCATCAGTCATCGCTTCCAAGATTGCTTTTTCAATATAACTAACTTGTTCATCAGAAAGCATGGGTTTATTTATTCTTTTCTTCTTTTTTTCGATCTCTGAAACTATATATTTACCATTGATTACTGAATTAAAAGGAGCCCATTTAATTTCACCACGATCACGCACTATGACCACCAATTTTCTTGTTTCTTTCAATAGCAGTAGAGTCGGGCAAAAGACTAGAAGCCTTTATAATACTATTAGCCCCAAACTTATCTTTAATACTATCAACAACTTTATCTTTACTTTTATTATGTACTTTCTCTTCAATACTTTCAAATAAATTAAGTTGCATCCCCGTATCATCAGATAGGCCACCTAAAGCAATAGACACTTTTCTAATTGGTAAATCTTCATAATACTTATCAAATATCCTTAAACAATCATTACAAATTTCTTTCGTATCGCTAGTTGGTACATCTCTCTTAAAAGAATGATAAAATCCACCACCAACACTTCTAGAATATCCAATACCAAAACTAATAACCTTAGTGCACTTATTCATTGCACGTAATCTTTTGGTTAACACATCACACATTTCCTTTATAATCAGAATAACATTATCTCCATTATAATCCTTAAAAAGAACCTGACTATGACTAATTGACTTATCTTTAGGTGCATAATTAAAATCACTTATCTTAGATAAATCAATTCCATTTGCATGATACCATAATTCTTCACCAATGACGCCGAACTTCTCTTTAAGTTTATATCTATCATATTTGGCAATGTCGCCAATTTTTTTAAGCCCAAGTTTATTTAAATTACTTTCCATTCTAGAGCCAATACCCCACATCTTAGATAGGGGAGTAATCTCCCAGAGCTTAGTCTTAACATCATCATAAGTCCATTTTGCTATATTATTTTTAACATGTTTAGCATCTATATCCATCGCAACCTTAGCCATCATTAAATTAGGACCAATTCCTGCAGTAGCAGTAAGCCCAGTTTTCTCCTTAATTCTCTTAAGAATTTTTAACGCAAGTTCATAATCAGTAAGTTTATACATCTTTAAATAAGACGTAACATCAAGTAATACTTCATCAATTGAATATATATGCATATCTTCTTTAGATACAAATTCTAAATAAGTCTCAATAACTTCTTTACTTTTTTCTACATATAAACTCATTCTGGGTGGGGCTTTCATGATAACTGTTCCTCTAGGAAACTTATACTTATTAATATCATAAATTCGGCATCTACCAGGAACTCCAAACTGTTTTAAATAAGGCGTAACTGCTAAAGTAATCGCACCTTTTTGCTTAGGATTACACACCACAAGGGGAGTAGTAAAAGGATCTAACCCTCTATCAATACACTCACAAGATGCAAAAAAACTCTTTAAATCAATCGCAATAATATTTCTCTTAACATATAAATCATTCATCTTTGCACCTCCATCTAAATTATAGAACAATTGTATTAAGAATTCAACTGGTAATAATTGGTAATAGTGCGAACAAATATTTTATAAAATACTTTTATTAAAAATAAAAATAGGGTATAATATAAAAAGGAAAGAAGGCTTAATATGTACGCAGACATCTTAACAGAATATAGTGCTAAAGCAATAGATCAAACATTCACTTATAAAGTACCAGAGCATTTACTTGGTAAATTAAAAAAGGGTATGAAAGTACTAATCCCTTTTGGACAAACCAAAATAAATGGTTTTGTGACAAACATTAAAGATGAATGCTCTGTGGATAACCTTAAAGAAATCATAAACATAACAGACGAAGCCTTTACTTTAAATGACGAACTAATGAGTTTAGGCGTCTACCTAAAAGAAACATGCTTATGTACTCAAATAAGTGCATACCAAGCAATGCTTCCAGCGAGCATGAAAGTTAAAACTATTAATACTAATTATCAGCAATATGATGAGTATGTATCATTAAACACAGATCCTAAAGATTATATTGAAAAACACAAAACCGCAAGAAAACAAATAGAACTGCTAACAGACCTTCAAAAAAGAGACCTTATACCTAAAACAGAAGTCTCATCAGCAATCGCTAGGATCCTTGAAAACGAAGGCCTAGTAAAAATAATCAAAAAGCCAAAATACAGAATTAACGCTGAAAAAAACGAACATAACGTAACTTTAACTGAAGAACAACAAGAAGTGGCGAATAAAGTAATAAACTCTAAAGGAAAATCAGAAACCTTCCTCTTATATGGCATAACTGGATCAGGCAAAACTGAAGTCTATCTAAACATCATTGATAACATAATTAAAGAAGGAAAAACTGCGCTTCTATTAGTACCAGAAATAAGCCTTACAACTCAAATAATTAAAAGATTTTATAACCACTTTGGAAGTAGTGTTGCCGTATTTCATTCAGCTTTATCTGATGGTGAAAAGTATGATGAATATCATAAAATAATGGATAAAAAAGTAAGCGTAGTAGTAGGGACTAGAAGTGCGATCTTCACGCCTCTAGAAAACATTGGTGTTATCATTATTGACGAAGAACACTCATCAAATTATAAACAAGAAAATAACCCTAGATACAATGCTAAAGATGTAGCCTTATGGCGTAGTAAATACCACTCATGCCCGGTTGTACTTGGTAGTGCAACTCCATCACTTGAATCAATGGCTAGAGCTCAAAAAGGAGTTTTCACACTTTTAACACTTCAAAATCGTATTGGTAAAGCAAAACTTCCCGAAATAACAATAGTTGATATGAAAGAAGAATATCAAAAAGGAAACAGCACCATAAGTGAAGCCTTAGATAAAGAAATTAAAGAAGCTTTAAACAATAATAAACAAGTAATGCTATTCCTAAATAGAAGAGGCTTTAACACATTCGTAACTTGTAGAAACTGCGGTTATACCTATAAATGTCCTAATTGTGATATAACTCTAACGTACCATAAAACAAGTAATAACCTAAGATGTCATTACTGTGGCTACACACTTCTTTATAATGGCATTTGCCCTGAATGCAAAGAAAAAGCCTTAACATCACTAGGATTAGGAACTGAAAAACTAGAAGAAGAAATTAAAATAAAATATCCTAAAGCCAAGGTCTTAAGAATGGATGCCGACACAACGACAAGAAAAGGTAGTCACGAAAAATATATCCAAATGATTGAAAATGGTGAAGTAAATATAATTGTTGGAACTCAAATGATTAGTAAAGGACTAGACTTTCCAAATGTAACCGTAGTTGGTGTAATAAATGCCGACGAGTCACTAAACGTTCCAGACTTTAGAAGTGGTGAATACACCTATAGTTTACTATCCCAAGTATCTGGTAGAGCAGGTAGGAAAAATGGCGATGGTAAAGTAATTTTACAAACATTTAACAAAGATAACGAAACTCTAAATTTAGTAAAACAAAACAACTATAAAGGTTTATATACATACGAAATGAACATTAGAAGAGAACTTAAATACCCGCCATATTTTTATATTACAACAATTAAAATCGCATCAAAAGACTATGATGAAGCAAGTAAAGAAGCAACTAAAGCCTGCACATACTTAAGAAAAAACTTAGAAAATACGTACATCCTCGGACCAACAACTGCCAGAATGTTTAAAGTAAAAAACATCTACAGATTTCAAATAATTTTAAAATACAAAAACTTTGACAAAATAAAAGAAGCATTAACTCAGCTAGATACAATATATAAAACAAACACCAAAGTAAACATCGAAATCGATAATAACCCTTGTTATATTTAAAAAAATTTAGTAAAATTAACAATAGGTGATAATAGTGGAAAACCAAGATAAAAAACCAAACATAATAGCAATCATAGGAGCAATAGTTCTTTTAGTATTAGCAGTAGTAGGACTATCATATGCCTTCTTTAGTGCATTTATTAAAAATGGTGAAACAGACCCATCAATCGAAGGGACAGGAGCAAACCTAAGTCTAGTATACACAGATGGCAAAAGCGTTATAACATCATCAAACATCATGCCAGGATGGAGTGCTACTAAAACATTTACTGTAACAAACAATGGAGAGGCAGACACATACTACAAATTAAACATATCAAACATAACAAACGAATTTGTAGAAGGTGGGCTAACATTTTCTATAGCAAGTGCTGATGGTGGAACGAGTGTGGCTGAACAGGCAGTAGGAACGACAACAAGAACAATTTCACCATCAATCACGATAGCAGAAGGAGCAACACATACATACACCATCACTGCAAAGTATGTAAACTTAGATAAAGATCAAACCCCGGATTTAGGCAAATCATTTTCTTATACTATAGGGATAGAAGCAAGCACAATTCCTGCACCAGAAGGCTGGCTAGAAGCTAAAAAAGGAACACTACTTGCATTGTTAAGAGATAATAATAAAGTGCAAACTCCGCTAACTATTCCTGGTAAAGAAGTAAGTGCACATGTTTTAGATGATGTTGAAAGTCAAACTACAAGTGTATCATCAACATATCAAGCATATTATATAACTTATGGTACAGGCTGGACAGCTAATGGTTCAAACTTTAATTTGACTGGAACAGCAGTAACAAGTGATACATATGCTAATTCATATTCTAGTTTAGTTGGAAAATATTTGCCAGATAGTTTTTTATATCGTGCTGGTTCAAGTACAGTTGGAACAATGGTAACTACAACAAATTTAAGTAGTGTGTATTATGTAGTAAGTGCTACATCAAGTAGTTTTGTTTATAAGCAAATCACTTCAAATAAAAATACAACTGAAGCATTACTCGCAAGTACAGATGATGATTATGGAACGACCTATTACTTTAGAGGAGCCGTTAAAAACAATTATGTACAGTTTGCAAATAAATGCTGGCGAATCGTAAGAATAACTGGCGATGGTTCAGTTAAATTAGTACTTCATAATGATAATATAAGCAGTTCATCTAATCCATGCTCTTCTGCAAATAATAGTACAACTGCAGCATTTGCAAGATATTCTGGTACTAGATATAGAAGTGCATTTAATTCAAGCGACAATGATAATGCTTATATTGGACTGATGTATGGAACAACAGGTGCTTCCGATTATGCAAGTACACATGCAAATACTAATAAAAGTACAATACTTACAAATTTAGAAACTTGGTACACAAATAATTTGGCATCATATGAAAGTAAACTAGCAGATACAATATGGTGTAATGATAAAAGTACATTCACTACTTATACAAGTGGTTCTACATATGGAACAGGTTTAGGATATGGAACTAATGTAACTGGATATGGAGCAGATAACAGAATTTATGGTGATGGTGTTACAACGTATGTAAGCCCAAGCCTAATATGTTCAAATGATAATAATGGTGGCAAATTATCAAAGTTCACAGTAAGTGATACAGCAAATGGTAATGGTAATTTAGCATATAAGATTGGATTATTAATGGCAGATGAAATTGCATTTGCTGGATATGCTAATAGTTCATACAATTCTGTTAATTATTTACAGGAAAATGCAACAGGTGCTTCCTGGTGGTCCTTGTCTCCTAATTCCTTCAATTATGGCTACGCTTACGGTTGGTGCGGCGGTGGAAGCCTTGGTGTCTTGAGTCCTCATGGCGTGAGCGAGGACTACTACGGCGTGCGGCCTGCCATTTCTCTTGTATCAAATATTGAAATTTCTGGCGGAACTGGTACATCAGAAGATCCTTACATTGTAAAATAACTTGCAATAAATATAATTAGATTGTATAATACATTTATCAAGCGAAGACGGGGATGGAATCCTATCAGCTATAAAGACTAATGAGAACAAAGTATGGTGGAACAGCGAGTACCTTCGCCCATACGGCTTTGTTCTCATTTTTTAATTTAAGGAGGAATTTATGAAAAATAATATGGATGAAATTGTTAATTATGCTAAAAATTATGGATTTGTATTTCAGGGTAGTGAAATATATGGTGGTTTAGCAAACTCTTGGGATTACGGCCCTTTAGGAACACTACTAAAAGAAAATATTAGAAGTGCATGGAAAAAGAAATTCATTCAAGAAAATCCATACAACCATGGATTAGATGCTGCTATTTTAATGAATCCTAATGTTTGGGTGGCTTCAGGTCATGTTGCTTCATTTGCAGATCCACTTATTGATTGTAAAAGATGTAAAGCGCGTCATAGAGCAGATAAATTAATCGAAGATTTTACTAAAGGTGAAGAAACTGGTGATGGTTGGGCTAATGAAAAGTTAGAAAGCTACATTAAGGAACATGGTATTAAATGTCCTACATGTGGAAGCACTGAATTTACGCCAATTCGTAAGTTTAATCTTTTATTTGAAACTTCTATGGGAGTAACAGAGGATACTAAAAACGTTGTATATTTAAGAGGAGAAACAGCACAAGGAATTTTTGTTAATTTTAAAAATGTTGAAAGAGCAATGAGATTAAAGGTACCTTTTGGTATAGCTCAAACTGGTAAAGCTTTTAGAAATGAAATTACTCCAGGAAACTTTATTTTTAGAACTAGAGAATTTGAACAGATGGAACTTGAATTTTTCTGCAAGCCAAACACAGATTTAGAATGGTTTAAATACTGGAAAGATTACTGCTTAATGTTCTTAGAAAATCTAGGAATTAAGGAAGAAAACTTAAGATATAGAGATCATGCTAAAGAAGAACTAGCTTTCTATAGCAAGGCAACAACTGATATTGAGTTCTTATTCCCATTTGGATGGGGAGAACTTTGGGGAATTGCTGATAGAACAGATTATGATTTAAGTGTTCATATGGAGCACAGCAAAGAAGACCTAAGAACAGTTGATCCAGAAACAAATGAAAAATATTTACCTTATGTAATTGAACCTAGTGTAGGTTTAGATAGACTACTACTTGCAATTTTATGCAACTCATATACTAAAGAAAAAGTAGGGGATGATGAAAGAGAAGTACTAAAAATTCATCCATACCTTGCACCAGTTAAATTAACAATCTTACCACTAATTAAAAAGTTACATAGTGAGAAAGCTAGAGAGATATATGCACAGTTAAGCAGTGAATTTACTTGTCAATTAGATGAAGCTGGCTCTATCGGTAAGAGATATCGTCGAAGTGATGCTATTGGTACTCCATACTGCATTACTATTGATGATGAAACAATTAATAATGGTACAGTTACTTTAAGAGATAGAGATACAATGGAACAAATTACACTAAAACTTGATGAAGTAAAAAATTATATTAATAATAAGATTAAATTCTAAGCACACTGAGATGTGCTTTTTTTTGAAACATTTTTGAAACATTATGGTTACCTAGTTTACAAGATGAAATGCATAAGTTATAATCCACTTGGAGGGTTGAAATATGAATAATTTTGGTGAAAAAATAAAAATATTAAGAACAAGAAAAAAGCTTAAACAGGATGACATTGCATCAGTGCTAAATTTAAGTAGAGCACAAATTTCTAATTTAGAAGCAGGAAGAAGAAATGTAACTTTAAAGCAATTAGAAAAACTTTGCGAGTATTTTAAAGTGGATATCACTTATTTTATGCTATCTGAAAATACTGATGAGTGTTTAGATTTAATCGAAAAAGCAAGAATATTATTTGAAAGTAAAGAACTCACAAATATGCAAAAAGAAGATTTATTCATCTCTATTCTAAAGATTTATTTAGACACAAAAGAAGAAATGAATGGGAGGTAAAATGAACGAGATAAGTAATTATAATGAAAATGTTTTTGAAAACATAAAACATATTGATGAATATGGCAATGAATATTGGTATGCACGAGAATTGCAAACAATGCTTGGTTATAAAGAATGGCGACTATTTTCAGCAGTAATTGAGAAAGCACAGATTGCTTGTTCACAGAGTAATAACCAAATAAATTCCAATTTTGGAGTTTACCCCAAAATTGTAAAAACGGGGGTTTCTACTAAGTCTATAATCGATTACAAACTAAGCAGATATGCTTGTTATTTAATTGTACAAAATGCAAATCCGAAATTCGAAGCAGTAGCTTTAGGACAAACCTATTTTGCAATTCAAACAAGAAAACAAGAATTAACTGAAAAAGAATATTCTATGTTAACTGAAGATGAAAAAAGATTATATAGGCGAAAACAAACAAAAGATGGAAATAAAATACTTTATAAAATTGCAAGAGAAAAAGGCGTAAAAAACTTTGATAGATTTACAAATGCTGGTTATAAAGGATTATATAATGGTGAAACTGCCGATGATATTGCTAAAAGAAAAGGATTAAGATATAGAGAAGATATACTTGATAATATGGGAAGCGCTGAGTTAGGCGCAAATATTTTTAGAATAACGCAAACAGAAGCACTACTTGAAAAACAAGAAGAACCAAATGAACAAGTTGCTACAAATACTCATTATAAAGTTGGTAAAGCGGTAAGAGATACGATTAAAAATCTTGGTGGTACGATGCCTGAAGATTTACCAACACCAAAAAAATCATTAAAAGAAATAGAAAAAGAAAAGAATGTTAATAATAAAATTACTTGCAAATAGATTATTAAATTAATTGAAAGAATGGAGATGGTGAAAATGAAACAAGATAAAATGCATTTAATAAATAAAATATTTAATACCGAAACAATAAGGACAGTATGGGATGATGAAGAAGAAAAATACTATATCAGTGTTGTTGATATAGTTAGTGCTATTACAGAAAGTAGTGATGGACGTAAATATTGGAATAAATTAAAGCAACGATTAAAAGGAGAAGGAAATGAGTCGGTGACAAATTGTCACCAACTGAAATTAAAATCCTCAGATGGTAAGTATTACAATACAGATGTCGTTGATATTGAAGGCATGTTTAGAATAATTGAATCAATACCTAGCAAGAATGCAGAACCAATAAAACAGTGGTTAGCACGTTTAGGTAGTGAAAGAATTGATGAAACATTTGACCCTTCTATAGCAATCCAGCGTTCAATAGATTTATACCGTGCTAAAGGATATGATGAAGAATGGATTATTAAAAGAATCAAAGCTTTACAGGACAGAAAGAAGCTTACTGATGTATGGAAAGAAAATGGTGTTTATACAGAAACAGAATTTGCAATTTTAACAAATGATATCTACAAAGCGTGGTCTGGTAAAACCGCTGGTGAATATAAAAAATATAAAGGTCTTAGAAAAGAAAATTTAAGAGATAATATGACCGATTTAGAGATTTTACTTGCAGATATTGGTGAAACTGCTACAAGAGAACTTGCTAAAAAACATAAACCACAAGGACTAAGTCAGAATAGAAAAGTTGCGAAAGATGGTGGTGAAGTTGCTAATAACACTAGAAAAGACTTAGAATCAAAATTAGGTGCTCCTATTGTAACTAATCAAAATGCTTTAAATTACAAGTACACAGACGAACCTAAACAAATAAAAAACTAAATAAGTACAATTCGTGCTTTTTTCATCTTTAAAATATAAAAAAAGTATGTTAGAATAGATTTAGAATAACATAAGGAGGAATGCTTATGGCATTTAATTTAAAAAAAGCAATATTTGGAGATGAAGAAGATAATTTATCATCTAACGTAGAAGAAGAATTTTATATGGTTAGTGGTAAAGATATAAAAGATGACGATGATAATGGTAATAAAATGATTCTAGTTGAGCCTCGTGCTTACTCAGAAAGTCAAACAATTGCTGATCATCTAAAAAAACGTAATAGTGTAGTCGTAAACTTAAAAAGAGTAACATCAGATCAAGCAAAGCGTATCATTGACTTTTTAACAGGTTGCATTTATGCTATTGGTGGTGATCTTCAAAAACTTGGTAATGGTATTTATCTATGTACGCCTAAAAATGTAACAGTTCAGGGTAAAATGACTGAAGGCACAGACAAGCCAGAAAAGAAAATGGATGAAATAGAGTTTTAGTAAACCATAGAAGGTGATATTATGGAAAAATTTAGCACGTCATTGCGTGGCTATAATAAAGAAGAAGTTAATAAATTTGTTGATGATTGTATTGTAAAAGTTGATAACATGCTTAATCAGTTAAAACAAAAAGATCTTGAGATTGAGACTTTAAAACATGACTTAGTACAATATAAAAATATGGAAGCAACCTTTAATAAAGCAATCCTAGTTGCTGAAGACGCATCTAATCAAATTAAAAGAATGGCTAGAGATGAATCTAGTAGATTAATTGATGATGCTAAGAAAAACGCTTCAAGAATTGTCAATAATGCTTTACTAGAAGCAGAAAAGACTCAAAGAGAAACCGAGCAACTTCGCCGTAATATTATCACCTTTAAACGAAGATTAAAAACCATTCTAGAAAATCAATTAGATTTAGTTGACGACATTGATCACATAGAACTTTAAGTACCACGTGGTACTTTTTCCGTTTACAAAGAAAGATAACGCTGATATACTTGTTATGGTGGTAAAATGAAACACGTATATATACATATTCCTTTTTGTAAGAACATTTGCTCATACTGTGACTTCTGTAAAATGTATCACTTACCAAAATTTACCGAAAATTATTTTGAAGCATTAAAAAAAGAAGTAGAAGACAGTTATATGGATGAACTAATAAGCACAATATACATTGGTGGTGGAACTCCATCATGCCTTACAAATGAAGAATTAGATAAACTATTTAATATCGTAAGTATCTTTAAAAAAAGTACTGATTGTGAATTTACCTTTGAATGTAATCCCGAAGATATTACTGAAGAACTTATAACATATTTAATTAAAAATGGTATAAACCGCTTAAGCATAGGCGTCGAATCTTTTAATAAAGAAAACCTAGAATTCATGGAAAGAAAAATGGACTACAAAGATCTTGAAGAAAAACTAAACATGATAAGAGCAAAAGGTATTAATAATATCAATCTAGATCTTATCTATGCACTTCCAAATGAGTCTCTAGATACCTTAAAAAAAGATGTCAAAAAACTTCTAAAATTAAACCCAGAACATATCAGCACATACTCACTTATAATTGAAGAAGATACTAAATTAAAACTAAATAATACAAGTTATATCGATGAAGAACTAGATGCTAAAATGTATGATTATATTTGTAGCAAATTAAAGAAACACTACACACATTATGAAGTATCTAACTTTGCTAAAGAAGGTTTTGAATCTAAACACAATATGGCATACTGGTTAAATGAAGAATATTACGGATTTGGCCTAGGAGCATCTGGCTACATTAATGGCTTTAGATACGAAAATACTCATAACCTAAATGACTACTTAGAAGGAGAATATCATAAAGAAGAAAGCTTATTATCTAATGAAGAAATCATGGAGTACGAAGTCATCCTAGGACTTAGAATGCTTAAAGGCATTAACTTACAAACCTTCTTTGATAAATATGGGGTAAATATTCAAGATGTTTTTCCAGTAAAACCACTTCTTAAAAGTAAAGAACTAATCTATAAAGACGGTTATCTCTTTATCAATCCAAATAAAATTTATGTCATGAATGAAATTCTATTAAAACTCGTTTAGAATATAATTTAATAAGCCTTGCATTATAAGTGCTTATTGTGATAAAATCAAATTATATAATAGTAAAGAGGTTAAATAATGAAAATAAAAAAATATATTATTGGGTTCTTGGTTGGTGCATTTGGCATGCTAAATGTTAATGCTGCAAAACTAGAATTCGATGGCGATCGTAGTATCAGTTATAATGGGACTGGTACAGTTGATATTAAACTAAATAGTGAGGGCGAAGAAGTAAAGAAAATTGAGTTTGTTCTAAGTTATGATACTAACTTTATAAATGTATCTTTGACTGATAATGTTTATGGATTAGTTCGTAAGCCAGAGGGGAAGAAGATTACGATAACTTCTTTATCTGCAATTAAAGATGGAGTTATATCAACTATTAATGTTAAAAATGTAAGACCAGAGCAAGCAAACACAGCTTTATCAATCAAAGAAATTAAATTTGATGATAAAACTGGAACAGATGTTACAAGAGATTTTGTCTTAAAATACACAACAACTACTACAACAAGAGCAAAAAATACCAGTAGTAAACTATCAGCAATAACCTTTAAATATGGTGATATAGTTGACATGACACCAACATTTAAAAGTAATGCATTTGAATACAAAATCAAAAATGATAACGATAAAATCCGTAAACTAACATTCCAAAGATTCGCATGTGAAGAAGAAGGATGCAACACTGAAGTATCTTGCACAACAAATGGCTGCACAGTAGATGGTAACTCCGTATATCTAGTTGTTGGCAAAAATGAAGTAGTCGTAAAAAATATTAGTGAAGACGGAAAAAACACTACTGAATACAAATTCCTAGTTTATAGAGGCCCAACAACAGATGGTTCACCATACTTAAAAAGTCTAGCAATTGAAGGCTTTGCTATTAACGAAAAGTTTGATAAAAATACATTAGACTATACAGCAACAACTGATTATGAACACGAAACATTAAACATCATCGCAACCCCAGAAGATGAAAATGCTAAAGTTGAAATTAAGGGTAATGAGAACCTAAAAATAGGAGAAAATGTTATTACTATTACTGTTACATCAAGTGAAACTAAAGAAATTAAAATTTATAATATTACTGTTACAAGAAAAGATTTTGAAGCATCTTCTTCAACAACAACTAAAGCTATTTTAGCGCCTGATATTAAGAAAAAAAGTAATAGTAATGTTTTACTTATAGTAATAATTTCAGTTATTGGTGCTGCTATTATTGGAGCATCTGCATACTTTATCTTCAGAAAACCAAAAGATAAAAACAAAAATAACAAAGACAATAACGGTGGCACTCCGGAACTTGCTGATGATATGCCTATACTAAGAAAAAGCGAAGATGAAAGACTAGATGACACAGAAATCAATGATAACGAACTAGAAGATGAATTAAATATTATCGAAAACAATGAAGGAGTAGATGACGCTCCGTCAATTGATGATGCGTTAAGAGACTTAATGGTAACTAAAAGATTAGAGTTAACTGATGATATGAAAGACGAATAATAAACAAAATCACTTAATAAAATTTATTAGGTGATTTTTTTATGCTAATCGCACACCGCGGACTTTATGATAATAAGAAAATAAAAGAAAACACTATTAAAGCATTCGATAAAGCACTTCAAAATGGATTCGATGGTTTTGAAACCGATTTAAGAGAAACTAAAGATGGCAAAATTGTCCTTATGCATGACCCAATTATTTCAAGAGTCTCTGACTCTTTTGGACTTGTAAAAAATATGGAATATAGTAAGCTAAAGAAAAAATTTAAAGATATAACTACCCTAGAAGACATAACAAATAAATATCAGAATCAAATAATCTTCTTAGAACTAAAAGATAAAATAGATGTAACTAAGCACTTAAATAACAATAACACTTACTACATAACATCATTTAACTATAATAATATTAAAGACTTACCAAAAGGAAACTACAAAAGAGGCGTTCTAAATTATGTTTTCAACACTAATATCGATTATAAAAACTTAGACTTCATTATGATTTTATCTGACCTTATAACTGATAAAATATACGAATTTTATACAAATCAAAACATTGAAGTAGTCTTATATGGAATAAACAAACACATTCCTACATTAAAAAAAGAATACCTCGATAGAATAAAATATATCTATTAGCCTTGCTTATCTAACCCTTTATATGTTAAAATGATTACGTCTAGAGGTGGTAAAATTGTTAGATAAAACTGTTACTTATAACACAAAAATGATCGAAAACGCTAAAATAAGTGATATGCTCTTCGAAGTATATGACGCCCTAAAAGAAAGAGGATACAATCCAATTAATCAAATACTTGGATACCTTATAAGTGGGGATCCAGGTTACATATCTTCATATAAAGAAGCAAGAGACAAAATAACAAAATTTGACCGCACTAAAGTTTTAATGTGCATCTTAGAAGGCTACCTAGAAAAATGAAATATTTAGCAATGGACCTTGGAACTAAAAGACTAGGTCTAGCAATAAGCACAAGCGGAGTCCTAACAACTCCATATAAACTAATTAGTTTTAAAACATATGAAGAAGCAAGAGACGAAGTAATTAAAATAATTGAAAAAGAAAAAATTACTTGTCTAGTCTTAGGCTTACCTAAAAATATGGATAACTCTATGGGCTTTGCATCTGAAAGAAGTCTAAACTTCAAAAAACTATTAGAAGAAAAATGCAGTCTTCCCGTAAACTTAGTAGATGAACGCCTAAGCACGGTAGAAGCCGAAAGCATACTTATTGAAAACAATTACTCTAGAGCAAAAAGAAAAAATGTTATTGATGAGTTATCAGCATGTATAATACTTGATACTTATCTAAGGAAAGTTGGTTAGAATATGGATAATAAAGGAAAATTTACAATTACAAATGAAGAAGGAAAAGAATTAGAGTGTGAAGTATTATTTACTTTTGATTCTGATGAATTTAAGAAAAGTTATATCGTGTTTACTGATGGCACGCTAGATGATAATGGCAATATTAAAGTATATGCGAATACTTATGATCCAAGTGGTGAAGATATTAACCTTGGTGTAATTGAAAATGATGAAGAGTGGAAAGTTATCGAAAACTTATTAGCATCTTTACAAGAAAAGTTAGGAGCAAATAATGAAGTTAAAGAAGAAGACAATTAGTAAAATCCTTATCATAATAAGTTCGCTGGTTGCGCTTACTCTTTTAATTTTTGTCGTACTATCAATAAATTTTTTAGCACCCGTAGATAAAAAAAGTGAAGAAGTTATTGAATTTAACGTTCCTACCGGTATGGGAAAGAATCAAATTGCTGACGAACTAGAAAAAGCCGGCCTAATTAAAAATGCTTTATTCTTTAAGTTTTATGTTAAATTTAATTCAAATAAAGAACTTTATGCTGGAACATACAACATTTCCAAAAGCATGAGTGTTGATGAAATAATTGATACTCTAAACAAAGGTAAATCTCTAGAGAACGAAGCAATTACTGTTCAATTTATTGAAGGCAAACGTCTTGCTGACTATGCAAAAAAAATCAGTGAAAACTTTCCATATACCGAAGAAGAAATCATTGAAGTTAGCAAAGATAAAGAATTCTTAAATAAATTAATTAAAAACTATTGGTTTGTAACTGAGGATATTCTAAATGATAAAATATATTATCCATTAGAAGGTTATCTATTCCCAGATACATACAACTTTAAAAAGAATGCTACTATCGAAGAAATTCTAGAAAAAATGATTAAAACTCTAGGAACAAAACTAGATGTATATAAAAAGGATATTGAATTATCAAAATATAGCATTCATGAACTTATTACTCTTGCATCAATCATTGAATTAGAAGGAGCAAGTAGCTCAGATAGAGCAGGTGTTGCTGGCGTTTTCTATAATAGATTAAAAGATAACTGGACTTTAGGAAGTGATGCTACAACATACTATGCAGTAGGTAAAGGGTTTGAAAGAGATTTATCTCTAAAAGACTTACAAAGTTGTAATGGTTATAATACTAGAAGTGAAAGTAAATGTGCATTTACTGGCTTACCAGTTGGGCCAATTGATAGTCCGTCACTAGCAAGTTTAGCCGCAGTATTTGAACCTACCGAAAGTGATTACTATTACTTTGTTGCTGATAAAAACAAAAAGACGTACTTCATGAAAACATACAAAGAACACACTGAAGTTGTTTCTAAATTAAAAAAAGAAGGACTTTGGTACGAATATTAGGAAGTGATAAAAAATGAAAGAAACAATACTAGAAATGGAACGGTATGCTGAAGAAAACAATATACCAATAATTGAAGTAGATAGTATTAAATTTATAATGAAATACATTAAACTAAATAATGTAAAAAGTGTATTAGAACTTGGTACGGCAATAGGGTATTCAGCTATTCTTATGGCAAACGCTACAAGCACTGTTGAAATAACAACCATTGAAAAAGATGAAAAAAGATATCGTGAAGCAGTTAAAAACGTTAACAAGTGTGGTCTAGATAGAAGAATCGAGTGTGTTTATAATGATGCACTAGAAGTAAACCTTGCTGGGCATTCATATGATCTTATTTTTATAGATGCTGCTAAAGGTGGTTATATCAAATACTTTGAAAAATTTTGTAACTATTTAAATCCAGGTGGTGTAATTATAACTGATAATTTAAAATTTCATGGCCTAGTTAGCAATAAAAATCTAGTAAAAAGCAAAAACCTAAAAGGAATTGTTGATAAAATTGAAAAATATGTTGAGTTTCTAAATCAAAATGAAGACTTCATCACAAAATATTATGATATAGGAGATGGCTTATCAGTAAGCTTTAGAAGAGCAAATGTTAAATAAATTATTAGTAAGAATAAATAATATTAATGAATTAAGCTATTTAAAAGAAAAGGGAATAAACAATTTCCTTTTTCCTTTAGATGGGTTTAGTATTGGTTATAACACATTCAAAATAGATGAAATAAAGGGTTTAGATGTTAATATCTACTTATTAGTAAATCGCGTATTTGATAATGACACTTTAAATAATTGGAATAACATTAAAGAAAAGTTAACTTTTGTTAAGGGTATTTTCTTTGAAGATATTGCCGTCTATATGACTACTAAAAATATCCCTCTTATCTGGAACACTTCACATGCTGTAATAAGCACAAATAGTATTAACTACTGGCTTAGCCTAGTAGATAGTGCTTGTCTTTCAAATGAACTAACAAAAAAAGAAATTATAAACATAATAAATAATGTAAATAAAGAAATAGTGCTTCCTATCTATGGCAAGAATATGGCAATGTACTCTAGAAGAAGTCTTATCTCTAACTATGAAAAACATAAAGGCATCACTTTAAATGATCATAACCTAACTCCAGATAATAAAATAACCTTTAAAGAAGTAGAAAACTCTTATGGTACTGTCTTCTTTGCGGATACACCATTTAACTATATAAATATTTTAAAAGATATAAACGATGCCAAGATAAAACTATACTATTTTGATTTAGCCGGTATTACTCCAGAAGAAATGTTTAAAATCCTAAATGGCAAAGAAGTATCATGTGACAATCGCTTTCTAGAACATAAAACAATATATAAATTGGAGGCCAAAAAATGATTGAACTATTATCACCTGCAGGTGACGAAGAAAAAATGCGTGTAGCCTTTAACTATGGTGCTGATGCAGTCTACTTTGGCGGTCAAAACTATAGTTTACGGGCAAACGCTAAAAACTTTAATAATGAAGAAATTAAAAATGCGGTTATCCTAGCTCATGGTCTTAATAAAAAAGTATATGTTACTGTTAATATTATTTTCCATGATGAAGATTTTGAAGGATTAGAAGAATATCTAAAATACTTAGATGGCGCTGGAGTAGATGCTATTATTGTAAGTGATATTTCCGTAATGAATTTATGGAAAAAACTAAACCTTAAAATGGAACTTCATGTATCAACACAGGCAAGTACTCTTAATAAAGAAACTGCCTTATTTTATAAAAATCTAGGAGCAACCAGAGTTGTTCTAGCAAGAGAAGCCTTAAAAGATAATATTAAAGAAATAAAAGAATATACTGGATTAGAACTAGAAGCCTTCATTCATGGAGCAATGTGTACAAGTATTAGTGGTAGATGCATAATGAGTAACTACGTAACTAATAGAGATGCTAACAGGGGAGGCTGCGCTCAAATATGTAGATGGTGCTTTCAAAATAGTGAAGCAAGTGATATTCAAATATGTCCTAAAGACTTAAATATGATTCCCAATATTAAAGAAATGATTGATGTTGGTATTAACTCATTTAAAATTGAAGGAAGAATGCGCGGTATCTACTACCTAGCAACTGTTATCCTATCATACAGAAGAATCATTGAGCATATTCTAAATAATACATTAACCCCAGAAATAAGTAATTACTATCTTAACGTTCTAAATAGATGTGCTAACAGAGAAAGTACACCACAGTTCTTTAATGAACTACCAACTGAAAAAGAGCAGTATTATCCTGGAGTTAGAAACGAATACTCTAATCAAGACTTCTTAGGATTAGTCTTAGATAACCAAGATGGTATAATTACTATTGAAGAACGTAATTACTTTAAAAAAGGGACTGTGTGTCAAATAATTAGTCCATATAACAAAACTTTCGATTATCAAATTAATGAAATATTTGACGAAGACATGAATATAATAGAAGAAGCAAATCATGCTCAAATGATTGTTAAAATCAAAGACAATTTACCTGTACAAAAGGGTGACATGATCCGTCTAAAAGTATTTGACATTTGTGATGATTTGTAGTAGACTTATAAAAGTTTAAATTATGCAAAGGAGATATTTTAAATGGCAAAAAAAGAATTTTTATTAACTAGTGAAGGTTTCTTAGATTTAGAAACAGAACTAAATGAACTAAAAAACGTTAGAAGACCAAAAGTAATTGAAGCAATTAAAGACGCTAGAAGCCAAGGTGATTTATCTGAAAATGCTGACTACGACGCAGCAAGAGCAGAACAAGCCGAAGTTGAAGGACGTATTAAAGAACTAGAATATATGTTAGAAAATGCCAAAATAATTCAAAAAGAAAGTGGACATGTAGTTGGCTTAGGAAGTACAGTAACTATTTCATATGTAGATGACGATGATACAGAAGTTTATAGTATTGTTGGATCAATGGAAGCAGATCCATTTGAAAACAAAATTTCAAATGAGTCACCTTTAGGAAAAGCTATAATTGGTAAAAAACAAGGAGAAGAAATCGAAGTAGCATCACCTACAGGAAGTTATAAGATTAAAATCGAAAAAGTTGACTAATATAGCCAGCTTTTTTACATATAAAAGGATGCTTACACTTGCATAAATGTTAAGAGTAAAGTATAATAATTAAGAAATTAAGGAGAGAAGAAGAATGAAAAACGTAAAAGAATTTACAACTAAAATTGAAGGCGAAGCTTGGTCTAACGCTTTAGATAGAGCATTTAACAAGAAGAAAAAAGATATTAAGGTTGATGGTTTTAGAAAAGGAGCAGTTCCAAAAGATGTTTATATCAAGAAATTTGGTATTGAAGTATTATTCATGGATGCTGTTGATGAGTGTATCAATGATGCATATCATAAGATTATTGATGATAACAAACTAAATCCAGTATGTGAACCAAAAGTTGATATTAAAAATATTAATAAGGATGAAGTAGAGTTTGCATTTACTGTTATTGAACGTCCAGAAGTAAAATTAGGAAAATACAAAAATTTAGGTGTTAAAGAAGAAAAAGTTGAAGTAAGTGATGAAGAAGTTAATCATGAACTTGGACACTTAAAAGAAGAATACGCTGATGTAGTGGAACTAACTGAAGGAAAAGTAGAAGAAGGTTTTACTGCTGTAATTAACTTTAAAGGCGTAGTAGATGGAAAAGAATTAGAAGGTGGAAGTGGAGAAAATTATCCACTAGAAATTGGTTCTCATACATTCATTCCAGGATTTGAAGAAGGTTTAGTTGGAATGAGTATTGGTGAAGAGAAAGTACTTAAATTAAAATTTCCAGAAGATTATGTTGAAAACTTAAAGGGTAAAGATGTTGAGTTTACTGTTAAAGTAACTGGACTAAAAAAACGTGTATTACCAGAAATGAATGAAGAATTCTATAAAGACTTAGGTTATGAAAATGTTAAAACAGAAGAAGAACTAAAAGAAGAAATTAAGAAGCATCTTTTAGAACATAAAAAAGCTGATGCTGAAAACAAATACATTGATGAATTACTTAAGAAAGCAGTTGAAACTTTAGAAGTAGAAATCAATCCAGAAATTACTGAAGCAGAACTTAACCGTATGGTAGATGAATATAGAAATCGTCTTCAAATGCAAGGTTTATCTTTAGAACAATATCTAGCATATACAAAATCTAATATTGAAGATCTAAAGAAACAAATCACTCCAGAAGCAGAATACAGAATAAAAGTAAGATACTTACTAGAAGAAATCAGCAAGAAAGAAAACATTGAAGTAACTGATGAAGAAGTTAAAGCAGAAATTAAACGTATCAGTGAAATGTATGGCGTAACTGAAGATGACGTTATTAACATGATTGGTGGAGAAGAAGTAATTAAAGCCGATCTAAAGATGCGTAAAGCAATCGATATTATTAAAGAAAACTAGACCTAACAAGGTCTTTTTTTAAGAATATACATAAGTTTAGTATAGTTAATGAGCACGCATACAAACACATTTATAATTTCTGCTAAGATTAAGGCAAACATTCCAAGTCTTAAGTAAGCAAATACAAATAAACATAAAAGCCTAATAATCGTGCCATATAAAGTCGTTCTCATTAAAAAGGCATTCTTACCAAGCGCTTGAAGTGTACTATTAATTGGAGCCTCCATATAAAATACACTAAAGAAGAAAGCCATAAATCTAACATAAGTAACTCCCTCATGCGTTCTAAAAACAATCCACAAAATTTCATCACAAAACAAATATAAAAATGCGTTAGCACATATTCCTAGAATAAGAGAGAAAATAAGTGTCTTATTAAAAATTCTTTTAACTTTATCAAGATTTTGATAATTCTTACTTATTTCTGGAAGCAGGGAAGTACTTATTGCCATCTGCAGATATGTTGGTACTAATAAAAGCCCCAAAACATAAGTATTATAAATACCATACATATTAGTAATAAATAACGAACTAAAACCCTTACTAAGCATTACTGTACTAAGAATAATTGGCTCAAAAAAATAACCAATATTTCCAATAATTCGTGAGCTTACGCTAGGAATACCAATTTTCATAACATCTTTAATTGTTCCGAGATCTGACTTTAAATCTTTAGTTTCTATCTTAAAATTTTTAGGTAAAAACAAAAGAAAGATAATAATACTCATTGTCTCAGACAATATACTAATTAAAATATAACCACAAATAGTAACTATAAGACCATACTTACATAAATGAGGAAGCACAAGTAATACAATTAACAATTTAAATATCTGCTCAATAACATTAGATAAAGAGTGGGGCAACATTTGTTGCTTACCAAAAAAATACCCTCTTAATATGCTACCAATCGAAATAAAAGGTAAGACTAAAGATAACGCCATTAAAGGATAATAAGTATCCTCATTATGAAGCAAATTAATACTTATAAACTTACTTGCAAAAATAACAAAAATAACTAATAAAAAATTTAATATCAAAGAAACTGGTAACGTACTAAAAACAATTTTCTTACCTCTAATATTACCTCTGGAGACTAATGCAGATATTGCAATTGGAAACCCAAGTGAAGTAATTGTAATAAGTAAACTGTAAGTTGGCATAACAAGAGAGTATATTCCAATACCCTCAGTTCCAATTACTCTTGTAAAATAAATTCTAATAACAAAACTAAATAATTTTGTAATAATTCCGCCAATAACTAAAATAAGTGTACTTTTAATAAACTTGCTCATAATCATCAGTTTTCTTTCTAGCAAAATTGTTATATAATAATATATGAGAGAAACCTAAATAATATAAGGAGAACTTATGGATGAAATTAAATTTAATACAATAACGGAACTTTATAACAGATTACTTCCGGCATTAAAAACTAAAAGTGATGACTTAGAAAGAAATTCTAAAATTAATTTAACTGAAAAAGAAATATGGGATTATCTAAGATACAATTATTGGTGTAATAAAAATAGAATCACTCTAGGAGAAATGGTTGATGACATCCTAAGCACTCCAGATGATGAACTAATAAAATATCATAATATAAATAAAGGAGAATAAACCAAATGTATAAAATAAATGACATAATATCTAAATGCAGAGAAAACGAATTTAAAACCGAAGAATTAGATCAAATAATGGAAAGTTATCATCTGATGACGGATAAATTTGGCGAAAGTACAGAGTACCACGCTCAAAGTAGCATGCACTATTTAAATGTTGCTGGTATAATTGCCGACCTAAATGCTGACTCAACATCCATAATAGCAGCACTTCTTCATGGTTTTACTAGTAAGGAAGACATTGAACTAGTACGTGAAAAATATGGTGATGACATTGCAAATATCATTGATAACTTAGAAAAAATAAGCCACTTAAAATTAACTGACTATAGTGTAAGTGGTAGTAATAACCTAAAAAAATTACTTGTAGGTTTATCTGAAGATGTAAGAGTTTTAATTATTAAACTAGCAGATCGCTTAGATGTAATGAGGCATGCATACATCTTATCACCAGAAGAACAAAAACAAAAAGCTAATGCTACGATGGAAGTGTATGTACCAGTAGTTCACAGACTTGGTATTAACTCAATTAAAAGTGAACTAGAAAACTTATGCTTAAAATACACTAAACCAGATATGTATGAAGAAATCGAACACAAACTAAATGGCAGCACTGAGGAACTCGCAAAAAGTCTAAATGAAATGAAAGAAAGCATTAGTGACATTCTAACCGAGCATGGAATTAAATTTGAAATAAAAGCTAGGGTAAAAAGTATTTATAGTATTTATCATAAATTAACAACCGGACACAAATGGAATGAAATATATGACATCTTAGCAATGAGACTTATTGTGCCTACTGAAGAAGACTGCTACTTAGCAATTGGTTTAATTCATGCTAAATATAGACCAGTACCAAAAAGATTTAAAGACTATATAGCTATGCCAAAAGAGAATATGTATCAATCACTTCATACATCAGTATTTGGTAGTGATGATAACATTTATGAAGTACAGGTTAGAACTCCAGAAATGGATGAACTAGCTGAGCATGGTATTGCAAGTCATTGGTCATACAAAGAGCATACTAAAAACGTTCAAAACATTATGGAACAAAAACTAGAAATCTTCAGAAATACCATCAAAATGGCTAGTAATGATACAGACGAAAGTTTCCAAAAAAATGCTTACGATGAGATACTAAATTCTCTTATATATGTATTTACCCCAAAAGGTGATGTTATGGAGCTTCCTCAAGGAGCAACACCAATTGATTTTGCTTATCGTATTCACTCAGGAGTAGGTGATAAAACAGTTGGTGCTATCGTAAATGATCAAATAGTCCCACTAGACTATGAACTACAAGATGGGGATATTATTAAAATAAATACGTTAAACTCTGCAAAACCTAATAAAGAGTGGTTAAACTTTGTTAAAACTACTCAAGCTAAGAATAAAATAAAAGCATACTTCTCTAAAAAGGATCGTGAAAATTATATTGAAATTGGCAAGGACTTACTTGAAAAAGAAATTAGAAAACAGAAATTGTCAATTACTGAAGTTTTAAAAGATGATAACATTGAAAAGATTTTGAATGATCTTCATCTTAAAGATTATGATGAACTTTTATTAAGTGTTGGCTCTTTAAGATATACGCCAGCGTATATTATTAATTTAATTTATGGAGATAAGAAAAATATTGAAGATATCATGCTTGAAAGAGTTAATCGTAATTCATCTAACAAAAGAAGGAATCATAAAAATGATATCACCGTTGCTGGCTCTGACAACATTTTAGTAACAATAGCACACTGTTGTAATCCAGTTCCAGGAGACGAAATAATCGGTTTCATAACAAAAGGTGAAGGTGTATCAGTTCATAAAAAAAATTGCCCAAATATAGGTGATAAGACTGAAAGACTAATTGAAGTAGAGTGGAATAATGATGAAGATAGACTGTTTAATACTTCACTTACTATTAAAACAAACAGTATGCAAAACCACTTATTAGAAATAGTAACTGCAGCATCTTTAAAAGGTGTATCAATAAATAGTGTTAAAGAATACGAAAATGGGTCTATGTTAGATTATCAAATAAATATTAAGGTTAAAGGCAAAGAACAATTAGAATTATTTATTCTAGAGATTGAAAAAAATAACTTTGTAATCGAGGTAACAAAATGAAAGTAGTAATTCAAAGGGCGCTTGCATCTAGCGTTGAAGTTGATAATAAATTAATAAATAAAATTGAAAAAGGTATGGTAATTTTAGTTGGCGTAAACGTAGAAGATACATCCGAAGATGTTGATTATCTAGTAAGAAAGACTTTAAACCTACGTATCTTCGATGACGAAAACGGAGTAATGAATAAAAGCATTCTAGATGTAGGTGGAGAGATTTTATCAATAAGTCAGTTTACTCTTCAAGCATCAACCAAAGACGGCAATAGGCCAAGTTATATAAATGCGATGAAGGGTGAAGAAGCTGTAAAGCTATATGAAGAATATAATAAAAAATTAAATGAAAAAGTTAAAACATACCCTGGGGTATTTGGTGCTGAAATGAAAGTAAGTATTACAAATGATGGCCCAATAACAATCATTATTGATAGTAAAAATAAATAAAACTGGAAATTAATCCAGTTTTTTCTGTATACCTAAGCTTGCTCCAATCATTGAAGATATAACTATAATTATATAATATATTAAGGAAGATGCTGTATATGTGTTTTTAAATAATAAACTAAATAAGAATAATATTAAGGATAATATAATTCCAAGTAATGCTCCTTGTAAGTATCCTTTCTTTAATGAGTTTTTTCCTAAATAAAAGCCACTAATAAATGTACCAATCGCCATAATAATTAGAATAACTACTTTATTAGTTTGAACTCCAAGTAAGTTTATTATTCCTAGTAGAAGGGGTAATACTAATACAATTCCAAGGGGAACAATCATACTCTTTAAATATTTTAAAATAGTCAAATAAATCACCTAGTAAAGTATATGTTACTAATCTTTATTAATGCAATTATTTGCAGCTTTGCTATATGTTCTAAGTAAATTAGAAGCACCTAATTTTGTACCACCATAATACCTAACTACTAATAGTAGATGATTATCTAGTTTATTTCGTTCTAGAATATTTAGAAAGCTCATTCCAATGCCACCTGGTTCTTTATCATCACTTTTTGATGCGGTATTCTTAAGATAATAGGCATATGGAATATGTCTGTATCCTTTGTTATTAGATTTAACACTATCTAAAATAGATAAAACTTCTTCCTTACTGTCAATTTCATAAAGCATTCCAATAAATTTAGACTTCTTTTCTATAATTAAAGATTCATTTAATAATTTCATAAATATCACATCAAAAGTATATTATAAGATATTTTATTTGTCAAAAATATGCTATAATCAAAAATAGAAAGGAAATGCGTATGAATAATAATAAAAAACAAAATCTTCTTATATTTGCTTTAGTAATCATAATTGTTCTTCTTAGCTGTTTATTAATATACATATTAGTTACTAATAAAAAGGGTAGTGATTCAAAGAATAATAATTCTTCTTCTACCACTACTACCAATAAAAAAGAATCTAATAAAGAAACAAGAAAACTAATAACAACAGATTCAGCAGGCAACGAATATTATGCAGTATTTATTGATCCGGAAGATGACTATCAAACATTAAAAATAGTTTCAACAAAAGATAAAAAGAATTATCAAGATGTTTTAGATTTATCGATGACTCTTATGTCTGGGTATGACAACGTTCCATATAATGGATATAAAGTTGAAGATAATGCCTTGTTCTACATTAACAATGATTGTGATAGTAAAGAATTTAACCAAGGCGATGAAATCAAAGTTACTTTAAAAGACAACAAGTATACTTTAACTAAAACCGGTAAAACATATAAAGGTAATGCTGGTATAAAATGCTAACTCATATATATGAGTTTTTTTCTTTTAAATAAAACGAAAATGTGTAATAATAGTAGTGTGATTAATATGTTTAAAGAAGAACTTAAATTAGTACCGAATAAACCTGGATCTTACCAAATGTATGATGAAAGTGATACGGTCATCTATGTAGGTAAAGCTAAAAACTTAAAGAAACGTTTAAGTTCTTATTTTCGTGGAACTCATACTGGCAAAACAGCTAAAATGATTAGTAACATAGCATACTTTAAATATATTGTTACTAATACTGAGCTAGAGTCATTTATTTTAGAGATAAATCTTATTAAAAAATATAATCCTAAGTATAATATTTTGCTTAAAGATGATAAAAGTTATCCTTATATTGAGTATACTAGAAAACCATTTCCATCTTTAAAAGTAGTAAGATACCTTAAAGTCAAGAAAAGCAAAGATAAGATTTTATTTGGTCCATATGTAAATGCTTATGCAGCAAGAAGAATTGTAAACCTTATTAATAGATTATATCCTCTTAAAAAATGTGAAGGCATGCCTAAAGAAGTTTGTCTTTATTATCACATTCATGAATGTTTAGGGTACTGCACCAAACACGTAAATTCAGAAGATATTATAAATATGGAAAATGAAATAATCTCATTTTTAAGAGGTAACGAAGATATTATTAAAAATAAACTAAAAGAAAAAATAAATTATTATTCAGAAAATATGAACTATGAGATGGCTTTAGAACTAAAAAAAGAACTAGATTATATGAATATTGTTTTAGAGAAACAAAAGGTAGAGCTTACTGCCAAAGAAGATTTAGATGTTATTAATTATGCTTTTATAAATGGTTTTATATCATTAGAATTTCTGTATATAAGAGCAGGCAAATTAGTTGGTAATTATACAGAAATTGAACCGGTAACGGATGATTATCTAAATGAAATAGAGTATCTTATTGCTTTATTCTATAACAAAAGAGAAATACCTAAACAAATACTTATCCCAGATGAGATAGATGAAACAGTTCTTAAAGAAATAATAGATACAAAGTTTATTAAGGTAACTAAAGGTTCTAAATATAAATTATTAAAGATGGCTAAAGAAAATGCTATTATTAATTTAGAAAATAATTTTAAAAGAATTGAAAATCAAATAAGTAAAACTGAGGGAGCTAATGAAGAATTAGAACACTTACTTGGAATGAAAATCAAAAGAATTGATATCTTTGATAACTCAAACCTTTTTGGTTCATTTGCCGTATCGGGAATGGTTGTCTTTGTTGATGGCTCTCCAGACAAAAATAAATATCGTAAATACAAAGTAATGGTAGATAAAAATGACGATTATCATACTATGAAAGAAGTCATATATCGTAGGTATTACAGGGCTCTTCTAGAAAAAGATTTACCAGATCTTATCTTAGTTGATGGTGGTATAACTCAAATTAGAGCAGCTAAAGAAATCTTAGAAGAATTAAACTTAAATATCAAAGTATGTGGACTAGTAAAAAATGATAAGCATCGAACTAATGACTTGTTAGATGGAGATACTTTAGAGATTTATGATGTTGATAGAACTAGTAATTTATTTCATTATCTAACACGTATGCAAGATGAAGTTCATAGATATACGATTAATTATCACAGACAAATAAGATCAAAAGGTTCGATTCAAAGCATACTTGATAATATTCCTGGAATAGGGGAAAAGAGAAGAAAAGAACTTATTAAAACTTTTGGTAGTGTTAAAAAAATAAAAGAAGCTAGCACTGAGGAATTAAATAAAATTTTGCCACCTGATGTAACTAATAAACTTATGACTTATTTGAAAGACATGGATGAAGATAAGAAAACAAAAGAACTTGAATAGTTAAAGCATTTTGTAGTATAATTAATTTGAGGAAGAGCACTAACCCCTGAAAGTTAGACTTCTCCGGAAATATTTTCTTTTGAAGCTACTTAACAGGTAATGTTAGTAGCTTCTTTTTTTATCTAAATATAGTAAATGCTATTTTTAAAATAAATAAAAGGACTAATATGATAATAAGTTTATCTAAAATAGATTTTAACTGTTTCATATACATCACTCCCTTCTTTTTTAAGAGGGAGAAGCCTAACATAGTACTCTTCAAGAAGGTATAATAGCATAATCATTAATTTAGCACAAACCCTTTATTTATACGGGTTTGCAGACTTTTAAAATCTGCATTTTTTTAAGAGAAAAAGTGCTTGTATAATATAAGCACTTTGTAGTATAATTAATTTAAGGAAGAGCACTAACCCCTGAAAGTTAGGCTTCTCCAGTGTTACTTTTGAAGCTACTTAACAGGTAATGTTAGTAGCTTCTTTTTTATTTAAATATAACAAATGCTATCTTTAAAATAAATAAAAGGACTAATGTGATAATAAGTTTACTAAAATAGATTTTAACTGTTTCATACGCATCACTCCCTTCTTTTTTAAAAGGGAGAAGCCTAACATAGTACTCTTCAAGAAGGTATAATAGCATAATCGTTAATTTAGCGCAAGCCCTTTATTTATACGGGTTTGCAGACTTTTAAAATCTGCATTTTTCTATAAATAAGTGCACTTTTAGTTTGATTTATAATAAAAGTATGATATTATATCTTAAAGGAAGGGATTTTTATGAATATAATTTTAGAGATTGAAAAAATCCTTAGTGATTTAGGATATGAAAACGCTAAGGTAACTGTAAGTAATAGACCTGATTTGGGTGATTATCAGTTTAATGGAGCTTTCAATTTAGCACGGGTATATCATAAAAGTCCAGTAATGATAGCTGATGAAATAGTTGAAAAATTAAAAGATAATAAAAATTTCAAGAATGTAACTAATGCAAATGGCTTTGTAAACTTAACTTTAAGTGATGAATTTCTTGTTAGTTACATGAATGAAGTAAATAATAATTTTGATATAAATACATATAAAATAGATACTGATGAAACTATCTTTTTGGATTATGGTGGAGCAAATGTTGCAAAAGCACTTCATGCGGGACACTTGCGTAGTCCAAATATTGGTGAGGCTTTAAAAAGATTATGTGAAGCAGTAGGATATAAGACTATTAGTGATGTTCACTTTGGAGACTGGGGTAGACCTATGGGACTTATCATATGTGAAATTAAGCATAGATATCCAGAATTAGATTTCTTTAATCCTAATTTAGATAGTTATCCAAAGGAAAGTCCAGTAAGTTTAGAAGATTTATATGATATTTATCCTCTAGCAAGTACTAAAGCTAAAGAGGATGAATCCTATATGGAAGAAGCTCGTGAGTTTACTAGAAAATTACAAAATAAAGAAAAAGGAATCTATGAATTATATGAGGCATTTACGAGCATTGCAATAGATGATATCAAGGATATCTATCATATGCTTAATGCTACGTTTGATTTATATGAAGGTGAGAGGGATGCTGATGAGTATATTCCAGAACTTTTAGATTACTTTAAAAAAGGAAATTATACACAAATTAGTGATGGAGCTACTATCATTGATGTTAAGGAAGAAACTGATAAAAAAGAAATGCCACCAGTTATTCTTATTAAAAGTAATGGTGGAGTATTATACGATACTACAGAATTAGCAACTCTTTACTCAAGAATTAAAAGATTTGATGCACAAAAGTATTTCTATTTAACTGATATTCGTCAAGAATTACATTTTGTTCAAGCGTTTAGAGCAGCATATAAAACTAATCTAGTATCAAAAGATATAAGTTTAGAATGGTTTGGGTTTGGAACTATGAATGGGCCAGATGGAAAGCCATTTAAAACTAGAGATGGTGGAGTAATGCCTCTAAGAAAACTAATAGACTTAGTTAAAGATGAAACTAGAAAAGTAATTAAAGATAATATTAAAGAAGAAGATAAAGATGAGCTTGCTTATAAATTAGCAATTGCTGCTATTAAATATGCAGATCTTCTTCCTAATAGAACGAGTGATTATGTTTTTGATCCTGTGAAGTTTAGTGATATTAATGGTAAAACAGGTACATATCTACTTTATAGTACGGTAAGAATGAAATCACTACTAAATAAATGTGAGATAGAATATAAAAAATATCATAAGATATCTTCTACTTATGAAAGAAATATTATTATGAATATTATAAACTTAAGAAATACTTTAGAAAAATCATTTGCATCACGCTCATTAAATGAAATTTGTGAGTATTTATACAGGCTAACAAGTTCATTTAATGCTCTATACTCTAATTGTGAAGTACTAACTGAAAAAGATGCTGAAACTAAAGAAAGCTTACTAGTTTTAACAAAATTAGTTTATGAAACAAACAAATACTTACTAGACATCCTAGCAATAGATGTTCCAGATAAAATATAAAAAGGAAACCACGAAGGCTTCCTTTTTTAGATGTTTCCGTTATTGTTGTTTCCCCAAGACCATCCAGCACCAATAATAATTACTAAAAGAATAAATAATACGATCCATAAAGCAGCACCTAGTCCGTATCCACCATTAGTGTTTCCAACATAACCAGTATTGTAACAAGGGTTATATGGAGTATTCATTCCATTATAACCACCATTGTATCCGTAGTAATACATGTTAATACCTCCTTTGTATCTACTATAGTTTACTCAAAACTAATCAAAGTTGTTAATAAATTTTTAAAACTTTCCAAATATTCTTGGTTAAAGATACGCATCATGTTATAATTGGAGTGGTGATAAACAATGTTCGGATACATAATAGGAAGCGTAAAATATTTAACAAGTAATCATATAATTTTAGAAAATAATGGCATTGGTTATATTATCTATGTTGCAAACCCATACTCATACGAGATAGGTAAAGAATACACTGTATATACTTATCAAAATATAACAGAAAGTGAAAATTCATTGTATGGGTTTAAAAGTATGGACGAAAAAGAGTTATTTTTAAGACTAATTGCAGTAAAAGGTTTAGGCCCAAAAACAGCCTTACCAATGTTTGCATCTGGTTCAGTAAGTGGAATTATCGATGCCATAGATAGAGAAAATATCCTTTATTTAACTAAATTTCCTAAAGTTGGTGATAAACTAGCAAGACAAATTATCTTAGATCTAAAAGGCAAAATTAATATTGAAGTTACAAGTACAAGTAGTAATGAAGAACTTGTTGAGGTTTTACTTAACCTTGGATATAAAAGTGCTGATATTAAGAAAGTCTTACCTAAAGTAGATTCTGAATTAAGCATCGAAAATCAAATAAAGGAAGCATTAAAATTAATGTTGAGGTAGCTCATGGTAATTGGTATAGATATAGACGAAACAATAACAAATACGCATGACGAGGCATATAAATATGTAAAAAAATATGCACCAAACTTGAAATTTAATGACTACTGCGATGATATTAAAAATAAAGACGTTAAAGCATTTTTAGAAAAACACGCCTATAATATTCAAAGCAATTTAACATTAAAACCATTTGTAAAAGAAGCTTTTGACATGTTTAAAGAACATGGTTTTAAGATTATAATTATTACAGCTCGTGGTTATGATTTAGACTATGAATATGAAAAAGCCAGTATAGATATGCTAAAAAAATATGATTTACCGTACGATGAAATCTATTATAAACAAAATAAAAAGGGGAAAATTGCTAAAGAATTAAATGTATCATACTTCATTGACGATAAAGAAAAAGTTTTGGACGAAGTAAAAGAATATGGCATTCAAACTATTTGGTATACAAGCGAAAAGAAAGAAAGTAAACATTTAATTTTTAGTAACTGGCTAGATATAGCAAACTACATAATAGAAAGAAGTAATTAAATGGAAGAAAGAGTAATAACAAACGAAGAACTACCTAGTGATAATAATCTAGAAGAAACATTAAGACCCCAAGTCTTAGATGAATATATTGGCCAAAATGAAGTAAAAGAAAATATTCGTGTCTTTGTTGAGGCTGCTAAAATGAGAGATGAAGCCTTGGATCACGTCTTACTTTATGGTCCTCCTGGACTAGGTAAAACAACTTTAGCACACATCATTGCAAACGAACTTGGTACTAATATTAAAACAACTACAGGTCCATCTCTAGAAAAAAGCGGCGACTTAGCAGCAGTTTTAAGCACGCTAGAACCAGGAGACGTCTTATTTATAGATGAAATACACCGCATACCTAAATTTATTGAGGAAATTTTATATCCGGCAATGGAAGATTTTGAATTAGATATAGTTGTTGGCAGTGAAGGAAGTAGCAGGAGCATCAAAATAGACCTTCCACCATTTACCTTAGTTGGTGCCACAACTAGAGCAGGTGATATCTCTGCTCCTTTAAGAGATAGATTTGGTATCGTTTCAAAACTAAACTATTACACAGACGAGGAACTTCAAAAAATAATTGAAAGAACTAGTCGTGTTTTAAACATGAAAATAAATAAAGAAGCAGCCGCTGAGCTTTCTAAAAGAAGCCGTAAAACTCCAAGAATTGCTAATAGACTATTTAAAAGAGTAAGAGACTTTGCTCAGGTAAAAGGCTTAGAAGAAATTGATTTAGAAACAACCATGGAAGCCTTAGATAGATTAAAAGTAGATAACTATGGTTTAGATCAAATTGATATTGAGTATTTAGAGAGTTTAATTTATAAATTTAATGGGGGACCAGTTGGTGTTGAAACTATTGCTTCATCAATTGGTGAAGAGGTTTCTACATTGGAAGACGTTGTAGAGCCATACCTAATGCAAGAAGGATTCTTAAAAAGGACGCCTAGGGGAAGGATGGCTACTGATAAAAGTTACAATCACATTAAAGGAGGATTATTATAATGGATCGAAAAATATCAAGTTTACTAAGAAAGGAAACACAAAGACAAGAAGAAAATATTGAACTTATTGCAAGTGAAAACTATGTATCAAAAGATATCTTGAAACTACAAGGAAGCATCTTAACAAATAAATATGCTGAAGGTTATCCTGGTAAAAAGTATTATGGAGGATGCACTTATATTGATGAAATAGAGAACTTAGCAATTGATTATGCTTGCAGGCTATTTCATGTAAGATATGCTAACGTACAACCACACTCAGGATCATCAGCAAATATGGCTGTATATAAGGCTTTGCTTAATATAGGTGATACCGTTTTAGGTATGGACCTATCAAATGGTGGTCATTTAACTCATGGTCATCCGATGAATTTTAGTGGTAAGGAATATAATATTGTTTCTTATACAGTTGATAAAGAAAGTGGTATTATTGATTATAATGAATTAAGAAATATCGCTTTAGAAACTAAACCAAAAATGATTATTGCTGGAGCAAGTGCTTATTCAAGAATGATTGATTTTGCTAAGTTTAGAGAGATAGCTAATGAAGTTGGAGCTTATTTAATGGTAGATATGGCACATATTGCTGGGCTAGTAGCTACTGGTCTTCATCCATCACCAGTACCATATGCTGATGTTATAACGACTACTACTCATAAGACTTTAAGAGGACCTAGAGGTGGACTAATCTTAACTAATGATGAGGAGATTATAACTAAGATTAATAAAACAATCTTTCCAGGAATACAAGGTGGACCACTTATGCATGTTATTGCTGCTAAAGCACAATGTTTCTATGAAGCAATGGAACCTAGTTTTAAAGACTATACTACAAATATAATTAAAAATGCTAAAGCATTAAGTAAAACATTTATTAATAATGGGGTTAAAGTTATTTCTGGTGGTACCGATAATCACTTAATGCTTATTGATGTGAAATCTTCTTTTGGAATAACTGGTAAGGAAGCTGAAACTATTTTAGATAAAATTAATATTACAACTAATAAAAATACCATACCAAATGATACTGAAAGTCCATTTAAAACATCAGGGTTAAGAATTGGGACTCCAGCAATGACTACGAGAGGATTTACCACTGAGGACTTTGAGGAAGTTGGTATCATAATAATTGAGGCTTTAAGAAATAAAGATAATGAAGAAGTTTTAGATAATTTAAGAAAACAAGTATTAAGATTAACAAGTAGTCATCCACTATATAGAAAGGGAGTATAATATGACTAAATGGGATAAAGAGTATATTAAATTATGTTCTAAAATATTGAATGAAGGAGTAAGAGTTCAAAATAGAACGGGGATAGATACGATTAAAATACCATCATATCATTTGCATTTTGATTTAAGTGAAGAATTTCCTGTTCTTGCTACTAAGCAACTTTTCTTTAGACAAGCAATAATTGAAATGTTATGGATTTACCAAGCACAGTCTAATGATGTTAGATGGCTTCAAGAACGTAATGTTCATATCTGGGATGAATGGGAGATTGATGATGAAGGTTTATGGAAAGCAACTCAAAATGTTATTGAAAATGGCAAGTATGTAAAAAAAGAAGTAGTAAGAAAATTTCCTAAAGAATATGCTCATACAATTGGTACAGCATATGGTTATATTACAAATAAGTTTAAACTAACTCAAAATTTAATTGATACAATTAAAAATAATCCTACTGATCGCCGTATGGTAATGAGTTTATGGCAAAATGATTACTTAGAAACAGCAGTTTTACCATCATGCGTATGGTCTAGTGAATGGGATGTAACAGATGGGAAATTAAATCTATGGGTTCACCAAAGAAGTTGTGACGTTCCACTAGGTCTACCATTTAACGTAACTCAGTATGCAGTTTTACTATCGCTAATTGCTCATGTAACTGGACTAAAACCAGGAACAATTGACTGGAGCCTAAAAGATGCTCACATCTATGTAAATCAAATAGATGGTATTAAAGAACAGATTGAAAGATCAAAAACAAACGATGATATTAAAGCTCCAACATTATGGATTAATCCAGAAGTAACAGACTTCTTTAAATTCGATAATAGTAAAGATTTAAAAGATATTAAAATAGAAGGGTATGAACATATGGGACCTATCAAATTCCCAATAGCTCAGTAGCACTATGGATAATTTATCATTAATTGCTGCTATCGGCAAAAATAACGAACTTGGAATTGATAATCATTTATTATGGCATTTAAAAGAGGATATGAAATTCTTTAGGGAGACCACAGCAAATAAAACTATAATTATGGGAAGAAAAACCTTTGAATCACTTCCTGGACTTTTAAAAGGAAGAAAGCATATTATCTTATCATCCAATGAATCTTACAAAGTAGATGGTGCTACCATAATGCATACTAAAGAAGAAATCATAGATTACATAAAAAAAACAGATGAGGAATGTTTTATTATTGGTGGTGCTAAAATATATAAAGAATTTCTACCTTATTGTAAATATCTTTACTTAACTCTAGTTGATTTGGAAAAAGAAGCAGATACTTTCTTTCCAGAGTTTGATAAAACTCTATATGACGCTGAAATAATCAAAAAGTGCACTGAAGATGGTGTTGACTTTACATTTATGAAATACACGAAAAGGCTTTAAAACAAGGCCTTTTTGTTTTATAATAAATTAAGGAGGAATCTTTATGGCAAAAGAAGCAGATCGCATAAAACCAATTAAAAGAAGAATCAGTTGGATAGTACCAGATAATACTGAAGATATAATAAAAATGGCTTCTATAAATAGTTTATCTAGTTTAAGTTATCGTCAGTTAGATAGACTTCGTGACCATATAGATTATATCTTGCAAATAGTTAAAAGCAAGAAAGACCAAAAAGATGCAATCCTATCAATCATTTATGCTTGTGATTATTATGGAGCAGATATATTAAAGGCACCTATAGAAAAACTAATAAGACTAACTGAAACCCTTATGGGAGTAAATGTAGAAGACTATCCGGATTATGAAACAATCACAAACTTATTAACAGAAAGAAGCGTAGTTAAAAATGAAAACAGAAGAATTTGATTATTATTTACCAAAAGAACTTATTGCTCAAACTCCATTAGAAAAGAGAGATGAAAGCAGACTTCTTGTAATGGATAGGGTAACCGGAGATCTTACTCATAAACACTTTTATGATGTAATAGATTATCTTAATAAAGGAGATGCCCTAGTAATAAATGATACTAAAGTAATCCCCGCAAGAATTATTGGTATTAAAGAGGAAACTGGTGCAGTTATTGAGTTATTACTTTTAAATCCAGAAGAAAAAGATATTTGGAAGTGCCTAGCAAAACCGCAAAAAAGACTAAAAGAAGGAACAATCATAACCTTTGGTGATGGCTCTCTAAAAGCCAAAGTAATAAAGATTAAAGAAGAAGGTATAACAGAAGTAGAACTAATTTATAATGGCATCCTAATGGAAATTTTAGAAAAACTGGGAACCATGCCACTACCACCATATATTCATGAAAAACTAGAAAACAAAGATATGTACCAAACTGTGTATGCCAAAGAATATGGCTCTGCTGCAGCACCAACCGCTGGTTTACATTTTACTCCTGAATTACTTAAAAAAATAGAAGAAAAAGGCATCAAAATTGTTCATATTACTTTGCACGTTGGTTTAGGTACATTTAGACCAGTAAACGTTGAAGATGTAACTAAACATGTTATGCACAAAGAACATTACATAATGACGAAAGAAGCAGCAGACACTCTTAACGAAATTAGAGAAAAAGGTGGTAAGATTTATGCTGTTGGTACAACCAGTGTAAGAACTCTAGAAACAATCATGCAAACTAATGAAAAGTTTGTTCCAGCAAGTGGAGATACAAGCATCTTTATCTATCCCGGATTTAAGTTCAAAGGAATCGATGGGCTTATTACTAACTTTCACTTACCAAAAAGTACATTAGTAATGTTAGTATCTGCCTTCTCAAGTAAAGAAAATATCTTAAATGCTTATAACGAGGCCGTTAAAATGAAATATCGTTTCTTTAGTTTTGGCGATGCTATGTTAATAAAATAAAGGAAGTGACTTATGAAAATAGAATACACACTAATTAAAAAAGAAAAAAATACCGGAGCAAGACTAGGGAAAATCAAAACCAACTATGGAACATTTGATACACCAATGTTTATGCCAGTAGGAACTCAAGCAACTGTAAAAACTTTATCACCAGAAGAACTAAAGGCTTGCGATGCGGGAATAATTCTAGCAAATACTTATCACTTATGGCTAAGACCTGGAGAGGATGTTGTAGCTAAGGCTTGCGGTTTACATAAGTTTATGAACTGGGATGGTCCAATTTTAACAGATAGTGGTGGTTTTCAAGTGTTCAGTCTAGCAAAACCAAAAGACATTTCTGAAGAAGGCGTAAAATTTAAAAATCAATATAATGGAGACGTTTTATTTTTAACACCTGAAAAAAGTATTGAAATCCAAAACAAACTAGATAGTGACATTGCTATGAGTTTCGATGAATGTATCGGCTGGCCAGCATCTTATGAATATTGCAAAAACTCTATGGAAAGAACTCTAAGATGGGCTAAAAGAGGTAAAGACGTTTTTAATAATCCAAGACAAAGCCTATTTGGTATCGTTCAAGGTGGAGAATATGAAGACTTAAGAAAAGAATGTGCTCTTAAACTAGTCGAAATGGATTTTGATGGTTACTCAGTAGGAGGCACAAGTGTCGGTGAAGATAAACCGACCATGTATAAAATGGTGAGTTATGCTACTAAATACTTACCAGAAAACAAAGTAAGATACCTAATGGGAGTAGGAGATCCAATTGACATCGTCGAAAACGTTATTCGTGGTATTGATATCTTCGACTGCGTATCTCCAACAAGACTAGCGCGTCATGGTCATGCCTTAACAAAATATGGTAAGATAAACTTAAAGAACGCTAAATATAAAGAAGACTTTACCCCAATAAGTAATGAATGTGATTGCTATGCTTGCAAACATTACACGAAAGCCTATATTAAACATTTAATTAACTGTGACGAAACATTTGGCGCAAGACTTCTTTCAATCCATAACATAAACTACCTTATAAACCTAACTAAAGAACTAAGAGAAGCCATCAAAAATGATACTCTTTTAGAATATAGAGAGGAGTTTATCAAGAACTACTATGGCGAAAAGAAATAACTTAATTCTAAGCATCTTTCTTATAACTATAAGCATATTCCTTCTGCTTGGTATCAATAAAACAATTAAAGATCATCATGACAGACAATATACAGTGGTATATAACAAAATAAAAGAAGCAGCCAAAGCATGCTATCAAAAAGCCGAATGTGAAGGTGAAATCACCCTAAAAGACTTATATGATAAAGGATACCTAGATGAAGCAATTGACCCTATAACTAAAGAGCCAATTGACTCATCGCTATGCCTCACAAAAGAAGAAAAAAATATTACGTTTTGTAAAGAAAAAGGAGAGTAATAATGAAAAATAAAGACCATTCATACATCGAATATATTGCAGTAATTATAACTGCTTTATTAATAATTGTAAGTATATTCTTAATAATATTTAATTATTTTAAAAAAGAAAAAATTAGAAAATATAGTGACCATGAAATGTTAATAACTGAAAGCACATATAAATATTTAGACAACCATAAAGATATTGTAGAGAAACTAAAAAAAGATTATGCCTATATCAATTTAAAAGTGGAAGATTTAGTAAAAGCTTCATATCTAAACAATGATATTAAAAATCCTAAAACTAAAAAGTCGGCTTTAAATGATAAAATTGGCATAACCCTAGATGAGTATGAAAACATCTCCGTAATATACCCATCAAAATACGATAGTGGTCTTTTCACAAAAAACATCATCAAAAACCTAAGCAACAAAGAACTAAGTTTAAAAGACATTCTAAACACAACATCACTATCTTTTGTCTATGATGGAAAAATAATAGATAACTATCTAACATCTGAAAACATAAAGTTAAAAGAAGAATATAATCTAAATGAAATTGGTCTTTATGAAATAACCTACATCTTTAAAGAAAAAGAATATAAAACAAATGTAATTGTCGTAGATGACAAAGCCCCTCTAATAACTGACATAACTTATAATAAAGAAAAATATGAAAGCAGTATAACTATAAGTGCCACAGTTTCTGATGAAGACTCAGGCCTTGCTTCATATAGTATCTCTAAAACTTGCAAAAACTATCAAAACATTACTAGTAACAAAATAGAAGGTGAAATTAACGAAAACGGAAAATGGTATATTTGCGTTAAGGACCTATCTGGTAACATGACTAAAAAAGAAATTAATATTACAAACATCGATAACACTGCCCCAGAAATAAAAATTGGTGAATTTGACGAAGAAAACAAAATAATTAAAGGTGAAATAACCGATGAAGAATCGGGAGTAGTAGCGTATGCTGTAACCAAAACCATATCTAAACCAACAAGTTGGATAATAATTGAAAATACAAAAAAATTTGATAAACTAAATTATCAAATTACTAAAAAAGGAACTTACTATATTTGGTCTAAAGATGCTTCTGGTAATACGTCAAGAAGTAAAGCAATTGACTTAAACTGGGTTAATTAAGCACCTTATCTACAATTCCGTATTCTAGTGCTTCAGAACTACTTAGATAATGATCTCTTTCTGTATCATTATCTATTTTTTTTATACTATGACCAGTAAGATTAGCTAAAATACCATTAAGTTTTTTCTTTAAATTAAGAATTCTTTCAGCCTGTATCTTAATCTCCGTAGCCTGTCCCTGAGTTCCACCTAAAACTTGATGAATCATCACCTCAGAATTAGGCAAGATTAGCCTTTTACCCTTAGCACCATTAGCAAGAATAATTGCCGCCATACTCGCACACATTCCGCAAGCCACTGTTGAAACATCACTTTTAACATAATTCATCGTATCAAAAATACTCATCCCACTAGTAACAGAACCTCCTGGACTACTAATATAAATAAAAATATCTTCATGATTAAGTGAATCTAAATAAAGAAGTTCTGAAATAATTAAACCTGCCATATTATCATCAATTTCTCCATTTAAAAAAATAATACGACTACTAAGTAACTTCGTATAAATATCATAAATCTTCTCACCACTAATACTTTTCTCAATAATATTTGGAATTAAGACCATTATTTTTTCACCTAATACTATTTTAAATAAAATAAAAGCAAAATATACATTAAAAATAGTTTTTTTTTAAGACAAATTTTGATATACTTAACTATAGAATAACGAGGAGTGATTTAAATGTTACTAGATAGAGCATTACAAAAAAAATATCAATCTGGTATGAAATTTCTTTTATACGTTGCGGTAAGACATTTAGGTTATGAGGATATTAACTACCTTCATAGCATCGATAAAGGACTGTACTCAAAAATAATCGCACCAAGAACTTTAAACAATGAAGATATCGAAAAAATCAAAGAATATATAAACGAACTTATAAATAAAGACTTAAAGATAACTAAAAAAGTTGTAACTAAAAGCGATGCCTATACATATTATCTAAAAAAAGGCTTATATGAAAAGGCTGGCAATATCCAAAACTTGAACACGAAAACTGTAACTTTATATGAACTAAATGGTTACTACAATTACTTTATGAGTGACATGCCTCAAACTACTGGTGAACTTAAAAATTATAGAATAACATATCTTGGAAATAATATGATAGTCTTATCAACACCAGTAGATGACACAGATTTCATCCCAGTATACATACCGCAAAATCTTATTATTAAAAGTTTTGACGAGTATACTTCTTGGATGAATAAACAAAATATAAAATATGTAGCAGATTTAAATAACATAATCTCTAAAAGTGAGATTAAATCATTTATTAAAAAGAATGATATTATAATGGATAGTACTTTAAGTGAAGCAGCAAGCGTAATCAAACATGAAGGAAAAAAACTTATCCTTCTAGGTGGTCCATCATCAAGTGGTAAAACGACTACTACTAGAAAATTATCACTATACTTATCAGCACTAGGACTTAACCCAATATACCTAAGTTTAGATGATTACTTTGTAGAACGTAAAGACAATCCTAAAAACCCAGATGGTACATACAACTTTGAATGCTTAGAAGCAATCGACTTAGAATTATTTAACACTCAAATAAATGAACTACTTGAAGGTAATACTGTAAGCATTCCAACATTTAACTTCATCACTGGAACTAAAGAATATAAAGGTAAAGAAGTAACAATGAGAGAAAATGACATCCTACTTATTGAAGGCTTACACTGCTTAAACGAGAACCTTACTAGTAATATAGATAGTAAGGATAAAATGAAAATCTACTTAAGTCCTTTTATACCATTAAATATTGATAGACATAATCACTTGTCAACAGTAGATATGAGACTTATTAGAAGAATAGTAAGAGATAACCGAACAAGAGGTTATGATATTACTAAAACGCTAGAAGCATGGGAAAGCGTAAGAGCAGGGGAAACTAAGTACATCTTTCCATTTACTAAGGATGCAGATATGATTATTAATACGGCATACATATATGAACTTGGTGTTTTACGTGTATATATAGAGCCACTCTTATACAGCGTTCCGATGGACTCAAAATTTTATAGAGAAGCAAAAAGATTAATAAATGAATTACAAATGTTTTTCCCAATTCCAAGTGAGTATATAACAGATACTAATGTATTAAGGGAGTTTATTGGTGGTAGTTATTTTGAAGAAAGGTAGATAATATGAAAAAAATAGTAATTAATGGATTCGGTCGTATTGGCCGTTTAGCATTTAGGGAACTTATTGGAAGTAAAGAATATAAAGTAGTTGGAATTAATGGAAGAGGTACCAGTGAAGAAATGGCCTACCTTCTTAAATACGACTCAGCTCAAGGAGGATTCGAAGAATCATCAGTTTCATTCACTGAAGAAGGCATCATTTTTGAAGATGAATTAATTAAAACATATCAATTTGATAATCCAGAAGAATGTCCTTGGAAAGAATTGGACGTAGACTGTGTCCTAGAATGTACTGGAGCATTCACTAAATACGAAGATGCCTACAAACATATTAAAGCAGGAGCAAAACATGTTGTTATCTCAGCACCAGGTAAAGGAGATATGAAAACTATTGTCTTCGGTGTAAATGATAACGAATTAACTGGAGACGAAGAAATAATCTCAGCAGCATCATGCACAACAAATTGTCTAACACCAGTTCTAAGAGTAATTGATCACTATTTCGGTATTGAGTCAGGTTTTATGTCAACAATTCATGCTTTAACAAACGATCAAAACATCCTAGATGGTTCACATAAAAAAGGCATTACCAGTAGAAGAGGTAGAGCAGCAGTAAACAATATTATCCCAACATCAACTGGTGCTGCATCTGCAGTAGGGAAAGTACTACCTAACTTAGATGGAAAACTTGATGGCTTAGCATTTAGAGTACCAGTAGTAGATGGTTCATGCGTTGACTTAACATTAAATTTAAAAATGGAAGTCACTAAAGAAATGATTAACAATGCATTTAAATCAAACACAAATGTCGTACTAAAATATACAGATGATCCAGTAGTATCAAGTGACGTCATTGGTAATAGATGTGGTTCTCTAGTAGATGGTTCAGCAACTAAAGTATTAGATTCAAATAAACATCTAGTTAAAATAATTGCTTGGTATGATAACGAATTAGGTTACACATGCCAAATGCTTAGAACAATGATTAAACTACTAAAAAAATAAAATAAACATAAAATATAACATGATAAAAATATTTATAGGTGTAATCTTAACAAGTTACTCATTAGTATTCTGGATTATGGATTTAAACTTATTAACCATAGATAAAAATATCTTAGAATATCTATTATATTGTCTAACTCATCTAGAAACCCTTATCTTATTTTTAGGACTATACCTACTAAAAGATATAATCATAAAAAGGCCATCAAGGTCTTTTTAATTTACCAAATATTTTATATAATAAAACTGGTGATAAAATGAATGTAGTAGAGCTAGCAAAAGAGTTTGCAATTAAAGCCCATAAAGGACAAGTTAGGAAAACCGAAAAAGACAAACCAATGATAATCCATCTCTTTGATGTTGCAAGTATCTTAAAACTATACGAATTTGATGAAAATGTCATTGCAGCTGGTTTTCTTCATGACACTCTAGAAGATACAAAAGTGGTAAAAGAAGACATCTTAAATAACTTTAATGAAGACATTCTATCTCTCATCCTAGGAGATACCGAAGAAGATAAAACACTATCTTGGAAAGAAAGAAAAACTATCACAATAAACGAAGCTAAAAACTTGGACCTAAGACACAAAGCAATTATAATTGCAGATAAAATAAGTAACCTAGAAGATATGTTGATATACTTTAATAAATTAGGTGCTAAAGACTTTTCAGCATTTAATCAAGGCTTTAAAGAACAAAAATGGTATTTTGAAAATCTATATCAAAGTCTTATCTTAAATGAAAAAGAAGATAAAGAATATTTTAAAAGATTAAAATCTTTAATAGATGAAATTTTTAATAATAAAGAGGACGATTTTTTAAAAAATATAATATTTAAAAATAAAGAACAAGAATATATTGAAGTTAAAAAATTAGATGCAAAAAAATGGGAACTAGCAAAACTTAAAAGATTATTTAATATTAAACCATACACAATTGAATTTACTGGAACCCCTAGAACTGGGAAAACAACTTTAATAAATAATCTATATGATTTTTTTAAAAAAGGTAACTTTAAAACAGCAATTCTAGAAGAATTTACTACATCAAAAAGATATAAAGAACAAATATATCCAAAATTAAAATGTGAATACAAAAATATTATAAATACTGAAATACCTAAATATGTTTTAAAAGACTTAGAAGAAGAACAAGCTAAGGATGTCGATATAATACTTATAGATAGATCTTTATTTGATCGTATTATCTGGGTAAATAGATTATACCTTAAAGGTGGTATGGAGAAAGAAGAATATGAAGAATATCTAAATACATACGTTCCTTTAGTAAATGAGAAAATAGATGTTGTAATTGCTTTAAAAACAGATGCTATAACATCATTAAAAAGAGATTACAATGCTAATTTATCCCTAGAAAAAAGAAACTTCTTAAATGAAGATAATGTAAATGAATATAATATTTCCTTAGACAATACTATAAAATTATTCGAAAACAAAGCATATGTTTTTGATACAACAGATACTTCTCAAAGAGAAACATCAATTGAAGTAACTCATAAAATACTTGATAGTTACCGCAGTAGAGCGTTAAGTGAAATAAAAGATTACTTAAAATAATTGACTTAAAAAGTATGTTTGTTTTATAATTTTTATAGAATATAAGGTGATTATAGTGGAAAATAAAATATTGAGAGATAAGAATAAAATTAAGGCGTTTAGTTCTTTATTAATAATTGTTTTATTGGTAATGGGAGTTAGTTTTGCTATA